>Ga0209278_1000011_pt1 | contig 530942 bp, 441 predicted proteins | sample JI81BgreenDNA_FD_187504 | JGI IMG/M metagenome (GOLD analysis project Ga0209278, IMG submission 187504) | Wastewater effluent complex algal communities from Wisconsin, to seasonally profile nutrient transformation and Carbon sequestration -... | ecosystem: Engineered > WWTP > Effluent > Algae...
GAAGAGTTTGTTGGTGGGGATAGCGTAGGTGTTCACCTCTTTCCATTCCGAACAGAGAAGTTAAGCCCTATGTCGCCGATGGTACTGCAATGAAATGTGGGAGAGTAGGTTACCGCCACGAAATAATTAAATGAAACCCCTTATTCGTACTAGGAATAGTAATGGATAAGGGGTTTTTGTTTGTTAATTGTCAAAAGAGAGAAATGCTAATAAATAGCTATATGATACTTTTTTGATGCTCTACTAATAACCATTTTACGTTTGCAACACTTCTTGCTTTAAAAACTCTTGCTATAAAAGGTAGTTATTAAAAAAGTGTTGGTAGGAATTGATTATCATTGTGACACTAAATAATTTAGTTACAAATGATGGTACGCAAACTTCGAAAGACGGAATGGCTTTTTCTTAGATAACACAACTGAATACGCTGGTTCTAGATATCATCAAATATCTCTCAATGTGATTACTTTACCTTCTTGTCCAACTTGCAAATGGTTGCCTTTTGATTTTAATAGTCCATCGATTTCCAATAATTACTATATTATAAGTAACTTAGTAGTAATCTTTTGAATGTTTTTTAGCCTCTGTTACCTATTACATAAACCACTATTTGCCTTGTATTTCTACTTACTGCCCATAACTATTGCCTAGGTTGTTGTGCTTTGTGGCAAAATTCACATAACTCATTAAATGCTATTGTATCCCTTAATAGCTTTGTTTTCAGTTACTTATGTTTTAAAATTAGGAAACAACAGCAAACATAGATTGAGTTATTTGTACTTGGTAGTAGTTTATCAAAAAAATATAATGCTATTTAAACTTAACTTTTTTGAAAATCTACATCTAACAACAGCAATATTGATAGTTTTAGAGTTTTTATTTAGAGTATTTTTATGGACTATAATGCTATGTTGCAGTAATCTTTATATAAAATACATTAGCTTTTTGATTTCTTGGAATCAAGTTTGAAATGAAATTCAGTCAATAAAAAAAAGGTTAAGTTTTGTCATTTTTTATGTTTATTTTTGAATTGCTATATAAAAAATAAATAAATAAAGCATGAAACACTTAACCTTGAAACAAAGGTATGAAATTGCTACACTTTTAGCAAATAAAATACCACAAAAAGAAATTGCCCGACAAGCTGGGACTAGTGAAAGTACAATTTCTAACGAGAAAAAACATAACAAAAAAAGTGATACTTTGTATGATGCGGAGATTGCTAATAACTTAGCCGTACAACGAAGAAGAAATAAGAAACCGTACAAATTTAATAAAAATATTGAAAAATCTATTAAAAACTTACTTGAAAAACAATATAGTCCAGAGCAAATTGTAGGTGTTTTGAAAAAAGAAAATATTGCAACAATGAGTCATGAGTGGATTTACCAATATATTTATCAGGATAAGAAAAATGGGGGTAAACTCTACGAAAATTTGAGACAAAAGAGGAAGTATCGTAAAAAAAGGTTACTAACAAAAGAAAAAAGAGGTGTAATACCGAATAAAGTAATGATAGTTGAAAGACCAGCAATAGTTGAAACAAGAGAAAGATATGGAGATTGGGAGGGAGATACTATAATTGGTGCTAACCATCAAGGTGCAAGCGCAACGGCGAACCGTTTTGACATTAGTTGAACGAAAATCACGATTTACTTACATTGAAAAATTGGATGCAAAAACTGCAAAAAATGTAGTAATAAATTTTTTTAAAAGAACAGGTAGGCCCTGTGAAACAATTACTTTTGATAACGGCAAGGAGTTTACAAACCATCAAGAAATTACAAATGAGATAGGCGTAAAAATTTATTTTGCAAATCCTTATCATTCTTGGGAAAGAGGATTAAATGAAAATACAAACGGTTTAATAAGGCAATATATTCCAAAAAATCAAATTTTAATGATTTTTCTACTAAATATATTGCTGAAATTCAAAATAAATTGAATAATAGACCAAGGAAAATATTAAAATTTGACAGCCCAATAGAAAATTTAACCAAAAATAAAATTGCATTTCAAAGTTGAATCTGCGGTTTTAAATTAGCAAATAAAAAATTAGTAAACTGTATTAACAACAACCAACAAACTTCAAATAATGAAAAGTATCACGTATGTAACTCCCGAAGAAGCCCTTAGTGTCATTCAGTCGGGGCAAAGAGTTTTTGTGCAAGGTAGTGCCATGACTCCCACCTATTTGCTCAATGCGTTGGCACAACAAGCCCACCGTTTGCGGAATGTAGAATTGGTATCTATTACCTTACATGGTGAGGTAGCCCCTGCTAAAGCCGAATACAAAGAGAGTTTTTTTATCAACTCCTTGTTTGTGTCGGCAAGTGTGCGAGAAGCTGTTAAAGAAGGACGAGGCGACTATGTGCCTATCTTTTTGAGTGATATTCCCGAATTGTTCCGCAATCAAATTTTGTCCTTAGATGTGGCATTGGTGCAGGTTTCTGTGCCAGATGCACATGGCTTTTGTTCTTTGGGCGTGTCTGTGGACATAGCCCGCAGTGCCGTAAACAGTGCCAAAATAGTAATAGCCCAAGTAAACCCACAAGTGCCACGCACACATGGCGATGGCATGGTGCATATTAGCCGTTTTAGTGCAATGGTGTATGTAGATGCACCCTTACATACGGCTGCATTTGGCGAAAATGTAACGGCTGCCGAACTCAAAATAGGCGAATATGTGGCGGAGTTGATAGATGACCGTTGTACTTTGCAAATGGGCATTGGGGCTATACCTGATGCAGTGTTGAAATGTCTTACTAATCATAAGGATTTGGGGATTCATACCGAAATGTTTTCTGATGGGCTAATAGATTTGATAGAAAAAGGCGTAGTAACGAATAAATATAAACGCATACACCCCTACAAAGTCGTTACAGGTTTTGCCTTAGGCTCAAAAAAATTGTATGATTATGTGAATGACAATCCATTTTTTGCTTTTTTAGACATAGATTATGTAAATGATACGGCAGTGATTCGTAGAAATCCCCATGTTGTTGCTATCAATAGTGCTGTAGAAATAGATTTGACGGGGCAGGTTTGTGCAGACTCTATTGGTACGTACCAATTTTCGGGTGTGGGTGGACAAATGGATTTTATGCGAGGGGCAGCACTTTCGCAAGGTGGTAAGCCGATTATAGCCTTGCCCAGCCGAACCGCCAAAGGAGTATCTCGAATTACACCTTTTTTGAAACAAGGGGCAGGCGTTGTAACCACAAGGGCTCACGTACATTACGTAGTAACAGAATACGGCAAAGTAGATTTATTTGGTAAAAATTTATCGCAAAGAGCCAAAGCCTTGTTACATATAGCTCACCCAGACGACAGAGAAATGTTGGAAAGGGCTTATTTTGAGAGGTTTAAGCAGGAATGTTAAGTAAAACTACTAAGACTATAAGTGATGAAAGAACATGATTTTTCATGTTCTTTTTTCTTTCCTAAATTATTTTGCTATTTTTCTGCCTCTAAAATTTGTTGTGCTATGGAAAAAAGAACCTTGTTTTTAGTTATATCAGGTGTTTTTGTGATGATAATGGTGTATTTCAGCATGGACTTATTTACGAAAACCACGCCCCCTTGGAAAAAAGAGAAGAAAAACAAAGTGATAGACATAGAAGATACGACTTCTCGTCATGCTTTTGCAGATACTACTATTTATGTTTACACTGTCAAACGCAATGAAGGCATGGAAGGGGTAGCTCAAAAATTTAATATGCACACCCAAAGTATTACATCTTTGAATGAATTGGCTACAGAAACCCTCAAAGAAAACCAAAAAGTGATGTTGTATGTAAGGGCGGTACACGAAGTACAACCTAATGAGTTTTTGGAGAAAATAGCACGCAAATATTACGTAGATATGAAAAGTATTATGAAGGCGAATAACATTGGTAAAGCCGAAAAAATACGTGCAGGGCAACAGTTAATCATACCGATTGGGACAAAGAAATAATTTACTAAAATTCAGTTTTCAATCTCCGCAAGGGTTTAGAACCCTTGCGGAGATACTTTTGAGAGTTTTTATATTTCATCTGAAATAGCTAATCGCATAACTTTTTGGTTGTGAAAATGCAGCCTCAAAGTTATGCGACTATTACTTTAGTGGTACATAACTATTTTCATACCTTTAACACTTCGTAACATAAAAGCCTGAAACTTTTTAGCATATTTGTAGCTTGTATCTATTGGTTTTGGGAGATAAGTGAGTAGGAAAAACAAGATTTGATTACATTTTAAGACGCATCAACAAGGCAATTTATAAATAGAAAAAATATGAAATTAACATTTTGGGGGGCAGCCCAACAAGTTACAGGTAGTATGTACTTGCTGGAGCTGGACGATGGCTACAAAATTTTGATAGATTGTGGCATGGACATGGAAAAAGACAGAGGAAAAGACCCAACAGACGAACTCATCATTGGCGAAAGACCTTCTAACTCTATTTTTCCTTTTGACCCCAGTGATTTAGACGTGGTGTTATTGACTCACGCACACTTAGACCATTCGGGTTTATTGCCCAACTTGTACAGAGAAGGTTTTGAGGGACAAATTTTGTGTACTGCCCCTACAGCAGAACTTACGTATTTGTTGTTGCAAGATTCGGCAATGCTGAACCAACGCAAATTGAGCAAGTTGAACAAGAGATTTAGCCAAAAAAAAAATGTGAAAGTCCCCAACTACGTGAAAGAGTGGTATGTATCTCGACACGTAGAAGAAGCCTATGAACAATTTGTGCCTATTTCGTTTAATAGTCGTTTTAGACTTCGCAAAGGGGTAGATGTTACGTTTGTTCCTGCGGGGCATTTGTTGGGTGCAGCCCATATTTTGCTACAAATAGACGACAACGGCACTAAAAAAAGCATTGGTTTTTCGGGAGATATTGGGCGGTATAATTATCCACTGTTAGTCGACCCGCAGCCTTTGCCTGCCGTAGATTATTTGTTGTGTGAAACGACTTATGGCAGTAGGTTGCATATTTCTGTGCAAGAGGCAGAGGACGAATTTGCTCGTATCATAGAGGACACTTGTGTAAAAATAGCAGGTCGGTTAATTATTCCCGCCTTCAGTGTGGGACGTACACAGGCTTTGCTTTATACCTTGCACCAGTTGTCTGTGGCGGGTAAATTACCACCTATCAAGATTTTTTCGGATAGTCCTTTGGCTTTGCAAAGCACCAAGATTTATGAAAAATACAACCGTTATTTGAACAAAACAGCCCAAGAGTTTAAAAATGATAATGATTGGTTGTTTGACTTTGATAATTTGGTGTATGTAGAAAACCTCAAAGACAGCAAGCAGTTGTCTAATTACAACCAGCCTTGTATCATTATTTCGTCTTCGGGTATGATGGAAGGAGGGCGTATTCAGCACCACGTTGCCAAAAACTTGAACAATCCTTATTGCACAATTCTGATGGTGGGTTACAGTGCCGAAGGAACTTTGGGACATGAACTATTGATGGGCAAAAAAGAGTTGCGTATTGGCGATAATTTAGTGCCTGTTTTGGCAAAAGTAGTTTATACAGACGTTTTGAGTGGGCATGGCGACCAAAAAGACTTGCTCAAATTTGTGAAACACCAAGCCCCCGAACACCTGAAACAGTTATTTTTGATACATGGAGAACCGCAATCTATGGAGGACTTCAAAAATTTGGTGCAAGAACATGGTTATACAAAAGTAACTATTCCGCACAAAGGGCAAGAGGTGGTTTTGTAACTATTTTCTTTTTGATATACAATAACTTTCCAAGTCTTGTGGCTTGGAAAGTTCTCAAAGACATTCATTTTTAAAGACTGTTATATGATAACCATTCGCAAAGGAACACCCCAAGACATACCCGCCGCATTTGATTTGGTCATGGAATTGGCTATTTATGAAAAAGCCCCCGAAAAAGTAACGAATACCCCTGCACGTATGTTAGAAGATGGTTTTGGTAAAAATCCTATCTTCGAGTTTTATGTGGCAGAAGTAGCTGAAAAAGTGGTAGGCATGGCGTTGTACTACATCAGGTACTCCACATGGCGGGGCAAGTGTATTTACTTAGAAGACATTGTAGTTACAGAAAGTCATAGAGGCAAAAATATTGGTAAGTTGCTTTTAGAAGCTACTATGCAAGAAACTTTGGCACAAGATGCTGCCTTGCTTACATGGCAAGTATTGGATTGGAATGAACCTGCTATTAATTTTTACAAAAAATTTGATGCCGAACTGGACGGAGAATGGATTAACTGTAAACTATCTGCCGAACAAATCAAGACTTATTTTACAAAGGCATAAAAAAAGCCCCCTCTCCGTTTGGAGAGGGGGTTGGGGGTAAGGTTGTTTATTTAATATTGTATGAAGCTAACAAGGCTTGATACTCTTCTGAATTTCTGCGTCTTAACGATTCGTTTTTCGCTAATTCTTGTACTTTCATCAATCCCTCAATAATCTGTTCTGGTCTTGGTGGGCAGCCCGGTACGTACACATCTACAGGCACTACTCTGTCTATCCCTTGCAATACGCTGTAAGTATCGAAAATACCTCCACTTGACGCACACGCCCCCACAGCCATTACCCAACGAGGTTCAGCCATTTGTTCGTACACTTGTTTTACAATAGGTCCCATTTTTTTGGCAATAGTTCCCATGACCATTAACAAGTCTGCTTGGCGAGGCGAAAAACTTGGTCTTTCAGAACCGAAACGTGCAAAGTCGTAGGTAGAAGCCATTGTTGCCATGAACTCAATACCACAGCAAGAAGTGGCAAAAGGCAAAGGCCAAAGAGAATTAGCTCTTGCCAAACCTATTACTTTATCTAAAGAGGTAGCGAAGAAACCTTGTCCTTCATAACCCGCAGGGGCATCTACCATTTTTATCGTATTACTCATGATGATTTTTCAAATTATAGGTGGTAAATACTCTATGTTTACGCACAATTAAATTACTCCCATTTCAACACGCCTTTCTTAATCACATAGTAGAAACCTGCCAAGAGTAAAGCCATGAACAAAATCATTTCTACAAAACCTGTTAAGCCTAACTCTCTGAAATTCACTGCCCAAGGGTACATGAAAATAATCTCGATGTCAAACAATACGAACAAGATAGCTACCAAGAAGTATTTGATAGAGATAGGAGCCCTTGCGTCCCCTTGTGCCTCGATACCACACTCCCACGCTGCATCTTTGGTTTTGCTGTTTCTTTTCGGTCCCAACAAGTGCGTAGCTAACATGGTAAATACCACAAAGGCTATAGCAATGCCCAACTGTACCACTAAAGGCAAATAATCTGAAGGCAAATATTCTTTCATTTTTTTGATAAGTTATTTACAAACAAAGATAAAATGTTCTAACAGCTAAAAAAACATTTACCGTAATTTTTATCTGTTCTTACAAGGACTTGAACCTGTAGAATGGACTTTATGCCGTTAAAATAGTGTCTTAAACGTACTAAAGTCCGTTCTACAGGGATATTTTGTGATTATTCGGCGTGTAGCCATGCTTTTTTAGCCAATAAATCGTCTTCTGTTTCCACAAAATCGGGGTCTGGCACGCAGCAATCTACAGGACAAACTGCTGCACATTGTGGTTCTTCGTGGAAGCCCACACACTCCGTACATTTATCGGACACGATATAGTAAAACTCATCAGACACAGGTTTTTGTGTAGCCTGTCCGTCTATTACGCCCATACCTTCTATTTCTACACTCGTAAGAGCCGTACCGTCTGCCCACTTCCACTCTACTCCACCTTCATAAATTGCCGTATTGGGGCATTCAGGTTCGCAAGCTCCGCAGTTAATACACTCTTCGGTTATCATTATAGCCATAGTCAAACAAAATTAAAATGAAACAAGTATTTATTCGTAAATTTGAAACCTTTATAGTAGCTACTATTTAGCTATTGTAATACAATAGTTAGTTTGTGAGTTAATAAATTGATTTTCAGTATATTAAAATCACAGACTAAAGTCTATGTTACAAATATGAAAAACTCTGTTGGATAGCACATTGCTCAAAGGCTTTACTACACAATAGTTTTTTAAATTTTTAACAAAACGCAAAGTTAAAAAGCATTGTTCATTAAAATATAGAAAAAGTGATGAATTTATCCCAACGGAAAGAGGCTTTCATTGCTTTAGGGCAATACCTCCGCCATTTGTCGGCAGACACTTTGGAAGAATGGTACGTGAGAACAAGAGCCGAAAATAATTGGTTTACTCCCGAAAATATACAATTAGCCCTCAATGGTGTGATAAACTACCTTGACAGTGAGGCTCTTACGGCATGGACAGGCAAGTACCAACTTGACAACTTACAACCAAAAGTTGTGGGGGTGGTCATGGCAGGCAATATTCCTTTAGTCGGCTTTCATGATTTTTTGGCGGTACTGATGGCAGGGCATACGATACAGGCAAAATTGAGTTCACAAGACAGTTTTTTGCTCAAAAAATTGATAGAAGAATTGATTAATATAGCTCCACAATTTGCCGAAAAAATACAAATTGTGCAGCAACTCAAAGGTTTTGAGGCTATCATAGCCACAGGTAGCAATAATACTTCTCGTTATTTTGAGTATTATTTTGGTAAATATCCGCACATTATTCGCAAAAACAGAAATTCGGTGGCGGTGCTTACAGGCAAAGAAACTGAAGAAGAAATGGCTGCTTTGGGCAGTGATATTCTGCAATATTACGGCTTGGGTTGCCGAAATGTGTCTAAAGTCTATGTACCTGAAGGCTATAGTTTCACACCTTTGTTTGATGCTATGACTGCGTGGTCAAAAGTGATAGACAACCACCGTTACCAAAACAATTATGATTATAACAAATCTATTTATTTGGTCAATCGTGTGCCACATTTAGACACAGGCTACTTATTGGCAACGCCAGACACTCGCATAGCTTCGCCTATTTCGGTGCTATACACCGAAGAGTACCAAGACCTTACGACTTTGACAACACAATTACAAGCACAAGAAGAACAAATACAGTGTATTGTGGCGAAGTCTTTGCCCCAACTTCGTACTGTTGCTTTTGGGCAAGCACAAGCCCCACAACTTACGGATTATGCAGATGGGGTGGATACAATGCTGTTTTTGCAGAATTTGGGGTAAGGTAATAGAGTTTATGAATAATTTATGAATACCTAATCTATTTACAAAGACTTGGTAATCAATCAATCACCAACTAAATTTTATACTACAAATTATTCATAAACTCTATAAATCTTGTTTATTTCCGAAATGAAATAACTTTTTGGGCTTTGTAAAATAACATTGTAAAAATTATCACTATTACCCAACTGCCTAATACATCTGTAAAAAAGTGCATAAACAATACCATGCGTCCTATACTTATCCACAAAGGAATTTGTATCAACCAAAATGTATGGCGGGGGAATAAATAAATGAATGGCACAAACAAAGCAGCGTAGTCTGTTACATGACCAGATGGGAAACTGTCATACACTCCTTGAAATTGAACTAAACTACTATCCAATTCTGCTATAGGAAAATGATTTAAAGGTCTTGGTCTTTGGGTGAAAGATTTTAGTAAACCTGTTGTGATACTACTGAATAACCATGTAGGGGCAGTTATTAGAAAAGCTGTTGCTATTTTTCTTTGTTTAAAAACGTAATGAAAAACAACAAATAGAGAAAGTAATAGCAAAGGACGAAAAGCTATTAACGTAAATAGCTTGCTTTGTGGGGCTGCTTGAAAAAATAAATAGCCACCAAAAACACCATCAATAGTTTGTGTAAAAGATTGAAAGATAGTGTACAAAAATTTGCCTTTTTCCCAAATCATTTGGGCTATGGCTAAGTCTAAATAGTAATAACCTATTGCAAAAGTAAGGATTGTGCTTAATAGTAAGACAAGAATAGCCGATTTAGAAAGTTGATTCATAGCTGTTTGCTTAGTTTTATACCCCTATCAAAGTTCTCAATTTATAGGGGCAACATTACACTAAAACCTCTATAAAAACAACATTTTTAAAACCGTAAAATATTGATTAACAAATAGATGTAATCTTTTTAAAAGATTACATCTATACAGTTTTGAGTATAAAATTAGTTATTACCTAATTACAGTAACTACACCATTGAGTTTATTTACTCCTCCTGCCTCTTCCAAATACTCTATTTGGTAGGCATACGTACCCGAAGGGGCTTCGCCACCGTTTAGCCCTGTGCCGTCCCAACCTTTTTGTAGGTCTGTGCTTTCAAATAAAATATCTCCCCATTGCCCCAAAATCACTAATCTATACCGTTGAATAAATTTACCTGTGGGTAAGAAAATATCATTTAAACCATCTTTATTTGGAGAAAAAGCATTAGGTAAAATAAAATTAGCAGCTAAGGCAATCATTACAGTATTAGAATACACAGTTTGTCCGCCTACATTACTTCTTATCCTGAAACGGTTTACTTGTTGTTGCAACAAATCTGTATTCAGTGTAGGCGTAAGAGGTAATGTAGTAATCACTTTGCCCTGATTATCTACAATTTCTATCACAGAATTATTGGTGTTGCCACCTGTCCATGAAAAATAGACTGTATTCAATGAATCTTTTACATTTAAGACTGTATTACATCTTTGCTCACTCCATTCAGACATATTCCCACACTCGTCTATGTACGCAACTTTGTAGCAAGCAGATTCTTTTGCAGGATTTAGCAAGTTGTCTATATAAGGCATTTTAAAAGGTATTTTTCTTTCAATGCCGTTTTTTTCTACTAAAAAATCTCTTACCACCACATTATTGGGTAAAACAACATTAATTTTTACAAAGCCATTTTCTACATTTACAGTAAAGTTGCTAATCGTACTTGGTTCTGAATATGAACTTGTTGTAATAGATTTATTGGCAGAAATAGACCTTGTTTTACCACTGTTCATTACATATTCCACCCGATAAGTGTAGGGTTGGTTACAACGCACTTGTGTATCTGTAAAGGTAGTTTGATTAGGGTTTGTAATGGTATTAATGAGTTGATTATCACGATAAACCTCGTACTCTTCAAATCCAAAAAACAAGAGTGTATTCCAAGTCAATATGTTTTGTTTGGGAGCTGTTGCAACTCTTAAACGTAGTGTACCCAAACTCAATGTACTTTGTTCTTCTTGTCCTTGACAATTCAAAGGATTTAGTTTATATACATACGTTTCAAAGGCGATGTTTCTGTTAGACAATACCAATGTTGTTTGTGTATTGCTGCCCAAGGTTATGGACTTGGTGGCATTGTCTGAAGTGGTTAGCTCCGAAACTTTATAGCCAAAAGGCGAATTTTGTTGAAAAGATAGTTCTACTTGTGTGTCATCAATCACCCTAACTCGTTGAAACTCCGCAGCAGGTAATCTGCGTAACGGACTAAAGGTCTTTGATGCTGTGCCACAAATAGCCGTGCCACCTGCAAAACTACTTACTGTAATGGTCTTGGGTTGGTCGTCTGTATAAACAAAAGATGTACTTGATAAGCCTACTACAGTATCTCTACGTCCTGTGCCGTAGTCTATGATGTAACGGGGCATTCCATTAGACGTAATTTTGATGTTTACGGCATAATTACCACAAGCCTCTACGGTAAACTGCGGTGTTTCAGGCTCAAAAACTTCAATAAGGTATTTACCATCTGTCTTTGCTCCATCGCCCACATTGATAAACTGTGTAATAAAATACTTGCCAGCTTTGGTATAAGTATAATTTGTACCATTCTGTGCAGCTTTGCCTTCACCAAAATCATAGAGCATAAGGCGAGGGTCTGTGGTAATAGCTGAACAGTTCGTTACGTTTATAGTCAAAGGTACACAACCTTGACGCACATCTGTAGTAAAACAAGCCTGATTAGTTTGGGCAACTCCTTGCCAAGTGTAACACAACAGCCATAATCCTACCCAAAATGAAATATTTTTCTTCATAAATTTAATACAGAAACTAAAAGAAGAGTAGTTAAAAGTAGCTATAAGGAGGCTTATAAGCAGTTATAACTACTTTCTACAAATCAATGGCAAATTTAAGACTAAATTTTTCAATTTCTTTACTTTTACTGTAAAGCTATAACGTAGTTCGGTAATAAGAAGTTGAAAAGACGTAATTTAAAAGGATTAAATGTTATATTTCTGTAATAAATTTCGTAAGTTTGATAGTATGTAACCATATAACTATTTATGAAAATACAACTATTTTCTTGTGCTAATAGATTCTTTATAGGGGTGTTTCTGCTGCTACACTATACCGTTTTTGCAGCTCCTCCAATAGAAATAAATATAGTAACTCCTATTACTGCTGCTAAAGAAGGAACTCCTAAAGTGCAACGCACAATTAATTTTACTTTAGATGCGGCTTCGGCTACTCCTTTAGTCGTTAGTTTCAATTTAACTACAACGGGTGGAGCTGTTCTTGGCACAAATTTTAATTTGTTAAATTTGCCGGGGAGTAACATCAGTAATATTAACACTGTTGCTAATACCTTTACGATTGATGCAGGTGTAACTACTGCAGCTATCACCTTAGACCCTATCAATGATTATATAGCTAATGCTACTCGTACTATTACATTGACAATCGTAGCTAATCCGCCAGATTATCAGGCAGGAGCAAGTAATATTGCCAATGTAGATATTTTAGATGATGATAATGCTATAAGTATTACAGCTACGGGTTCTCCGACTGAAGATGGAGCTACAGGGCAATTTACTTTTACAAGAGCCAATCCAAATACAGGTGTAGCCACCATCAGTTTTGATGTAGCAGGTACGGCTGCTCATGCCACCCATTACAACGTCAGTAGTAGCTCGCCTCTAGCCTATAATACAACTACAGGTACAATTGTTTTATTGAATGGTGAAGCTACTGGTACAATTACGGTTACACCTATCAATGATTTTTTACTCAATCCACCTCGCCAAGTACAACTGACTTTAAAGGATACTTCGCCCAAATCTTATACAGTAGCAACCTCGCCCAATAATACAGCTTTATTAAATATTGCAGATGGTATAGCTCCTGTAGTAGGAGTTAATTCATCAGGTACGCCAAGTGAGGCAGGAGCTACAGGCGTATTCAGTTTTTTCCTTGCTGCCCCTCTCACTCGTAATTTAGATGTTTATTTTACTTTAACAAGTACAGATATACCTGCTCCTGCTTTTACGATTTTAGGAGGAGCTACCTTGGTTAGTGGCTCTACCTACAAAGCTACTATCAATGCAGGCAGCACCACAGTAAACGTAATAATACGCCCTGTGAATGATTTTACTGTTAATGCTCCTCGTACTCTTACAGCTACAGTAATACCTGTACCTGCACCAGCCCCATCTACTTACTCAATTTCGGGTACAGATGGAGCAAAGTCTTTGACTATTAATGATGACCCTTTTGCTATTACTGTCAATTCTTCTGGAACAGTGGCAGAGGGTAGTACAGGTACTTTTACTTTTACAAGAGGTCTTGGTACTTCAGGGGCTTTACAAATATTTTTTGAAGTTAATAACCCAGCTGGTGCTAATCCTGCCTTAGCTACTACTAATTATACGGTGAGTTCTACAGCTCCTTTGACGTACAGCGTAACGGCTGGTACAGCTACAGGTACAGGTTCTATCACAATACCTAATGGGCAAACTTCTGCGATATTGAATATTAATACCATCAATGATTTCCTTACCAATACAAACCGCAATATTATTATCAGAGTCGTAGCTGCTGCTACGCCTAACTATACAATTTCTTCTGCTCCTACCAATAGTGATGAATTAATTATTTCAGACGCAAGTTCATTCATTGTAGGTGTTTCAGCAACTTCACCTATTTTTGAAGGTGGAGCATCAAGTGATATTACATTTACTCGTACAGGAGGTTGGGCACAAGACGTTACTGTCACTTATTCTATCGTATTAACAAGTGGTACAGGGGGTATTCCTAATACTAATTATCAGATTACGAATACTGCCAATGTCGTGCTACCAACCACAGGGGCAGCTCCTACGTTTAATACAGCTACTGCCACAGGCACAGTAGTTGTAGCTGGTGGAGGTACATCAAGCTCTTTTACTATACGTTTAAGAGGTTTAGATGATTACATAGCCAATGGGACTCGTGTATTGAGAGTCAATATTACAAGTGCTACTACTACATTAGGTTTTATTACTATTGCATTTCCTATTAATAACACCCCCGCTGATATTCAGTTAGATGATTCGCCAAGACAACTTACTATCACAAGCACAGGCACACCTTCCGAAGCCTTTAGTCCAATAACAGGTACTTATGTTATTAGCAGGTCTGGTGGTACTGCTGGTAATCAAGTTGTCAATTTTAACATTTCAGGAACAGCCACAAGAGGCACACACTACAATTTATCTGCTGCAGGTGCTAATGCTTTGAATTTCCCGACAGCTACTACAGGACAAATTACCATTTTAAGTGGAAGTTCCTCTGCCACTATTACGCTTACCCCTATCAATGATTTTGTGGTAAATAGCCCCAGAACAGCCATATTAACCCTTACCTCTTCGCCTACTATTACCGTTGCAGCTACTAATAACACAGCCACATTAAGCATAGATGATGACCCTAATGTAGTTACTATACAAGTTCCTGCTACACCACAAGCTACTGAGGCAAGTGGCACACAAGGACATTTTGTCTTTACTAGGAATACAGCTACTGCAAGTCCTGTTACCATCAATTTTTCGGTAGATGCAAGCTCTACGGCAGCATTGACTACTCATTATACCGTTTCATCTACAACTACTTTTACATATACTGCTACTAATGGTAGCATTACAATACCTGCGGGTGCTACTTCTGCTACATTAGTTGTTACTCCTATCAACGACTTCGTAGCTAATCCTAACCGCACTATTCGTTTGAATATTTCTAACCCTACTTTAAATAATTATAATCCAAGTGGTGGAGTGCAAACAGCTACTATGACCATCATAGATGATAATAATACAGTGAGTATTCAAAAAATAGGGGCAGACCCCACAAAATCAGGTAGCACAAGTATTTTTAGAGTTACACGCAGTAACGTAAATACTTCTCCTCTCACCGTAAACTTTACAGTAGCAGGTGATGCTGTTTTTGGCACACATTACACACAAGTAGGAGCAAATACTTATACCTCTACAAGTGGCACAGCTACTATTCCCGCAGGACAAGCAAGTATCGATATTACAATTACCCCTATTAATGACTTTGCTATTACTACAAACAGAGTAATTACGCTACAGTTATCTACAGGTTTGTATATCATTGCTGCTGCCCCCAACAATAGGGCAGACATGACCATTCAAGATGACAACAATAGAGTTACGGTAACGCCTGCCACAGCTACAGCCTTTGAAAACAATCCTGCCACAGGGCTTGTACAAAGCACCACTTTTACTGTTAATAGGACTAATGGTAGTAATGTAAGTGCCTTATTAGTCAAATTATCTCTGGCTGGTTCGGCTGTTTTTGGTACAAACTACACACTTTCAGGAGGCACAGTTGTCGGAACAACTCTTGATGTTATTATACCTGCTGGGCAAAATAGCCAAGTCATAACGGTAACACCTATCAATGATTATGCAGCTACAGGAAATAAAACGGTGGTGGCGACATTATTGCCTACAACACCGCAGTCTTATACTATCAATGGTACTAGTGCTACTTCAACTATTACTATTATAGATGACAATAATCTTGTAACAATAACTTCAGCAGGAACACCCACAGAGGCAGGAGCTACAGGTACTTTTACTATTAGCCGAACTACAGCTACACCATTGCCGTTAGTGGTTAATTTCACCGTAGGTGGTACGACTACACACCCTACACACTACACCGTTATAGGTGCTACAACTTTTACAGCTACTACAGGTACAGCTACGATTCCTGCTAATGCGACTTCTGTAACAATTACAGTACAGCCTATCAATGATTTTGTGGTAAACACACCAAGAACAGTGTTATTAACGGTTGTAGCTACTACACCTGCCTCTTATCCGATAGATAATGGGGCGGATAATGCAACTTTGACTATAGATGATGATGTGAATTTGTATAAAATAGCATCTTCGGGCAATACAACGGAAGATGCTATTACACCTATTACTGTTACGATTACTCGCCAAACAGCTACTGCAAGCCCCGTTGTCGTAAATTTTTCGGTGGCAGGTTCGGCTACTTTTGGTACAAATTACAACGTAATAGGGGCTACCTCCTTCACAACTACCACAGGAACTTTAACTATTCCCGCAGGGCAAACTTCGGCTATGTTCCAAATAGCACCTATAGACGATAATATCATTAATTTGGATAGAGATGTGATTTTGCAGTTGGTACACACTACGCCCAAAACCTATATGATAGAAGCAGCACCAGACGACAAGGCTACGATTGTCATTGCTAATGACGACCCTCGTTTGTCTGTAATAGCTACAGGCACACCTACAGAAAACAACCAACAAAGAGCCAAGTTTGTGTTGGCTTTAAGTGTAGCTGCTACTACTAATACAGTAGTAAACTACAATTTGACAGGAACAGCTACTGCTAGCCATTTTAGAATAATTGCAGCGGCAAACATTGTAGGGACTCCAACTGCAACACAAGCCACCATAGCCGCAGGTAGTACAACGGCAGAAATAGAAATAGAGCCTATAGATGATATTGTAATTAATCCTAATGAAACTATCATTATTACTTTGCAGCCAAGCACCGCAGCTCCTGCCGACTATTTTTTGAGTACCATTACTACAGCTACATTGACTATTGAGGACAATGAACAAGTAGTAACTTGTGGAAGTGCTACTGATGTGTGTTTGCCTACTACTTGTGCTACGGGTGCGTATGGCGACAATGCAGTACGCCGTATGGGTTTTCAAACCAATGATGCTACAAAAGTTATTGAGGTTACATTAAAACCAAGTTTTGATTTAGACCTTACAGACAACAGCCCTACACAAATAGACACCGTAAGAATTTACAATGGCTTTAATACGAATGTGAATAATTTATTAGATGAATTTTACATTCAAAGAGGTGGGACTTTAGCAGATTGGCAAAACTATTTAAACAATGTCCGTAAGTTAAAGCCTTTGGTAGCTTTGAGTTCACAGATTACAATTACAGTACGTAGTAACGGTGCTGCCAATAATGGTAGTATTGGTTTTGAGTTGCGTTGTGTGGACAAAGACTTTAGGGTAGATTGTGGTAATCCGCAGCCTACAATTTTCAAAATCCCCGAAGTAGGTGTAACTTATAGCAATAACCAAAACGTAGTACGGACTTATAGGTCTTCGAGTGCAATGCCTCAAAACACACAAATAGGCGTAACTTTTACTAAATTTGATGTAGAAGCAAGCTATGACTATATCAGAGTATATGATGGTGTGGATACTTCTGCTCCATTGATTGACGAATACCATAATGGAAATATTCCTACAGGCACTATACAGTCCAACAACCCAGATGCAGCCCTCACTTTTGAGTTTGTGTCTGATGGAAGTGTAGAACGTAACGGTTTCATTGCCGAATTGACTTGTGGTACAGTAACCAAAGTCTTGAAGGTAGCCGAAGCAGATAGTTTAGCTTTGATAGCCCTATACAATAACACCAATATTGATGTAGTCTTAGGTTGGCAACCTGCCACTACACCTATTAGTCAATGGGATGGGGTAGGCTTAAATTTTGAAAGTCCTCGTAGGGTAATTTCTTTAAATCTTGCCTCTAATAATATTATAGGTACTTTACCTGCAAGATTTTTTCATGATGCTGTACTGAATGATGACCGTATGTCAAGGTTACAGACTTTAGACCTTAGCAACAATGCTTTCAGTGGTACAGTACCCACTACTATAGGTCTGTCTAAATTAACACATCTGAATCTGTCTAATAATGTCTTTTCGGGGCAAATACCTGATGCTCTTTCAGGCATCAAAAACTTAGTAACGCTGAATTTGAGTTCTAACTTATTTGATGAAATGATAGACATGAATGAATTGATAAAACTCACCAATTTGACAGACATCAATTTTAGCAGTAACCTCTTAGATGGAAATATTCCAGATGGTTTTGGCTCAATGAATAAACTTACAACCTTGAACCTAAGTACCAACCGTTTTGATGGAGATATACCAGATGACCTTACGAATATGTTTAACATCAAATCTATCAACTTGTCTAAGAATAATCTTACAGGCTCTTTGGTTAGTGGCACAACGAGTATATTTAATCAACCTTTTTTAGAATACTTAGACCTGAGTCAAAATAATTTGACAGGTACATTGCCCGCAGATTTGGCGGAAAGCATCAAAGAATTGAATTTGTCTAACAATCAATTGACAGGTACTATCAATAACCTATTCAATTTATCAGGTTTAACAGACCTTAATTTGTCTAAAAACCAGTTTTCGGGGCAGTTGCCTTTGAGTTTAGATAGCCTAAGTAATTTGATTAATTTGGATTTAAGTAATAATAGTTTTGCAGGGGCTATTCCTGCATGGCAATCGTTGTCTTCTATTCGTTCTATGAATTTGAGTTTCAATAAATTGACAGGCACAGTACCTTCATCTTTTGCCACTTTATCTGACCTTACAGAATTAGTGGTGAATGACAACCAAATAGAAGACCTGCCCAATTTATCGAGTTTGAGTAATCTCAAAACCTTAGATGTCTTCAACAACCGTCTGACTTTTGAGGACATAGAGCCAAATATTGTCTTGTCGGGTTTCAAAGCACGCAACTATTCGCCACAAGCCAATATTAATGATACAATACGTATTAATACGACTTTGGGTAGTCGTTTGATTATGCGTGCTTTTGCCAAAGGTTCTCAAAATAGGTATTTGTGGAAAAAAGGTAATATTGGTTTGCGTGCCAATGCCTTGCCACAAGATACCGTTTTTACTATCAACAGCCTTGTTACAGATGATGCAGGTATTTATACTTGTGATGTTACGAGTCCTTTGGTACAAGGGCTGACGATTGTCCGCAACCCTATTTTTGTGAATGTGGGCAACCCAAGAGTAAACCGTACAGACTCTTTGGCATTGGTAGCTTTGTATAGAAGCACTAATGGGGCAAATTGGGAAAATAAATGGGATTTGTTCAGTCCTGTACGTACTTGGTACGGCATCACGTTAGACATAGACAGGGTGGTACTTGTAAGGTTGAATGACAATAAATTAGAGGGAACTATTCCAGATTCTATTCGCCTATTGACACGCATGACGGAGCTGAATTTGCGTAAAAACAAAATTAAAGATAGTATTCCAAGTCGTATCAGTGAGTTGATAAGTTTACAAAGACTTGACCTTTCGGGCAATACTTTGACGGGTCGTATTCCGCAAACGATTGGTGTTTTGGTACAACTCAATTACTTAGATTTGAGTGAAAACAAATTAAGCAATTCAGTTCCTACGAATTTGCAAAATCTTAGCCGTTTAGAATACTTAGCTTTGAATGATAACCAATTAGTAGAACTGCCTGATTTGTCTGCTTTGCAAAGACTAAAAACTTTGGCGGTGCAGAATAACCAATTGGAGTTTGCATCTTTAGAGCCTAATAGAAGTTTTATTGCTGCACTACAAGCCAAATTTACGTATTCGCCACAGTCGCCAATTAATACACGCAGAGTATTACAAGAGGTCTTTGGTACTTCGCTTACTCTCACAACCACTGCCACAGGCACAAGCAACCGTTACCAATGGACAAAGAGTGGACGAGATATTACGCAAGCCTTGACTACTAACGAATACAAAATACAGGCTTTATCTTATGCCGATTCGGGTACGTACAGTTGTAAAGTAACGAATAGTTTTGTGCCTAATTTGACCTTGTTGCGTAGAGATTTGGTCGTGGTTGTAAATCCACCAAACTTGTTGGCTACAGACTCTTTGGCGTTGGTAGATTTATACAATAGCACTAATGGTGCAGGTTGGGACAAAAAATGGGACTTGACACAACCTATTGAAACGTGGTTTGGTGTGGTCATAGACAAGAGTATTGGTAGAGTTACTCGTTTGTTGTTAAGTAATAACAAATTGAAGGGATTTTTGCCTAATTCTATCGGCACTTTAGCAAAACTAAAAGAATTGAACATTCGTGCCAATCCAGATTTGACAAAAACGATTCCTGCTACAATCGGCAATTTGCAAGAATTAGAAGATTTGAATTTACGTGGTAATGGCTTAGAAGGAAATATTCCAAAAGAGTTGGGAAATTTAACTAAACTAAAAAATTTAACCATAGACAATAATCGTTTGACAGGTACAGTGCCTACAGAATTAGGTAAATTGACACAACTAGTTACGCTATTTTTGAACAATAACCAATTTGACAACGGACTTCCACAAGAACTCAACAACTTGGTGAATTTGCAAGAATTGTATTTGGCAGAAAATAATTTTACACTAATTCCAGAACTCAATAATTTACGTGCTTTGGGTACTTTGGACGTAAGAAATAACCGTTTAGGTTTTGAGAGTTTGGAGACTTTGATACGAGTAGCAAGTTTTTCGTACAATCCACAAAAACCAAGAGATACAACAAATTTGGTGTTGGCTACAGGGGCAAATATGTTGTTAGAAACGAAAGCTGGCGGTAGAAGCAATTTATACCAATGGTTTGCGGGCTTTAATAGAGTGGCAAATACAGTTACCTATGCCAAAGACAATATGCGTCCACAAGACACCAATATTTATGCTTGTGATGTAACCAACAGCACTGTTCCGAACTTGATTATTCGTTATGTTTTCAATGTAAAAGTAGTGCCTGTTGCTCCACAAATCAACAGACCATTAGATTACTGTATTGGTGACGGGCAAATCAACTTAGTAGCTTTGGGAGATAACAGACGAGATACTAAATGGACGTGGTTCAACGGCACAACCGTAGTAACAGAAACCAAAGAAGCCTTTGCAATTACGGCTAAGCAAGATGTAGATACGGTGAGAGTACAAACCATTGTCCGCAACGGCATTAATTCACAAGAATTAGTAGTTACACTGTTTGTAAGACCAATTATTCGGGAAGTAAACGGCAAATTGGTAGTTTTGGACAACAACAATGCCCAAAATAAATTCCAATGGCTGTTGTACGACAGACCTGTGGCGGGAGCTACTACTAAAGAATTTACGCCTACCCAAGCAGGAGATTACAGAGTTACGTTGATTACGGCAGAAGGCTGTTCGGCTACTTCGCAAATCTACCAATTTGGCAGAGTAACCGCCATAGAAGACGAATTATTGAAACAGTCTTTAACCGTATTCCCGAACCCAAGTGCAGAAGATTTCCAACTCAAAATAGAAAACGACTATATAGGAGAAATCAAGTTGTCTGTAGTTGATGCCTTGGGCAGAACCGTTGTCAATACACAACAAGACAAAACAAGTAGTTTGTGGACATACCAATTAGCAGCTACGCAGTTGCCTTCGGGGGCGTATTTGTTAAAAGTACAAACTGAAAAAGGGTTTGCATACAAACGGATTGTGAAACAGTAAAGAACTTACAAATAAAAACACTTTCTAAGCCTAATAGCAGTTTGGAAAGTGTTTCTACTATTGCATTATTTTTCCCTACTTGGATATTCACCTTTGCGGAGCAGGGCAGCCAATTCTGTTAATACCGTTAGCTTTCCTCCGTAAGTTTCGTGTAAAATTTCAGCAGTAAAAACGTCTTCGGTTTTTCCACTTGCTACCAACCGCATATTTAACAAGACAATCCAATCAAAATATTCTTTGGCAGACTGCAAATCATGGTGTACGACCACCACCGTTTTACCTTGTTGTTTCATTTCTTTGAGTAACTCCACAACAGCATTTTCAGTGGCAGCATCTACGCCTGTAAACGGCTCGTCCATGAAATAGAGTTCTGCTTTTTGAGCCAAAGCCCTTGCCAAAAATACTCTTTGTTGCTGTCCGCCAGAAAGTTGTGAGATTTGGCGGTTTTGAAATGCCTCCATGCCTACTTTTCGCAGACATTCCAACGCAATTTCTCTATCCGAATTACGAGGTCTTTTGAACAAACCCAACTTGCCGTACCGTCCCATCAACACCACTTCTATTACAGAAATCGGGAAATCCCAATCTACACTTTCTCTTTGTGGTACATAACTCACCAATTCCCGCACCTCGTCCAATGATTTACCAAATAGTTTCACAAAACCACTTTGGTTAGGCAATAGCCCCATAACAGTTTTGATAAGTGTCGATTTTCCTGCACCGTTGGGACCCATTACACCAATCAATGCCCCTTTGGGCAATGTTAAATCCACACCCCACAAGACAGGTTTTCGGTTATAACTTACTGTTAGGTCGTGAACTTCTACTATCGGATTACTAACTTGATGTATCATAGTAGGCAAGATAGAGAACTCTCTACATTTTCGCAAAAGTTTCAAGACTTTCGTTTTTGTGTTTTATTCTTAATTTTACATCTTTGTACGTTAGACTTGTCAATGATTGGGGTTTTAAAACCTCTCTAACAGTATATTAGCATACAATCATCTAAACATATACATTCATTATGACGATACACCGCGAAGGCACAGCCACCTTGCTACTCACTATCACATTTTTAGGAATTATCAATGGTCTGATGTGGTGGCAATTTGACCAAACAATACTACAAAAAATCGTATTGGGCGTAAGTGTTATTTTCTTTCTTATCATCTTACAATTTTTCCGCAACCCAACGGTCAATACACCAATTAACCCTAAAAGTGTTATTGCCCCTGCTGATGGCAAGGTGGTAGTAATAGAAGAAGTAGAAGAACCTGAATATTTTAAAGGCAAAAGAAAACAAATTTCTATTTTCATGTCGCCTTTCAATGTTCACGTAAACCGCAACCCAATTAGTGGTTTAGTGAAATATGTGAAATACCACCCAGGGCTTTATTTGGTGGCTTGGCATCCAAAGTCAAGTACCGAAAACGAAAGAACTACGATTGTAATTCAGCACAAAAACGGCACAGAAGTATTGTTTAGACAAATTGCAGGAGCTTTAGCTCGCCGTATCTGTTGGTATGTAGAAGAAAGACAGGTAGTAGAACAAGGTAAAGAGTTTGGTTTCATCAAATTTGGGTCAAGAATAGACATTTTCTTGCCTTTAGATGCCAAAGTTACAGTACAATTAGACCAAAAAACTACAGGTGGAGAAACTGTAATAGCAGAACTTGCTAATGCCTAAGTGAGTTATTGTAACTAAATACTTTAAAAAGATGACATTTTTTAAAAAGTGTCATCTTTTTTGTTAAAATTACATTATGTTATTTCTATTTATCTATTAATGAAGTTGCGTACTCTACTATTGTTGCTGGTTGGTTGCTTGGGGCAATATTGTGCAATAGCACAAGCAGAGGATTCATTGCGTACACTTATCAACAAAACAGCAACAGCCGATACTACTCGTATTTTGGCAATGGCAGATTTAGCCAGCCGACTTCGTAACCTACAGCCCGATTCTTGTTTATACTTGGCAAAGGCAGCTTACGAAAAAGCCGTAACTATCAACTATTTAAAAGGACAGGGACGTGCTAAGAGAGTAGAAGGGGTGTATTATCAAAATGCCAAAGGCAATTATTCCATAGCTTTGCGACTCTTCAGGCAAGCTATGAAAATAGCTATTCAAGCAGATGACAAGCTGGGGCAGGCTTATACTTGTAATAGTATTGCAAGTATTTATAGACAACAAGCCTTGTATGATGATGCCCTTAGTTATTATTTCAAAGCCATTCAACTTTACAACGAAACGAACCAAACTCACCTACCTATTTATGCTAATACGTATTACAGCATAGGTTATATTTACCATAATTTGGGATTTTATGATAAAGCCTTGTTTTATTATAGGCGTAGCCAAATGATTTTTCAAGATATTAATGACAAACAAGGTTTAGCAACGGTTTATAATAAAATTGGGGAGATTTATGAACAAAGTGGTAAACTACAAGATGCTCTTGTAATGCAATGGAAAGGATTGGCTTTGGTTAAATCTATCAATAGCCCCTTTTTAATGACTTTTGCCTATGCGTCTATGAGTTGGTTACACTTAAAAATGAATCAAAAAGATAGTGCTATTTGGTATGCCGAAGAAGGAATGAAAATAGCCTATACGCACCAATCTGCCGAAAGATTAGCCCACCTACAAACCGTATCAGCTGCGTGTTATAATGCCAATCAAGAGTATGAAATGGCGTATGAGTATGCCTTAGAAGCTAAAAAGACAGCCAAGCAGTTAGGGGCAGTAGAATATTATGTAGGAGCTTGTGAACAGTATTATTTAGCCAGCAAAGCATTAGGAAATTACCAAGAAGCCTTAATAGAATATGAAAAATTTGTGCATTTAAAAGATAGTATTCAGGGAGCAAAAAACCAAAGAATGGTTTTAGCCAAAGAGTTTGCGTATGAAGAAGGGCGGATTAAAATAGAACAGCAAAAAAAGGAGTTACAATATCAATTAGCAGATGAGCAACAACGCCAAGTGATGTACTCTTTGGCAGGAACAATCATTGCTTTGGTGGTTATTTTGTTATTGGTGTATAAAAACAATAGGGTAAAACAAAAACTCAATAACTTATTGAACCAAAAAAGACAGATTATTGAGCATAAAAACCAAGAATTAGAAACTGCCAACTCGACCAAAGACAAACTATTTTCTATTATTGGGCATGATTTGCGTAGTCCTTTGGCAAGCCTAAAAAGCCTATTAGGTTTAGCCACAGACGGCACTGTAACTATAGAAGAGCTACTTTCTCTTTTGCCTTCATTACAGAAAAACGTAGAAAGTATTTATGATACATTGGAAAATTTACTGCAATGGTCATATTCTCAGATGAATGGCATACAAAGCAACCCAACAGTTTTTAATATTACACATTTGATAGAGAACAATTTGGCATTATTTACTGAAGCAGCCAAAAACAAACGAATTAGCTTGCAAACTAATGTCAATGAGGCTATTTGGGTCAAGGCAGACGAGCAGCAAATATTATTGGTACTTCGAAATTTGATTAACAATGCAATTAAATTTACGAATCAAGGCGGAGAAATTACAGTCTTTGTGAGTCTTGTTAAAGATTTTTTGATAATAAGTATTATCGATGATGGAGTAGGAATGTCCCGTGAAGTACAAAAACAGTTGTTTTTACCCACAAACAGCCTTACAACAAGAGGTACGCAAGGCGAAAAAGGTAGTGGTTTGGGACTAAAACTCTGTAAAGAAATGGTAGAAAGCAATGGAGGAGAAATTTGGGTAGAAAGTGAACTTAACAAAGGAAGTAAGTTTAGATTTACTGTGCCTTTGGCTGCTACCTAAGACAAAGCTATACGTTGCTTTAACACAAATATAAATCCCTTATAAAATATTATTTTTAGCTAAGTTTGGAAAAAAATTTGCAAATGATTATTATTGTTTGTGCGAGAGGAAATGTGTAAAATTGTAAGATTCACTTTTTGGAGTCCCCTATCTATCTGCGATGTTCAACGAAATAAAAATAGGTACAAAAATTACTATGCTATTGATTAGTGTAGTTTTTATATCCGTAGTGGCGATTAGCTTTATCTCTTATCGGCTGAGCAAAGACTCTATCGAAAAAAGATACTGGGAAAGCCTTAGTGTCATGGCACAACTAAAAGAAAAAGAGTTAGAAGATATTTTCAAGCAATTAGAATATAACCTCAACTTTATTCAAAAGTCTGCAAGGGTACAAGAAAGTATTTTGCAATCACGAGAAACTACAGACATGGACAGCATGGAAACCGTAATTTCTGGTAGGTTGAATGATTATTTAGTGCCTATTCAAGAAATGTACGGTTATCGCAATGTTTTATTATTAGATATAGAGGGTAAAATTATTTACAAGACCAACAAAGGCTCACGCAACCAAATTATAGGACAGGTCTATGCCGAATATGAACTACTAAGAGAAAAAGCTACCAACTCTGTATTTTATGGCGACCTCTACAAAATGGGCAAGGAAGTGTATATGAACGTAGCTGCTCCACTCATCAGTAATTCAGGAGCTTTAGTAGGTTATGTAGTTGCAGAGTTCAATATGGAAAAGGTCTATCAAATTACAGATGACACTGTTGGTTTGCCCCGTTCAGGAGAAATTTTTATCGCCAAAATGTCTGGAAGCAAAATAGATATTTTAAATAAAGAAAGACGAGCAGGAGCAAATACATTATTAACACAAACAATTTTAGCGGGAGATGACCGTCTGGAGGCACTACAAAGGGCGTGTAAAGAAGAAGAAGGTTTTGACTACACCATAGACCAACGAGGCAAACAAACAATGGCAAATTGGCGACACGTACTGCCAATTAATTGGGGCTTAATAGTGAAGATAGATAAAGAGGAAGTCATTAAAGACTTAGACAACTTGCTCATTGCGTTTGTGGTGGCGGGTTGTGTTATTTTGTTTATAGGCTTTATCATAGCTTTCTTATTCTCTAAATTCCTTATTAATCCATTGTTAGAACTGCGTGCAGCTCTTAATGTCGTTGCTAAAGGTATTTTGCCCGATAATATTCAGAAAAAATCTAATGACGAGATAGGTGAAATGGCTGCCTCTGTAAATAATTTAGTGGCTGCCCTCCGCCGTACTGCTAACTTTGCCCATGCTATTGGCGAGGGAAACTATGATGCTCATTTCAAACCAATGAGCCATGACGACATTTTAGGTAATGCACTTATCACTATGCGTGATAGTATCCAAAAATCTGATGAAAGAGATAGTGAAAGAAACTGGATTGTAACAGGTGTAGCTGAAATTAGCCAGATTTTACGTTTGCATAATGACTTAGAAGAATTGGGTAATAGTGTCATTAGTTTTGTAGTTGAAAAAATAGATGCAGTGCAAGGGGCTTTTTATGTAGTAGAAGAAGATTTGCAAGGTACGCCGTTTGCAGAAATGAAAGCAAGCTTTGCGTATGGGCGTAAGAAATACTTGAAGTCTAAGTTCCGTTTTGCCGAAGGTTTGGTGGGGCAGTGTGCTGTAGAGCAAGAAACAATTTTGCGTTTAGAAGTTCCAGAAGATTATTTAAGTATCACTTCGGGTATTTTGGGGGATAGAAAACCTAAATCATTGTTATTAGTGCCTTTGATTACGAATGAAAAAGTATATGGTATCTTAGAGTTTGCTGGTTTTGATAGGTTTACCTCCACACATATTTCATTTGTAGAAGAAATCAGTGTAATTATAGCACGTACCATTTTCAACGTAAAAGTAAACGAAAAAACAGTACGCCTACTCCAAGAATCTCAACAAATGGGCGAAGAGTTGAAGATACAACAAGATATTTTACGCCAAAATGCCGAAGAAATGGCTGCTACACAAGAGGAGTTGAAACGTACTAACACTCGTTTGGAGGAGCAAATTTTGGAAGTAAACCGTACTCAAAAACGTATGCAGGTGCTTCTCGAAAATGCCTCAGAAGTTATTACCATCTATGAAAAAGATGGCAAAGTACGTTACATCAGTCCATCTGTGGAAACTATCTTAGGTTATACACAGGACGAGATGATAGGTATTAACGACATTATGTATGTGCAGGAAGAAAGCAAAGACGAGTACAGAGCCTTGTTCCAAAGCATGATAAATGAACCTAATAAACAAGCTACAGTACAGTTTGAATATGTTTGTAAAAACGGCGAAACCATTTGGTTGGAGGCTACAGGTACAAACTTATTGGCAGACCCTGCCATTCGTGGTTTAGTCGTAAATTCAAGGGATATTACTGAAAGACTATCTGCTGAAAGAGAGGCTCGTCTGCGTGGACAAATGCAGTCTTTGTCTGAAAACTCTGTGGACTTAATCACCAGAGTCGACCTTGACGGTACAATTTTCTATATCAACCCTGTGATAGAAAATTTGACCAACTTACAACCAGCTACTTTGCTCAACACCAATTTATTTGACATACCAATTTTGAGCCAACAACTGATTACAGATTTAAAAGGAATTATTGCAGAAGTAGCCAAAAGAGGCGATGCAGTCATCAAAGAAGTTCCGTTTTCTACTGTAAAAGGAGAGTTGGTAATGAACGTAACGGCACTGCCAGAGTATAATGAAAAGCAAGATTTAGAAACTGTCTTGTTAGTTTCTCACGATATTACAGAGAGAAAACAGACAGAAATGGAGATTTTGTCTATCAATAAAAAGATAACGGAGTCTATCAATTACGCCAAACGAATACAAGAGGCTATATTGCCTAATACGGCTATCATACAAAAATTATTACCAGACTCGTTTATTTATTACAAACCAAGAGATGTTGTTAGTGGGGATTTTCCATGGTTTTTGTATAATGAAGAAACAGAACATATTTTCATTGCAGCCGTAGATTGTACGGGGCATGGTGTACCAGGTGCATTAATCTCTTTGATTGGTTATTTTCTATTAAATGACGTGGTACATACCAGAGATGAAACAAATGTGGGGCAGATTTTGGATATGCTCAATGCAGGAGTAACTAAAACCTTACGCCAAGATACACAAACTTCTGGCGGAACAAGAGATGGTATGGATATAGCTTTGTGTCGTATTCACCTACCAACCAATGAATTGCAATATGCAGGTGCACATAGACCTTTGTATTTTGTTAAAGACAATGAGATTACAGTCATAGACGGCGACAAAGCTCCGATTGGTGGTGGGCAGTTGAAGAAAAGAGATAGTTTTAATTGCACCACACTTACAATTAGCAAAGGCTGTCAATTCTACATTTTCTCAGACGGTGTACCCGACCAATTTGGCGGTACAGATGGCAAAAAATATTCGCCAAGACGTTTGCGTGATATGATTATGTTGGGGCAAGGACAGAGTATGCAAGAAATGGAAAAGATTATTTTTGAAGATTTCCGCACATGGCAAGGTAATTTGAAACAGACTGATGACTTGCTGATGATAGGTGTAAGATTTTAGTCATAAGTTGAACAGAAAAAAAGCTGTCTAAAGAACAAAAAATCTTTAGGCAGTTTTTTTCTTTCAGGGCTTTTTGAAACCTAAAACCTTCTTTTGAGGTTCTCTAAATTATCTTGTCATTTGTAGAGTGGCAAATGATTTTTTCACGCAAAAATCTATATTATCTTTGTAAAAAATTATACAACTATCATGAGTAGAAAAGGGAAAGTTTTGGTAGCAATGAGTGGAGGCATAGACAGTTCCTTAGCAGCCGTCATGTTACATGAAGAAGGCTATGAAGTGATAGGCATGACCATGAAAACTTGGGACTATGCCTCGTCTGGCGGTAGCAAAAAGGAAACAGGCTGTTGTAGCTTAGACTCTATCAATGATGCCAGGACTATAGCAGTGAACTTGGGTTTCCCACATTATATTTTGGACATTCGCAGTGAATTTGGTGACTCTGTCATAGACCATTTTACTAACGAATATTTAGACGGGCGTACACCTAACCCTTGTGTATTATGTAATACGCACATCAAATGGGACGCACTATTGCGGCGTGCTGATAAGTTGGGTTGCGACTTCATTGCCACAGGGCATTATGCACAAGTTCGTCAAGAAAATAACCGTTTTGTTATTTCTAAAGGTATAGATGACAGCAAAGACCAATCTTATGCTCTTTGGGGAGTTTCACAACAAAGTCTAAGTCGTACAATTTTGCCTTTGGGTAAATTATATAAAAGCCAAATTCGCCAAATGGCAACAGAAAGAGGCTTTGTAGATTTAGTAAACAAATCCGAATCGTATGAAATCTGTTTTGTGCCTGATAATGACTACAGAGGTTTTCTGAAAAGGCGTGTAGAAGGTTTAGAAGAAAGAGTAGCAGGAGGAAATTTTGTATTAGAAAATGGTGCAGTAGTAGGCAAACATTTAGGTTATCCGTTTTATACCATTGGGCAACGCAAAGGTTTGGGTATTGCATTAGGCTATCCTGTTTTTGTTACGGAAATTCGCAAAGAAACCAACGAAGTGGTGTTAGGCGTAGAAAAAGATTTGCTTCGCAATGCCATGTATGTCAAGCAGTTGAATATGATGAAGTACGAAAATCTGCAAGGCATACAATTAGAAACCAGCACCAAAATTCGTTATAATGATGATGGTACGCCTGCCGTCATTACCCAAGAAGGCAACCAAATGCGAGTAATTTTCCACGAGCCTGTAAAAGCCATTACCCCAGGACAAGCTGCCGTTTTCTATGAAGGTGATGATGTAGTGGGTGGGGGCTGGATTACTTCAAGTTTTATGGTGTAAGTTATCTTTAAATAACAAGAAACTCCATGTAAGAATAAAGTTATCTGGTATAATGAAAATACCAGATAACTCTTTACGTTGTGTTATCTTTTCCATAACCAATAAAAAATATCTTTGATAGATTTTAATAAGTGCTGATTGGCTGCACCACCTTTTAAAACATCTTTAATACCTTGTAATGTATTTTTGTGATTTGCAATCTTGTCTATACCGCTGACAATTAAATCTTCATAAAGTTGATATTTGCACGCAGGGCTTACTTTATGAATAAACTGTTCATAAATTAATTTATCAGCAGCATACCTAAAAGTAATATCTTCATTTTGGCTACCAAAACCGTATTCATAAAACTCTGTAATAATAATGTCTATGTATTTAATGTTAATACTTTCATCTAAATAACATAACATATTCAAGTACCAATCTGCACAAACTTTATAGTTGATATTGTAAGTGGGGTATTTTTTGAAAATAGAATGATGATAAAAGATAGCTTGATGACTCATATTTACTCTTACAATCTTGTCTATATTTATTTCGCCAGCATACCTATTTTTTGAAATTTGCCATTGTATATCTCCATATAAAAAATGTATATTTTGATAGTTTTCTGGTACAAAAACCCTTGAAAGAACATCATTAGAAAATAGCTTATCATCACTGCCTAAAAAGTATAGCCAGTCTCCCTTAGCTAATTTTATTCCTTTATTCATTGCATCATAAATTCCATTATCCTTTTCACTAATCCAAAAAATATATGAATATAGTTTAGCATAATTGCTAACAAGATTGATAGTTTCATCAGTCGAATTACCATCAATAACTATAATTTCTTTATGTTCATAGTTTTGTTGTAGTACACTCTCTAAGGCAATAGCCAACGTTTTAGCTGAGTTAAAAGTAGGAATAATAATAGATATAAAAGGGCTTTTCATAAGGTAGGTGGGTAATAAAGTTGTAGCAGACGATAAATATATTGCTCATCAAAGGTAATACCAAGTTTTGGAGCAATACTTTGTACCAAAGAAGTATCTATCTCAAAATATGCACCTCTATCTATCAACTCATATTGAGCAGTACGTTGAAAATGTATTTCCATAGCCTTTATAATATCCCATACTGCATAGCTATTAATATTGGCAATATTAATAATTTGCTTGTTTGATAATTCAGGCTGTGTTAATAGATATGTAATTATTTTTTTTATTTCTTCTACGCCAAGTATGTTTCTATACGCATTTTTCCATAATTTAAAAGGCAAGTTATTTTTAATATGATATGCTAAATAGCTGAAAATGGTTGTGTGGTGCAAAGTAGCACTCACAACATTAGACACCCGAAAAATAGTATAATCTTGAACAGTATCTAAAATATATTGCTCAATATGTAGTTTGTGCTGAACATACGCCGAATGCCTTTCTTCATTGTCATAAATACTACAGGTACTGAAATATACAAGATGTAAATTCGAGTACTCTCTCACTACGTTTTGTAATAGATTCATTTCCCTAGCAAAAACCTCTTTATCTGTTTCTTTAGAATTAGATACGCCAGACGCAAAGATTAAAAATTGATTATCGTTTGCAAAATCTGAAAAGGTTTTTGCCATTGTGCCATTACCAATTACCATAGAAACATTATTGAATGAAATATAAATTAAAATTACTTTTTCTTTGCTAAGAGGTGATAGACAAAATAAAGCAGTTTGGTTGAGGAGATAATATCTATTTTGTGATTGAAACTATTTTGTCTGCAACTCTACGGTTGTGGGAAAACTGATAAGAGTTTTGTAACTATTCTGTACTTTTCATTGTATGCTTTGTACTTGTTAAAATATTATTTTGAGTTATCAAATTACACAAAAAATTTATTTTTCAACTTCTGAATCATTATCTATGCAATTAATCTTAAATACAATAGATTAAACAAAAGTAGAAATAAAGCCCCTAAAAAGCTAAATACTGACTAAAACTTTTCAGTTTTTAGAGGGGTATTTGTCAAAAAAATATAGCTTTGCAAGTAGGCAATAGACGTTGCATAGCAATTACATCTTTGAAGCAATCTACACTTATTAAAAGTATTCTACTCTCAATTTAGTTATGAAATTAGTTTATACAACCTGCAGTCTTGGTTACTTATGGCAAACTGCTGCCTTAGCTAATTCGTTTTTAGCTCACAATCCTGATTATCATTTTATAGTTTGTATTATAGATAGAAAACCAAACGATTTAGATTTACAAAAATATAATTTAAACTTTGAAGTACATTGGGTAGAAGATTTAGGAATACCAGAGTTTTTTAAACTAGTAGAATACTACGATATTTTTAGTATTTTAATGGCTATCAAAGGCATTGTATTAGAAGTTTTTTTACAAAAATACAACCCCGATTTTATTATTTATTTAGATACAGATATATTGGTTTTCAATAAGTTCGATTGGTTAGAGCAAGAAATGTCAAATTATGATATTTTTATTACACCACATTGCCGTATTCCTTTTAGTTATGAAACACCATTAGAGCAAGTAACCATAAGTCTTCCTGCCAACGCACCTTTTGAAGACAGAGTGTTTTTATTAACAGGTATTTATAATGCAGGTTTTGTAGCTGTAAAAAACTCTGAACAAGGACGAGGATTTGCTGCATGGTGGGCTTCTAAACTCAAAAATCAGTGTTTTGCTTCACACTATACAGGGCTTTTTTATGACCAAATTTGGCTCAATTTTGTTCCCTTGTATTTCAGTAAAACTTGTGTTGTAAATCATTTAGGTTACAATGTAGCTTTCTGGAGTTTTCATGAACGTAGCATTACAGAAAAAAATGAAATATTTTATATAAATGAAAAATTTCCTCTTGTCTTTTTTCATTATACAGGCTATCGCCATTCACAACCACATTTAGTTTCTGAATGGACAAATATCACTTTTGAAGAGCAACCTATTTTGAAAAAAATTTTTGAACCCTATGCAAAACTTATTGAGGGAGAACTTTACAAAGATTTACACCACATACGTTGTGCCTATATTGATATGCACGCCGAGATGGTAAAACGTAAAAAAGTAGTGATAAAAGAAGCACTAAGTTTTAGAATACTAAGAAAACTACTCTCTTTTTTACCTAGTACACTCCGCCAACAACTCAAAAACGCATTGGCTTAAAGGGCATCAACGTAGTAGTAATTTTTTGTGAATATTTTTCTATTTTTCTTATGCCTAATACCTCACCTGCTATTTTTAATTGGAGTGGTGGCAAAGACTCTGCTTTGGCTTTGTACCATTTATTGAACCAAAACACCGATTTTGACATCAAATACTTGCTTACAAGTGTAAACCAACACTACAGGCGAGTAAGTATGCACGGAGTACGGATAGAACTATTGGAGCAACAAGCCACCCAAGTAGGTATTCCGCTACGCATGATTGAATTGCCCGAAACCTTGTCTATGGACGAATACAGTAATTTGATGCGAAATACACTCACAAAGTTTCAGGAAGAAGGTATTAATCATGCTGTTTTTGGCGATATTTTCTTGGAAGATTTACGAGCCTATCGGGAACAACAGTTGGTACAAGTAGCCATGCAAGCCGTTTTTCCGTTGTGGGGCAGACCTACCAAAGAAATATTGTTGGAATTTATTGCAAAAGGTTTTCAGGCGGTAGTAGTTTGTGTAAACGCCAAACATTTGGACAAGTCTTTTGTGGGAAGGTTATTAGACAAGAGTTTCTTGGAGGACTTGCCACCAACCGTCGACCCTTGTGGCGAAAACGGAGAATACCATTCGTTTGTGTTTGATGCTCCTATTTTCAAAAATCCGATACTGTTTCAAAAAGGCGAAATCGTAGAAAGAAAATTTGCGGACAATGCAGGCGTATTTGATACCCAATTTTATTATCTTGATTTGTACTAAATCTCGAATAAAGATAAACGGACAAGCATAAATTCTATTCCGTTTTTGTACTTTTGTCTTATCACACTTCAATATCCCTTACCAATGATAACACTACAACAATTTACAGAAAACGACTTTGAAAAAGTAATTAGTTGGGTAGATTCCGAGCAGTTTTTGGTGCAGTTTGCAGGTACGCAGTTTTTGTACCCATTGACCACAGACCAACTAAAAAAGTATTTAGATGCCACAGATAGAAAAATTTTTAAAATCATTTTAGATGATACGCAATCTATGGTCGGCATGATTGACCTTTCATCAATAGACCTCAAAAACAGGTCGGCTATTTTGGCAAGGGTCTTAATTGGTGAAAGAACTCTAAGAGGCAAGGGCTTTGGACATGAGGCTATCATAGAAACTTTGCGTTATGGTTTTGAGGAATTGGGCTTGCACCGCATTGCTATCAATGTCTTAGATTTTAACAAAGGGGCAATAGAATTGTACAAACATTTGGGTTTCCAACAAGAAGGCTATTTGCGAGATTACTTCCGTATCAGAGGCACGTATTGGTCTGTGTACCGTATGAGTATTTTGGAAGATGAGTTTAAAAAATTTCATACAAAAGCATAATTGTCAATGCAATTTGTCCGACATCTCATAGATGTCGGACAAATGTAGTTTTGAGTCTAATAGTTACAATAGTAAAAACTTGCTTGTGATGACCACCAACCGCATAGAAGCCTTTAGTGATGGAGTAATTGCGATTATCATTACTATTATGGTTTTTGACTTGAAACTCAATAATAGTGTGGAAGAGGCTAATTTTTGGCAAACTATTTATGCCCTACTACCCAAATTTACGTCTTATACACTAAGTTTTCTTACGGTGGCTATTATGTGGATAAACCACCACCAACTTTTTCATTTATTCAAGAAAACAGATAGACCTTTATTATGGCTCAACCTTTTACTATTATTTTGGATGAGTTTTATTCCTTTTGTTACCAACCTTTTAGGAGATAATCCACATCTTAAAGAAACCTGTATGGCGTATGGTTTTGTAATGCTAATGAACTCTACTTCGTTTTTACTGTTACGCCACTACACAAATTGCCACGAAGACTTACTGAAACACCCTTTAAGCCCCGATAAAAAACGCCGTAGTTTCCTGAAAAATATTGTTGGGGTAAGCCTCTATTTTTTAACCATTCCTTTGGCTTTTGTGTCTGTATATGCCTCTTTTATTGGCTTTCTATTAGTTCCCTTAATGTATTTTTTGCCTGAAAAAGTGGGAGAAGTTGCATAAATTTTAACTTACAAGGCTCTATATAGAAAGATAGTACAATCTATTTTTCTATATATTTTAACAAGACCTTAGAACTTGTATTAAAATTGTTAAAAGACTAACAAAACAGTAGAGTTCTGCGTATATTTGAGTAGAAATTTACATGAAACACTCTACTACATCTCTTTTTACAACTTACTATTTACAGAGCTAAAATATTACGGTTATGAAACTACAAAAAATAATATTGTTAGGTCTATTTGCGTTAGGCACACTGCCTTTGCACGCACAAGACGAAGATGATGCCTTGTACTTCTCTTCTAAAGATAGAAAAAAGGCAGACGAGCAAGCACAACTCAAAGCTGAAGAAGCAGCAAAAGCAGCCCGTTATAACAACGAATGGCGTAATACGAACTCGAATTATGACCAAAATAGGTCTAAATTTTCTAATCCCGATTACCAACAACAAAATACAACGGCAGCCAATAATAACAGCAACAACCAATATTACCAATTACCACAATACCGCAATTTGAATAACACCGCAGGTAGTTCACAAAGTGCCTTTGCACCTTTGTATAACAACCCGTACAATGTAAGTTTCTATACGCCTTATGCAATGGGAGCTTCTTATTGGGCAAACTCCGCCTTTTATGACCCTTATTGGTATGGTGGTGGTATGTCGCCTTACGACTGGCGTTTCAATTCGTACTACAACCCTTATTGGGACTTTTATGGTTGGAATACGTGGGGTATGCGACCAAGTTGGGGCTTCGGTTGGAACAGTTGGAGTGGTTGGAATGTAGGTTTTGGCTACGGCTGGGGAGGAAACTCTTGGGGCTGGGGCAACCGTTGGTGCAACTGGGGCTACGGCGGTGGCTGGGGTTGGAACAGACCTGTAGTAGTAAATAACTATTACTATGGCGACAGATACAATACGGGTGGTCGTGGTGTAGTCTATAACAGTGGTGGCAGAAACTATGGACGTGATAGCTACGGCAGAGGTGGCACAGCCAACTACAATGGTGGTGGAGCTACGTATGGTCGTGGCGGTACAGCCGATAATGGTGGTCGTACAGCAGGTTCTTCACAAGGTACATACACAAGAGGCGGTTACTATGGTGGTTCGCAAGGTGGTGGCGTACAACAAGGAGGCAGAGGTTCAGACTATTATTATGGTAGCTCTGGCACAAACTCAAACGGTGCTACTGGCAGCAGCAATAACTCTACTTACTACGGCAGAGGTGGCTCTTACGGCAGTGCAGGCAGCACCTACGGAAGTGGAAGCAACAGCTACGGAAATGGAGGAAGTACGTATGGCAACGGAGGAAGTTCTTATGGTAATAGCGGAAGCAGCTATGGTAGTGGCAGTAGCTACGGCAGAGGAAGTTATGGCAATGGCGGTAGCACCTATGGCAGTGGTGGCGGTTCTTACGGTGGCGGTAGTGGAGGCAGAGGCTCTTATGGCAGTAGTGGTAGCTATGGCGGTAGTAGCGGAGGCAGTGGTGGTGGAGGTCGCAGCAGTGGCGGCGGAGGTGGTGGTGGCGGAGGTCGCAGTGGCGGACGTGGCGGTAGATAATCACCTTTTTTCATAACAAAACACCTATTCAATGTCTTATATTGAATAGGTGTTTTGTTTTTCAAGATATAAAGTCTTACTTGTTAAGTGCCTATTTAATTGTATCTGTAAAACCCTATTTTGCCTTTTAAGGCAAAAATAGGGTAAAAGCCCCTCTCTATTTGGAGAGGGGTTGGGGTAAGGTTAAATTTTTCTTTTGTGTAAATTGTTTTAGTTTTGTGATTTTCTGTTTTATTTGCAGAAAAGTATGAATTTTGGAATATTGTACTATCACATCTTAACATTGCGATAAATGCTTTCGATTATACTGCTTTCTGTTTCGGGCATTGCAAGCCTGTTTTTAGGGTTCAACAAATCTCGAAATATGTTGCTACCCGCCACTTTGTTGTTTTTGCTTGTAACCTTTGTAGCCAATTTGTTAGACTGGAGTACACCTTTCAGCCTCTCAAGCACCTACAACAACGGCATGATGTCCATAGACAAAACATCTGTCTTATTTTCAGGCATTTTATTGACAACGGCGTTTTTAATCTTGCCTTTCTCTCAACGATACATTCGCCAAGAACAAGCACAACCCGCAGAGTATTACGCTATTCTATTGTTCTCTTTGGTGGGTGCAGTGATGATGACTTCTTTCGAGAACCTTATTATGCTGTTCGTAGGCGTAGAAATTTTGTCTATTTCTATGTATGTACTCACAGGCAGCGACAAACGCAATTTACGTTCTACCGAAGCAGCTCTTAAATACTTTTTAATGGGTTCTTTTGCCACAGGCATTTTGCTTTTTGGTTTTGCAATGTTGTACGGTGCAACCATGAGTTTTTCTATCAAAGGTATTGGTACGTATGTAGCCGAAAATGCAGGGAATCTTTCGCCTTTGTTGTATATTGGTTTGGTATTGGTATTAATTGGCGTATTGTTCAAAGTTTCGGCAGCACCTTTTCACTTCTGGACTCCAGACGTATATGAAGGGGCACCTTCCTTGTTTACGGGCTTCATGTCCACGATTGTAAAAACAGCAGGTTTTGCAGCATTATACAAAATTTTATCAGTGGCATTTACAGAACTTTACGGTTTTTGGTGGCTGTCTATTTTAGCAGTGGCTATCCTTACCTTATTGATTAGTAACCTTACTGCTGTTTACCAAAATAGCTTTAAACGCATGATGGCATATTCAAGTATTTCTCATGCAGGCTACTTGCTATTAGCTGTTACAGCCCTAAAAGATTCTTCAATAGATAGCATTATCTTTTATTCAGCAGCTTATTCTTTTGCCACAGTCATAGCTTTTGGTGTACTTATCAACGTAGCAGACAATAAAGGCAGCGAAGATTTTGAGGCTTTCAATGGCTTGGCTAAAAACAATCCATTCTTAGCCTTTGCTCTTACAATTTCTATGTTGTCGTTGGCGGGTATTCCTATGACCGCAGGTTTTGTAGGCAAATTCTTAATTTTCTCAAGTGCCTTTGAACGTGGTGGTATGACAACAGCTTTGGTTATTGCAATTTTAATGTCTGCCGTAAGTATTTATTACTATTTGAAAGTGATAATTGCTATGTATATGAAAGAGGGCAACACCGCAGAAATGGAATTGTCTTCTTTACAAAAAACAGCTTTGTGGTTAGCCTTAGTATTAACAATTTTGTTAGGTGTGTACCCAAGTGTATTGACTAATTTGTTAGCATAACAATCAGCATTTACAACAAACAAAAAGGTTGAAAGAAGAAAATTTCTTTCAACCTTTTTTATTTTCTACCTAATTTTAAAATAACTTTTATTCAAAGCCTTACAACTTCAAAAACTTCAGTTCTACCCTACGGTTTTGTTTACGCCCTTCTTCGTTACCATTACTTGCAATAGGTTTGCTACCGCCAAAAGGTTTAGTTTTAATACGTTCTTCGGCAATACCTTTTTCTATTAAATAGAATTTTACCGTAGCAATTCGCCTTTCAGACAAAGTAAGATTTTTTTGAGGGTCGCCTACATTATCCGTATGTCCTTCAATCTCTATTTCTATTTTAGGGTTTTTTACCAAAAAACTCACCAAGTTATCTAATTCTTCATAAGAAGTTTTGCGAAGCACATAACTACTTTGCTCAAACTGAATGTTTTTCAAAGAAATATTTTTGCCCAATTCCACCACTTCATTATTGAATTTCAATCTGTTATCCTCTTTGGGTACATTAGGCGTTGTTTCTTCGGGCTTTTTCGTATTGTCTTTGACAACTGTAATCGTTGGCGTTTTCTCTACTTTGGCAGGTGTGGTTTCTTTAGGTTTTGCCGTTTCTACTTTTTCCACAACAGTTAATAAAGGCGTATCTTCTTTTTTCCAAATCCGCACCGTACCGTCATAACTCCCCGTCGCAATAATGTCTTCTACGGGACTAAAACGAGAAAGCCTTACAATACGGCTATGCCCGCCCAACGTAGTTACAGAATTACCTGTGTTGATGTCCCATAATTTGGCGGTAGTGCCAGAGGCAGACGTAAGTAATAAATTGCCTGTGCTGTTAAACGACGCTGCACTGTAGTTGTCAGGTTCACTCACAATGTATGACTTCAAAGGTCTGCGGGTTTTATTGTCCCAAATCGTTACTTTGCCCTCATAACTCCAAGTGGCTATACTGTTTGGCAGTGGGGCATTGATAACATCATTGAGGTCTGCATCTGCATAAAAAATTTCCTGCGTAATTTTTTCCGTTTTCAAGTCCATGTACTTGATGTGATGCCCTACCGTAACGACCAAATATTTGTCGTCATTCGTAATGGTGCCTCCTGTAATATTGCTATACCATTGAGAATCAGAAAGATTGGTAGAAGCTATGCTTTGTGCTTTGCTACTGGCTATGTCCCCTTTCATAATATATCCATTGTCCCCTGCAAAATACAAATACTTGCTGTCAGGTGAAAACGTAACGAAAGACACACCGTTTTGTAGAATCGTATCCGCATCTACCACACCATTTTTAATCTTACGGTTAATCATTACAAAAGGTCTGTTCAAAAATGCAGCTACATTTGTGCCTGTTTTCGCGTCCCAAACCATAGCCGTACCGTCTTGGCTCGAACTTGCCACGTACTTTCCATCACGACTAAACGTAACCTCAGTAACTGTAGCCCGATGCCCCTTCATAGACTTCAACGCCTTGCCTGTCCTTACGTCCCACAAGATAACATAACCGTCAAAACCACCACTTGCCAGCACTTGTCCGTTGGGACTAAAACGAATATTTTGAACAGCTCCAAAATGCCCTTGCAAAACGTGCAAAGGCTTGTAATCTTGAGCCACCGCAGCAACAATAAGGCTAAGGGATAAAATAAAAGAATATAAAAACTTCATGAATGTATGCAGAATGAATGTTTTATCAACTTGCAAAAATAATACTATATTAGTTGATTTTTGCCTTACAGCTTTATTTTAAGCCATTTTACTACAAAAGTTAGTGATTTTTACGCAATTTTGTAACCATTTTGCGTATTAATGCTTCAAAATCATGCTTTCTCAAACTCATTTTCAGTTTCCCCACCAACAAAACTTTTATAGAGGTAAGGTGCGGGACGTTTATCATTTTGCAGACCATTTGGTAGTGGTAGCTTCAGACCGTATTTCTGCCTTTGATGTGGTGTTGCCCAAACCTATTCCGTATAAAGGGCAAGTTTTAAACCTCATTGCAGCACATTTTTTACAAGCTACTGCCCAAATTGTGCCAAATTGGTTAGAGGCTGTGCCACACGCCAACGTGAGTATTGGCAAAAAATGTGAGCCTTTTGCCGTAGAAATGGTCGTGAGGGGCTATTTAGCAGGACACGCATGGCGAGAATATAAAGCAGGCAGACGTACCGTATGCGGTGTAGCACTGCCCGAAGGATTGAAAGAAAATGACAGACTCCCCCAGCCCATTATCACACCTACCACCAAAGCCCACGAAGGACACGACGAGGACATCTCAAGAGAAGAAATTATCCGCAGAGGCATTGTCAATGAAGCAGACTACCAACAATTAGAAAAATATGCGTTGGCTTTATTTGCCGAAGGAACTCGTATGGCTGCTGAAAGAGGCTTGATTTTGGTAGATACCAAATACGAATTTGGCAAACATGAAGGACAAGTTTATTTGATAGATGAAATTCATACGCCAGATTCTTCTCGTTATTTTTATGCAGAAGGTTATGCAGAACGGCAGGCAAAAGGCGAAACACAACGCCAACTTTCTAAGGAGTTTGTCCGCCAATGGCTCATGGACAACGGTTTTCAGGGCAAAGAAGGACAGCAGATTCCTGAAATGACCGAAGAAGTTATTGCCAATATTACGGCTCGTTACATAGAATTGTACGAAAAAGTAACAGGTAAGACTTTTGTAAAACAGCCTTACGAACATATTTTGACAGAAATAGAACAAAGTATTCAGAATTATCTTGTGAAAACTGACTAATTTTAGTAAATACTAAATCCTAATGCTATTCAGCGAAGGAAAGTGTTTTTAGTTACCATAGGCACGAAATATGTCGTACCTATGGTACTTGATAGGGACAAGCTTTATTTTGACTGTAAATATTCTGCCCTTACAAGACTTTTGATTTTTTTGATACTGAGCAACTCACATGTTTTACCCTAGGTTTTACTATAAAGCCAATTTTTTCACCTATCTGTTAAAAAAACTTGCATTGACAATATTTTAGTAATAAATGCAGACCTTTGGCGAAAAAAAAATAGTATTTTCAACAACTATTTTTGAGTAAATATGGGGGCTGTTCAAACTACTTTGCGGTACACTACTTTGGTGCTTGGTTGCGTTTATTTGCTATGCCAAGCCTTATTTTGTATTGGACAAAACCAAGCCCCACAACTTTGGCTGCAACAAGCCTCGCAGCAATTTGCCCCTGCCGAACTGCAAACTGTACGGGCAGAACTCACCCCGATTGGGCGTTATGTCTTCACACAATTAGAATTGAGTTTTGCTTGGCAAGACACCACCGCCCAACAAGCCGTTTTTACCTTTGCCAATGTGCCAGCACACGCCATTCGTAGATTTGCGGTGCAAATAGATACGGCTTGGGCAGAGGGTTTGGTTTTAGAAAGTTCTCACCAAGATTATCATGCAGTACATAGTCCTGCCCTTACGCAACAAGTATTTGGCAAGACCATTACGCCACATTTTGCTTATACTTTGCAAAATTTATCCCCAAAACGACTACAAAAAATTATTATTGAGTACCAAACTGAAATGCAGTATGACGGCAAAAAATGGTTATATGAACTACCTTTGCCTTTGGGGAAAAACTTGCAACAGTTACAAGTAGCTATTACAAGTAACCTTTTGCCAACACTGCAAACCAATGGTTTACAGGCTTTTAGCTATGAAAAAAACAATATTACAAGTACAGAAAAAAACTATGTTTTCAAGGCTCAACAGGTAAGTTTGCCTAAGCCTTTTGTCATTAGTTTTCCCAATACCAACACTGAACAGGTTTTTGTGGGGCGTAGTCGTACCCAACCACACTATTATTTTTACGCCGAAATTCCGCCTTGCGAAGTAGAAAGTAAAGAAAAAGATTTACCTAAAAAAATGGTCATTTTATACGACCAATCTTTGTCTGGTAAACAACGCAATAGAGAGGCAGAACTGAATGTATTGAACCGTTATATCAAAAAAATTAGCGAAGTTGAGTTACAAATTATAGGATTTAGCCATGATATTGTTTCTTCAAAGACTTTTCAGATAGAAGGCGGAGGTTTCCAAGAAGTGCGGAAATACCTACAACAATTAGAATTTGAGGGTGGTACAAATTTGGCTTGTCTGCCGATAGACAGCTACGAGGCAGACGAAATATTGATTTTTACTGATGGAGATAGCAATTTTGGACATTTGCCCAAAACCAAAAATAGCCGAAAACCTTTAATATGGCTCAATTCACGCCAAAATACAGCAAATCTTACATCTGTCCCTAACTCTACTTTGTACGAATTGGTCAATGCGTCTGGTGGACAATACCTTGATTTAACCAAACTTACGCTGAATGATGCCAGTAAATTATTGCTATTACAACCTTGTCAATTTGTAGGCATAGAGTACACCAAAGAGGACATGAGTAATGTGCAAGTAGTACGCACCCCCACAAGCATACAACTTACAGGCAAGCTACTCAAAGAAATGACCGAAGTACGTCTAAAATGGGGTTACAAAGGTAAAACGCAGACTACACAAGCCTTGAAAATACAAAGACAAACTTTTAGCAAAGGTTACTACATAGAAACTGTATGGGCAAGTATTGAGTTGGGGGTGTTGCTCAAAAACTATGAAACTCACCGCAAAATTATTCAGGAGTTGAGCAAGAAATATAACATAGCCACACAAGGAATGTCTTGGGTAGTGCCTCAAAATATTGCGGACTATTTACATTATGCCTTGCCTATTCCGCAGCATTTGAGTTGGTTATATAGAAAAGAATTATCGGACTACTACAGGGCTTTGCCACAAGAAAAGTATGAAGAAAGTGAGGAAGCTGAAAATGCCTTTAAGCAAATTGCTAATTTGTATGCTAAACGGCGGGCTTGGTACGAAAAAGACTTTTTGAGTGATGAACAAGAAGAAATAGAGTACGGCAGAACGGATTTTAGTACGCAAGACACAGGCGAGGAGGCAGGCTTTTTTTGGAGCATAGAAGAAGTGTTATCCGACAGTGCCAATACTGCTCGACACATCAAAACTTCGCCTACTGCTAAGGCTTTGGCTTTTGAGGCACATGACCAATACGTTTTTGAGTTGCTTACAGATGTTGCTGTTGCTCTTGATGAAAACTATTTATTAAGTTTGCAAAATGGGGATTCTACGCAACGCCTCAAAGCCTACCGCACTGCCAAAGAAAGGTATGGACAACAAGCCGAATTTTATATAGAAACTGCCAATTTATTATTTGAGGCAGGTTTTAAACAGTGGGCAGTCAAAGTTTTGTCTAATGTTACGGAGTTGTTTGCAGAAAGTCCGCACCAACTCAATTTGATAGCCAAACAGTTGGCAAGTATGCAACGGTATGAATTGGCTGTGCCTATTTATGAAAAAATTTTATTGTTAATGCCCCATAATCCGCACACATACAGAGATTTAGCTTTGTGTTATGCAGAAATTGGCGAAAACCAAAAAGCTATAGATTACTTGTACGAAGTCGTGGCGAATACTTGGGAGGCAAAATACACGCCTTTACAAGAAATGTGTTTGGGTGAAATCAATAATATTTTGACGAATACACCTCAAAAACTGAATATCCAAAATATGCCTTCGGAATTAAGAAAGCCGATGCCTCTGGATATTCGGGTGGTGCTGGAGTGGGACAATCCTGCCATAGATTTGGATTTATACATCATAGAACCTACAGACGAGAAAGCCTATTATGCCAATACAAGCACGCAAATAGGCGGTTTAATTTCTACACACGCAGCTTCGGGTAAATACAATCCCGAAGAATACTTGTTAAAAAATGCCGAACAAGGCGACTATTTGGTAGAAATTCACCGTTACATTTCCAAAAAACAGCCTCAAAGCCAAGCCTCTACAGTGGCTACTTTGACTTACTTCATCAACTACGGCAGACCTAACGAAGAAAAAAAGGTTTATACCTACAGAGTTAGCCCTACACAACAGTATGTAGATGCGGAGGTCTTGAGTTTTGCAGCCCATTCAAAGTCCAAAGAACGGATAGAAAGCCGTTACCAAACTATTCAGTGCAAGGAATATGTGCAGTTGGTTAGCCGTAGTGCAGACAACAAACTTATTGCCATTGCCCATGATTACGACATTAGCATTTATACTGCTGATTCGTCTAAGTTGGTGCAAGTTATCAAAGATGTGAGTGTGGGCGGTGTAGTATTCAAAAAAATGGTGTTTAATCCACAAGGCACACATTTATTAGTTTTGGGCGACAGCACTCTTATCAATTTAACAGACCAACAAGATATTTGGGAAACAAAATGGGAAGAAGAAGGGCATATTTCGGTCTTGAAATTGATTAATTTGCAAAAAGGTGTTTTGCAAAAAAGCTTTTCTATTATCGATTCTGTCATTCATCAAATAGAATTTTTGGCAGATGGTAAAAGTTTTGTGGTGGTAGGTGTCAATGGTATTAGCAAAGTAGATATTGTTTCGGGTAAAATAGACAAAAATGTTATTCGTCCTAATAGTGGCAAATTTATATCTTCTGCCACGTCCACGACGATGATAGCCACCGCCGAAAGAGGCAAAATTACGCTGCGTCATCTACACAATTTCCAATCTTTGCGGGAAATAGCTGCCGATAGTGCCATAGATTTACAAATAGCTGCCACCAGCGAAACTTTGGCGTTTTTGCAGTGGGAACGAAACAGACATATAGCCTATGTAGTGAAATGGAATGTTTCTGAACCTCTTTACACTATCAATTTTGATTTGTATTACCAAACAGGCATTCCAAAAATTGGCGTTTTTGCCCTAAGTCCCGATGCCCGTTTTGTGGCTGCCCAACCTTACGGCACCAATCAAGTGATTGTGAAAGCTATTTATGAACAAGCCGAAGACATTATAGACTATTACCACCAAAACCAAGTAACTGCTATTACGTTTAGCCAAGACGGAAATTTTCTTACGTCTGTGAGCAAAGACAATGTGGTACGGTCAAGAGATATGCGAAGACTGCCTTTTAGCACCATTAAAACAGAGGGCAACGAATTTGATTTTGCGTTAATTCCTGCTAAAAATTGGTTGAGTATTGGTGAGGAAAATAATTTGAGAGTTTATCAAAAAACGACTACCCAATTTACTCGTTTTGTGCGTTTGGCTGCTGTTACAGACAGTTTGCAAGACTACCAACCCAATGAAATTTTGAACATGGTTGCGGGTAATCACAAAGACGAGGATTATATGTTATGTTTGAGCAAGGCACACAAACAAAAAGTGTTGCAAATCATACCTTTTGCCCAAACTCAACAACAAAGCAAACAATTCATACAATCTTTGCGAATACCATTGGAGGTTTTTGGCGAAAAATATCCTTTGGCACAAACCAATTTAGTTAGACTAAGCCCAGATGCTAAGTTAGTAGCCTTGAATGAAGATACATTAATACGATTGGTCAGTATAAAAAAACTGAAAAAAGCTGTTATCAATGACAATCTTTTGCAGTTTTATCGTGAAAAGTGCATGATGACATTGGCAGGACACAATGCCGATTTGGATAAACAACGCATCGAAAAACCCAAACAAAGCACTTCTATTACGCATTTATCATTTAGCCACAACGGAGAATTTTTGTTGTCCAAAGGCATAGACAGAACCATTAGAGTTTGGAGTGTAGCCACAGGCGAATGTTTGGCTACCTACACTTTGTTGCATGATGCTTCGGCAGTGGCTCAATTTTCTATGAATGATGAATGTATTTTGTTTGAAGACATGGAATACAACATCAAAATATGGAATTGGAAAACCAACAAAATTGTTGGTGAATTAACAGGACACAAAGCCCCCATTACAAGTTTGGCAGTGGACAGCACAGGCAAATATTTTTTGAGTAGTTCAAAAGACCACTCTATTCGTTTGTGGGACAGCCAATCTTTGGAGTGTGTTCGTACTTATTATGACGAGTCGCCTCGCAAAATTCTTTTTTGCAGCCCTAATACTTTTGCTTCCGCAGGGCAAGATACTTATATTAAGTTGTGGAGAGTAGAGTAGAGGCTATCAAAGTTTACCAAACCCTTGCGTGTAAAGTCCACACTACAGGGACATTAACTTGCCTCTACCCACTGCCTAAAAACTTGTGCCTTTTCTCTACTTACCAATACTTCTTGCGAAGTAACAGGGCGAAGTTCCAATTTTAGTTTACCATTGAAATAGGTATGAATTTTTTGCAAAGCCTGAATGTGTGCTATAAATTGGCGGTTCAGCCTAAAAAACAGCTTCGGGTTGAGCAAATCTTCTAAATCTTCGAGGGTGTAATCTACCAAATATTGTTTACCGTCTTTGTGTACCAAACAAACCATTTCATTAGCCGTAAAAAAATACGCAATATCGTCTTGGTTTATTGGTAAAAGTTGGTCGTTTTGTTTGACTAAAAAACGGCTTTTATACTGCTTTTTTGGACTATGTATGGTGTCTATCAAGGTTTCTATTTTTTGAAGTTGCTGCGTCAAAGCCTCTTGGTGCAGGTCTTTGTATTTTTGTATGGCTTTTTCCAACTCCTGAATTTTGATAGGTTTTAACAAATAATCTATACTTTTCACCTTAAAGGCTTTGATGGCATACTCGTCATAAGAAGTCGTAAAAATGATAGGACTTTTGACCAAAACAGTATCAAAAATCTCAAAACTTAGCCCGTCAGACAACTGAATATCCGAAAAAATCAACGTAGGTTGTGGGTTATTTTCCAACCAATCTATGGCTTTTTCTACACTGCCCACAGTGCTAAGTATCTGACAATCAGGGGCTACTTTTTGTATCAATTTTTGCAGCCTTTCTGCTGCCAAATATTCATCTTCTATGATTAGGGCTGTCATACGGCACTCAAAATGGGTAAACGAACTGTAAAAAACTGTGTGGTTTTAATAATCTCAATAGGGGTTTGGCACAACAAGGCATAACGGTTTTTGATATTTTGCAAGCCTACTTTGGTAGATTGTTCAAAAGTACGTTTTTCTTGTAAGTTGTTTTCTACCACCAAATAGTCTTCATTGCATAAAATCTTGATATTCAAGGGCTTTTCTGGTGAAATGACATTGTGCTTAATGGCATTTTCTACCAAAATTTGTAAACTCAACGGGGCTATGCGTTGCGAATACGTTTCGTTAGGTACTTGCAATTCGACTTGTAAATTTTCTCTGAACCGAGTTTTGTTCAAATAAATATAGGCATTGATAAAATCTATTTCTTCGGCAATACTCACCGTATTTTTTTCTTTGTTAATCAGTACATACCGATAAACGTCTGCCAATTTTGACAAATATTCTTGGGCATCTATGTTTTCATCGTCTATCAAGGCTGCTAAGGTATTCAAACTATTGAACAAAAAATGAGGGTCTATTTGGCTTTTCAGGGCATCTAACTGCGACTGCACATTGGCACGAGCCAACGCCTCTGTTTTTATCATATATTCTTTCCAACCATAAAAGAAAAATGCTGTTTCATAAATCAACGCCACAATGAATGTAGGAACAAGGCTGTGTTGAAATCCCTCAAATAATGCTTCTTCTTTTGTATGAGAGAGTAGCATTTTACAAATTAATTCATCTATAATATAGGTTACTATCAATAGATATGTCAAAATAATGATACTTTGAATTGTCAAACGGTACTGTGTTTGCGAATAATGTGGATATTTATTAATAAAATACAACATGATTTTACGGCAACCCTCCCAAATTACAACCGTATTGACCAAACACATCAAATACCATTCAGTCCACAAAGCAACATTACCTTTTACTATCACATCTTGCCAATGTGTAGCTAATAATACCACAAAAGCCAAAGTTGGTATGCCAAAAAGTCTTATTTTTTTGTCGTTAAATTGCATAGGAGTAGAGGCTTTGTTATCATCATGATAAATTTACTTAATTTTTTTCACAATCTTTTCAATCCAAGTTTTTCTTTCTTCCTCACTCAAAAGACGCAACCGACCAATCCGAGTTACTTTAACAGGGCTAAAACCACAAAACTCTAAGGTAGCCACTTTGATAGCCTTGATGTCTGCATTGCCGTACTGCCACCACACCCACCACGTTGGGGCATCGCAAGTAGTGATGAGTTCGGCACTTCTGCCTTTCAAGAGTTTGTCCCAAAAAGGGTCGTCTTTGTGGTATTGAAACGCAAATTTTGGTAGTAACACTCTGTCAAAAAAACCTTTGAGCAAGGCAGGCATTGCACCCCACCACATTGGATAAACAATTACCCACTTGTCGCACCACAAAATATTTTCTTGGGCTTGCACCAAATCTGGCTCTAAGGATTGTATTTTTTGGTAGCCATTACGCAAGACTACATCAAAATTCATTTCGCCTAACCGTTGTATGCGTACTTCATGCCCACACTGTTGGGCTTTTTGGTAGTAGGCATCGGCTATTTGTCCATTAAAACTTTGGGACAAAGGGTGAGCTAATAAGATGTAAATTTTCATAGGAAGTAGAGTTTGTTATTGTTTAGTCTAAAAAATAAATTAATAAGTATTTGGAATAAATTATTTGATAATAAAAATAGGTATAAATAATTGATTTTCAATTATTTGAAATAAAAATATTATCAATTAATTAGTTGTGTTTACTTATTTACTTATATTCATACTTACTTTGCTTATATATTGATTGCGAATATACGCCACCGCTATATTAGGCAACCAACTTAACCAAGCCACAATTTTGTAGGCAATGAAAAAGTCTTGAAACGTAATTATCAACAAGGGCAACCAAATGCGTAACGTAACCGCAGCAAAACAAGCAGCATAACTATACGTCATCAGTTGTTGGTGCAAAACAATTTTCCATTGTTTAACAGCCCTATAAGCCAAGTAAGTAGTTGATAACCAAATAATTCCTAAACTGCCAAAGCCTATTGTAGTTATCCAACCTCCCGTAGCAAATGCAGCAATGTATAAGCCACTTAGTCCACTCAAAGCCACAAAAATCATATAACTTTTGCCTAATTTGCGGTGCAAAGGCTTGTTAGTAGTCAATAGTTTTTGGCTAAACTGCCAACAACCTACCAACAGTGCCAACCCTCCAAAAATAATATGTGTGTAAAAAAATGTATTCCAAACTGTATTCTGTAGTAATTCGAGGGGTTTAGTAGTCAATAAACCAAAAGTCTGTTTGATAATAACGTACCGCAAGGGATACAAGCCAACGAGTACCGCCAAACTCACAAACAAATACCAACGTAGTTTTTTCATAGTGGATTATACGCTAAATTTTTTGTAGCATAGCCTTTAGGCTGTGCTTTTCACTCTACTTTCTATATCCTATTGTTCACAGGCTGAAGCCTATGCTACAAAATATTTGTAAGATAATGACTATCAATGTTTTATAAAAACACCTCCGAAACATCTACGGCAAGCTCTGGAAACAAGGCTGGCGAAATGGTTTCTGTTGGCGAAAATATGCCTGTATGCACATATTTTCCGTCTTTCAAAACAAATTGCTGAATGACATTATCATTCGGGAACACAATCCAATATTCTAATACGCCATTTTCTTGGTACAATTCATACTTGTCTTTCAAGTCCACTTGTTGATTGGAAGGCGACAAAATTTCTATAATCCAATCAGGTGAACCGTTGCAGCCTTTGTTATCTATCTTGCTTTCATCACAAATCACCGAAATATCAGGCTGCACTACCGTATATACGTCTTTGTCTAATAACAACGACTTACTGCGGTTGTAAAGTCGTACATCAAATGGTGCATAATAGATTTGGCAAGGTTTTTTTTCAAAAAAATAGCCTATTTGTTTAACCAACTTAAACGATATTTTTTGGTGGCGTGGTGTCGGTGCTGCCATTTGGCGAATGTAGCCCCGCAACAATTCTATTCTTTCCGTAAACTGCCAAGTAAGGTAGTCTGCATAAGAATACGTTTTTGTCAAGTCCAAATTTTCCAAAGATGTTATCATAATGAAAATAGTTATATTCAAAGATAACAATTTTATTTTATACACCCTAAGGGTTTTTTAAACCCTTAGGGTGTTATGGTTAAAATGTCAATCTGTAAAAAGGAATTGGTAAAAAGCCTTGTTGGTAAGTCGTAACCAAGTTGCCTGTACGTGGGTTAAAGGTTTGAGCAAAGATATTTTGGTGATTTGTAATATTTTGCAAGTCAATAGCCCATTCATGCGTTAGCCTTTTGGTATTGAGTTTATACGAAATCTTCAAATCTGTGCGGAAATAAGCCGATTGTTGCTGCGTGTACGCATCTGTTTCATTGTAAACCACTGTACCTGTTTGCTTAGACTTTTCTACATCAACCAACAAAATATATCTTCCACCTGCCGTAGATGTTTTGATATTTAAGGTTAAAATACCATTTTTACCTACTTTAAATTCTTTCCCCGCCAATACATTCAAGACATAACGAGTATTGAAAGGTGAGTTTCTTTCTACGCCATCACTGCCTGTATATTTTGCATCAAACAAAGAAGCTGTAACTAAGAAATAATAACTATTTGAAAAATATTTTTCTAAGGTCATTTCTACACCCATATTTCTTCCTGTACCTGTATTACGTAAGTTGCCTTTGTCTGTTGGGGCAAAATCTGCACCTTCTGTTAGCACTGAATAGTAGCTTTTGAAGCCTTCAACAGGAATGTCAAACAAATGTTGGTAATAGGCTTCTACTTTTAGGCGTAAGTTTTCGGTTAAACTTTTGTCCATTCCCACTACAAAATGGTGGCTGCGGTTAAATCCTAAGTTTTTATTTGTAAACTCCACTTGTCCGTTGGCTGTTGGCGAACCGTAGTACGACAATAAAATAGGTTGTACGTTGCTATGCAAGCCATACGCCACGTTGAAAGTAGTTTTTTCGGTCATGTTATAGCTCAATCCTACTCTTGGTTCTATGGTCGTTTGTTTATTTAGTTCATAGTAAAACGCATTGATACCTGAATTTAAAGTTAATTTTTGGCTAAAACGGTGTTTCCATTGTACGTAACCTTGTGCTAACATAGTTTCGCCTACAGAACTGCGGAAAGTACGTTGGTACGGATAAATGCGTCTTCCCAACAAATCAAAACGGTTAAAGTCTAAAATTACACCTCCAGATACTTTGTTTTTGGCATTGAATTTATGGTTTAAAGACAAATTCACAGACAATTTTTCATTGGTAAATTCATTGAAAAAGTTAGGAATTTCTTTGTCTATTTCTAATTTGTTGTCTGTTCTTGGTTTGTAAAGAATGGTATCACCATTAAATTTACTGTAGGCACGAGAGGCGGAAAATGTAACTTTTCCATACGTTTTATCTGTAAAACGGTGTTCGTAAGACAACGCAGCCATGCCTGTCATATAACTTACTCTGGTGTTGCTGTTTTCTTCTCCGTAGCTGTCGCCTGTAGAAGCCACATCTTTGCCCAACAAATCTATGTTACTCACACCGCCTATAGTCCAAAAACTCAAATTACCTCTTTTGCCCACAGGAATATCTGTTTTGAAAGTCAAATCTTGGTAGTACGGCGTACCTGCAATTTTGAAACCTATCGCAGACATTAGCCCAAACATAGAATAACGGTAGTTGATAAGGAAAGAGGCTTTTGATTTTTTAGTATAGTAACCCTCTGCCCCTAATTCCAAACCATTAAATGCCATTTGTGCCAAAAATTCACGTTTTTCGTCATTGCCTTTACGCAATTTGAGGTCAAAAACAGAACCCAACGCATTGGCATATTCAGAAGGAAAAGCACCTGATAAGAAATCGGATTTGGCTAATAAATTGGCATTAAGCATAGAAACGGGACCTCCAGACGTACCCAAAGCCCCAAAGTGGTTAGGGTTGGGAATATTCACCCCGTCTAAACGCCACAACAAGGTAGAAGGCGAATTGCCACGTACTACAATATCGTTACGGCTGTCGTTTGCTCCGCTTACCCCTGCAAAATTGGCTGCCATACGGCTTGGGTCGCCCAAACTACCCGCATATTTCAGAGTTTCTGTAGGGTTAAAAGGTCTTGCACTTAGCGTAGTCATTTCATTGTTAGCCACTTTTGCGTCCTCTTGGCGAGAATACGTAACGGTAACTTCGTTCAGACTTGTCAAACTTTCGGTCATGGTTACGTCCAAAACAACTTCTTTGCCTGTATTTACCACAATGTCTTTGGCAAAAAAATCTTCGTAACCTACCAAAGTAGCTTTGAGGCTTATGCGACCAATCGGGACACCTGTTAAACGGAAACGACCATTTTCGTCTGTAACAGTGCCTATGATGGGGTTGCTGCCCACAACGACCACCGTAGCCCCAATCATTGGGCTTTTAGAGGCTGCATCAGTAATTGTCCCTCTTACCGTTTGCGTGCTTTGTGCGAAGGCGGTGTAGCTAAGTACCACCATTAAAAAGAAAAGCTGTAAGAAAAATATTTCGAATTTTTTCATGTTTGTAAAGATTTTAACTTCATTTTCATTCCCTTCTCTAATGCCAGAGGGTTGTTGTATTTTCATTTCAAAGATGATAGAAAAAAAGTTTTGGAAAAATAGATTAGGCGGTGAGGCGAATAGCAGGCTGGGTGAAGTGAAAAAACAGGGGTGCGAGGCGAAAGTACCAAGCTACTTGATTTGTTAAGGAAATGTTATTTAGTGCTTTTGACGTAGCATATTTGCCTAAAAAGTTATCTTTTTTGCCAAATATTCGTATCTTAGATAGGTTATAAGTACATTAAAGTTTGATAAGTACACCACTTAGCAACTATTATTCACACCACAATATTTTTATCCATGAAAACTATTTATTTATCAAGCCTATTTCTTTTACTCTGCCAACTGTTATATGCTCAAGATTATCCTTTACAAGTCTTTGGTAGCAAAGGCAATAATACTGTAAACGGAGTGCCTGTAAAAGTAGGAACGAAACTAAAAGAAGGGGAATTGGTCATTGTTGATGGCAGTTATTTGGGGGTTATTCACACAGGTAAGGGCAAAGCTATAGAAATTACGACAAAGGGTAACTACCATGTCAAAGACTTAATTGCACAAACTTTACAAGGCAAGGAGTCTAATTTGAAAATGAAGTATTTTAACTTTATTATCAATGAAATGACCAAAGACAATAAAGAAGCACAGCCTCGTTCAAGGTACATGAATAAGACAGGTGCGGTAGAAAGAGATGTGCAAGACATAGATTGGATAAGTGTAAAGCCCAATGAAACGGGTAGAGCCTTAGATATTTTTGGCAATGAAATAGGTGTGGGTTGGTTAGTAGCCCCCGAATTAGAGAAAACGCATAAAGGCGAAGTAGTACAATATGCCATTTTGATTATGGATTTGGCAGAGCAAGTCTATTACACCATTTATACCAAAGGCAAGGAACAAGATATTGTGTTAGAAATTCCTAACAAGGCTTTTGCCGAAGCTGGAAATGATTTAATGTTGCGGGTTGTGCCTATTTTTAAAAGTGATAAGCCCAATAACCAACTACCTAAAACCGAAGAGTTACTCAAAGCAAAAGAGTTTGGGGTAATAGCTATAGAAGAATTGGGCATGCAACGTAGCCAAAAAATTAATGAGGAGTTGAAAGAACTTTGTAGTGCCAATAGCGAAGAAATTAACTTGTTGTTAAAAGCTGAATATTTTAAAGAAAACAAACTTTTCCTCAATGCAATGGCGGTATATTTGAAATTGATTGAGTTGTATCCTAATGAACCTAAATACAAAGTTTTGTATGATATGCTGTTTGCACAAACGGCAGAGGAGAAAAAAACAGAGGAAAAAGGTAAATAATAATATGCTAAACCTATAAGATTTTCGAAAACCTTATAGGTTTATTTTTGAACACCGCAAGGGTTACAAGCCCTTGCGGTGTTGCTATGTAAAGCATTTATGCAAAAAACGAACAGAAAGCCTTATCTATCTTGAAAGTCTTGTATCTTTGGGGCGAAACGAGTTTGTAACAATATGGCACGTAATAAAACATTTAGATTTGAGCAAAATAAAACTGCTGATAACGTCATAGAGCCAAATAAACCTCTTTTTGAACAAATAAAAGGGAAATGGCATGAGCTATTTTTTAAAAATAATAATCCGATTGTATTGGAGTTGGCGTGTGGACGTGGCGAATATACAGTAGGTTTAGCCAAAAATTTTCCTGATAAAAACTTTATTGGTATAGATATTAAAGGCGACAGATTGTGGAAGGGCAGCCAAAAAGCTATTGCAGAAAATCTAACGAATGTGGCATTTTTACGAATACATATAGAGGAGTTAGAAAACTATTTTGCCATAGGCGAAGCCAGCGACATTTGGATTATTCACCCAGACCCGCGTCCCAAAAAACGTGATGCCCGCCGCCGTCTGACAAGCCCACGTTTTTTGAGTATTTACAAGAATATTTTGCACAACTTAGGTACTTTACGCCTCAAAACGGACAGCACTATTTTGTTTGATTATTCCTTAGAACTGTTCCAAAGTCCTTTGTTACAGCCGATTGTCAAAGACTTGACCTATACACATGACCTTTATCATTCGCCTTTGTTAGAAGAACACTGTGGCATACAAACTAAATACGAAAAATTGGGTGTAGCCAAAGGAGATACTATCAAATATTTGCGTTTTCAGTTTGAGGTAAATTCTTGGGACAACGAAATGTATAAAGGATAAGGAATATTTGTGCCTGCCACCCGAAAACTTGGGCGTACTTTGATTTTTACTTGCGAAGGCGTATCACTTTGTTTCATCAAGTTTTTTATTAGGTTAAAAAATGCACCTGCCGACCCCGAATTAATGACTTTTCGGAGGTCTATAGTCGCATTCACAGGCATAATCGCCGTACCTTTGGCTTGTACTTCGATGCGTTGGTCTATAGTGCCTTGTGTCATTTCGTTGCCGTCAAGGTATAAAATCCAATCTAACTTGTCTATAGCTGCTACGTCATTGTTCGGGTTGCGAACTTCTATGTTTTGTGTAAACGACAAAGGAAATGCTCCGCCCTTACCAAAGGCATTCATTACTGTACCCAAATCAATAAAATTAAGTTGGGAAATATCCTCTAAACTTTTTGGAAGGCGTACGCCTACCAACGCAAAGTTCTCGATATTGGTAGCCCTAAATTGACAGTTGGCAAATCTTTTTCCTTGTGAAATAGACTTACACTGCACCAACAAAGCCAAAATAAGTAAGCAAATAAGGCTGTCTTGAATTATTTTTTTCATTTGAATAGAGTTTTAATGAACTTCATGCACAAATATACATAATCGTTAATGGATTAAAATTAGTAGGTAACAAGTAATGTTACGTTACAAAAAAAGGTGTAATCTTTTCACAAGATTACACCTTTAATATTGTACATTTTAGCAATAATTCCTATTTTATTGGGCAGGTGGGGTTTCTGTATTATTGCCAGTGCCTAACAAGCCCATTTTAGCTTTCAATTCCAACAAAGATTGAGATTGAACACCCGTTGTTGTATTCAAAACTTTATCTACCTCGTCGTCTATGCTCTTGCTTTCCAATGCAATAGCACCGTAAGATTCTGCTAAAGCCTCGTCTTGAGCTACTTTTTCTTTCATTCTTTCCAACATAGCCACTGTGCTGCTTGAATCTACATTGGCTAATTGTTTGTTGATTTTCTTTGTAGCTTCGCTTACTTTGGCTCTTGCTTTCAAAGTACGTAGCTCGTTTTCGTATTGATTAACCTTAGACTTTAAGGTATTGATGTTCTGCTCCATTTTTACTACCGCAGACTCGTGAGAAGTCAATTCTTTGGCAGTACGTTGTACTTCTTGCTCAAATTTTTCTTTGTTTTTCAACATTTCTCCCGCCAAACGGTCTGCCTCTTCCATACTAATTTGCCCAGATTGAGCCCTTTGCAACAAGGCTATAGCTTTTTGCTCTGCTACTTGTGCATCTGCCTTAAATTTAGCGTTGTCGTTACGAGTACGGATAGCCAATGCCTTAATTTCTGCTAATCCTTGCAAAGATTTGTTCAAATCCTCTTTTAAATCACGAATACCCTGTTCTGTCATTTTGATAGGGTCTTCCAACTGGTCAATGGCACTGTGAGCTTCGGCTTTGCCTATATTGAATAATCTACTGAAAATTCCCATAGTAATAAAAAGTTGTGATGTATTGTTTAAACGAAAATGTCATAGATAGGTTGTTGGTTCATTTAGAAAATTTTTGAGCCATTATCTATGTAATTAGAGAGTTTTTTGAAAGTTATTAGGCGTGCATCATTTCTAATAACTCAGACGAATATTCGGCAATTAAGAGTTTTAAGGAGTTTAAAGTACCTTCCAATTCGTTAAGGTCTAAATTTTCTAATTGTAGGGTATCTCTAAACAACACTCTTTTGCCTGTTTCATCAAGCACGAAAGCACCATGCACAATCTCCCTATTCTTTTTCAATAACTGCTGATAGGTGTCTGCATCTGCATCTGGCAAAGTGCAAACGAATTGCTCTATCACCAAGATAGGATATTCGCAATCTATGACCAAGTTTTTGATACCATTAATCTCGTCATTAATGATATACACTTCGTCTTGCGGGTCTTCATGGGCAATGTCATACCCTAAGTCTTGTAAATAGTGTTTTACTTTGATAAAATGATTATCTGTAGCCATGTGTTTAAGATGATTTAGCCGACTCGTGTAAGTTTTGCGACTTAATTTAGGGAAATTATTTTAGTAAGTGCAAAATTTTCAACAAAAAAATATTGCAGACTTACTTACAAAAACCTACATCAGTGTAGTATTTACACATTAACGTAGAGTAGTTAATTTTGTTACATCTACCAGTTTTGTAAGTAAATCTCAATTCAGATTTTTTTTATTTCTTCTTGTTACTTACCTAATTCTAATTTACAATATTTTTTTCTTAAAAATATGCTTAATAAAACCAATAAATTTAGTTTTGTGCTAACAATAGCTATTACTTTTTAAAATCTACAACTTCATGAAAAAAATTAAATTTTTTGCATCGGTTTTCATAGCCCTTGTACTTTGTAATGCTTGTAAAGAAGAAATTTCGCCAAGTAACAAAATTGTTACAGCCTCTCGCAATGTAAGTAATTTTACAGGATTAGATATTGCTAATGGTTTTGAGGTTACTATCGTCAGGGCTACCGTAGAAGAACTGAAAATAGAAGCCCCCGAAAATTATTTGCCTTATATCTATACTACTGTCAATAATGGCGTGCTAAAAATTGAGGCAGACCCAAAAATTTTGACAGGTACACCTACTACACGCCGTCTTTTTATCAGTATGAAAAACCTCGATAAAATACTTGCTTCAGGAGGTACTCGTTTGACTTCGACAGATAAGTGGGAAAATAGAAATTTAGAGCTTAATCTAAGTGGAGGTTCGTCTGTGGGTTTAACAGAAATTACGTATGATAAAATTATGTTACAAGCCTCTGGCGGTAGTTTAGTAACATGGACAGGTGTTGCCAACAATTTAGATATCAAAGACCTTAGTGGTGGCAGTAGGTATTTAGGATTTGGATTGAGTTGCAATACAGCAAATATTAACGCAGCAGGCGGGGCTACGGTAGAACTAACTGTTAATCAAGATTTGACTGTTACGGCTTCGGGTGGTAGTATCATTCGTTACAAAGGTAAGCCTACTATTAATGTGAATTTGTCGGGAGGTTCACAATTAGTAAACAGCAATTAACTAATGTAGTAAGTAAGGAGAAAGACATTAAGTTCATAAGAAAAATCAAACTCTATTGTTATCAACAAAAAAGCCCTAAAGTTTCTCTTAGGGCTTTTTGTTACTTTGTTATTCTATAATCATGCACTTGCCTGCACGCAAGTCATCTTCTACACTTTTAAATTTCACGTCTTTTTTTACAGAACCATCTGCATATTGTACGGTTACTTTGTCGTTGCGGTTAGGTATTTTTTGTGCTACCACAGGACGAGTAACGGGTACTTGTTGTTGTACTGGAGGCTGCTGTGTAGGTGGCATTTGTGGCTCATAGGCTTCTTCTATGCTACTTACTTCGTGAATATCCGCCTTTTGTTCCACTAACTTAGGCTGTGGGGGTGGCGGTAACTCTGCCTCTTGTACCAATTCTTCCGTAGGGGCTTGTTGGTTGTCTTGTAACAAATGAGCTTTGCATAAGAAAGAAGCAATTTGTTCATTCAAATCAAAGATAAATGCCTCAAACAACTTGTAACCTTCAAATTTATAGATTAACAATGGGTCTTTTTGCTCCAAACTTGCAAACTGCACTTGTTGGCGGAGGTCGTCCATATCTTTGAGGTGTTCACGCCATAACTGGTCTATGAAGCCCAAAACAATATTTTGCTCCAATGCCATGAACAAACCCTGTCCTTGTGTAGCTATAGAATACTGCAAATTCGCACCAATCTGAATGTTACGTCTGCCATCTGTAAAGGCTATCACTACATTAGCAATTTGCTGACCATGTTGTTGGTAAACCTGCGTCAATACAGGAAGTACGACATTCGCAATTTCTTCGTTTTTACTTTGGTAATGCGTATAGGCTTCATTATAAAGTTTTTGGGCAATTTCGCTGCTCTTACCTTTTTGGAACTCTATGTCGTCTATGTTATGTGGTACAAAACCAAACGTACCAAAAGCCGTTTGTTTGAACAATTCAAAATCTCCTTTGTAATTTTCAGTGATATTGTTAGCTACTTTTCTAAACATTGTCATAATGTCTAAGCCCAATCTTTCACCAAACAAAGCATTTTTACGCAAGTCATAAACTACTTTACGTTGCATATTCATTACGTCATCATATTCCAATAGACGTTTACGCACCGCAAAGTTGTTTTCTTCCACTTTCTTTTGAGCCCTCTCAATAGACTTTGTAATCATGCTGTGCTGAATTACCTCGCCTTCTTCCAAGCCCAATTTGTCCATGATACCTGCAATACGGTCTGAACCGAAAAGACGCATCAAATTGTCTTCCAAAGACACAAAGAACTGTGAAGAACCCACATCACCCTGACGACCAGCACGACCACGCAACTGTCTATCTACCCTTCTTGACTCGTGTCTTTCTGTACCAATAATCGCCAAACCACCAGCTTTTTTAGATTCAGGCGTTAGTTTAATATCTGTACCACGACCCGCCATGTTGGTTGCAATCGTAACTGTACCAGAAATACCCGCATTGGCTACAATTTCGGCTTCTTTGGCGTGTTGTTTGGCGTTAAGGACTTGATGAGGAATTTTACGCATATTCAACATACGGCTCAATACCTCTGAATTTTCTACCGAAGTAGTACCCACCAACACAGGACGACCAGCTTTTACCAACTCCTGAATTTCCTCTGCTACGGCATTGTACTTTTCTCTTGTGGTTTTGTAAACTTTGTCTTCCATGTCTTTACGAGAAATGGCTCTGTTTGTAGGAATAACCACTACGTCCAGCTTGTAAATATCCATAAATTCGCCTGCTTCTGTTTCGGCTGTACCTGTCATACCTGCCAAACGGAAATACATACGGAAGTAGTTTTGCAGCGTAATCGTTGCATAGGTTTGTGTAGCTGCCTCAATCTGCACGTTTTCTTTAGCTTCTAAGGCTTGGTGTAAACCGTCTGAATAACGGCGACCTTCTAACACACGACCTGTTTGTTCATCTACAATCTGTACTTTGCCCGCAGCCACAATATAATCTACGTCTTTTTCAAACAAAGTAAAGGCTTTTAACAACTGTTGAATAGCGTGGATACGTTGAGATTTTTCTGAATATTCTTCAGTCAAAATTTCTTTGCGTTGTACTTTTTCATCGGCAGAAAGGCTGCTATCTTTTTCAATTTTAGCCAATTCTACCCCCAAATTTGGAATCACAAAGAATTTATCATCTTCGCCTTGTCCTGTAATTAAACGGATACCGTTTTGGGTTAAATCTACCGAGTTATTTTTTTCATCTATCGTAAAGAACAAAGGCTTGTCTGCTTCTGGCATTAGGCGTTGGTTTTCTGAAATGTAAATATTTTCAGTTTCTTGCAATGCCTTTTTCATGCCTTGTTCACTCAAAAACTTAATCAAAGGCTTACTCTTAGGCAAACCACGATACGCCCTGAACAATGACAAACCACCTTCTTCGCTATTACCTGCCTCTATTTTTTTCTTGGCTTCTGTCAAAAAGTTATTGACCAATTTGCGTTGTTCTTCTACTAATTTGGCTACCCTTGGGCGAAGTTCATAGTACAACTGTTCATCTGAACTAAACGCCATAGGACCTGAAATAATCAACGGAGTACGAGCATCGTCAATCAATACAGAGTCCACTTCATCGACCATTGCGAAGTAGTGTTTGCGTTGTACCAATTCGTCTGGAGTACGCACCATGTTATCACGCAAGTAGTCGAAACCAAATTCGTTGTTCGTACCATACGTAATGTCTGCCCAATAAGCCTGACGGCGTTGTGGAGAGTTGGGTTGGTGCTTGTCTATACAATCTACTAATAAACCATGAAACTCAAACAAAGGTGCCATCCATTCAGAGTCCCTCTTTGCCAAATAGTCGTTTACTGTTACGATATGCACGCCATTGCCCGCCAAAGCACGCAAGTAGGCAGGTAAAGTAGCCACTAAGGTTTTACCTTCACCCGTTGCCATTTCCGAAATTTTACCCGAAAACAATACGATACCACCAATCAACTGCACGTCATAGTGTACCATTTCCCATGCTACTTCACGCCCTGCTACCAACCATTTGTTTTGCCAAACTGCTTGGTTGCCTTCTAATGTAACACCTGCACGTCTGTTAGCAATAAAAATATCGTATTCTGTAGCTGTAACCGAAAGTTGTCCGTTTTTCGCATAACGTCTTGCTGTTTCTTTCACCACCGCAAAAGCACGAGGTAAGATTTGCCACAATACCACCTCTAATTCTTCATTGCGTTTTTTGTCGAGGTCGTCTATTTGCTTGAAAATAGCATCTTTTTGCAAGATAGTCATTTCAGGTTGATTGGCTACTTGTTGGTGTAGTTCCTGAATCTGCGTGTCTATGCCAGAAAGATGTTGGGCAATCGTATTTCTAAAATCTACGGTTTGTTGGCGAAGTTGCTCATCAGTCAATGATTGTAGTTGGGCAAACTCGTTGTTAATTAGCTGCACATAAGGCATCAACTCCTTCAAATCTCTTTCGGACTTTGTGCCAAATATTTTAGCTATTCCTTTGGTGATGAAATCAAACATATTTTCGGTTATCAGTTTTCAAGTAAAAAATTAAGCAATGACAAAATAGGTCATCAAATCCTTCTTATACGCATTTTTTGGCAATAGAACTATAAGCTAAAAGAAAGTGCCAAAGTGTAATTCCTGCTATTTTGTCAGTTTTTTTGACTTGCAAAGTTACAAAAAGGCAGTTGGTTTTACAAAAGTCTTAGAAAGATTATCTCTACGAGTAGCACAAGAATTTTAAGGGGTTTTATTCATATCATTGCCAACCTTCTTTGCCCAATAAAGGCACAAAAGCAAAGTCTGCATATTTCTGAATGGTGATTTGCCCTGTCTTGTCTTTAATGACCCTACACATCTGTTGTTGTTGGTTATCGCCAACAGGAATGACCATTACGCCTTCTGGAGCTAATTGTTGAATCAAAGAAGTAGGAATTTTGGGGGCTGCAGCCGTTACGATAATACGGTCATAAGGGGCATAATTGGCAAGTCCTTCCGAACCATCTCCACAATAAAAGTGAGCCTTGTAGCCCAACTGTACCAATAAATTGCGTGCTTTTGTGTATAATTTGCGGTTGTATTCTATGGTATAAAGATTTGCCCCTAATTCTAAGAGAACGGCACTTTGGTAGCCCGACCCTGTGCCTATTTCCAATACTTTTTGGGACGGCAACACATCTAACAATTCTGTTTGAAACGCCACCGTAGAGGGCTGCGAAATAGTTTGTCCTTCGCCTATCCCAAAGGCTTTGTCTTGGTAGGCGTGTTCCCAAAAGGCACTCTCAAAAAAATAATGACGTGGTACTTTTTGCATAGCAGTTAGTACGGTTTCGCTGTAGATACCTTTATTGCGTAAATTCTGAATGAGGGCATTTCGCCAACCTTTATGCAAATAGCTGTCTGTCATGGGTAGCAAATGGTGTTTGGAGTGAAAAGCAGCCAAAGTTAGCAAAAAAAATAAACTCTATAAAGGTTGGTAGCCTTTATAGAGTTGAATAACAGTAACTTGTTATTATTTCTGTAAACTTTCTGTAACTTCTTCTTCGGAGGCGGGGAAAAAGGCACTCCGAACTAAGTAAACTGTTTTTGGGTAGAGGTGTCTAAGTAGCCTATGTAGTATAAAAAATACACCTACTAAACATACTGTTCCTAAAATCCATGACCCTATCACGTACATTAATATTGTAAAAGGGAAATAGCCCGCCATAAACGCACAAGCAAACATTCTTCGCCATTTGCGTTTGAATAGATAGTAAGTTGAGAAACCAATAAATACAAGAACTATCAGCCCAACAAGTAGCGTAAGTAAATCACTTATACCAATCCCTATATAAAATTTAAGTAAGTCGTCTAAGGTCGTTGTCGTAAATCCAAATACTTTTTTATCTAAAATAGGTAAGGTACATTCAGGGCTTTTTAGCCAATACGACAAGAAACTTTGTGCATCTGTACCAGATGTAGCAAGCATATCACGTGCTTGCTGCCTGTCAAAAGTCCATTTGCGTAAGTTACGGTTCACATCTATAGTAAGTAGGTATTGTAAATTAGGCGTAACAAAAGCCTCTTTTATTTCGGCTTCGTGGCGAAGGTATAACGAAAAACCACTAGTAGTATGATTCCAAACGTGAGCAGCTTGGTAACATTGTATCAAAGTAGTGCTGTCTGTAACATAACTCATTTTCATTACATCAGTCATATTAATAGCACTACTGTCTTTAGGATTATCTAAGGCTATTCTAAAAATTGTATTTTGTGAATAACTACCAAATACATATTTGTCATTATTAAGCCAAATATTATCTATACTACTATAAATTTGTTTTTGCCATACGATATTGCCTTTGTTATTGAAACAGATTAATGTATCATTAAGTACCCCTACAATATATTTTTGATTAGGTGTAATACTCAACAAATTATAGTTAGGATTTATTTCCCATTCTGCCTGATTCGTATTTACATTCCAAAAACTCCGAATGGCTGGCATACTATCTGTATTTTCTACAAAAAAGTAGTTACCATTGTCTTGTAATGCTACCGAAGTATTGCTAATTTTATGATGTGGAGGCAATAGTATTGTTTTTTTGCTGGGTAAATGATAAACTTTTGTACTATCTCCGTACATTAATAAGATGCGTTGCGAATCCTTAGAGAAATGAGCCTCTCCTTCAAGTTGATGTTCAAACTCTTGTACCAATTTGCCTTCAGGAGTCCAAAGTTGTTTGGAAGAAGAGCTAAATATAGGATGCTGAGTAGCTAATAGCAATAATTTTCCGTCTGGTGAGGATTGCAGAGAAGCAATATGACCTTTAACAGAAAATTGTCTTTTTTCAACAAAGTTAGTATCTAATACACGAATCATAGCACCTCCCACTGTCTTTTCTCCGTTTTCTTTATTAGCCTCCTTTTCATACGCATAAATTTCTTGTCTATTTCCCGAATACACCCATTCTTCATGCCCCGTATTTTGTAAACTCACATACATTTGTCCTGTTTCTTGCAAACTTTGCAGTGCCTCTTTGGTAGCTTCTACGGCACTGGTAGAAAAATGCTGATTACCTATTTCATTGCCTCTATCATACACCAACTCGGCTGCCCGAATAGCCTTGATAGGGTCTATGTTAATGTTTTTCTGGGCTACTGTGGTCAAATAACTTAATTCAGACAACTTTTTTTGCATATTGGCAATGATGTACGCATAAAAAGATACCAACAAAGCAATACAAGAGAATAAAAACAAGCCACGTAGTTTGCGTATTGTATTTACTTCTTTACGTCTATTTGCCAAAACAGCCTCTTTGCTGCGTGCTATAAACTCTTTTTGGAGGGGCGTAGGTTCAGGGTACTTTTCTAATTTCAATGCCTCTTGCAACCATTTCTCTGCGGTGTTGGCTTCTATGCCACGCAATAGTAGTTCGGGTTTTTTATTAGATTTTTCCCAGTCTGCTGCCTTGCGTCCCCAATTCGTATGACTTTTTACATATTCTCCATCAGATTTGATGCTGCGGTAGAGTTGCTCAAAACCTTTTTCGTAGCTGTGATTAGGACGAAGGTCTATCCACTGCACTTGGCTTAGTTTGGGCAAAGCCCTGAATACTTTTTTGGTTTCTTCGTCCAATGTTTCTACCAAAACCGTAATAATCCGTTTGTTGAGAGATACTGCATATTCTACTTCGCCTTTGCAGTAGGGAGAATTAACAGATTTGGCGGAAATTAAGAACAAAAAATTGTCTGAATGGGCAATGCCATTGCGAATTTCCTCCTCAAAATTTGTAGCTCCCACAGGAATACTCTCTTGGTCAAACCACGTAGTAGAGCCTAAGGTCTGTAAATCTGTATTGATTTTTCGGGCAAAATCACCGTCATTTCTCGAATAAGACACAAAAACTTCTGAACTCACCTTGCCTATTTTCGTGATACTTGCCTCTATAAACTCATAGTGTAGTGGCAGTGGAGGGTGAGGTTTGGTACTACCTGCTTTCAGCCAATTTCGGGCATTTGCCAACAAATTACCTTGTAACAAAATACTGTCGTTGTTATTTTGGCGTTGCCATTTCAGGGCTTGGCACAAAAAAGTACGGTGTTGTTCATAATAACTGTCGTCTGTATGAATTTCTTTGAGAATATCGGCTAAATCTCTGTCGTAATCTACGGGGTTTTCGTTGTTCGTAAAATCTATGTATTGCAGCTTGTTGATGTAGGCGTTTTCTTGCAACAAACGGGCATTACTTAGTTTTTCTATGAGCAAAGGAATAATTTTTTTGTTCAAAGACGTGGCATATTCCAATTCTTTCATGCACCATTCCGACTGCAAAGAGTCATTGGAAATGAAAAACAGCATATACTTAGACTGTTCTATGCCTGTTCGGATAGCCTCCTCAAAGTTTTTTCCTTTGGCTATGTCCTTGTGGTGCAGCCAAGTTGTAACTAAATGTTGTGAAAGACTTTTGTAAACGGCATCTCTCAAATCTTTGTCTTCGGAGTCATACGAAATGAATACGTCTGTAAAAAGGTTTTCGGCATTTTTACGACTTTCACAAATAAACTCCGCATGAAAAGCCGAAATGACACAAGGAGGCTGTTCGGGCTTTTCAAATTCGGTAACAATCCACTGTTCTGCCTTTTTTCGTTCTGCCCCTACCAATAGGTGTACTGTTTCTTTGTTGCCTTTGTGCCATTTCAACGCCTGTTGCAAGATTTCTGTGTGGGTATGCACATAATTATTGTGTTTGTCCACCAACCTCAAAACGGCTTCGGCTACGCCTTCTAAGGCATCTATAGATTTTCCGAAGGTCGGAAATTTATATTCTTTTAAATAATTGGTGTTGTCGTGTTTGAACCACGTATTTTCATAGCCCGCCTGCCAATCAAACATAGCTTTGATGTCTTCGGGGCTGTATTCCTCACGAGCATACACCCAGTCTGTCCGTCCTATGAGTTCGTGGCTGCGTTTCAGTACATCTGCCTCTGTGTTGATAGTTACACCCTTGATGCCGTAAGTTTGGTAAAAATTAATCATCACTTGTTTGTCCGCCGCCGATAGTTCTTTGGCGGGTGTTTCAAAAATGACGATTTGGGCTAAAGGAATGACTCTTTTGCCCAACAAACGGGCATATTCCAACTCTATGAGGCAGTAGGGCGAAGTCATGCAACGCGGAGCCATGACATACGCAAAATTATGTGCCGATTCTATCCCATGCGAAATCCGTTGGGCGTAGTCGTCCCCGTCTGGGATATTCACTTTGTCGAACCAAGCATCATAGCCCGCCAACTTGACGAGTTGGTGCAGTCTGCCCGTAAATACGAGGCTTTCACGTCTGCCATAAGACACAAAAAGGTCTTTCATAGGTGGTTAGTTAGAGATAGGGTGTTAAACAAATTTACAAAAAACCATGAAAGCCCAAAGTTTTAGGAGGGTTTTATTTGAGTTTTGTTGTTGGTGGGAGTTTTGTGTGTAGTTATTAAGTTAAGGCGGGATATTATGACTATAAGGAAAAAATTGGGGGAGTATAGTAGAAAGCCCAACTCTTTGAGTAGGTAAGTTTACCTATAAATTTTTGATAATCAATTATCTTGTAATATTAAATACCTCAATACTTTACAACTACAACTCTATTTATTCTTGGTAAGCAACGTATTAGGATTAATAATAGGTAAGATAAAATCTTGTAATGCTGTACCTTGTAAACGAGCCAATAAAACTCCCCTTGAAGTTGAATAACTAATAGCTACTACAGTATTTGCTAAATCTGTATTGACATTAAGTTCATGGTTTGTAGTATTGGTAGTAATTAATTCTTCTAAACTATCTATATGATAAATGTACACAAACCTAAAACTTCCTGTAGCTTGAGCAGTAGTTTGTTGATTTGCAGTTTGCATATTGATAGAAAAATCTACTTTAATTAACTTTTCTTTCATATTAAAACTCAACTCTAATAAATTTTCTATGCTATACTCCGTTTTATTAGGTACAACGTAGTTTTCTGGGGTGTCTATCTGTCCTTTTAAGAATTTAAACTCTACCATAGAGAGTTTTTCTGGTCTAAAAAGAGATTTATCCGACATTTTCTAACAGATTTAAATTATTGATTACTTGCCATTGACTTGTTGTACTCGAATCCGTACTTTGTAAACTACTCTTAGTTTTTAGACTAAATGTAACAACTGGCTTAGTAGCTGGTACAATGAGTAAAGGTTCGCCAAGTTCAGCTTCTAATTTAGCAATAGATTTTAATGTAAGGTTATGATTACCTGAAAGCCACTTATGAATTTCAGAGGGCTGTTTGCCCAACTTTTCCGCAAGTAACTTTTGTGTGTATCCTTTTTCTTCTAATAGTTTGTTTACTCTTTCTACAATATCTGTATAAAGACGCACAAAAATCTCCACCTCTTGGGGGGTTTCGTTTAATACTTCTTGAAAAAATTTGCTTCGCATAGCTTTGGGGGTAAGTAAACTTATAAAATAATTTCATCATTAATATTGTACGAAACTATTGTACGAGAGTTTTGTACCAAAATATCTTTGTCTTGTAAGGCTTTTAAAATCCTTTTAGCAAAATAATTTGCCTCTGCGAACACCATGCTTGTTTTCCCTTCTTGTGCATTGGCACTTGTCTTTTCATCTCCATTAAACAAAATAACCAACTCCGTAGATAACCATAAACAATATAACCTAAGCGGAAAATCTATGTAATTGATAGTTAATTCGCCAATAGCATAGCTACCAGACGGAGGAAGTGCATGGGCAGTATTTTCAAATCTAAAGAAAGATTTTAATGCTCCTTTTTCATTACCAATAAGTTCTAGAAACTTAGCTAAATGTTGTAAAGCCTCTTTATGCTGTTGATGGTCTTTGAATTTAATAATAAATTTATCTGTTTCACTAATTGTTGCTTCTAACCACCGCACTGTATAAAAAGTACACATTTGACCCTCGTCATCAAATATTTCAAGTGTAAATATATTCATTTATAAGTGAATTATGCAAGTATTTTTGTGTCTATCCAAATTTTGGTGTTTTTCTATAATGTATCAAAAATACAATTTTATTTTAAGATTGAAGACGATTAAATCGTAAAATACTTTCACTGTTTTTTTAAGAGTAGCTATTACTACTCTGTGATTTTCTTACGGTAAACCTGAAAATTTATCACAAAAAACTAAGAGAATATAATAAAGAGCTAAAATGCCAAATAACTATTGGGAAAAACTTTCTAACGAACATATTTCTACTATTTCTAATTCTCCTTGAAATAAAGTTTCTTTATATGCAGAACTATTCCGTTTGTCTTGTTGCCAATACAAAATTGCAGAATCAACAATAGTATCCTTAACTACAATACAAGAGTTAAAAATGTTATCTTTTCTAATAATATCAACTTTATATATAGTTAAACTATTATATTCATACTTGTTTTTCAATTCATTACACCATGTATGAACAGACTCTTTTTCTGTAAGAAATATACTTTTTAATCTTGAAGGATAATCATTAAAATTAGTGTATAATCTTCTAATGGTTTCAAAAATACATTCACACAATACTTGGTGTTCATTTGTTTTATGTATTTCATACAAAGAGTAATTTTTAGAAATAAAGCTAATAATATCAGCTTCTATTTTATAGAGTTGTTCAACTTTATATAGAGTATCCCCCTTTAATATTTTGTATAATCCTTTTTTAAAATCATAAGGGAATTTACTATCCTTTAACTTGCCCAAAATATTTTTTTCAAAGTAATTATCAGTTGATAAAAGTTTATCGTGTATATTCAAGTTAGAATTAACACTTATGTGATAATAGTTCATTTTTATATTGATTTAAGTAGTGTGAAATTTTATTCATAAAGACATACTCTCCCTAATATATCTACAACAACCCACCTGCACATCAAAAATAACCTACAACAGCCTATTTAACCAACAAAATCAAAATTTAATCCTCTTACAAAATTCTTTTTGCACATACCCCTACAAAAATGCTAAACCCTTGTAGAGTGTACTTTTGCCCCACCAATAAAAACCCTTAAAAAGTGTTACAATCCTTTGAAAACCCACGCATTTTAGCTTAATTTCTCCCTTGAACACTATCTTTTGTAATATGAATTGCTCAAAATCTTTCCTTTGGGTGTACTTAGCCTGTATGTGTCTGTACGCCTGCCAATCTAAACAAACCGAAACGGACATGGACAAAAACGACATTGCTCTCCTCAAAGAAACACCAGAAGACCATAAACTCATTGTCTATCAGATATTTACAAGGCTTTTTGGTAACAAAAAAACTACGAACAAAAAGTACGGTACTATAGAAGAAAACGGTGTAGGTAAGTTCAACGATATTACGGACACTGCCCTTGTGGAACTCAAAAAAATGGGTATTACTCACGTTTGGTACACTGGCGTTTTGGAACACGCCACCATGACCAACTACACCAAATTTGGTATTCCCTTAGATGACGCAGACGTGGTGAAGGGCAGAGCTGGTTCGCCGTATGCCATCAAAGATTACTATGACGTTTGCCCCGATTTTGCCGAAGACGTACCTAACCGCCTCAAAGAGTTTGAGGCATTGGTAAAACGTACCCACGACAACGGTTTGAAGGTCATCATAGATTTTGTCCCTAACCACGTAGCTCGCAAGTACAAATCTGATGTAAAACCTGCGGGTATCAAGGATTTTGGAGAGGAAGACGACAAAAATGTGGCTTTTTCGCCCCAAAACAACTTTTACTACATTCCTAACTCAAAATTTGTTGTACCCAACGAATACAAAGCATTAGGCGACCTCAAAGTGCCTACCAAAGACGGAATGTTTGCAGAAGCACCTGCCAAAGCCACAGGCAATGACGTATTCAGTGCTACGCCTTCGGTAAATGATTGGTTTGAAACTGTCAAACTGAACTACGGTGTAGATTATGCCAATGGTATGAAAGGCTACTTTGAGCCTGTACCGAATACTTGGCAAAAAATGTATGAAATCTTGGATTATTGGGCAGGCAAAGGCGTAGATGCCTTCCGTTGCGACATGGCTCAAATGGTGCCTGTAGAATTTTGGGGCTGGGTCATTCCGAAAGTGCAAGCCAAATACCCCAAAGTGTTTTTCATTGCAGAAATTTACGAAGCACACCGTTACAGAGATTATATAGAAAAAGGCAAATTTACGTACCTCTACGACAAAGTGGGTTTGTACGATACGATTCGCCATTTGATAGAAGGCAAACAGCAAAGCACCGACAGCATTACACAATGTTGGCGTTATTTGACAGGTATCAACAAAAACATGATACGTTTCTTAGAAAACCATGACGAGCAACGCATTGGTTCTGAATACTTTGGCAACAACGGCAGTGCTGCCAAAGCTGGCATGGTCGTAAGTGCTACCATTTGGTCAAGCCCTGTGATGATTTATTTTGGACAAGAAGTGGGCGAAAAAGGCGAAGATGAAGAAGGTTTTGCGGGCAATGACGGCAGAACTACCATTTTTGACTATTGGGGCGTAAAAGCTCACCAAGCATGGATGAACAACGGCAAATTTGACGGTGGACAATTAAGCCCTGAACAGAAAAATCTACGCCAATTCTACAGCACTTTGTTGAATTTGTGCAATCAATCGGAGGCTATTCGTAAAGGGGAATTGTATAATTTGCATTTCTTCAATACAGAACATTCTGCACAATACAGCAATAAATTGTACTCGTATTTGCGTTTTACCAACAACCAAAAAGTATTGGTCGTAGCTAATTTTGATGTAAAACCTGTAAGCACTATGCTAAAAGTACCTGCTAATGCCTTTAAATTGATGGGCTTGTCGGGTGCGGTTACGGCTACAGACTTGTTGGGCAGTGGTTTTAGCACAACTTTTAACACCGAAGAAGTGGCGGACACCAAAAACAAAGAAAAAGGAATTAATTTGACTTTGCAGCCGAATGAGGCAATGGTGTTGGAATTGAAATAAAATAAGAGTGAATTATCCGACACTTTTAAAGTGTCGGATAATTGTAGTTATGCTTAAAATAATCTTTTGGCTACCAAATAAATAACTCCCAAGAGAAACATAATGATAGAAATTTTATTGATGCCGTGCATCATTCGCAAATTGAAAGTAGTTTTGCGATTGGGGTCTGGTTTACGAAAAAAATATGTTATCACTTCGCCAAAAGCAAAATAATCTCCCAACGTATTCTTTTCTCTTTTGATTTTTTCTGCCATAAAAAAAATATTTATATCTTATACCAAATGTAGGCGGTTTTGTTTGTAACTCCACAAAGTTTAATCATTTGATAGTTAAACCTATAAGGTTTTAAAAACCTTATAGGTTTTCTATAAAATAAATTATCCTTGCTATTTGTTATCTTTAATTCAAAAATTACTCACTACTCACTTCTCCCTCCTCAATCTACATACTCCCTTGCATATCTACGGCTGCTTCATCACTTACATTCAGGGTGCGGTATGCCCCACGTACACTTGCGTCATTGCCCACTATGGTACGGCGTAGTACGGCATTATGTACCTGTCCGTTTGTGCCTACAATAGAATCTCGAAGAATACAAGTGTCTATCACTGCACCATTGCCAATAGTTACGTTGGGACCAATAATAGAGTTTTGAATGACACAATTTTTGGGCAAACTCACAGGCGGTATGAAGATGCAGTTATGAAATCTACTGGTGTCCACCGTCATAAATTCATCTCTTTTTAACAGCATTTCGTTAGCTTCCAACAAAGTATTTTTCTTGCTGCAATCGTACCAATGATTGACCTCTACGGCTGCAAAAGATTCACCATGACTCAACATTTCGGCTAAGACATTGGTCAATAAGTATTCGCCTTGTGCCGTTTTTTGTTGTTGAATATGTGTTTCTATGGTATTGAGCAACAAAGGAACATTGGCTATCTTATAAAGCCCCACTAAAGCCCAATTTGATTTGGGAATCTTGGGCTTTTCGGTCATTTTTCTTACAAAATTTTCCTTATCTACCTCCACAATACCAAAAGACGAAGGGTTATCTACTTTGGTAATGCCCACTGCGGATAATTTGCTGTTCACAAACTTTTTTCCATTGATACTCGACAAGGCATCTCCAAAAATAATCAGTATTTCCTGTTCTTTTTCAAATGTGTGGCGGGCAGCCCAAACAGCATGAGCCGAACCCAAACGAGGTTCTTGTACTACAAATTCGTAACGTATTTTCTTGTGGTAATGTAAATGCACAAATTGCTGTATTCTGTATCCCAAAGCTCCAATCACAAACACAAAATCTTCTACGCCTGCTTTCAAAAAATCGTCTATGATATGCCCTAAAATGGGTTTTTCTGCCAACGGGAGTAGAGTTTTGGGTTGTATATGTGAGGGTTGTAAGAGTTTAGAACCTACGCCTGCTACAAGAACTATTGCTTTCATACCTAAAAGAGTGCTGACGCACAATTATTAATGAGTAAATTTTTAATTAAACCTCTTGTCATTAACCACAAGCACACAAGTTCACTGAGAAAAAACTCTACTAAACAATAAATGATGTGCATAAAGAAAGTCGTGAAAGTGCAACAGTTTAGCCCTTCATGCTGTTGGAGGTACTTTCATAGAACAAAGTTAGAGAAAAATCTTGTATTATCTTAGTTGGTAGATGTCAAGTTTGAAATCTTGTTAAAATTGACTGAATAAGATGATTAATACAAGGCGAATTATTCAACTATTATTCTTTTCGTAGTATATTTGAATAACGAAAAACAACAAGAACTATGACGCAAAAAATAAAATGTAGTGTATTACACGTCTTTATGTTCGTATGTATTTGCCTATTAGCAATACCTACAGATAGTCATGCACAAGGACAAGTGCAATTAATCACTTTTTCGGGTTTAATTATGGACGGCGACAGTGCCAAGCCTCTGCCGTCTGTCAATGTGTATATACCCAGAGCTGGTTATGGTACGATTACGAATCCCGAAGGTTTGTTTACCATGTTAGTTAAATCGGGTGATACTGTAGTCATTAGTCGGGTGGGGTATGAAAGAAAAATGGTCGTGATTCCGCCACGTAGCGAGGCTGCTTATTCAGTAGTAATAGACATGAAAGAAAAAGCAAAGATATTGCCTGTCATAGAGGTATTTCCTTTTGCAGACGAGGAAGCCTTTAAAAAAGCCTTTTTAGCCTTAGAACTGCCCGAAATGCGGTATGAAAACATGGCACGTAACCTGAACCAACGAAAACTAACCAATATGGCAATGATGATGCCGATGGACGGTAGTATGAATTTTAGGTACTATATGAACATTCAAACCAACTACCAAACCAATAGAAATGCTGCCACTGCACTACCACTACTCAATCCTTTTGCGTGGGCAGAGTTGATTAAGTCTATCAAAAGAGGGGACTTTAAGAAAGGTAGAGAAAGAATAGACGATTAATAAAAGACACGCCAAACCTATATAGTTGGAAAAAACTTTATAGGTTTGGTAATCATATTTCTTGAAGTATAGCAAAAAAAATAGTTTTGTGTTATTTTAGTAACATGAAATACTTATTTTCTCTATCCCTCTTAGTCTTATTTCTAAGCACCATAAAAGCCCAAAATTGGCAAACACAACAGACTGCTTTGCAACAAATGGTTTTGGTAGAAAACAAAAAAAACTTCCTACCTATCATCAACTTAGAGTCCCTAAATTTAGTGTTGATAGACCACAGTCGAGTTAGCAAAGATAGTAATGCAACTCCGCATTTATACCAAACCTTATCTTATTATACTGCTATTCAGGCACTTAACGCCAAAGATTGGAAAGATTTGGTACAGAAAAAAACTAAGCCTCAAAAGGCAAAGCCTCAAAAAAATAAATCTATTGCCCCACCAACAATCTGGATAGTGGCGTACAGTGGCACAGATAGTTTGGCAGCACAAACATTTTATGCCCAAATAGACACCGCAGCCCAACAAGCACAAACGCAATGGGTGGCAGTGGTACTGAATAATGAAAAATATTTGCCTGTCATAGAGCAAACCACACAATTAGCTGCCGTATTACTTACGTTTGGGGCTGGCGAGGAGCAACAAAGTTTGGCTGCACAGTGTATTTTTGGGGCTGTTTGCCCGAAGGGGCGTATGCCTGTTACCATTGGTAAATACAAGCAAGGTTATGGTTTGTCTATTCCACAATTAAGCCGATTGCAATATACTTATCCCGAAGCTGTAGGAGCTACGCAAGCACTCAATTTACGCATAGACAGCTTGATAACCAATGCTTTACAACAAAAAGCTATGCCAAGTTGTCAAGTTTTAGTGGCTGTCAAAGGCAAGGTTTTTTTACATAAAAGCTATGGGTTTCATACGTTTGACAGTTTGCAAGCTACCCAATGGAACTCTTTGTATGATTTGGCTTCTGTAACTAAGATTTTAGCAGGGACATTGGCAATTATGAAACTGCATGAAAATCAACAGTTTAACTTAGATAAAAATTTAGGAACAACTTTTCCTTTGCTCAAAAAAACAGATAAAGCAAACATCACTTGGCGAGATTTGTTGGCACACCAAGCCAAAGTTCCTGCGGGTATTCCATTTTGGCAGTTTACGTTGGACAAAAAGGGAAAATTGGACAAGAAACTCTATACACGCAACCGTACCGCACAATTTTCTTGGCAAGTGGCAGACAGTTTGTTTACTACGCCGTCTGTGCAAAATATTTATCTCAAAGCCTTTAAAAATGCGGTGCTGTTACCTCAAAAGCAATATTTATACAGTGATTTGCCCTTTGTGCTTACGGCTTTGGCGGTTTCTCAAAAAACTAAATTGCGTTTAGACGAATATGTTTACCGCAATTTTTACAAATCTTTGGGAACTAATTACTTGTTATTCAATCCTTTGCAGACTTACAAAAAAGAAATGATTGTACCAACGGAGTACGACAGCACTTTTCGCCAACAGTTGGTACATGGCACTGTGCATGACGAATCGGCTGCCTTATTGGGTGGTGTGTCTGGCAATGCAGGTTTGTTTGGCAATGCCAATGATGTGGCTAAAATCCTACAACTGTTCTTGCAAAATGGTGAATATGGCGGTAAAAACTACTTGCAGTCGGCTACTTTGCACGAATTTACCCGTTGCCAATATTGTTGGGAGCAAGCAGGAAATTTCAGGGGATTGGGCTTTAACAGACAAATCTTTACGCCTAATCCCAACAGTCATGCGGCGGTATCTGCCACCGAACAGAGTTTTGGACATACAGGTTTTACGGGTACATATACTTGGGTGGACAAAGAATATGACTTAGTGTATGTTTTTTTGTCTAATCGGGTGTACCCCACTCGCAAAAATCAAAAACTCATGGAGTTGAACTTACGGACACAAATTTTGGAGGAAGTGTATCAGGCTTTGCGTAAAAATTAATCGTCTTATTCTTTATTTCTTCGCTAATAAATGACCCATAAAATAGATAGTTGTAACCCCACAAGGGCTTATAGTCTCATGCCTTAAAAAGTTATAGCAAAACTAATTTTTTTTCAAAGAAATAAGTTAATTGTGTTCAAGGAGTTCTATAAAGATGTAATCTTTTGAAAAGATTACATCTTTATAGAACTCCTTGAATACTAAGTATAACAATTTACAGCACGACACTAAAAGCCCTTGTGGGGTTCATTTTTACATAGATGTAATTATTATACAATCTACTGAAAAGCAAGTATTTATAAGCTAAATACTTGATTTTACTATTTTTTTAGTTAATCAACTAAAAAAATAGTTGCATAACTAAAAACTTCTTAGTATGTTTGTTTCAAGATTATTCAACTTTGATTTTCAACAACTCAACCAAGCAACTTTATGAAAGAACTCACAAAAGCAGAAGAACAAGTGATGCAGTACCTTTGGGAAATAGAACGAGGCTTTGTCAAAGACATTTTAGACAAATTTCCTGAACCTAAACCCAACTACAATACCGTTTCTACGGTGCTGCGTGCCTTAGAACCCAAAGGTTTTGTAGGGCATAAAACTTACGGCAATACGCATGAATATTTCCCTTTAATCAGCAAGGAAGAGTACAGTCATTTTGCAGTGAACAAAGTAGTAAACCAATATTTTGGAGGTTCTTTGCAGCAATTAGTATCTTTTTTTGTAAAAAAGAATGATACAAATATTAACGAATTAGACGAAATCATACAACTTATCGACCACAACAAAAAATAATTTACCATTATGCACCCTTTCATCGAGTACCTTTGGAAAGCCAATTTGATTTGGATTTCGTTATATGTTGTGTATGGGCTTCTACTGAAAAAAGATACTTTTTTTAGTTGGAATAGGGCTTATCTGTTGGTTTCGTCTGTATTGGCGGTAACTTTGCCCTTGTTTTCGTTTGAATTGGCGTGGTTTCAGGACAAAATCCCTGTGGGAGAAGTGCAACTGTTGTTAGAAGATACTTTTGCAGAAGAAAAAAATACGACTACTATCATCATTCCTTCGGCTACTATTGCCGTAAAACCTTTGCAAAAAGAAATACATACATGGTTGTCTTGGGCAGTATTGGCTTGGAGTATTTACGTGGCAGGTGTTGTTTTTAATAGTATTAAATTATTAAAATCTATTTTTGAAATTATCAAATTAGCTAAGCAATTCAAAATAGAAAAACTACCGCAAGGCATTTGGCAGGTACACATAGACCAAGACACACCTATTTTTACGTTTCTAAATTGCTTGTTTTGGCATGAACCTACACACCTTAGTCCACAAGAAAGGCAACAAATTTGGGTGCATGAATTGACACATATCCAACAATGGCATTCATTGGACATTCTTTTAATAGAACTGTTGCACATTATTTTTTGGTTCAATCCTGTGGGTTTTGCCTACAAAAAATCTTTACAAAACATTCACGAATATTTGGCAGACGAGGCAGCTTTGGGTATGCACAACAACAAAAAAGAGTATTCGCATCTGTTGGTCAATCATTTCTTACAAACGTCTGTCTTGCCTTTAGCACATTCTTTTTTTAATACTTCTCTTTTAAAACAACGTATTATGATGATTCAGAAAAACCCTTCGCACCGTTTCAATTTTCTAAAATTTGGAGCTGTTTTGCCTGTTTTTGCACTTTGTTTGGCGGTTTTTGCTTGTAGCCAAGAGTTATATGTAGTAAATGCCCCTGAAATAGAGCAACGTAAGGCACAAATGAAAAAGTATGATTATACGAAAATAGATGTGCTGCCCTTTGATAAAAACAATGCAGTAGAGTTTGAAGTCAATGGAAAATGCAATTTGGGTATTACTGTGGCTGCAATGCAGAAAAATTATGACAAAATTTCCTTAGACTACTATATCAACGGCACAAAAGTAAGCACCTTGCCACTATTGGAGGACAAAGAAAATTTGTTTATGCTTGGTAGGTTAGAAGAGAACAAACTCAATAACATTAAGATTGTAGCAGTTTTACAAGACGGTACAAGTCCTAAAAATATGTTTTTGGTGGTAGGGCAAAGTCCAATTACGCCACCTACGCCTGTAACGGCAGGTTCGTTGCAAATAGAGGCTTCGGGCAGCCAACCTTCCGAAGTAACCATGACCTTACGCAATGACTTGGATTATACTTTTCAAGTAACCAAAGGCAATGCGGTATTGGTTTTCAAAGAGAGTTTTGGGGCTGTTTTTAGTCCAGACTACATGGGTGTAGTGAAAATTTCTCCACAAAAAGACATTGGTGGCGACCTTGTGATTAGCACCGAAGGCGGAGAAGCTGTAGTAACCATGAGCTATACGCCAAGATAATGATTCTGGGGTACAAAAGTTAGTAGCATAGCTTTCAGTCTGTGAGCATATTAAGCAATTAGTGAATACACAGGCTAAAGCCTATGTTACAAAGTCTTCATCATTCACAAAAATCTAAAAACATGAAAAAGCATCTAATATTTTTCACCCTATTCTTCACATTGTTAGGTATTTACACTACAAGTTTTGCTCAATGTGATGTAGAAGCTCTCAATGAAAGGGCTTTAAGAACTTTGCCTAAAGGGTTTACTTTTGTAAAAAGCTACAAAGTAGATGGCAAAGGAGGCATACGCAAAACCATAGAATATACTTGTGTATTCAGCAAAGACACGCAGTATATTATCAGAATGGCGAGTAGAGATGGAGGTGTGCAAGGGGTCTTAGTTACATTGTACGACTCCCAACGCAATGAATTGGCAACAAGTCATGTAAACAATAAATTTTTCCCCGGTTGGACATATAACTGTAAAGCTACGGGCATTTATTACATTTCTTTTAGTTTCAAAGACTCTCAAAGTTATTGTGCTGGGGCGGTGATGGGCTTTAAAAGATAAAAAAGCATAAGACTTTCTAAGTGGTAAACTTAGAAAGTCTTGCTTATCAATATTTTTTAGAATAAAATACTGCACTGCAACATAAAACGGCTTTGTGCCTTCACATGACCTTCTGAAAGATTTTGGGCAAGAGGCTGTTGAAAATTAGCCCCCACAGACAGCCAACGGTGTTGCACCTCTACGCCCAACACTCCCGCACACAAAACTCCCCCTGTTTCGGGTATGACCTGCCCATGATGTGTATTTTTATTGCTATATTCGGCATAAAAGCCCGTATGTGGCATGATAGTCCAATAATTTGGGAAACTTTTAGCATAAAAACCTAAGATATTTCCACTCACCCGATGCCCAAACAGATAATCTTCGCTATTCGCAGTATTGATTTTGGCAGAAATATCTGTATTGATACCTATGTTTTTGTAACGAACTGTATAAATGGCATTTAGCACAAAATCTGTGCTGCCTGTACCCAACTGAAAATTAGGATTGGCAACTTGTTGGGCATCATTTTCATTGTACGCAAAACGACCTGTGGGCAGTTTCACGCCGCCACCCAACCACAAAACATGATTCCAAAGGCGGGGTACTGTGTCTGTAGTCGTATTCAATAAATTGTAATTTACCAAGACAGACATATCTCCTAAACCGTTTAAGTACCTTGTTGTACCACTTTCAGTTTGTTCATTAAAACCGTAGGGAACAAAAGCCAAGATTTGTAGCTTTTTGTAGGGATAAAACCTGCCCCAAAGTTCGGCAGTGCGGAAAGTTTCAGTAGTGCGGAAACGGTCATCTGTTCCTACGCCCAAATGCGAATCGAAGGACATATAACGATACCGCAAACCCACAAAATTACGGTTAAATTGCGGTAATAAGCCCAAATAATAATTACCAACACCACAACCACAAATATCGCAGGCTGTTGAAAAGCCCATCGAAACGAAATTGAGAACAATAAAGAGATAGATTTTTTTCATGTTTATATCAAAAAAGTTTATAAACCAAAGGTCAGATTTGCCCAATAGCTATGCCACTGTGCTTTTGTAGAATTGTCATTAGCTACCATTTTTACAGTGCTAATCATGCAGTTGGCGGTGTAGTTGGGTTTGAAAGTTACCAAGCCTTTTTTATCTGTAAATTGGTTGATTTTTATGGTTTTACCGCCTATTTTTTGCCACATCACCACTTGACTTTTTTCTACAGGCTTCCCTTCAAATAGCACTTTAACAGTAAGTTGTTCGGGTTGAGTATAAGGATTTTGTTGTGGAATAATCTCTAATCTTGTTCCCACTATTGTATTATAAATATTTGTCTTTTTTGTACCTACTTGTAACAAGATTTTATTGCAACGTTGATACAGTTCTGTCCCAAAACTATCTAATTGGTTATTTTTCTTGCGAAACTCCAATACATCAAATAAACCATCTTCTTTGAGATAGTCGTTAAATTTTTCAGGCTCAAGACGTATGTATTTATCGGTGCTGTTCAAAGCTACTAATTGTGTGCCTTCGCCTTCCAATGGCAGTTCAAATTGTTGATTTACAGTGTCTTTGAGTAGTGGTAAAATATTTTTTTGTTTTTTCTCCCAAAAATATTGTAAAGAAACTAAACTACCTTTCCAGATTTCAGGTTCAAAATTTTCGCCTACGTGCAATGAAAGTTTGGCAGTTGCTCCTTTTTCTAATACAAATTTTTGGGCTGCAATCCAACATTCATGGGCAAATAGTGGAGTGATGCAGCAAACTAATAAGAGTACAGAAATTTTCTTTGTCATAACCGTTTGTTTAAAATTGTTCTTGTAATTTTTGTAAAAATAAGTGATTGTTAAAATATTGTATTGTTTTTATTTACAAAACTTAATCATTATGAATAACCTATTATATAAAGACGAGTCTTATGCCATCATAGGGGCTTGTATGGAAGTTTACAAACAATTAGGCAGAGGATTTTTGGAAGTTGTCTATAAAGATGCCCTTACCTATGAATTTCAACTTCGCAATATCCCGTTTGAAAGAGAAAAGAAGTACAATGTACCTTACAAAGACGTTATTTTGAGTAGTTACTACTTTGCAGATTTTGTGATGTACGGCAATATCATTTTGGAAGTGAAAGGGGTAAGTGGTAGCCCACCTGATGCCTTTGTAAAACAAACCCTGAATTATTTAGCCGTTTCAAAACTCAAATTAGGCATTATAGCCAATTTTGGTAATGAATCTTTGGAATACAAAAGGGTCTTGTTGTAACTAACAAGTAGCACCTATTCCCCCCACGAATTGCACTAATTACACGAATTGGCAAGCTACGCTTGCTTTAAAATTTCAGCAAACGAAGTTTGCTAATTCGTGAAATTAGTGTAATTAGTGGCTTAAAACTCTGATAGTTTTCTATCTTCCAAAAACTGTTCATCAGTCAAAGTCTTCAAAAACGCAATGATTTTTGTTTTCTCCTCAGCAGTAATCGTAATGCCCAAACGTCCATTTTGTTCCAAACTTGCATCTAATGTTGGACTTTTGACCATGCCATTGTTATAGTGGTCGAGTACATCTTCTAAGTTGCGAAATCTGCCATCATGCATATAAGGACGAGTAATTTCTACATTTCGCAGGCTTGGTACTTTGAACTTGAAGTTATCGTTGTCATTTAAGGTAATTAATGCCCTGCCTTTGTCTTCGGGATTGCCAATGGGTAGCCCGTTGTTGCGGTACGAAAAATCAGTAAATAATTCGCCTGTATGACAAGTTGCACACTTTTGTTTGAACAGTTCTAAGCCTTGTAGTTCTTCGCTGCTAAGAGTTACGCCCTCTTTTCTCACATATTTATCGTACTTGGAGTTGGCAGAAATACACATGAGTTGAAACTGCGAAAGTGCTTTCAAAAATCTTTCTGTTGTGATGTCTTTTGAGCCAAAAGCCTTTTCGAATAAAACAGGGTACTTAGCCGTTTTTCGTAGTTTATCCAATACATTACCCAGTTTTTCGTCCATTTCATTGTGTGCTTCTATAGGTGCTATAGCAAATAAATCTAAGTCAAATACACCACCGTCCCAAAAAAACTCTTTTTCCCAAGCCAAATTTTGAATGGGCAAAGCATTTCTCTTTGTCAATTTATCGTCTATACCATGACTTAAATCGTGTCCATGTTGTGTAAAAGCTGCCGTTTGTTGGTGGCAAAACCCGCAACTAATGCTACCATCTCTCGACAAAATACCGTCATAAAACAAGGCTTTGCCCAACTCAAAACCTGTCGTAGTTACAGGGTTTTTGTTGATGTCGTAAGTAGGTTGAGGAAAGTTTTTAGGTACAAAAAACCGAATTTCGGGGTTTTCTGCTGTTTTGTTACAAGCACCAATGCAAAGCAACAGAAACGACAAGTAAAACAAGACTTGGGTTTTCATTTGATACTTATTATATTTTTTCATAGCTTATCAACTTAATTAAAGTTTATGAATACTTTTCTGCTATAACTCTGCCCAAACCTCCGCATAAAGAGGGCTAAAAAGGAGTTAAATCCTATTGTATTAGACAATAGAGGTTACTGATGTTGCTTCTTGGTGCTTTTTCGGCTTCCTATTTTTATTCAACAACACCATTAGTCCTAACAAGGCTACTATAAAGTTCCCGCCAGAAAAACTTATCATAATTATATCCCTGATGTTTTTACCTAAAAATTCAAAGAGATGATATTTGTGCAAGTACGCAAAACTCAAACCCTCTATAGCCTTTGAAGTCGTAACCGAAGTGGCTAAATGCCCTGTGGCAGGCTCTACGTACAACCTTAATTTGTCGGCAGTATTGTATTGAATTTTGACAACAGGCAACCTTTTATTGATAAAACCATATTCGCCTTTAAATTCTGTAACCCATTGAGTAGCTGTAATTTGAGCCTTGTCTGTGTCGGTGGGTGTGCTAGTCATGTCGTCTGTTTCACAGCATTCTGCTACTGTTTTGCCTTGTTGTGCAGCATAAAATTGATTTGCCAAATATTTTGCATACAACATCATGCCGTCAGGCAAAGTATTTAGCGTTGCTAATTGAATAGAAGTTGTTTGTAACCGTTTATTTTCTTTGTTTACCACTTGCAACAACGCCAAAGTATCCATTTTAGCCAAATAAATGTCGCATACGTTTTGTTTGGTGTTATGCGTTGCCAATACATTTTGTAATTGTGTCAATGTCGGAACTTCATGTATTTGCCAAGAGGCAGTAATTGGCAGAGGCAAAGGGCTTTTGTTTATCTTAGCGAAGGCATGAAAAGCCCCACTAAACGCAAAACACAACATAGCCAAAGACATTGTGATACCTATACTGCGGTGGTATTTGCGTACTCCTCCTTGTCTTTGAGCTGTTTGTGGTAGTTTTTTCCATAAAAAACCATACACCATGCTCCCCGTAAAAGCAGCTAAAAAACATACGATTGAAAATAAAATAAGAATAGGTAGGCGAATAGCATCATTGTTTCCTAAAAAACTCCAATTATGGAATAAGCTAAATATTTTCCCAAAAAAAGCCCTACGGTCATCTATCACAACTCCCAATCGGCTTAATTCAGTATGCACATAAACCCTTGCTCCATCTTCTCTTTCAAAACTCACTTTGTAGGCGGGTAACAGTTTATACACTTCTCTGTATTCTTCATCAAAACTATCTACAAGTTGAAAATTTGTAACAGCAGCTTTCGTTTCTCCAAGATAATAACGAGCTAAGTAAGTGGCATAAAGTTGGTCGCCATTAGGGAGTTTATTACCTGTCTGTGTATTAAAATAGAGTAATTCTGCGTCTTTTGTCTTAATTTGATAATAAAGTGCTTCTTCGTAAGTAACTAATCGTACATTTTGAATAGTAGTAAGTCCATTTTTGAGTAATACACTATCTATACCTATCTGAATTTGTTGAGAACGAATGGGAGCAGGACTAAAGCTACTTTGGGCTTGTTGTGGTTTGAACCAATGCGACATAAAAGGGTGCATAAAGCCACTACTTGTCCATAACAATACAGGCACAAGAGCTAAGAGGGCTATGCGTCTATGAAAATGATAAATATTTTTTTTGAAAAATGCTTTCATCGAGTTGCGTATCAAAGTGTATATTATAAAGGAGTAAGTAAAAAGGCGGATTGATTACACCTATAAGGTTTTGAAAACCGTATAGGTGTAGGTAGTTATAGTTTTCTATTATTTTCCTGAAAAACAATATTGTATGCCCCATACAAAAGTGCGAGGGGCTGCGGGTGTAAACGTAGTACGGTCTGTGGCGTTATTGCCTCTGGTCGCAGCGTTGGCATAGAGTTCGTCTGTGAGGTTCATCACATTCAAAAACACTTCTAAGCCTTTCCATTCATAGCCCGTCCTGAAATTCATGATACTGATGCCTTCTAAACCAAATAAAGTTTTGTCTTTGTACTGCACCTTTGCGATTTGGTCTTGATACCATGCACTAATCCGTTGCCATTCCAAACCAATTCTAAATCCTTTGAGGTACTTGGGTTTATAAATCACTTCGGTATTGGCTATCCATGTAGGCGACTGTGGCATATCAAAGCCATTTACGTTTTTCACCAAATCTGTAGTTCTTGTACTCAATGTAAAATCTACAAATTGGTGTACGGCATTTGTACCACCAAATCTGAAAAACCATTCTTGGTTAGGCTTAAACGTAATGCCATATTCTATACCCTGATGTAGGGTTTTGCCTGCACTTTGGTAGTCAAAAGAATTGTCTGGTTGGCGAATATTCAATAATTCATTTCGTCCATTCATACGATAGAAAGCAACATCTACATAAACTTTGTTGTTGAACAAAGAAGCCCAACCACCTACCTCAAAGTTGTCGAACTGTGCTGGTTCTAAGTTGTAATAAAACGTAGTCGGGTCTGTTGGATTAGTTTTGGGTCTTGCCCTAAAAATAGCTGTAAGGCTGGGCGGTGCAAATCCTTGACTAAAATTAGCATACAACCCTCGTCCTTTGCCTAAGTCATAGGTAGCACCAATTTTAGGCGTAACTTGTTCGTAGGCTTTACTACCCGATGATTTGTCCAAAGCATTGTTGTAAGTCAATGACATTCGGTCATAACGCAAGCCCAACGTAAGTTTAAGGTCTTTAAAAGGATTTATCTCAAATTGTGTGTAAGCTGCCGAGTTTACAATATCTGCATTGTAATCTGCTAACTTAATGTCTGGTCTTTCTCGAGTAATGGTGTATTTTTCAACAGACCTCCTGTCTGCACGTAGTTGTGCTGCCAAATCTATTTGGTATGACCAATACGTATTAGGCGAAAAGTCCATGCTTGCTCCTGTCAATAACTTTGCTTGCAAAAAGTTGAATTTTTTACTATGTTGTGCAATAAAGCCTTTGCTCCGAAAATCATTAGAGTTAATTTCGCCTCTTGCCGTACTTGCCCCTTGTGTCCATCTGATACCATACGAAGGGTTTTGCCCTATGGAGTTTTCTCTCAAAAAGAAGGTAATAAAACTTTCGTTGTGTTCATTCCATTTGTGTTCTACAGTCAATCTTGACCGTAACGAATATACTTTGCGGTACGTAAAATCACTTGTACTCACATATTGGCGGTTGTAGTAAGCTATACTATCTACACTTCCAGAAGTATTTGAAAAGTAATCGTTGTGAGAAACGGCAAAAACTAACTTTGTTTTGTTATTGGGCAAGGCATAATCTAAACGTGCATTCAGAGAAACTTTATCATAATCAGAGTTTGCCATCCAAGAATTACGTTGTTTAGCCACAAAACCACCTATATAAATCCCAAGTCCTTTGGCTACGCTATTGCCAGCCCCAAACTGTAGTCTTTGATAACCAAAATTATCCCATTGCACACCAATTTTAGCCGTTGGCACTGCTGTTGGGCGGTGAGTAATAAAATTAATAGCTCCTCCAACAGCTTCTGAACCATATAAAGACGATGCAGGTCCCTTAATCACTTCCACATTAGAAATGCCAAAAACATTCATTTCTATCAAAGCATTGTGGTTAAAAACACCCATAGGACGTATCGGTACACCGTCTTCCATATATAAATAATAGGCATTTGTTCCCATAGGTTGGCGAATAGACATGGCGTGTTGTTCGTTGTTATAGTTGAGCATGACCACACCAGGCACTTTGTTAATAAGTTCTGCAATCAATGTAGGTTTACTATCATTAATTAAGACAGGAGATAGTTTGCTAATAGCTACAGGGGCTTCTGTTCGCAGGCTTGCCTCACGATTTGCCGTAACAATAATCGTTTGTAGATTAGCTTCGGAAGAGTTTAAAGCAACACTTAGTTCTTTGTCATTTCCAATATTTACCACTGTTTTGTCATATCCTATAAAAGACACATACAAAGAGTCGGCTTGTGCAGACAAAGAAAATGTACCATTCAAGTCTGTGGTTGTGCCTACTGTTGTGTTAGGTACAGTAATCATTGCCCCGATGAGAGGTTCTTTTGTTTGTTTATCAAAGACTTTGCCTTTGATAGTTTGTTGTGCTACGACAACATTTGAGAGGGCTAATAAGAAGAACCCAATCATATATAACTGTTTTTTCATATTGAAGCTGTTTTAAAGAAAGGCTATCAAAAAAAATGATAACCTTTCGTAACCTTAACAATTCACTGAACTAATTATGTAAATGATGATATTGGAAAGCCTCTACATAATTGTTGGCTACATTCACAGAAAACGGAGAAAACATTACAGTAGGATTCGTAGCTAAACTCACATTCGTTGTACCATTAAAAACTTTCAAAATATCTACAATCGTATGTACTTGTGGCGTTTTGTCCTTGCGAACCATCGCCTTGTCTTTGCCAAAACTCAACGTTTTTGTTTTTACATTATTGATAGTTTTGGAGCTATACCCACCAAAACCGCCAATATGGTAACGGTATCTTTTATCGGCAGAGTTGATTTGTGGAGAAACACCTTCCATTTTGAAGAAAATATAGCCTGAATTCCAAGACCAATACATTTCTTTGCCAGCACCCGCCACGCCTATATCCAAAGCACCCGTCCGTTTGCTTACATCAGACGTATTGCGGAGGCTGTCCACACCAATCGTAAACGTAACTTCTGTGTAGTTGCCCGCAGGCACATTCTCTATTTTAATTTCTTGCGAGGTTTTATCGGCTTCTTTGACCAAAAAATAACTTTGGTCTTGTGGCACAGTGTAAACATTGCCTTTCTCATCTTTCAATTTGATGTTGCTTATGTAATACTGCAACAAATCTATATTGAAGTCTTCGCCTGCTGCATTTTTATAGTTTGTTCCCAATTTCAAGTCGTTTGAGCCTGCATAATTGTCAAACTCTAATACTATAGCCCCTTTGTCTGTGGCTGCAAATTCGGGTTGAGGGTCAGGCGAAGAACACGCCGTAACAAAAGCTGCTGAGGTAAGGGCTATTACTGTTTTTTTGAAAATATTGAACATCTTATTCAGAAGATTATAGTGAATATTGAAAATAACTGCGATTAGTCTTTGCATTGGTGAATTAATACAAACCAACCAATCAGTAATAAATTTTTATATTTAAAAATAGACAAAAGAGTAACTACCTAAACTAAAAACTGAATTAGTTAGGAATTTTTAAAATAGCTATTTACCTTAAAAATAGGTTAACAACTATTTTAATTTTAAATAAAATAAAATTAGTTAAATTTTAATCGTAAACTTTTACTGTTTCCGAGCTAAAACAACCAATAGGTAAGCAAAGCAAGACCACCGTAAATGCTACCAACTAATAAGTAGTTAGTAATCTTGCGGTAAGTTTTGATATAAAACTTGGTTGTTTCATCGACTTCTTGGAGTCGAGAATCAAGAGATGATGATTGCATAGTTTCAATGCGTTAAAATTTTAACTGTAAACAAGCAAAATGTAACTACGGACTTCAGTCCGTAATGTGTCGATACCTACGGACTGAAGTCCATAGCTACAGCTACAAGCAATGTGGGTGAACTATGCTAAGAAAATTGGAGGGTGAAAAATGTCTTCAGTAGGACTTTTTGGGTAGTAATAATGATAGTAGTTACTAAATTTTTGAGGAATAACTACTTCATAATGAACAGGTAAGGCAATTTTTGGAAGTGGCTGCACAAACATTATTGTAGCCTCTACTTGTTTGCAGAGTTCTACAAATTTCTTGTGCTTATCTTCTACCAAACGCAGTTGATTTTTGAGATAACACAAGCCTTTACAGTCCGATTGTGGATTGGTGCGGTTAATACAAATTTCTTTGGCTATATAATCTCTTTGAACTTGAAAGACAAGCAATACCCATAGTTTGCTAATAGGTTGTAGTAGCAAAGCAAAAACTAAGAATATGGTAGTGAGCCTAATCAATACACAGGTTATTTTTGCAAAATTCAGAAAGTATTTTTAGAAATGCAAAACCAAATGATTATTTTTTTCAAATATTTTTACGGTAAAATCATATTTTTAATAAATTAATAATTAAATATTTTTAACTAATAAGTTTTACAATCATAACAGTTAGGTTGTGCAATATTTAGCTTGTAGCCTTACTTTATTATTTTTCATAAAATATCTTAATAGCCTTACAACTGTTTGTAGCTTGCCTTAAAAATCAGTATTTTTAGCTAAAATTTTGTTGAAAGATGATGAAGCTATTTTCTTGTTTGATGCTCTTGTTGTGCCTTGCAGTGCAGACTTCTTGGGCATCTTATTTATTAGTACCAATGGACGAAACGCAGAAAAACCACCTAAAAGCCTACGGCGTAACGTATTGGGTGCTGCAAAAAGACGTGGAAGCCGAATGGTTGGTAAACTACAGAGGCGGGAGTTTCATGTTCAAGTACGCCCAACCCTTTGAAAATGAGTTGGTTATTCGGGGAGTAAGTTACGAGGTCATTTCAGATGCACAAGCTGTGGCGATTAAAAACGAAATTAGTAGCCCGTCTATGAATGCAGACGTTGTGAAGTTGGAAGTTCCGCCAAAAATTGCAGTGTATTCGCCCAAAACCAAACAGCCTTGGGACGATGCCGTAACTATGGTGCTGACTTATGCCGAAATTCCTTATACAGTGGTTTTTGATGACGAAGTATTGGGCGAAGATTTACCCAAATACGATTGGCTACACCTACACCACGAAGATTTTACAGGACAATACGGCAAGTTTTACCGCAGCTATGCCCACGAAAAATGGTACAGAGAACAGCAAAAAGAGGCGGAAGATATGGCTACAAAACATGGCTACAAAAAAGTATCGCAAATGAAGCTGGCGGTAGTGAAAAAGATTAGGGATTTTTGTGCTGGAGGTGGATTTTTATTTGCAATGTGTTCTGCCACAGATACTTATGATATAGCCTTAGCTGCCGATGGTGTAGATATTTGCGAAGTAATGTATGACCACGACCCTGCCGACCACGCAGCCAATAGCAAACTGAACTACAATAATTGTTTTGCTTTCAAAGATTTTAGGCTGAAATTAGACCCAATGGAGTATGAATATTCAGAAATAGACAACCAAGCCCAAGAACGTAGAGGCTTGTTTGAAAACAACGACTATTTCAAACTGTTCCAATTTTCTGCCAAGTGGGATCCTATTCCTACCATGCTTACACAAAACCACGTAACCCAAGTAAAGGGTTTTATGGGACAAACTACAGCTTTCAAAAACAAATTTATTAAGTCTGATGTGGTCATTATGGCAGAAACAAAACAAGCCGATGAAGCACGATACATTCATGGCACTTTTGGCAAAGGTACTTGGACTTTTTATGGCGGACACGACCCCGAAGATTACCAACACCACGTTGGCGAAGAACCTACCGACTTGAATTTACACCCTAATTCGGCAGGTTATAGGTTGATTTTGAACAATATATTGTTTCCTGCTGCTAAGAAGAAAAAGCAAAAGACGTAGTGATTATAAAAGCAAACCTATAAGGTCTTCAATACCTTATAGGTTTTTATAAAGTTTTAAGATAATGTTTGCAAGAAAGTCTTTACTTTAAGTAGCTCTTCGGGGCTACATCTCTTACAATCTATCAAAAAATTGCTAATAATCATCAACGTTGATATACCTAAGTTCTTGCTTTTCTCGTCTTCCAAGTACATCAAAATAGTTTTGCGGTCTTCTTCTAAGTTTTTGCTATGCCCCAAAAACGGTGGCAAGTAGTGCTGCATAGAAAAACGCAAGAAACGCAATTCTATATTCGTGGGGTCAAGAGCTATGGCTTTTGCCAAAGTCTGTTGAGATTTATTGAGGTAGTCTAACTTTTTGTAAGGGTTGAATACGTGCTTGGCTTTTAGTCCTTCACAAGCCCCTTGATAGGCTAATAAGGTAGGGGTTTTGGTAGCTTGTTTTTGCAAATAAGATAACAAAGAGTCTGTGATGCTTTCACTCTCTACGGCAGAAATATATGCCTTGCGAAGACTCAATAAGTCTTCGTGAGAACTTTTACCAAACGACAACGACAGTGAAATCATAGATAGCATAACAGCAACGAAGTAGGTGGATAAATGCAATACACTTTTCATAGTCTAAAAACTTTTGTGGTAAGTAAATGTTTTACAAAGTTGGTAGATTATTCAATAAAAACACCTCAAAAACTTGTTAAGAATTGTTTTTGAGGTGTTATTGTTATGATTTTACGTATGAATCCAAACTTATGCTTGCTATTTAATTGCTTGGTTACTGTCCTTGTTTTCGGATACAAATAATGTGAATAGGTCTATTTGCCCCTGAATAAGCCATGCAAGTAGCTACACCTTTGTAACGACCATCATCTTTGGTGTCTGTATAAGTGATTTCTATGGTTTCGCCTTCTTGTGGTACATAATTGATACCAGCTTCAATGGAATAAGGTTGCAACCAAATTCTTTTATTGTTATCGGCAGTAGATTCTAACAAAGCATTTCTGTCCATGAGCCACAAACTGCCCCATGCACCCCAACCGCAAACTGCCTTCCCTACTACTACCACTGCGGTTTTCCCTGTTTTGTTACAAGGAGTGAGTTCTTCTTTTTCTTTGTTGCATGAAAAAGCAAATAGCGAAAAGGAAAAGAAAGTAAGGGATATTCTGATTAAATAAGAGATGTAAGTTTTCATGGTTTTAAAGATTTTGTTTTGCTTTCTATACGCAATCTACAAAATTTACGCAACAAAAAGGCTTAAAATAACGATAAATTTTCTACGAAACAACAAAAAAGTTCATTGAAATAGTCATTTTTAGATTATTTAATACATCATTACCTACATAACACTGTTTTAGACAAAATGTTAAAAAAACAAAAAGAATTTTATGGGTTTTTGCGGTAAAATAAGAGTTTGCATACTGCGTAATGTTTGACATAAAAAAAGAAATTGCCTAGGGTTGCTGGTTAATAGGCAGTAAAACGCCTCAAAATATCATAGTTAAAGATTGTAAAAGGTAGTTATAGAAGCAATTAATTGCTATTTTTGTAGCCTCAAATATGTAATATATTGCTGTATGAATAAAAATTTTTTGGCTCTGCTATTTACCTTATTGGTAGGTGCTTGTTTACAACCAAGTGTTGCACAAGAACAAAAAGTAGTAGATAAAGTCATAGCAAAGATAGACAATCACATTGTGTTGAAATCTGATTTAGACTTGGCAGTAAACCAACTGTCTAAGCAAAATAACAATATGCCTGTGCCTGAAAGAATCCGTTGCCAGATTTTCCAACAGTTGATTATCAACAAAATGCTGTTGGCAAAGGCAGAAATAGACACTGTAAAACCTTCTGATAATGAGGTGCAGAGCCAATTAGACCGAAGAATGGATATGTTGGCAAGGCAAGCTGGTGGAGAAAGCAAAATAGAAATGTATATTGGTAAAACGCCTGCTCAACTCAAAGAAGAATACCGCCCCAGTATTGTAGAACAACTTACACTGCAAAAAATGCAACAAGAATTGAGTAAAGATATTAAGATTACGCCTCGCCAAGTAAAAAATTTCTTTGCCCGTATGAAAGACTCTTTGCCTGAAACTTCGCAGGAAGTCCAAATCGCAGTGTTAATCAAAATGCCTACAGTAAACAAAACAGAAACTAACCGAGTCAAACAACTTTTGTTAGGTTTTCGCGAAGATATATTGGCAGGGCGAGCAGAGTTTGAAAATTTGGCTTCGAAACATTCAGAAGACTTAGGTTCTAAGGAATTTGGTGGAGATTTGGGCTGGCAAGGTCGCGGAGTGTTTGTACCACCGTTTGAGGCAGCAGCCTTGAAACTAAAAGCAGGCGAAATTTCTGACCCTGTAGAGTCCGATTTTGGGATTCACCTTATCCAACTCTTAGAACGTAGAGGCAATCTTTTTCATGCTAGACACATATTGGTAAGACCTAAACCTTCTGAAGAGGATAAAAAAATGACTTATGCTTTTATGGATAGTTTACGAAAAGAAGTATTGAATAAAAAAATTTCTTTTGAAAAGGCAGCCTCTCTACATTCTGATGACAAAATGACCAAAATGAGAGGCGGTATGATGACCAGCGAAGAAACAGGTGAAACCACTATGTCTATTGACAACTTAGAAACAGGGCTTTACTCTGAAATAAAAGCTATGCAAATAGGAGATGTAAGTACACCAAGCTCTTATCGTACACAAGACGGACAAGAGGGGTATCGTATGATTTTGCTCAAAAAATCTAATCCGCCTCATAAATTGTCCTTAGAAACAGATTATCCTGCAATTTATCAAATGGCTTTGAATGAAGAAAGGGGTATGGTGTTGGAAAAATGGTTTCAAAAAACAAAGAAAGAACTCTTTATAGACATTGATTCGGAATTTGATAAATGTGAAATTTTAAAGAATTTGTAAGTTTATTTGATTGTGCACATCAAAAATAAAGGGTACAAGACTTTTATAGTTTTGTACCCTTTATTTTTGGTGTGCTGCTACCAAATCATCTATTTTTTCTTGTTGAAAACGCATAGCTACTTTACAAAAAGTATTACCCACTTCTGCTTGTGAGGTTAGTACAATGAATTGCCCTCCTGCCTTTTCCACTATTTTTCGGTCATAACTCATCATTTTGAAACACGCCATTGTATCACCTGTGTCGCGAAGTGGACAAGGCGTATGAATTTCTGCAAACACCGTTTTCTCGTCTATTTTCGTGATAGGCACTTGTTTGGTGGCAGCAAAGCCTTTTTGCCAGTTTTTCCCTAATTCCTCTAAGTTATTGGCTTTTCCTATTTTTTTGGTATAAATCATCATTTGAGCCAAAAATAAGTTTAAACCATTACCCAAAAAATAGAGGTAACTATGCCTGAACAAAAAGGCTTGCAAATGAAGTAACAGTTGCATACCATTTTTGATAACCAATTTTTGAAGGGGGTGCATAAAGAAGAATATATTTTTAGGTGATTGGTAATCAATACTTTACAAGTTTAAAAATTTGTAAAGTATTGAATTTTAAGGTTATCTTGAATTTTAGAAAGACTTAGCAATGTTCGCAAATTCACGAGATTTTAGCGAAGCACCACCCACTAAACCGCCGTCCACGTCTGGGCAAGCAAATAATTCTTTGGCATTATCACCTTTTACACTACCTCCGTAGAGAATAGAAGTAGATTGGGCTAACTCACCAAATTTTCCTGCCAAATGTTTACGAATAACGGCGTGCATTTCTTGTGCTTGGTCTGTGGTAGCTGTTACGCCTGTGCCAATAGCCCAAATAGGTTCGTAGGCAATCACAATCTTTGCAAACTGTTCGGGTGTCAAATGAAATAAACTTGCGGTAAGTTGCTTACAAACCAACTCAAAATGCTGCCCAGATTGGCGTTGTTGCAATGTTTCGCCACAACAAAAGATAGGAATTAAGTCATTTTCTAAGGCAATATTTACCTTTGTGGCTAATAATTCCTCTGTTTCCTTATAGTATTCACGTCTTTCGCTATGTCCTAAAATGACATAATCTACTTCAAAAGATTTAAGAATCCCCGCAGCTACTTCGCCTGTGTACGCACCAGAGGCTTTGTCTGCACAGTTTTGTCCACCTAAGAAGATATTAGGTTGGCTTTGTAACATTTTTTTTGCATAACCTAAGTGTGGAAATGGTGGACAAAGCACGACAGTCGTTGTACTTGGTACTTCGTCTTTTACCATGTTTACTACTTCTGAAATGAGAATAACACCTTCTTGGTGTTTCATATTCATTTTCCAGTTGCCTGCTGCTATTTTTTTTCTTGCCATAGTTTTTATTAGAGTGAATGATGAATGCTTGCCTCCAAATTAGCAAATTCAATCTAAATCAAAAGCAAAATCTACAACTTTGCTCCAAAAATAAAAGCACAAAAAAAGATGATACCTTTTGAGTATCATCTTTTTGCATATCGTTAAAGCATTGTTAGCTTATTTACCACCGATAGGGAAACCTAAACCAACTTGTACGCTGAATTGACGGCTTCTCCAAGTTTCATTACCAATGAAAGCACCTTCAGTTTGGTTAGACAATGCGTTAGCAAATGGGTCGTTTAAACTTTTGTTTCTGATGTCAGACAAACCATGACGGTAACGAGCATCAATAGTCAATACTGCAAAACGCAAATTGAAATCAACACCTGCACCTACTAATAGACCGAAATCTAATGGTTGCAAAGAGTTAGTAACATCAATGTTTCTTTGGAAAGGAGTGCTACCAATTACACCACTGTAGCTAAAGCTATTGTAGTAATTAAGGTTGAAAGACGGTCCAACGAAGAAGTATGGCTCATATACAGACAATACAGGTATTTTACACTGTAAAACTGGGTTAAACTGTACATTGTGAGCTGTTAAATCACCAGCACCTACTGCACCAGCGTTGTTGTTGTAAGGTAATCTGATAGCACCAGATTGAGACCAAGCAGCTTCTAAAGCTACAGCTACCCAATCGTTGAAGCTATACTTCACGAAGGCACCAGCTTGGAAACCAGGAGTGAAATTAGTTACTTCTGTACTGTTATTGATAATAATTCTGCTTGCATTTACACCAGCTCTCACGCCTACCATTAGTTTGCTTTTGGTACTGTCAGACTTTGCAGCGGTGTCTTGTGCAGACGCAGTATTTAATCCTAACGTGCAGATAGCAGCCAAAGCTACCAATAAGCTGAAAGTTTTAAGGATTTTTTTCATGGATTGTAAGTGTTTTCTAAGTTTATTAATTGAATCTAAACACAAATTTAGGTATTCAAACGAAAATAAAAAACAAATGCTGTATAAAAACAGCAATTTCGCCTCTTACTTCGTCAGGGTTTGGGAGCAAATATAATTACTTTTCCGAACTGTAAAAACCTTTGCTATAAAATTTTAGTTTTTAAGTGCTTTTTTACCTCAAATTACTACCTTTTTTGGTATTATCGTAGATGAATATACTAAAATGCTTACAAACATGGAAATTAATATGAATACACCTGCGTTATTGTTTCCGACAGTTTCGCTGATTTTGTTAGCTTATACCAATAGATTTTTAGCTATTGCCAATTTGGTGAGAAACTTACACTCTCAATATGAAAAAACGCACAACGAAAAAGTATTGGTACAAATTAATAGTTTGCGTAGGCGGTTAGAAATGATACGTTATATGCAAGGTTTTGGTGTATCAAGTCTATTTACGGCTATAGTTTGTATGTTTTTCCTATATATAGGCTGGCAATACATTGCCAATGCTATTTTTGGTATCAGTTTATTGTTATTGATGTTGTCTTTAAGTTTTTCTTTGCGAGAAATTTTAGTTTCTATCAATGCTCTCAATATTTTGTTGAGTGATATGGACAAAGACATTCAAGAGCAAAAACACAGACAACAATCGTAAAAAGTTTTTGATAGGTTGTGTAATATTTTTGGAATAATTTTTTTTAGTTTCTCGTTGTAATCAATATTTTTTCGGATATTAACATAGTAAATTAACAATCAATTCCTTATTTTATTTTTATGACAAACAAATTTTTAGGAGTTTTCATAGCTCTTTTCTTATCGTTAGTGTTTCATGCACAAGCCCAAAAATTTGGTATTGGTGTAAAAGGTGGGTTAAATTTTGCTACCTCATCTGGCAATTCTACTTTTGGACTTTCAAGCACCAGCCTTTCTGCCTCTGCCCTTACAAGTAATTTCACAGGCTTTAATGGCGGTATATATGCCATTATCCCCTTTGGTGCATTGATGGGCTTACAAGTAGAAGCCAACTATATGCAACAAGGTTACAAAGCTACAGGCAGTTCTGCCAGCAATCTTAGCATCTCTTTTGACGAAACTCGTACTTTAAACTATTACCAAGTACCCTTATTAGCTCGTCTGTCTTTTGGTACAGACCTTATTAAAGTTTGGGGAAATGCAGGTTTGTATGGGGCTTTTTTGTCAAGTGCTTCGTTAAAAAGTTCTGTTACAGCAGGTGGAGGTATTACGGGTGCTTTTTCTACTACTTCATTTGAACAAGACGTAACTAAAAATATCAAAGGCTTTGATTTTGGTGGCGTAATTGGTGCTGGTGTTGGTTACGGTGTAGGCAAAGGTTACATTACTTTAGATGCTCGTTATAACTACGGTTTTGCAGAAATTCATGACTCTCAGATTTCATTGAGTAGCCTTTACAATAATACTGCTTCTGGACAAAACAGAGTAATTACAGTAAGTTTAGGTTATTTATTTACCTTCTAAGTTTCTATCTCACCCCAACCCCTCTTCAAATGGAGAGGGGAATTTTTTGCCTCCTTTTAACATTCTTTGTTACTTATTTCTTACCTTACTTCACTAACATTCTTACTTTTGTAGCCATCACTAAAACCTCTCACGTATGCAAACCTACCAAATTTTATGGGCAGATGACGAAATAGAGTTATTGAAACCCCATATTTTATTTTTAGAAAAAAAAGGTTATCAAATTACACCTGTCAATAGTGGCTCTGATGCTGTAGATAAATTCCAAGAAGATAATTATGATGCTGTCTTTTTAGATGAAAATATGCCCGGTATGTCGGGTTTAGAAGTCTTGAACCAACTCAAGGCTATGAAACCGCATATTCCTGTGATTATGATTACTAAAAGTGAAGAAGAACATATCATGGAAGAGGCTATCGGAGCAAAAATTGCAGATTACTTAATAAAACCTTTGAACCCTAACCAGATATTGTTGTCTGTCAAAAAAATTTTAGATGGTAAAAGATTAGTCAATGAAAAAACAAATCAACAGTATCAACAAGATTTTAGAAATATCAGTATGGCATTTGGCGAAGTCCTTAACCATTCGGACTGGGTAGATGTATATAAAAAATTGATATACTGGGAGTTAGAAATAGAAAAGACGGGTAGCAAGGATATGTACGAAGTCTTGGAAATGCAAAAAGCAGAGGCTAACGGCAATTTCGCAAGTTTTATTAGAGATAATTATGAATATTGGTTGAACAATCCAGATGCAGATAAGCCGATTTTATCACATCAATTATTGCGAAAAAATGTGTTTCCATTGTTGAGTGATGTTCCTTTATTTTTGATTGTGATAGATAATTTGCGGTATGACCAATGGAAAATTTTAGAGCCTATCATTGCTGAGTTTTTTAATATAGAAGAAGAATCTGCCTATTATTCTATTTTGCCTACAACTACGGCGTATGCCCGCAATAGCTTGTTTGCAGGTATGATGCCTTTAGACATAGAAAAATATTCGCCTGAATGTTGGGTGGGAGATGATGAAGAAGGATTGAAAAATAATTTTGAAAGAGAATTATTGCAGAAAAATTTGGTAAAGAACAAATACCAAAATCTGAAAATGTCTTATCACAAAATTATTCACAACCAACAAGGCAAAAACTTATTAGATTCTTTCAAAAACTTGTTGCACAACCAACTCAATGCCATTGTCTATAATTTTGTGGATATGCTTTCTCATGCTCGTACAGATACCGAAATGATACGAGAATTAGCACCAGACGAGGCTGCGTACAGGTCTTTAACAAAATCATGGTTTGTGCATTCGCCATTGATGGAACTGTTGAAAAAAATAGCTGCTACTACGCCTAAATGTATGGTCGTGATTACGACAGACCACGGAACTATCCGCACCAAAGAACCCTACAAGATTATTGGCGACAGAAACACCAACACCAACTTGCGATACAAACAAGGCAAAAATTTGGATTATGACAAAAAGCACGTTTTAGTAGCCAAAAGACCAGAGTCTTTTATGTTACCCAAAACCAATGTTTCTACGTCATACGTATTTGCTACGCAAGATTACTTCTTTGCTTACCCCAATAATTACAACCATTACGTAAAATACTACAAAGATACATTCCAACATGGTGGAATTTCATTAGAAGAAATGATAGTGCCTTTTGTGATTCTTAATCCAAAATAAAACTACAAAAAATCCCTCTCCACTTTGGAGAGGGAAGAAGTTGAAAGAAGTCATTATGCTATTATTGTATGACTACAGGAAACTCTACATCTACATCTGTTTCACCGTTACTGACCGTAGAAGTAGCAGTTTTAGTACCTACTAAATGTTTTAAAACCACTCTTAATTTACCTGTACTTGCTGCACCAGTGGCGTGTTCAGACTGTAGCCCCAAGTTGAAGCCTTTTGTGTCTTTATCCATGTATTTATGTGTGAGATTTGCACCTGTTACTACATAAAAAAGTTGGTGTTCTGTTGCTTCTCTTAATACTTCGGCAGTAATATCTGTACTTGGCGTTTTAGATTCGTCCAATAATTCTGTTGTAACACTATAAGTAGTATTGGCTTTTAGGTTCAAGTTAGAAATTTCAGGTGCTTTTCCGCCTGGACCGTCTGTATCTTTCCAAGTTGCTACTACCTTTTCAGTAATATTTGCTTTGTTGGTATAGGTCAAACGAACAGTAGTTATCAATTCGCTGTCATTGCCATGATTATGGCTGTCATCATCTTTCTTGCAAGCTACTGCTGCAAAGCCTAAAGCTGCTATGAATAGTAATTTTTTCATGTGATATCTCTTTTGCAATATTGTTGCAAAGATAATTTTTTGCAACAATATTGCAAAAACTTGTTGTTATATTTTTAGCAAAATATCTTTTTGCCCCTTTGCATAAAAAAACCTATAAAAGATTAAGTCCTTTATAGGGTGAAAGTTATTGAGCAATGTGATTTTCATAAAAATTACATCATTCTTTGTCGCATAGTTTCAAATAAAATAACACCTGTGGCTACAGACACATTCAGAGAACTAATTTTTCCCTTCATAGGTATTTTTACTGCTAAGTGGGCTTGTCCTATGTATTCTGGAATAATTCCATCTTCTTCAGAACCCATGATAATGGCAGTAGGGGTAGTTAAATCTACAAAAAATACTTCTTTGTTAGCTTTTTCGGTACAAGCAACAATTTGTAAACCACTGTTTTTAAGATACTTAATAGCATTAAACATATTTTGTTCTCTGCACACAGGAATAAAACTCAATGCTCCTGCCGATGTTTTATAGGCATCTCCACCAATACGTGCAGAATTTTTTTCAGGTACTACAATAGCATCTACGCCAGCACACTCCGCAGTACGAGCTATAGCTCCAAAGTTCCGCACATCTGTAATACGGTCTAATACCAAAATTAAGGGGTTGCGTCCTGCTGCAAATGCTTCTGTAACTACATGGTCTAATGACGCATATACTATAGACGACAAATAGGCTATTACGCCTTGGTGGTTTTTCTTCGTGATGCGGTTGAGTTTTTCAGCAGGTACACGCACAAATGGAATATGTAATTTGGTGCAAGTGCCAATGAGTTCCGTAATGTGTGGACTTTTAAGGTCTTTTTCTATTAAGATACGGTCTATCTCCTTACCTGCCGTTATAGCTTCTTGGATAGGGCGAATACCAAAAATAAAGTCTTTTTCTTCTGTAGTTATCATGCCACAAAGGTAGTTATTTTTTGGCTTTTGAGGGAGGTAATAAGGTGTTTTTTTGTTTGTGATAACCACAATGTTAGCTCTATATTGATATTCTGCTTTTACTTTTTGTGAGGCAGGGTGGACTCGAACCACCGTCCTACGGGTTAACAGCCATAGAAGTAAATTTCTTTTGACCTTTGTGTTAATCTCCAAGCATAGGATTCGAACCTAGCACCCGTTGCAGGGTGTCTAACCAATAAGAAGTATGCGTGAATTGACCACAAGGGTAATCAAAAAATTATACGTTGCTCTACCAACTGAGCTACTGCCTCAAGAACAAACTACGGTAATTGGGTAAGTTTTTTTCGAGGTAAGAAAGTTAGAAGTAACTTGTCCTTGACCGTTGTTTGATGCTACAAAATAAAACAAGCACTACGCAATGTATATACGCAGTACTTGTTTTTTTATGAATAGTCTTCAAATTATTTTTCTGTAATCATGCCTATTTTCTCTAATTTCATGTTGTAAGCCCCACCACGCAATAAACCTGTAACCCTTTGTTGCGAAAGTTGTAGAGATTCGTCATAATAAATAGGAATAACGGGAGCATCATTCATTACCATTTGTTCCATTTGGCGGTATAGTTCATGGCGGAGAGAATCATTTTTTTCTGCACAAGCTATTGTATATAAAGAGTCAAATTGGGCATTTGCATACATAGTCTTGTTAGGACCTGGGGCTGTATTTGCTGAATGAAATAAAGTAAGATAATTTTCGGCATCAGGGTAATCTCCTAACCAACGCAAACGGAAGATTTTTGAATCTCCATTATTCAAAATAGCAAGGTGTGTAGCTGCCGAATTTTCTTCTATTTTGATTTGAATACCAAATTGCCTAAACTTTGCTTGTAAGTATTCCCCTAAATAACGAGCCGAAGGTATGGTATAAAAAGTAAGTTCTGGCAGTCCTTTTCCTTCTGGGAAACCCGCCTCTGCCAACAGCTCATATACCTTTTTGGCGTTGTATTCATAACCTTTTACAAATTGTTTTTCTTTAGAAAGTATAGGCGGAATAAGTCCAGCCGTAGCAGGTTGCCCCACATTTCTGCGTAGTTCTTCTACAATTTCTCTTCGGTCTATGGCATAGTTCAGGGCTTGCCGTATGCGTACATCTAAGAGAGGATGATTAGGATTATCCAAATAATTACTTTTGCCCATCTGAATACCAATGTATTCTGTATTGATGATAGGTACTTTTTCTACTTTGTACCGTTCTGCATATAAATTATTGATAGTACCATCTTTATTCAAAATTTTATTAATAAAGTCCGTACTCAAACTACTGATAAAGTCTATTTTCCCTTGTTCAAAGGCTGCAAATTCTTCTTTTTCATCACTAATAAACGAAATTTCTACGGCATCTAAATACGGCATACGTTTACCCACTTCATCATATTTAAAGTAATAAGGGTGTTTTCGCATACGCAAATAATTGTATTCTAACCATTCTTCAAAAACAAATGCACCTGTGCCTACAGGGTGTTTTTTAAAGTCTTTGCCATAAAAATTTACAGCTTCTTCTGGCACTATGTACGTAAAAGGCATAGACAACAACTGTAAAAAAGGCACAAAAGGACTTTGCAAGTAAATGCGTACCACATAGTCATCAACCGCAACAAAACAGGTATCAGAAATTTTACCTTCGGGAGTTCGCATTACTCTGTCTTGAAACACCCAAGCACCTGCACTTCCGCCTTTGGTGTCCAATACTCTTTTAAAGGAATAAACCACGTCTGTAGCTTTCATTTCCCTGCCATGTCCTTCGGGAAATACAGGGTGGTCATGAAAAAATACGCCTTTTTTGAGGTAAATCGTATAACTACAACCATCGGGGGAAATAATGGCGGAGTCTGCCAAACAAGGTTGTAGTTTGAGGTTTTCGTCATACTCAAACAAAGAGTTGTAGAATTGAGCAACGACATGGACATTCGCCTCTGTTTCTGCATGAATAGGGTCTAATGACGTAACGCCGTCTGGAGAGTTAAATCGGAAAATACTTTGTATTTTTTTTTCTTCAGGTCTTTTACAAGCCCAACCTGCCCCTATCAATAGACTTAGGAGGGTTGCCCATAGCAAGCAATTTTTCATCATAGCCACACAAAATATTTAGGTTTATTCGCAGATAATCTGCTTGTCATACGCTACATTTATCCGTTGGTAGGCATTCCAACCCTTCACAGGCACAATTTCTCGATAAAAAGTCATCACTTTTTTCATTTTCTTCTCAATTTCTTCTTCGTCTATAGACCTGCCTATTTCTATGCGTTGGTTGCCTGCTTGAGTATAAAAGGCTACTTCAAACTTTTTGTTTAGTTCTATTTGTGTAATTTGGGCTTTCCAAAAGTCGTTTTTGTCTATGTAACGAATAAAGTCAAAAAACTGCTTGCCAATACTATCCACACGACAAAAATCTTTGCGTAACCTATACGTCCCTTCGCCAGATAACACCAATACTCTGGCGGTATGTTTTTTGGACAAAGGCATTGTTACACCATTGGCAGCCAAATATTCACTTTGGTTATTAGGGCGAATGATACGAGCCACAGGACGGTTTTGGCGTATATCCAACACCAAATTGCCTTTGAGGTCTTTAGACGCATGACAAGATAGCACAAAGTTGAAAGTTTTGATAGAGTCCTCGATTGCCTTTAGGTTCAAATCGTCTAACTGCGTAAGCCCTACTTTGCACAAGTTTTTTTGCTCAATAATATGTTCTACATCTTTTTCTGTAACAAATTCAGCTTGGCTTTTGTCCTCTATATTTATCACAATGGCATTGACCAAACGACTGCTGGCACGCCAAGCCAATACGCTGGCAGCTATCAGCCCGACACCCACCCCCAACAGTATCCATAATTTTGTTTTTTTCATAGCTCTATTGTATAGACATTCTACTTAGACTTCTTATGGCTACAACAGTACATTTGCCTTTAGGCGAATAATTTTTAGCTATAAAAAAGTGTGCTATTCGCCTGAAGGCGAATGTACTGTTTTCTTTGGTACTACAAGCAGTCTATTGTCCAAAGTAAATGAAATTTTGCTAAATAAGTATTCTTTTAAACCAATAATTTTGTTATACTTGCAAACATTAAACACTAACCAAGCACATGGCAACATTACAGCAATTAACAGAAAGAGTAGCCGATTTGTCGCAGAGATACGGCAAAGAAATGGGAGCTACAATTAAGATTACAGCTACAGAGGGTTCTGTATTCATAGATGCACGTCAATTTCCATTAGTAGTTTCTAATGAAGATAAAGAAGCTGATTGTGTAATTACAGCAGATACAGATACGGCATACGATTTATTGCATGGCAAAGTAAATATCATGAGTGCCTTTATGTTTGGCAAAGTCAAGGTAAAAGGCGACATGGGCATTGCTACAAAAATGATGGGTATGATTGTGAAAAAATAGTCAAACAATCTGACATAAGCACAAAAAAAGTCCCTTGCCGTAGCAAAGGACTTTTTTCATTTCACCGAACAATCTAACTTTTGATAGGGTTAAGTTGCTGTAAGTTAAAGGTATATTAAAGGGTTTTGAATAGAGTTAAGTTGTAAACTATTCTATATAAAGATTTTGGAATTACGAAAGAAGAACATAGACTTTAATTCAATTCATTTATGACTTCAATTAAAGTCTATGCTATTCACTTTGATTATTGCTGAGGAGCAGCAGCTTTTGTAGTATCAGCAGCAGGAGCTGGAGTAGTAGCAGCTGTAGTATCAACAGCAGGAGCTGTAGTTGTAGTATCTGTAGCTGTTTCTTGTTTTTTACCACATGCTGACAAACCTAATACTGAAAATGTCAAAGCAACCAAAGTGAATTTTACTAAATTTTTCATTTTTATAAGTGTTTAAGAGTTGAAAATTCTTTTCTGAAATTCTGACCTTTATACAGTGGGGTAAACAGAAGTAACCCATGTTTTTAAAAAAATTTCAAAAATTTATTAAATAAAGTTAAGTGTTTGATAATCAATAGTTTATTTTTAATAAAATTAAAACTTAGTAAAGAATTTAGTAAAACTTGCAAAATTGATTATTTTGTCCTTCTAAAAATGACTTTCAATATTGATAAAAATATGGACAAAAATCAAAAATATGTGGCATTGGTTACGGGGGCTACGGGTGGTTTGGGAACTGCCATTTGCAAAAAACTCCATGATGACGGTTTCAGGGTGATAGCCAACAGCCGAAACCCCGAAAAGGCTGCTCATTGGCTACAAACTATGCAAGACGAGGGCTATAACTTTGAGAGTTATTTATGTGATGTGTCGGAGTACGAAGAAGTAGGGCGTATGATAGACCAAATAGAGCAAGAAATAGGGGGAATAGACGTATTGGTCAATAATGCAGGTATGAGCCGAGATGGGCAGTTTCGGAAGATGAGCAAAGATAATTGGGATATGGTACTGAAAACCAACTTATACAGTGTTTTTAACTGTACTCGCCACGTCATTAACCAAATGATAGAACGGAACTATGGGCGTATCATTAACATTTCGTCTGTTAATGCTCAACGTGGGCAGTTTGGGCAGGTCAATTACGCTGCTGCGAAGGCAGGTATGCACGGCTTCACAAAGACCTTAGCCGTAGAAGTAGCTCGCAAAGGTATTACAGTAAATACGATTTCACCGGGTTACATTGCTACGGATATTATTATGGCAATTCCTACGGAGGTGCGAAATAAAATTGTAGCAGAAATACCTATAGGCAGGCTGGGCGGTACTGAAGAAATAGCCTATTTGGTGTCTTTTTTGGCTTCTAAGCAAGCAAGTTTTATTACAGGGGCGAATTATGCGATTAATGGTGGGCAACACATGAGTTAAAATTAAGTTGTATTACTAATAAATGTAAGTTGCCTACTGTAGTGTGGGCTTAAGCCCACACATTTTATATGAATTTATACTAAATCTTATGCAACTTACGTTAATTACTTGCCTACTACCAACAATAACATTTGTGCAGCAGTATGGTCATTATCTCTATTTGCTAAATGCAAGTGTTTTCTTGCTTTTGACAAGGATTTTTGCACCAAACGACCTTCTAAATAAATGGTAGCTAACATATAATTAGCCTCATCTACTTCATAAGGGAAGTTATCATCTTGATTATGAGCTATTTTCTTAAATAATTTCACTCCCTCTAGTTCATTTTTACTTGTTCCTATACCATAATAATAGGCAAAAGCTAACTCCAAAGGGCATATTTTTGTGGTTTGATAAACGTATTGATATAACTGAAAGGCTTTTTCAAACTCTTTTTTATCTCTATACAAATTAGCTAAGTTAGCAGCAGCCAGACTTGACCCTTTTGCTATACAAAACTCATATAATTGAATAGCCAAAGGAATATTTTTCTTACAATAAACTCCCTCACATAGAAAATCGGCTACTCGTAAAGTTGCTTCTACGTAAGATTTTTTGTGTGCCTCTACGTAATACTTATACGCCAAAGTAGGATTAATAGGCACGACTTCTTGAGTAGCTACTTCTAAACCGTTATCATACCAAAAACCTACTTCATACAAAGCCTGAGCATTTCCCTGCTCTGCTAAAGCCAAAAGTTGTTTCCATGTAAGAACATTATTTACTGAGTAATTTATCATAATCTTTTAGCCTAACGAATTATAAAAAACTATATACCTTTTTTTCTCATATTCTTCTTCTGTAATTGCCATCACCTCCTCAAAAGCCTGTTGAATAGCTGTTTTTATCAGTTGTTTATCAAAACTAACAATATTCTCTTGTCCTAATAATGCAATTATTGCATAAAAAGCCACTCTACGTAGTTCTCTATCTGTATCAACAACAACTTTGGAGAGATAATCCAAAACCTCCAATAAATGGGCATTTACAAAATTGTTTCGGTAGAAAGTCCAACAAGCTCTAATTTTAAGTGTTTGATTAGCTGTATTTTGAACTTCATTGAGAAGATAGGGAATAGATGTTTCACTTGTAATAGTTAATGCCCAAAAAACTCTATCCAAAACAGCACTAGATTTTGTATAAGTCAGTTTTTTTACCAATAAAGGGACAACTTCTTGTTGGTTGTCGTGCATTCTTTGAGCAAATTGGTAGATGAGAATAGTTAAAGTCCAAAAACTAACATCATCTACTTCTGTGTCAAAGGCTATCAGTAAAGGTTCAAAATAAGTAGGAGGTAATGTAATATTAGAAGAATGTGACCCTCTTAGATAAGAGATTTTTTCGTTGTGGGAGAGAGTAGAAAAATTTTGCATAGTAGATGTCTTAAAATTAATTTATTCTTGCTTGTACTGCATAGCGTAGGGTTTGCAAACCCTACGCTATGCAGTACAAGCAACTAAAATACAAAAAATAATCGAGGTTTTAATAAAAAATATTTTTACTACGCACATACCTTGCGTACACTCTATTTTACTTTGTATCATTAAATTAAAAAGCCCCACCCCAACCCTCCCCAAAGGGAGGGAGTTAGCTAACTCATTGTAAATCAATCCCCTCCCTGTGGAGAGGGGCAGGGGTGGGGCTAAATAACAGGTCAATTATTGCTTACTTCCAATTCTCTGAAAACGAATGTCTGGTAGCAATAAAATTATCTAAACAATCAATACCATGAAAACCAACGATTTGCAAATAGTGGCATTACGCCAACAAGCTATTTTTATCCCAACAGAGGCATTGGTAAGAACCAACACGCCTAAAGAGGTACGTCTTAGTCCGATTACCTCCGTCTTTGTAGCCAACTTAGGAAAATTAGGCTTCACCATTACAGAGGACTTGTTACAAGCCTTGAACCAAACTTCGCCTACTTTCCAAGCCGATTTATTGGAGAAATTTCGGGTGGTCATGGGGGTAAACAAAAACTGGACACCCTTAGTAAAAGGCTGGGATACGCCTACGGGAGAAACTTTGACAGACCACATCATCACGTTTTTTGTCAATATTTTTCAGGGACGAGGCACAAAATTAGAGTGTGGACACATCATTCCTGCCAATACGTTTCCATTGGAAAGGTACAACGGTTGTCCGTTTTGTGGTACACCTTTCGAGTTTGGGAAAATAGAAAACTACGGACAAGGTAGCAAGCTAAAATTGTTGGCGTTGTGGACAGAAAAAGACGTGCAAGCATTTTTTGCGGACTTATTGACCTCAAAAACAGCCCTTGATGCGACACAAATGGACAGCCTCAAAATTTTGTTGGCAAACTTACCAATGCCCGAAGTGGCTGTAGGTATGAAAGAAACATTGATGGCGGTAATTGATACGTACATAGCTCAAAATGAGGCAGATAAAGCACAAAAACTGTTTACTTCGCCACAAGATATTTTGCGGTATTTGTGGTACAAACATACAGGTTTCTTGCAAATCATTGAGCCAAAAACCATTATCAAACGCAAACGCAGCAATAACCAACAACTTACACCGTTTTTGTCTTTGAAAACAGTGGCGGAACATAAAACCAAAACGAAATCTTTGCAAGACAAAGCTGCAACAGAGGCAAAAAACTTATTGAAACTCAAATACAGTCGCCCAATGTGCTTGACTGTAGCAAAATGGCTGAATGGATTGGAGATGACTGCCGAAAAAGCCTGCGAAATTATGCACCCTAAACGCCAAATTTGGGTACGGTTCATTCGGGCTTTGCGTTTGGCAGAGTACAGCAAAAGAGCAGGTTTTGAGAAATTGCGAGAACTGTTAGATGTGTTTTACAACGAAAAATACGAGGTGTGGCAAGGTCGTGTAAACCACTTCCGTTTGCGTGCAGATGCGGAACAAACTTTTCGTTTGTTGCAACAACGCCCAGGTTTGTTTGCAAGGTCGTTGTTTGCCAATATGTTGTGGTTTGGGGCTGCGGAAACGGTGGCTGCCTTTGCCGAAATTATAGACAAAGTACCTGCGAGGTTGGTGTTTACACTGAATATGTATGCACAAAATTACTTTAACCCTATTCAAAGTCGTACTGTAAAGCCTTTGGGAGGTGTGTCTAAAAATATTGCACCGCACAAATTATTGCGAATGTTTGGCGAAGATGACCTTAAAACCATGCAAGATTTGGTAATGGACTTGTGTTTATTGGCTATGCAAAAAAGATTTTCTGCACAAGCTACTGAAAATAAGACAATTTTTATTCACCCACAACTTTACAAAATGCCTGTTTCTATTGGCGATAGAAGTGAAAACGTACAAGATTTGCCTTCGGCATTGATGGGGGCAAGATTTCCAATAGAAGGCAATACAGTTCGGTTGTTTATGCAGTGGGGCGAAGGACTACCTGCCCAACACATGGACATGGATTTGAGCTGTCATTTGGCGTGGGCAAACGGAAAAACAGACTTTTGTTCATACAGTCATTTGGTAACTACAGGCTGTAAACACAGTGGAGATATTCGGAGCATACCTAACAAAATAGGTACGGCAGAGTACATAGAAATCAACGTAACAGAATTACAAGCTGCTCATGTTCAATATGTTACGTTTACGTGCAATGCGTTTAGTGCGGGGGCTATTACTCCGAATATGGTCGTGGGTTGGATGAACAGCAAGCACCCGATGAAAATTTCGGAAACTACGGGAGTGGCTTATGACCCTTCTTGTGTGCAGCACCAAGTCCGTATCACAAGTAGCTTGGCTAAAGGCTTAGTGTTTGGGGTGTTGGACGTGGCAGCAGCCGAAATTGTGTGGTTAGAAATGCCTTTTGCGGGGCAAATCGTACAGGGCTTGAGTTTCAAAGGTGTAGAGGCTTTGTTGGCAAAACTCAACGCCAAGTTGTCTGTAGGTAATCTGTTGAAAATCAAGGCAGAAGCCCAAAAACTAACTGTAGTAGAAACGGAAGACGCAGACGAGGTTTATACGTTGCAGTGGGCTATGAATACGGCTGCGGTAACGAAGTTGTTGGTGGATTAATTTTACACCCTAAGGGTTTCAAAAACCCTTAGGGTGTTTTTAATTATTTTATCTAAAACTCTTGCTTTTATTATTTAATCCATTTTATTTAGACTAAAAAAATACAATCATGGCACTTACAAAACTTGGTATTCAGAATTTTAGGGTATTTGGCAGCGAAACAATGACTGAATTTGAGTTTGCACCTATTACTTTGCTCACAGGTGCGAATAATTCGGGCAAAAGTAGTGTGTTAAAGGCTTTGTCTTTGCTTAAAAATAGTTTTGATAAAAACGGAAATATAGAGAAACTGAACTTTGAGGGCTTGGATTTGGGGACGTATGAAATGAATGTAAATAATAAAAAGAAAGATTTAATTATTCAAATATTTAGAGGTGATAATTTATGTATAGAGTATCACTATGGAACTACTCAAGAACTTAAAATAATTCATATAAATTATAATTCGCAAAAATTTGCTAAAATTGAAGAAAAGGCAGTTTTTATAAATTTTTTATTATTTAGAAAAATAGCTAAAAATTCAATACTTAGTAAAAATAATATTCTTTTTAAAGATTACTTTGAAGAAGATTTAGAGAGTAGTAAAAAACCTTTGGTCAATCAAAAAAATAAAGGATTACGAGAATTAAAAAAGTTGGAGAGAATATTCTTAAAGCAGATTGAATACAGTAACAGTGAGTTATCTCAAAAACTCATTCGTTTTTTTAATGAAGATATGCTTGTTGAAGACGATGATATACTTGACGCATATTATTTTCCTACCCCAACCATTAATGTTTCACTAACATATTTTTTTCAATATTTAAGAATTTTAGAAAACTATAATAAATTTAGTGGTAATGATGATGAAATGCCTTTTATAGAAACTAATGAATTGTATTTATCAGAAACAGGCAAGTCGTTTTTTAGAATGATTAGACAAGTTATACCTAACTTAATTTTAGATGGTAGTTTATTTAAGCTTAGCTATCTCTCAGCTCATAAAGCCAATCAACAAATTCTACACACGACTGATAATCAAAAAACGGATTTCAGTATATTACTCAAAACATACATCAAATTAACTAACGATAGGAAAGATTATGTAAATCAAAAAATACGTACTTTATTAGGCTTTAGTGATAAAACGGAATTAATCATTAAAAACTTAGGGGAAAATTTACAAATAGAGGCTTATGTGGCTTATTTAAAAGATGAGAAAAAAGAAACCTTGCTTTCTAATTTAGGTTTTGGTGTTACACAACTTATTACTTTGTTAATGCAAATTGTAGTAAGTGAAAAAGGACAAACCATTATCATAGAAGAACCTGAAACTAATCTGCACCCAAAATTACAAACACAATTAGCTGAATTATTTATACAAGCTCATAAGGACTTTGGTATTCGTTTTATTATAGAAACGCATAGTGAACATCTAATTCGGGGTTTGCAGTTGGCAATAGCTCATCAAACACAAGGCATAAGTAATAATGTAGCTAAGATTTACAATTTGGCTAAAATAGATAACAAGATACAAGTAAATGATATACTTTTTGAAAATAATGGCGGGCTTGACTTTACAAAAATTAGTGATGGGCTTTTTGATAATGCCTATAAAATTCAGTATAAGTTAGTAAATCACCAACTTACTAATTTTCTAAATACATTTACAAAATTAAAAGCAGCAAATACAAATAAAACAACTGAGGAAATCAATGAAGCCGTTGAAAAGAAATTACAAGACGAGATTAAGTTTTTTATCACAGGTCAAAATATTACAACTTACAAGGAAATAGTTAAAAAGAACTTAGCTGATATAGGTGGAGCAGATAGAAGTGGTAAAATAGATGTGCAAACTTTTGAATACTTGGCATCTGCGGAGTTTTTAATGGAGCATATTGAAAAATGTAACTTAGCTAACCCTGATTATTCCCCTGCGGTTTTACAGTATGGTAGGGCAGTGGAGAATGAACTAGGGAAATTTTTTGAGGATTTTAATGCTTCTTTACCTTCAACACAAAAGCTATCAACTTTTGTATCACCATCTCCCGAAGAAAAATTTAACGGGGAAAAGATACATAAAATAAAGTACGATAAGCCAACTTTTTCACAATGTATGTTTCTTTTATTTGCATTCAGTAAATTTTATGCTACAAATAGCACACATACAGATTACTTAAAATTTAGAAATTTTGCTTTTACAACTGTTCCGATTAGGTTTAATGAAGCCAAGTTTTTTGCAATAAATTACAAAAGACTATCAGGAGCAAAAGATACAACAACAGGGGAAACACCTATTGGGGTTAATGAAATTAATAATAAATTACTTGCCTCAATTATAGAATATAGAAACAGAGCAGGACACCCAAGTAATGGATTAAGAAAACAACAAGCAGAAGAAATGCAAACATGGACTATTAATTTCTTCCAACAATGGATTTCCGCCAAACTCTAACCCCCAATCTTGGTAAAATTTGCACAGAGAGTAACATAAAGTCATCATACAAAAATAAGGCTTGCATTAATCAATGCAAGCCTTAAATTATCAATTACGATTAAAAAAAACAAATTAACCTTTATTGATTAGTTCCGTTGCCCAGTTGAAACGGTCAGACGTTGGGAAAGCCCAAGGTGCACCGTTGTTTTCTATATTGGCAGACATCATATTCCACGAAGCAGGCATACTCGACTCCTCCATGGCAGCATATCTACGCAACTCCACAATAATTTCTAATGGATTGATATTAATAGGACAAGCATCTACACAGGCATTACAAGTCGTACACGCCAACAACTCTTCTTTGCTAATGTAGTCGCCGTATAACGATTTGCCATCATCATACCCTTCCCCATGTAGTTTTACGTTGTTGCCTATGTCCTCCATTCTATCTCTGGTTGCCATCATAATTTTGCGAGGCGACAACTTTTTACCTGTCAAATTCGCAGGGCAAGAAGCTGTACAACGTCCACACTCCGTACAAGAGTACGCATCCATAAGATTTTTCCAAGTCAAATCTTGCACGTCTTTCGCCCCGAAACGCCCCACTTGTCCGTCTGTACTTTCGGGTACTTCTACCGTTACAGGTACGCCCAACATAGATTGTACTTCTTTGGTTACAGTGTCCATGTTAGAAAACTGACCTTTAGGGTTCAAATTAGCGAAATACGTATTCGGGAAAGCCAAACCAATGTGCAAGTGTTTAGAGTAAGTTACGTACACCGCAAAACCCATAATGCCCAAAATGTGTATCCACCACGCCAATCTTTCTATCACTAATAACTGCCCTGTACCAAAGCCTTTGTAAAGAGGAATGAAGAATTGACTCACCAAAAATGTACCTACAGGTTCATAATGGGAAGTTACATAAGCTCCCCATTGCGTATCCGTAGTTCTTGTTTGCAAAATGCTGTCTGTGGCATTCATCGTAAACAAGCAAAACATCAAGAAAATCTCTGAAACCAAAATAATATTCGCATCAAGGCGAGGGAATCCGTCAAGGTCTTTGGACAACAAACGAGGAATGATTAAGGCATTTCTACGCACCAAAAACACCACACACACCGCCAACACACCAAACGCCATGAACTCAAAGAAGTTAATTAACAAAGGATACAAACCACCCAATACCCCTGCAAAAAGGCGGTGGTATCCCGTAAATCCGTCTAACAAAATTTCCAATACCTCTACATTTATCAACAAGAAACCCGCATAAATGACAAAGTGCATGAGTCCGATAAGAGGTCTTTCAAACATTTTTTTCTGCCCAAAAGCCATAAGCAACATATTTTTCATTCTCTCGTCTTTGCGGTCATCTATGTGCAGTGCCTTTCCCAACTTGATGTTATTAGCAATAAACATCACACGACTATACACCACAAAGGCAGTAATGGCTATAGCCCCTGCAAATAGGATTTGCTGTAGGAGTGAGATAAAATCTTTCATGATTCAGGTATAATTTGTAACAAAGATAAGTTTTTGTCTATCAATTTGGTTAGCTATTTTGCCAAATTTATTAAAAATAGTATGCAAGCATAGTATTTTTTTAGCAAACCACAAAATATTTGAAGGGAAAACTCTTAGGGTTTGTTTTCAGGGCTGTTGATGTAGTAGATTTTGAAAAATGTATAGTTTGGGATAACGACTTGTGAATCAACCACAAGGACACAAGTTCACTAAAAAAAGTATGACAATTAATTTTGTGTTTTTCCTTATCTCCAAATTTTTCTACTCAAACACATTATTGCCCTCAACAAAAACAAAAAAACTCAACACCAGCCTTAATTCAATAGAGTTTATGAATAATTCCTTTTTAGCCCTCCTTGTGGGGAGGGTTGGGTGGGGCTGTAGCAAAAAATTATTCATAAACTCTAACAATGCTGTTTTTTATGTAATTTTTTTTGGTAAATGTAAACTACCTAACACTTTATAGAAACTTAAATAAAATTGAAAATAAAAAAAGCCCTTTTAAATCATTAAAAAGGGCTTTTTTAGGAAACTTGTTGTCCGACCTGAACTCATCTAATATACTGATTACTAATACCATACGTACAATAAAGGCAGTACCCTCAACAAAGCCCTCAACAACTTAGTATAAATGCCATAGGATTAAAAATCCCGACAGATAAAAGCCCTACTTCCCTACCGTTTCAGACATTCTTTCGCCCAAAACTTTAAATACTTTGGCAGGTGCAGGTTGGCTATCTCTTATCTCAAGCAACTTTCCCAGTGAACCCCCACTATTGCCGTTTTGCTTAATGAGGTCTTTTATATTACTATAAAACTCATCTTCCCGTTTTTGATACCTTTCTAACTCCTTTTTTAGATAGGCAATAAAATCGTCTTTTTCAGCAAGTAGAGTTTCATAAAATTCCGTACCCTTACTAGTATCGTTTTTTACGATAACTTCGTCTTCTTTAAAACTGTCTAATATTTCGCTATATACGTCTTGACTTTTAACGAGTTTTTTTAGACATGACAAGAAATTTTCAAAATCTTGTGGCTTAAATTTCTCATGACCATAGAAACTATAAACAGTTTGTCTTGCTACTCCAAGACTTTCTGCAAAATCCTTTGTACTTATATCGTACATTTTAAGGATTTTTTTTAATGTAAGTCCTTGATGTTTAGGCATATATAAAATATTTAAAAATTACTGTAAAAAATATGACATTTTTCTTGACATTTGTAATTATTTTCAATTACATTTGTAATGTCATTAAGTCATACAAATATACAGACTTGTATATAAGTATGCAAGTAATACTTTAAATAACGTCAAAAGTATGCACGAGAAGTCCTATAGTATCAGAATATTAAAAGAGCTGCATTATGCTATTACGCATAATTTATCATGGGCGGACAGGAAAGCATTTCTTTGGTATGTAAAGCAGCAGATGGTATATGCACTCTCTAATCTTAGTACAATTACAAAACAATATGAACTAAGTGATGAAAAACAACGAGAAACAGACCGAAGAAGAAAAAGTAGGACTGGCGAAAATAGCCAAGTTGCTGCATAAGTGGATACCGATAGTACAGAACCCCGAAGTACAAGAAGAAATGACTCACTACAAGGGGATTATCGACAAACGGTGGGAAGAACGAAAAGGCGAAAGCAATTTTTGTAACGCAAAAAAGAAAATAGGGTAATTGTAAATGTTTGGTATATGGTCATTTTAGTTTAATGTTTAGTGTTTTAGCCTGCCACCGTTGGTGGCAGGGTATTTTTGGAGTTTGTTTGTTTTATTTTAAAATTACAATTCTATGCTAAGAATTAATATTTACAGTAATTATTCGTCTGAAGGTTGGTCAGTGTTAGAAGTCCGTTTTTTAGGTATTTTGATTTTTAAACGGACTTATGAATATCAACGAAAAAAAGATTACGAACTAAGAAACGGTAGGCGTTGGTGGCAGTTCGGTAAAACAAACGACAACCCAGACAGCGTAGCTGCATTAGAGGCAGAAATAAAAACCTTGCACGCAGATATAAGAGAAATAGCTACCAAAGGCTTTTCGGTAGAGCTAAAAAGGAAGTATCCTTTTACTTAATCTTAGCCAATAGCCTGTCGACTTTCTTGTCTGTTTCGTGTGTTACTAAGTGAATATTGCGAACATTCGTATAAGTAGGGTCTAAATGGTCTATAAGCCACTTGTTTTGTGTCTTTAATTGGGCTACTTCTTGACGTAGTGCCTTCACTTCTTGTAATAAATTGATGAGTAGTTCTTTTTCAGTGAGATTCTCCATAAGTGTAAAAGGTTTTAAAATGATGAAATTAGGACTCTTGCAATTTAGGCTTTTTACCTTATGGGAAAAAATAGATAGTAAAATAAAGTGCAAAAATATTGGCGGTGCGGACATCACAGGAAAAGAAATTAAACAGATATGTTCCGTCCAATCCGCCAAAAAGTACAAAGCGGGGTGGAGCAGTTGGTTAGCTCATTGGGCTCATAACCCAAAGGTCGGCGGTTCGAGTCCGCCCCCCGCAACTAAAAAACTTGTAACTGATTTACTTTTACTGTGGGTTTTGCCCGTAGTAAATTTAAAATACCTAAACAACTAATAATCAACTATTTATGGAATAAAAAAATACCCTCCAAAAGAGGGCTACTCTACTATTGTCTAAACTTTTTACCATTTAAACACAAAATACTATGAACGTGGGCAGCGTGAAGTTTGTATTTGACAATCCTAATTACCCCAACTGCGGTGTAAACAAGGATATGCGAATAACTCCCGATATGTTGGAGTTATTTGAGGAAGAAAAAATCATGGATTACCTCCGAATAGGTTTAGTCCGTTGGGGTTCGGCTTTATGCCAAGAAGTGTATGGAAAAAGCTATAAAGGCTGGGTGAAAACGCAAATAGACTTTGACTATTTACGCATAGAGGGCATAGAGGCTATTACGGTGCAACAAGTATTGCCCGCACCATTGCCACGCATACCCAAAGCACAGGTACAACAAGAAAGGTTCTTTTTAGAGGCAGTAGCGGAAGGAGGTATGTGATGGAAAGAGGGAGTAACACACTAACACTTACGCTAAAGAGAAAACCTTTTGAGGTAATGGTTACAAGTGAAAAAATGGTAGAGTTTCGTAAACCTTCGCAGTGGATAATATCGAGATTGGAAAACCCAAAGTGGAAATTTATAGAATTTCGCAATGGGTATAGGGCAAGTAGCCCCTCTTTTAAAGTTCCCTATTTGGGTTATACAGTCGCAGCCGAAGACGAGGTAGAAAGGTACAGTAACGGTTTAGAAGTCCGTATAAAAGCTGGCGATATTATTATTTTTTTAGGAAAAGTAATACCGTATGACTAAAAATTAAAAAGCCAGATACTGGCAAACACACAATTTTTTAACACTAAAACCGCAGTAAACTCATGATTGATATAAATTCTTTACCTAATGTACCTCTTTTCTTAAAAAGAGTGCATAAAGCAGCTACTAAAAAGTACCTACTAACAGCCAATGAAAGTTTGAGATTATACTATGAACACGAAGGCAATATCACAATGGATATTTGTTTTGCCCCTAATATCTTCAAGATAGTGAATAAGTTATTTTCAAGTGAAGTGTTTTTGAGAAAAGCTGGACTTCCCAATCATTATGTACCTACCAAAAGGGTAAAACTTTTAGTGGGTATGGAGATAGCAGAAGTAGTTGAAGCTATAGACAAAGCACACAATGATATTACTAGTGAAGTTGCTCAAATATGTGCCTACTACCGTAAAATCTTTGGTACAGAAGAGTACCAAGGCTTGAAAGAGTACAACCACGAGTTTGTGAAAGAAATGAATGAATATCTTGATTTGTACGAGGAGGAGAATTTACAAGCTACCACCTAAAAAACACAACGCCCCGCCACTGGGCAAGTAGCGGGGCTATACCAACCGTTAAACGATTAGTCATTATGAACAGGACAAATATAGCAAACATACAACTAAACACCAACGAGATAGGCGAATTTTTGCAAAAAATTCAGTTCTCTATCTTCAAAGATTTAAAGAACACAGGCATTTTCTTACGCATCATGATAGGGCTGTTTATCACATTGGGCATTACCCAAAGAATGATAGTGGAATATTGGGGCAAAGACTTGTTCAATGTATTGCGAGGTGTGATAGCCTTTGCCGTACCTATAATAATAGAGTATGCCGTAGTCATTATGGCATTTTCAAATAGTATCTCACGCCAGTTCATAGGTAACTTGGTTTGGGTGTTTTGGGCAGTCATCTTTTTGGCATTTTTCTATAACATGATATTTATCCACTTTTCGTGTGAGAGCATAGCCGACACAGATGTAAGGCTACACATAGAGGGCAGTTTTCAGTTTGCCAACCTCATTAGTTTTGTGTGTATAGAGGCATTAGGCTTTTTATACATGAAAGTAGAGAGTAGCCAGACACTCCCCGCCCCTACTGAAGTAGTGGAACAGGTGAAAGAAAAAACCGTAGCCGAAGGGTCGGTAAGGGTCGGGTCGGTTGAATCGGAAAGTTCGGAAACCGAAGTAGAACAATTCCCCGAAATACGCATAGACCACAGCTATGAATATCGAGAAATTAGCGGAGAAGAATTTTACCAACGATATGCCAATTTGATTCCTTATTTTAAGGAAATCAATCAACAGCTAAAAGGTAAGAAAAGTTGGATTGAGTTAGATAGATTATTAGGCGAGGCTGGAAGTAGAGGAAAATTTGTCAAAGGTATTTATGATAGGTGGTTAGAGTTGCAAACTGTAACGAAAAAGTCTGTTACGACTAATTCCGAAGGGGAAGTAGAAAGTATTACCGAAACCTATTTTAAAAACGGAGTTAAACCGAAGTTGCCTTTTCCGATAATAGTCTTGTTGTTCGGTTTTCTTTCGGCTTGTTCGGTGCAAAGTTCGGTAGCCGAACCTCCGAAAACCGAAAAGCCGAAGTATAGGAGTTTTTATGTCAATGACAAACCAGCTATACTTTTAGAACCAGTACGCAAGGAAGTAAACCCGAAAGAGCTATGAAAATAGAAAACCCACAACAAGCGGAGTTTGTCTTACAGGTACTATTAGAGTGGATACGCAGGTTAGACTATAAACGCCTAAACAAACTCATAGATTACCAAGAAGAATTGGAATACTTTATTCTAATAGCATTTGTCAATAGATACCATACTAAAATGCAGGGTGAGTGGAAGTTGGATAAAAAACGTAAGATAAAGCCTAAAACCATGAAAATCAGTGCTTACGAACAAAATGTACTAATCAAATACGGTGTCGTAAACCCGATGAAAATAGAACTTTCATCGGCAATGATTGAGGAGTTAGAAAGAGTAAATCATATTAACAAGGCTGGGAAGTTAAGTGAAACACAGCATACAAAAAACTTCCCTTCGCCCAGTGCCTAAAACTGGGCTTTAAAAACCATAGCTTTTTGTAGTAGTAGGGGCGAAATTGGACACGCCCCGAACCCGCCAAAAGAACACAGGAAGCCCGAAAAACGGCTTGACCCCCCTAAAAAAGTCCAAATTTTAGGAGGGTGGGACGGTATTGTCTTTATTTTTTTTAAAGTAACGCAAACAGTCTTCTGTCTGTCAAGCATAACGAAGTTTCAGTGTCTATGTCTTAACAGTGTCTGTAGTGTCTTAATTGTCAAGTGTCTGTAGTGTCTTAAGTGTAAAGAGTGTAGCAACCACAAACGAATTTTGATTATGAACCAAACAATGAATAGATATTCCCAAAAAATAGGGAACTTCAATTACCAAACAGCCCTTTGGGGACATATCATTTATTTCAAAAAAAAGTACAAAAGCTCTGCGGAGTTGTTGGAAAAAAACGGATTGTACGGCATGCGAGGAGCATCGCCAGCTATGCCAGATAACCATACTTTGCTGAAAATCAAAGATAAAGCACAGGTATTGTCTGAAAAACAGTTAGCAGCATTGCCACAACTGAAACGAAGTAGGTTTAGCGAAATAATGACCAAAAGACTTAATCATATCTACCATAGCTATTTGTGCAAAGATGATGTAGCCTACATAGATATAGTAAAGATTATAGATAGGTCAGGGCTAAACGGTACAGAGCCTATTATGGTGAGGTTGTATCGTGATACCTACGAACTGAAAGATGATAAATACTTGCACGAAGATTTTTGGTATTTCCGCAAGCCCATCTTCCAGTATTATGCAGACAAAGCCAAACACACACAAACCATAGATGATTTAGACAGTTTGGCGGGTACATCAAATCATAGTAATACTGTTCAAAATATAATACAAAATACAGTGCAAGAAAAAAGAGGCGAAGGAGGCACTAATAGCATAGCCAATGTAATAGCCCATACAGGAATGTTACAGACAACGCCTAAAGTTAATATTGTGCCAAGAAGTATTCCGAAAGGTTTTAGCGAAAACGAATACATTGCCTTTGCCAAAGCATTTAACCAGTTTCCAACCTTCTTAGATTTTTGGTTAAAGCATCGGCTGAATGAAGGCAAAGTAGAAAAGATAGGCAATGCACTGCATATTACTTGTACTGCGGAGATTGTCAAGGGTTTGGAAGACAATTTCATTAATGAATTACAGGCTTGTACAAAAGCTATTGGAGTCAATAAAGTTTTCTATATAAAATAAAAAATGCCTTTGTAGCAGGAACTACAAAGGCGAATGTTCCACCTTAAAACTTGTATAAAAAAATGAAACATGACAAAGGTACACCCGAAGAAAGATATTTCCAAAAATTTAACATTGGAGATATAGTAGTTTTAAAAGCAAACCCTGAATTAAAGTTATCAGTGTGCGAGTACGAGCCAGATGGCACAGGCTATCTGTTTGTAAACTACGTCAGTAAAGCTGGTGTGATTGAAACTAAAAGAGTGCATCAAGACCAGTTAGAACCTACTACCTAACCCAACCACCCTAAAAGGAGTGGGCTTACGCCCAGGTCCTTTTAGGGTTCACTATTCAAAACTTATGAAAAGCCTTACACCCTTTGAAATTTTACAACAATACTACATTGGTAAAAAAATAAAGCTATACAATGGAGGACGTTTACAACCCTATCTTGATATAGCCCCTGAACTCCACTACGAAGAAATTGTCGAAATTATTGATGTTGTGGAGGTAAATAGTCGTATTGAATACAACCCTTTTGGAATTGTTTTGCTCTTAAAAACGAGTTACGGAACAAAACGGCTGCACTTTTATTTAACTCAAACCTTAGATTTAATAGAATGAAACCATTTACAGGGAAAAAATTTGGGCTAAATTTTTACAATTTTGCTCACCCAATTGATAGAAAACTTTGTGAATACTTAGCCAATTATCACAATTTTAGGCATTACAAAGGAGAGAATGTAGTAGTTAAAAAATACTCTTTTCGTTATGGTTATGTTGTAGATTGTGCTTTTACAACACGATTTGACGAGAAAACAGGACAAACAAGATTTGTGGTGACTTACAAGGTTGCTGTTCGCAACATATACCCTTTTCGCAAAAGGCACTACTACTACTACAAATGGTTCGCAGAATACCATTTGGAGAATTTAAGGAAGTATTACGAAGAAGACAAGTTTGGTTTGTTCTTGAGAAATATACATCAAGACTTTGCAAAATCTAAATAACGATAAAAAACCCCTTGTTAGGCAGGGCTTACGCCCGGTCCTAACAAGGGGTTTTTTTGTCCTTTACTCTCCTTATAGGTTGTGGTATTTTTGTATCGTGATTTTAGTATTCACGAAAATTAATCCACTATGAATTTATTTCAGAACATTGTAAAAAAACTGGGTGCAAAGGTCGTTTGGGCAGTCGTTGTCAGTTCCATCGCAGCCCAGTTCAAGAAAGATGATTTGACACCACACCAAGAACAGGGCTTAGACACCCTCAAAGCCGTAGGTGATGATGTGGTCAAGGTCTTAACAGACGACAACCCACAAGACAAAGAACAAATGATAGCCGTTTATGAAGCCCACAAGCACGAAATCGGCGAAGCTGCATTAGACTTACTCGAGGACGAAATCAAGTACAAGTTTGCAGACCACCCCGACAAGTTGTTTGTAGGACAAGTAGCAGCACAGGCATTAAGGGACTTGCTCAACTTGCCTGAAGACGAGATTGCCACCGCCATTATCTCTTTGCCCATTATTGGCGAAGAAAACGAAGTACCCACAGAGTAAACACAGTACCCACCGCACAACGGCTCCCAGCCACTCCAAAATCTCCTAATTAAGAATGAAAAGCCCTCTAAAAAATTACCAACTCACAAAAAATTTTAGCCTCTACGAGTTGATAGAGTCCGATACGGCAGTACGTCATGGGTTCGTAGAACAGTTTAACCCGCCAAGAAACATCATCACTAACCTGTTGGCGTTGAGTTCAAACATTTTACAACCCTTGCGTGATGCCTTTGGGAATCCTATCTATGTCAGTTCAGGCTGGAGATGTGAGAGGGTAAATAAATTCGTAGGTGGCAGACGCAAGAGCCAACACCTATTAGGAGAAGCTGCCGACTTAAAACTAACAGACAAGGCAAGCAATAAGGCTTTGTTTGAGTTAATCATACGTCTGAATTTGCCGTTTGACCAACTGATTAATGAATACGATTTTAGTTGGATTCATGTTAGTTTCACTACAAGGCGGAAGCCTCGTAAAGAAATTTTGGAGATTTTCAAAATAGGGAATAGGATAGTTGAACGTCCCTATAAACCCTCCTAATTAATTTACCCACCCCAACCCCAAGATGACACCGTACAGGTGTCATCTTTTTTGTTTTTTAAAAAGTTTTTTAAGAAAGTTGTCGGGAATTTGTCCTTTAAAAAATAAGTGATTTTAAAAAAAAGTTGTCGGGAATTTGTCCTTTTACATTTTTAATCAATTTAATATCTTTGTAAAGATGTATCACAAGCAATTCCTACTATGAAAAAACAAGCACAACTCCCAGTTCCTTTGTATTTATACAAGTTTGCCCTCCAAGAGTTTTCAGACAAAGGTATTATTGATTTTTCTAAAACCACCCTCTTAGCCCCAGACGACTATAAGTATTACAAGGAGTATTTTGACAAGTCCAAAGAACTACCTAGACTTACCATTATTGCCAAAAATCCTAGTCCTCGCCGACTCTATGCCATAAAAATTCATTTAGAGGAGGTATTTCACATCAATTTCATTGTTTATACAAAATACCAATTAGCTACTGGGGCATTGCTCAAAGAGGCTATTGCAAACTTTTTGCAGCAATACAATATCTGCGAATTTACAGAGCTAAAACATGACACCCTTTCCAAACGGTGGACACGCCACCAACAGGAACTCAAAAGCCGTATGTTATTGGCAGCCTAATTTTTGTCCTTTTAAGTAGGTAGGAGGTTGTTTATTTTTGTAGGGTAAAATACTACTTACGATATGCCACACACTTTTATTGTTTGTAACGGCAGTTTGGTAAGGGGGTATAAAATCATTTGCGAAGGCATACAAACAGAGAGGTTTAGTAAAAATCCTGCTATGTTTTTTAATCACAACTATTATGACAAAATAGTAACACCCATAGGCAAATGGGAAAATCTACGTTTGGAAAATGGTACATGGTTAGCTGATGCTGTCTTTGATACCAAAGATGAATTTGCTGTGAAAATAGCCCAAAAAGTAGCTGATGGTTTTTTGAAAGGAGCATCTATTACGGTAAAACCTTTGTCTTATGAGAAGGAATATTTCATAGACGAGCAAGGTGAGCAAGATTATCGTTACAATATTGCCACTTGTGAACTAATCGAAATTTCTATTGTAAGCATTCCTGAATACGCAGATGCTGTCAAATTGCATTTTGATGATAGCAACTCCCATCTGCAAAGCTATTTTATGCCCCTGAATAGCCCGACTGTTAAGCCCACCGAAGAAAAGAAAATTTTTAAGCACATGACACTACAATTCATGAAGGCACTTACTAGTGTAGGTGCATTGTTAGGTATCGTACCTAAACACAATGACAAAGGCGAGGTAACTTTCTCTGCGGAACAGATTGAAAATCTCAATCAAACAGTAGAAAAATTGAACAGCCAAGTTGAAAGTTATAAGGCAAATGAGCCAAATGCGAAGCAATTAGCCGAAAAATTAGAGGCTAAGGAAAAAGAGTTAGCCCAATACAAAGCCGATTTGGAAAGCAAAGATGCAGAACTTGCCAAAATCAAGGGCAATCCTTTGAAAACAGGTGATGACAAAACTTTAGGAGATAATAGCCCTAAAAGCTACAATTTCGAAAAACCAGAGGAATTAGCAGCTTTCTTAGACACCTTGGAACACAATAGAGATTACGATAAAAAATATCGTAGTTAGTTATTAGCTACTTCTTTCTAAGGAATTTCCTTTTACCCACCCCCCACAACTTTATTCATTATGCCTATTACCGCCGCCAGCCTACGAGCTGAATATGGAGCTGTCTATCGCCCAGGTAGTCAAAGCCTCAAAGATTTAAATAGTAAACTCTACCGCACAGAACAAGCCACCGCCAATACTTTGGCAATTCGTCCAACTGAAGCTACTGTGTACGAAGGAGCTAATTCCTCCATAGGAGAAGTTTTACAAAGTTACCAGCCTTTGTTCACCCAAAAAGGAGATGTAACTATTGACCCCAACAGAATTCTTCTGTACCATCAAAAAATAGACGTATCTTTAAACCCTGATGAAATAGAAGACACTTGGGCAGGTTTCTTGGCAAATAATAACCTTGACCGTAAACAATGGACAGCAACACAATGGGTGCTGGAAAGCCATATCTTGCCAAAGAAGAACGAAGACTTTGAAGAACAAGCTATTTTTCATGGCGAGTATGTAGCCCCTACAAGTGGTACACCTAACCCAGCCAATAAAGTCATGAATGGTTTTAACAAGATTATGACTGATGGCATTGCTGGGAACTTGATTGTTACTGTACCTTCTGGAGCATGGAGTACAGACCCTAAAACATTTGTGGAACAAGTAGAGGCGTGGTATGCTTCATTACCTGCCAAGTACAGAAAACGCCTCAAATTGCTACGCATGAGTGAAGAACTTGAATTGCGTTACCACACAGGGCGAGAAATTAAGTACAATATGTACTATGCACAAGCCACAGTCCTTGCCCAGATTAAACAATTCCCCAACTGTTCAGTCATTGGTTTACCGTCTATGAATGGCAGCCAAAGGATTTGGGCAGCTACTGATGGCAATGCGGTATTGTTGTATAAACGCAAAACAGATGGAGTTATTATCAAAGACTCTGTTACGCTACGTGATGGTGTCGACATCAAGTCCGACTGGTGGTCAGGCGTAGGCTTCTATAATTATGAAGAAACCTTCTGTAACGAACTTGCCTAATTAAAATCTCCCCTTTGCCCAAAGGGGAGCATTATCATCATCTCTTTTACCCTCATTTATTTCTATCGTATATCCCTTATTGTTCTATGGACAACTTAGATAAAAAAACAAAAAAGACTTCGGCAGAAGTTGAAAACCCTACTACACCTATTGTAATGACTGTAGAGGAAGAAAACGCAGCCCTCAAAAAAGAAGTGGCAGAACTCAAAGAAACCCTTGCAGTGTTAGAGGCACAAGTACAAAGCCAAAAGGCTGCCGAAGCTGCGGGCATTCCCTTAGAAAAAACTTTTGAGTATGAGGGTGTAGTCTATCACAACACTGTACCTCGTTACATTAGTAAATTGACTGGTAAAACGATTACGACCAAAGAAATCGTAGAACTGGCAAAAAATGGCGACCAAGCAGCCCAAAAAGAGCTAACACACGCCTTAGAAGTGCTTAAATTGTTCCCAGCACTGCCAAAAAGTTAAGACGATTTGCCTAATTACTAACCCTACCTACTTGCTTAGGTAGGGGTGTATGTTCCACTTATTATTTATTTCCTACCTATACTCCTCCCATCTCTTATGATTGATTTGGTTTTTCGTCCCGAATACAAGAAAGAAAATAAAGACAATATTTCTGGTTTAAAACAAAATCTATTGGTAGCCCCAATAGATTGGTTTCAGGATATTGCACCAGCCGATAGCTATCCGAATGATGATAGTTTTACAGGTTCTTTGGCAGACGTTGAAAATACTGTTAAAATTACAGGTAATCATGTGTTTAGAACAGGCAAAGGCTTTTTGAAACTTTATTCTACCTTTGACACTAGTAAACTCACACAAGGTGAAAATGCAGTCAGGGACAAAACAGGTAATCCTGTAGACATAGAGGCTTTCTACCCTGGTGATAGTCCAAAAGTAGCAGCTATGTTATCCATGCTCAAAAATTGTGAGTGTATTGTCTTAGCAAAACCACTTGACCAATCGCCAACAGGGTATTGGTATCAAGTGGGTGAGGAAGATTTGTTTGCACAAATTATGAACTCTTTTGCCACGCAAACACCAACAGGCGACCGAAAAGGTTTTGCCTTGAAAATCAATGCGTACATGGCACGTATGAAGTATTACTATGGTACGGTTACATTGATGCCAACTACTCCGTAAAAAACCTCACCAAAGCCCCCTAACCCCCGAAGGGGGAACTTCGCAAGCTAAGTCCCCCTTTGGGGGTTAGGGGGCTTTTTATGCTTACACCCAAAGATTTAGTAGAAAATTTTAGTCAATACAAACACGACATTGTGCAGCTCTATATACAGCAGGGCAGTAACAATGTCGTGAAAGAGGCTTTGCGAAAAGGTGTAGTAAGTCCTTACGAGGGCATTTTAAGGCAATTTTTGTTGAATTTGCCCACCCCAACAGCCCCACCTACCACTCCTCTTGCCAAAAAAGTGAGTGTAGCCGTACAGCAAAGCAGCAAAGTAGTTAATCGTTATGAACTCAAAAGGTTTTTGCTACATCAAAACCCCGAAGTAGTCAAGTTGGCAAAGCACATCAAACAAAGTTATGATGAAAAAAATACTTTGTTTGCCCAACTACTACTGTTTGCCAGTAATGAAGAACGGAAAGTAGCAGCTTTTCGCATTTTGGCATTGCACAAGGGCATCAAAGAGAGTTACGAACAACTCTTTTACTACGAGCTGCATGGTTGTTTTTCTCCTAAAAAAGTGTTAGCAGCTTTGCCCAAAACAGCGTATAGCTTGTGGACAAAAGAACAACTTTTGAAAAGAAAGTTTACTTTACGAGCTAACAAAAGCAGGGACAAAGACAAACCCGACAAAGTAGCCCAGTGGCAACAAGAACTGGACGAAATAGAAAAATACCTCACCCCCTAACTTGTATGTTATTTGATTTACCTTCTTTAGTTGAAAAAAAAGACAGCGAAAAGCCTCAATTTACTGCCTTAACTAGTAAAGCGGAACTGCATTTTTTGAAATCCAACAAAGAAATGGCAAGCTGCATAGGGGAATTGACACAAGGTAAAATAGTCTTGTATATCACTGAAAACCAGTGGTCTATGCCCGATTTATTGCGATACTGTGCCATGCAGTTAGGACAATGTAAATTGTATTTCACTACTTGGGCAATGTCTGAAGAAGCTATTAGGGAAATGGTGAGCCTCAAAAAACAAGGCGTATTAACGCATCTATATGCCTTATTGGAGTACAAAATTCGGCAGAATAAAGACGAGAGTTTTCAACTCTTGCAACACAATGCCGACCATATCGGACTCACGAAGATACACGCCAAATTGACTATCCTTGTTAATGATGCCCAGCAAACAGGCATCATTATTAATTCTAGTGCCAACATGAATGAAAACAAACGCATAGAGTCAGGGGCTATCATTTGTGATTATGACAATGCACAGGTGTTTGCCAATTTCATTTACCAAAAAATCATCTCTACCGAACAGCAATGGACAAGCCCCAATTCGACGCAGCTACCTTAGAAAAGATGGCGGAATATGCCAAATATGGTTTTACAAGAGCTGAACTCTTAATCATTTTTAGTAATGAGGTAGGAGATGTTGAAACTGCCATACAGAAAGGCAGACTACTAGCAAAAGCTGAAATTCTCTCTGCCAATTACCAGTTGGCAAAATCTGGTAGCTCCCCAGCTATCAATTTGGCTTTGCAAAACCTCATGCTTGCTACTACACAAGATTTGATTGCTTCTTAATATGCCTAAAAAACTCACCTTACAAACTGATGCGGAAAAAATTAGGGACTACTTAATAGGTAACATTCCCAATGCGGAATTATCCCCTTGTTTGGAGGAGAAGTTGCAACGCATCTACTACACAAGGGACTTGATAGCCAATTATTTGCCTAAATACAAAGTGATTGAAAATCTCATTGCGAAGTTTAGTATTAACCGTAATCAAGCCTCTAACCTCTATTATGAAACCACTGTAGTTTTTGACGAAAGGCAAATTCGGATAGAAAAAGCCTTTGAGAACTTGAAACAAACAAGGCTCATTGCTCAACAAAAAATGGACGGCAAAGCCTTAGCAGCTTGTGATAGAAACGAAATTACGGCAATTACGACTTTCTATGGAGATAAGGAAACTTTCATGTATGAGAAGTTGCAACCACCAGACGTTACAGTCTTGTTCCAACCCGAATTGATTAACCCTAAACAGTTGCCACAAGGCACGATTGAGGCATTTGTTCGCCAATTACAAGAGAAATACCAACATTTGGGGAGTACACAGCCCTTATTACCGCCTACCATTGAAGAAGCCTCTTTTACAGAAGCTATTTAATCCTAACCTTTCTCAATCAACCCCTTTCCCAACAAGAGAGGGGCTTTTTTTTAGTCTATGGAATACTCAGAAGAATTGCAAAAGATACACGCCAACCAGCCCCAGTTGGTGTATTATGTTTTACTTTCCAAAATTTCCCTTTGCATCTTTGGCAGGGGAACAGGTAAAACCGAAGGCATTACAGGTTTTAGTTTGCTTAATTATTTACTCGCAATGCCTCGTAGTGTAGGGGGCTTGCTGATTCCCAGTTATGCCACAGAAGGCAAGATTACTTCAGGTATCTACAAAACCTTTGAAAAATTCAACTATGTAGAAGGTGAACACTATGTAATAGGCAAAAAACCGCCTATCAAATGGAAAAACAAAGGTTTTAATGCCCCCCGAAAAGCCAAAGATTTTGAGCATTATGTATCTTTTTACAACGGAAGTGGTTTTTACATCTTGTCTGCAGAAACCGCCCACAACGGCAGTAACTTGGATTGGTTCGTAGTCGAAGAAGCACGACTTATCAAAGAAGATAGGTTCAAAGAGATTTACTTGGCGGTTAGGGGCAATGAAGATAAATTTGGCTATTGCCCTTGGCATGGTGCATTGTTACTGGTTACGGATAGACCACAAAGCCCCTCGCAGGAGTGGGTGTATCACTTTGAACAGCCCTACAAGCAACCCGATAACTTGCAAAGGTTACAGGACTTATTACATATTTACAAAGCCTTGATGTTGTTGCAGTATGTAGCCAAAGAGGTAGTAACAGAAGATGAAAAAGGAGAAAGAAAAAAAGAAATCGTATGGGTAAAAAAAGAACACCTCACCCTACAAGAAGAAAAGCAGGTAATTTTTTTAAAGACCTTGCAAAGTGAGCTGAGAAAAAAAACTTTTTATGTAGGCTATGCCTCCACCTTGGACAATATCCATGTCTTAGGTATAGATAAAATCTTAGACTTTGAAGCCTCTTTGTCGCAATATAACTTTGGGGTGTCTGTACTGAATTTGGCAGCAAAACAAGCAGAACACGCCTTTTACAGAGCCTTTAACCAAAGTATTCATGGTTATACTGATGACTATGATGTATTGCCACACGAACCCTTGCACATTGCTTGCGACATCAACAATGCCATTTGTACCATTATCGTGGCACAGGTGCTACAAGGTACGATACGCATTGTGAACACGCATTATGTCAATCCCCCATTGTTAGCCAGTGCTTTACCTCAATGGTTAGGCAGTACCTACGCCCAGCACCCCAATAGGTTAGTACATTATTACTATGACCATACCATGTATCAAGGTAAAAACGGCAACAGCAATGAAAACTATGTAGAGCTGATTACCACAGGACTAAGCAATAACCACTTTGCAGTAGAGAAAATCTACATTGGGGCAGCAACTACCCACGAGGACAGGTACAAACTGTTTACTGAATTACTAGCTGAGCCAGAGGGTAGCCCTATCAAATTGCGTTACAACCGCAACAGGTGTGAGGATTTTGAAATTGCTGTAGCCAATGCAAAGGTAGTAGTACGCAAGAACACCAAAGGCGGTACTTCTTACGAGAAGGACAAGACATTGGAAAAGGATTTGAACTATCCGCAGCAGCACGCCACCCACTATACCGAAGCAATGGATATGCTCATAGTAGGTGTACTCTATCATTATTTTGAACGCCAACATTGGCAGATAGAGAGTGTTTAAGCACTATTGATTGTTTGCAATTTATTCATAAATAGTTAAAAATAGGCTGTTATCTTACATAAGGTAGCAGCCTATTTGTTTGAATGATAGTCTTGAAAAGGAGTGTTGCCATGCAGGGACAGAGTTGCAAAAAGACTGTAGTAATTGGCAACACTAAGTAGGGGGGCGGTTGCAACTGTATGATAGTAAATATAAAATACTGTATATCAAATAGTTATACAAATGCTCTTTGTCATATATCGGTAAAAAAGGCTTTGCAGTTGCAATTTTTGGACAGTGCGTCTTGGCAGTGCTTACGCATTTTTGCAAATGCTTTTTTGTTTTTTAAAGGTAAATAATTGATTTAGAAAGAGTTAAATAAAAATGTTTGATAATCACTATTCAAAGAAATGCTTAAAACTAAAAATATTGCTTTTAACAAAATAACTTACATTTTATACTTATCTATTTATACACACTTTTTAATAACTTACTGATTATCAATTACTTAAAAATAAAAAATCATACAATTATTTTGCTAACTGTATGATTATCAATATTTTAGAGTTGCATAGTTTTAAAAAAATGTGCAACTTTACAACATCAAACAAGGGGAAATAAATAACAATGATTTAGTAGGTCATTGCCTTTGTTTGTCATGGTCACATTTTAAACACACTTTTTTATGAAAAAATTAAGTATTTCCGAATTGTACGAAACTTTGACTGAAGCTCAAATTCGTAACGTATTGTTAGGTAGTTTTTCAAATGAATTGAAAAAATCCTTATCTAACAATAATTTAAAAACTAATGACCTGCAAAATTATGCTGAAGCAGTCCGTAAGCAAAAGGCTTTAGTAGAGAAAGAAGCCAAGCAAGAGGAGGAAAGAGCCATTCAAGAACAAATAGACGAGGAAAGAAAGGCAAAGTTAGCAGCAGAGGCAGCAGCAAGACAGGAACAAATAGAGGTTGAGGAGGAAGAAGTAATAGTAGAAAAAATAACAACAACACCTCCCACAGAACAAAAACAAGAAGAAAAGGAAGTAGTAAACGAACAAACAAACACTCAAAAAGACATTGCCGAAATTAAAAAAGTCATTGCTGATGCTAAGGTATTCTTAGATAAAAAGATGACTATAGAAGAAAAAGTAGAACAGGCAGCAAGGTTAATGGCTTTGAGTCAGAAAAAAGAGCTAATTGTAAAAGAACTAAAAGAACTAAATTCTTTTATCAATGCACCTCATCACAATCAAACACAGTTCAAGCTAACAAGTGGAAACAACAACAGTAACAACAGTTACGAGTTTAAAACCTATAACCAAGATTTAATAAATATAGCTGCAAAATCTTTACAGCAGTTTTTGAAAGATTCTGTAGAAAGTTTGGACAATGAAATGAATAATCTAATCATCTACTAAAAAATTGGAAAAAATGCGAGGAATGCGAGAAACACATTTTTCCAATTTTAAAAGTAGTTTAGATTGGGAAATCATAGAAAAGCCTTTATTTGATGAAAACAACAACCTCATTAGAGGCTATAAAGTCGTACAACGTAACGACAACGGCAAGATTTTAAACCTTTGTAAATCTTCATACACCCCCACACCTAACGAAAAGTTACTGGAGTTCACCCATAAACTAAGTGAACAAACAGGCATGAAAATTTTGGGCTATGATGACTTTAACAACGGCAAAAAAATAGTAGCCTATTTGCAAGACACCGAAAACAACGAGGTTGCAGGGTGTAAAATAGAAAATTATTTAGTGGTAGGTAATGGACATGATGGCTATACTACATTTTTTGGTGGTACAGCTACCGAAATGTTAAGGTGTCAAAATGCCTTTGCTACGATTAATCAAGCTAACAAGATTTACCACAATACAAACCACCTTACAAAAATTGATAGTTTACTACAATTTTACAAAGGTTACAGGCAAGAGAAAGAGGAGATAAAGCAAAACTTAGAAACCTTTGCAACAATTCCTTTGAGTATTGCAGAAAGGCAAAATCTATTAGCCCAGTTATTTGAACTACCCGAACCCGAAAAAGTAAGCAGGGTAAAAAGCAAACAGCTTGAGCAGGTGAGTTTGTGTATAGCAGAGGAAAGCCAAGATTTAGGAAAAAACCTATTAGGCTTTTTTGAAGGTATTACCAAATATACAAGCCACTACCAACAACAAAAACACCCCAGTACATTAAATGTATTAGGCAGAGGGGCAGACTTGAATAAAAGAACTTACGACCTTTGTTTAGACGTAGTAAAATGAGTTTTTATTTGATTACCTACCCTAACCAACACAAAAAAACACCCAGTTTTTTTGTGTTGAACAAAGGCAACTATTCGGGCAGTCCTTCAAAAAAACCTTATGGAAATTGTTTTGCAGTCTATACAGATAGCCCCGATTTATTCGCACAGGTTCACGCAGGTTTTTTACTAAGTTACTTTAAACCTAAATTAATAGGGTCTTGCATAAAGTTCATAAGAAAAAAAGACATGACTGAAGTTATTTCCAAATGTCAAAAAATTAGCATTGACAAGGCGAGGAAAGTAGAGTTATTAGAAAAACAGGCGGAAAACTATTTGCAAATAGTTGCAGCATTACGCAAATGTATCATTGTCAAACTAAGACAATAAAAAAAGGCTGTAGTTAGTAGCTACAGCCCCGAAATGCAACGTATTAAGTCACATTTAAACACACCCAAAAATGAAAAAAAAGAATGAAAAACCAAAGTAGAGAGTAAAATAAATTTGCAAGTAGTAGAAAAGCCATTTTAAAGGCTGTTTTTTCAAAGGCAAATTACCCTAAAAACTCTAAAATAGTGCCTTAAAACACACCTATAAGCCTAAAAAAAAGGTTTATAGGGTTGTTTTGAACGCCGCTCAAGTTTTTTTCGTACACCTCCGCCAAAGAGATTTTAGTAGGGTAAGTGTCTGTAAAAGAGGACACCCTACTAAAATCTCTTTGGCGGAGGCGGACTCAAAAAACTTATTTGATAGACAGACGTAAAATTTATATGCTATATTTAATGTAAATTATTATAATGAATTTATTGTTTTTATTATGCAACTATTTATATTTACTATCAGTAAATTATATTATTACTATATGGATAATACTCTAACACAACTTGTTGATACTCAAATTAGTAAGCTACACGGCATTGCCTTTCAAGAATTTATTGATAGCTTATATCTGCTCATTCATGGAGATAATTTTACACCCATTAAACAAAAACATGATAAAGGCTGTGACGGAATTATAGATAATCATACTATTATTGCGTGTTATGCACCAGAAAGGGTTGAATTTGAAGATTTTAAGAAAAAAATAGCTAGTAATAAAAAAGGGAAAGAAGGAGATTTTATAAAATATCAAGCTAATTGGGCTGCAACGCATCCCAATTTTACTATTATTATAAATGGAGAATGGCTGGGCAATATGAAACAATTAGTAATATCTCTTAAACATGATACAAAATGTATTGGCAGAAAAAACCTCATCGAAAAAATAGATGCTCTAACATGGACTAAACAAAAAAAAATATTTGATATTTTAAGAATAGATGAAACATATATTCGTATAAGTCATATAGAGGAAGTGGTGAAAGATTTAAAAAAAACTCTTGATACTACAGATAACATTTCTGGGAAAGACATTATTAAGGGGTTATCAACTCCTTTAAAAGATAAAATCCATCTGAATTATCTGCAAAATGAATTAGAAGATGCAATGGTGACTTTTGAAAACTATTTACAGTATGCTGATAAAATAACTAAAATATTGGGTGATTTTGAAGAGTTACCTGCTTTAAAGTTGAAAGTACAACGAGAGTATATTGTTTTAGATAAAAGCTTATCTTTTAAGCAAAGACTTACTTTTTTGATTGAACAAAATGCCCAAAAAAGAAAAGATGATGCAACATATTGTTATTATTTAGAATTAATTTTCTTGTATATATTTGAACAGTGCTTAATTGGCGAAAAACTACCTAATCAATGATATTTCCACAACCAGAACAAAATTTATCTCTTTCTATATTAGTCTTAGCTAGCGAAATTATAGCTAAACATACAACCCTTGTGTCTGTTGATGAAGCATTGATGGCATTTCTAAAAGAAGATAAAAATAGGACACCTGAACTTTTTTTAGACACACTTACATTTCTTTATACTTTGGGTATTCTTGAATTACATGAACATAAAATACAAATATTAAAACGTGATTACACTCAAAAGACTTTATTCTGAAACAAATCTCTTTAATGAGATTAATTTTAAATCTGGTATTAATATTATACTAGGACGTTATTCTAATAGCCAAAAAAGAGAAGGCATTAATGGAATAGGCAAGTCCTCTGTAATTAGGTTAATAGATTTAGCTTTTGTTGGAGAACAAACAAAAAAACATTTCCAACAAATAAAGTATGCTTTTTTGAATAATCATTCGTTCTGTTTAGAGTTTGTTGTAAAAGACAAGACCTACATTATTAAGAGATTATTTAGAGAAAAAGAACTCTATTCGTGGTTAAAAGAAGGTGAAGTGAGTTTTATAGAATATGATGAAAGTGGACTCAAAGATAGATTGGCTACAATTTGCTTTTTAGAGGACGAATCGTCTTGCTATGTAGATAAAACTTGGTTTAGAGATTTAATACGTTTTTTTGTTAAAGATGATATTAATAGAAGTAAACGTACTAACCCTATTGATTTTATGAGTGATGGAAAGTTTAAGCCATCTGACCTTTCTCTATATTATAAGAACTTCTTCTTATTAGGCTTGCCTAATCAAAAATTGATAGAGTATGAAGAAATAGACAAACAACTCAAAGAGCAGAAAAAGTATAAGTCTGCTATCATCAATGATATAGAAAAAATATCAGGTACTAAGTTAGAGCATCTTAAATCGCAACAGTTTGAGATGGAGAAAGAAATCCATTTATTGGAAAAAGCTACACAAGAATATACGTTTTTGCGAAAGTACAAGGAAGCAGAAAAAGAGCTGACAAACTTAGAAAGTTTGATTAGTGAAAAGCTATTGGCTAGAAATAAATGGCTCAAAGAGAAAGACAACTATGAAAGAAGTCTAAGGGTGAACCTAGAAGCTGATATTGAAAAGGTAGAAAAAATTTATAATGAAATCAACACAGAACTTGCTGCTTTTGTAAGAAAAACATTGTCTGAAGTAACTTTGTTTAGAAAGACTATTGCTGAAAATAGAAGGAGTTTTCTATTAAAACGTCAAAGCACTATCAAAGCAGAGTTAGATAAGCTATTTGATGAAATTGCTGCTTTGGAGGAACGTAGAAAAAATATCTACAAAATGTTTAATGAAAGAAGAGCTTTAGACAGCCTTAAAAATACTTATCAAGACCTGATTAAAAAGAAGACGGAGTTAGAAAAAAGTAAGGCTAATTTACAAAAAATTGATGAACTGAATATTGCTATATCTAAGATTGATATACAATTAAAGTCTGTCAAAAACCAAGTCATAGAGGTAATTCAACAAATAGAAAGCAGTATCAATGATTTGCGTGCTTTATTTCATGAGGTATTAGAAAATTCTATTTTCTATGATGAAGATAAAAAAGGATTTATTTTCGGAATCACTACACCTAGCAAGGGAAGTTCTCCTATTAAATTTGATATTGATGTGCCAAAAAGTGGTTCTAAGGGAAATGAATATTTTAAATTAATGGCGTATGATTTAACCGTTTTTTTAAATATCATACGACAAAAAAGAAATATACCTGCTTTTTTAATTCATGATGGGGTGTATGACGAGTTAGAACCTGCGAAAACCGTCAAGATACTAAACTATATGTATCAACAGATAGCAACGAATCCTAATGCTCAATATATTATTGCTGCCAATGAATTTGAGTTTGATGTATCTGAAAATGATAAGCATAGAATTGGAACTACTTATATCTTTAATCTGCAAGACCATGTAATAGCTACGTTTGAAGATGAAAATGATAAAATGTTTTTTAAACAAAATATTGTTTAATTGTCCGCAAAACAACTAAATTATAAGCATATGCCAAGTGAAAGGTTTAAAGCAGAAAATATAGATGAGATAGTTTTATTGCGACTTAATCGTCTAAAGAGTATTAAATTGTGTGAAAAACTAATTAGAAATAAGTTAGATAAAAATCAAAATTCAACCATTAGCGAAGATATAATCAAATCTAAAGCTATTGGGCTTTCTTCTGCGATCGAGAGTGCAATTGGTTATTGGCAAATCAATACACAATCTATAAATGCAAAAGTATTATCTCGTTATTATTTTTTATTACAGATGACTATTGCAGAACAAGTAAGTAACATACGCAATGCAGATGATTTAAAAAGAATACAAAGACACACAGAACATGGACATGGTTTAGGGACTATACATAATCCTGACGAAGATTTTCCTAGTAATTATTTTACCTATATAATTAAAAAAGGTCATTTTTATGCTTATCTTAAATCATTAGGTATTGATGTTCAAGGATTTGGCTTTGAAACAAGAGCAAAAAAATTTGAAGAGCTTATTAATGGTTCTAAAGGCGTAAGTTTAATTGATTTATTTAGAAGAATTCCTGAACTAAGAACTGTTGTTGAAGAATATACAGATAAAGCACCATTGTCATTTCATGTGGGCTATTCGGACATAAATGATTTAAATTATTTTGATGAAATAAAAGAACATATAGATAAAACGGGAACATATCCCTCTTCTATACCAATTAGAAATAATACACAAAGCTATATTGGTATTTATTCATTGTCTGAAAGAGTTACAATAGATTATTTAAATTCTTTAGAATTGCCATTAACTGAATTTAACATTCAAGAAGACCATTTTTCAAAAACTAAATATATTGTAGGTAAATTGTTGCATCCTCCTGATAAAAAGTGGCATCAACATATTAGCGTGTATTCTTCGTCTTACGCTACAAGTTCTTTAATTGTACCATTATGGGGAACAACAGATACAATACTTATAAATTTCACGTTGCTCTACACTTTAAGTATAATTGTTAGGTACTTACCTGACTTATGGTATAGGATTAGTTCAGGAGACTTAAATCATATTGGTTCTTTAATAGAATATTATATTTCTATTATCGATCATGTTATTCCATTACAGATGTTAGAAAGAATAACAGAAGTACCTATTTCAATTCATCAGCCAGGAAGCATATATGGTGATATATAATATGCCCGTATCCCCTCCAAAATGTCCTTTACATTCCTTATTTAGTAAGTTACCTTTGAGTAAAAATTGTAAAGGATATAACAACAAACTACCCTTTGTACTCAAAAAAAACACTTTTATAAAGTTCCTTTGTCCCATAAAACCCTGTGAAGACAATGGAACTTTTAGTTTATATCTCTTTATTAAAACATGAATAGATGTACCTCTTTTAGAAAACCAATGTTTTTTAAATAGTCGTACTACTATTTTTGAATGTAAAAAAATAGTTATATTTATTTGTGATTTTGATTTTATAATTTTATGTTTGAATGTATTAACAACTTTATTAGACAATACAGAAAGTACGATAACACTTTCGTGAATTAAACCATTGCACCCGCAGTTGTACATTGTAAAATCAATTTTTAATTATTATGGAATACAAAAGTGAGATTCGAGATAGTGAAATTCAAAGCCTTTTTGATAAGGTTGAGAAGAAAAATTATGGAAAATATCTAAGTAAATTAACTCTAAACCCAATTAGAGGGTTTTTAGATGAAACTATAACATTTGATTTTCCAGTTACAGCATTAATTGGTCCTAATGGAGGCGGAAAAACGTCTGTGTTGGGAGCAGCTGCTTGTGCATATGTATCTGTAAAACCTAGTCGTTTTTTTACTAAAAGTGGCAAATTCGACAACAGTATGCAGAATTGGAAAATAGTTTATGAACTTCTAGATAAACAGCTGAATACTAAAGGGGTAATTCATAGAACTTCAAAATTTAAAAACTACAAATGGACTAGAGAACGTGTGGAAAGGAACGTGTCTATCTTTGGAGTTTCGAGAACTGTTCCAACAAATGAAAGACCTGAGTTTAATAGATGTGCTAGTGCTAACTTTAATGTGCCAGATAAAGATATAAAAAATATTGAATCTGCCGTTATTGATGCTGCTTCTAGGATACTAGGTAAGGATATCACAGGATATTCAAAAATAGAAGTAACACCAGAAGGTAAATTAACACTTTTAACAGGTGTAACAAATAATAATGTTAGTTTTTCCGAATTTCACTTTGGAGCTGGTGAGGCTAGCATCATAAAGATGGTTTTGGAAATAGAATCACTACCTGATAATTCTTTAATTTTAATTGAGGAAATTGAAAATGGATTACATCCAGTAGCAACGCAGAGAATGGTTGAATATTTGATTGATGTTGCATTGAGAAAAAAAACACAGGCTATTTTTACAACCCATAGCAATGATGCTTTATTGCCATTACCACCTAAAGCAATATGGTCTGCAATTAATAATAAATTTATTCAAGGTAAATTAGATGTGAAATCACTGAGAGCAATAACAGGACAGATTGAAGCAAGATTGGTAGTTTTTGTTGAAGATGATTTTGCTAAACTGTGGGTAGAAACTATTATTGCTACAGATAAAGATATTATAGCAAATGAAGTTGAAGTACACCCTATGAAGGGAGATGGAATTGCCATTACAATTAATAAATCTCATAATATGAATCCCACATCTAAGTATAAATCAATATGTTATATTGATGGTGATTCCAAACAGACAGAATCAGAAGAAAACAAAGTATTTAGATTACTGGGTGATGCTCCTGAACTTTTCATATTCGAAAGGGTTTATTCTAAAATAACTTCAAAACAAGATTCACTTATAGGCGAACTCACCGTTGCTTTGCATAAACCGTATGAAATGCAAGATGAGGTCTTAAAAATAATACAAGATGTTAAAATTTCTAATAGAGATAGTCATCTTCTATTTAGTCAAGTTGGAAAGAATCTGGGGTTTATATCTGAGGTCGTTGTTAAAAGTGCTTTTTTTAGCATTTGGACTAGGTATTTTGGAGATGAAGTGAAACAACTTTTAAGCCCTATAAAAAATGAGTTAAAAGATTAAAAACGCACAAGATTGTATTTATGAAAAAGTGGTAACAAATGCGTAATTTGGGCTAAGATGTTTTCTGTAGGCTTTTTTGGTTAATTCAACTTTTGAGCTTTTAATACCCTTCTTTATAAATACTTTTCCGTTATCCCCCCTCCAAAATGTCCTTTACATTCCTTACTTAGTAAGTTACCTTTGAGTAAAAATTGTAAAGGACATGGAAGCATTCGGATTGTTCATATTTGTAGCCCTATTGCTTGTTATAGCAGAAACCTACCAACATTTGCGGGCAAAGCCCAACACCCCGCCCAATTACCAGTTTATCGCCTACGAAGATACAACCTACCGTTATTGTAGGGCAACACAAACCTTTGAAGTGTGCGAATACCACTTCAAGCCCATCTCCCCCGAAAAAAATAAGGTACTTCTTAACCTCTTAGCCCATGAGTTATCTAAAAAGGGAAGACGCACTCCGCCTACTCCGCCAAACAGACCAAGACAAGTACCCTATCCCTTTCTCCATCACATTCACTAAAGCAGACATTCAACGTAATACAGGTGGCGAAGTAGTACATTTAAAAAAAGCCGTACTTTTTCGCAATCACCCCAAAGTACGCAAAAAAATTAACCCCCTAAGCCCCGAAGTGGCAATTTCAAAAGAGAACTCCCCCTTCGGGGGCTGGGGGGCTAATGGGGAAGACTGTCACTTCATTGTTTGCCTCCACACCCAAGAGGTGTACTTAGTCCACAACCAGCTTATTTCCATGATTAACAATATTACCATTTTCCCCTAATGGAAGAAAATCAAGAATTTTGGCTCTTTGATGACCACAAGGCTGTTGCCGTTGTCAGCTTTGCAGATAATTTTACCAATCCTGTTCCCTACCAAACGGTTAATAACCCCAAAAAAGATACGTACTTAGACTACGGTTTCGGTAATGTAGCTGCATGGGGCAATGATAACCTTGCACCCCAAAGAATCTATGAACAAGCCACTGAAAATGGCTTAGTTGCCCCTATCCTCCACCGCAAAAAGGAACTGATATTATCCAAAGATTGGGAAGTAGGCATAGAAAAGAAAGTAGGCAATGAAAGAGTATTTGAACCGAAGGTAAACCCCGAAATTGACGACTATTTAGAGATGGTCAATGTGGACGAATACCTCATGCAAGCTACCAACGATAACTTGTGGTTCAACCATATTTTCCCTGTAGCAGTAGTCAATAAAGAAGGCACAAAAATTTCCAATGTGTCTATCCAAAAAACTGCCCATTGCCGTTTTTCGAAACAAAATAACTATGGTGTCATCGAAAAAGTCTATGTAAACGCCAACTGGGAAATAGCTCACTCCGAAAAAAATATCTATACCCAAACCTACCGCCTCATTTCACGCACCTACAACCCCGTAGGAGATTTGCAACAAAAACTAAGAGGTGGAGAAAGAATGTTCATGTACCCCGCCTACATACCCGATTTGGTCAATACCTATTACAATGATTTGGCATGGCACTGTTTGTTCAAATCTGAAACGTTGGACTGGGCAAAGTCTATTCCCAAGTACAAAAAGGCTTTGATGAACAACCAATTTGCAGCCGAAATGCTGATAGAAATAGATGCACGTTATTGGAAAGCCACCTACGAAGACTGGGAACAAAAACCCGACTTGAAAAAAAGTCGCAAGGACGAGGTAAAAAAGAAAATTAATGATATGCTCACTGGGGCAAAAAACGCAGGTACACCCATTTACGCCCCTATGTTGTATGACGAAAAACTCAACCAACAAGTAAGCCTTATCAAATTTACCCCTATCAAACGCAACGAAACCTCTGGTACATACATAGAGGACAGCCAAGAAGTAAGTAGTCTAATTATGTTTGCCCTCAATATGCCCGCCCCCCTTATGGGTACTTCACCCTCCAAAGGTGGTTTAGGCGGTGGTAGTGGCTCAGATGTGCGTGAGTATTTCAACTTGTTTCATTACTCTACCTTAGTACATGAAAAAATTGTGTTTGAGGTATTCAACAAATTAGTATTTCCTTTCAATGGTTGGAAAGGCTACAAAATAAGGTTCAAAAAGCCCCAGTTACAAACCTTAGACAAGGTAAGTCCTTCGCAAAGAGAAGCAAGCCCAACGAATTAGTAAAAAAATCCTGTTAATCCTGTAATCCTGTCATGTTTACCAATATATCCGAATTTTACCAATACGTTCAAGTTAGTAACGGATTGACTTTAAAGGTTTTGCAACCCAGTTTACAAAATGCTTTGTTCCACGTAGTCTATAACTGCGTCCCCAAAGATGAAGTAAATAGCTTATTGGCAGAACACACCGCAGGCAGTTTTAGCAACCCTATTCGCCAAGAAGGATTTGCTTTGTTACAAAACCTAACTGCCAAATTTACTTTTATCTACCATCTACCTTTTTGGGGACTAACCGCCAATGATGCCCAATTAGGTAAGTTAAAAAAAGATGATGTAAGTTTATACAAGTGGGAAAATACAGAACTCAAAGAAGCAGCCTTTGCACAGGCGTACCAGTTGGTAGAAATGACCTTAGAGTTTTTCGAGAATAATGTAGCTGCATTTCCTTTGTACCAAGCACACCAACAACGGATTGACCTCCAAAAGTTGTTTTTACGCAGCTACAAAACCTTTGCCCAGTTCTGTAATTTGGGCAATAACAGGGCTTTGTATGTGCGTATGCACCAGTTTTTTCCAAGAGAACAATATTTTTACCTCCGAAAAATCATTGGTGAAGCCCTTTATGCCGACTTACAAAGTAAATGGTTAGCAGGTACGGTCAATGCAGACGAATTGTTATTGATACAAGACTATTTGCAACCCTTGTTAGTTTATATAAGTTTGGTCAAAGCATTGAAAGAATTGCCTATCAACTACAGCAATGGCTTACTTACCTTTGCCTACAGCAACCAAGATGCTACAGAAGAACGTAACACCGCCACCAATAACCAGTTGCAAATAGTTGCCAATGAATACGCAGACCAAGCAGCAGCCTTTCAAAAAGAACTCATAGACTTTTTGTCTGATAATTTAGCCACCTTCCCCCTCTTTGCACAGGCGAAAACCTATACACCTACCCCCACTAATCCAATGGATTGGAATGATGGGACAAAAACTTTATTCTCTTTTTAGCAAGATACAACATGAAAAATACTTTTATCCGTATTGCGGGTGTTACGTTTTTCTTTCCGCAATCCTACGAGTTCCTTAGCAAAAAGCAACTCCAGCGTATTGCCAAAATTTGCTATGCCAACAACACCTCTACTTTGCAGCTAAAATATAAGTTGCTCAAAGGCTTGTGTCGTACCTTTTTTTGTAGGGCAGTGGTAGAATGGTTGAGTTTTTCACACTTACAGCAACTTTTACAAATTACCGATTTTATCACCAGTGCTAAAACTTTTGTTATGCAGCCTAATGGAAATTACTTAGTCCATTCCAAAAAATACTCTTTTATAGAGTTTATTCGGTTATATGGTTTGTTTTCGGAATTGTCAAACGCCCAAGACCAGCAAGCTACCCAAGAATTAATCTTGAAAATCATTGCTACAGTCTATCATGCCGAAGGTGAGCAATATGACGACAAGCACTTAGCCAGTAAAGTAGCACAACTCAAAGGCTTAAACCCTTACATAGCTATTAATATATTGAATGAAGTAAGAAAGAATTTTGATACACTCATAGCCTCTTTTCCTACTTTGTTCAATGGTCAAGGTAGCAGCAATAACAGTGTAGAAGAACAGCAAACCGCATGGACTACCACTGCCCTTGCCGTAGCTGAAAACATCTTACAATTAGACGCAGTGCTACACAGCCCAGCCGAATACATCTTGTTTGACATACAAACCAAAGTACAACAAGCCGAAGCCCTCAAAAAAGCCTCCTAAACCTCCGATGGAGTAAAATCCTGTTAATCATGTCAAAAATTACCAACTACCACGACTACTTTAAGTCTTTGGCAGTGCAGCACAAAGCCATTCAACACAAAGAAGAAAATCCCAAGTTTACCCGCATAGAGGAAAATGAAGATACCATTTTGTTGCACCGCACTATAGATACAATAACGCCTTGCGTGTTATTGCAATATCACTCCTCTCAACTAAGAGATTTGCGAGCTGATAACACCCACGAGGTTTTTTCCTTCTCTTTGTTTATTGTGCAGCGTTGTGAGAAAGATAATTGGGAAGAACAAAGAGCTACACTGGCACAACTCCGCCAAATAGCCTACGATTTTATCGGCAAAATGTACCTAGACAAATGCAACATTGGTGAGGGTGTACCTTATTTAGAAGGTTTTGACCGCAATACAGTACGCATTGCAGAAGTCTATGGGCAACCACAAGCCTTAGATGTAGGCATACAGCTTTTTGTAAATCTACACCATTCCGTAGAAAATGATATGTACTACAACCCCGATAACTGGTTGTAACTTTATTGTTTCAATCTACTTAATGGTGCTAAGACAGTCAAGAAATCAACGTCATCTTGAAAGTCTTCATACCTATTGTATTGATAATAGTTAGCACACCTACTCAATGCTGAATAATGATGATAGGTAGGTAGTTTAGGCAGTATATAATCAAAACACAAGGCTTTTAAAGCTACAAGGTCGTATATTTCAATTATCCGTTCTTTTTTCTCCCAAGCATCAATTACATAGCTAATACGCACTTGTCTTTCAGTTGCAATATCCCTACCCTCTTTTTTTAAAGCTAAACTCATCTCTGTATAGAACTCTAATACTGTAGAGAACCTACGAGGGAATGCAAGTTCTGCATTTGGATAAGTGATTTCTTTTGTGGAAAAATTGATGTTCATAGTGGGTAAATAAAAAAACAAATTTATAAATAAAAATGCTACCCTCCCGATTTTCTGGCGACAATCTTTCTGGTATCAAAAAGTTGTATTTAGCCAAAGCCAAAGATATTACTACGCCCCTTACACCTCTTTTGGTAACAGGTGGGCTTTTTAAGCCTATCTACTATACTCAAGACACCGCCACATGGACACACCGCAGCGTACTAAGTCAGCACAATAGTTTTGTGCAACATACTATTGAACTCATGCACCCCAAATACAGTCAAGCTGCACAAGACTTTATTGCTGAATGGCTAGACATTGAAATATTGGCGTATGTCATACTACATAATGGCAACGGTGTGTTTGTGGGTAGCAAACACTACCCTTTAAAGTTATCGCAGGAGTTTGGCAGTGCCACTTTTGAAAGCAGGCAACAATATGTTTTTCGGTTATTTGGTTCAGAACAATTAAACCGTTTAGCCACCAACATTCCACCTGTAGTAACCGAACCAGCACCCACCCCACCCATTGGAGATGCGTTTGCCAATATCTTTTGGCAAACACCCAAACTACCACAAGGCGAAATAGACTTACCTGTAGGTAGTTGTAGAGGGGCAGCATTTCTACAAACAAGTATTAGCCTAACGGACTTTGCCCTATCAAATGATAGTTTATACGAAGTCAAAGTTCGTGTAAGAGGTAAAGTAGAGTTAGTACCCTATCAAGGTGGCACGCAGCAGCCTAATACGGAGTTTTACACAGGTGGAGAGTTATACCCACTTGCCGAAGGTTGGAATATTTACCAATTAGAGGTATCTAACCCCGCACAGACCTACTACATCAATGCAGCTTCAAATATCATATATGGTATCAAGTTGATTGATTATGTGGCTACTATCCAACTGCGAGGCAATGCCACCTTGACCATGACCATGCAGAACCCAGACGAAATACAGCTATACGACCCTTTGGGCGTAGTAACTGATGATGATACGGTAAGACCTATTAGAGTGCCGCAACCTTATGCGGGGCAGTTTGCCCAAGTAGATGTACTTTCAGTAAAAGAAATATAAGCAATATGATAACCTATTTGAAATTCCCGACAGAATTAAATACGGTACATAATCCCATTGCGTATGTACTGCAAACCAATCTACTTACCACCAAATACATTTTGGTAAGGCTTTTTGTGGAAACAGAATTTGGTAGCAATACCTATAAAGAAGTGGTTACACAAAACACCGTACCAGATGCAGAAGGCAAAGTAACCGTTTATCTTGATGAATTAATCAAGGCTCAACTAAGCTACGACTTGCCCAACTTTCAAACCACTTCCGCAGTCTATTGCAAGCAAACTTGCAAAAGGTTCTACATTTCCACTAGCGAATTAGGCGTAAACGAGTATGTAGGCAATGCCGTTTACACCGCAGAAAACAACCGTTACTATGCTTTGTTAGGGGCTTTTCGCAGGTTTGAATATCCTATAAGAACTTCTATTTTGCCCAATAATACCCAGTTTTTGACCCGAAAAAGTAAAGAATTGACTATTTCAGTAAGGCAAAAAGAGTGGCTTACTCTATTACCACCGAGCAACGGAACTATTACCATCAACTTTTCAGTACAATTTGCCACCAATACACAAACTTTTAGTAGGACATTAACAGGAACAAAGTTCCAACCTATCCACTATGATATTAGTTTTCAGGCTCAAAACTACCAAAGTTTGAGCAGTGAGGCTATAAAATCCATTACGGTAAGTTATTTGGGCGAAAGTCGTACTTATTACGTTTCCCAAGATTACTACCTACCAAGTTGCATAGAACTATACTACCTCAATAGTTTAGGCGGTTGGGACAGCTTTCTTTGCTACGGACAGCATACGCAGCAAATAGACATTGATAGACAGGAGTATCAAAAAATGCAACTCTTTGACTATCAAAATATAGACAGCACGTTTGATGTATATAATTTGGTACAAAGAACAAACGGCAAACTCTTTTCGGGTCATTTATCAGACAAACAATTTGAGCAGTATCTCGACATTTTTAAAAGTCAAAAAGTCTTTGCAAGGCTCAATAAGACGGTGTTTATACCAATAAACATCAAGAATAAAAAACACGAGTTGCAAAACTCCTTTGAGTACCTCAAAGGAATTGAATTAGACTACGAAGTAGCCTATAATGAAATCGTACTAATGGAGGAAGACAACTTTACTACCTTAGTTACACCACCTCCACCGCCGCCGCCACCAGTGCGTAATTCCACCTCCTTGCGTTTTGATGGGCTTACACATCACGTTGATATTGATTATCAACCAGCCTTAGACCTTTGCGAAAGTGTCAAACCTTTTACGGTGTTTATGGACTTCTACCAAACAGGTGGGTTAAAATTAGTCCATACACAACTGCCATCAACGGGCAGCTACAAAGGTTTTTTTGTAAATATCAACAATGGTTCTGTCGATTTTGGGCATAATAGCTTAACAAGTTTACGCACCGTATCTCATTCAATATGGAACACACGAAGAAAGTTGGCAATCGTTGCCGATACATCTACTATGCAGTGGCATTGCTACATAGACGGAGAATTACAAGGCAGTTTTCCTTACGACTTTACGACTCCGCAACCAACAGGGGCATGGCAGTTAGGAGGTTACTTTCGTGACCAAATTTTGCAACAATTTGAAGGGTATATCTTTGATTTTCAACTATTTAATAGGGCTTTAAGTGCAGGCGAAGTAGCCACCTTGCAAACAGGTACAGTCAGCACAGGTAAAATTTGGCAGTTAGAATTTACAGAAGGCGTTGGCATAAACGCAGTCCCAACGGTAGGTACTGCAGGAGGCTTGCTTAAAAATTACACCAACGCACAAACAAGTTATGGTACAACTAATCACTGGGTAGATGAAAGCAGAAATCCAATCACATAGCAAATATTTCTTAGTGCCACCACACTTAGAGGCATTGATGAAACAAAGAATTGATGAATATGTAGCCAAAAATCCTACTCAAAAAGTAGTGGTAATAGGTATTTATGAAACTGTAAACGAAGTAGTTACGCCTACTTTTTCCAGTGTGCAAAACACACAGGGCAACTATATTCCCTACGGTTTTTATGACGGTTTGTCAAACGTCCACAAGCAACTTAGCCACTTTTGTTTGGTGGCAGACTTGCCTACACAGGTGAGTTTTGACTATGAAAAATTGATGCTCGAGAATGGAGTGTTAGCTTTTGACAATGCCCAAAAGCTGCAAAGCTATTTAGCTACCTAACTGATAACTGTTTACTGCTCACTGTAAAAGTTTTGTCCTTTACAGTTTTTCCCTTCTTACCTACCTTTGTAAAAACTCAGTGATAAAGCCCGCCTTTCCCCCCTCCACTGATAACTGATTACTCCTCACTGATAACTGAAAAATGGGAATCATAGACGATATCTTCCGCACCCGAATAGAAATAGACGGGAATCAAGCCATTAACGAATTAGGTGTGTTGGAAAATAAAGCCTCCGAGCTGAAAAACCAAATTAAAAACACCCAAAAAGAAACTGATGCTTACAAACAAATGGCAGGTTCTCTCAAATACTTAGAGAAGGACTTAGCCAAACTTACTGCCCAGTATGAAAAGCAAGGTGATAAAATTAAGTACCTCAAAAACCAAATTTCGCCCTTAGAAACTGAAATGCTCAAATTAGAGGCAGCAGGGCAAAAAGGTTCAGAGGCTTATATGAAGCTGCAAAGAGGTGTTGAGAACTACACAAGAGAGCTGAAATTTGCAGAACAGCAACGTACACGCACTTTTCACGAGATGAATAGTGTGTCCGTATCTATTGCGAATGTTCAAAAACAGATAAAAGTTACGCAGCAGTTTACAGATGAGTACCAAAATTTAGAAAAGCAGTTAAAGGAAACTAATGAAGCCTCTACCAAACTACGTGATAAACTGGGTTTGGAAGGCTTGACCCCTAAACAGTTGCGTGATTACCGAAATGAATTACAACGTAACATAGACCATGTTACGTTTGGCACAGACGAATACAGAAAGTTTGAAAAGAAAATCCAAGAAGTAAATACCGTTATTGACCAACAAAAAAAGGCACTGGCTCAAAAAATGGTCGTTGATATTTCTGCAAGCCAAGCTACTAATGAACTAGATAGATTGAAAGCAGAAGCAATGGCTTTAGAAAAGCAATTAGCTACAATGCCTAAGCATACCGAAGAATATCACCAGTTGGCAATGGCTATAAAAGATGCTGAAGCAGAACAACACCAACTCAACGAGGAATATCAACAACAATTACGTTTAAAAGAGCAACTTTCGCAAAAAGCAAAAGACTATACTGCAAAAATTATTGCTTTGGAAGATGCAGGGAAAGAGGATAGTCCCGAACACATAAAACTTATTGATGAATCAACTATTAATGATGAAGCCATTGAAAAAGTTGATGAAAAATTAAGAAATCTATCCGAGAATATCCAATATGCGAAAGATGAGCAAACATCTCTCAACGAAGAACTGCAAAAAACACCTAAATATACTGAAGAATGGGCAAACAAGAACCAACAGTTAAATAATGTCAATAATCAAATCAGTGCAGTAAAAACAAACTTAAAAGGTTTGACTTTCAGGCAATTAACGGAATATCGGAATGAACTACAAGGTTTAATTGACAACGTAGTGCATGGCACTTTTGAGCATGAACAATTAAAGAAGAAACTCCAAGAAGTAAACGCAGAGATTCGCAGCCAAAGAGATGATTTGAATGATAATCGCAGCCGTTGGGACAGGTTGCGAGATAGTTGGGTAGAGATACGCAATACTGCCATAGGTACTTTTTTAGGCGATATTCATGTAGCTATATTCGAAAAGATAGTACAAAGCCTTGCTGATGCTGTTGGTAATGCAGGGAAATTATCTGATGAATTGGCAGATATAGAAAAATTTGGCGGTATGACTGCCCAAGAAGCCCAAACCCTCAATAGCAACTTAGGCAATGTCAATACCCGCACAAGTACAGGCGACCTCCGCCAAATTGCCATTGGAGGCGGTACTTTGGGCGTACCCAAAGAAGAACTCAAAGAGTTTACCATTGAAATAGACAAGGCAAATGTAGCCTTAGCCAAAGAATTTGACGGCAATGCCGAAAGAGTTACTTTGACATTGGGTAAGCTAAAAACCCTTTTCGAAGAAACGAAAGATTTGCAATTCGGTGAGGCAATGTCCCGCATTGGTTCTGCCCTTGCAGCAGCAGGTGCAGCCAGTTCCGCCTCTGCCCCACAAGTAGCTGAGTTTGCCCAGCGTATAGGGCAGTTAGGCACATTAGCCCCTTCCATTACAGAAACTTTGGGCTTGGGGGCAGCCCTTACAGGGGATTTAGGCTTAAACGCAGACAGTGCAGCAGGTGGTTTAACTAACTTGTTCATTGTCGCAGGACAAGAAAGCAAAGCCTTTGCAGACCAAATTGGTATTACACAACAAGCATTCATAGACTTGTTGAATAATGACCCTAATGAAATGTTATTGCGGTTGGCAAAGTCCATGAAAGGACTAAGCAATGAACAAGTAGTTGCAGCAATGACAAGAATGAAGATAGGTTCGCAAGAATCTATTAAAGTGATGTCTTTGCTCAAAGACCAAACGGAATTTGTCGTTGAGCAGCAAAAACTCATGGCAGAGGAGTTCCAAAAGAATACCATGTTACAGGAGGCTTTTGATGCCCGCATGAAAACCTTTGGGGCTACAGTAGATTTAGCTAAAAAAGAAATCAATGGTTTGTCCGCAGGAATAAGCAATGCCCTATTGCCCGCCATGACTAGTATGCTTGCAATGGTCGTGAAACTGGTCATTTTGTTGAAGGAATTACCCAAATTCATTTCGGATAACCGCAATACTATCATTGCCTTGACAGTTGCCTTAGTAGGCTTTAACCTACAAGCCGTTATTGCACAGGCAAACACTCTTCGCATGGCTTTTAACTTTGCGACATTTCAAGCAGCTATGCGAGCTGCAAGCATTGCCATTAACATAGCCAAAGTAGCCCAATACGGTTTGAATGTAGCTATGATGGCAAACCCTATTGGTTTAGTGGTAGGGGCAGTAGGTTTGTTGGTAGCAGGGTTCATGGAACTGTACGAACATTCGGAAAGGTTTAGAATTGTAGTAGATACCACTTGGAAGTATTTGAAAGCCTACGGACAGTTTCTGTTAGAGTGGAATATTTTTGTAGTAGCCTACGACTTACTTACAAGAATAGACTTTGCCAAACCTTTTCGGGAAATTGGGGCAGTTTGGGACAGTTTCACAGGCAGTATTCGCAATACTTATGATAAAATTGCCCAGTTCAAAGACAGTGTACTCAACCTTTTTGGCAGTATAGCCACTTTTGTAAGTACACAGGTGAGTAATGCTATTGTACCACGTTTGGAAAAAGTAGGTGAAGGGTTCAAAGGTTTAGGCAGTATTTTCACCAGCTTTATAGATGATATAGCCAATACTTCTTTTGGCGAAGCCGTAGGGCGTGTCAATGAGGGTTTCGTACAGTTAGGAGAAATTTTTAAACAAGGCTATACGGATATAGTAAGCTTTGATTATCAAGGTTTTGCTACTTCCGTAGGCAATAGTATTGCGAACTTCTTTACGGAGATAGGCAAAACGATACAAGCAAAGGCTATAAAAGTTGCCGAAGGTTTTACAGGTTTAGCCAGTATTTTTGTAAGTGCATGGGACGATACAGTAAATTTAGTCAATGCACTCATCAACGGTTCTTTTGGTCAGGCAGTAGCACGAGTGAAAGAGGGTTTTATTGCACTGGGTAGCATTTTTACAGATTTTGGCAAAGATGTCAAAGCTACTTATGAGGAAATTGTAAAATATGTAACAGACTTTTTAGCAAGCATTTACGAAAGTGTCAATGACTTTGCCCAAGAGAACTTTGGCGAAGAATTGAAGGCAGTACAAACCGCATGGCAAGATTTACAGGGGGCAGTACAAGTGATTACAGATAGTTTTGGCGAACTGAAAACAGCTATTCAAGACGTTTTTGGTTTGTTAAAATCCAATGTCTTGACCGAGTTTGTAAACAGGGCAAATACTTCTGTAAGTAATTTCAAAGCCCAAACCCAAACTCCCGCCCAAAAACCTTTGGTATATGCCCGCAGTTCGCAATTTGACATAGCAGCAGCTTACCAACCCCAAATTCCTACCTTACCGAGTAGCCCCAAAAAACCTGAAAAGTCTGCCGAAGATAAAGCCTTAGAGGAAGAAAACCGCAAACGTGCCGAAGCCTTAGCCCAAAAGGATAAGGAAAAGGAGGACAAAGACAAGGAGAAGGCTAAGAAGTTAGCCGAAGAACGGAAGAAAGCCACTGCGGAAGCCCTCAAACAAATAGACGAGTTGCAAAGGCAAATGATGGGCGAAAGTCTGTACCGCCAGTTACTGGAGGTAGAGGCAAAGTACCAAGAGATGGGCGAAAAAGCAGCCGAACAGTACAAAAAAGGCTTTATTTCCAAAGACACCTACACGCAACTCATTGATTTACAACGCCAAAATTTAGAGAGGGAAAAAACAGAGTTAAAAGATGCCTTTCTAAAAAAAGGTTATGATGCGGTAATGTCCGAAGCCGAAGGGAGGCAGAAGGCATGGGAGGAGGTTAAAAACATGGAGTTGCAAAGACTCAAAAATGAGCAAAACCTCCGAGATACCCAAACAGGTATAGAGGCATTGGGCAAGATAGCTGATGTCATGGGTAATACCGACCTTACCCGCAACAACCCCGAAGAACAAAATAGGCAAGTAGGCGAAATAGAAAGAGAAGCCCAACAAAAGAAGTTGGACAGCGAAAAAAGCTACTTGCAAGACGAGTTAGCGGTGAATGCAGAGTTTGGCGACCTTACGATAGCTCAAGAAGATGCCATTAAATTACGTTTGGCGGAGATTGAAAAGGAAAAAGTAGCTATTCGCAGAGCTTCTTTGCAAGAGCAAATGGACTTGCAAGAGAAACATTTTGAGCAAGTCAAAACAGGACTTAATAAGTTGGGTAATGCCTTTGGACAAATCAACCAGTATTCACAACAATTAGGTTTTGAGGGAACTATTTTTTCCAAAGGATTAGGTTTATCGCAAATTGCGATTAGTACGGCTGTGGCTACAGTAGAAGCCATACAAGGGGCGGTAAGTGCAGCAAAGGCAGGTGGTCCCGCAGCACCATTTTTGATGGCAGGTTTCATTGCTAGTGCTATAGGTACAGTAACCGCAGCTATAGCACAAGCGAAGGCAATCATAGACCCCGTACAACCACCCAAACCCAAGCAAAACAATAACGCAGGCGGTTACTTCTTTGACGGTGGCGACACAGGCGGAACAAGCATTTACGAAGAAAGAGGCGTAGTGCATGGAAAGGAATATGTCATTCCCAACTGGTTACGCAAACGCCCAGAAGTAGCCAGATTTGAGAACATTATAGAAAGTGTGCGGGTAAGCAAAGACTTATCCAAACTCAAAGCCTTAGAGCTGTTTAACCAAACGGCAGCACCTACCACAAGCAGCCCCACAAGCACACCAGTTAGCACCCAAAACAATGATAATCAATTAGCTACGTCTATGCAACAACTCATTGCATTGCAGCAAGAACAAATCAAAGTTATCCAAAATTTCGGGGGTCGTTTGCGTGTAGTGGCTACTGATGTGCAAACAGGCTTAGACGAAATCAATCAATTAGACAAAGAGGCAAACTTCTAACAGGATTACAGGATAAACAGGATTTTTTGAACTGTTTACTGATAACTGTTTACTGATAACTGAAATTATGATAGGACTTAAAATAAAAGGCATTTGGGTTGATTTATTGCCTAATCAATCTATCAAGTTTGATTTGCAATATCTGTTATTAGAAACGGACTTTGTGGCAGGGCAAAAGACGTTTAATTTTAAATTGGCTTGCAACCCGAAGAACCAAAACTTGTTTGGTTTTCCAGAGAACATACCCGCCATTGAAACGGTGAACTACTTTGAAGCAGAGCTATACTTCAAAGGTGTATTGCTTTTTGTGGGCAAATTTGCCTTAAGAAAAGCTACGCAGCAATTTTACGAAGGCAATTTTATGTGGGGTTCGGCTGATTTAGTAGCCTATAAAGATTTATACATTCAAGATATGCTCAAAAATTGGACATTCTTGTTTGATGAAAATTTACCCGCCAATGGTACTACAGGTTTTACAGATTTAGCCACAACCATAAACGGCAGTAGGGAAATTTGTTTCCCAGTGGTCAAAATCAACAATTATATTCATAATAGCTACCGTAACGGTAGTTATGATACGATTGTATTGCCCGATAAAAATTGGTTATTGCCTATGGTCAATGTCTTTAAAACCTTAGAAAAGTGTTTAGAAGAAATAGGCTATACATTGATTGATGACTTTTCTACCAGTATTCCAGAACTCAAAAAGTTGATTTTTTGGAATACCAAATACTTGCCATGCAGCTTTGAAAAATCATGGACTACAGGCACTGTAGATGATGGTTTCGGTACTACAATGGATTACAGGTATGAAGTGTTAAGCACTTTTCGCCTATATAATAAGGTATTGCTTGCCCAATACTTACCCAACATGAAGTTCAAAGACTTGATTAACTTGTTTAGAATTTGTTTTGGAATTTATCCAATTTTTGACAGCACTTACAAAATGGTGCAGTTTCGTTTTTATCGTGATATATTCGGGCAAAGTAGTGTGGTGAATGACTACACTAAAAAGGTAGAGGCTTACTATGAAATCAATAAAGAGGAGTGGCAAGGTGTAACTTTCTCTTTCAAAAAAGATAGTAGTGATGAAATGAAGGAAAACGAACCATTAAGTTTTTCTTCTTACAATATCTTGAATCCTATTCAAAGCAAAGATTTATTGCCCAGTGCAGTTTCATCACAGTTCAACAATACGGTTTTGTGTATTGGCGAGCATAAATACTATTATTATGTCAATACTGATGGTGTCGTTGAGGCTAAGCATTTTTCGTATTGCACGACACCAGTACGGTACGGCAAAGGTGAGAAAAAATTAGAAGCCCCTTGCGACACCGTACAGGTGAACAGTGAGCTAACTTTTGAGGGTAAAAATGCAGAAACTGCCCCTTATTCGCATGGGGGCAGCTTAAAAGTAGGCATGAGTAATATTTCGCCACAAAAGCAAGTATTCATAGTACCCGCCAAAGTTCGCCTCAAAGACAGCAACCAATACCCTAACAATAGGGACATTGCTATTATTGGGGACTTGCCAACTTTTACGAAATTAGATTTATTGGTCAATGATACCAGTAACTTTTTGCAAGACAAGGCTATGACTTGGCAAAGAATCTGTAATTATCATAGGATTATTCCAGAAACCAAACAAAAAACTGGTTTTGAGGTAGAAAACCAAGCACCCCGAATTTTGTTCTATCACGGTTTACAGGCACAGAAAACACCACCAGTTTACCCAAATAGTAACGACAGTGCCACTACCTACCCTTACGCATCACCGCACAACTACACCATTACAGGCGAAAAAATTGCGAGCTTTGCCCTAAGATTTGAGGACAAAGAAGGTTTAGTAGATACTTTTTACAGGGAGTATTTGTCTGCATTGAAGTATTCAAAAAGGGTGAAAATCAAAGTAAAATTGTCTTTAGATGAAATCATTAACTTTAACCCTACACATTTGATTAGGATTAAGGAAAGTGTTTTTGTGTGCGAAAAAGTATCATTTGAAATCAATGACGAAATCCAATTAGCTGAATTGGAGTTATTGAAGTACACAGGTAATTCCGTTGTACCACCATTTGAGGAGGCTCCAACCTACACAGAAGAAGTGCTAATTCATGCACGAGGCAGCTTTTGCCCCGAAGTTGAATTGCCTACAAACTATACCTTGACTGAAGTCTTTGGCGGTGCTGATAGCAATATTACAGGTTACACCCTACAAAATACCATTGGCAATAAGTACAAGATTATACCTACCTACAAGGCGGGTAAGAGTGAGGTTTGTTTTTCATTGCGGTACAACGTACAGGGTACTTTGCCCCTATTCAATGAATTGACTTACAATTTTAATGATTGTGTAAGTAATGATGTAATCCTTTCGTTTAGAGATAGGCTAATTAACCCCGTCTTACCCACCTTGTCTGGCGGAGAGCTGCACAGGTTCAGGATTAGGTATTCGGAAACCGTAGATTTTAACAGCTTACCTTTACAAACATGGGCAGAGGTTGAAAACGAAATTTTGTTGATGTCCGCAGGTACAGTTTGGCAGTTGCAAGTAATTTGCTTTGCCCAAAATCCTTTTGGTAATTTTAGGCTGCAATTTGATATTCATAATAATATCAACACCGTAAAAATCATAGGTGATAGTCAGCAACCCAACTGGCGAGCTTTAACAGAGGGACTGTACCACAACGGAACGGATAACTATCTATTGAACCAAGATTTGCCTTTACAACAAGCCGTACAGCCCGAAGGTACGGTAACTCTTTCTTTTGTAGTAAAATTGGCGGATATATCCACTAATTTTTTACGTTGGATTTTTGCAAGAGCCACTGCCAATTTTACAGATAGTTGGAACTACAGCCCGCACAGTTATATGCAAATAGGCGTGTACGGCAATGGCATTTACGTTGGTTCGCAAAGGGTAGATAGTTTGGGCAATGGTTTTGCCAAATACGCCAGTGCCGTATATGCCTTGAAATCAGGTATTTATCATGTTGTCATACAGTTTAATAATGGCATGGAAAATACAGCTATTTACATCAACGGCATCAAGCTCAATGTTAGTACATCGTCTGTGGTGTACGGAGGTATTGGGTACATTCCTGAGAGCAATATAACTTCGCCCAATATATACAACGCCAGTGTACTTACGGACAGTAATAGCACACAAAGAGCCAAGTGCATCTTTGATAAATTACAGGTACTGTCAGGTAATTTGACAGATACACAAGTCCGTAATTTATTCAATTCCAATGAATTAGATTTAAGTACAGCAAATATTTTGAACTATGATTTTAAAACTACAAATGTAACAGGTAGCACCCTTAACGACCTTTCTGGCAATGCGTACCATGCGACATTGAACGGAACATCAATGCCTACGTTTGTAGATTTGTATTAACCCCCGAAGCCCCCAACCCCCACAGGGGGCTTTTTAAACCCCCTCCTTTTTACTATGGAAATGCTTAATAAATTTGGCAACCCCGCCCTATTTGGCTTTACCTTATTACAAGCCTTTACGCTGATGTCTGTCCCGATGGACGGTGAATTTACGGCAATTATTGAAAAGTTAGGTATTATTGGCGTGTTAGCCTACCTCAACTACCAACAACGCAACGACATGAAAGAGTTGCAAGCAGCAGCACGTACCGAAGAAACGACCATTCGCAAGGAGTTTTTGCAGAAAGAAAAGGAGATTACGGAACGGTACGAAAAACTATTGACAGAAATGAACACCGAAAACAGAAACTCATTAGCTAAAAAAGATGAGGTAATTAAGGATTTGCATCATTTGATTATAGAAAAAGCTAAGTAAACAGCCCCCGAATATGAACCCCGAATTACTCCAATACGCCCAAGAATGGACGGAAAAAACAGAAAGAATGTTGAAGTCCAGAGTCGACAAGTTCCAGATAAAAGGTAGAGGACTGTTGAAGAACTCCATTCAAGCCCGCCTAAAGTCCGAAGGTAGCAAGATAGTGATTACTATAGATATGCGGACTTCGGGTAAGTTTACAGACATGGGGGCAGGTCGTGGACAAAAAGCCAATACCAAGACCACTGCACGCAAGCAGAAAAAGTTTGCCAATAAGTTTTTGTGGGGGAGTATGTACCAACTGCAAAGAGTGGCGAGCTTTGAGGTGAGGGAAATGGCGAAAAGGATATTTAGGGACTAATGAAAACACCTATAAGGTTTTGAAAACCTTATAGGTGTGGTGTTTAGTAGCAAACTTTACAGGCGGAACGAGTTTTTTGGGCTGTTTCCAATGTAACTTTTTTAATGGTGTGCGTGCATCTGTTTAAGCCTTTGCAGCTTTGTGTACGGTGGTACTTGTGGGCTGTTTTGCTATCACAGATATAAACATCACTGCTTTGTAATAACAAAGCAAGGGTAAGGGTTTTGAGAAATAGTAGCATAAGTATTTTATAGTTTAAAGCCCTACAAATTGTCCTTTACTTAGGCAAAGGTGTTTACTAATTTTATCAAAAATTAAAGCTTATTTTTGATAAGAGTTAATTTCTACAAGTTCATTATAGTGCATGAGCGTAGCTAAATGATTTACAATAAATTGGTGGTGGTCTAACCACAAAAGTTTTTCAGGTTCTCCATGTGTATTAAGTATTCGTGTATCTTTTTTTATTAAAAGACTACTCACAGAAACCATCTTACCATAAAGAATATCTCTATCTACTTCTCTATTTATTTGTTCAATACGGCTTCCGTATTTTGCTGTAGCAGCCCTATTAATAATAAATTCTCCTCCTTGTAAATTGTGATTATTAAGGTTTCTAAAACCATTATGTTCTTCTTTGAAAAAATAAATATTGCCTTCACTATGTAACCTACCAACTACTAAACCTCCGCCCCTACCATCAACTACTTTTTGATGTTGTATGAGTTGCCAGAATTGTTGGTATGTAAAAAAAGTTTTATGACGACCTTGCTGCCAAGTCAAATAATCATCATCATTCAAGTATTCATTAATATTAAAAGTTAAATCAATAGCCATGAAAAAAAAATATTTAAAGTTAGAATTACAAAAATTACAAGCACAGCAAGCAGACATGATAGCTTTGCTTAAAGCCCAACAAAGACAACTCCAAAGACTTGAAACACTTGTTGTAGAACCCAGAGAGCTTAAAGATGGCATTATACAACGCAACTTAGCTAGATTTGGGGGGCTAACGTAAAAATTGTGATTCCCCACAATACTAAAACAAAGAAGTCATCTAAGCAATTAGATGACTTCTTTTTATTGTGCAATTACTTTTTTTATCATACATATAACTACTACTATTTGTTTTTGAAATACCTTGCTAAAATTGTACTATTTTTAGGTAAATTGTACTATTCCAATACTTTCTATTACTATTATATCTATTATCTTACTTGATTGTCTATTGTATAACTTTTGTATCTAACTTTAAAATCTTTTTTAAACCAGCTTTATTTATAACTTTTACATTCTCAATCCTTGTCTAATTAGTTCTTCTGACCAATCTACATAATACCTTAGTTGTTTGGTAGAAGTCCAACCCATGAGTTTGCAAATTACTAAATCACTTACACCATCTCCTATCCACCTTGAACAAGCCGTTTGCCTTGCGTGTTTGGTACTTAGTTCTTGTGGAATATCTAAGAGTTTTGCTATAGTCTTTAAATGTCTGTTATGCAACTGATTAGCACTTTTAAATGTACCTAAATAGGGTAATCTATTATCGTACTTCAGTAGCACGTCTAATGCCTCTTTTCGCAAAGGCACTAAGGTTTCAATAGTGCTTTTACTTCTGTCTTTGCATAGCCAAACCTTGCCATCTACCTCACTAGTATAAATCTGTTTGGTAGTGTCAAACTTTAAGTAGTCTATAAAAGCAAGCCCAGTGCAAGCCATAAAAATAAAACTATCTGCTACTATTCTCAATTCCTTGTCTTTGGTAGTAAAGTTTAGTAGTTTTTGATAGTGGCTTTTTTTGAGGGGCATCGGCTTTTCCTCTGTCCCCCTCTCTACGGTCATTCGCAAAGGGTTTTCTTTGATGTACTCCTTATCTACTGCAAAATCTAAAATATTGTTAGCTAACTCTATATGTTTAGCATAATGCCCTTGTTTACAAGAAGTTAGATTTTTTTGCAGCCAATTTTTTAAATCTAATAATACACTTTTACGGACATCATCACAAGTTATTTGCTGTAAGCCCTGTGCTATAAAATAGCGGATTAGATTTTTTAGCCGAGTGCGTTTACTCTTTAATGTAGTGGCTGCCCACTCTGTTTTTTTGTGAGCAATAAATTCTTCGGCTACTTCTATAAAACGAGGTATTGCCACCTGTTTGCCTGCTAATAATTGCTTAATTCTATTAGCCGTAATAACAGCCCCCTTTTCTGCCAGTACATCATGGAGAAATTTGATACGGTCAGCTATTGCCTGTCGTTGTTCTTCTTTTGCTGAATCATTGAGGATTTTTTGATTGATTTCATCAAAATCCTCTTTTTTTTCTATTACAATGCCTGTGCTTTTTGCCGAAGCTCGCACACCTTTGTAAGAAATACTCACTTGTAAAATAAAGTGAGTAGCTGTTGTTGATTCAGACTTGAGTAACCAAAATCTGATTGATAACATTTTTTTCTTTTTTAACATACTGAAAGCAAGTTTTTACGTTCAAAAACATTGCCCTCAACAAAAATGAAAACCCTCAACACTACCCTCAACAGTGTTGTTTTTTTGTGTAAAAAAGTATTATCTAATCAAGATTTCTTACCTATGGACATAAAAAAAGTCATAGTTTTTGATAAAACTATGACATTTATACTGAAAACTTAATGTTTTGTTGTCCGACCTGGGGTCGAACCAGGACTCTTCTGAACCAAAATCAGACGTGTTGCCAGTTACACCATCGGACAATTTTTACTTTCAATTATGCTGCAAATTTAAGGACAATTTTCAAAGTTCAAAAATTTTAGCTAATTTATTTTTAAAATTACTTCGTTTAGTAATTTTAGTACCTAAGACCGGGGTCGAACCGGTACTGATGTTACTCAACAGGTGTTTGAGACCTGCGCGTCTACCAATTCCGCCACTTAGGTATGTGTGTTTGTTTTTGGTGTTGCAAAGGTAGTAGCTATTTTTGAAAATGCAAAAACTCTATCAAAAATTTTTGTTAAAAAAAATTAACGAAAAAATAAGCTGCTTATTATCAATGAATTAGAAAGATAGCTTTTCTTTAAAAAGCTGCTAATTCACCAACTTATTACTAAAAAGGTTTATTTTGAATACTTGTTATTTGCAAAACATTTCTACTGATGATGACCTTTGACGAAACTCTACACTACCTTTATAATAAGCTGCCCATGTTTCAACGCATAGGAGCAGCAGCCTACAAAGCCAATTTAGACAATACCATAGCCCTTTGCAACTATTTGGGCAACCCTGAACGACAACTGAAAACCGTACATATTGCAGGAACAAACGGCAAAGGCAGTTCTTCGCACCTTGTGGCTGCGGTCTTGCAACAAGCAGGCTACAAAACGGGGCTTTACACTTCGCCACATCTCAAAAGTTTTACGGAACGTATCCGTATCAATGGGCAAGCTATTGAGGAAGACTATATTACGCATTTTGTAAACAAACATTTTGATTTTATAGAAACCCTACAACCTTCTTTTTTTGAAATGACTGTTGGTTTGGCATTTAGTTATTTTGTTGAAAAACAAGTAGATATAGCTGTAATAGAAGTGGGTTTGGGCGGAAGATTAGACTCTACCAATGTGATTTCGCCAGAGGTAAGTTTGATAACTAACATTAGTTATGACCACCAAAATCTGTTGGGAGATACACTACCGCAAATTGCCACAGAAAAAGCTGGAATTATTAAAACGCATACGCCTGTGGTCGTGAGCCAATGGCAAGAAGAGGTAGCAAAGGTTTTTGAGCAAAAAAGCCAAGCAGAAAATAGTCCTTTAATTTTTGCAGACTTAAAATACCAAATCATTGCAGAGGTAGATAATTTTACTGTTTTGAGGGGGAAAAAAGTTTTGTTCAAGGATTTATCATGTGAGTTAAAAGGCAGTTACCAACCCAAAAACTTTAAAGGAGTGATAGGTGTCATAGAATGTTTGCGACAAAAAGGCTATGACATTCGTGATGAGGCTGTTCATACAGGTTTTGCAAAGGTATGTAGCTTGACAGGGCTAAAAGGACGTTGGCAACAATTAGGGCAAAACCCTTTGATAATATGTGATACGGGGCATAACGAAGATGGCATCAGGCAGATTGTAGCTCAAATTCAACAGCAAAAGTTTAAGCAATTACATTTTGTTTTGGGTGCAGTCAATGACAAAGCTATTGATAAAATTTTAGTACAACTTCCTAAAAATGCTATTTATTATTTTTGCAAACCTAATTTGCCAAGAGGCTTAGAAGTAGATAGTTTAAAAACACAAGCCCAAACGTATGGATTAGAAGGTAATGTATATACGTCTGTGCAAGCAGCTATACAGGCAGCCAAACAAGCTGCCGAAGCCAATGACATGATTTTTATAGGTGGCAGTACGTTTGTAGTGGCAGAAATAGATGAATTATAAATAGCATAAAGCTATTTTACTGAATATGTTTACTCAAAAAAAATATTTCTCTGTACGTACATAGTTTACGGTATAGGCGTATTATATTCGCAATAGCTATTGGTGTTATTGAAAAATAAATGCCTATATTGCAAACAAAATATAAAGTATCTTGTTTTTATCACGAAATTTCTACTACTATGGTTAATAAAGTAACATTAATGGGGCATTTGGGCAAAGACCCTGTTGTCCGCCGTACAGAGTCAGGTATTCCTGTTGCTACCTTTTCTATGGCTACCAGTGAAAGGTACAAAGACAAAGAAGGAAACGTACAAGACAAAACCGAATGGCATAATATCGTCATTTGGCGTGGATTGGCAGAAGTTGCTGAAAAGTACCTAAAAAAAGGTTCTTTGGTCTATATTGAAGGTAAGTTATCAACAAGGTCTTATCAGGCACAAGACGGCACGACTAAGTACATTACCGAAATTGTTGTAGATGAAATGAAGATGTTGAACAGACCCGAAGGTGGTGGTGGCAATCATGTACCTCCACCTACAGAAGCACCAATGGCAAAAGACAAATCGTATAGTGGTAATACTACAAGCAATGCACCTGTCAATGATGCACCGCCTTATGTAGAAGATGATGACTTGCCTTTCTAAGTACCTGAATATAATTTTAATTTAGTAAATTTTTAATTCAATGTTACTATAAATCATTGATTACCAATTTATTGATTAGATTTTGGTCAAAATAAAGATATAATCTTTTCAAAGGATTACATCTTTATTTTGACCAAAATTTTACTAACCTTTATTCATTAAAAACTATGCTAAGCCTGCCCTCCAAACGTAGCTTTTTCTACCAAACTGTCTGCCTTTTCTTCGCCTAAATACCTTCTTATCAAGTTGTTACAAAAATAAATGACAGGTGTTAAAGCAATAGCCATTGTGAGTTTATAGGTATATTGAACAATGCCAACAGCAATGACTTGTTGCATAGACCAATTTCCTAAGAAATAAAAGGCTATGGTTAAAATCACGAAACTGTCAAAAAATTGTGAAATAATGGTAGAACCTGTAGCCCGCAACCATTTCCGTTTGTTTTGGGTGAAAATCCGCAACCAATGAAACGTATAAGCATCGACCAACTGCCCCACTAAAAACGCAATAATAGAGGCAATAATAATGTTTAGCCCTTGCGTAAAGATTTTTGTATAGGCAAAATCTATGTTAAAGGCTGCCCCTTTTGCGTCTGTAGCATTGTTATTTAGCCAAAAGTCGGCAGGAGGGAGTTTCGTAGCACAAAATACAATGACAAACATATAAACTATAAGCCCTACGGTAGTGTAGCTAATTTTTTTGACACCCTCACGCCCAAAATATTCGTTGATAAGGTCGGAAATAATGAAAACGACAGGCCAAATGATTACGCCTACACTCATATCAAAATTGAGTGTAAAGCCCTCAATAGGAGTAAGTTGGGCAGGAGGCACGTTTAAAAACTGTTCTAAAGAAAATATCTTTGCCCCTATCAATTCAGCAACTACGGCATTGACAATGAAAATACCACTCAAAATAAAAAATATTTGGTGTTCTCGGCTCTGTAAAAAAGAAGACTGCATGAAAAATTAAAGTTGAAATGAAATGAAAGTAGTTGATTGACCACCCAAAGAACAATTTAAATGCTTTTATGTTCAAAACTAAGGAAATAGTAGTGCTTTTGCGTACTTTTGCGAAAAAATACAAAAGCTATTATGCAAGATATACACGAGTACATAGACGAATACGCCAGCCCCGAAATTATAAAGAGAGGACAACAAATTTTTAAGACGGACTATAAACTAATTCAAGTATTAAAACACAATAATGAGGAATTTATTGTAAAAGTGCCAAGTAGCTCATCAACGGGGTATTACAAAGTAGAAATTTTGATAGACAACCGCAACGATACTTATACGAGTGGCTGTACTTGTCCGTATGATGACTTTTGTAAGCATGAAGTAGTAGCTTTTTTATTGTTGGACAGACGCAACAAAGAAATATCGGGAGAAATTATGCCTATCAAAACGGCTAAGTCTGCCACAAAAACTACTACCAAAGCCATGCAAAGCAGCTACGAAGCTGCCAACGCAACAGTTACGCTGCCGAAGTTGGAGGAACACAAAATTTTGTTGAACCTGCACCCCGATATGCACCGCACCGCCAAAACTAACCGCACCAAAGGCGTAGTGAAAATTACCCGAACAAATAATCAGGAGGTTTTTGGTGAAATGGTAAGCAAAGGCTCAACGTACCGTATGCACTGCCGAAAAGTGGGCAATGACCTTGTTACGGCTTGTAATTGTGGTGAAAAAACTACGTTTCCTTTGTGCTTACACAAAGCTATTTTATTGTTGCAACTCTTGGAGGAGGACGGAGCAGAGGCTTTTGCTTTGATGCAAAATTGGGACAAAGAAAAAGCTGAAAAACTGGCGGAATATGGTTTTACTTTAAAAGACCATTGGCAGGCTAAATTTGAGTTTAAAGTGGTGGCGGGCAAGTTGCTAATGACTGTATTAGATGACAAATTGGTAAAAATTAATTCGCCTCAATTTTTTGAGCAATTTAATGTGCTGACTTTGCCGAAAAAGATAACTAAAGCTGTTGAAACTTCGAACAACACTACTACGACTGCAAAAGAGGCAGATAAATTAGTGTATGTGCTGGAGCTGAAATCTCACCACACGCAAATTAATGATATTGATATAATGCCTTTGTATGCAGACATTGACAAAAAAGGGAACATCAAACCACGCAAAGGAGTAAGTATTAACTACGGGAATTTTGATTATTTAAAGCTAACAGACGAAATAGACCTTGAAATATTACAATCTATTTCACAACTGAATACAGAAAGGTTAATACGTCTTTTACGCCAAAAAGGAGTGAAAATTCCTTCTTATGTCTATTATGTATTGGAAGAAAGGCATTTTATAGGAGAAGATTTAGTAGAAATTCATCAACATATTTACGGCATTTACAATTTATTATTCAAAAAATTAGAGCAAAAAACAGTTTTTTATGTCATTTCAGTACCACAAAAAGCTGATAGATTGGAGCAGACGGAGGTAATGCCAACGGGAATTACGGCACATTTTCGATTTGAAGAAGATGCCGAAGGTGTTTTGCACTGTAAACCAACTTTTTGGCACGAAGAACAACAAATTTTTGCTTCAGACATTTTACAACTCACTTTTCACGCCGTTTTTACGACTACAAAAGTTTATCCTATCAAAGATTACAAAACTTATTCGGCTATTCGTTTGGCGTACAATTACCCAAGTTTAAGCATACCAAAAACGGCTAAAGAAAGTGTTGTAAAAAACATGATTATTCCGTTAATGAAAAACTGTAAGGTTGAATTACCACCAAGTTTACAGATAAAAGAAAAACGGACTACAGAACAGGTAAACGCCAAACTGTATTTGGAAGAAGAAAATGATTACTTAAAACTTACGCCTTTGATGGAGTATGGCGACCACCAAGTAAGCCCTACAGACGAGGTAGAATTAGTTGTAGAAGAAAAAGGTGTATTGACTAAAATTAAGAGAGATAAGGACTTAGAAGAAGAAATGTATCAAGTCATTGCCACGTCTAACGATAATTTTATAGCCATAGATGGTAGTTTTTGGTTGGCAAGTGAAAATCTATTAGACAATAATTGGTTTTTAGATGCTTTTGAATTATACAAAGAAAAAGGATTTGAAATTTTGGGCTATAACAATCTCAAAGCCTTTCGGTACAACATCAACAAACCTACGGTAAAATGGAAAGTAGGTTCGGGAATAGATTGGTTTGATGTGAATATAGAGGTGAGTTTTGGGGAGCAAATGGTCAATCTCAAAGATATTCGCAAGGCTTTGTTGAACCAACAGCATTTTGTGAAATTAGATGATGGTTCTTTGGGCATTTTACCGCAAGAATGGCTCGAAAAATTCAGTGCTATTTTCAAATTAGGCGAAATAGACAAAAAAGGCGTGAGATTATCCAAAGTACATTTTTCTTTGTTAGACGAGTTGGCGGGAGAAATAGACGACAGCAAATTATTGAAAGAATTGGTGGATAAAAAACGCAAGTTATTGAATTTCAATGAAGTAAAAAAAGTAAAACTGCCTGTGGGCATAGAAGCACAACTTCGGAACTACCAAGAAGGTGGCTACCAATGGCTTAATTTTTTAGATGAATTTGGTTGGGGAGGCTGTTTGGCAGATGACATGGGTTTGGGCAAAACCTTGCAAATGCTTACGTTTTTGAAGGGACAAATAGACAAATACCCGACCAAAACGAATTTGGTTGTTGTGCCTACAAGTTTGATTTATAACTGGGCAAACGAAATTAAAAAGTTTATTCCTACCATTAAATTTCTAGTGCATTACGGTAACTCACGCAGTAACAGTATTTTAGAGGATTTTCCGAAGTATCATCTTGTCATCACGACTTATGGCGTAGTGGTGAATGACATAGAGGAATTGGTGAAATTTCCGTTCCGTTATGTGGTGTTGGACGAGGCACAAGCTATTAAAAACGTAGCTTCGCAACGGTACAAAGCTGTTAGTTTGTTGCAAGCCGAAAACCGTCTGACCATGACAGGCACGCCTGTAGAAAACAATACGAGTGAATTATTTGCTCAACTCAACTTTGCAAACAAAGGAATTTTGGGCAATTATGAATTTTTTAAGCAAGAATACGGTACGCCAATAGACAAAAACGGCGACCAAGCCAAAGTACAAGAATTGCGAAAAATTATTTATCCGTTCATTTTGCGGAGAACCAAAGAAAAAGTAGCTACAGATTTGCCCGAAAAAACAGAAACTGTGTTGTTTTGCGATATGCCCGCCAAACAACGTAAAGTCTATGAGGCTTTCAAAAACCATTATCGGGAGTTGATTATGGGCAAAATAGAAGAAGATGGTGTGGCTGCTGCCCAAATGAATATTTTGGAAGGTTTGTTGAAACTTCGCCAAATTTGCGACTCACCTGCTTTGTTGAATGACAAGGAAAAATATGACGAGGAGTCTGTCAAATTGGAAATGCTAACGGAACAACTGCTGGAAATTACGCAAAACCATAAAGTCTTGGTCTTTTCGCAGTTTTTGGGTATGCTGGAATTGGTCAAAAAACGGTTGGTTACACACAAAATTCCCTACCTTTATCTTGATGGACAAACGAAAGACCGCCAAGATGTTGTCAATACGTTTCAACAAGACGATAACGCCAAAGTCTTTTTGATAAGTCTAAAAGCTGGTGGTGTGGGGCTTAATTTGACCGCAGCCCAATATGTTTTCTTGATTGACCCTTGGTGGAATCCTGCGGTAGAGGCACAAGCCATTGACCGTACTCACCGTATTGGGCAGAAAAATAGTGTTTTTGCCTACAAGATGATTTGTAAAGACACTGTAGAGGAGAAAATTTTGAAACTACAAGAAAAGAAAAAGGACTTGGCAGACGACATTGTGAGTGCAGACAATAGCATTATGAAAAAACTCACGAAGGAGGATATTAAGGAGTTGTTTAGTTAGTTCTATTTTTACACTTATATTGCTTAGAGAAATGTTTGTGCAGTCAATTTTTTATCTGCCTTGCTATATTTACTTTTGTGGAGTTGCTGTAGTATTAAGTTGAAACTTAATACTACAGTCTTTAAAGTTTTAGCCATTAACAATCACATGAAAAAAAAATATTTTTTAATAACTATTTTAGGACTTTTTTGTCTGTTTTCTTGCCAATCTAATTTGTATGTGCAACAAAAAAACGTACAATATCTTAGTATTACAGCTACACAAGCCGAAGATACAAGCATGGTGCGTATGATTGAGCCTTACAAAGTGCAAATAGAAAAGCACATGAATAAAGTAATTGGTGTGGCTAAAAAAGAACTAAAAGCAGAAAGAAACGACATAGAATCTCCATTGGGTAATTTCGTAGCCGACCTTATACACCAACAAGTTCAAAAAGCCACACAAACAAATATAGATTTTGCCATTGTAAATAATGGTAGTTTAAGGGTGTCTATTAATGCTGGTAATATTACATTGGGCAATATTTACGAACTGATGCCTTTTGAAAATGAATTGGTACTTATTCGATTAAAAGGCAAAGATATTTTTGAATTATTGGCTTATGAAGGACAGTTTCGCAAAACCTCTTTTTCTAATATGCAGTTGCGTTACACTCCAGATGGGCAGTTGTTAGAGGCGTTGTTGGGTGGCAAGAAAATAGAACCCGAACAGACGTATCATTTAGCTACTTACGACTATTTGGGCAATGGTGGAGATGGCATGAATTGTTTAGTGCCTCTCACAAAAGAAGTGGTAGGTGTAACCCTACGCACCGCCATTATTCAACAAATAGAAGAACTACACGCAGCAGGCAAAGAAATAGATGCTGCAATAGAACGGAGGGTGCTTTTTAGATAAGTATTTCTTTTGTATTTTTGTTCAAAACTATTTTACTTCAACAATATGTCGACTTTTCAAGCCAAAGGCAAGTTGCACGTTAAATATGACACGCAACAAGTAACCGAAAAATTCAAAAAAAGAGAGTTTGTCTTAGAAATTCAAGAAAATCAATATCCTGAATATATTAAGTTCCAACTTACACAAGACAAGTGCAGCTTATTAGACAAATACCAACAAGGAGAAACAATTAACGTGCATTTCAACCTTAAAGGCAAGCCGTTTCAGTCAAAAACAGGCGAAATGGTGTACTATACCAACTTAGACGTTTGGAGAATAGACAATACCGCAGACGCAGCAGCTCAATCTTCTACGCAGTCTTATACTTCTGCACCACCTACGATGCCTAATGACGTACCGTTACCAACAGATGCAGATGACTTGCCGTTTTAAGTAGAGTGCTACGCAGTTCTTCTTAAAATTTTATTAGACACAAGCAAAAGTGAGTATTAAAATCTCATCTTTTGCTTGTGTTTTTTCGAGCAAAGGCAATGATTATCATTAATGAAGAAATTGTGAATACAATAAAAAAAAGTAACTTTGTTGTAAATGATAGGTCTTAATTGCATAGAAAACCTATCACTATAATAGTCAAGTTTTTTTGGTTCAAAAAAGGGCTAAAAATTCATGAAATATATTTTTAATAAATTGATTATCTGTTAATTACACGCATTACTATATTTTTACATTTCAGTCAGCTTATTATTTTTTACTAACTTGAAAACACATTATCTTTACACACTTTGTTGCATTTTTTTGGGATTTTGGGCTTGTAAGACTGTCCCTTATGTGAGCAGCACGACTACCCCACCCAAAGACCAACTGCAATACAACGATATTCCTATCCAACGCATAGCCTTTGGTTCTTGTGCCAAACAAGATTTAGCCCAAAGTATTTGGAAAGACGTAATTACTTCAAAACCAGACTTGTGGGTGTGGTTAGGCGACAATATTTATGATACGCCCAATGCCAATGTTGAAAAGATAAAAACACAATACGAAAAACAACTCAATCATGAAGACTATAAACTTTTTTTGCAAGCCAACATTCCAATCGTAGGGACTTGGGACGACAACGATTACGGTATGCCTGATGGCGGTAAACGGTTTGTGTATAAAAAAGAGTCGCAAGCCATGATGTTAGACTTTTTGGGTGTGCCTGCTGATGCCCCGCAACGCAAAAGAGAAGGTGTTTATGCCTCTTATGTTTATGGCAAAGCCAAAAGACAGGTCAAAGTCATTTTATTAGATGCTCGGTACTTTAGAGATGATTTAAAAAGAGATACAGTTAATAAGAAATATATTCCCACAGAAGGCGACATTTTGGGCGAAGCACAATGGCAGTTTTTGGAAACAGAACTGCGTAACAGCCAAGCACAAGTACACATTATTGCGTGTGGCATACAGTTTTTGTCAGACCAACACCCTTTTGAAAAATGGGCAAATTTGCCGCAAGCAAGGCAGAGATTTTTTGATTTATTGCAAAAATACAATCCTGCGAATACCATTTTGTTGAGTGGAGATAGACATATTGGCGAAATATCTTACACAGATTTGCCTAACTATAAGCATTTATATGAAGTTACTTCAAGTGGCATTACCCATGTAGGTACGTACAAAAATGAACCAAATCCTTACCGATTAGGCAATACCATTAATCAACTGCACTACGGTATGATAGAAATTGATTGGAAAAAAAGACCTATTCAGATAAAAATGAAATTATTAGGTCTGAATAATGAAGTATTGATAGAAAAAATAAAATAACTATGCCTGATTTTTTACACGCCAACCAAACATCTATTTATGTTGAGCCACCACGCAATGGCGGTAGGCAGTTGGTCATTCCAGATATACATGCTTGCCCTCATACATTGCGAGCATTAGTGGCTCAAGTTGATTTGCAGCCACAAGACCAGCTATTTTTTTTAGGGGATTACATCAATAAAGGCTCTGACAGTGCAGGAGTTTTAAATTATTTGTTAGAACTTAAACAGCAAAATTTCCAACTGTTTTTGTTAAGGGGCAACCACGAACAGATGTTATTGGAAAAAGACTACAATCGGAAAACCAAAGGCGAAACGTATGACTATGTACCTTCTTATTTCAGGGTAAATGCTTTGTTAGATGCCAATAAGCACCTTCGCAAACCTTACTTCGATTTATTATACAATACACCTTATTATTACGAAACCGAAAAATTTTATTTCGTTCATGCAGGCTTTAATCTAAGTTACTTTAATCCATATTTGAATGCAGCTACACACCAGTTTTGGGAAGATTGGGAAAGTATGCTTTGGATACGAGATTTTAGTATTTCAAGAGATGAACAAATAGAGTTTTTCAACGGAAAACATATTATTTTTGGACATACTCCTACTTATTTAGATTTTATACAAAAAGATGTATTATTAAAAAGTCCTGCTATTGGTTTGGACAATGGCTGCGTTTTCAAATCCAGAATGTTTTTGGGCAATTTGTTATGTTTAGATACTACAAATTGGCAGTTATTCATACAGCCTAATATAGACTAAAAATCGTATGCTTATTCGCAGTATTAACTTAGAAAAAATCTATACTAATGGAGATATAGACACCCACGCCCTCAACAAGATTAATTTGGAGGTGCATGCAGGAGATTTTTTGGCTATTATCGGGCAGTCGGGTTGTGGTAAATCTACTCTCTTGCACCTATTAGGCTTGTTGGACTTACCCAGCAAAGGCGAATTGTACTTTGATGAACAAGACGTAATGAAATTGGGCAGCCGTAAACGTGCAGAAATCCGCAAAAAAAATATTGGTTTTGTATTCCAGAACTTCAATCTCATCGATGAACTTTCTGTCATAGAAAATGTAGAATTGCCCTTAGTGTATCAAAACGTACCACCCAAAGAGAGCCGAAAAAGGGCTATTGAAATATTGGAAAAATTGAATGTGGCTCATAAACTTAATTTCTTTCCGCAGCAACTTTCAGGCGGTTTGCAACAGAGAGTAGCTGTAGCCAGAGCCGTAGTAGCACGTCCTCGACTATTGTTGGCAGATGAACCCACAGGGAATTTGGACTCTAAGAATGGGCAAGATGTAATGGATATTCTCACTAGGCTCAACGAAGAAGGCAGCACAATTATTATGGCAACTCACTCACAAGAATATGCAGCTTACAGTAATAGAACTGTCTATATGCTTGATGGGCAAATAGTTACGCAAAATATAAAATAAGCAACTATGTGTAATGTTTCTTGATTTGTTTGCTTAAACCCACAAGCACACAAGTTCACTAAGAGAAAATGGTAAATGCTATTTCCTACAAAAAAGAAAAGCCCACAAACCAACTAGTTTGTGGGGGCTTTCATAAGAAGATTGGGAGTTGTGTTTATTTTTGTTTTGCTAATTTAGCTTCTATAGTGTGTTGAGTGTGAGGGACAGCACGCAATCTTTCTTTTGAGATAAGTTTTCCTGTATCTACACAGATACCATACGTACCGTTTTTAATTCTAATAAGGGCATTTTCTAATTGTGTGATGAACTTCTGTGTTCTCGCAGCCAATTGGTTCAACTGCTCTTTTTCCATCGCATCTACCCCATCATCTAAAGATTTGATGTTCCCCAAATTGTTGTCTTCGCCAGTAGCTTTATGAGAAATAGAGGCTTTTAGTTGGGCTAACTCAGATTTAGACTTTGATAATTTCTCTAAAATGATAGCTTCAAATTCTTTTAATTCTGCTTCTGAGTAGCGGAGCTTGTCATCTACTATGGTTTTCATAACTGTAAAAAGGTTTGATGTTCGGTGAAATATGATAGTGCAAACTTAGTAGTTTTTTTATGGTTTCAATAGTTTTTCACAAAAAATATTTATGAATAGACTATTAACATACTTTTAACGAAAAAGTAGTATTTAGATTTTTTTACCAACTTTCTACAAAGACAAGAAGATAATGACTAAAAGTGCTAAACTCTTGATAGTTAAAAGAAGTTAAATTTTTAAATAATTTCTATTCAAGATTGTTATGTGCTTTCCCCTAAGTTAGCCTTATTTAGTAAAATCTTACGAAAATTGTAAAATAAGGTTCTATTATTTAGCAAAAAAATACGAGATATAAGATTCCTTAATAGGGTGTTCTTTGTTAAACTTCTATTACAGCATCTCTCAACAAAAATATGAGAACTCACCTTTTTATAGCTTTAATAGTAAGCATTAAGATTTATAGCTGTTATTGTTATTTTTTTGAGTAAAAAAAATGTAAAACAAAGAAATTATTACATGAGATAATAAAATGCTAACTGAGCAAAGTTAGTGGGGTTTATCTAGCTTTTTTATTGCTTAACATTACGAAAAAGATTAATAAATGTTATAGTCATGTAATTACTTAAGTTGTTGCAACTATTTTGCCAACTCTAATTAATAAAAAAATAGCTGACACTTTTAGTGTGTCAGCTATTTGGTTGTCAATGAGTTGTAGGTGTTTTTTGCTGTTTACCTACTTGTTGGTATAAATCAGTGGGTACTTTTGAGGAAATAATAGGAGGAGGCGAGGGTGTGTAATTCCATTGTAGCAGCCCTTTTTTCCAGATAAAAACTAAGCCCAAAGTCAAGAAACCCACAAAAACAGCCATTTCTATTAACCAAAACCATTCTATAGCATTGTTTTGAGCATAGTCAGCCACTACTGCCCAAGGAAATAGCAAGGCTAATTCTATATCAAAAAGCAAGAAAACCAAAGCTATGAACAGAAAACGGCTATTGAATTTTGGCTGATTATTACCAATACTTTCTTCACCACTTTCATAAATGCTATTTTTTTCTTCATTCGGCAGGTTTGGGCGAAATAATTTACCCACAGACCACCCGACTACTAAAAAGAGTAAGCCTCCAACAATAAAAACCAAGAGAATAAGTAAATAATCTGTCTGCATAATAAAATCCTGTTAATCCTGCAATCCTGTCAAAAATACAGACCTTACAAGTTAAAAACTCATAAGGTCTGTTTATAGTTACAATATAGTTGCGATAAATTAGCCTTGTTTTTCTAATTTACTATGTGATTTACCATAAGCAAAGTACACCAATACACCGAAAATTAACCAACCTAAAGCTAATAGTTTAGATAAGTTACTAAGGTTAACAATTAAAAATAAATTGGTAGCTATACCTGCCAAAGCAACTAATGGCAATGCTGGCACTTTGAAACCACGCTGCATTTGAGGCTCACGAATACGCAACAACCATACGGCTGCACAGACCATAGCAAAGGCAAATAAAGTTCCAAAACTTGTCATTTCGCCCAAAACGCCAATTGGCGTAAAGGCTGCGACTACAGACACCACTGCACCGACCAAAATCGTACTTTTGAAAGGCGTTTTGAAAGTAGGGTGAATAGCTCTGAAAAATTCAGGCAATAAACCGTCTTTTGCCATACCCAAGAAAATACGAGTTTGTCCTAACATCATTACCAACATTACAGATACTAAACCTACTGTAGCTGCCGTAGTAATGATATAAGCTGCCCAAGGTTTACCTGCTTTTTCAAAGGCTGCTGCTACAGGTGCTTTCAAGGCATCACCTACAATGTCTTTGTAGTTTATCATGCCTGTAAGTACCAAAGAAACCAAGATATAAAGAGCCGTACAAATTAACAAAGACGAGATAATAGCAAAAGGAATGTCTTTTTTAGGGTTAATAGCTTCGCCTGCTTGTGTAGAAACGGCATCAAAACCAATATAGGCAAAGAAAATAGCTGCTGCACCACCAAAAATACCACCAATACCGTAGGCTTGATGGGGTTGTCCGTTTTCGCCTTCTATTGTAGTTGCCTCTGGAATAAACGGTATCCAATTTTCTGGTACAACTGCAAAAGCACCTACCAAAATGACAAATAAAACGGCAGCTACTTTGATTAATACGATAATATTATTAGCACCTGCTGCCTCCTCAATACCTTTTACTAATACATAGGTAACTACCCACACAATAACAAAAGCAGGTAAATTCATAGCAAATCCACTACCGCCTGAATTAGCAAAAGACATAGGGTCATTGACCAAAAAGGCGGGCAAGACGACCCCAAACATTTTCAGAAACTTCCCAAAATAACCCGACCAACTGACGGCAACCGTCATAGCCCCCATCGCATATTCCAAAATAAGCCCCCAGCCGATAATCCACGCAAAAATTTCGCCCACTGTACCGTATGCGTAAGCATACGCAGAACCCTCTACAGGCAACATGGCTGCAAACTCTGCGTAACAAAGTGCAGCAAAAATACACGCAATACCAGCCACCACAAACGACAATGCCAAAGCTGGCCCCGCATGATAGTGTGCTGCTGTACCTGTGAGGACAAAGATACCTCCGCCGATGATAGCACCGATACCAATGGCGGTAAGACTCCATTTGCCCAACACCCTTTTTAATTCACTTTTTTGCATATCAGCTTCAAAGGCACTGATAGGCTTCTTTCTTAAAATGTCACTCATAAACTAAGGTTTTGATAGATGTTGGTTAATAAATTTTGTTTTTTGATTGCAAAGTACGCAACAAAGTTAAGATTTTCTGTTTATCCGTAAATTTTTCACAAAACTTTTAGGAATGGCATAATTTACGTACATTAGTTTTTGTACCTATTTACCTATAATTTTTATGATAGAGGACATGGACAAAGAGGAAACTCCCGAAGAAATTGTACCTCCAAAACCCAAAGGGATTTCCTTAGAAAAACCAGCAACTACGACTACTCCCCCTGTGCCTAATCCTTTCTTTGCGAATATCATTCGGTTGGAACGGAGGGTAACGGCTATGGTACGCCTCATTACTGTTTCTGCTGTTACATTAATCATCTTTTTTCTAAGCATTTACATTACATTGGAACTTCGAAGTAAGGATTTCCAACTAAGTAGCTTTGAAGTACCCGAAGAATTTGAGAAAAATGGCTACAAAAGTAGTGTGGTTTTGAACAAAATTATGTTGCGAATAGACGAAATGAAGAAAACCACCCGTTCTTCGTATTCAGAAAACCGCAAGTACCAAGACAAGGAAGTAGGCAAAGAAATTAATGTAGAAGTAGTAGGCGTAGGTGTTTCTTTAAAGTCTATTATAGAACAACTCCGCCAAATTTTGGGTATAGAACGAAATACAATAAGTGGCTTTGTTACCAAAACAGATAAAAGCATCGCCTTGACCATGCGAATTGGCAATAAAGGCAGCGAAACTTTTGAAATGTCATTAGATTCTATGAGCCAATATGACGGTTTAGAACACCTCATTACCCAAGCCAGCGAATTGGTGTTACAACATACAGACCCTATTGTGATGCTGAATTATTACTTCCAAACCCAAAAAAAAGGCAGAAATATAGAGTTAGCTAAATATTTATTGGTCAATGAACCTGATTATGCGAAGTGGGCATATTTATCTTGGGCTTCGGGCTTGCGTTTAGAAAAACAAAATGATGAGGCAATAGAAATGCTGCAACGTGCCATAGAAGTAGATTCTATGTTTTCTGATGCTTGGAACAGTTGGGGTTCTGTACTTCGCAATCAAAAGAAGTATGACGAGGCTATAGCAAAATATGAAAAAGCCATTCAGTCTAATCCAGATTATTTATTGCCCTATAACAATGTAGCCTTTATTCACTTTCTCAAAGGCGAATATGATATTGCGATTCAAAAATCTAAGGCTATTATTGAGAAGAACCCAGATTTTGGTTATCCCTACAGTATTTTAGCCCAATGTTACGCTAAATTACAACAAGACGAATTATTTTACAAAAACTTAGAAATAGCCCTAAAATACAAAGTACCTGTATGGACTTGGCTCAATTCTGACCCTTGGAAAGACTATGTAGGGCAAGAGAGATTTGACAAGCTAATTGCAAAATATCGGTTAGATTAATGACCTTGTTTGTAGGCTTTGCCGTAAATTGCAAGCCTAATTAATGTGCAGATTTTTCTTATGACAAATTGGTTGTTGCTTGCTTTAGCTTCTTGCTTAGAAGTGTGTTGGGTTTTTAGTGTCAAATTTTTAGATTTCAAAAAGATTTGGAAAATAGATTGGAAAAATTTTTTTGTTGATAATCAAGGCATTATGACCTTAGCCCCTCTCTTTGGCTATATATTTTTTGGTATTACCAATATTATACTTTTTTCTATGGCTATCAAAAAAATCCCTGCCTCAACTGCCTTTGCCGTTTGGATGTCTTTAGCCTTAGTAGGCACAAAAGCTGTAGAATTGATAGGTTTCAAGTATCAATTTTCATGGTCTAATCTGTTTTTTGTCTTATTAATACTCATTGGCATTATCGGCTTAAAAAGTACCACCGCAGAGTAATTGTTAAGATGAAGAATACATTACATTTTTAACATTCAAAAAGAATTCTTTTTGAACACCTTTTCGTAATTTTGTGTTTACAATTTTGCAACATTATCATTGGTTTTGCAGTCTATTGTTGCGGTTTATTCACACTCTATTTACGTGAGGTTTACTATGGAACAACAATCATCATATTTTAAAGATTTGGCACGCAATTACACAGATTTTGCTCGCCAACCTCTGCTTATTTTTCAGTTGGTACTCACCATTATTTATATTCCCTCTATGAGTCTTTGGGTGCCTACATTTCTAAATTTTGTGCAACAGAGAAAAGGGATTTTAATGAATGACTATTTATTAAACATCATTCCTGCGGTAGATGTGTCTATTCCGCTATCTGTATTTTGTTATATGCCTGTCATCTTAGCTATTCTAATTAGCTTGCCTTATGCCAAAAACTTTTTGATAGGTTTACAAACTTACGCCTTAGTTACCACTTTGCGTATGCTTACCATTTTCTTAGTGCCTTTAGAAGCCCCTGCGGGTTACGTACATATCACAGACCCTTTTATGCACAGTATGGTGTATGCGGGACAAGTAATTAATAAAGATTTGTTTTTCTCTGGTCATACCTCTACCATGATTGTCTTGTGGCTCATGGTGCCACAACGCTGGAAATCTCTTTTCGCATTTTTTGCGGTCATGGTGGCTACTTTGGTTTTGGTACAACACGCCCATTATACGATTGATGTCATAGCAGCACCATTTTTCACTTTGTTTGTTTACCAAATAGTGAGTGTAGCACACAGCATAAAATTTGTTTGGGAAGAAGGCAAAGTATATATTAACGAACAAGTGTATGAGTTGAGTTTGTTACCAAAGTTTTTGAAAAACTAATTAGCATTAAACCAAGAGCTTCGTAAAATAAGCCACTCAATCAAAGTTTATCATTAAATAAACTTTGATTGAGTGGCTTATTTTCTTACCATAAAAATTAAAATCCACCATGCGTAAAGATGTCATCTTTTGTAAAAACAGTAAACTTGCAGGGTTGCAGACTCGTAAAAAGATGACATCTTTGGACTGTATTTTATTTATAATTGGTATAACTTATTTTAACTCAATATTTTATGAAAATTACAACCTTAGTTATTTGCTTTTAAATTTGCCTTCAATGCTGTGTTTTTGCACAAAGTTCCTATAAAAAATATTATGAAACGATTAATCAAGCAGAGTTAGCCATTGTTGATAGCAATTATCAACAAGCATTTGCCCATTATCAAACAGCTTTTCAACTTGTAAATACTCCTTTTGTCAAAGATTATTATAATTCATTGGTTTGTGTTGTTTTATTAAATCAACATAGAATAGCATTTGAATTAATGGAAAAATTAGTGTTAAAGGGCTGTTTACTAAGCACCTTTGAGCAAGCATTTTTTAATAATTTAAGGCAACAAAATCAAGATTGGCAAAATTTTTTGGCTAAATACCCTCAATTACATCAACAATACACGCAACAGCTTAATTACAGTTTAATTAATTTGTATGATTCATTGGATAAGGTGGTTGTAGAAAGTGGCATCACAATAAATAATGTGAATAGCTGGCAAGATGTACTAAGTGACGAGAACATTATGAAACGTGCTATGCTACTCAAAAGTAAATTACTGAATCATGCTGCTCCTAATGAAGCAAAAGTGGGTTATCTACCAAAAGGCGAAATAGCTTTAAGAGAACTATTGACTGTAGATATAGATATTTTGCTATTTCCTCTCAAAGTAGCTTTATTAAGGGGAGAACTAAGCCCCACAACTTATTTAAGTATAGTTGGCTACTATAAACGCAAAGAGCCTTTGTATAAAGAGGCACATATAGTAAAAATGGCTGAATATGTAGGTTGGACTAAAATAACAGAAGAAAAATATAGGCTGACAGACGAAAATCTTATTGAATTGGGTTTACATACTTTTCAGGAAAGTCTTAAAAAGGCTAAATTCGGAGCAAAGTTTAGCAGTCGTTACTTTTTAGGGATTGGAGCTACAATTAATGGAGAACTGGATACGCCTCATCACATTAATCAACAAGCATTTTTTAGAAGTCATTTTGAAAAAAACTTTGTAAATGGCTACTTTACAACAGACGAAATCCGTAACCTAAGCACTCCCAAAGCAGAAATTTATATGTTTCGCCCATAAAGTAAATCTTTAGAATTAGAGGGGATAAAGGTTTGTAGCATAAACTTTGTTTTATGTCTGTAATGTATTACTAATCAAGTAACTACCTCACAGACTAAAGTCTATGCTACAAATTTTTATAAGGTTTACTCTTTTATAAACTTAGCAGTGTACCTTTGTTTACCATTTACAGCCTCTAAAACATATACCCCTTGTGGTAAGGTGGCTAATTCTAATGTTGTTTTATTGGCTGCTATTATTGTTTTTTCTAAGGCTTTTTGCCCTAACAAATTGTAAACACTGATACTATATGTTTGTGGCTGCAAAGGCAGTTCTATAATGGCTTTGTCTTGCACAGGGTTCGGGTACATACGCAAGTTTTGCGTAATCAAATCATCAAAGAAGCCTGTAGGCAATTCTTCTTTTGGCAATTCGGCTGTCCAAATTCCCCTGCCATGTGTAGCAATTACGACTTGATTATCAACTAATTTCATGCTCCAAACCGCCACAGAAGGTAAATCACTTTGTAAGTAATTCCAAGATTGTCCGCCATTAGTCGTTTCAAAAATACCTAACTCTGTGCCTGCCCATATTCTTTGTGTATCTTTTGGAAATACAAAAACCGAATAAACAGCTATATCAGGAAAACCGTTATTGCTTACGGTATTTGTGCCTGTAGCCCCAAAGCCCGACAAATCTGTCCATGTACGTCCTAAATCTCTTGTTAATAAAATTTTGGGTCTATTAGGCAATGAAAATGTAACAAAGGTGGTATTAGGTTCTGTTGGGTGTGGAATAATATTTGTCATAGCACCCATAGCACGACTAATGTTCGTAGTAGCTGTAAAGTTTCTACCGCCGTCGATAGATACGAATAAACTCGTTTGTGAGGTCATACCGCCCCCTGCCCAAACAATATTAGGATTAGCAGATGAAATACGCACATTCATAGGTCGCATACTTGGCTCGTCTGTTGCAGCATTGAGCCTGAACAACCACCTTGCATCTGTCATGCGTGTAAGTTGCCAACTTGTACCAAAATCTGTGCTACGCCATACACCAGACCTCCCCACTACCATTAATACATCTGGACTTGCAGGGCTGTAACCTACTCTACTAATAAAAGGAGCATTGTTACTTCCTGTGTCTGTCATGCCCGAAGTGCCACTTCCCCAAGTAGCACCACCATTTCTCGACAAATTAAAGCCGTTGAATTGTGAGCTACCAAAGATTTGATTAGGGTTATTGGCATTAAAAACAACTTCAAAACCATCTCCACCAATAATACGGCGGTAGTCTGTTGCAGCATTTATACTACCTTGTGGCGACAACCAAGTGCCATTGTCTTGAGTTCCCCCTGCAAAAATATCTACGCCTTTGGCTTTGTCTGCTCCATAAAACTGCGTGGTGTTATAGTTCCTGCCTAATCTATTAAAACTTCTTCCACCATCTTCAGAAATAGAGAAACCGCCATCATTGCCACTTAATAAGGTAAATGTATTTGCATTGGCGGAAGGCAAAGCTAAGAGTGTATGGTGGTCGGGGTGTGTACTTGCAAATACATTTTCTTTGTCAAATTCGCTGTAAGCATCTGTAATGTTATCTACAGTGGCTTGGCGTAATGTAGGAAATCCGTAGGCAATACGTAGCGTAGAAGTAGGTAAGTTAGCTGCGTTCCATTTTGCTCCAGCAGTTAGTACAGGCCAAAAATTATACATCATCTTGATAACATGACCACCATCTACTGTAATTTCAGGGCTTGGTGTGGTGTTGCTATATGGTATAGTGTGTACATATAAATATTCTCTTGGAATAGGGTCTATATTTTGTTCTTCTAGCTCGAACTGCCCATCATTTTTTTGGTCTCTAAAAGAAACCATTAGTTGTTGGTTGCGTGCTACGTCCCATACCTCAAAAGGTACATCTACATAATCTCGGTAGCTGTATTGGTTATTAGGTACGCCAGAAGTAGCCCCTGTGGGAACAGTAAATCTATGTGCCTTTTGCTTGCGGTTAGCCCCAAAACGAATTTCTATGGTGGTCATACCTGTCCCCGTTTGTATTCGAGAGTTCCATTCTGTAAAGTTTTGGACTCTCACAAAAGATAAGAAATTCTGTGTGTTTAATTCACTTACACCCAATAACATAGGGGTTGTGCCTTGCGAGGTTTGTGTTCCCACATCTATACGCCATACATTGACACCTCCTACAAAAACACTATTTTCTGATAATGGGCTTACTAAGACACAGTTGTCATACCAACCTTGCCCACCTAAAAAATTAGTTTTTGCTGTATTATTCACTTGTTGCCAAGATGTGCCTCCGTTGTCCGTAACAAATACTTCTGATTCATCACTGTCTATCTCTAATGACGCATACAGTTTATTAGGATTTTGCGGAGCAATAGCTAACTCTATACGTCCCCCTGCTATAATACCTTCAGAAGCTGGCAACCATGTTAAACCAGCATCTGTAGATTTTACTACTGTACCGCCATTGATGGCTGCATATTGAATAGAAAAATTATTAGGGGTAAACAAAATTTGTTGGCAGTCCGAACTTGCTATATACACTTGTGTCCATGTAGTTCCGCCATTGGTGCTTCTGAAAATGCCTGTATCTGTGGCTGCCAATACAATATTTTCGTTGCGTGGGTCGACAATGATGCGGTTTACATACTTAAAGTTTGCATCATTGGTAGTGCTACTCAAGGCTTGCCAAGTAGTACCTCTGTCTGTAGATTTAAAAATACCAGCCCCTACCACTGCCCCTGTGTTTCCGTAACCCTCGCCTGTTCCTGCATAAATTACATTAGGGTTGGCGTTACTACGAGCTAAGGCATTTGTCGAGAGAGATGGCAAATTAGGCGTGAGGTTTATCCAAGTACGTCCTCTGTCTGTGCTACGCCATATACCACCACTTGCAGACCCCGCCAACCATATTTGCGAATTGTCAGGGTCTATCAATATAGCTCTGGTACGTGCAGGCACATTGGCAGGCCCTCTTTCTCTCCACGTAATTGTATTTTCGGTACGAGCCTCTGCAAAAACGGCATTTGTAAGTGCCTTTTGGTAGGCTTTCATCAAATAACCGTATTGGTAAGTAGGTGCATTAGCTCCTTCGCCTGTACGAATTAATTGGTCATACAAACGGTATTCATCAGGACTATTGGCTTTGTGGTAGCCGTTGAGCCTACGAATCCTTTTCTTGTTATATTCTTCTAGAGCCAACTGCTCAACAGTTTTTTCTTGCGAATCAACAGTGTTATTACTTTGACAACCAACAAGTTGCCCTACTAATAACGCAAATCCTACTCCTTTGTAAAGAGATAAACGGAAAGGTTCAAATAGTTTTTTCATGTAGGTAAATGCTTATAGGTAATTTTAAATTAGTAAATTTTAATTGCCTTCAACCTATAAGGTTTTTAAAACCTTATAGGTTGAAACTATTGTATTATTTTCACCAATTCATTCACTATATCTCTGGTATTGCTAAGGCGAGGCACTTTGTTTTGCCCGCCCAACTTACCTTGTTGCTTCATATATTGAATAAACGCATCAGGTTGTAAGGCACTCACTACGGCTGGTCGTAAAATATTTCCTTTGATGAGGTCATCATAATAAATGTTCAACTGCCTTAGTTTTAAATCCAATGTGGCAGCAAATTGTTCTATGTCTTTGGGTTTTTTGGCAAAGGCAATGCACCATTCGTGGTACGGCAAACCTTCTTTGGGCGTAACTTGTGGGGCAACGGTAAACTCCACCACTTCGGTTTCGGGGAAAGTTTGAATGGCATACAACAAGGCTTTTTCTACTTCTTCGGCAATGACGTGTTCGCCAAAAGCCGAAATAAAATGCTTGATACGCCCTGTAACTACAATACGGTAAGGATTTTTACTTACAAATTTTACGGTATCGCCAATGCTGTAGCCCCAAAGTCCTGCGTTGGTATTCAAAATAATGGCATAATTTACCCCTAATTCTACATCTTCTATGCTAATTCGGCGTGGATTGGGCGAAAAATACTCATCTGCCCTGATAAATTCATAAAACATTCCATTGTCCAACAATAACAGCAAACCTTCTTGTTCTTGCGAATCTTGGTAAGCAATAAAACCTTCGGAAGCAGGGTAAGTTTCTATCGAGTGAATAGGTTTGCCAATACTTTCAAAAATTTTCTTTTTATAAGGCGAAAAATTCACGCCACCATACACAAACAGCGAAAAATTTGGAAATACATCTTTAATTTTCTTGCCTGTCAATGCCTGAATCTTGTCAAAATACATTTGCACCCAAGGCGGAATGCCCGAAATCAAAGACATATCTGCCCGCAAAGTTTCTTGAATAATCTTGTCCAATTTCGTTTCCCAGTCTTCAATACAATTAGTTGTGTACGAAGGCATTTGGTTAGTTCGCAAGTACGCAGGTACGTGATGATTCACAATACCCGACAACCGACCCACATACGTATTGCCTTTTTTAGACATTTCGGGGCTGCCCGATAGAAAAATTAGTTTTCTGTCCAAAAAATCGGCATTGCCTGTTTCATAAATATAAGACAATAAGGCATTTCTAGCACTATTGATATGGTAAGGAATAGACTCTTGGGAAATGGGAATGTATTTTAAGCCCGAGGTCGTCCCCGAAGTTTTTGCGAAGTACAAAGGTCTGCCTGTCCACAAGATATTTTCCCAACCGTCTATGACCAAATCAATGTATTTTTTTAGCCCTTCGTAATCTCTGATAGGTACATGGGCTTTGAAGTCTTCGTAAGAACGGATAGCCTCAAAGTGGTGGTCTTCTCCAAAAACAGTTCTGCGTGCTTGTTTGACAAGAGCATGAAATACTCTTTTTTGTGTTTCAACAGGTCTTTCTGACCAATGGCGTTGCTGTGCAGCTATATAGGCAGCGAAAATTTTACCCGCAAAAGACTTTATCATACTTGCCGTTTCGTTTTTTCAAAGGTAGTAAATACTACATATTTTGGTAGGCAAAGGGGAGGGATTTTTAGTAATCATTACTACTTTTCAAAAAACTGTATGCCTCCTATACAACCTTTTTGTGATTTAGTTACCCTATTGGAACAAATCCTTTTAACATCGTCTTTAGGTCATGTCGTTTCTTGACGTAAAGACGATGTTACAAATCTCTATTTGAGTGGTGTAGAGTGATTTTTACATTTCCCAATTTTTCTGCAAAAAAGCAATACTTTTCACCAAATCTTCATGCAAATAACGGTCTGCTGCCACAAAAGGCACAGTTTGGCGGTACAGCCCCACAATTTTTTCTAATTGTGGCGAAGTCTGCAAAGGTCTGCGAAACTCTAAGGCTTGGGTAGCCACCAACAACTCTATTGCCAATACTTTTTCTACATTTTCTACTACCGAATAGGCTTTTACCGCAGCATTTGCCCCCATACTTACATGGTCTTCTTGTCCGTTAGACGACACTATGCTGTCCACAGACGCAGGCGTACAAAACTGCTTGTTTTGGCTTACAATGGACGCAGCCGTATATTGCGGTATCATCATACCCGAATGTAAGCCCGAAGATGCCACCAAAAACGCAGGTAGTTGGCGTTGTCCTGAAATAAGTTGGTAAATGCGTCTTTCCGAAATATTGGCTAATTCCGCCACTGCTATAGCCAAAAAGTCTAAGGCTAAGGCTAAGGGTTGCCCATGAAAATTACCGCCTGATAAAATTTTATTGGCTTCGGGAAAAATATTAGGGTTGTCCGTTACCGAGTTGATTTCTGTCGTAAATACTTGTTCGCAGTACGACAAGGCATCTTTGCTTGCCCCATGTACCTGTGGCACACAACGGAATGAATAAGGGTCTTGCACTTGTTGTTTGGCTTGTTGGGCTATTTCGCTGCCGTTGAGCCATGTTCTTATAGCCTTTGCTGTGGCTATTTGCCCTTGATGTGGGCGAATTTGGTGCAATAAATCATCAAAAGGTTCTGTTCTGCCATCAAACGCATCTAAACTCAAAGCAGCTAAGGCATCTGCCCATTGGCTCAACCGTTGGGCGTGCAAAATGCACCAAACACCGTAGGCACTCATAAATTGCGTACCATTCAACAAAGCCAAGCCTTCTTTTGCCTTAAACTGCAAAGGTGTCCAACCTAATTGGGCATAAACGGCTTGTGTTGCTTGCTTTTTGCCTTCAAAATAAACTTCGCCTTCGCCCATCAATGCCAAAGACAAGTGAGCTAACGGAGCTAAGTCGCCAGAAGCCCCCAAAGAACCTTGTTGGTAAATCACAGGCAAAATTTGATGATTAAACAAAGCTATTAACCTCTCTACGACCTCCAGCGTAATGCCCGAATTGCCATACGCCAAAGACTGTATTTTTAACAACAACATTAACTTTACCACGTCTTGTGGCACTTCTTTGCCCAAACCGCAAGCATGAGAACGGACTAAATTGGCTTGTAGGGCTGTTGTATCTTCGTAGTTAATCAGGTGGTTGCACATAGCCCCAAAACCTGTGTTAATGCCATAAATAGGCGGGGAATTAGGCGTAAGTTGTTGTTCTAAAAAATTTCTACCTGCCAAAATGCGTTGTTGGGTGTCTGCCGAAAGTTGGATTTGGTAGTTTTGTGGGGAAAAAATTACTTTTTGTAGATTTGCCAAAGTAACAGTTTGCAAGTCTATGCTTATGTGGTGGTCTGTTATATGCATAAGTGGTCGTAAGATTTGGTTAAGTGGGTGCAAAAATCTTACTTTTTAGGCAGGAAAAAAAGAAAAGCAATAGAGATTACAGAATAAGGGACTTTGAAAAGTTATTTTTTGTATATTTGATTAGGACTTACGCACCGAAAACTTACATAAGATTTTCTTTAAGCATTTTACTGATAATCTTTTCTCTGAATTGATACCAATTGGCAATAAGTTTATTTATTACCTTTTCTTCTAAGGTAATAAAAGCCCATAGTGCGGAAAAGATGTGATTCTTCACCGCAATAGTCCGTCTGACCATAAATTTTTCTATATTACAAAGCTGTTTGATAGCCCTGTGAAACTGCTCAATATGCCAATGGTCTTTGTGTGCTTTCTCAAAAGCCTCTTGGGTAGCTTTTTGTGGCTGACTGGGTAGTTGGTCTTGTTTTTTGGGGTGTTGGTAATACACATAATGCCTTGCTTGCCCGTTTTCCTGTGTGCGAAAAACCGTCACCCAATCAAAAGCCTTTAGATGTGTAAATAAGCCCTCTTCCGAAATTACAGCCTCGCTAACCTGTTCATAATGACCTTTTTGTGTGGAAATTTGCCTGTCTTTTTCTACTGCAAATAAGGCATCTAAACCGTATTTACGACAAAGTTTAAGGTTAAACAGACTGGCATACCACGTATCCACTGTGACGATTTTAGGTTGTAAACCCCAATCTAAAACCTCTGCTAGCATTTCTGCAAATAAATAGTTTTTGGTTTTCTCACTACCTTGCAGATAAATTCGGTAGTTCACAGGCAAACGATGACCTTGCAAATCAGTGTAAAACAAGGTAACTAAGCAAATCCCTTGCACCACAGCGTGGTGCTTACCCGAATAATGCCGACCAATCAACTCATTTTTGCTGGCATCAGCGTAGGGCTTATCTAAAATACTATCATCACAACTCAAAGTGCCACCTATAAGGTTGAGCAGGGATTTGCTTCGCAAAAACAGGTCGTAAGGGATATAATTTTCACGAACCAATTGGTTTAAAACCGCATCATGCGACATTGTTTCCATACTATTTGCCAATTTGGTGCAACCTCCATTAACGGGAACAGTTAATAAATAATTGCTATACAAAGTTAAATTGCACAATGCGGTGCTTATTTTATGCAACTCTCGCATAAAAGTATAATTTTACAAGTATAACAAAACTTAAATAAGTTTTCAGTGCGTAAGTCCTATGTAAGTAAAAATCTTCAGGTAATCTCCTTGCTTGGTTTGATTAAGAGTCAAGTGCCTTTCGGCGAGAAGTAAGCAAGGATTGACCTGAATGGTAAGGCAGGGTGGATTCGAACCACCGACCCACGGCTCTACAGGCATAGAAGTAAATCTTATTTGACCGTTGCGATAATCATAAAATTGTTCGTTGCTCTACCCACTGAGCTACTGCCTCTTGTGCAAAAACGGTAATCGTAAAAGTTTTTTTCAACCAAAGAAAGTAGAAGTAACTTTGCCTTGACCGTTGTTTGATGCTACAAAGTAACCATAGTCATACGCAATGTATGTGCGTAATCAAATAAATTTTAGGCGTTTTTTAGCTATTAGCTCAAATTGCTAAATTTTTTCAGAAAAAAATCACTGAAAATGTAACTGCTTCATTTATTTATCGTAATATTGCAATATAACGATTAAGATTATGGGAGCAAGCAAAACAGAACATTTTAGCATTGAACAAAATACGATTGCCACTTTGATAAAAGCCCTTAGCCACCCCGCAAGAGTGGCAATTATAGAGTATTTATTAAAGGTAGATGCTTGTATTTGTGGAGATATTGTTGATGAATTGCCTTTGTCGCAGCCCACAGTGTCGCAGCACTTGAAAGAACTGAAAACGGCTGGTTTAATCAAAGGCACAGTAGAAGGTACAGCCATTTGTTATTGTATAGATGAAACTGGCATTGCAAAACTGCAAAACTACTTTAACCATTTAGCCCAAACATTGGAACAAAAGAATAATGGGTGTTGTGGGTAAAAAAACTCCCCTCTCCAAATGGAGAGGGGGCAAGGGGTGAGGTCATATTTTTCTCTTTAAACAATCTAAATCCTATGAAAATTTCAGCATTTAAACAGCAACTTGCCAACCTTAGCACCCTTGATGTGCTGCAAAGTAACGGCGAAAAAGTACCTGCACATTTCCATATCACAGAGGCAGGACTAACGACTAAACACTTTATTGATTGTGGTGGCACGATTCGCACACAAAAAAGTATTAGTTTGCAAATGTGGGTAGCCGATGATGTAGCTCACCGTCTTTCACCCCAAAAGTTGGTAACAATCATTGAAAAGGCTCAACCTTTGTTCGGCAACGAAGATTTGGACGTAGAAGTAGAGTACCAAACCGAAACAATTAGCCGTTTTGATGTCGAGTTCAATGGTTCGGCTTTTGTATTGCAAAGCAAACAAACAGACTGTTTAGCCAAAGATAATTGTGGTGTACCCCAAGAGAAGCCAAAAATTAAGTTGTCGGCTTTACAAAATGCGTGTTGTGAGCCGAATAGTGGCTGTTGTTAAACTGTAGCTACGGACTTTAGTCAAATGCTATTAAGCTAAGAAAATCAAATAACCCCGTTAGGGCAATTCCATTGTGGGTGTAATATTTATAGAAAATAGTGAACCGACTCAACTTCTAAACCCCGTAGGGCAATTCCATTGCGGGTTCATATGCCACCCCTACGGGGTTTTGGTGCAATACACTCTATTTTTACTATAAATATGTCAGTCCTAACGGACTTAGAATAAATATAATAACTTAATAATCAATTAGTTGTAAATATTTTATTTTTACTTTCTTAGCTTAATAGCATTGGACTTCAGTCCGTAGATTGTGTAATCAAAGATTACAGACTGAAGTTCGTAGCTACAGCTGTGAGTTTGCTTTTAGCATAAATTTACTAACAATTATTTTTCCTACTTTCTATGCAAATCAACACAATAACTTCGGCAGATTACGCCCAACTTGCAGAGGTTTATCGGCAGGGCATAGCTACGGGCAAAGCCACTTTTCAGACTGTACCCACAGATTGGGAAACTTGGGACAAAGGACACTTGGAGGTATGCCGTTTGGCGGTTTTTGAGGGCGAAAAAATGGCGGGTTGGGCAGCACTTTCGCCTGTGTCGAGCAGGTGTGTGTATGCGGGTGTGGCAGAGTTGAGTATTTACATAGCTACGGACTACAGAGGCAAAGGCATTGGCAAATTATTGCTAAGGGCATTGGTCGAGGAAAGTGAAAAAGCAGGATTTTGGACATTACAAGCTGGGATTTTCCCTGAAAATACGGCAAGTATTCAGTTACACAAAAGTTGTGGGTTCAGAGAAATTGGCTACAGAGAAAGAATAGGGCAACTCAATGGTGTTTGGCGAAACAATGTCATTTTGGAAAGAAGAAGTAAAATTGTAGGCGTATGAAAACTATCTTTTTAAGGTACAAAAAACCTATTATCATTATTACATCAGTCATTATTCTTCAAATCATTTTTGGATTTGACCCAAAATTTTTAATCATCAATCTTATTTGGTTATTGGTATGACAACAAAGAAAATTCTGGTACTCTGCACAGGTAACAGTTGCAGAAGTCAAATTGCAGAGGGCTATTTGCGTTTTTTTGCAGGCAATAAGGCAGAAATTTATAGTGCTGGTATCAGTACACATGGCGTAAACCCCAAAGCTATAGCCACAATGTTAGAAGACGGCATAGACATTTCGCAACATACGTCTAACCATATAGACGAGTATCGGCATCTCAATTTTGATTATGTAATTACGGTCTGCGACAATGCCAAAGAAAATTGCCCTTATTTTCCGAGCCAAGCCCAAAAATTTCATCACAATTTTCCCGACCCTGCCAAAGCTACAGGCACCGAGGAGGCTATTAAAGAGGAATTTCGGCAGGTAAGAGAGCAAATTAAGGTGTATTGTAAAGAGTTTGTAAGCAATAATGTAGGGTAATTTATGGAACTACTATTTTTTTAACAGAAAAATAGAAAGTTGTACCCTCATTTACAACAGATTGGACGGAGATTTTGCCGTCAAGTTTTTCTACCAATTTCTTGACGGTAAATAAGCCCACCCCTGTACCTTTTTTGCCATACCTATCTTCATTTTCTAAGGTAGTGAACAGTTGAAAGATTTTATCTTGGTGTTCTTTGGGTATGCCTATGCCATTGTCTTTCACCGAAAAATAATAAAAATTTTCATCTTCTTTTAGCTCAATGGTGATTACAACTTTCGGCTTGTCATTATATTTTATTGCATTCGTAATCAAATTAAGAAAAATCTGTTCTAATATGGTATGGTAGGTAATGATGCTGATTTCGGCAGTTGGATAACTAATATCGTGTGTATTTTGTGGATTAACTAATAGATGAATGGATTGAAAAAAATCTTGTAGTACCACCTTTTCAGGTGGATTTTTAGCACTACCAACATTTCTCGAATAGTATAAAATGCCATCTACAAGTTGTTTCAGTTTGTCAGTAGAAAGATGAATAAGTTGGAGTAAAGAAAGACTTTCTGTATTTAATTGAAATGCAGGGTCATCACCCAACAAATTGACCAATTGGATAATATTGCTTAAAGGGGCTTTTAAATCATGGGAAACTACATAAGCAAATCTTTCTAACTCCGTATTGACTTCTTTTAGTTTTCGGTTAGCTTCTTCCGCCTCGTATTTTGCTTTAAGCAACTCCTGTTCGTAGGCTTTACGTTGTGTAATATTAAAAATGGTGGTGTGTACTATTATTGCATCATTTTGAGAACTTTTTACGATTCTACTATTCATCAACACGGGGATTTTCTGCCGATTTTTGCCAAGCATCTCAAGACTAATTTCTTGCACAGAGCCTTGCATTTGTAACAGTGGTGCGTAGTGGGTTTCATAGTAGATTTTGCCTCCCATAGACAGTAAATCTTGCAAATATAGCACATCAACTACCTCCTCTTGTTGGTAGCCAAGCCATTGTAACAAAGTGGCATTGATTTGCACTATCAAGCCATTCTCCAAATAGGACAAATAACCACACGGAGCTTGGTGATAGAGTTCTTCGGGTGTGGCTATAATTTTGTTCAATGGCATTGGTCAAAAAGTAGTTATGGGTGTAAAAAATCTTGAATAGCCTCTATAGTTTCTTGTGGAGAACTTAGATGTGGACAATGCCCAGTCGCCTTTAAGATATGCAATTTACTATGTGGGGTGTGTTCATGCACATATTTTCCAACAGCCAAAGGAGCAATAAAATCGGAACTACACTGCAAAATTAAGGTTTTTATTTGATTTTTGGGCAAATCTTGGCGGTTATCGCCACCAAAAGTAACTTTTGCAAAGTGTTTTGCTATTTCAGGATTATTTCTACAAAAACTATTTTTCAGTTCTTCTGTGAATGCTGGTTGGTCTGGGTTACCCATAATGACAGGCGTAATAGCACTTGACCACCCCAAGTAATTGCTGTCCAATGCCTCTGCCAATTCTTGAATATCTTGTGCCGAAAAACCTCCTACATAGTCCTCGTCATTCAAATAACGGGGCGAAGGGCAAACCATAATATGACGAGCAAACAGATGTGGGGCTTTATTCGCAGCCAACAAGCCTATCATACAACTTACGGAGTGTCCTACCAATGTTACATTTTTTAGGTCTAAGATAGTACAAATTTCTATGATGTCATCTGCATAACCTTTTAAAGTATTGTACTTTTCGTAGTTATATGCTGTAAGGTCGGACTGTCCAGAACCTACATGGTCGAATAAAACAATAGTAAATTGTTGCTCAAAAGCAGGTGTAATAAACCGCCACATACTTTGGTTGCAACCATAGCCATGTGCCAATAACATGACTTCTTTTCCACTACCCTGAATAGTAATGTTGTTGCGTTGAATGATTGAAGATTTGTCCATTAGTTTTTAAAATTGTATTATTGTATAGTTATATATTTATATGTATTTTAGTAAGCAAAATAATATAATACTACTACAAAGATTACTGTGAAGTCATAAAACTTCGCAGCTTAGCAGTTTATACAAACTACTACTATCAAGTAAAATTGTACAAAAAAGGTAGATGCACCTTTAGCCGAATCTACCTTTTTTTATCTGATTACTTACAAACTAAGTAAAATATTTATGGTGTAAAGCCCATTATTAATACATTGCTAATAACTCTTTGGCACTTTCGTAGGCTGTGGCACTTGGTTTTGCTCCGCCTATCATTTGGGCTATTTCGTGTACTCTTTCTTCGTGGTTCAGTTGCTTGATACGTGAAATAGTACGGTCTGTACTGTTGTCTTTGTAAACGTAATAGTGGGCATGACCATTGGAAGCCATTTGAGGCAAGTGCGTAATGACAACTAATTGGTGTCTGTCCGACATTTTTTTCATCATTTTAGCCACTTTGATAGCCACTTCGCCAGAAATACCTGTATCTATTTCGTCAAAAATAATGGTAGGCAATGCCGTTTTTCCTGCCAAGATATATTTGACACACAACATTAGCCTTGAAAATTCACCGCCAGAAGCTACACTTTTGAGGGTTTCGGGCTTTTTGCCTTTGTTGGCACTGAACAAAAATGTAACCTCGTCATTGCCCATGACCTCAAAGTCTATAGGTTGGTGGGCTATTTGCAAACGTGCATTCGGCATACCCAAATCTGCCAACAATTCATTGATAGCATTTTCTATCGACGGCAACACCGCCAAACGGCTTGTACTAAGGACTTCGGCAGCTTTTTTCATCTCGTCCATTGCTTTTTGTTGGGCTTTTTGAGCAGTTTGGAGTTCCTCGTCTAAATTGAGGACTAAACTTACTTTTTTGTCCAATTCATTTCGCAGCGTAACCAATTCTTGTACGGTGGTGGCACTATGTTTTTTCTGCAAATTGTATAATAAAGAAAGTTGTTCTTGCAAAGCCAAAGTTCTTTCTTGGTCTGTAACTAAATTTTCTTCTTCACTTTCCACTTCTCGCACAATATCCTGCACCTCAATCACTACACTTTGTAAACGATTCGCCAGATTTTGGTAATTTTCGCCAAAATGAGCCAAAGAATTGAGTTGTACCAAAACACTTTTCAATGATTTACTAATACCAAATTCGCCGTCTGTAAAATATTGCAGCGTAGTAGCCAGTTTTTCTTTGATTTGTTCTACATTTTCCAACACCTCTAACTCTTGTTCCAAAGTTTCTTGGTGTAAATTATCTAATTTGGCTTTGAGCAATTCTTCCAATAAAAATTTATTATAATCCAACTCCTTCGCAGCAGCTTGGGCTTCTGTTACCAACTTTTTGTAGTTGCTTTCTGCCTTGCGGTAGGCTTTATAGGTTTGTTGGTAGTGTTGCAATGCGTCTGTATTTTGGGCAAAAGCATCTACTACGCCCAACTGATACTCGTTAGTGCCTAAACGCAGGGTGTCGTGCTGTGAATGAATATCCATCAATTTTACCCCAATTTGCTTGAGTAAATCCAAATTGGCGGGGGTATCATTCAGAAATGCCCTTGATTTTCCCGAAGGAGCAATTTCACGCCTAATTACGCAGGTTTCGTCATAATCAATGTCGTTTTCCTCAAAAATAGCCTGTAAACCGTAGCCTTTGATGTCAAAAACACCTTCTATGACACACTTTTCTGTTTCATCAAAAAGCACCTTGTTTTCTGCCCTATTACCGAGCAGTAAGCCAATAGCCCCCAACATAATAGATTTCCCTGCACCTGTTTCGCCTGTAATAATATTGAGTTGGGCAGACGGCAATAATTCCAACTGTTGGATTAAGGCATAGTTCTTTATGGTCAATTGCTTGAGCATACTGCGTTAATTAATGATTTGATGGCGGTAAAATTAATATTTTTTTATTGTAACTACTGAAATTCATCAAAAACTTTTACGATATTTAGCTATTGTAAGCCTTTTATGCCTGAAAAATACGGATTTTTCTGTGCCTAATCATTTTTTTGCCTATTTTTAACTACAAAACTACTTTGCTGTAGCTACGAAATTCATACAAGAACACAGATTTTACTGATTTAACAGATATACGCCACTTCATTTCATTGATAGTTAAATACAATGTTTATTACTAGAAAATAGTGAAAATCTGTCAAATCCGTACAATCTGTATTTCTGAAAGTATTGCGTAATAGAACACGGATTTTACTGATTTAACAGATACATATTAATTAATTTCATTGATATTATCATGGAAAAATTACTACATAAAGAAACTACTGATGGCATAATCAAAGCCTACTATGATGTGTATAATGAATTAGGTTATGGCTTTTTGGAAAGAGTTTATCAAAACGCCATGTATTTTGAGCTGAAACGACGAGGTTTTGTTGTCGAAGCTCAAAAGCAAATCAATGTATTTTATCAAGGAGTTTTGGTGGGGACTTATTATGCTGATTTGTTGATTAACAATACTATTATCGTGGAACTAAAAGCCAATCAAGTTTTAGCCTATGAAAATGAAGTGCAACTATTGAATTACTTACGAGCTACAACAATGGAAATAGGGTTGTTACTGAATTTCGGGAAGCAAGCAGATTTTAAACGACTGATTTTTACAAACGATAGAAAAAAACACCTTCATAAACAATAACAATCTGTCTAATCCGTACAATCTGTGTTCCTAAAAACATTATGTAAAAAAACACAAACCTTATAAATTTGATAGCTATAAATACCTATTACCTTACAAAAATATTTTCTACTATGACACCTTCGCCCGATATTTCTTTGGCTACTCTCAAATTAGACCTTATCCAATGGCTTGCCCAAGTGGAAGACTTGGAGGTGCTGGAGCAAATTCAAGCCCTGCGTGAGCAAAGCCAAGCCACTGAAAAAGAAATAGTTACACCGCCTTATTATGAAGAAAAAAGTAGTTATACCGTAGAGGACATTCAGGCTATAGCCGATAAATTTCCTGCCGAAAAAGCATGGACATACCAAGACTTGCAAACTTATTTCCCTCAAAATCTCAAAATCAAAGTCGAAATTCTTAATAACCAACTATTTATCATGCCTTCGCCTTCTTTTATTCACCAAAAAATCTCTAATAAGCTATCAAGTCGTATGACTTATTTTATAGAACAGCACGAGTTAGGGGAATTATTGACTGCCCCAATGGACGTACTTTTTGATGAAAACAATGTGGAACAGCCTGATATTCTGTTTATTGCGGTGAGTAGGTACGAGATTATTCAAGAAAATGTGATAAACGGTTCGCCGACTTTGGTAGTAGAAATCATGTCGCCTGCCAACAAAAAGAAGGAAAGAGAGGCAAAACATGACTTGTACGAAAAACATGGCGTAGAAGAATATTGGACAATTTACCCTAAAAAAAGGGCTGTGAAAGTAGAGGTTTTGGAAGAGGGCAAGTACAAAGTTTTTTCGGAAGGCAAAAAAAGTGGTGTCATTCAGTCCGCAGTTTTGAAGGGTTTTGAGATAAAAATTGAGGAGTTGATGCCTGAAAAGGCATAAAATAACAAAAAGCCCCCTCTCCAAACGAAAAGGGGGTTGTATCTAAGATGAATACACCTTACACATCAAATTTTATTCCTTGTGCCAAAGGCAAAGCAGTTCCGTAATTAATCGTGTTGGTTTGGCGACGCATATAGATTTTCCACGCATCAGAACCAGACTCACGCCCACCACCTGTTTCTTTTTCGCCACCGAAAGCACCGCCAATTTCTGCACCAGAAGTACCAATATTTACATTGGCAATACCGCAATCTGAACCCCAATGTGCCAAGAATGCCTCTGTTTCTAACAAGTTGTTAGAGAAAATAGACGAAGACAAACCTTGTTTCACACCGTTTTGAATTTCAATGGCGTTTTCAATTTCGCCTGTGTACTTGATAAGGTACAAAATAGGGGCAAAAGTTTCTTCTTGTACGGTGTGGTATTCGTTTTTCGCCTCTACAATCGCAGGGGTTACGTAGCAACCAGACACATATTTTTCGCCAGACAATACTTGTCCGCCATATAATAACTTACCGCCTTCTTTTTGTACGTTTTCAAGGGCTTGGCTAAACATTTTTACCGCATCTTTGTCGATAAGTGGGCCTACCAAAGTGCCTTCTACCAACGGACTACCAATAGGTAATTTTTTGTAAATCTCTACTAATCTGTCTTTTACTTGGTTATACAATTTTTCATGCACAATCAAACGGCGAGTAGTCGTACAACGCTGACCAGCCGTACCCACCGCACCAAAGATAGTAGCACGAATAGCCATTTCCAACGGTGCATTTTCAGAGATGATGATAGCATTATTACCACCCAATTCCAATAAAGACCTGCCTAATCTTGCCCCTACAACAGTTCCTACTCTCTTGCCCATGCGTGTAGAGCCTGTAGCCGAAATCAAAGGCACACGAGTATCTGCCGACAATGCTTCGCCAATCGTGGCATCACCTTGTATCAAACAGAAAATACCTTCGGGTAAGTTATTGTCTTTCAAGACTTTCTTAATGATGTGTTGGCAAGCAACCGCCGTCAAAGGTGTTTTTTCAGAAGGTTTCCACACACATACATCGCCACAAACGGCAGCCAACATAGAGTTCCAAGACCATACCGCCACAGGGAAGTTGAAGGCAGAAATAATGCCTACAATGCCTAATGGGTGGTATTGTTCGTACATACGGTGGTTAGGTCTTTCAGAGTGCATAGTCAAGCCATGTAACTGACGAGATAACCCTACCGCAAAGTCGCATATATCAATCATTTCTTGGACTTCGCCCAAGCCTTCTTGCAAAATTTTGCCCATTTCGTAGCTCACCAATTTGCCTAATGGCTCTTTGTAAGCACGTAGTTGTTCACCGATTTGGCGGACTATTTCGCCTCTTTTGGGGGCAGGAACAGTACGCCACACTTTAAAAGCCTCTTGTGCCGTCTTAATAACTGTTTCGTAATGTTTCTTGTCTGCCAAACGAACAGCAGCAATTTTTTGTCCATCTACAGGCGAAAAAATATCTTTCAATACGCCTTCATTGTCATTTGCCCATGCTAAACCCGTGCTATATGCAGGATTGATAGCCTTAATACCCAACGCCTCAAGCACAGGCTTGATGTCATACGTTTGTGTTGCTGTGGTGGTCATTTTTGTAATCGAAGCTAAAAATTGTGTGTTTATGAATGTATTGCCACGCCCAAAACTCTTGTGGGTAAAGGCATGAAATCATACACAAAGGTACGACTATTTTGGCACTTCGCAAAGGGTGGGTGGGGCAAAATAAAGTAATAAGCTACCTTACTCTAAAAACTAAAAATAGACACCTATTAGTTTGCCGAAACAACCTGAATATATGTGTCTATTTTTATTTTTCCTTACATTCTCATTCTCTTTCTATTTCCCCTTCAAAGTCCTCTCAAACAACTTAAAAATCCGTTTATATTCATCTGTCCAGCTACTTGGCTGCACAAAACCGTGGTCTTCTATTGGGTACACCGCCATTTCCCAGTTGTCTTTGCCCAATTCTATGAGCCTTTGCGAAAGCCTCACTACATCTTGAAAATGTACGTTGGTGTCTATCATACCATGACAAATGAGCAAATGCCCTTTTAGCCCTTCGGCAAAATAAATAGGTGAACTGCGAGTGTACGCCAAACTGTCTGTAGTGGGTAAATTCAAAATATTGGCGGTATAAGGGTGGTTATAGTGAGCCCAATCCGTAACAGACCGCAATGCTGCCCCCGCCTTAAACGTATTGCCTTCTTTGAACAAAGCCATTAGCGTAATAAAACCACCATAAGAACCGCCATAAATGCCTATTTTTTCGGGGTTTACATTGTATTTTTCTACCAATAACTTTGCTCCGTCTGCGTGGTCTGTCAAATCTTTTCCGCCCATGTGTCTGTAAATACCTGTGCGAAAATCTCTACCATAACCCGCACTGCCTCTGTAGTCTATGTCCAGCACCGTATAGCCGTTGTCTGCCAAGAAGTTATGAAACATATATTCCCGAAAATAGGTACTCCAATGCTTGTGAGCATTTTGTAAATAACCCGCCCCATGCACAAAAATAACGGCAGGTGAAGCCTGTAACGTATCTTTTGGGCGGTACAAACGTGCATGAACCGTTACGCCATCTCTTGCCTTGAACGTAACGATTTGCGGTTCACGCCACGCATAACTGCGGAAAAACTCCGAAGTAGAGTTTGTAATTTGTTTGGCTTTGCTGCCCTCTTTGTTTTCCATCACAAACAACTCCCAAGGCTTGTTGCTGTAGGAATACAACAAAGCAATTTGCTTTTCATTCGGGGCTATAAATGCTTCATGTCCGCCTGTCATAGTCGTTAGGCGTGTAGTTTTGCCACCGTCCAAAGGCATACGGTAGAGTTGGTCTTCGCCTGCGTGTACCTCCGAAGTGATAAGATACCAAGATTTTTTATCTCTCGAAAGTTGGGCAAAACGTACTTCATAATTGCCTTGTGTCAAAGCCTTTTTTTCCTTAGTCGTTACATCTATTTTATACAAATGACTATACCCCGAAACCTCCGAAAAATAGTAAAAGTCTTTTCCATTAGGCAACCAACCCACTTGCCCACCAAAAGAAACCCAACCTTCTATATTGGGGCCTCCAATCCAAGCCTCGTCGTGTTGGCGGTCAAGCAACTTAAAACTTGCGTCTTGTAGGTTCAGTTGGACTATCCAACGGTCTTTGTTGTCCGCAGCACGCAAAACGACTACCGCTATTTTGCCATCTGGCGACCAATACGCCCCATGTGGCATGATACTACGAAAAGCCGTTTTTTTGTCTTTAGCAGCCAATTTTTTATCATAATTTGGGTAGTCTTTGTAAAATTCGGGGAGGTCATAGTAGCCCTCTAAGGTGCGGAAATCGGCATAGTAGGTTGTATCTTTGAAAATATCGTACAAACCTAATTGGTAAACCGTTTCTTCTTGCCCTACTTTGGCTCTGGTCGTAAGGTCTTCAGCAGCCCCCGAAGCCGTTACGTAGTTCTGCACAATGGTTTCTTTGTTCAAACGGCGTTTGGACAAACGAAACGTAACAAAACGTGCATCTGGACTTACCGTTAGCCCTTCCACATTGTAGTCTTGTGTATAAATTGGTTTAGGGTGTTTGGCTTGGTTCTTTTTTTGCCTTTCTTGGCGTTTTTCTCTTTCTTCTTGTTGTTTTCTAATGTACTCAAACAAAGTCGTTTGTTGATTATTCAACCATTTTTCGCCTTCGCTGCCTTTGGGTGCGTTGGGTTCATCGCCTTTTTTAAAGTTCGTAAGTTGGGTAGTAGAACCATTTTGCAAACTTAGCAAGAATAAATTACCACTTTTTTCATACACAATTTGGCTTTCATCTTGTAAAAAACGTGGGTTGTTTTCATTTTCTACCGTAAAAGTCAAACATTGTGTTTGTCCTTTGGCAATGTCATACAAAAAAATATCGCCACTTTGGGTAAATAATTTTTTGGTAAAAGTGGCGTTGTAATTGCCGTTTCGCAGGGCTTCTACTGTGCGTTTTTCTTTGTCATCTACTTTTTTTAGATTATTTCCTTGAAAATCCACACTATACAACTGGTTATCGGTGTCTGTGCCTGTCTGCCAATTAAAATAAATTTGTTGGCTGTTTTCTGCCCAAAAAACATTCGAAGGCAAAGCCCCTACAGACAGTTTGGGGTCTTGCATTACTTTCTCTACAGTCAATGGGCTTTGTGCAAAGCAAATGCCCATACTGAACAGTAATAAGATTGGAGAAAAAAAGAGTAAGTTACTTTTCATAAAATTGGATTTGCGTGGTAAATCGTGTAAGTTGCCTACTACAAAAGTATTGATAGTTCTATCAAAACATAGCTAAAAAGACGTAATTCTTGTTAAAAGTTATGGCGTAAAACTCAAAAAAATAGGTTTTACAAAAAACGTCAATTAGTTTAACGTAGGTTGAGTAGTGTACCATACCCTTTAGGGTGCAAGGTTGAAAATATAATTTTTCAAATATCAAAACGAAATTATTAAAATAATTATTCAAAAATTTACCTTAAATTAAGATTTAGCTTGACCTTGCACCCTAAAGGGTACGGTACATTTTGTACTATCTAACTCACGTTAGTTTATTATTACTCTAATTTCTCAACTCTTCAACTTCACCATGAATTCGCACCGACCTCGTTTTCGGCAGATTTTCCAAAGACTCTCTAATTTGTTCTTTGCCATAGGGCTTATTTTATTGAGTTTTTTCATTGGCATTATTGGCTATGCCCTCATAGAAAAAGTAAGTTTTACAGATGCTTTTTTCCTAACCGTCATCATTATTTCTACGGTGGGTATGAACGAAGTAGGAAAAATTAGTGAGGCGGGTAAAATTTTTACTTCTTTTTTTATTGTCTATAACATCATGACGGTTACATATTTTGTATCTGTCTTGACCAAATATATTTTTGAAGGCGAATTAAAAGACATTTATAGGCATTATCTCAACAAAAAAAATACTTATCTGATGAAAAACCATACGATTGTCTGCGGATATGGGCGTTATGGCAGGCGAATTTGCACCGAATTGGAAAAAAGTGATATTCCGTTTGTGGTCATTGAAAACAGCCTTGAAAAAATAGAACTCTTGCGACAAAATATTTCTACCAATTTTGTCGCCTTACATGGCAACGCCACAGAAGACGAATGGCTGTTGGAAGCAGGTATTCAAAGAGCCAAATCCATTATTTGTGCCTTACCAGACGATGCCGACAATGTGTTTGTTACCCTTACCGCCAGAGAACTGAACCCTGCCATTCAAATTATTGCGAAAGCCTCACAAGAAACTACGGTAGGTCGTTTGTATAGAGCAGGGGCAAATGAAGTAGTTTTGCCCGATATTTTGGGCGGTTTGCAAATGGCAAACTTGGTCATTCGCCCAGAAGTTGTAGCCTTTTTAAATTTACTCACAGGTACACCGCAACAAACCAACAAACCGCCATTGCGATTAGAAGAACTGCACTACGAACAGATGCAAGCAGCCGTTCAAAGCAAATCTATTGCAGAGTTAGACATACGCAGCAAAACAGGCGTAGTGGTGTTAGGCTACAAAGACGCACAAGGCAATTTTGTATTGAACCCGCCACCCGACAAAGTTTTTACTGCCAAAGAAACAGTAATAGTTTTAGGAACAGAACAAGAACTACAGCATTTTTTGAATTATTGCAGCCTAAAATCGTAACAATTTGGTAATCTAAGAACTTCAGTGTATTTTGCCTTGACTTTAATTATATTGCCTCATCTCATGATTTCACTACAAAATTTCTTTTTACAGCTCATTCGTTTGGCAGACGGAGGTCCTAAATATGCAGAAACAGATTTAAGCCAATTTATTGTAGAACCTTGGAATGCAGCCTCAGCAGCACTTTTTGTAGTCATGGTGGCATATTGGGCAGTAAAATTACACCGTTCTCGTAAACGCAATTCGTTTTTGCGGTACAGTATGCCTATTTTGGCGATTGGGGGCGTAGGTGGCACATTGTACCATGCCTTTCGGTCTTCTCACTACTACCTCATTATGGATTACCTGCCGATTATGGTTTTGTGTTTGTCCGCAGGGTTGTATTTTACCTACAAAGTCGTTGGGCGTAAACGGTATCTTTCTATAGCTACCGTAGGGGCAGTTTTAGCTCAATACATTGCTTTTAAATATTCTCCGCCTACTTGGGCTACCAATGTTTCGTATGCCTTGTTGGCTTCTTATATTTTAGTGCCTGTGTTGTTTTTTATGTGGAAAACGCAGTTTCGTTATTACTACTACGTAGGAGCAGCTTTGTTGAGTTTTGCAGCAGCGTTGTTTTGCAGAATTGCAGACTTTTGGCAAGAACCTCTCTTAGAATTTGGCACACATTGGTTATGGCATACGTTTGGGGCGTTGGCTTGTCATTTGATGTTTACCTATTTGTTTTGTGTAAACCAAGAAACGGAAATACCAGACGAAGATGACGAGGAAGAAATGCCTCACGCAGCAGACAGCCCCAACTCTACGCAACACTCCCAACAACAAGGGAAACAGCAGGGTAATTTGTAAGAGAGATAATTAAAAAATTTTTAACCCTATAAAGATTTATGTCTTTATAGGGTTAATCTTTTATACAAAACTGGTTTTATACTTATCATCAAGTTGTACTGTTCGGCAGTGGAAATGTCCTGTAAACGTACTACATACAAACCTTCTGGGAGTGTACTTACGTCTATATTGAGAGTACCGTCTGGAGTGGTATTGTTAGGGCTTACTTTGATGTTTTTCTGAATGATGCCCATACTGTTGTGAATACTAATGGTCAATTCGTCTGAATATAATTGTGGAAGCCTTACTTGCAAAGTTTGGTTAGCAGGGTTAGGGTATAATACTACGGTTTCGGTAGGAGGAGTAGAGTTGCCTAACATACAAGGTGTGTTACTTTGATAAGTCGTTAAACTAATATTTTTCAATCTTTAAACAGTATCTAATAAACAATAAACAGGAAATTAATATTGGTATAGTTAAATTTTTGGATAAAATAAGATATTGATAGGTCTATAAAATAAATCTCTTTTTCTTAGAGAACTCAGTAATGCTGTCTGTAGTCGTGATGGCGGTGTCTTTCAGTACGCCGTTTGCTCTTACAAATTTATAACCTGCGGTATTGTTGGTAAAACGCCAATAGTAACGGCGAGCCGTTAGACCCGAAGGGGCAGGGCTACGAAACACAATACTGTCCCTTACGCCACACTCCAACGCACCGTTGGCAGCTACCTTACCTGCTACGGCAGTAGTGGCAATAGGCGAAGCCGTAGGCGTAATACGCTGGATAGGCAAAGCAAGCACTTTACTAAAATTGTTAGGCGTGCAGGCAGTAACTACGCCACGTACTGTAACATCACCACCATTGAGGGCATCTACATAAATATCTACAGTAGGATTATTGGTACGTATAAAACGTGTGCCAGCAGGCTGCCCTATAAATTGCCATTCTGGACGGTTATTAGGAAGTGTCCATTCGTATTGATTCACATATACAGAAGAAGTAATAGCATCTGTTTCGCCTGTATTTGGTATTTTCATTGCATCTATGCTAAGGCTTACAGTACGTCTGCCTTTTTCTGTTTGTAATGGTAAATTAAGACGAGTGGTAGGGGTTTCGTTGGTAATACTTTGAATGTAGTAAATAGTGCTTACTCCACCAGTGCTTGTGTTAGATGCTACTTTACTACAATTATACACAGTAAAAGTTATTTTTCCCGTTGTAACACCATTATTCCAACGTACAGTAGCTGATTTAGTAAAATTTCCATTATCAATTTCTGTTGAATTAGTTGCAACGAATACACCTCCTTCTACTAACCATTTAGTTCGACATCCTGTGATGTCTGCATTTGCAGAAGAAGAAATACCGTATTCAATAGGAAATTGAGGGCAGACTAAACCTGCTTGACCTAATGGGCTAATAAACCAATTTTGGGTTGAGCTTTGAGAATATAAGTTATTAGCAAAGATACCTAGGAATGCTAAAACTATAATAAGATTTTTATTCATAAAAATTTAAGTTTAGAAATTATAAAAACAATAAAGACCAGAGTAGGGTTGAAAATTTAGCTTGTAACTTTTGTAATAATCATTACCTTTGGTAGATACTCTTTTGCCAGTAGCCCTTGTAGCTATTTCTGAATAGTAATATTGTGTTACCAAAGACATTTCCGTAGCTAAATAAAATCTAGGTAAAACCTGATAACGTATGCCTATAAAAGTGGATAGAGCAGGCATTAATTCTGTTTTCTCTATGAATCCATATAAAGTTTCATTAACACCAACAGACCACGTTAAAGGGATTTCACCATCATACTTTTTGTATCTCCAATCCAACAAGACATCAATACCATAGTATAAAATCCATTTAGAAGCAATTTTTTTTTGTCTTTCATAACCAATAGAAAAACGTCCATTAAAATAGTAGTGATTTCCAGACATACTTAGCTGGTATGCAGTAGAGTCGTCGACAGCATACATTACCCCCACCCCCACTCTCCACGCCGAATTCCCCTTATTCTGCCTCTTATACATGATTTGCAGGGGAGTACGTGCATTAGGATTAAAAAATTGGTCTTGTGCAAACTGCGTATTCAGCCCTATGTGGTGGCGGTAGCTGCGGGTGCTGTCTGCGGTTTGGGCTTGGGCTGTGGTCGTAAGCAGCCATAGCAGTAGCCCTAAAAGTGTTTTTTGCATGATAAAATTGTTTAAAATAAAATGAATACTACGATTAATAGGCTTGTTTTTAAAAACGGCTGCAAAGGTAGGAACTAAAAAAATGTAAACAATTTTTAGTAGTTAATTTTTTGTAAAAATTTGAAAAGTGAAAATTAATTGTTGTAACAACTATTTTTTTGTCATATCATTAAAATATATTACCAAAAGCAGTGGGCAGCGAAGTAGTGGGGAAAATTATTTTACAAAAACTTTTTTAGCCCTATCAAAGTTATTTGAGTATCTTGCAAATTATCTCAAATTGTATTTTATTCAACTATGTTAAAAATAGCTAACTCCAAAAGTAAATTAGACGACAACTTATTTAAAGAGAAACTCAACGCCATAGAGGTACTCAAAACGCCAAAAGCCTCAGAGGTTTTGGTGTATTGGTTGTTGGGCTTTCTGTGTATTTTCGTGATGACCTTGTTTTTGCCTTGGCAGCAAAACATACGGGCAGAGGGCAAAGTAACGACCTTGACCCCAGCCGACAGACCACAAAAAATAGAAAGTACGATTGCAGGTAAAATTCAGCGTTGGAAAGTAACCGAAGGGCAGTATGTAAACAAAGGCGACACGATTTTGGTACTTACGGAAGTAAAAGAAAAATTCTTTGACCCCGAACTACTCAAAAGAACTGCCGAACAGGTAGAAGCTAAGAAGCAGGGCATTGTAGGCTATGAAAGTAAAATTGTGGCATTAGACAATCAAATCAATGCTTTACAAGATGCAATGCAGTTTAGTTTGGAAAAAGCCAAAAATAAATTACGCCAAACACAATTAAAACTAATCAGTGATAGTACGGACTGGGAAGCCGAAAAACTGAATTTTCAAATTGCAAAAGTGCAGTTAGAAAGACAACAAGAACTTTATAACAAAGGCTTAGTTGCCTTAACAGCTTTAGAAAGCCGTAAGTTAAAGTTTCAAGAGTCAAATGCCAAAGTAATTTCTTTGGAAAACAAGGTATTAGCAGCCCGTAACGAAGTCCTCAATGCTCGTATAGAGTTAAGTTCTTTGCAAGCAGACTATACAGACAAAATATCTAAGGCACAGTCTGACCGTAGTTCGGCAGTCAGTAACTTGGCAGCAGGACAAGGCGAATTATCCAAAATGACCAATGAATACGCCAGTCTGAAAATTCGTAATGAACAATATTATATACTTGCTCCACAAGATGGTTTTATCGTAAAGGCAATGCAAGCAGGTATTGGAGAAGTGATAAAAGAAGGTGATGCGGTGGTGTCTATCATGCCAGACAGCCCGCAGATAGCCGTAGAGTTGTATGTAAAGGCTATGGACGTACCTTTGTTGTCATTGGGTCGTCATGCACGTATAGAATTTGACGGCTGGCCTGCCATTCAGTTTTCGGGCTGGCCTAGTATTGCTGTAGGTACTTTTGGCGGAGAAGTAGCCGTAATTGACCAAGTGGACAGCAAAGAAGGCAAGTACCGTATTCTAATAAAACCAGATGAAAGTGAAGATGTGGATTGGCCTGACAGGTTGCGTCAAGGGTCAGGGGCAAGAGGTTGGGTAATGCTTGATGACGTACAACTCTGGTTTGAGATTTGGCGACAACTCAACGGTTTCCCACCAACACTACAGAACCAACCAGACGACTTGCACTTTGGCGACAAAGGAAAAGACGGAAAAGAGAAGGGATAAAAGGTGCTGACGCACAATTATTAATTAGTAAATGATTAATTAAAAATCTCGTAAATACTTGATTAGCAATTTATTATTTTTTTTATCGTAAAAAAATAAATTGTTTGTATCTTTGTACTTACATAGAATTATTCACATAAAAGCCCTACTATTTTTTAAAAATAGTAGGACTTTTCTTTTACAAAATTCTCAAAAGAGAATTATGCACCCAAAGCCTTTTGAATAGCCTCAAAATTAGGCAAATCTCCTGCCGAAGCCAATACTTCTACATACTTCAAGTTACCGTCTGTGCCTACCACAAAAGCAGCTCTTTTGCTTACTCGTTTCATGCCCAAGACAAATTCGTCATACAAAGCACCATAACTTTCTGCCGTTGTTGCATTAAAGTCTGATAACAAAGAGAAATTCAATTTTTGTTCTTCTTTGAATTTACCCAAAGTGAACAAAGAATCTACCGAAACGCCAATTACTTCCGCATTGAGTTTGTTGTAAACAGCATAGTTATCTCTGATATTACAAAGTTCTGTGGTACAAACACTTGTAAATGCCAAAGGGAAAAACAAGATAACTACTTGTTTGCCTGCAAAACTGCTTAGAGTTACCTCTTGTTTGTTGGTGTCGAATAACTTAAAGTCGGGGGCTTTTTGTCCTACTGCTAACATAATGATATTTTTTGAAAGTGAATTTACTTGTAAAAAAGCAAAACTACCTAATAAACCTGTAATTTGTCATAAAGGTTTTTGAGTACACTTTATTTTTGGTGCATTGCCAATGAAAACACTGTTCCGCCTATTTGTCAAAAAAACTAGCAAAATCATTAAGGGATTGATTTATGCCAATGTTTTTATAGCCATTGCAGCCGTAGCTTCTTATTGCCTTTTTTCCCAACTACAACAACAAGTAATAGCAATTCAGCAACTCTTAATCATCTTTTTAGGAACTTTTTTGAGCTACAATCTTTGTATTTTTACGCTGCAACCTCACTCAAAAAGCCCTAAATTTCAATTTCTTTGGCACTATCAACTACCAATCAAAATAATTTGGGGACTTTCAGCCATTATTTTGTGCTATTATTTAACCCAACTACCTACTTACCAACTACTCTATTTATTGCATTTGTCTGGCATTGCGTTTTTTTATACCATTCCTTTGCACCAAAAAGCCCTTAGAAATATTCCCTACATCAAAGTTTTTTTAGTGGCATACGTTTGGGCAAGTGTAACGGTATTTTTCCCTTCTCTACAATTCAGTACAAACGGTTGGGTGTTATTTTGCGGACAATTTTTATTCGTAACTGCGATAACCTTACCTTTTGACCTGCGAGATATACACGCAGACCAAGCACAAGGTTTACGCACCATTACCCAATGTATAGGCACACGCCCAACTATTTACATGGCTTTGGCTTGTTTGTTAGGTGCTACACTTTGTTTTGGTTATTTGGGTTATTGGGCAGTAGCTTTACACAATTTGTGGGCAATGAGTGTGATTGCAGGAGCAAAAGCACAACGGCATGAATTATATTTTACAGGGCTGATAGATAGTTTATTAATCTCTCAAAGTATTATAGGAGTGTTTGCGTTAGATTTACAAGCCACTTTTTGGTAGAAATTAACAATAGTAGCCCAAGAACTATTATTTCAGGTAGTTTTTCAAAAACTTAATCTATTATTTGTTTGATATTCTAATTAATAACTGTAATTTTGCAGTCCATTTTTGCGTTTCAACAAGAACTTTCATAAACAAAATTTGTAAATACAATGGCAAACCATAAGTCTGCTTTAAAACGTATCCGTTCTTCAGAAAGAAAACGTTTGCGTAACAAGATGCAAGTAAGAACTACTCGTACTGCTATCAAAGAATTGAAATTGACTAAAGACAAAGCTAAAGCTACTGAATTGTTACAAAAAGTATATGCTTTGGTAGATAAGTTGGCTAAGAAAAACATTATTCACAAAAATAATGCTTCTAACAAAAAGTCTAAATTGGCGAAATTAGTAAACCGTTTAGCAGCGTAATAAAAACCTATAAGGCTTCCACCTTATAGGTTTTTTCTTTCCTAAATGTCTTACTTGTAAAATCACTACAAATGTTCTTTCTTTGTAGGCTTAATAGGAAAACTTCCCTATTAAGACATTATTTTATGTCAGAATTTAATATTGTTATCAAGCCCAAACATACAGAAAAGAACTATTGGAAAGATATTTGGCATTTTCGAGAGTTATTTTACATTCTTTCTTGGCGAGATATAAAAGTTCGTTACAAACAAACCGTTTTAGGTATAGCGTGGAGTGTGTTGCGTCCACTACTCACCATTATCATTTTTACACTGATTTTCGAGAAAGTAGCAGGTTTACAATCTGAAGGCGAAGCTCCGTATGCTGTCATGGTTTGTGCGGGTATGTTGCCTTGGCAGTTTTTTGCCAATGCTCTTTCGGAGGCGAGTAATAGTTTGGTGGCTAACTCCAATCTGATTTCAAAAGTTTATTTTCCGCGTGTCATTGTCCCCGCAAGTGCAGTAGCTACAAGTTTTATCGACTTTGCTATTTCTTTTGTCATTCTCTTAGGTATGTTGGTGTACTATCAATATGTACCGAGTTGGCATATCATATTTATTCCTTTCTTTTCTTTCTTAGCTTTTCTCATAGCCTTTGGTATAGGCGTATATTTAACAGCTATTAATGTAAAATACAGAGATTTTCGTTATATTATTCCTTTTATTGTTCAATTTGGCGGTTATGTATCTCCTGTTGGTTTTAGTAGTGCAGAAGTTACCAAGAAAATAGCTACACATATTTCGCCAGATGCCGTATTCTTATTTTATTGTAACCCTATTGTGGGAGTTATAGACGGTTTCCGTTGGTGTATCATTGGCGATGCCCAAGAACTCAACTTAATCAGTTTGGCTTTCAGTTGTGTCGTTGGGGTGTTGGTGTTGTGGGTAGGTATTCGTTATTTTAGAAAAGTAGAAAAAACATTTGCAGATATTATTTAGCTATTACCAAACAAAGAACTATCGGCAGGGTTTTCAACCACTGCCGAAGTTTATTTAAGACTTATTGAGATTTATTTTTTTTCCAAAACATCATTCGCCCAAACATTCTCTTTTCAAACTCCCAAAAGAAACGAAATTGCCCTAACAATGTGCCATAAAACAATAAAACTACTTGGTACAAAGGCAAAATGATGAAAATAGTGATAGACCAACGGTAATACCACGCTGTTTCTGGCGTTACTCCCAAAAGCCCCAATACAAATTTTTTAAGGTATAAAATACTAAATCCCGTAAGGGCAAAAACCAATAAGATAACTAATACCTGCCAAATACTATTAACCCCCCAACGGGTTTGTAGTTTTGTGAGCCAAGTAGGGAGATTTGCCATAGGGTTAAAGAGGTAAAAACATAAAAAATAACTGTTTGTAAATACGGTTGGTGAAACACACACCTTCTCTACAAACAGTTACAAAATAAGTAGGAATTGCTCAAAAGTAGCTTAGCAAACCAATAATTTTTTAGTGAATAGCAGCTAAGTTTTTTATTCAGTAAACTTCAACTAAACAAAACAGCCCTTCTGAAAATCAGAGGGCTGTTTAACCGCTATGAGAAATTAAAATGAAAAAATTATAATCTTTGAAAATTTATACAATTACCCAACATCTCGAAAATATTGGATAGGTATTTTACAGTTTGACTAATCTACGTTATCGTGTAAAAATCTATTATTACCCAATAATTCATTGTCTTCATTGAGTTTTAACCGAGAAAGTTGTGGGGTAGCAGAGTTTACTACCTCTACCAACTTCACATTTTTACGCAAATACGCAGGTACTTCCCGTTTTTCTTGCAATTCTTCGTTGCTAAGGTCATGGATAGACTTTAAAGTTTCCATTTTTTTCTTTCGCAACTCATACTCTTGGTCTAATATCTTTTTTTTTTCGGCATCATTGGTGTTTAGACTGTATTCACCATCTAAGTTATAGACAATTTTTTCAGGCTTTTGCACAGGAGGTGGCACTGTTTTGACTTCTTTCTTCGCCACAGGAGCTGTTTCTTCTATGTCTTCTGTCTTTTCAAAGAATTTATCAAAATCATCATACACTACCTTCTGTATGTTTTCCTTCATTGTTTGTATTTTAGACGGTGTGAAAACCTTTGGGGGTGTTATATCCAAGGGTCTATCAGAAAAACCCGTAGCAATGATTGTAACACCAATCGTATTGCCAAAAGCCTCGTCTGTTGCGTAACCAAAAATAACCTCTGCTTGCTCTCCTGCTTGTTGTTGCACGTAGTTAGTGATTTCCTCCATTTCTTCAAATTTGAAGTTATCTTCATCACCTACCACAATGTTTAATAACACAAATTTAGAACCTGCAATATTGGTATTGTTCAATAATGGTGAGTTCATCGCAGCTTCTACAGCTTTCTTCGCTCTGTTTTCGCCTTCGGCAGTGGCAGAACCCATGACCGCAATACCAGAGTCTTTCATGACGGTTCTCACGTCTTCAAAGTCCACATTGATAATACCAGAAACCGTAATGATTTCGGCAATAGACTTGGCAGCCTTCGCCAATACGCTGTCGGCTTGGCTGAAAGCCTCTTTCATAGAAGTTTTGCCATATACTTCACTCAATTTATTATTCAAAATAATAAGCAAAGTATCACAGTTTTTACGCAAAGTTGCGATGCCTTCTTCTGCACGTTTCATTTTGGGGCTACCCTCAAAATTGAACGGTACAGTAACAATACCTACCGTCAAAATGCCCAATTCTCTGGCTATTTCTGCAATAACAGGAGCTGCACCAGTTCCCGTACCGCCACCCATACCTGCCGTAATGAAGACCATTTTTGTATTTTGGCTCAAAATCTGGCGTATTTCGTCTTTACTTTCCATAGCAGCACTGCGTCCTTTTTCAGGATTCGCACCTGCACCCAAACCTTGTGAGGTCTTTTCGCCAATCTTAATCTTGTGTGGAACAGGGCTTAGTTCTAATGCTTGTGTATCTGTATTACACACATAAAAATCTACGCCTCTAATTCCCTGCCGAAACATATAGTTTACGGCATTGCTACCGCCACCACCAACACCTATAACTTTGATGATAGAACTTTCTGTAAGAGGATTTTCAAATTGATACTTCATATAGTTGATGTCTTAGTGTTAATTGATTCGGTCGTCGTAGTCGTCTGTTAAAAATTCTTGCGTTTTTTTCCACAACATACTCAAAATATTGCCGTCTTGTGGTTGTTGCGTTTTGCTTGTGCTTCCACCCGTTTGTTTAGTAGAAGTTGGCGGTGTAAATTGTGCATTTCGCAAATAGTTTTCTTGGCGGTCGTCCATTGTTTTCAAGCCTGCCAACACCAAGCCTACACCTGTGGCATACATTGGACTTTTGGCACTTTCGTCTTTGGTTTTGCTCAAATGTTCTATCGGATAGCCCACACGCACTTTTAAACCTGTGCGTAGTTCAAATAATTCTCTCAAATTTTGTAACAAAGCACCGCCACCTGTAAGCACTACGCCACCTGCCAATTTACCTGCAAACTTAGATTTCACAATATCGCCATAAATAAGGTCAATAATTTCCTCCATACGTGCCTCTATGATGTAGGCTAAGTTTTTCAAAGAAATTTCTTTAGGGTCTCTTTCTCTCAAACTTGGAATAGACACTAATTCGTTGTCTGGTGCTTCTTCGGCTAATGTACGACCAAATTTTACCTTCAACTGTTCGGCTTGGTGTTGCATGATAGAACAACCTTGCTTAATATCAGATGTAATGATGTTACCACCAAATGGAATCACAGACGTATGACGCAAAATGCCTTCGTAGAAAATAGCAATGTCAGTAGTACCACCACCAATGTCTATTAAAGCTACGCCAGCTTCTTTTTCCAACTCGTCTAATACTGCCATACTTGAAGCCAAAGGCTCTAATATTACATTTTCTACTTGTAAGCCTACTAAATCTACACAACGGCGAATATTTTTGATTGCATTGTTGCTGGCAGTGATGATATGAAAATCTCCCTCCAACTTAATACCTGCCATGCCCACAGGGTCTTTTATATTTTCTTCGTAATCTACAGTATAATGCTGCGGAATCACATGAATAATCTCACTACCCGGTTCTGTTACAATTCGGTACATATCGTTAGTCAAACGATAGATGTCGTCTAATGTAATTTCTTCTTCGTTAGATTTGCGTGTAATGCTACCATGATGCACTGCACTTTTAATGTGCTTGCCCGCAATCCCTACATTCACTATTTGAATATCAATGCCTGAATTTTTTTCTGCTTCTTCAATAGCTTGTTTGATAGCTTCTGTGGTCTTGTTGATGTTCGTTACAATGCCGTCTTTCACACCTTCTGAAACGGCTTTGCCCATGCCCAAAATTTCGAGCTTGTTATATTGGTCGAGCCTACCTACTATCACACAGATTTTGGTAGTGCCAATATCTAATCCTACTACAATTTTTTCATTCTGCATAGCTTATGTGTATTATCCAAAAATAATAGCTGCGTTGAATGCCGTACAACGTGGCTGTTCAAACTGTATAAAAGTAAGTTGGGAAAATTTCTCCTAATGTTAAAACTAAGATGTAACATTTTAAAGTAAAAGTCAAGCTAATGAACATAAAAATCTTTATTATCAATGATTTAGCTTTGTTAGTTTACTCTATTAGTTTAACTTAATTTCTGCAAAAATTCAAAAAAAAAATTGACTATTTTTAACATTATGGCAAACTTTTTTTTTAACAATTTTTATTAAAAGAAGTTTTACTTTAATAAAAGTATCTTAAAAAATTATCAATCAATTAGTTAAGTATATCTAGTTAATTTAATTAATGAATCATACTTTTTTATTTTTACATAAAAAAGTAAAGGTTAATTAATGATTTTTGCCTACTATACCACTCTTTTACAAGAACTTAGAAAACGAAAAGCCTTGTCTAAAAAATGAAATACTACAAAAAGGGGTTTTATGAAGTAACTAAAATCTTGTGAAACATTATTGCTTGTGAGTCGTTAAGAGAATAAATTAAATTTCTAATCAAATTCTAATATCATTGATTCATGGAAATGCATAGGTGTACTCTATTAGTGTTTTTAATCTTTTTAGTAGGGCAACAACTACAAGCTCAGTCCCTTATTGTAGGGATTCCAAGTGCAGACGTGGTGCATAAGGGGGCTTTGGAACTTACCCACGAAAGCCAAACTAATTTTTGGTCATACCCTACAGTAGATTGGAACAGCTTTAGTTTTCTTACCTATGGTATGGGCTACAACGCAGAAGCTACTATTAGTATTAACAATTTGGCAAGCCCCGCCTCTAAAAATATATCTCTAGGTTTAGGCGTAAAAAAAGTATGGGATATTTTTCCTTCTATAACGCATGAATGGGAACTCAAAGGCACTTATGGACAAAACGTGCTTTTTTCAGTAGAAAGACAGGACGTAGGCGGTTGGGCTTATGGGCATTTAAGTTTCAGAATACCTAAAATTAAAACTCGTTTGACAGGTGGGTTTAGCTATGGTTCTAACCAGCTTTTTGGCTACAGGGTAAAATACAACGAGTTTCGCCAAGAAATTAGTCGTACTCCTTTGCACCCTTTTGCTGCCATTGTAGGTTTTGAGCAGCCTATTACCAAGCATTTTAGCGTAATAGCAGACTGGTACTCTGGCAATCATGCCTTAGCCATGCTCATTCCTGCGGTACAAATGAATATTGGGCATAGTGTATTTATTTTAGGCTATAAAATTCCAAACTCCTCTGAGTTTGGTGGCAACGCCATTATTACAGAGGTAATGATACACTTTGGAAAATTGCATTAAGCATATAACTCCCTTCTCTATTTAGAGAAGGGAGAGTTATTTATGAATGTGGCTTTTTAATAGAAAAGCAAAAACGACTGCCTTTATCTATTTGACTCTTGACCCAAATTTTCCCACCATTTTGTTCTACAAAATCTTTACAAATCATTAATCCTAAACCTGTGCCTTTTTCGTTGGCTGTGCCTAAAGTGCTATGTATTTTTGTCGTAAATAAATTGTGTAGTTGCTTGTCTGTCATACCTATTCCTGTGTCTTGTATGCAGACATGGTACTCGTCTATATGGTTTTCATATTCTACATTTACACTACCTCCTTCCAACGTAAATTTAATAGCATTACTCAATAAATTTCTTATCACAGTGTCTATCATATCCCTATCTGCCAAAACCAAAAAATACTCGGGCAAATGATTTTGCAAAGTAATTTTCTTCTTCTTTGCCCCTTCCGACAATAAAGCCATGTTTTGAGCTACAACTTCTTGCAAGTCAAACTGTGAAGGTTGTGGAGTCATGCCTTGTAACTGCGACTTTGACCATAATAGCAAATTGTTTAATAACAACAAAGTATAATTTAGTTGTGTTTCTATGCTGGCTGCAATGTGTGTAACGTCATTGAGGGTCATTCCACCCATTTTCAGGATTTGGATAAAGCCTTTGAGGGTATTGAACGGAGAACGAAGGTCATGCCCAATAATAGAAAATAATTGGTCTTTGATGACATTACTTCTATTCAAAGACTCTTTTTGTAATTCAATTTCATTTTTTTGTGCAAGCAAGGCTTCTTGTTGATGCCGAAGTTGTTGGTTGGCTCTTACATAAATTATTAATGTAATCAGTATCAAAACAATAAATATAATTAAAGCAATTCCTACAAATCGTTGTTGCTCTACTAGAGCATCTTTAAGGGTTTGCTCTGCCATGAGCAACTTAATTTTATCGTCTTTACTTTCTTGCTCAAATCTTTCTTCTAGAAATGCAATATGTTTTTTAGTATCCTCCATTAACAAGGTATCTTGATATTGCATAAACTTTTTATAGCTTTCCAAGCTTTTTTTGTATTCTTTTAATTGTTCGTAGGCTATGGATATATTTTCATAGCTTTCTTGAATCACTTGCTTTGCCCCGATTTTTTCTGCCATTACAATAGCTTGTTCCAAATAGTACAAAGCTTCTTGCGGTTCTTTCAAAGCCACATATAACAAGCCCAAGTGCATATAAATACGAGCTATATAAATTCTATCTTTGCTATTCAGTGCTATTCGCAAAGCCCTACGCAAATATTCTCTTGATTCTTCAAGCCGATTAGTTTTAAGATATAAATATCCTAGGTCATCATAACAAATAGCTATACCTTTGAAATTATTAGTTTCTTTATTGATTTTCAAAGATTTTTGTAAGTATAACTCCGCAGAATCATACACAAATCTTTGTCTATAAATGTTACCTACATTATTGTAATTAATGGCTAAACCTACAGGATTTTTCATCAATTCGTCTAAGACCAAACCACGCCGAAAATGATGTAAAGCCTTATCATAATCCTTCAAATAATAATACAAATTACCTAAACTATTAAGACTATAAGACATGCCTTTGGTATTATTATTAGCTTCTGCAATTCTTAGGGCATCTAAATGGTATTCTAAAGAAGCTACATTATTACCCATACGCCTATAAGCTACACCTATGTTGTTATTCACAATCAATTGTAAATAGTAGTCATGCACTTGGTTGGCTATAGTCAAAGCCTTTTTATGGTACATTAAAGAAGAGTCAAAATGCCCAATACTTCTTTCTACGACTCCCTTTGTGTCTAAAGCATACCCAAACATTCTTTTAGATGGCAGATGTTGGGCTAAGGTCAAGGCATTATCAGCATAAATGATAGCAGTATCTATTTTGTAGGCATACAAACAATAGCTACGAGCTAACTCTGTTAATAAATAAACTTTTTGGGTGTCTTGTTGAATATATTGTCTATGTACTTTTTCTAAACTATCTATTGAGTTTTGTGCATAACTCTTAGGTACTCCAATATATATCATGGAGAGTTGCACAAAACAAAGTAGTAAATAGTTGATATGCCTCATAGGTTGGTACAAAAGGTTATTTCCACTTAATGCTACAACCTATTACATTGGAAGTGTTAATTCTAACAGGTTGATTTTGAGAAAGTTGTGTGATAGCATCTACTAAGTATTTTTCTGTTACGGCATTTTCATCATCATACCTGTCATCAATAGCCCCTATATATACAACTTCTATTTTAGTACCTTTTTTTTGCAATAAAAAAACCTGTGGTGTTTTCTTTGCCCCAAATTGTTGGGCTACTTCTTGGGTTTCATCATATAGATAAGGAAAAGGGTAATTTTTTTCTTGCATTTTTTCGTAACTATCTTCGGGCTGTTTATTGGCATCATTAGAATTGATAGCCAATATTATGTAACCTTTTGCTGCAAATTCTTGATGCAAAGCCAACAATCTACTTTCATATTTTTTTGCAAAGGGACAGTGATTACTCATAAAAATTATAATAAAACCTTTGGCTTCTTTGTAATTTCTAAGAGTTATGGTACTGCCTTTAGTATCTTTGAGGGTAAAATCATGCACTATATCCCCCACATTATAACCTTGTGCATATAACTGTGTGTGCCAAGCTAAAAAAATAAGGTAGAAGGCAGTAATACGAAAAATATGTTTATTCATAAGTAAAAATATCAGGTTGATAGAATACAAATATAAAAAAATAGGGGGTAAAACAATTTTTTGGTAGAATTATTATAAAAATGACATCTTAAATCAATTTAAGATGTCATTTGTGCAGTGGTTTAAGTTGTTCCTAAGTTCCTTAATTCAACTTACGCAAATGCAGTTAGTAAGTTGCTTATTGAGCAATTTTTATTCTAATAAATAGACCACTTCTCTCTGAGTCTTAGATACTGTTTCACCATTTTCGCAGCCAGAGTAGGAAATTACAACTTGGTAAGCATCACCTTGTAGTTTGTTGCCATTAAACAAGCCACCATTCCAACCTGTTTCGGGGTCATTACTTTCAAAAACCAACATGCCCCAACGGTTATAGATTTGCATAGAAAATTGTTCGCAATTTATACAACGTACTTTGTATAAATTATTGACAGGCGTACTAAAAGGCGTAAAAGCTGTGGGCATAGCCACGTCTAAAGGGCAACATGCTGTAATAGTAAATGATTTTGAAGCCGTACAACTGTCTTCTTGTATGCCTATTACAGTATAAGTGCCTATTTTAGCAGGAAAAAAGCTTTCTCCATTATTTACTGTATCTCCTTGACTATTTAACCAAAAGAAGTCAATAAACTTTGTATTAGTAGGAGGTTTTACCTTAATTTCAGAACTTGTTGTGGGATTAGTAGGGCAGGCAAATAAAGTAGTTGCAGCAATATCTAATGCCCCCGACTGCGTAATTTCATAACGTATGTCTGCCGTAGCTTGTAATACCCCTAATTTGCCTTCTGTTACGGTGTAGATTCTATAAAAGTAAGGTTTACAAGGTTTTACATCTGTATCTGTGTATGTCAAACTACCATTGACTTGGGTAAGGAAACTAAAATTTTTGCCATCAACAGATTTATAAATCACATAACCAACTTCGTTGGTAGCATTTTCTTCCCAATTCAATACAATTTGGTTAGTAGCAGACGTACTAGCTTTTACATTGAACACATTGCCGTCTGGGGCTGGCGACTCAAAAGAGAAAATCCTGCGAGTAGTAGATGTTGTACTATGTAAGGTGGGTAAAACGCCATTTGTTAATGTACCTCTGTACTCTGTTAAGGTAGCTACAGGCGGTTGTGCGTCATATTGTACTGCCTTAAAATTACTCCCTAAGCCAATACCTACACTCACACCAATTAATGTATTATAGGCGGATAATTCCATTTGGGCATACCTAAATTCAATTCTTCCCCCTTGTGTGGTCATAGGTCTTGGGGCTGTTTCGTACAAAAGTAGTTGGAAAGTCGCATCAGCCACTTTGCTATCAATCCCAATGCCTACATTCAACCACTCTACCACAATGATACGATTAGGGGCTGTACCAATAGTTTTGTAATGAACTTTTCCTGTTGGACTTACAACAAAATTTCCATCTCCCACTTGTCCAGAGGCAAACGGCACAATACGTGGTGCATTTGGAATATTGTAGTGGTTGGCTGTGGGAGCTACTTGGTTTGTTCCTAATTGCATTGCTCCATTTACCGCAACTGAAAAGGTGGTAAATCGTACACCCATAAACCAAACATCAAAGCCTAAAGGCAGTACAGCTGAATTTTGGAGGGAAACACCTGCGGAAAATAAAGTAGTACTGCCACTCATATCTATTAAACTACTATTGGTAGCTGTAACAAAAGCATAATTATCGGCTTTTTGGGCATATAAATTGCAAAAGCAGATTTGCAGCACTACCCAAATGCTACATACGTAGTAAAATCGTATGGAAAAAATATTTTTCATTAACTTGTGCATTATTATTGCAATAAAATTAGTAATTTTATTTCTGAGGCATATACTCACAAATTTACACAACTTATTTTGGCTTGTGCCATTCATCAACTAAAGTTTTCACTATGAAAACAACAATATTTTATTGGTGCTATTTTTTATGCTTTTTTGGGGTAGTTACAGCTTTTAGCCAAGAAACTATCATTAATGGCATTGTCTTAGACGTAAAAAAAGCACCCTTGCAAGGCGTAGAAGTAACGATAAATAATAAATTAGAGTTTAAAACCAATGGCAGAGGAGAATTTGCTTTTGTATTACGCAAGGATATGTTTCCTAAACAAGTAGCTGCTCGATACAAAGGACTTCGCCTGCAAAGTTGGGATTATACGGACAGTCAAAAGAAATTAGAAATTTTTATGACTAACACGCCACTATTATTGCGTGGCAAAATTGTAAGTAGTGATAACCAACCACAGCCAAACTTATCTGTAGGTATAGACGGTATAGAAGGTAATTATGAGTTGAAAACAGATAAAGAGGGAAATTTCAGGGTAGAACTACCAGCCGATACAGATATTCAGCAAATAGACTATATGATTGGCGGGCATTTAATGCCCAAAGAACATATTTTGGTGGATAGACTGAATGAAAAAGTTACGATTACTTATTCAAAAAAACTCAATCCTGCTACACAAACAGCTACCATTGCCGTTGAAGATGAATTGGGCAACCCCATTAAAGCTGTAAAAGTTTGGATAAATGGAGAAGAATACAAAACAGACCAAAGAGGAGAATTCGAATTGCCTCGCCAAAAACTACAACCTGATGCTTCTAAACCTTTTCCTGAAACTACAAAAGTGGAAGTACAAGGCTATGAAATTTTGCGTAGAGAATTTGACGAGAATGATATTTATATACTTATCAAAAGTAGCTCTACTAATGTTACAGATTCTCTTTACAAAGAAGACATTAATACGATTATCAATGAATTGGAGTTAGAAAAACAGGTTTTAGCTCAAAAAGGCACATTGATTCGTACAGAAATAGAAAAAGTAACAGCCAAATTATCGCAAGCTAACGAACTTTCAAAAGAACAAAAAGAAGGTTTATTTGCTCAATTACAGAGTTTGCAACGCACTTTGGTAGAAAACGAGGTAGCTTATGAAGAAGCACAAGCCAAAACCAAAGAAGTGATTGAGAAAATGACAAGGGTGTTGATAGCCAAAGATACGATGTTTCATCGAATAGAAGAACAGTTTAAAGGTGAGGTAACCAAACGGATAGCCTTAGAAAAATTGGCAGAGGCAGAACAAAAATACCTTATTTTTGCAGTGCTGTTGTTATTTGTAATGTTGATTGGTTTTGTAAGCACTATTATCTTTGCAAGAAGTATCAGAAAACAAAAAGATAAAATAGCCAAACAAAGAGATGAAATAGAAGAACAAAAAAACGAAATAGAACACACTTACCAGAATATCCAAACAATTAGTAATATTGGACAAGAAATTACGGCTTTGTTGGACATAAATATGTTGGTACGTGCATTATACAAGCACGTGAGTGCATTAATGGACGCAGGCGTATTTGGTGTGGGCGTACCTAATGAAGAAAAAGGATTAATAGAGTTTAAAAATTTCTTGGACAATGGGCAAATTAAAGACTATCATGCAGAACCATTATTCAATGAAGACAAACTATCTTCTTGGTGTTTTATTAATCAAAAATCTATTATTATCAAAGATTTGGAGGTAGATAGAGCTGCTTATGTACAGAAAAACGCCATTAAGTTTGATGAAAATACGCCTCGTTCTATCATTTACTTGCCTTTGGTATATGAAAGTGAAAAACTTGGTGTTTTGACTGTTCAAAGTCGTAACTCACACGCCTACAATGATATAGATGTAAAATTATTAGAAGCATTAGCATCTTATGTGGCAGTAGCTTTGGCTAATGCAAGGTCATATCGTGTCATTACAGATACTTATGAGATGTTGGAGGCAAAGAACCGCAATATTACGGACAGTATTCGGTATGCTCAGACTATTCAACACACAATTTTACCAAGTGAAAAAGAGCTGCAAGAGGCTTTCAAAGACAACTTCATTACCTACTTACCCAAAGATATTGTTTCAGGAGATTTCTATTGGCTGACAGAAATTTCTGATGAAGGCATGGATACACTCAAAACTTTTGTGGCTGTAGTAGATTGTACGGGACATGGCGTACCGGGTGCTTTTATGAGTATGGTAGGTGGTAATTTGCTGAATGAAATTGTAAAAATACGTAGAGAATACAATCCTGCTGTCATTTTACAATTATTAGACCATGCTGTAGTAGATGCCCTGAAACAACAAGATACTGTTAATAATGATGGTATGGACGTTGCTCTTTGTTTATTTGAAACAACAGATGATACACATACCAAAGTAACTTTTGCGGGTACTCGCAGACCTTTGTATTATCTTCAAAAAGGACAAAAACTACAGGAAATAAGAGGCGACAGAACTTCTATTGGAGGTATCTACAGGAAAGATTACAAAATGAAAACTTTTACCAATAATACAATAAATTTGGAATTGGGTACTATATTGTATCTTGCTACAGACGGAGTAGCTGACCAGCATAACGTACAAAAGGAAAAGTTCAGCACACAACGCCTGCGTAATGTCTTAGAAGAAAATGCTCATTTAGATTGTGCCTCTCAAAAAATCTTGTTGGAACAAACCTTACAACAATATATGAAAGGAGTTGAGCAAAGAGATGATATTACCATTATGGGCATAAGAATATAAACTACTTTCAACTTGATATGATAATTATAGACAATGCCATCATCAGTGATGACATAGCCGAACAGTTTTTCGTTTGTAATTTGGATAAATGCAAAGGAGCTTGCTGCGTAGAAGGAGATTTGGGTGCGCCACTAACAGACGAAGAACTGCCTATTTTAGAAGAAATTTATGATACAGTAAAGCCTTATTTACACCCTAAAGGCATAAAGGCTATAGAAAAGCAAGGTTTTTATGTAAAAGATAGTGAGGGAGATTACTCTACACCTATCTTAGATACAGGCGAATGTGCATACGGTTGGTATGACAAAAAAGGGCATTTTAAATGTGGAATAGAACAAGCCCATGCAGACGGTAAAATAGATTTTCAAAAACCTATTTCTTGTCATCTCTACCCTATTCGAATTACTAAATATGATGATTTTGAGGCATTGAACTATCATCGTTGGCATATTTGCAACCCTGCTTGTCATTTTGGAAAAGACTTGGCTGTGCCTTTGTATGAATTTTTAAAAGCCCCATTGATACGAAAATATGGTGAAGAGTGGTACGCAGAATTAGTAAAACAAGCCAGCCCCAAAGTAAAGAAATAGGTTTACTGCCTTTTGAGTTGTGTATAACTTATAGTAAGCTATCAATACAAAAAATTGGAAAATCTACCAATAAATCGTAATATTGAAGTGTATTAAATGCTTTATTACGATGAAAAAAAATGTGTATTTCTTGTTCTTTGGGCTGCTAATGATAGGGCTTTGGGCTTGCGAAAGTAGCACGCCAGCACCTACTACCACACAACTTTTGCAAGGAAAGTGGGCAGAAAAATCAACTACTATTAAAGTAGAAAATATCAAGGGTTTGCCACTACCTTTACAATTATTATTGGGAAATGCCCTTACAATAGATACGTTGAAACCTATCAAAGAAATTTCGTTTATAGATGGGCAAAAGGCTACTGTTGTTACATCTGCGGGTGGGGCAAATGCACCAACCCAAACTGCCACCGTAAATTGGACTTTAACAGAGAGTGGCAGCACTAAAACTCTTAACTTTTCTGGTTTGACCAACAATAATTTACCTATTCCGCAATCTACAAGTAGTGAAATCAAAAAATTAACTACTACTGAAATGACGTTGGAAAGCAAGCAAAAAATCACAGGTTTAGAGATTCCTGCTCAACAGTTTGGTACAATTAAGGTAGATGCATATATTACGACTACAATTAATTTTACAAAAAAATAAGGGACAAATCACTAATGCACAATTATCATTTGTAATTGTGCATTAGTGATTTGTAAGCTAATAATACAATTATACCAATTATAGATTAAATACAGTTCAAAGATGACATCTTTACGCATTGAACTAAATACTATTTATAATTGATATTAAACGAATTAGAAATGACTATAAAACAAAAAAGCCTAAACTTTTCAGTTTAGGCTTTGCTCCTTCTCTTGGGCTTGAACCAAGGACCCCATGATTAACAGTCATGTGCTCTGACCAGCTGAGCTAAGAAGGATTTTTATTTTTTTAAGGTACTTGCTTTTATTTTCCTTATTTTGATGACACAAAGATAGTAGGTCGGAATATTCTGTGCAAATATTTCTCAAAAAAAATTTCAAATTTTTTTGAGAAATATTTTAGCTTTAAAATAACTATTTGATTTTCAAATGATTATGAAATAGGCATTTTTCTTAATTTTTTCCGAAAAACCACTAAAACAGTAGCTATACTCAAAACAACTACGCCAATGACTACAAACCAAAAGAAGTAATTACTATTGCTATGGTGAGCTTGTGATGAACCAAAAAATGTTTTTTTAGTATCAATCGGCATTATTTTGTGAGGATAGATAAAATCTTCTTGGGCTATACTCACACTCTTGTCCATCATATTCGCATAAAGTGGAGCTTTGGTTTGGTTGCCTCCAAAACGCAACTGGTATTTTTTGCCTTGTGTCATATTGGCAACCAAATAATAACGCAGTTGGTACAGTTGCACCCCTGTAACCGTAGGGCTTGTATGTCGATAATGCGGTATTTTTAATCGTACATACTTTGTTTTCAATTTATTAATAACCAACTGCAAAGGCATTTGTGGTGTAAGCTGCAAAGTCTGGTAATGTTCATAGAAGCCTGCATCATCTTGTTTCGTTTGTACCTCTATATTGTAAGCATAATCTGCACTATTACATTCCACTTGAATATCTACCCAATTTACATACTGCATACTGTCCAAAGCTACTTCTACATAACTCACTGTATCTCTGTTATTTACTGTTTGAGAAACAGTGAAAGGTAAGGAAGCAATGAGATGATAACTTTCCTTAGGAAACAGCGAGGTTTGGTATGTAATTTTTTCAATTTGAATAGGTGAACTATCAAAGTCGTCAGTAGTGATTTTGAAGTAACGAAACGAAGTGCGTCTAAAATGATAAACAGGAATTGCTACGCCTTGATGTTGGTGGATTACCCACTTATCTTTTAGGATTTCCCACTGTTCATGGTCATTGCTGCCACTTAGTTGCAAAGTTTTTTGTCCTGTGAAACTTTTAAGGTGCAAAGTCAAGTTATCTATGTCGTTGCGTTGCGTATTTTCAAAAACGACTTCAGTTTTTCGCCCTTCTTTGTTTACTTTGCTGTATAAAAATAAAGGCAAAGTGCTACAAGAATGTTGCAACGGAATTTCGCCTTGTATCACATATTCCACTTCTTTTTGAGCCTCATTATAAAGGCGTAAATTGCCAAAATCTGCGGAAAGTTGATTGACTATTTCAGGTACTAATTCTATACGGTTATAGCCTGTTCGTTGGGCGGTAAACTGTTCTGTTTGGTAAGTGAAATGCTGTTGGGCAAATAATTGAAAAGTACCAACAAAAGAAGTAAGCCAAAGATAGAGTAGAGTTTTTTTCATGCTGTTAGAAAGGTAATGATATGGTTGAGGTAATACTATGAAAATTGATGACTAATAAGCAAGAAAGTAAACTTTTTAGGCAGACTATTTTGTTAAATTCTCTCAAAAAAATTAAAGATTTTACAAATTTTATTACATGATAGATACACACGCACACATTTATTCTAAGCAGTTTGACAAAGACAGGGAAGAGATGCTTAGAAGGGCTTTTGAAGAAGGATTGACCCATATTTTCATGCCGAATGTCGACCATGAAAGTATAGACGATATGCTGGAATTAGAACTCAAATACCCTAAACAATGCTATGCCATGATGGGGCTACACCCCTGTTCGGTAGATAAAAATTTCGAGAAAGAATTATATCTTGTCGAAAATTGGTTGTCAAAACGTCATTTTACGGCAGTTGGCGAAATGGGCATAGATTTGTATTGGGATACATCTTTTGTGGAGCAACAAATCGAGGCTTTTAAAATTCAAGCAAATTGGGCAAAGAAATACCAACTACCTTTGATTATTCACAGTCGTAGCAAACAAGACGGCGAAGCTATGCAACTGATTATCAAATTATTGCAAGAACTAAAAACAGAAAACTTATATGGTATTTTGCATTGTTTCACAGGTACAATAGCAGATGCAGAACAACTAATAGAGTTGGGTTTTTCGTTGGGTATAGGCGGTGTGGTTACGTATAAAAATTCGTGTTTAGACCAAGTTGTTGCCCAAATTCCGATAGAACATTTGGTAGTAGAAACAGATTGCCCGTACCTTGCCCCACAACCCCACAGAGGCAAACGCAACGAAACAGCATACACTAAATTAGTCGTTGAAAAAATTGCTACTGTTAAGTCTTTGTCTATCAAGGAAGTAGCAGAAAAAACAAGCCAAAATGCTTTGAAAATTTTTAAGCATTTGTAAAAAATTGAAAAGAGATTAGTTCTATAAAGGTCTATAGTGTAGTGCTATGAATTGTTCAAGAAGTCTTGTAAAGATGTCATCTTTCTAAAAGATGACATCTTTACAAGACTTCTTGAACAAAACCAAACTTATTTCTTTGAAAAAAATTAGTTTTATTATAATTCTTTAAAACAAGATACTAATGACCTTTATAGCAATAAAAAGTAGTAAATAAATGCCTATAAACTTACATTCTTTGAAATAGCACTTGCATTGAAAGATTTTGATTTTCAAAAAGTTTTTTTAAATTTGATTAAGAAAGTGTAACTAAACTATTTTATGTCCCACGATGAACTCATAGACAATACAAGTCATCAAGACGATGCTGTGGTTCGTTTTGAGCAGATGCTCAAAGACGACAGCAGTGTCTTTTTTGATTTGCATACGATTGAGTACATCATGGAACACTACATAGAACAAAGAAATTTTGACAAAGCACTATCGGCTTGTAACCATGCTTTGTACTTATATCCGTTTTCAGACGAAGTACGAGTAGAAAAAGCAAAAATCTTGTGCGAGTTAGGCAATTTACAAGGAGCTTGGGACTTGGTGCTGGAGTTGGAAAAAGTACAGCCGTACAATGTAGATGTAAAGTTTATCAAAGCCAATTTGCTACAGGCACATGGCGAATTGGAACAAGCTGCCAGCCTTTACCATGAAATTTTAGACCAATACGAAGAACCCAATGCGGTATTATTCCAATTAGGCATTGTTTATAAGTATTTGGAAAAACCTAAAAGGGCTTTTCATTACTTCAAAAAATTTTGGGAACAACACCCAGACGATTTGTTGGTAATGAATGTCTTGTTGGAATGTTGCACTTCGCCTGCCGAAATTCAACAGTTGGCGGTTGCAGTAGAACAGTTGATAGACGTACAGCCTTATCAAAAATACCATTGGTACTTTTTAGGCATGGTACAAAATGAATTGCGTCAATTTGATACTGCCCTCAAGTCGTTGGACTACGCCTTAGTGATAGATGAAAATTTCGGAGAGGCTCATTTTGCATTAGGTCATGTCTATATGAACTTGCAACAATACGAAACAGCCTACGATGCCTACCGCAAATCTTGGTTGCTCAATAAACAATCTCCTGAAATTAATTGTCATTTGGGGGCTTGCTTAGAAAAAATGGGGCAATACGAAACCGCCATGCACTATTATCGCAAAGCCTCCCAGTTAGACAATAATTATGCTGATGCGTGGTATGGTATGGGAATGTGTCTGTTGATGCGTGAAAAATGGTACGAGGCTATTCATTTTTTCAAAAGAGCCGTAAAAATTTCGCCCAAAAATGCCGATTTTTTAATGGCGTTGGCAGAGGCTGAATACCGGATTGGCAATATCATTTCCAGCCTTGATGCCTACAAAAAGGCTTCGGACTATGCTCCCACTCACCCTGACGTTTGGCTAAATTGGTCGTTTATTTACTACGAACAAGGTGAAAAAGACATGGCTGTAGGTGTTATTTTAGAAGGGTTGGACGAGATTCCTGACAATGCCGAGCTACATTATAGAGCTGTTTGTTACCTTATTGGCAATAGGCAGTTCAAAGAGGCGATGGGATATTTGGAAACTGCTCTTGTTTTAGACTTTGAGCAACACAAATTATTGTTTGAGTTTTTCCCAAACCCAGACGTGCAAAAGGCTTTGTCGAAAGTAATAGACCAATTTAGGTAATTTGCAAGTCCGTTTAACAGCTATCCTTCAAAATAATACGAATTAACAACTTTTTTCAAAAACCTTTGTTACGTTTGTAGCCTAATCTGCGTATTATCAGTGATGTTTTTCCGCCAAAAACCAACTACTACCGAAGACGAATGGATAGCAGGCTGTCGAAAACAAGAGCCAAAAGCTCAAGAAAAATTATATCGACAGTACTATGGTTATGCTATGACCATAGCTTTGCAGTATGCGGGTAATGAGGAGGAGGCAGTTGAGATATTGAATGATAGTTTTTTAAAAGTTTTTGCAAAAATAGCTACGTATGACAGTAACTATCCGTTCAAAGGTTGGTTGCGGCGTATAGTGGTGAATACTGCCATTGACTACTACCGAAAAGCCAAAAAAATGGGCTTTCAACTTTCTATTGAAGATGTGAAAGGCGAAGAAACATCAACAGAAATGTTGGACAGGCTAACGGCTGAAGACATTTTGAAATTACTCCATCAACTCCCCGAAGTACAACGTATGGTATTTAATCTCTACGAAATAGAAGGTTATGCACACGAAGAAATAGCCGAACAGTTGGGCATTTCGGAGGCAGTGTCGAGGGTGTATTTATCTCGTGCCAAACAAAAATTGAAGGTTTTAGTGGAAAAGTATTTTGACAAGATTATATCATAACTCCAGACTATCAGGTCTATATGAAACATCATTACGAAAACAGCGAATTAGGAAAAATCTTTCGGAGCAAATTAGACGCACACGAAGTTCCCTATAATCCTGCACATTGGCAGCAATTACAAGCCAAAATGCAGACAGAACAAGGGGGTGCTGTTTCATTTGCAAAATGGTGGCGTTATGCTGCGGTATTGCTGTTGGGAACATCTTTTGTGGCAAGTGTTTGGTGGGTAACACAAAACAATGCTCCTGTAGTTGTTGAAAAACCAATGCCTGTAACGCCAATTACGCCTGCACCCGCAACAGAAATTAACAACCAGCCAACAACTCCTTTACAGACTACTGCTGCACCAACTATAGCAACTACCAACGAGAACATTGATAATGCTGAGAAGAATAAAAATCAAGCTATTGCCAAAATTGCAACAGCAAGTAATTCTCAAAAACAATTACCAACGGCTCGTACAAGTAAAAGCAATGTTGCTTTAGTAGCGAAAAATGTAGAAAAGAGTGTTACAAAACCATTAGCTATTTCTCCTGCCAATGAGCATCATGTAACACAGCAAAGTGTTGCAAGCATAGAAAAATTAGAGCTAAAAAGTTTATCTCCTTTGGGTTTTATCCAATTTGATGATACTTTGAAAACAAAAGGCAAAGTTATTCCTTTGCAACAGCTACCAGCAACCAAATCTAATGAACCTGCATTAGTTCATAATAATTTGAACAACTTTGGTAATTTTCATGTGGGTTTAGTAGCTATGCCTTATTTGCAGTGGTCAAATGTGTATAATGCTCAAAATCAACAGTTTGATGCAATAGATAAAAAAGTAGTTGGTTTACAAGGAGGCTTAAATGTCGGAATGTCTATCAATAATTGGTTAAGTATAGAAACAGGGCTTTGGTTGAATAAATACGAAATTAGTAATTTTTATGCTCAACCTTTGCCATTCAAACCTGTTTATGGAGACTCTCTGGCTGCAAAATATTTGTTTGAAAACAATAATAAAGAAGTAGTGAATTATCAACAAACTTCTTTGTTAATGCCAATCAGCCTGCGTGTAGATGTGTTGGCACATGAACAAAATAGAGTATTTGTAAAAGGAACTTTATTAAATCAATTTATTGCCAATGAAAGTTCTATGTATGAGCTAAGTTACTCTCAATTCTCTTTGTTTCCGTACACACAAGTAGAAAGAAAGGCTTTTGTAAGAGGCGAAATGAACAAGTCTTCTGAAATGATTTGGGCAAGTGCCATACAGTTGCAGTTTGGGTATGAACGTAAATTAGGTGAGCATTTTGGTATTCAAGTAGAGCCATTTTTGAGATTACCTCTTAAAACAGAAGGTATGAATCAACTGAATAATTATAGTACAGGGCTTGCAATGCAAATGAATTATAGATTTTAGTGTAAGCACTTCCTTATTTATTTGTAACCCTTCCAAGTTATACAAACTTGGAAGGGTTATTTTTTTGTCTATCTAATGTACTGTAGTGTGGGCTGAAACCCACACTACAGTAGTATGTTAGCTATCTTTCCCAAGTTAATCCTAAGGAAATAGTAGTTGTACCATTTACCTTAGTAATAGCAGTAGGATACGCAGGATTAGTGGTGGCATAGTCCGAAAATTTAAAATCCACACTCCCCATTAATTCTCTTGTATTCCCATCATCATCAAATACATTCATTGTATATTCTTTGGCTATATCTAGGCTAATAGGCGTAGCTAAACGATGATTGATAGGATACATTTGTACCAAAATATTAAGATACATCAAAGGACTTGGTTGTTTATAAATCTCTGTATTTGTACCTTTTTCTGTAACTGTAATGTACAAATCTGGTTCAGAATTATTGTCCCATTCTGTTCCATTTGGGCGTTGTTGGGCTACTTTAGTTACAGTAATTAGACTTATTATTGCCTTTGAAATAGGTTTTTCAACTACCATTAGTTGTGAAGTTTCTACAGTGCCTCCTTTGCCTGTAGCTTTCATCGTAACTTTGTATTCACCTGGAGAACGAAAAGTATGTTTAGTATCTTTTTCTGTTGATGTAGTATTATCACCAAAATCCCACGCAAAGGTTTCTGCATCTTTACTTTTGTTCGTAAAAATTACCTCACAACTGCCCACACAAGATTTTTTATCCATCTCAAAAGCAGCCAAAGGCACAGGGTTAATGACAGGTTTTTCTACAGTCGAGCAACCTATTTGTAGAGCTATTAAGGCACTACTCATCACACGAATAGCAAGTTTCATATTTAGGTTTAAAAAAATTGTAAGTGATTAAATGATAGTAAGTTGGTAATGGGTTGATACTATTTTGTGATTGACGCAGATAGATTTTAGTGCTTTGTATTGGTTTTTAGCAAAAAAAAGCCAGCCACCACGACCAATGGCATTGGTGAGAAATAAGCATACTGTATGTCTTTGGCTATACGAGCAGTAGTGGGCATAGGGGCGTATTTAGCTAGCATTACACTGCCTACACATACTACATTGCAAGCCAACAAGCCAATCATTGCCCATTTCCGATACGAAGTTTCAGGGTACATCAACACGATAATAGCAGCCAATACGCAAGCATACAACAAAGCAAATAACAACGTATCTACAAAACCCAGCAACATAGGTAACAACTGTTGTGCGTTGCCATGCTGCAAAAACATTTCGTTATTGAATGTTGTTTGCAAAAATTGCCCTATCAATGGAGTGATGATAGTTTCTCGTCCAAATCCTAAGAACAGAAACAACAGCACCAAAAAACCTACTAAAATGTATCTTAACATCAATAAACTTACTTACGTACAATCTTTTGCAAATGTAACTACTATCTACAGATTTGTGATAACTTTATTTTCTATTCCTATCAAAAACTCTTAGTTTTGAATGATTACAATAGCTCACACAAGCCTTATGATAGCTAATTTTTACAATAATTTTTATCATAACAATTTGGTTATTAAGCTATTAAAAATAAAACAATAAACTTTTACATACCTTTCAATGCTTATCTTTTGTTATTGCTATGAAAAAAATACTAAACCACCTTTTTGAGTATAAAACTTTAGACAGACAACAAGCCAAAGAAATTTTGATAAACCTTACACAAGGGGCATATAATCAAAGCCAAATGGCAGCTTTTATGACTGTGTATATGATGCGAAGTATTACGGTGGAGGAATTGGCGGGGTTTCGAGATGCAATGTTAGAGCTGTGTATGCCCTTAGACCTTTCTGCGTATGACGGCATGGACGTATGCGGTACAGGTGGCGACTCCAAAGACACTTTTAATATCTCTACGCTGTCGTCTTTTGTGGTGGCAGGTGCAGGGCAAACCGTTTGTAAACATGGTAATACGGGGGTTTCGTCTATTTCTGGCTCGTCTAATATCATGGAATACTACGGCTTCCAATTTACCAATGACACCGACAAACTACGCAAGGCATTAGACAAGGCGAATATTTGTTTCTTACACGCACCTCTGTTTCACCCTGCCATGAAAAACGTAGCTCCTATTCGCAAGGAATTAGGCGTTAAAACATTTTTTAATATGTTAGGGCCTATGGTAAATCCTGCTAAACCGAACAAGCAACTTACAGGTGTTTTTAGTTTGGAACTTCTACGTCTATACGGCTATTTGTACCAACAAAGCAGCAAACAATTTATGATTTTGCACAGTGTAGATGGTTATGACGAAATTTCTTTGACAGGGCAATTCAAAGTTTTTAGTAATGAAGGCGAAAAACTCTACAATCCTACGGATATAGGTATGCGACAAGTCTATCCACAAGAGTTATTTGGTGGAGCAAGTATTGCGGAGGCTGCCCAAATTTTTATGAATGTCTTGGAAAATAAAGCAACAGCTACTCAAAAAAATGTAGTCCTTGCCAATGCTGCCTTTGCTTTACATTGTGCCAATCAACATATTGCTTTGGCAGATTGTTTGGCAAAAGCCCAAGAATCTTTGGAAAGTGGCAAGGCTTTGCAGTCATTCAGGGCTTTATTAGCTGTCTAAAAGATACTTTACGAACTTATCTATCATCTCAATTACACATGAATTTAGAAAAACTACAATGCCAAAACTGTCATACAAACATTGAGGCTAATTATTGTTCGCAATGTGGACAAAAAGCCTCACAACCACGCCTTACCCTGAAAGTTCTTGCAGATATAGCTTTACAGAGTGTTGCAGACTTGGACAGAGGTTTTTTACATACTTGTAAAGAACTGTTCCTACACCCACAAGTATTGATACACAATTACTTAGCAGGAAGAAGAATTATTTATACCAATCCTATTAAGTTTTTGTTGATATGGTTGGGGGTCAATGCTTTGTTGAGTTTCTCTGTCTTGGATATTGACACATTAATGAAGGAGTATTTGCAAAAGCAAATTATAGGAAATATACAACTGCCTAAAACCCTGAAAAATCCTGCGGTACTGGAAACGTACACACAAAGTAGTATTGATGCCACGTTGTTTTTCATGCACAATCAACAGTTGATTTATGTAGGTTTATTGCCTTTGAGTGCCTTGTTTTTGTACTTATTTTTTAGGAAACAGCAATATTATTTTACAGAACACCTTACTATTATTACGTATAGTTATGGGTTGTATCATATTATAGCTTTGCCTTTACTGTTTATCTATGTCAATTTTCCAGAACAACTACAGACAATAAGTTTAACAGCCTCTTTGTTGATGTGCGTATTTTTAGCATACGTTTCTGCAAAAGTTTATGCACTACAAGCTCCGTTTTGGAAATGCTTTAGTAAAGCATTTTTTGCTCAATTATTTTGTTACATAGTTTATTTTATTTTTATAGGTATTTCTGCCAATGCCTATGCTTTTTATAAAGTGATGCACATAAAATAAGATTAATTGGCTATTCTTTTTACAAACAACACAAGTGCCACAAAAGTTTTCATAGCAAACCTTGTGGCACTTGTGTTGTTTTATAGAATAATCTAAAATAACTACGTGTTGATTAAGCTGTTACACCTTGCATAACATCTTTCACAGGTGTATATGGCAAGCTAAATGCTTCTGCTACGGCTTCGTACACTATTTTGCCATGTACTACGTTTAAGCCCAACAACAATTCTTTGTTATCTGCACAAGCCTTTTCCCAACCTTTGTTGGCTAATTGCAAGGCATACGGCAAAGTTGCGTTAGTCAAGGCAATGGTAGAAGTATAAGGCACAGCACCCGGCATATTGGCTACGCAGTAATGTACCACGTCGTCAATGATATACGTTGGGTTTTCGTGAGTAGTAGCACGGCTTGTTTCAAAACAACCACCTTGGTCTATCGCCACATCCACCATTACAGTTCCGGGGTGCATTGTTTTCAACATATCTCTTGTAATCAAAGAAGGAGCTTTAGCACCCGGAATTAATACTGCACCAATGATAAGGTCGGCGTGTTTAATTTCTTCTCTGATATTGTATTTACTTGACATCAAGCAAGTTACGTTAGCAGGCATGATTTCGTCCAAGTATCTCAAACGAGGCAAGCTAATGTCCATCAAAGTAACTTTTGCACCTAAGCCCGCAGCCATACGTGCAGCTTGTGTACCTACGATACCACCACCTAATACCAATACGTTAGCTGGTTTTACACCCGGTACGCCACCCAACAAGATACCTTTGCCCTTGATAGGTTTCTCCAAATATTTTGCACCTTCTTGCACAGACATTCTACCTGCCACTTCAGACATTGGTACTAATAAAGGCAAACTTCTGTCTGGTTTTTCTACAGTTTCATAAGCCAAACACACCGCCTTGCTCTTAATCATGGCGTGTGTCAATTCTTCTGAAGAAGCAAAGTGGAAGTAAGTAAAGAGTAATTGCCCTTCTTTAATCAAAGGATATTCTTCTTTGATAGGCTCTTTTACTTTTACAATCATGTCTGCAATTTTATAGACATCTTCTATGGTAGGAAGGATTTTTGCACCCGCCAAAATATATTCTGCATCGTCAAAACCACTACCAACACCTGCAGTAGATTGTATGTAAACAGTGTGTCCTCTGTCTGTCATTTCTACAACACCTGCGGGAGTCATACCCACACGGTTTTCGTTGTTTTTAATTTCCTTTGGAACTCCAATAATCATAGTCTTTGCTGTTGAATGTGTTTTGAAAAAAGAACTTGGTTAATGTTGTAAAGTTACTTTTTTTTCTATAACAAGGTAGGTTTTAGTGAAAATATTTGTAGGTGCATGACTGAAAACAAAGATAGGTTGTAAGCTCATTTATCCGCTATTTGACTCAAAAATTTGACATTGAACCTGATTAATTAACAAAAGTTGCGTAGTACCTGTAGAACGGACTTTAGTCCGTTTCTCGTGCATGAAAACCAAAATCCTGCACTATAAAACATATTTTTTGTTGCTAAATGCGAAAAGAACGGACTAAAGTCTAATGCTATTCAGTTAAGAAAGTGCTTTTTTAGTGCCGTAGGCACGAAATAGTTATAGTAATGCTGTTTTCTCCTCTCTTCAAGTGCCGTAGGCACGATATATATCGTGCCTACGGCACTTGAAGAGAGAAGGGGTTTGTTTTTTCTATAACTATGTCGTGCCTAACGGCACTTTAAAAATAGAATTGATTGATTATCAAATAATTTTAAACATATAATTTTATACACTCAGCCGAACAGCATTGGACTAAAGTCCGTTCTACAGTAGGCTCTCTACTAACAATTAATTAGTGTATCAAACATAGAATATGTAACTTTGTAACCATTTTGTTTCACGACGAAAATTGCAGCCCTTTGCAACTTTTTGGTGTAGAAAAGAGTTTATTATTCAGAACTTTCAGAAATAAATGAAACCCATACCAACAGTTCCCCTTACAGTGGCTCTACCCTTGACAATTCCCTACCAAGAGGGTTTTCTAAATGGTTTGTTGCAAACGGCTTTTGCCTTGCAGCTACCTGTGGCAGCGTGGCGTTTACCTGTGCAAAAAGGCGGAAGTGTACGGCACATAGCCATTGGCAGCCAGCAAAATTTGATAGAAAAGCCTATTCACGATTTGGAAAAACTCCCCAAAGGTTTTTTACTCAATCCTTTTGAAAATAAGCATCATACATATTTTCTACCAGCTCATTTTTACTATGACAGCGAAACTCAACAACTACAAATCACAGAAGGCGTTGATGAACAGTTGGTAGAAAAATTTTTGAAATATTTACACCATTTCATTGCACAAAATAGCACGCAAAACACCCCTTTGCAGCCTCACTACACTACTTCTACGGGGCAAAACACCCTTGCCCAATTCTCTACGGAGGCAGAACGGCAAGAACACTACGAAGATATTGTAGCAAAGGCGGTGAGAGTAATGCAAAGAGGCGACTTCCTAAAAGTGGTGCTTTCTCGTACCCAAGCCCAAAGCTTGCCTGATAATTTTTCATTAGCCCAAAGCTTCGAAACTTTGTGTCATTTGTACCCTCATGCCTTTATTTCTTGTGTGGCTACACATGAATTTGGTACGTGGATAGGGGCTTCGCCAGAACTTTTAATAGCTACGGACAGACATAATAAATTTCATACGGTTGCTTTGGCGGGTACGCAACCCAAAGGCGACATTACGAACTTGCAAGAGGCGATGTGGCGACAAAAAGAAATAGAAGAACAAGCCTTAGTGAGCCGTTACATCATTAATTGTTTCAAAAAAATACGCCTAAGAGAATTTGAAGAAATGGGACCTAAAACCGTAGTGGCGGGCAATTTGCTGCACCTACGGACAGATTTTGAGGTGGACATGGTAGAAACGAATTTTATGAATTTGGGAGCAACTATGTTAGAACTTTTGCACCCTACTTCGGCAGTTTGCGGTATGCCTAAACCCGAATCTTTGCGGTTTATTTTGGAAAATGAAGGCTATGACAGACAACTGTATGCGGGTTTTTTGGGGCAGGTCAATGTAAATGGCGAAACAGATTTGTTTGTCAATTTGCGGTGTATGCAGCTTTTAGACCAACACGCCTTGTTGTACGCAGGGGCAGGACTCACCAAAGACTCTGTACCCAGCCGAGAATGGCAGGAAACGGTGCATAAATGCAAGACGATAGGGAAGATATTTGCCAAGACATAATTAAACCTAACAGTTTTTTAAACTAAAAGAGGTTATTATGCCTTGTAACACAATAACCCCTCTTTTATTCAAGTTTTACATTTTCAAAAATTGCTCCACATACTCATTAAAAACTTGTGGGTGTTCCATCATTGGGGCATGTCCGCAGGCATCAATGAACCGCAACTGCGAATTAGGCAGCAGTCTATTGAACTCGTGAGCCACATAAGGCGGTGTAATGGTGTCGTTGAGTCCCCAAACCAATAGCGTAGAGTGTTTTACGTCCTGAATGGCTTTAGCTAAATTGTTGCGTTGGGCAGATTTGGCAATGGCAACCATACGCATACACTTCGGAATACTCTTGGTTACTTCAAAAACTTCATCTACCAATTCTTTTTTGGCAATATTGGCATCATAAAACGTATATTCTACCTTTTCTTTGATAAATTCATAATTACCTCTTTTGGGGTACGTGCCACCCATGCTGTTCTCAAACAAGCCCGAACTTGCCGTTAATATCATTTTGTTGATATGTGTAGGGTGTTTTAAGGCGTACATCAAGGCTATATGCCCGCCCAAAGAATTGCCGACTAAGTGCAGAGGTTGGGGCAACTGTAAGGCTGTTACAAATCTTTCTGTAAAAGCCAATAATCCTTCTAAGCCAGCCTCTTGCAAAGGCATATCGTAAATGGGCAACATCGGCACTATGAGGCGGTACTTTTGCTTAAAATATCCCAACATATCTGCCCAATTACTTAAAGCCCCAAACAAGCCATGTAACAATAATAAAACCTCGCCTTCGCCCTCATCTATGTATGTAAATTCACCTAACTGTTTAGTCTGTATCTTCATGAAAACGGTATCTTTTTAGCCCAAATATAATCTACAAAAGACAAAATTATATAAAAACCTGAAAAGTAGTAATACCAAAGGAAATTAGGGCAAAGTTTTCATAAGAAAATGACTAAGCCTTAGTAAAAAAGACCCCTAAGATTTTGATAAATCTTAGGGGTGAAAGATATATTGCCTTATGTAACTAAGAATTAGCTTAGGTCATTTTTTAGAATAAAAACGTTATTAATTAGCAACTTAAAATTTTTTAATTAAAAATTTACTAATTAATAATTGTGCATTAGCACTTAGTACACTTTCACTTGGAAAATAAAGTTCTTAATCTTTTTCAACTGCTGTGTGCGGTTCAATCTTGCCAAACGGTTTTGTGTCGTTTTTTTCATAGGCACACTGTCTGGCAACTGCCCTAATGCCTCTAATAATTTTTCAGATTTTAATGCAAAGCCAACACCTTCTAAATCTGCTTGTTTACTTGTAATCAAACCTAAAATATTACCTTGTTGGTCAAAAGTAGGGCTACCACTGTAACCGGGGTTCACAGGAATAGACACTTGGTAGTAGTTTTTGGGATTAGTTTCTCCTTCATAACCCGACTGCGAACTTACAACGCCTTCACCATATACTACATCTTCTTTCGGGTGTGCCAAAGTAAATATTTCTTCGCCTAAATCTGCCTCTTTACTTTTCAAAGTGTAAGGCAAAGCACCGAAACCATTAAATCTTTGGTCATTGATTTTCAAAATAGCCAAATCTTTTTCTTTGTCAAAATACACGACTACCGCCTTGTAACGAAATTCGTCGATATGACTTGACTCGATAACCACAGAATCTGGCTTTTGCTCAACTAAATGGTAACTCGTAGCCACTAAACCGTCTGAAGAAATGGCAAAACCTGTTCCGCCAAATTTGTTGATAGGTGTAGTTTGTTTTTCTGTTTCTTGTGTAGCAGCTTGTTCTTTTTTCTCTAAATTATTTTGCTTGATTTTCAACGTTTCTACCTCACGTTTCAAACGGCGATAGTTGCTTTGTTGGTTTTTCTCTACTTCGTTCATGTATTGCACTGCGTACAACGTACAGAACATTGTAACCAATGACACAGAAGCAGCCATGCCCATGATAGGCAAATATTTTTTACGTAATTGCGAAAAATCTATTTTTTTTGCGTTGGCAGCAGGTTGAGCAGCAGTAGGGGCAAGGGCTGTTTGGGCTTCATGTAACATCTCGTCATGAAACTTATTAAACTTTGCCGTTAGTCTTTTGCGTTTGCCTAATTGGTGCAAATCGTCTAAAAACTGTAAATGCTGATGTACTGTCGCAGCAAAAGCAGCATCTTGTTGCATTCTTTCTTCAAAGTGCAACTTTTCTTCAAGAGTAAGTTTTCCTTCCCTATACCGTTCTATCAACTCCAACATAATCGTAAAATGTAGTATATATAAATAAGTTAAGTGTAGTTTTCGCTATTCGGCATTACTTGTTCATTCCCTACCAATTTTTTCAACCGCATCAGGCACTTGTACTTTTGTGTCTTGGCGTTGTCGGCATTGGTGTAGCCCATTTTCTCGGCTATTTGTACCATATTAAAATCATTGATGTAAAAGTCAATCAAAATAGTTCGGCAAGGCTCACCCAATTTGTTCAGGGCATCTTCCATGATATTAAATTTCATTTCTTCTGCCACTGCCTTTTCTATCGTGTTGTCTTCATCAAAGAGTATATATTCTTCCGAATCTTTCAATTCGGCTTGGTATTTCACTTTAAAATTAAACCTTTTGAGCCATAACCGCCTACTTACAGAATACAAGTACGTCTTAATTTTACAAGTTAGCTCAAAAGTAGATTGTTGTAGGTTTTCATACAACACTATAAATGCTTCTTGATAAATATCCTTAGCTTCTTCTGCCAATCCTCCATTGGTAATAATAAAATGTTCTATCACAGGGTAGTACATTTTATACACCTTGCTCATTACTGCATCATCTTCTTGGCGAATCCCCTCGACCAAGTCCGCCTCTGTGAGAGATTTTAATTTACTCATGAAGTTTCGTTCTTAATACTATCAAACATATAAAGTAACCGCCAATTCTCCAAAAAATTAATAGGAATAGGAAAACTGTTAGTAGCCTTTACAAGCTACTTTGTGCATTAGGTGGGAAAATAAAGGAAATTTTTTGACTATTACTACTTCAACAAATCTTTTCTATATAAACAACAAACACGAAAAACAACTACCCAAAATAATTTATTTAGGTAGTTGTTAATAAGTATGTGGGTTGTGCAGACTAAGAGTAAGCCAATAGATTAAACTTTAAACCTGTATCTTCGGCATATTCCTCTCCACTTTCCAACATATCCAAATCATTTTCTTTGTAGTACCAATTCACCACGATAGTTCCGCCATGATTATTTTGATAGTCTTCTAACAAATCAAAAATCTCTAAGAAACGGCGAGACGAACTCGTGTTGTAGTAGTACATTTTAAAGTTAAACGTAATTGTTCTATTAGGTGTAGAAAGATAATTACGTAACCACTCGAATACAGGCTGGTAAAATTCCTGCGTATATTCGTGATACGATTCACCTGAAATGGACATTTCGCCTGCCTCGGCATTAAAATTAATTTCAGGGATAAAGTTTGCTGCTTTTATATAGAAGTTTTCCATTACTCTCCAGAATCTTTCTTGATTTTAACTGACAAAGTAAAAAACGAATGTTGTTCACTCACAGGTGTAATGCTAAATTTTAACGGATTCCCAGACTTGCGAGCCAAGTCTATAAATCCTAAGTTAGCACCTTTACTTTCCTCTGGTTTAGGGAGGCGGCGTTGTTCTTTATAAAACTGTTTCAGACCTTCGGCATCTAAAGTATTGATGTAATCACACTTTTCTTTGATACGTTGTCCTTTGGACGACTCAATGAGATTACCTGAACTTACGGTATAGCTGTCTGTATTTTCGCTAATAGTAATGATGCCCACACCTACATTTGTTTTGTCTTTTTCCGAATAGGCTTTGTCGGCAGAATAATGGTAAATATTTTGTGCCAACTCCACGACTATCGCAAACAAACGGCGAGACAGCATTTCATTATCGCCAGACTTGCGTTTTAAACTCAACCCAATTAATGACAGCATTTCTTGAGATACCATACCCTGAAACGCCAAAGAAATCTTGTGTTTTTTGAGTTTATTGTAAAAGCCGTGATGACTAAATGTTCTGTTCATACCTTTGGGTTGCTTTGGTTGTTACAGTAGTATATTTTAAGTCTATAAAAGAATAGAATTTTTCGGTAATATAAAAATTATCTTTACATTTTTTTTACCGTTGCCAAAAAAATGCCAACTCAAGCCATTTTTACGCTGTTTTTCCCAAAAAATTCACGTTTATTCAACATATTGCAAAACACTTGCCAATAGAACTACTTGCACAAGTGAATTGTTTTAGTAATCGTAACGATAGACATTCACTACGCCCTCTATGCCTGAAAATCTCTCTATGAGTTCGGTGGCTTGATGATTGTCATGTACGCCCAAAGAAATATCTCCTTCAAAAACGCCATTTGCTCCTTTAAAAGCAATAGACGTGAGGGTTACCTGAGCATGGCTTGAAATGATACGGGTAACATCATTGACCAAACCTGCTCTATCTGTGCCAATAATCTTAATATTCACTTCATACAATTCATTTTTATCTGAAGCCCAACGTGCTTTGATAATACGGTTACCAAAAGAAGCCATAATATCTACGGCATTGGGGCAGTTGGTACGGTGAATTTTGATGCCACGACTTACTGTGGTCAAACCGAAAATCTCGTCCCCCGGTATAGGGTTACAACAAGTAGCAAAACTGTACTCTACTCTGTCGCTGTCCTCACCAATGACCAACTCGTCTGAATGTCCTTCTTTGAGTTGCTTAATCTGTTCTTTGAACTGCTTGGCATCGGCAGCGTGGACTTTGGTTTTGTTGCTTTCGTTTTCTTTAAATTCTACAAACTTGCGGATTTCAGTGTGGTCTATCAACCCTTTGCCTACTTTGTAGTATAACTCTTGTTCGTTTTTACAAGTAAAAAAGTCGGCTAATTGGCTCATATTTTCACTCGTAAAATCTACTTTGAGGTTTTTCAGTTTGCGTTGGATAATCTCTTTGCCATCTACAGCGTATTTTTTTTCATCTTCTTTCAAAAAGGCTTTAATTTTTGATTTAGCCTTAGAAGTTGTAATAAATTTTAACCAACCCTCATTGGCTTTTACTTTAGTAGAAGTTAAAATTTCTACTTGGTCACCATTTTTTAGTACGTGGTTCAGGGGTACTAATGTGCCGTTTACTTTTGCTCCCAAACATTTTGCCCCTATTTCAGAGTGGATTTCAAAGGCAAAATCTAAGACGGTAGCTCCTTGTGGCAATACTTTGAGTTCGCCGTTGGGCGTAAAAATATAGACTTCTTCATTGAAAAGGTTGCTGCGAAACTCGTCCATGAACTCTAAGGCATTGACATCTTTGTTTTCAAGAGTTTCACGAATTTTCGCCAACCACATATCAAAACCTTGCTCTATGTTGTTGCTTCTGCCTCCATGTTTGTATTTCCAATGGGCAGCGTAGCCTTTTTCGGCTATTTCGTCCATGCGGACAGTGCGGATTTGGACTTCCACCCATTGCCCTGTGCTACTCATAACGGTTGTGTGTAGGGACTCGTAGCCGTTAGATTTGGGCAAGCTAATCCAATCTCGCAATCTTTCGGGGCTGGGTGTATAAAAGTCTGTAATAGCAGAATAGACACGCCAACAAGTAGATTTTTCTTCTGAAAAAGGCACATCTGCAATGATACGAATCGCAAATAGGTCAAAGACTTCCTCAAACGGAATGCCTTGTTTTTTCATTTTCATCCAAATAGAATAAATGGATTTCAAACGGCTTTTAATCGTATATTGAATGTCTAATTTGTCTAAACTTTCTTTGATAGGCTTTACAAATTCTTCAATGAATTTATCACGACTTGCCTGCGTCTTTTCTATACTTTCTTTGATGCTGTTATAGGCTTTTTCGTCTGAAAACTTCAAACACAAATCTTCTAATTCCGATTTGATTGAGTACAAGCCCAAACGGTGGGCTAAGGGGGCGTAAATGTACTGTGTTTCAGACTTAATTTTGAGTTGTTTCTCTTTGGTCATGCTGTCCAAAGTCCGCATATTGTGCAGACGGTCAGCTATTTTGACCAAAACCACCCGAATATCATCATTAATTGTTAAGAGTAACTTTTTGAAATTTTCGGCTTGTTCAGAGGTACTTTTACCCATGACAGCTTTAATCTTAGTTACACCGTCAATAATTCGGGCTACTTTTTTGCCAAATTGTCCTTCTAAATCCTCTAATTTGGTTTCTGTATCTTCTACTACGTCATGCAACAAAGCAGCAATAATAGATGTTGCTCCCAAACCAATTTCATCTACACAAATCTGTGCAACTTCCAACGGGTGATAAATATAGGGTTCACCAGATTTCCGCCTTACTTCCTTGTGGGCTTCATGGGCTATCATAAAGGCTTTTTTTATCAACTTCGCATCTCCTTTTTGCAGCATGGGGTACGCCGACCTCATCAGGGCGTTGTATCTTTTTAGTATTTCTTTTCGTTCATGGGCATCTCTTAGGGCAATAGCTTTTTCGGCATCACTCATTTCTTCGTTCACCACAGGATTTAGGGGTGTAGTATTTTTGGCAGTAAGGTTGGTTGTTACAGTCATATCTTATCTATTTGTTGAGCTTAATAATCTGTATTAATTAGATGGGCTTGTAGTTTTTTGGTATTTGTCCAATTTATTTGGCTACTACAAAGCAGTGTTTATTTTCTAATTTAGACAAAATAAAATAGATTGTAAAGTTTTGGGGCAAAAAAATTCAAGAATTTGAGATTAAAGCTCATCACTTAAGTTCTTATACAAGATTACAGTGTTAATTTATACGGTATGAGCTATACAAGAGTGTGATTTATATGATGAATAATATTGCTAAAAATAAAGCACCAATAGTTACTTTACTGACTAAGTTATTCCCAAACATATTCAGCATACACTGGGAAATGGTCAGATTGTTTATTTTCCCTTAATACTTGACAGTTAATAGCTTGAATAGAGGCAGAGTGAAATAAGTGGTCTATACGAATCCAATAAGGGCGGCGGTTACAAGTAAACCCAAATCCCCAACCTGCTTTTTCAAAACTACTTAGAAGTTGTTTTTTCATGCTACGATAAGTATATGATAGAGGAATATCATTAAAGTCGCCACATAAAATAACTTTATGTGGACTTTGAGCAACAAACCTTACGATACTATCAATTTGTTGTTTACGTTTCCCAAAGCCATTTCTGAGTTTACTAATAATATCTATTAGGGCTGCAACAAACGTTTCATAAGAATTACTTGCTAACAGTGGAGTAAAACGTATGCTCATCGATTCTAAATGAATATTAATGATGCGTAGTGTATCTTGGCGAGGTGTTAATATATCAGCGTAGACAGCTTTATTGAGGGTAGTTTTGGTAGTATCCATTCCAATATTACCATAATTAACAATAGGAAAACGAGAAAAAATAGCTACTCCAAAAAAACCTTCATGTTCCTGAACAACTACTGGGCTTGTATAAGAGTATTGATAGTATTCATGTGCCTTAGAGTGAGTTTTTTCTGAATTACGATTATCATTATTATAAAATTCTTGAAAACATACGATATCTGCTGTCTGTTGCCCTAACCATGTTAATTGTTCATCTGCTACCGAGTGCTTATCTAACCAAGTGCTTAGTGCTTCCTTATCTAAAGTATCTAAAAATTTTTGGAAACGTTGTGTATTAAATGAAGCAACATTATAACTTAATACAGACAATTTATTCTTACTTGTATGGCTTTTCGTGGGAATATTAAAAGAAAAAATTTCTATAACTGAATTATATGAAAGTCCTATGCTTAAAAGTACTACAATACATAAATATCTTATGGTAAATAAAGCTATAAAAAAAATAAATACATTAAGAAATAAGAGAGCATTTAACAATAAAAGAGTAAAACCATTATACCATGTGCCATCTACTAAGGGTAAATTAGCTAAAATGGCTGTAGTGATTGTTGCCAAAAAACTGAAAGAAATAAACAAAAAACGAATATTCTTTTTCATAATTTTTTAAACTTAAGTAAATTTTATGAATAAGTCGTTCTTACATAGAATTTAGTATTGATAATCTGTAAGTTGCTGTTTTTTTGATAGGCTAATCATACACAATAAAAATTTACTATCATTGAGATATTTTATATAAACTTTTTAGCTCCTAAAATCTTAAAGCCATTCATATTATAGTGTTGTAATTTTAACTAATAAGCCTTAACTTAAGAAGTAATAGGCTGTCTTTAGGGACAGCCTATTACAATGAATACTTTAATTTTTACGCATTAATCCACTTGAATTTGTATTCTAAAGCAGGAGCTGTGTGCATTCTCTCAGCTATTTTCGTGAGTCTTTCTGGTAAACGGAGTAAATAGTCTTGTGCTTTTTGTGCTGCTCCGTTCAAGCCTGTTTTTTGGTCTATTTTCCAACGGCGTAGCAAAGTCTGCATAATCTCTATATAATCTTGTGTAGTGTAAACACCAATACGTTGTGCTGCGTCTGTGAAATGTTTGAAAGTAGAGCCTATTTCTATGCCTGTTTCTCTTAGGAAGTGGGCAGGCATTACGATTTTCTTCTTCATCATGTCCTCAAATGCCAACATCATTTCATTAGGGTCGACTTCAAAAATCTTTTCTATGAATGTAGAGTAAGCTGCTGCATGTCTGCCCTCATCTGATGCCACCATCGAACACATTTTGTGTAATAAAGTATCACCTACTTCTTTAGCAAGAATAGCTACTCGTCTGTGCGAAACCTGTGTAGCTAATTCCTGAAAACTCGTATATACAAAGTTGCGGTAAGGGTCGCCACCTGTCTGAATATCAAAACCATCTGCGATAAGATACTGTGTAGAAACTTCTACCTCTCTCATGTTCACACGACCCGACAAATACAAGTATTTATTTAAAAGGTCGCCATGTCTGTTTTCTTCTGCCGTCCAGCTTTTTAACCACTGAAACCATGCGTTATTCATGCCATTTTCTCTAACAGCAATGCCATCAACCATCGCCAACCAAGACTCATACGTAGGCAAAGCCTCCTCTGTAATCATATCTCCCACCAACACAGCTACTAAATCATAAGATAATCCTTTTGCTCTTTCTTGTAGTAGTTTTACTTCTTCAAAGAAATTTTCTGATGTGGCATCTGGTAGCATATCAGCAGGTTGCCAGTTAGTGTCCACAGGATTCAGAAATTTGTCAAGAAGTTGGGAAGCAGTTTGTTCAAGGTGATTCATCACCTCTTTCCGTTGTAAAGCGGAGTAGTTCATAAAATTAAGAAATTAGGGTAATATAAAAAAGTAAGCCTTTGCAGGCTATTGTTGTTATTGTTATGGTTTTCCAAAGGTAACGTACAAACGGAACAAAAAAAATGTTTTTGAGGCTTATTTTAAACCATGACATGACTTTTTAGCATAAATTAGTATTTCCAAATAGGTAATTCTGTCAGGTTGCTATACCCTTCGGGGCTTTGTTGCCAATAATAATGAGTCAAACCATTGCTAAGAGCTATGAAGGGGGCTTGTAGGGCATGATTATAATTGGCTAATTGTTGGAAATGTTGGGGCGAAAGTTGAATGTCTGCTGCCTTACATTCTATGACCAAAAAAGGCTTGCCATTCGGTTGGTACACTACTATATCTGTTCTTTTCTGTAATTCATTGACCTGATGCCCACGTTCTACACTGATAAACCCTTGCGGGTAATGATTCACTAATAAAAAATGAATGAAATGCTGGCGTACCCATTCTTCGGGTGTGAGTTGCAACATTTTTTTCCGAAGTATATCAAAAACATAGACGATATTTTGCTTGCGTTGGAGGCGTAAAGGAGCAGGAGGCAGGTTAAGCGGAGTGAACATGAATAAATGAATTTAGGTAATGTTGTTACTAATTACCATTTGAAAGTCTATTTAAGAAGCTGTTTGAATTAACTCCGTAGGAGTGGAATATTTGTAGAAATAAAGGTTTGTACTATAACCAAAACTCCGTAGGAGTGGAATATTTCACTCCTACGGAGTTTTATTGTTAGTATTTTATCTGTTTTGCTATAAATATTGCAGTCCTACGGACTTAAAAATTAACTCAAACAGCTTCTAAATTTTCAGCAGTAAACTTATCATAAAGTATAAAAAACATTTGTAATGCTTCTGTTTCATTATTACCTACTTCTTTTAAAATAATATTTTTCCAACCTGCGGTACTTTCTCGCCAAGTATAATATTTCATAACCCAATCATTAAAGGTTGTAAAATGTGTACCCATTAGTGTTAAGTCAAATTTATGAATACTCTCTCCAAAATAGTATCCAAGAATAAAAGATTCCAAATTACTAATAGTAGGCTCTCCAATATACATGGCTGTTCTTTTTCTAAAACTTTCACTCTGTATTAACTCATGGATACTCTTAATTATATATTTCAATTCCATTAGTCTCAATAGTCTGATTGTAGGCTGCACTAATAATAGCAGCAATATTACCTTTGGTTATAGCACTCAACTTTGCATAATTGTTTGCATAATATCCTATGTTGTAAATATCTATCTCATCTTGTAAAGTGCTTGTTTCTAGTCTAAAGATAAAATTATTGATTCTATGATTAAATTCATTTAACCATTTAATACCTTCTAATTTGGCTTCACAAGTCGTTGTTTCATCTGACCAAATAGAACGAATACCAATTGTTATTTGAAATAGAATGTGCTTGCAAAATTTTATTTGAGCAAGCCTATTCCAAAGTGCTACTTGATTTAATATTTCCTTAAGTGTCATTTTGAGGTGTTATTAAGAATGATGAGGTGTTATTTATCAAAAAAAGTAGCCTAAAGGCTACTTTCCTCTTATTTCAACATTGTTTTTGGGTCATAAGCATCTCTCAAACCATTGCCCAACAAATTAAAGGCTAATACCAATACGCTAATGGCGATACTTGGGAAGAAAATAAGATGCCAACTATCGGCTGTGCCTAACACATTAAACCCTTCTTTGACCATAATGCCCCAAGACGGCATAGGGAGTTGTACGCCCAAGCCCAAGAAACTTAGTCCCGCCTCCACCAAAATCGCAGACGCAAAATTAGAAGATGAAATAACGATTAAAGAACCCAACATATTGGGCAAGATATGTCTGTAAATAATTCGCCAACTGGACAACCCAAAAGCCCTTGCAGCCTCTACATATACTTTTTCTTTGATACTCAAAATTTCGCCACGTACTACCCTTGCCACTTCTACCCACATGGTAAGCCCAACCGCCACAAAAGCTACCCAAACCCCTTTGCTATTCAATGCCAAACTAATTGCAATGACCAACATCACATTTGGAATAGACCAAACTACAGTCATTAGCCATGTAATCACACTGTCGACAATTCCTCCAAAAAAGCCTCCCAAAGCACCCAAAATAATGCCCAAAGCCAACGAAATTAATAAAGCTACAAAGCCAATGCCTAATGATATGCGTGTACCGAAAATCAAACGGCTCAATACATCACGTCCTAATTTATCTGTACCAAAATAATAGGTTTTTTCTATCACATTGTTTGCAATAAACTCTTGTTGCACCGCAGATAAACTCACCTGTTGGAGTTGTTCATTCAGGTCTAAATAGGTAATAGTTTCCCCTTCTAACTTATAAATACTGCCTAAGGTATCAATTTTAGTAGATTTATTGGGGTAAACTGCCTTCACAAAGCTAATTAAGGGTTTACCAACAGTTTTAACAGTAGATTGTCTTTGAAATTTTTCTGTTTGTTTCTTTCTACGGCTACTATCTCGTTTACTTTCGTTGCGTGCAATAGCTGTGATTTGATAAAAAATACTATCTTTTCTTAATTCATAAGATAATATTGGGATAGGAGTATATTCACTTTCTTGCCCAAAGAGTAGTTTGTAAAAAAAATTATGCTGTTCTACTTTTTTGTCTTTTTTGTATAAAAGCAATTTAGCTTTAAACATCGGGGGTTTTTTCTGTATTTCTACAGCCATATCGTTGGCATTAGGCGTGTCGTCAGGCATAATGAGATACCCTAATGTAGCTATCACACAAGACAATAGAATGATAAGCAAGCCCAACATGGCGGGTTTGTTGCTCAACAACCGTTGTCTGATGTAGTAAGAAGGGGATTTATGTAAAGCCTCTTTGCCCATGTTGCTGGTTTTTTACTTTCCAAAGTTATAAACTTCTTTAAAATACCAAATTCTTTTCGTTAAAATTATCTTTTCTTTCGGCAATTTGGCAAAAAAGGCTTTAAGTAAGTTCCACACTATCATTAAAAGACTATTTCATTGCTTTAAACGTACAAGTGGAGCATAAAAAGAAAATTTGCACCGCAAGATATTATCGTTGCCTGCATCTGTTCCCCATTTAGAGATATTGTCCAAATAGTCTGTCATTGTATTTAACCAACCTACTTCTACGCCTACGGAAAAATCATTTGGGAAAATGTATTTACCACCTATGTTGGTAGGCAATAGTAAGGTAGTAGTCGAATACGTTTCTCCAATAGCCCTTGTACGAGTTTGGTTTTCAAAATCTCTATTGTCTTTGTCGTACAACCAAAATTTAGCTAAACCAATACCTTGACTAATGTAAAAATTAAAAAACTTGTTTTTAACAATATTGATTTGTGCATGGGCAGAAACAGTAAACATATCCGCAGCAAAAAATGTATTAGGTGTACCGTCTGCAAAATTGTAACGTGGGTTTTGCCCACTGAAACTGCCGTAAGACAACTCAAAACGAGGAGTTAGCCACCGTTTGCGGTAGTTGAGTATGCCTGCATGAAAAAATCCGCCCCACCGTTCATAAGAAGACAAGTCGCCTGCATAGCTATTGGCACTTATGCCTCCATATAAATACCATTTTACGCCTTCCGTAGCCGTAGTTTTGGGTTTTGTGGTTTGGGCGTGTGCATTGCCCCAAAAAAAGCAAGACAACACCGCACAAAATAGGTAAGAAGAAAAAATCTTTGGCATAGGTATATTGTATTAGCAAGAAAGTGAGGTAAAATTAAAAATTTATTTTGTATTCTACACTTACTATAAAACTTCTTGTGAGTCCGTCTGGGCGTGATTTTCTTACAATAAACGGCATTCCTATATTCAGTTGCAAAGTATTCTTAGTGTTTAATTCATAATCTAAGAAAACATTTCCATTGAGAGTTAAGCCTTGTGAGTCTTTAATTACTTTTTCTACATTCAGCTCATCTGTATATTTATCATTCGCTAAGTGGTAAATGGGTAAAATACTGGGTGTAAATCGTAGTTTTTGACTCAACATAAAAGGATAAGCAACTCTCAACAAAATATCGCCACTTCTTTGAAAATTCTTTGTAGATTGAAATTTACTTAGTTCAGAAGTGTTAGGATAGTTACTTGTGATAAATTGGTTATTGTTTTGCGTAAGAGGCTGTTGTAAGGCTGCTACTAATTGCAACTTATTAATCTGATAGCCAATCCCAACAATCAAATCAAAAGTTCCCAAACTTGCTTGGTAGTCCATAGGCAAAGGAAGATTGTTTTGTGTGTGATTGGCGGTTGATAAAGGAACTTTTATGCCCAATGTCAAATTCAACTTTTTAGTTGCTTTAAAGTTGGTATTGATAAAAACATCTGAAACGCCAAAACTTGTGATACTATTGCCACTTTGTACCAAAGACGTAAGTTTTATGTCCATACCAAATTTACTGCCCAACTGCCTATGATACTCTAAATAACTGCCCCAAGCAATAATATTATTGTCTGCTTTTCCTACAGAAGCACCTATTTTGAATTGATTGTGTGTAGTTTGTAAGGTGTCCTCGCCTTTGGGTTTAAAACTGTTTATCGTACAAAAACCTGCATCACTGCAACCTTGCCCAAAAATATCATCTGTAACAAATGCAAAAGCACTAAATAGTAGTAATCTGAATAAATTAGGCATGAGTCGAGAGGTATTTTAATTGTATTTTCCCAAAATTACTTCTGATGTTTCTATGGTGTTGCTGCGTCTGCCAGCCCTGTCTGTAATAGCTATTTTGAACCGAACTGTATCACCTTTACGCAAGAGGGGCGTAGTAGCTGCAAAAATGTAGGGAAAAGGTATGCCATGCACTAATTCGCCTTCTATTGGTGTTTTGGTTTCGTTCAAGACATCAAAACGTGCATCCATGTTTTGCGTAGTGTTGAAACGCACAGCCGTAAATTGACCTCTTTGTTTTTTTTCTATGTCTATAAAAAAGTTCTTGGTCGTAGTATCATTAGAGCCTAAGTCCCCATCTCCGTCTTTAAAGGTAATGGATAAAACCAAAGAATCTCCAGCCGAAGCCAAAATATCACTTTGTGGTTTTACTACTTTTACACTTTGAAAGAAAATAGCAGGCGTAAAAGAAAAATCTGGTTTGCTAAGGCAACCACTTAGGAGGAAGGTAGCTGTAAGCACAGCAACCATGACAGCAAATAATGATTTTTTGAATAGCATAGAAAATAAATAATAGCATTAGCTTTTCAAATATACGCAAAAGCCCTACATTTGCAGCCCGTTTAACAAAAATTTACTTTAAAAGAATTCTATTATGGAAAGTTTAGAGATTATAGGGTTTAAAAGAGCAAATCTCGGTAAGGCATCATCAAGAGATATGCGTCGTGAGGCACTGGTTCCATGCGTATTGTATGGTAACAAAATGGAGAACGTATATTTCTCTGTGCCAATGATTCTTTTCAGAGAATTGGTTTATACAGCTAACGTATATCAAGTTGATTTGAATATTGAAGGTACACATTATAAGGCTATCTTACAAGATATTCAGTTCCACCCTGTAAATGAATTGATTTTGCACGCAGACTTTTTGTTGTTACAAGAAGACAAGGCTATCAAGATGGAAATTCCTGTGAAAATTACAGGTGCTTCTGTGGGTGTGCAACAAGGTGGTAAATTATTAGTAAAAGTAAAAACTTTACCAGTAAAAGCATTACCAAAAGATATGCCTGATTATATCACTGTAGATGTTACTAAATTGGAAGTTGGTAAGTCTATCCGTGTAGAAGATTTAACTACTGCTAACTACGAAATTGCTACGGCAGGTAACGTTACGATTGCAACTGTAGCCGTAACAAGAGCTTTGAAACAAGCAGCTTCTGGCAAATAATCATCATTTGTTTAGTTAAAATAATTAACAAAAAACTCTTGCAAACTGTTTTTGCAAGAGTTTTTTGTTGGAGATAACAGCACTTTAAGAAGCAAAAAAATAAGTAATGAGTTTTGCCCCCAACCATATTGCGAATAAACCCAATGAAAAACTTAAAAAAGTATAGGCAAATGCCTGCAAAGATTGTTGTTGTTGGATAAAAATAAAGTTCTCATTTGCAAAGGTAGAAAACGTACTGAACCCGCCACAAAAGCCTATCACCACAAAATTACGCACATCACTTACAACACTCGAAGGTAAGGGCAATAATACCAAAGTTTGTGCTACACAACCCACTATAAAACAACTTAGCAAATTGGCACTTAGTGTCCCCAAAGGTAGGAAATCCTCTACGTTATTAAGGTGCTTGTTGAAAGCATAACGAACCAAACTCCCTACACCTCCTCCCAAGAAAATTAAAAATAGTTGATACATTTGACAAGCAATTTATAGTCTGTTCTTAACTTAGAAAAGATGACAAGATAAAGATTTTGTGTTTCAAGATAAAAAAGGCTTACAATTCTTCTTGATACAAGCCAAAACACCAAATTTCTATTGCCCAACAAACAGTTTCTTAGCTAAAACACTAAAAATAAAGGTATTAAACTTTGTGAATGCTAAAAGTATATCTATCTTTGCAGCCCGATTGTGTACACGACAACGGTGTATTGTAGTAAATCGTTGTGGCTGTTGAATTTAGCTATGTGCAAGGCATCGTTGCGAAACGTATCCGACCAGATAGGAAAAACACAGTCCACTAAATACAAACCAATTCAAAGAAAATGGGCGTAAGAAAACTAAAACCAGTAACCCCTGGTACAAGACACAGAATTGCCCCTACCTTTGATGAAATTACGACAAACAAACCAGAAAAGTCATTGACAGTGTCAATTAAGAAATCTGGTGGTCGTAATAACGTAGGGAAAATGACCATGCGTTACATAGGCGGTGGTCATAAGCAACGCTATCGTTTGATTGATTTCAAACGTGATAAGCATAACATTGTGGGCGTAGTGAAGTCCGTAGAGTATGACCCATGCCGTTCTGCTCGTATCTCTTTAGTTCAGTATCCTGACGGAGAAAAGAGATACATCATTGCTCCAGCTGGTATTAAAGTAGGTCAGCAAGTAGTTGCTGGACCTAATGTAGCTCCAGAGGTAGGCAATGCCTTACCTATAGGCGTAATGCCGATTGGTACTATTGTTCACAACATCGAATTACAAGTTGGCAAAGGTGCAGCATTAGCTCGTAGTGCTGGTTCTTATGCACAAGTGTTAGGTCGTGAAGAAAAGTATGTAATCATCAAATTACCTTCTGGTGAAACACGTAAAGTGCTTTCTGCTTGCTATGCAACTGTAGGCTCTGTATCTAATGCAGACCACATGAACACCACAGCAGGTAAGGCTGGTCGTAACCGTTGGTTAGGTCGCCGTCCTCGCAACAGAGGTGTAGCTATGAACCCAGTAGATCACCCGATGGGTGGTGGTGAAGGTCGTGCTTCAGGTGGACACCCACGTTCTCGTAAGGGCTTATATGCTAAAGGCAAGAAGACCCGTCCAGTAAACAAGTATTCAGACAATTTAATCATCGGCAAACGGAAAAAATAATTAAACTATGGGACGTTCAATTAAAAAAGGACCTTATATTGATTTTCGTTTAGCGAAAAAAGTTGAGGTAATGACTCAATCTGGGAAAAAAGCTGTCATCAAGACATGGTCAAGACGTTCAACCATTTCTCCAGATTTTATCGGGCATACTTTTGCAGTACACAATGGTAACAAATTTATCCCTGTGTATGTAACCGAAAATATGGTTGGACATAAGTTGGGCGAATTTGCTCCAACTCGTACATTCAAAGGTCATACGGCTAAAAAAGATAAGAAATAATCATGGAAGCAATAGCAATATTAAGAAATGCATCCTCCTCTCCTCGTAAAGCTCGTTTAGTAGCAGACATGATTAGAGGTAAGAAAGTAGCTACGGCTCTCAATATATTGAAATTCGAAAGAAGAAGTGGTTCGGAAGGTATCGAGAAACTTTTGTTATCTGCCGTAGCCAATTGGGAAGCCAAAAACCCTGATACAAGCATTAGCAACGTAGAATTATACGTAAAAACTATATTTGTAGGTGAGGGTGCCAGCTTAAAGAGATTACGTACTGCTCCGCAGGGTCGTGGTTACAGAATGAAGAAAAGGTCTCATCATGTAACCCTCGTAGTTGATGCGTTGGCAATGCCTAACGTATTAGACGAAATCGTAACAGAAACAGACACTCAAAACGCAGAAAACAACGCATAATTACTATGGGACAAAAAGTCAATCCGATAGGCTTACGCTTAGGTATCATCAGAGGCTGGGACTCTAACTGGTTTGGTGGTAAAGATTTCTCTGATAAGTTAGTAGAAGACGAAAACATCAGAAAATACTTATATGCTCGTATCCAAAAAGGAGCAGTTTCTCGTATCATTATCGAGAGAACATTGAAAAGAGTTACCGTTACTATCACTACGGCTCGTCCGGGTGTTGTGATTGGTAAAGGTGGAGCTGAGGTTGATAAAATCAAGGCTGAGTTGCAAAAACAAACAGGCAAAGATGTTCAAATCAACATCTACGAAATCAAACGTCCTGAAGTTGATGCGAAATTGGTAGGTGAGCAAATTGCTCAACAAATTGAGGCTCGTATTTCTTATCGCCGTGCAATGAAACAAGCTGTTAGCAATGCGTTGAGAGTAGGTGCGCAAGGTATCAAAGTTCGTATCTCTGGTCGTTTGGGTGGTGCAGAGATGGCACGTACAGAAGAGTATAAAGAAGGTCGTGTACCTTTGCATACATTACGTTCTGATATAGACTATGCTATTTCTGAGGCTTTGACTGTTTACGGTAAAATTGGTATCAAAGTATGGATTTGTAGAGGTGAAATCTACGGTAAACGTGATTTGACTCCTATCTCTGGTTCTGCTCCTAAACGCGAAGCTGGTCAAGGCGGTGGCGGTGAAAGGTCTAGTAACGACAGAGGCGGCAAAGGCTTTGATAACAAACGCAACAACAATGACCGCAACAACAATAACAAAAAACGTAATAACAATAACAACAACAATAAAGGCGGTAACAATAAAGGTGGTGGCGGTAAGAAGAAATAATTTTACTATTATTTTCAATTACCTTACCTTTGTTACAGCTTATAAAACGGATAACCTCAATGGAAACATTGAGGTTTTTTGTTGGTAATAAGGCTATAGCTATATAAGATAAAAAATAGTATAAGCAACTTTAGAAACAGCCAAATTATAGCTTAGTGTTTCATAAATTTCTTCACTACTTTATCTTTTGCACCTTCCAAATAGAGCAAGTAGATACTTGGGACTAAATGACCAACTTCAATACTTAAAGTTGTTTGTAAAGCCGTAGTGGTTAGGGTTTTCTGCCAAACTACCCTGCCTAACAAATCTACGATACTTGCCTGAATCTCCTCTATTGTAGGGGCTTCCACTTCTACCAATGCCATTGCTTGACAACCATTCGTATCTGTTAAGTTTACTTTGTAAGTACCTGATTCGTTGGTAGTTAGTACAGTTTTTCCTGTGGCTGTTTCCAAAGGTTTGTCATTGAGTTGCCATTTTATATTTGTCCAAGTAGGTTGGGGTGTAAGAATTTGTACTGTCAAAGGATTTTTTTCTGTATGTTCCAATCGTAAAGTTGCTATAACTGGATTAGGAAATAGCACCCAATCTGCCCAATTTGCTCTTTTAAGGGTTGCTTGAGCTATAACAAGAGAAGGAGGTTGGTTGCGAATAACAAACTGCCCTATTGATTTCTGGCAACCATTTGGCAATTTGACAGAGGCAGTGTAAGTACCTATTTGGCTAACTTGTATGGTAGCAGAGGTTTGAGGCAATAGGCTACCATTTCGCCACCAAGTATAAGTAGCAGTGGGTATAGGTGTAGCTGCTAATTGAATGGTTGTTGTGGGGCTATTGCTGCAAATGAACGAGGCACTCCCCTCAATAGTCAGGTTGCTTGGGAATTGATACACCACCGCAGACACCGTTAAGGAGTCGGCACAAGTAGCTTGTTGTACTTTTAGTTGATAAGTACCTGATGCTGTGATAGGTAAAGTAGGACTGTTACCTACTACTTGCTTGCCTGTAGGCAAAATCTTTGACCATTCATAACTAAACAGCGAAGACGAGTCTGCTTGTAATAGCCCTCTTTCACAAAAAAAGGTAGGGCTGTTGGGTCGCAATGTAGCTTTCATTTCATTACTTACTACTTTTACAAGGGCAGAAAAGCCAGAACAAGTATTGCTTTTGTCTTTTGCCTCTACCTGATAAATACCTGCATCAGCAGCACCCAAACGCAAAATAGTTTGATTGTTGGCTTCTGGTAAATGTTTGCCGTCTTTATACCACCAATAAGTCAAATTTGGCGAAGGATTGTCTATTGCCAACAAGCCATTGTTACAGAAATAAAAAGGTGACTCTTGCACTAACTTTACAGCTGGCTTTTTTAGCACAGTAACCATTATGGGAGCAGAAAACTCTGTACAGTTTGCTCCACCCAAACGGACTTGGTAACTCCCACTTTCAGTTACTAACAAGTTAGGTTGTTGAGAATACCGTAAGAATTGTCCATTTCTTGTCCACAAATAAGAATCAGCTTTTTCTTTGACAAACAATGTAACCGAATCGCAAACTGTGGAGTTGGACAAAGGTAACAAAGTAAGCACTTGGTTGGGTACAATTTGAACAGTAAAAGGTATAGATACGCCTCTGCACGAATCTCTACGCACAGTTACAGTATAACTACCCGACTCAGTGGCTACCAAAGGCGTAGAGGTAAAAGGTAGCAACTGTCCATTTCTTCGCCATTCGTATTGGTAAGAAGACGAATTAAAATCATTGTTTATTGCAGTTTGTAAAGTGGCTTGCTTGCAAAAAACAGTGTTGCTATTGCCTATAATGCGAATAGGAATCTGAACAAAATTGACCACTACGGCATTGGAAATGGAAGTAATGCTACAATCTGCTTTTTGCAATGCCACCGTATAAGCTCCACTTTGATTGATGAACAAGTTGGGGGAGTTGCTGCCAATTTTTTCGCCATTTCTGTACCATTGGTAATTTGCACCTTCCACTGGTTTTGCTCGTAAGGTATCGGACAGACGGCAGAGGTTACGTTGGGTATTCCCAATGATAACGGCAGGTAACTCTGGAAATGCCACTTTCACATCAACTTGTTCACTCCGTAGCATACAAGTAGGTTTGGCGATAGTAACGGAGTAACTGCCCGAAACCGCAGCCGTATAACTGTTTTGCGTAGCTTGGGCTATTGGTTGTGCGTCTTTGTACCACTGAAAACGGCAGTCGGCACAGTTAGGCACACTAAGTTTTGTGGGCTTGCAAGAGGCTGTTTCTACCGAAATAGGTAAGGCAGGTTCAGGACAAAATTGGGCTATTTTGGCAATGAAAGTACGTTCATAAAGTGCTTTATTTTTGTTCAAATACCAAGTATTATTTAGTTGTAGAGAATCTTTGAAATAACCTACGACATAGCTATGTCCTGTAGTACTACTTACAATTTCATTGAGGTAAGGAGGGCTGTAATCATTAAACCCCATGCAACGCAAGTCTGTTATAGCTTGTAATGCCCATTGAAACTTACCTTCGGGAGCTAAGGAAGCCACTAAGAGGTCAATTTTGCAAGTATATTTATTGGTTTTAGGAGTTACAATTAGACTATTTTCTAATTCAAGAGTATTTTCATTTCCAAAATAACCCGCACACAACAAACTATTTGTAGCAGGATTTAGGGTGCTTAGCCCATGTGTAGGAGAATTACCAACCATTGAGTAAGCACCATTATGCATAAATGCAAATGTTTTGACATCTTTCTCCCAAATGATAGTACCTCCATGATGATACTTTATCGTTAAATTATCAGTTTTTTGTACACTACTGTTATGAGTATCTCCAAAATAATTGAGCAAAATATTATCTTCATTGTCTATATTCAGTCCATAGCTAAACTGTAATTCATGGCTTTTGGGGTTCTTGAACCAAGCCACTCGTAAATTATTATCTGTTTTTGCCAATATGATATTCTGTGCTGTATAACTAACAGCATTATTATTTGTAATCAAAGTACCTAAGACAGTCGCTGTCAAATTAATATCAAAAACAGTTACGATATTGTTTTCACTATCTATTTTCAAATTTTTTAGAAGGGGAGCAACATAGTAAGGTATGTTATCATGGTCATATAGTTTGCGTATCCATTGTATAGTGCCTTCACTGTTGTATTTTGTCAAGACTCCATTCACCGATTTTGCAGGTGTAATGGTATAACTCATGTTGTCAATTATATAGTTTTCATCAGTGTTATGGCTCAAATAAATATTATTTTGTTTATCTATTGCCATTATTAAAGGGATAGAATACATTGTTTTCTCCTTTAAAGAATGCCCTTTAATTACCTTTGCCCATAGACAGCTGCCTTGTGGGGAGTATTTGGCAAGGAAATAATTGCCTTTGGCTATTACGTTGCCGTTGCCAAAATTTATGTCTGTTGTAGAAGTTGGGGCTATATAACCTGCTATATACACATTTTCATTCCCATCACATTGTATAGTATGCACGATAAAATTATACAAGGTATTACCAAAGTCTATACTTTTAGACCAAATAACACCACCTGCGGGGCTAAACTTAGTCAAAAAAGGCTTTATGAGTTGGTTGTTACCTATGTTTACGGTATCTTCCGATTGACTGACGGCATACAAATTACCTGTTTTGTCGGCTGCATGGCGGTAAAAATTGGTGCGAAGAGCTGCCCCGTTTGCATTTTGAGGGATTAGCACCCACTCCCATTGTTGGGCTTGTGCTGTTTGAGGTAGCCTTGCACATAAAAAGCAAGTTACTAAAAGTATTTGGAGTAAATTAGAATAAAAATACAAGGGTTTCATTTTTAATTTGATTTTTTTGATAATAAAAATACAAATTAAAAACTAAATATTATTTATTCGTGTATATGTTATCTGATTTTTCTAAAAAGCTGTTTAAGTTAATTCAAACGGCTTCTAAATTTTTATTTACATTGTATTATTAAAAATATTTTGTTTGGTGGTTTTGCAAAAAATAAATACAGTAAAAATGGATAGCAATACATCTCTACTTGACAGCTTAAATGGTTTAATAACTGTATGTTAAATGCGGTAATTTGAATCTTTCAGGTACGTTTACAGTAATAGTGTCTTTAGCGAAACATTGACAAGCTAATCTTTCGTTGGTTCGCAAACGTCCTGTTTGCTGTTCTTTTTGTTCAAAAGCTGTGAGTGGGCTTAAATATTCTGCTCCTTGTACTACTTGCATAGCACAAGTAGTACAACGCCCTTTTCCGCCACAAGACTGTAACCAATCTATGCCGTTGGCTTGTAGGTTTTTGAGTACAGAAAGGTTGGTATCTACTGTAATTGTTTTTTCAAACAAATTTTTGATGACTAATTCCATTAGACTTTATTTTTAGAATCTACAATAATTGTAACGGGACCGTCATTCAATAAACTTACTTTCATATCTGCCCCAAATTCGCCTGTGGCTATGTCTTTGCCTAACTTTTGAGTCAAGTTTTTTATCATACTTTCATACAAAGGAATAGCCAATGGCGGTTTGGCTGCGTCTGTAAAAGAAGGTCTGTTGCCTTTTTTGGTGCTTGCGTACAAAGTAAATTGGCTTATCAACAAAATATTACCTCCTACATCAGCCAAAGACAAGTTCATTTTATCTTCTGCATCACTAAAAATACGCATATTGATAATTTTACTTGCCAGCCATTCAACATCTTCTTCGGTGTCGTCATGTCGTATGCCTAATAAAATAAGGAAACCTTTATCTATTTTGCCTTTGCAAGTGCCTTGAATTGTAACAGAAGCCTCTGTTACCCTTTGAATAACCGCAATCATGTTGGTAGAATGTTTAGTAAGTGTCTATTTTTACGTTTACACCATAATTTTGCAATACTTTTTTACTGTCTTCAAAAGCCTGTTCCATTTTTGTTATTTGTGCTTTTGTTAATTGTTTAAGAACAGATGGTAAGGGCTTTTTGTTAATCAATGTGCTATCTTTTGACTGCAAAGCCATTTCAGAAGGAAAAATCAAGAATTTTGGCAGTTTTTCACCTTGTAAAGTCCCTTTGAACACCCATGTAGGCACTGCACTTACTTCGTTGATACGGAGGCGTTGTGTTTGTAAATTTTTTTCTATGCCAATACTTAGCATGACTCCTGCGTCTGAATACCGCCATTGTTGCGAAGAATAGAAGTTGCCCAAAGAATACGCCACCAGCCCTGTATCTAACCGAGCCGAACTGCGTTTAGTAAACCACTGTACGGGCTGTAAGACGTGAGGGTGTTCACCAATAATAATATCTACGCCTATGTTCCATGTCCATTCAGCTATCATTTTTTGGAACTCTGTGGGTTGTTTGTATTCCTGCCCCCAATGGTAATTGACAATTACCAAATCTGCCCCTTGTTTACGTGCTGCGGTTACATTTTTACGTACCAAAGTTGTATCTATGGGGTTTACCAAATATTCTTTGGCAGTAGGTACAGGAATATTTGAGAACTCTGTATAACCCAAAAAAGCTATGCGAACTCCTTTGATGTTGGCAATTCGTACAGAATCTCTATCTTTTTCGTTTTGGTGCGTGCCTATACTTACCAAATTTCTTTGTGAAAGTTCTGATAAAGTTCTGATGACACCTTTTTCGCCTTGGTCGTAAGAGTGGTTGTTGGCTGTAAATAGGTAGTCAAAACCAATGTTTTTTAAAGCATCTGCATAGGCATTAGGCGTATTGAAGGCTGGATAGCCTGAATAAGCTGTGGTAGTTCCTGCCAATACTGTTTCTAAATTGCCAATGGTGAGGTCTGCTTTTTGCAAATAAGGTTGGACATATTCATAGACAGGTGTGAAATTGTAAGTTCCTTTACTGTCTTTTACATATTTATATTGGGACGAATGGCACATCAAGTCGCCTACAAAAGTAAGTTTAATAGTTACTAAACTGTCTTTGGTTACTTGCAAAGTGTCTTTTGGAAAGACTTTAATAGAAGAATTGTAGGCGGGTACGCCCCAAAATAAATAACTTGCAAAGAAGATGAAGGGGAGAGTAAGGAGTAAATTTTTATCTTTCATGGTTCTGAAAATTTTGTAGAGAGTTTTGCTATAAAAAAAACTTTGCCAGACTAACAATCTGACAAAGTTCAAACCCATTAATAAACCTAAACTTACAATATGAAATTCCTGATTGAGCTTTTTTGAAAGAGCTGTACATCATACTTACTTAATTAAACCCCATTCATTTATTAGTTTGGAATTTCCATACTTGCAAATTCTCTTTCGGGAACAAATGTAAATAGTTTTTTTTAAAAATAATAGGAATATACGCTAACATTACCTAATTTATTTACACCCTTAATAATGACCCTGCCTTGTATGTTTTCCAAAATGTTGGTGAGCTTTTCGGGGGACTCTATAGGCACATTGTTAATGTGTGTGATAATAAATCCTTCTTCTATGCCCAACCTTGCAACCAATCCATTTTTTATTTTCACAATCCGTACACCACTCTCTATATTGAGGCGTGATTTTTCGGCTCTATGCACATTTTCTAATTCTGCTCCGATACTCTCGGCATAAAAAACTGTTTTCTTAGTAACCGCCGTTGTGCCATCAATGTTCGTTAGTTGCACACTTTTTTCCAAAATTTTGCCTTCACGATTGACTTGTAGCGTAATTTTATCACCGGGGCGGTAGTAGCTAATTTGCTCATCAAAACTTGATTTCGAAGTTATGGTTTTTCCATTAATTTTCAAAATAATATCCCCTTTTTTTATTCCACTATTATTTGCAGCCCCTTCTTCTTCTACGTAAGTAACAAAAACACCTGTGATTTCGCTAAGGGATTTTTCTTTGGCTACACTTTCATCTACGTCTATTACATCTACCCCTATAAAGGCTTTTTGTACTTGTCCGTATTGTTTGAGGTCGTTGTAAACTTTGGCTACAATGTCTGCGGGAACAGCGAAACCATAACCCGAATAAGAGCCTGTTTGGGACAAAATAGCGGTGTTGATACCTACTAATTCGCCTCGCAAATTCACTAAAGCACCACCACTGTTACCGGGATTGATGGCTGCGTCTGTTTGAATAAAAGATTCTAAAGGGAACTGACTTTTGAGAATACCTATATCACGACCTTTGGCACTGACGATGCCCGCCGTAACTGTAGAGGTCAAATTGAATGGATTACCTACGGCTAATACCCAATCTCCTACGTTTACGGTGTTAGATGAAGCTAATTTTACGGCAGGAAGCCCATTTGACTCTACTTTTAGCAAAGCCAAATCTGTGGACGGGTCTGTACCTACGATTTGTGCCTGATAAGTTCGTTTGTTATGCACAACTTCTATCTTATCGGCATTATTAATGACGTGGTTATTGGTCATAATATAACCATCTTTGGAGAAAATAACCCCAGAACCAGAGCCTAAAACACGGTTGTTTTGCTGTCCGCCAAAAAACCAATCAAACCAAGAGTATTGTTGTTGTCCTTGCGATACGGTTTTGATGTAAACCACACAAGGCGTGCTTGCCATAGCTGCCTGCACAAAGTCGATATTATTATTACTACTGTTACGGTTAAAATTGGCGAATTGAGAGTTAGCAAAATTACCACTATTTTCTTGACTTTCGTAATGCGTGAACAAGGCGTTGTCCGAAGTAGAAGTTTGTATCAAACCATGATACAAACCTGCTCCTGCAAAGCCTGCAAAAAGACTAATAATCACTGACTTAACCGTTGTATTCATACTTTTATAACGTTTTACCAAATAACGCACAAATTTAATAAACAGTTAGTAATTGTGATTTAAAGTTTGTTAAAGCTATTTTTAAGAGAGTATTATGGATTCAAATTACTCTCCCAACTCCAACTGGTTTTTGACCAACTCAAAATATTTACCTTTTTGGGCTACCAAAGTCGCATGATTTCCTACTTCTACCAATTTCCCTTTTTCCAAAACCACAATTTGGTCGGCATTTTTGACGGTACTCAAACGGTGGGCAATGATAATGACAGTACGGTTGGTAAAAAATTGTTGTAAATTTTCCATAATTACCTTCTCATTATTCGCATCGAGGGCAGAGGTTGCCTCATCAAAGAAAATATAGTCAGGATTTTTGTAAACAGCCCTTGCTATCAAGATGCGTTGGCGTTGTCCGCCACTTAGTCCTGTGCCTTCACTACCAATTTTGGTATGATAGCCCAAGGGCAAAGAGGCAATATATTCCGAAATATTGGCGGTTTTAACCGCATAAGCCAGCCGTTCTGTATCTATTTCTTCCTCTCCTAAGGCTATATTTTTGGCGATAGTATCCGAAAAAATAAAACCGTCTTGCATCAATGTTCCTACTCGGCTTCGCCACCAACTACTGTCTATGAGCTGCAAAGACGTATTACCTACAGCTATTTCACCTTTTTGTGGTTCATAAAACTTCAGTAATAATTTGAGCAAAGTAGTTTTACCACTGCCACTTTCGCCTACAATGGCGGTGGTTTTCCCTGCGGGAATAGTCAAAGTAATATCCGTAAGGGTATAGTCTGTAGTAGGGTCGCCGTAGCGGAAAGAAAGGTCTTGTAAATGTAGCCCAAGCCCCCAACCCCCAAAGGGGGAGTTAGTTCTTATTCCTCTACGAAAAATGAAGTACAAATAATTTGCAAAACTGTTTTAGAGGCTCAATACGCAGCTAAAGTACAAGTTGAGCAAAGAGTAGTGATTAAGTTAGCAGCGTATCCGTTTGAAAGATTTGGCACTTACCAATGGTTTGGTTACAAACTATCATAAAACCTTAGACTTTAAGCCCCAAATGCAAGGCTCTGCCGAAATTATTACCGAAGATTTGCGGTTATTAGAAAGACTGTTCTACCAATACAGAGCTTTGTGGGCAAATGGTTATTAAGTAAAATTTTTTTATTCAACATTTTATTGGGATTCCAGTCAATTATATTCTTGATTTTCGCAACGCCAACCACAATATTGCGTTTATTGTAGGCGTGAGGATTTATTATGGAATAATTGCATAACTATTTTTTTGTTTTAATTTAATACAACTTGATTTACAAAGCTATACAATGATAGAAAATATAATTAAAGTTCCTGAAGTACCAGAAACAGCCGTATTGGTCGGGGTGGTGTACCAACGCCAAACTCCCGAAAAAGTGAAAGAATACTTAGATGAATTAGCTTTTTTGGCAGAAACAGCAGGCATCAAAACCCTCAAATATTTTACCCAAAAATTAGAAAGACCCGACATCAAGACGTTTGTAGGTAAAGGTAAATTAGAGGAGATAACGGCATACGTACAGCACTACAACGTGAACATGGTCATTTTTGATGATGAACTGCACGCCTCACAAATCCGCAATTTGGAAAAGGTACTCAACTGCCGTATTGTGGACAGAAGTATGTTGATTTTGCAGATTTTCCAACTAAGAGCCAAAACCGCACAAGCCCGCACACAAGTAGAGCTGGCGAATTGGCAATATATGTTGCCACGTTTGACAAAATTGTGGTCGCACCACTCTCGCCAACAAGGTGGACGAGGTACTCGTGGGGGACCGGGTGAAACGGAGTTGGAAACTGACCGCCGTATTATTCGTGACCAAATCACTTTGCTAAAACGCAAGCTGGAGGACATAGAAAGACAAGGGAAAACCCAACGCAAAATGAGAGACCAACAAGTGCGGGTTGCCTTAGTGGGTTACACCAACGTAGGAAAATCTACAATCATGAATCTCTTGACAAAGGCAGATGTTTTTGCAGAAAATAAACTTTTTGCAACGGTAGATACGACTGTGCGGAAAATAGTGATTGACCAAGTGCCATTTCTGTTGTCTGATACCGTAGGTTTTATTCGCAAATTGCCTACAACTTTGGTAGAGTGTTTCAAATCTACATTGGCGGAGATTGTGGAGGCAGATATTTTGCTGCACGTAGTAGATGTTTCGCACCCTGCGTTTGAAGAACATATTAGCGTGGTAAATAAAACTTTGGGCGAAATTGGGGCAGCAGACAAGCCTATCATCTTGGTTTTCAATAAAATAGACTTGTATCAAGACGAGGAAATTTATGACGAAGAACAAGATAAAGTTACGACCAAAGTAGAAAAACTCAAAGCTATGTATATTGGCAAACAACCTTTGGCTTTGTTTATTTCGGCAGTGAACAAAGAGAATATAGACGAGTTTCGCCGTATTTTGGTAGAGGAAGTTCGCAATATTTACTACACCATTTACCCTAACTACTTGAAAGACATGGGTTATGAGCAATATGTTGTAGAAAGTGAATAAATGACCTCACCCCCTGCCCCCTCTCCATTTGGAGAGGGGGATTTTGTTTTATTTTTAAATATGAACTTGTTTAAAAGTAAATGAAACTGATTTTTCCTGTAGAACGGACTTTAGTCCGTTTAACAAATATCTTAAACGGACTAAAGTCCGTTCTACAGGGAAAATTACGAATTAAAAACATCTTCTACAGCCATTGTGAATCCTTGCAAGACTTGTGAATGAATGATGCCTTGTTTTTTGGCAGACGAAAACAGTTGGTAATTGGCTTTTCCTTCTGTGTCTTTGGTGAGAGTTTCTACATTGATTTGCTTTTTGCGAGGGTAAATTTCCCAATACTCCGTTACTCCAAAAGCTGCATATTGTTCTTTTTTTGCCTCTCTTAGTTTTTTGTAGTTTGCCTTAGAAATTACTTCTACCACCAAATCAGGGGCTTCGTACAACCCTTCTTCTGTCATTGCCGTAGCTTTATTACTTAACACCACCACAATATCAGGTTCTACGCAAGTGCTTTCGTCTATATGTACACCCAAAGGAGCTACATAGACTTTACCTAATTTTGATTTTCTTACAAATAAAACGATTGGAGAGAGTAAATTACCTAACAACTCTTGATGTGCAGGGGTTGGACGTGCCATAATATATAAACGGTGGTTGATAAGTTGGATACGGACTTGTAAATCGGGCGGAAAAATGCTTGGATTGTTCAGGTCTGTACTTGTCCATTTTTTGTTTTTAGGAAAAGACCTCACTATAGCCCGAATATCAGCTACACTATAATGCAGCTTAGGCACGTACAAAGCTGTTGTAGGAGCTTGATAATCAACTTCTTCCTCGTCTTGGGTGGGTGGTGGTGTAAGTTCCATCTATAAAATTTTTCTGTTGCTTGGTTTCGCACCTAAATTACACAAAAATTTATATATTTGAAAAATAGACTTTATGAAGGTTTTATAACATAGACTTTAGTCTGTGTAGTAATTAATTGATTAGCAATGTATTACAGGCACAGACTAAAGTCTATGCTACAGACCTTAATAACATCTAATTAATAAATTTTTTAAAAGTTGTAAAAATTAACAAAAGCAACATGAAAGATTATTACTATATTTTGGGTGTAAACAACCATGCGTCTTTGGAAGAAATAAAGAGTGCCTTTCGCAAGTTGTCTATGAAGTTTCACCCTGACAAAAACAATGGTGATGAATTTTTTACAGAAAGATTCAAAGATATTCAAGAAGCCTACGAAGTATTGGCTGATACAGAAAAAAGGAAAGTCTATGACAACCAAACCGCCAACCCTAAGCAGCAATACCAAAACTCCCAAAGCAATAATTTTGTACCAGAAATAGAGTTTTTAAGAGCAGACAAAACGGCTTTTGAATATGACGAGGAAATTACGTTTTCGTGGAAAACCATCAATGCCAACCGAGTAAGCCTCAAACCTTTCGGTATGGTTAGCCCGATTGGACAAAAGACTTACAAAATCAAAGACTTTAAGAACCAAAGTATTCAGGTAGAACTAATTGCAGAAAATACGCATATTAACCGCCAAACTTCGGTTGCTCTTACATTGGCAAACAAAACTTATAAAGAATTATTGGAGTTTTTTAAGGGTGAAATGGAGAGGAGAAAAGAGGAGAAGAAACAAGAAAAAGTAGTTGAAAAACAAGAAGTTAAGACATTACATTGGGCTATATATTTAGCAGCATTTGTAATAATATGTTGGATGATTATTATTATAGTTACAAAAAAAGGCTAAGTTAATAGTTCTCTTTGCTCTGTGAAGATTTTAGAAACTATTTTAATTAACTCCGTAGGAGTGAAATTATGTCACTCCTACGGAGTTCTTTTATTCTAATTATTTTAGACTTTCTATAAATATGCCATTCCTACGGAATTAAAAATAGGTAGTGGTAAAAAATGTATTATATTAAATACTTGATTATAAATAACTTATAGCATACGAATAATGCAGATTTGGCGTATAATTACGGAATATCTGCGTAATCCGTGTCATCTGTGTTCCCTTAAATAATTCATTATCAATAAAGTAGAAGTTATATATTTTTACTACAACCAAATTATTTAATACCTTTATGGCGTGATTCTTTACAACTAATTTATAGTTTTAAAACTATTTTAACCAATATTCTCATGTCAAAAACTATCATCAAAAGTTTGTATGCACCAGACCCCATAGGCCCATATAGCCAAGCTACATTGGCGGGTGGTACATTGTACGTATCGGGGCAAATTGCCATTAACCAACAGACAGGGCAAATTGTTAATGGAACTATAGCAGACGAAACGCACCAAGTCATGCAAAATCTTCAGCACGTTTTACACGCAGCAGGTATGGACTTTGAAAATGTAGTAAAATGTACGATTTTTATTAAAAATATGAATGATTTTCAGACTATCAACGGTGTGTACGGACAGTATTTTCAGAAAAATTACCCCGCCAGAGAAACCGTAGAAGTAAGCCGACTCCCCAAAGATGTAAACGTAGAAATTTCTTGTATTGCAGTATTGTAAAACACACCCTAAAGGTTTTCAAAACCTTTAGGGTGTTGTGCTAAATACTATTTTTGTGTTTTAAAACTTATTTTATGCAAAAAATCTTATTACAAAACATAAAAGGCTTAGTTCAAATCAATGAAGACGGCGTTACCTTGCGAAAAGGCGAAGCTATGTCGCACTTGCCTATCCTCGAAGATGCCTATTTGTTGATAGAAAATGATAAAATTTCGGACTACGGCACAATGCCCCAACTGCCTATTGGTAGCCGCATTGGTACAAAAGTCATAGATTGTTCGGGCAAATACGTTTTCCCTTCTTTTGTTGATAGCCACACACACATTGTATTTGCGGGTAGTCGTGAAAATGAATTTGTGGATAAAATTAAGGGGTTAAGCTATGAAGAAATTGCCAAAAAAGGCGGTGGTATCCTCAATTCAGCCAAAAAACTACAAGCCACAGCCGAAGATGAACTATTAGAAGGGGCATACCAACGCCTCCAAGAAGTGATACGCACAGGCACAGGGGCTATAGAAATTAAAAGTGGTTACGGCTTGACCGTACAAGACGAGTTGAAGATGTTGCGGGTGATTCGTGAACTCAAAAAAATTTCGCCTATTGCTATCAAAGCTACTTTTTTGGGGGCTCATGCCGTACCCAAAGATGTAGAAAGAAGTGTCTATATTCAGTCTATTCTCGACGAGATGTTACCACAAGTGGTGGAAGAAAATTTGGCAGAATTTTGTGATGTTTTTTGTGATGTGGGCTTCTATACTGTGGAAGAAACGGATTTAATTTTGCAAAAAGCTACAGCCTTGGGTTTAACACCCAAAATTCACGCCAACGAATTAGGCATTTCTGGCGGTGTGCAAGTGGGTATTAAAAACAACGCCTTGAGTGTCGACCACTTAGAACGGATTGGTGTAGAAGAAGTAGAGGCATTGGTTAATAGCCAAACTTTGCCTACTTTATTGCCTGCTACAGCCTTGTTTTTGGGCTTGCCACACCCGCCTGCCCGCCAACTGATGCAAGCTGGTTTGCCTGTGGTGTTGGCTTCGGACTTTAACCCCGGTAGTTGTCCTACAGGTAATATGCCTTTGGTGGCTGCGTTGGGCTGCATTTTGCTCAAAATGACCCCCGAAGAAGCCATTAACGCCACCACTATCAACGCTGCTGCTGCCCTTCAATTATCGGCTACGCATGGTAGTATTCGCAGAGGAGCAACTGCTAATTTGTTCATTACTCGTACCATGCCAAGTATTGCATTTATGCCGTATAGTTTTGGGACAAATCCTGTGGAAACGGTGATTTTGAATGGGAAAATTGTATAACCTCACCCCCCAACCCCCTCTCCATTTGGAGAGGGGGAGAGTTTTTATTTTTTAGGATACAAAACTCTCCGAAAACACTCCCAAAACAATTCGCCTTGTTGTGTGTACCCTTTGTTAGTCAAATGAATTTTGTCGGGTTTTAACCAGCCATCATTTTCAAAGGTTTTGATGCTTTTAATGCCTCCCATGATACCGTAAAAATCCCACAAAGTACAGTTCAATTCTTTTTTTAGTTCCTTCAATATTTTTTGTACTTTTTCTAAGTGTTTGTTAGGTTTTTTAGTAAAATCATACGAAGGATTAGGACTTGTCAATAAAATAGCTGCGTTGGGCAGGGCAGTTTGTATTTGCCTGATAAGTAGTTTGTAATTGATTTTGAATAGTTGTTCATCAAAATTTGGCACAAGGGCATCATTTGTTCCCAAAGAAATTACGACCAAATCAGGCTGCAAGGTTTTAAGGTGTGGATTGAGGTCGGTACACCTCAAAAATGTTTCAATATCTGCCCCATTAACCCCTACAGCATGATAAATTACGCCTTTTTGGTGGTTTTCCAAACTAATGCCTTGTAACAAAAACTGTTTTTGAATTGGCAAAGAATTGCTAAAAGTTAGCGGAATGGTTCTTTGGGCTTGTTTAAATTCATATTCTACAAAGCCGTCTTCTTGGTACACATTTTTTACTTTAATCTGCGATTTTGGAATTAACAAATTCACATCAAAAAGACTATAATCTTTGATAGGATAAAAAATTTTTACTTTGGTTATAGGACTATTCCTACTCCAACTCGTCTGCAATGCTAAGGTAGCTTGTGGGTTATTGGTAGCTAAAGTATAACCCGTTAGCCCCCAACGACTAAACAAATTAGTTTTAACACTGCTGTAGGCTGTCCATTCGCCTGTAGAGAAACTTACAAAATTATGTGGGTTGGTACTTTTGGCTACTTTGTACGGAAAAACCAACCCACGTCCACCATCTCCAAACTGTTCTTGGAAACGAGTACGGACTTTATCTGTAAAAATATCACATTGAATATGTGAATCGCCTAAATGTAAAATTGTAACTTTTTTTTGCTTGTTCTTTTTAAAGTTTTTGAGTTGGCTCACAAAGTTGGCAAAGGCAGGATTGTAGGCATTTTCAAATTGATTAGTCGTAGTTTGCCCTTGTAGTACCGAACAAGGCAGCAACAATATGAATAAAATAAGAGTAGCTATTTGTAACATAGTTGGCTGCGGTAAGAATAATAAGAAAAGTAATGATTTGAAACTCTCAAACTAAACATTTTTGAAAGTAAGTATAGTTCCCAATCTTACTTTTGATACTTTGCAAATGCACATAAGTAATTGATAAACAGTTTTTTAAGTAAAAACCATTCTATTTACCATTCTTCTGTTGCATCATTTTGGTTCGTACCAATCGAGAAAATTTTATTGTGTAAACCTGTATTTTCTTTTAATTCTACTAAATGAAAATATTGAATAGCCAAAGCTATACAATACACTACGAGGGCTAATGCACCACCTAACAAGCTCAACGAACTGAATAATGCCATTATGACAGAATAGTTTTCTGGTTTGTCTAAGGTAGCAATATTAATTAGGAATGAAAAAATCCAAGTTGGCAACAAAAAGGCATAGAATAGCACCGAAACCAAAATATTGACTACAAATAAAAAGGCAAAGGTATTCCACCAATTTCCCTGAATGAGTTGAATAGAACGAATAAATGAATATAAAACCGTTTTTTCTTCAATAATCGCAGCTAAGTGTGTAAAAGAAAGAGCAAAAGTAGCATAAGTAAAGAGTAGTAAACCAACAAAAAGCAAAAGTATGATTAAAACAATACTTGCCGAATCTCTAAACCCAATCACAGCCATCATGCCTGCAAATACAAACATGAATAGGATATACAACACGATTAAAACTAAAAATAGTATAAAAGAAATGGCTGTTACTTGCCAAAAAATACGTTTTGTCATCTCAAAAACCTTGCGTGTATCCTGAATATCGGCGGGGTTTTCTAAGTACATGACTACCATGCTATATGAAATAGCCATAATGGTATTGAAAATTACCATTAAATAAATCCCCCCAATAACTATGGCGGTGAATAGGGCTATTCCTCTATCAGCTGCGGAAGATGCCGTAAAACTTGAATCCCAAACATCAGTCATTCTTTGACCTAAAAAAATAGACAATACCAAGCCTAACACAATGAGGGGGCTACCAATAATAAGTAAGTTTTTACAAATGACTACAAAGTTTTGTTGTATGAACTGCACCATTGCAGAGATTTTTTCACCAAAATCTCTTGTTTTTCGCAATTCCAAATAGTTTTTAGTCGACATACGGCGAATAAGTTTCTGTTTCTGGGTTGTAATCGTATTTTTTACTCAATAAAATTGGATAAATGACAAAATAACCAACAATAAAAGCTGCGGATACCAAAATAATGCTTGCCTTTGTTATATCATACATTTCAGTATGGCGTGTTACATAACTTTCTAAAAAACCTGCTGCAATGAATACAGGCACTAAACCTACAATAATTTTTGTGCCTCTTTTCGCCCCCATGCGTAAAGACTGCATACGGGTATAGGTTTTTGGAAATAAAATGCTATTACCCATGACAATTCCCGCAGCCCCCGCAATGACAATAGCTGAAATTTCTAAAGTGCCATGTATCCAAATTACCAAAAAAGAGTCGAGCAGCAAACCATGTAAATGAAAAAAGTATTGGAAAGCCCCCAACATAATGGCGTTTCGCACCAAATAATACGCCGTACCAATAGACGTAAAGATACCTGCTGCAAACGTGTAAAATGAAACCATGACGTTGTTGAGGGTAATTTGTAAGAACATTTCATCAGACTCCATGCCTTTGTAAACAGCCATTGGGTCGCCTTTGGCTATATTTTCTAAGGTCATGTTTACATACCTATCTCCCATGATAAGTCGAGGAAAATCATGGTCTATGTGTGTAGAAACAGCTCCAATGACACCAAAAAGGAAGAAAATAAGAAAAGAAATGAACAATTCTTTATGCACACTCCTAAACAACAAAGGCAATTCATAAGCCCAAAAAGTAAAGAGTCTTTCAAATCTTTCTTTTTTGTTGCGGTAAATGGATTGGTGTACTTTGGCTGCTAAGGCGTTGAGGTATTGTGTTGTAGGGCTGTTGGGGTAATAGGTTTTTGAGTACGCCAAGTCGTCTGTAAGGCGAATAAACAAATCTGCCAACGTATCGGGGTTTACTCTTTTGTTTTGTAGTTCCTCCTCAAATGTACGCCATTTATCTATGTTTTTTTTCTTAAAAGTGGTTTCTTTCATGGTGTAGCCTTCATCTTAGATTATCAAATATACAATTTTTACACCGACAAATGCAATTATGACTTGGTAAGTTACAAATTAAAATAGTGTTTAAACCAAAACTGTATTTATGTAAAAAAGGCATTAATAACTAAAACTAAAAAATCCTTTCCAAGTATAAAAGACTTAGAAAGGATAAAATTTTTTATTGAACTATTAGTAAAGGCTTTTAACAAAAAAACGGTGTAACTTTTTACAGTTACTCCATTTTTATTTTCAATTTATTCCATTGTGATTTCCAATGCTAAACCTCTTAATTCATGTACCAATACGTTGAATGATTCAGGAATATTTGGTTTCGGCATATTTTCACCTTTTACAATGGCTTCGTAGGCTTTTGCACGACCCACTACGTCATCAGATTTTACAGTCAAAATTTCTTGTAAGATGTGTGCAGCACCGAAAGCCTCCAATGCCCAAACCTCCATCTCACCAAATCTCTGACCACCGAATTGAGCTTTACCACCCAATGGTTGTTGTGTGATAAGAGAGTAAGGACCAATAGACCTTGCGTGCATCTTGTCATCTACCAAGTGACCCAATTTCAACATATAGATAATACCTACAGTTACTTTTTGGTCAAATCTATCACCCGACAAACCGTCAAACAATTCAGTACGTCCCCAATCTGGTAAACCTGCTGCTTTTAATTCGGTTTCTACATCTTCTTCAGTACCACCATCAAAGATTGGTGTAGCATAAGTTCTATTGAGTTTTTCGCCAGCCCAACCTAACACTGTTTCATAAATCTGACCAATGTTCATACGAGAAGGTACGCCAAGAGGGTTCAAAACAATATCCATAGGTGTACCATCTGCTAAGAATGGCATATCTTCTTCACGCACAATTCTCGCAACAACACCTTTGTTACCGTGGCGACCCGCCATTTTATCACCCACTTTCAACTTACGTTTCTTCGCAATATATACTTTGGCTAATTGTACGATACCTGCTGGCAATTCATCGCCTACTTCTAATGCAAATCTTTCACGTTTAAATTTACCCGTAATTTCATTGCGTTTTTTGTTGTAGTTTTTCACCAACACCACCAACAAGTCATTTACTTCGCTATTATCTGTCCAATTTTCTAAGATAATATCAGAAATTAAGTTGGCTTCTTCAGGCACGTTATAGTTACTTTCGTCTCTGTATGGGTTTTTGTCTGGGAACAAGTTTTTCTCGATATTAGTACGATTGAAACTTACGCCTTTGCTCATCAACTCATCACCAAATTTATGCTTGATACCTTGCGACTTGTAGCCGTCTAACAAATCGTGCAATTTATCAATCATCTGTTCACGAACAGACAATAAATGTCTTGCATATTGTTTTTTCAACTTCTCAACTTCCATTTTTGCTTTCATTCTCAAATCCTTGTCTTTCTTAGGACGAGAGAACAATTTTGTGTCAATGACAACACCACGCAACGAAGGAGAGGCTTTCATAGACGCATCTTTTACGTCCCCAGCTTTGTCGCCAAAGATAGCACGCAATAGTTTTTCTTCTGGAGTAGGGTCAGTTTCACCTTTTGGCGTAATCTTACCTACCATGATGTCGCCTTCTTTTACTTCAGAACCAATACGGATAATACCGTTTTCGTCCAAGTTTTTCACTGCGTCCTCACTTACGTTTGGAATTTCAGAAGTTAATTCTTCTTCTCCACGTTTTGTATCACGCACTTCCAATTCAAATTCTTCAATGTGAATAGAAGTAAAGATGTCATCACGTACTACTTTTTCAGAAATAACGATAGCATCTTCAAAGTTGTAACCTTGCCAAGGCATGAAAGCCACTTTCAAGTTACGACCTAATGCCAATTCGCCATTTTGTGTTGCATAACCTTCACACAATACTTGTCCTTTGGCTACTTTCTGACCTTTCTTAACAATCGGCTTCAAGTTGATACAAGTATCTTGGTTGGTACGGCGGAACTTAATCAAGTTATAAGTAATGGTATCACCGTCAAAACTTGTTAAAAGTTGCTCATCATTATAATAGTATTTCACTACAATTTTACGAGCATCTACATAATCTATTTCGCCATCATGTTCTGCTACAACCAAAGTACGAGAATCTTCTGCCACACGACCTTCCAAACCTGTACCCACGATAGGAGCTTGTGGACGCAACAAAGGCACAGCTTGACGTTGCATGTTAGAACCCATCAAAGCACGGTTCGCATCATCATGTTCCAAGAAAGGAATTAAAGAAGCTGCCACCGAAACAATTTGGTTAGGAGCTACGTCCATGAAGTGCAATTCATTTGGCATTGTCATCGGGAAGTCGCCCTCAAATCTTGCCTTTACTCTTTCTTCTATAAACGAACCGTCTGGATTCAAGGTAGCTTTCGCTTGTGCAATCGTCTTACCGTCTTCTTCTTCGGCTGTTAAATACGTTACTTCACCAATATCTTTACCTTCTTTAATGACACGGTACGGAGTTTCAATGAAACCCATTGCATTTACTTTGGCGTGAACACACAAAGAAGAAATCAAACCAATGTTAGGACCTTCTGGCGTTTCGATAGTACACAAACGACCATAGTGCGTATAGTGAACGTCACGTACCTCAAAACCTGCTCTTTCTCTTGACAAACCACCCGGTCCGAGGGCAGACATACGGCGTTTGTGCGTAATTTCTGCCAATGGATTGGTTTGATCCATGAATTGAGAAAGTTGGTTTGTACCAAAGAATGAATTGATAACAGATGACAATGTACGAGCATTAATCAAATCAACAGGCTTAAAGTCCTCATTATCACGTACATTCATACGTTCTTTGATAGTACGAGCCATACGAGCCAAACCTACCCCAAATTGTCCGTAAAGTTGTTCGCCAACAGTACGTACACGGCGGTTGCTCAAGTGGTCAATATCATCGACAACTGCACGAGAGTTGATTAATGTGATTAAATACTTGATAATTTCTGTAATGTCTTCTTTGGTCAATACTCTTGTGTCATTGCTCAAAGGCAAATTCAACTTTTTGTTGATACGGTAACGGCCTACTTCACCTAAATCATATCGTTTATCACTGAAGAACAAACTTTGAATTACCTCTCTTGCGGTAGCCTCGTCTGGGGCTTCTGTATTACGCAACTGGCGGTAAATTTGCTCAACAGCCTCTTTTTCAGAGTTACAGTTATCTTTTTGTAAAGTGTTGTAGATAATAGCGTAATCTGTTACGTTAATATCTTCTCTGTGTAAAATAATAGTGTCTGCACCTGAATCCAAGATAGTTTCTATGTCATCTTCCGTAATGATAGCATCTCTTTCTATCAAGATTTCGTTACGGTCAATAGATACCACTTCGCCAGTATCTTCATCTACGAAGTCCTCTGTCCAAGTACGCAAAACCCTTGCAGCCAAACGTCTGCCTACTACATTCTTAATATTTCCTTTGTTGTTCTTAATTTCTTCAGATAAACCGAATAATTCTAAGATTTCACGGTCTGAACCGAAACCAATAGCACGCAACAAAGTAGTTACAGGGAATTTCTTTTTACGGTCAATGTACGCATACATAACGTTGTTTACGTCTGTAGCAAATTCAATCCAAGAACCTTTGAACGGAATGATACGAGCAGAGTACAATTTCGTACCGTTAGTATGTTTGCTTTGGGCAAAGAATACACCCGGAGAACGGTGTAATTGCGATACAATTACCCTTTCTGCACCGTTTATCACAAAAGAGCCTCTTTCGGTCATATACGGGATATTACCTAAGAATACCTCTTGTTCTATTTCTTGGAAGTCGTCATTGTCCTCATCATTACAAGTTAATTTGAGTTTTGCCTTCAACGGAACAGAGTACGTTAGCCCTCTTTCTATACATTCGTCTATACTGTATTTAGGTGGGTCTATGGTATAGTCGATGAACTGTAGTACGAAGTTCTCACGAGAGTCCGTAATGGGGAAGTTCTCCTTGAAAACCTTGAACAGACCTTCATCTTCACGTCTTTCTGCTGCTGTCTCCAATTGGAAAAAGTCTTGGAACGACTTAACTTGGATATCCAAGAAGTTAGGATAGTCCAAAATGTGCTTTGCACGAGCAAAGCTGATTCTACCGTTCTTTGTAATATGTGCCAATGCCGTAAAGGTTTAGTACAACTGTCAATGGGTGTGCTGACTGCCAAGCCAAAAATACGCATGACTTGACTACTATTTATTATAGCTTGCAAATATAATAGTTTGCAATAAAATTTACCAAAAAATTTGAAAATAAAAAATTAAGTTTTTACAATTAGGCGTTTACTTTAGTGTATGTCGTTTTGAGTGAAACTTATAAAGCAACTATTTTTGAATGAAGTCATAGAACCAATGCACGCACAGAACTGTTACGTTTTTTGAAATAATTAAGAAAACTATGATAGTAGAAATTTGGAGTGATGTGTTGTGTCCGTTTTGTTACATTGGCAAAAGACATTTTGAGGCAGCATTAAAAAAGTTTCCGCAAGCCGATAAGGTAGAAGTCATTTGGAAATCTTTTCAGTTAGACCCTGATTTTAAGGCAACTGCCGAAAAAACGGAGTATGCTACCTATTTGCAACTACGCAAGGGCTTTCCGAAGGCACAAGTGCAACAAATGTTGTCCCACGTTACGAACATGGCAAAAGAGGCGGGCTTAGATTTTCATTTTGATAAGGCAGTCGTTGCCAATTCTTTTCAGGCACACCGTTTATTACATTTTGCCAAAACACACCAACGCCAAGATGCCATGAAAGAGGCTTTGTTAGAGGCTCATTTTGTAAAAGGGCAAGATATTGGTAATCTTACTACCTTAGCAAGTATAGCAGAACAAATTGGTTTGGATATTACAAAGGTAAAATTAGTATTGGCAGATAATTCCCACACAGAAGAAGTGCAAGTAGATTTGTATGAAGCCCACCAAATAGGCGTAAAAGGTGTACCTTTCTTTGTGTTTGACCGTAAATATGCCGTTTCGGGGGCACAGCCTGTAGCTGTTTTTGAAGAAATATTGCAAAAAGCATTTGCAGAATGGGCAACGACCCAGCAACCCGAAGTCATGGCGGTAGGCGAAAGTTGTGGGATAGATGGAGAATGTTAAAGTGATTTATCTCTATAAAATTTATATAAGAAGTAACATTTCTTTGAGAAATGTTACTTCTCAATAATTGTAGCATAGACTTTATTTGGTAGTACAAAATATTATTAGGTAACTTTTAATCAATTTATTTGCTTATCCGTTTAAGCAAATGAAAATATTTTTCTCAAATATCTTTCCTTCTTATAGAACAAAAATATACGACAAGTTTTTGTATCTTTGTCAAACTTTTTCAATTCCGTTACCCTCATGCTCAACGTACATTACAAAGAGTCATTTGAACGCCGTCATATCGGCATAGATGAGAAACAACTCAAAGCAATGCTGGCGGTAATTAAGGCAGACAGCCTTTCGCAATTAATCGCAGAAACAGTCCCCACAGCTATCCGTTCACAAAAACCGTTGGACATACCAGCAGCTAAAAGTGAATATGAATTTCTAAAAGAATTTAAGCAGTTAGCAGCCAAAAACAAAGTATGCAAGTCTTACATTGGTTTGGGGTATCACGATACGGTTACGCCTAACGTGATTTTGCGTAATATTTTGGAAAATCCGGGTTGGTACACCGCCTACACACCTTACCAAGCAGAAATTGCACAAGGTCGTTTGGAGGCTCTTATCAATTACCAAACCATGATAATTGATTTGACCAAAATGGAAATTGCTAATGCGTCTTTGTTGGACGAGGCAACAGCAGCAGCCGAAGCCATGACTTTGTTGTGGGCGGTGCGTAAGCCTACGAAAAAAGAGGCGAAAAAATTTGTGGTTTCGCATGAGTGTTTGCCTCAAACTATCGAAGTTTTGAAAACAAGAGGTATTCCCGTAGGCATAGAGTTGGTAATTGGAGATTATTCAAAAATAGACATTACAGACAAAGATATTTATGCTGTATTGTTGCAGTACCCAATGGCAAACGGTGAAGTAGTTGATTATACAGACTTCATTGCTGCGTGCCACGAACATGACGTAAAAGTTGCGGTAGCAGCCGATTTGTTGAGTTTGACAACGTTGAAAGCACCGGGAGAAATGGGAGCAGACGTAGTGGTAGGTTCTGCACAAAGATTTGGCGTACCTATGGGCTTTGGAGGGCCTCATGCTGCATATTTTGCTACGAAAGACGAGTTCAAACGCCAAATACCGGGACGTATTATTGGCGTGTCTAAAGACGCAAAAGGCAACTTGGCGTACCGTATGGCATTACAAACTCGTGAGCAACACATCAAGAGAGAAAAAGCAACATCTAACATATGTACTGCACAAGTATTGTTATCGGTAATGGCGGGTATGTATGCCGTTTATCATGGTGCAGATGGTTTGAAGGCTATTGCAGGCAAAGTACATGGATTAACAACTTTGTTGGCAAAAGGCTTGCAAAACTTAGGCGTAAGTTTAGAAAATAAATTGTGGTTTGATACAATTAGCGTTGTATCTACTACGGAATTAACGGCAAAAGTTCGTAGTGCAGCAGAAAGCAAAGGTGTAAACTTCCGTTATTTCTTGCAAAATGCAAATATTGGTATTTCGTTCAACGAAACGACTACATTGGAAGATGTAGCCGAAGTGTTAGAGATTTTTGCAACAGCTACAGGCAAAACATTGACGTTTGATTTGGCAAAAGAAAGTCAAGCCGTACAGTCGCCTGTGCCAGCCAATTTGGTGCGTACTTCTGCATTTTTAACTCACCCTGTTTTTACCAATAACAGAAGTGAACACGAAATGTTGCGTTACATGAAGTCTTTGGAAAACAAGGACTTATCTATGGTACATTCTATGATTTCCTTGGGAAGTTGTACCATGAAACTTAACGCCACAGCCGAAATGATACCTGTAACTTGGGCAGAATTTGGTAAAATTCACCCATTTGCCCCTGAAAATCAGACAGAAGGCTATGCGGAATTGTGCAACAACTTAGAAAAATGGTTGTGTGCTGTTACGGGCTTTACGGCGGTGTCTTTGCAACCCAACTCTGGGGCTCAAGGCGAATACGCTGGTTTGATGACGATTCGGGCTTACCACGAAAGTAGAGGCGAAAGTCATAGAAATATTGCCCTTATTCCTTCATCTGCACATGGTACAAACCCTGCAAGTGCGGTAATGGCAGGCATGAAAGTTATTGTTACGAAATGTGATGACAACGGTAATGTGGACGTGGCAGACCTGAAAGCAAGAGCCGAAGAACACAAAGACAATTTGGCTTGTTTGATGGTTACATACCCTTCTACGCATGGCGTTTTTGAAGAAGAAATCCGTAATATTTGCCAAATTATCCATGACAATGGCGGTTTGGTATATATGGACGGTGCGAATATGAATGCACAAGTAGGTTTGACTTCACCCGGTAATATTGGGGCTGATGTTTGCCACTTGAATTTGCACAAAACTTTCTGTATTCCGCATGGTGGCGGTGGTCCGGGTATGGGACCTATTGGTGTGAATGATAAATTAGCACCGTTCTTGCCTTCGCACCCACTTCGCAAAGTAGGTGGTAGTCAAGGTATTACGCCTGTTTCGGCTGCTCCTTATGGTAGTGCAAGCATTTTGGTTATTTCGTATGCGTATATCGTGATGATGGGAGGCGAAGGATTACAACGTGCTACGGAATATGCTATTTTGAATGCAAACTATATTAAAGAAAGATTGTCTGCACATTACCCAATTCTTTATACGGGTAGCAACGGCAGAGCAGCCCACGAAATGATTTTGGATTGTCGTGCTTTCAAAACTTTTGGTATTGAGGTAGAGGACATTGCAAAAAGATTAATGGACTATGGTTTCCATGCTCCTACGGTGTCTTTCCCTGTGGCGGGTACGTTGATGGTTGAGCCTACGGAAAGTGAAAGCAAAGCCGAATTGGACAGATTCTGTGATGCGATGATTGAAATTCGCAAGGAAATTAGCGAAGTAGAAGCTGGTACATACCCTAAAGATAATAATGTATTGACCAATGCACCACATACGGCTGCGGTAGTGATAGCAGACGAGTGGAGTTATCCGTACAGCCGTCAGAAGGCAGCGTATCCGTTACCATACATACGTCAGGCTAAATTCTTCCCAACGGTAAGTCGTATAGACAGTGCGTATGGGGACAGAAATTTGGTGTGTGCGTGTGTGCCTGTGGAGGAGTATGTGTAAGATTTAGTGTCAGTCATATAAAGAATAATCACACCCCAATCTTTGTAAAATATTATAAAAGTTGGGGTGTGTGCTTTTTAGGTAAGTGTCAGATAAGTTTTACAAAGCCTCTGAACACAATTTGACCAATAAATCTGTTACAGAAAGTTGGCTTTGGTGTTTGGCATTGTATTTTTCCAAATAGTCTTTAATAAGTTTCTTCTCGTCTTTGGTCATACGCAGTTCCATACGGCTTTTACGGGCTTCTTCGTTTTTGGCGGGTCTGCCTCTGTGTTTTTTCTCTTTGTCTTTTTCCTTCTCTTTCTTTTCTTTATCTGTTTTTTCTATTTTTTCGGCAGTGTGGTGTTTGTCGTGTTTTTTATCAATGGCTTTTTCTTGAGCTACTTTTAGTAAATTGATTTGGGCTAAGGTATGTATGAAAAAATTATGCACACCACTGTTTGCACTCATTTTGTAATATTTGTCATCTTCTGTTAGCAAATAAGAGTTTTCGGTAGCAAAATCCCAAGCAAAGTAATACTCCTTTGTGGCTGCATCTGTATGCACTTCTGTTTTTAAGAAAAAATACTTTTCATTAATAAAAAAGCCAACTATCTTAGCTTCTTTGCCATTGAGTTGGGCATATTCTTCTTCTTTTATGCGTAGGTGCGAAATAGTAAAAGTTTCGTCTAAATAGTCTTTAGCTTTTTTTCTTTTGGCAAATTTAATGGCGTTGAGTTCGTGTGTTGTCATTAGGTTTAGAGATTAAGTACGTACAAAAAAAGCTAGGAAAACAAGAGTTTGCAAATTTTTCTCATATTAAGTTTTTTAGGTAAAAATATAGCAATATATAACTAATTGCAAATCAACGTATTAATAATTTTAATTGCCTAATAGGTTAAGCAAATATTAAATCGTACAAAATTATCATTTGGTTTTTGTAGCCAATTATTAATATTCACTTCCCTTTTCGTTGCAAATCCTTTACACTTCAGTCATTTCCACGTAAAACGTTACACCTACTTTTGCACCACATTTAAACAGTGCAAAATGAAAACAACTTATTCTTTCGGTATCTCATTAGCTGTAGCTCTTGCCTTGGGTGCGTGTAGCAGCGACAACAACAACACGCCAGCTTCTGAAGTGGTACTCAAAAGTCATTCAGTTACACCAGCCTTAGTCAAAAAACTATCAGGCTTCGACAACTTAGAAGTATTTTCACTGATAGGTAGTGATGACAAATTGCCCCAAAGCCCCAATTTTATTTTTGGGGGTTCAGCAGACGGGGCAGGCTTCCTGAAAAATACAGATGGTACATTTACAGCCCTTGTTAATCACGAAGACAATTTTGCAGTATCTCGCATCACTTTTGACAAAACATTCAAACCCGTAAAAGGCGAATACTTGTTAAATTCTGATGGCGGACAATGGCGTTTATGTTCGGCTACTTTGGCTACTCCTCAAGAACACGGTTTCGGTCCTTTGTTCCTTACTTGTGGTGAAAGTGGTGTAGAATCCAGAACTCACGCCATAGACCCGTATGCTCCCATTACATCTGCCAATGTTAGCAAAGAACAAGCAGGGTTAGGACGTTGGAGTGCAGAAAACGCCGTTCCATTGCCTAAAACAGCCTATGCAAACAAAACTGTGATTTTGATTGGCGATGATGATTCGGGCAGTGGTGCAGGACAATTAGCCATGTACGTAGCCAATACTGTTGGAGATTTGAACAATGGCGAATTATATGTGATGAGACGCAAAGACCAAAATATGCGTGAAAGAGATATGACTGCCAACGGCACAAAACACGAAGTTGAATTTGTAAAAATCACTGACCACAAGACTTTGACAGGCTCACAAATCAATACAATGGTCAATGAAATGAAGGCTATTCGTTTTGGTAGAGTGGAAGACATAGATTACCGCAAAGGTGGCACAGGTAGAGAAGTTTATTTTAATGTTACAGGGCAAAACAATACGGGTAATAATGCAGATAATTCTCGTACAAAATACGGCAGAGTGTACCGTTTAGTATTAGATGCCAATGATGCAACCAAAGGTACTTTGGAAGTGGTATTGGACGGAGATGACCGTAATGGTAAAGCCAAAGAGTTTCAGAACATAGATAATATTTGTGTTACCCAAAACTATGTTTACACACAAGAAGACCCTAACGGCTACGGAGACGAAACACACGATTCGTACATTTACCAATACAATATTGCTACAGGCGAGTTAAAAAAAGTGATAGAACTTGACCACAGAAGAACTGCCACAGACGCAGCTAAATATAATGTAGGTGCTACGTCTAAATTTGGTGATTGGGAATATGGAGCAATGGTTGATATTTCTGATGTAATTGGTGTACCAAATACCTTTGCGATTTGCGTACAACCACACACTTGGACAGGAGATGCCTATAAGGGTGTAGATGGTGGCAAATTAAGACCTAATGAAAATCAAGCAAGCCAGATTGTGATTATCAAGGGTTTGGCGAAATAGTTTTAACCTTAGTGAGTTTGTAGCATAGGCTTAGGCAGCCCCGCTTTAGCCTATGCTACAAAATATTAATCAATTACATTTTATGAAAAAAACCTTACTACTTTTAGCAAGTTTGATATTTGTGTTAGCCTCTACGGTGCTTTGCAAATTGCCAAAAAATGATACATCTACGCCATTACCTACCGAAATTTTACAAGAAAAATATCTACAAGACATTTTGGCTTTGCAAAAAGAAGTGCAAAAGTTACAAGTTACTTTGCAAAATAGCACCGATACAAGTTTGATACAACAACAGTTTTTACAAGCCCGAAAAGCCTATAAACGCATAGAATTTTTAGTAGAACTTTACAATCCAGCCTTAGCCAAAGGCATTAATGGGGCAGCTATAGACGAAGTAGAAGAAGACGACCCTTTGCAAAAGATAGTGCCACCTTCGGGTTTCCAAGTCATAGAAGAATTAATTTTTCCTACTTTTTTAGTTGAAAATCAAGCACTTGCTTTACAAGAAATAGGTATTTTACTTTCAACGGTAAGCCGTTTGCACAAAACTTCTGCCTACAACCAAATGACCGACAGTCATATTTTTGATGCCCTGCGGCTAGAATTATTCAGATTGGTGGCTTTGGGTATCACAGGTTTTGATATGCCAATAGCCCAACGCAGTATGACAGAAATAGACGAGGTTTTGACAAGTATTTACAATACGGTGCATTTGTACGAAAACAAGATTGCAGACAAAAAAGCAATAGAAAAATTTGATGCAACACTCAAAAATGCCATTGCCTTTGCAGCCCAAAACACCGATTTCAATAGCTTTGACCGTATGACTTTTATCCAACAATTTGCCAATCCTTTGGGAGAGCAGTTAGTTGTTTTGCAAAACAGTGCGAAAATTGCGTTTTTCCAAGAAAAAAGATTGTTGCACCCACAAGCCAAAAGTTTGTTTAGTCCACAATTTTACTCCCCCTATTACTTTGCAGCCGAACAAGACACCAATAACGTAGTTGCCAAAGCCGAATTGGGCGAAAAACTGTTTTTTGAACCTTTGATTTCGGGTAATAACTCGGTGAGTTGTGCTACGTGCCACCAACCGCAAAAAGGATTTGCAGATGGGCAAAAAGTAGGGCGTGGTATTCGCCAACAAGCCTTGCTACGCAATACGCCTACGCTGTTGAACGTAGCTTTGCAAGCCAATTTATTTGCAGACAGCAGGGTAAGTTATTTAGAAGACCAAATTGCGGAGGTTATTGCCAACAAAGAAGAAATGCACAGTTCGGTAGAAAAAGCAACCCAAAAAATTAATCAATTACCTGTTTACCAAACACTTAGTAAAAATGCTTTTGGCAATAAAACTTTGCAACCTCGCCAACTTTCGGAGGCTATAGCTGCGTATTTGCGAAAACTCACCTTGCTCAACTCTCGTTTTGACCGTTATATGCAAGGCGACCACACCGCCCTGAACAGCATAGAAATACAAGGTTTTAATTTATTTATGGGCAAAGCCAAATGTGCCACTTGTCATTTTGTTCCTTTGTTTAATGGAACAGTTCCGCCAGATTTTAGTAAAACAGAAGCAGAAATTTTGGGTGTACCCGCAAAACCCACGTTCAAAAATGCCACGTTGGACAAGGATACAGGCAAGTTTATGAGTACCAAAATCCGTTTGCACCAATTTGCTTTCAAAACTCCTACACTGCGAAATGTGGCACAAACAGCCCCATATATGCACAACGGCGTGTACCAAACCTTAACAGAAGTAGTGGAGTTTTACAACAAAGGTGGCGGTGCAGGCATTGGCATTAACTTGGCTACGCAAACTCTGCCTACCGACCCTTTGAATTTGACAGAAAAAGAAAAAATAGCCTTAGTGAGTTTTTTGGAGACTTTAGATGATGAAAGATAAAAAAATAACAAGAAATAGGTTTTAAAGCTATTTCTTGTTATTGCTTTGTTTATGAAGCACTTAGAGGTAAATTTTCATATTATTTATCCTTTGTTATTCCGTCTTGGTTGCCAAGTGATTTCCTCTGTTCCTAATTCTTGCGTCATTTTGCGAGAAAGCACAAAAAGATAGTCCGACAAACGGTTCATGTACTTAATTACCAATTCATCAACAGGTTCATCGGCAGCCAAATTGATAATCAATCTCTCTGCACGTCTGCATACAGTACGAGCTACGTGGCAAAAAGAAACTGACTGATGCCCTCCGGGTAACACAAAAGCCCGCAAAGGCTGTAAACTTGTGTCCATTTCGTCCATTGCCTTCTCTAAAAGAGTTATATCTTCTTCGTACAAATCTGGTACTTTGGGGTTTTCGTTGATAGAAGCCAAATTAGCCCCAATCGTAAAGAGTCTATCTTGAATTTCTTTGAGCAAAGCCCTGCGAGAAAGATTAACGGCTTGGTCGCCTAATAAACCTATGTAGGCATTCAGCTCGTCCACAGTGCCGTAAGCCTCTATACGTGGGTGAGATTTGGCAACTCTTTCACCTCCGACCAACGAAGTTTGCCCTTTGTCACCTGTTTTGGTGTAAATTTTCATGGAGTTTATAGTTTTTTTGCGTTTAAATTAATAAAATTACCGTTGTACGAAAAAAAAGATTTAAGGTTGCAAATAAGATAGTTTTTTTCGTAGGTTTGTAACAACCAATTGATTTTTACTTTGTTAGAAAACGAAAAATTCAAGAAATTTTTTGCTATTGTAGGCATCAGCAACTGGACTATTTGGGTATTATTGGTATTAGCCGAAGAATACGCATTGAGTACAGGGCATTGGATTACCATTCCTATTTGGTCAAAAGCCTTGTTTTTTAACATTTATGTACTTGCCATTTACTTTTACTATTCCAAACAAATAGATTTAGAAGAAAACGGCGGTAATTTTTATAATCTTATTTGGCAGTCTTTTGTTACAGGAGTTACTACAACTTTTGCATCTATTGTTTTTATTCCCCTCATTCGGTATTTACAAACCAAGTTTGATGTCATAGAAGCCAATATTTCTTTGATTTTGGGTTTGCTGTACCATTTAGAGTTAGGCTTAATGATGTTCTTCTTGATTTCGCTGTATGCTAAATGGAAGAAACTCATTTTATATTCTAATGCCGACTGGGTAAGTCGTTTTTGGCGTTATTTCGAGATTGGTTTATTAGCTACTTTGTTCTTGCATTTTTTTGATGTGGCAACTTTTCAGACTGTCAAACTACCTTTAACCATCTTTTTAGGGCTTTTAGGGGCTACTTTGTCTGTAAATCTAAGTTGGGTAGCTTATCTGAACCTTCGCCAAAAAGGAATGTTAATGTTGTTTGTGGTCGTTATTATCTTTTGTATTTTATACTTTTTCAGTATTTTATTACAATATTCAGAGGTAAACCCTATAGACATACGCCTGTCAGAAAGTCCGTTTATGTATGTAGTTTTTGCATTTTTGCTTACCTACAGCGTATTTATAGAATTGGTATTGTTTTTTAACTTACCAACTTCTTCTGTTTTTGAAAGGAAATTTAATGAAATAGCCAATTTTCAGAAATTAAGTGAGTCTATTTTGGAAGGACGCACAGAAAAACAAGTCTATGAAGTCTTGTTAGACAGTGCCTTGAATGTGTCCAAGGCACAGGCGGGTTATGTAGAAATTTCTAAATCTGGTGAAGTTTTGTTGTCAAATGTTTTGGTAGAAGACGTTAAGCACATCAAAAGAATTTTGCAACATCTCAACTACGACTATAACAATTACCGCAAAGTTACGCCTCGCCAATATCCCGAACTGTATGCAGAAACAGGGCATTCTACGCTATTAGTTGTGCCTTTGGTGTCGCACCAACATCATTTAGGTACGTTGGTTTTGTTGAAAGAAAGCAAAAGTGCCTTTGATAATGTGATGCTCAACTTAATCAATACCTATGTAACACAAGCAAGTATAGCCTTAGAAAACTTTACGCTAATTTCGCAAACTGTTGAAAATGAACGGTATAAGTCGGAACTACAAACGGCTAAATTGGTAAAAGAAAAACTGTTGCCTAAAAATACGTACCTCAAAGACCGTTTTGAATTTTACGCCTTCAGTGCTTCGCCAGATGCCGTAGGCGGAGATTACTACAACTATTTTGAGATAAATGAAACAAAAACAGCTCTGATTATTGCAGATGTATCGGGCAAAGGTACTTCGGCAGCTTTCAATATGGCACAGGTGAAAGGCATTTTCCAAACTCTTTTGCAGTTTGACCTTTCGCCAGATTTGTTTATGAAATATGCCAATACAGCCCTCAATTATTGTTTGGAGAAACAACAATTTGTTACGGCTTCTTACTTTCTAATAGACACGCAGCACAAAAAAGTCTATTATGCAAGGGCGGGGCATTGTCCAAGTTTGCATTTTTCGGTAACTACGCAAACTGTACAATACTACGAAGGACGAGGTTTGGGTTTGGGTTTAATACGCAACGAAAAGAAATACGAAACGACGATAGAGTTACAACAGTTTGATTATCAGAGTGGTGATATGTTACTCTTGTTTACAGACGGCGTGGTGGAATGTACTGCCCCCAACAAAGAAGAATACGGCTATGAAAGACTCAAAAACTTTTTTGGCAAGTATGCACCCTTAGAACTGCCGATTATTTCGCAACTCTTGTTAGACGAACTGCAAGCCTTTTCGGGTTCTTCGCAGTACCAAGATGATTATACCATTATGTTGGTACGGTTTCATTGATTGTCTTACAGAAATTACGTCAATATTAATCCCCACAAGGGTTCTAAACCCTTGTGGGGATATTTTAGACATTCTTAAGCAATTTACTTAAACTGTTCAGGCACTTCGGCTACACCATGTGGTCTTGGTTTGCCGTTTTCGTCGATGTGTACGAAGACAATTTTGTCTATCTGAATAATTTTTTGCAAGGTAAACAAATTGCGGACTACACACTGCAACGTGATAGACGACCTGCCCAAACTCACCGTAGCAATGCCAATCTCGATAATGTCGCCTTGTTTGGCAGAACTCACAAAGTCTATTTCTGAAATATATTTGGTTACAATTTGTTTGGTATTCAAGACGCAACGAGCATAAATAGCTGCTTCTTCGTCTATCCACGCCAACAAAGTGCCTCCAAAAAGAGTACCACCTGCATTGAGGTCGTTGGGTTTAATGGAACGGCGAGAGTAAAAACGCATAGAGTTGATGTTTTTAGAGTGATAAATAATCTTCTTTGTGAAAATAGGTAATTTTTTGGCAAATCAAAATCAAATTGGTGTTCTGTATCCAAATAAAACAACCCCGCAAGGGCTTGAAGCCCTTGCGGGGTTACTCTCCTTAAATTTTCACAAGAGCATACAATACCAAAATTTATCACTAATAGTATATGATTAGGACTAAGATAATAGTTACTTTGTAGAATTATTGGCACAAAGTTTACAAAAAATCATTCCTAATGAGATTCAAAGTATATTTAGAATATGACGGCACACAGTACAGTGGTTGGCAAATTAACCCTTCACAAAAAACCATTCAAGGCGAATTGTTGAAGGCAGCCCAAACTGTTTTTCATACCGATACCATAGAAATTTACGGTGCAGGGCGTACAGATGCAGGCGTACACGCCATGAACCAAGTGGCACATTTGGACGTGAAAACAACACTAATTCCAGAGCATATTCGCCAAAAATTGAATGAAGAACTCCCTACAGACATCAATATCCTGAAAGTAGAAAGTACAACGCCTACTTTTCATGCAAGACATGACGCAACAGCCCGCAGCTATACCTATCATCTAACGAAAAGAAGAACGGCTTTTGGTAAAAGGTATGCGTGGTGGGTGAAAGAAAAATTAGACATCAAAGCCATGCAAGCAGCAGCACAGTTGTTGGTGGGTTTTCATGACTTCCAATCATTTTCGGACAATACACCCGAAGAAAAATCTACTATGGTAGAAATCAAGCTGTTACAAATCGTAGAAAAAGGCAGTTTGATAACAATTCATATTGTAGGCTCACACTTTTTGTGGAAAATGGTACGGCGTATCGTAGGCGTTTTAGTAGAAATAGGCAAAGGTAAAATGAAAGCAGCCACACTCAAAGATTACTTAAAAAGCAATAGCCGTGAGCCTGCCCTCTACACTGCCCCTGCCCACGCCTTATTTTTAGAAAAGATTTATTACGAAAACGAAAAAATTACGCCTAATTACCAAACTTTTTTTGGGATATAAATAGTTTGCTAAAAGTACCTTCATTCATTAGCCGTTGCACAAAGTATTGATGTAAACATTAGAGTTTATGAATAACTCCTTTTTAGCCCTCCCTGTGGGCGGTGCGACGTTTCGCAGGGTTGGGTGGGGCTATAACAAAAAATTATTCATAAACTCTAACTTATCAATTTATGCAACGGCTGATAAGTGCTACTAACTTTTAACTTGCTACATGAAAAAAATTATCCTATCTACCTTTTTATTATCGTTGAGCCTTACGACTACTGCCCAACAAAGCATGACCGCAGAAGATGCCGTAGCTTTGGGCTTGGAAAGTAATTTTGATATTAAAATAGCTCGACAAGTGGCAGATAATGCCAAAATCAATAATACGGCAGGCAATGCAGGTATGCTCCCCAACATTACGTTGAATGCCTCTGATAATTACTCTCTCAATAATTTTAGACAAAAATTAGCCAATGGTACAGAAAATTCTTCGACAAGTGCAGGCGGTAATAGTTTTAATACCAATATTGCTTTGGCGTGGACAGTCTATGATGGCAAACGTATGTTTATTGCCAAAAATAGATTAGCAACTATAGAGGAACAAGGCGAATTGAATTTTAAGAACCAAGTGCTACAAACTACTGCCCAAATCTTATTGGCATATTACGATATTGTTCGCCAAAAACAACTTTTAAAGTCTATCAACGAAATTATAGCCTTTAATGAAGAAAGAGTACGATTATTTGACACCCGATTTCAGTCGGGACTTTCGCCCAAAACAGATTTGTTGCAAGCCAAAGTAGATTTGAATGTGCAGAAAGAAAATGCCTTGTTACAACAAAGACTGATTGCAGATGCCAAACGCCGTTTGAACAGTTTATTAAGCCGAGAACCTAATGAAATTTTTGAAGTACAAGATAGTATTCCTTTGGAAATGAAGTCATTAGATAAAAAAATTGGCGAAAAATTGGCAGAAAGTAACCCTAATTTACTGGCTCTCAAAAAACAAATTTTGATTAATGACTTGTTGATTAAAGAAGCTGAAAGCCAAAAAAAGCCTCGAATTACACTGAATTTAGCCTATAGTTTCAATAGAATAGACAATGCTGCGGGATTTATTCTCAACACACAAACTTTTGGACCACAAGGCGGTTTGGTGTTTAGTTTACCAATTTATCAAGGCAAAAATATTCAACGACAAATCAAAAGTGCTACGATTGACCGCCAAATAGCTACCTTGCAATTTGACCGCCAAAAAAATACGCTGCAAACCCAACTTCAAAATGCAGTGGCAGATGTGGAAACGCAAGAACAACTCTTAAAAATAGAAGAAGAAAATACGAAATTGGCAAAAGAGAACCTCGATTTGTCTTTGATGCGGTTGCGTTTGGGACAAACTAACTCTTTGGAAGTTCGCCAAGCACAAACTACTTATGAAGCAGCCCTTACACGTCTTACTAATTTTCGGTACAATTTGAAGGCTGCCGAAATTACTTTAAAACAACTTTTGGGTGAGCTATAAAGACAAAACTCCTTGCTTACGAAATAAGCAAGGAGTTTTTAAAGTTGGGCTATTTTAAAGATATTTTGCTAACAATAAATCCTTAACTTTTTGCATACCTGTAGTAGCTTTTTCCTCTATAAAATGCAAGTTAGGTTTTGCATTAACTACATCTGGTTTTTTGGGGTCTATGATAAATTTAGGTGCTTTACTCGGAAAATGCTGCACCAAACCTGCCGCAGGGTACACCACCAACGAAGTCCCAATAACAATACCAATGTCTGCGTCTTCGCAAATGTCTATGGCGGGTATTATTTGCGGTACAGCCTCACCAAACCACACAATAAAAGGACGCAACTGTGAGCCTTTTTCACATTTATCGCCAATACGCAACTCCCAACCATTGGGGTTGATGCTGCTAATGTCATACACTAAATCTTCGTCTAAGGTGCTGCGTACCTTGAAAATTTCGCCGTGTAGGTGCAAAACTTTGGTAGAACCTGCTCTTTCGTGCAAGTTATCGATGTTTTGGGTAACAATATGCACATCAAAATATTCTTCCAAAGAAGCTAGTAAATAATGTGCCTCATTGGGCTGCACCTCCAACATATTTTTTCTTCGTTGGTTGTAAAAATCTAAAACCAACTGTTTGTTCTTTTTCCAACCTTCTGGCGAGGCTACGTCCTCTATGCGGTTGCCTTCCCACAAACCATTAGCATCTCTGAACGTGGGGACACCACTTTCGGCACTTACGCCTGCCCCCGACAATACAACTAATTTCTTTTTCATCTCCTTTATAGAAAAATATATGAATGTTATTTTAGCAAAACTAATAAGCAATTATTCTTCTTCATACTCAAAATAAATCACATCTGTTTCGCCCAAGTCCGATTTTAACAAGACTTTATGTACTTTTTTACCGTCATGAATTTCTACAGCAGTGGTATTCGGGGGCATTTTGCCCAAGTTATATGCCATAGCAGCTAAAAAATTGACAGGTTGGTGAATATCCAAATGAATCGTAAAATAACGAGCTTGTGCCTTGAGTTTGTAGTGTTGTGCCAACCACTTGCCATTGAAATTAATAGAAACAATGTCATCATCTATTTCTGCATCATCAAAAATTGCGACTTTCAGTTGCTTGTTTTTGACTGTGATGACCTTGCCTTTTTTGATAGTCCTGTTTTGTAAACTCACCAATTTTTCACCTTCTACCACTGTCGTTGTATCTGTTTGGGTAGTTTGAGGTTTCCATTTTTCGAGGGTAATTATTCCGCCTTCGCATACCGTTTGCGTTTTGCTTAGTACACCTTTCCATGTGCCTGTCATCTGATTTTTAATGGTATCTATCTCTAATTCAATGTGTTTGATACAATAATCTGCTTTTTTTACAATCGTATTTTCGTATTCCAACACACTTGTTTCGTCTAATACCAATAAATTTTTATTGCGTTTACCAATTATCGAAGCCCGCAAAGCATATTTGCCTTCTTTTTGGCGAATAAACGAAAAACTATAGCCTTTAATTTGTTGTAGGCTATCAACAGTTAATTTTATCTCAAAATGATAGTTATTAGCTACATTGTCTTTGCCCGTTTGGGTAATCGTACCAATCCATTTACCCGCCAAAGGGTGGTATTGGGCAAAAGCAGTACACACCGAAACTATAAAGCATAAAAAGAAAAATAATAGACGCATGAAGAAGAAATTTTTTTGTATGTAAATTACAATATAAACAGATAATTACAAAATAAGACAAAAGCATTAAACCTTTATTGTAGCATATTTCAAAGTGAGTAGCTATGCTTTTTATCAAATACTATAAAAACAACCTATTGATAAGGTCTTTAAAACCGTATCAATAGGTTGTTTCAAATTACTACTATGACAACTATTTATTCGTTGGTATTCTTTAACCTAAACAAAATCTTTTAGCCAAATTCAGTTGTAATTACTTGATAGCAGCGAAATGAATAGCCTCTGATGTCCAAATAGGAGCATTTTTGAGAGCTGGCAATACTTCTTCGGGCTGTGTTACAAAAGTCCACATTTCACGGTGTTGTTCTGTCATAAAATTTTCGGCAATGCACCTATCTAACATTTCTTTCAAAGGGTCATAGTAACCATCTGTATTTAAAATGACAATAGGTTTTGTAAAAAAGCCTAATTTTTTCAGTGTAATCACCTCCAATAATTCTTCTAAAGTGCCTGTGCCACCTGCCAAAGTGATAATGCCGTCTATATTTTCTAAAAACATTTGTTTACGAGTGTGCATAGATGACGTAATATGAAAATCTTTTACGCCTTTATGTGCCCATTCTACTTCGGTCATAAAATGAGGCATGATACCCACAATCTTACCATTATGAGCCAATACGGTGTCTGCCAACTGCCCCATTAAGCCTGTAGCCCCACCACCAAAGACCACTTCTATATTTTCTTTCACCAATGCCTTTGCTACTTTGGCGGTAGCCTCAAAAAAGGCAGGTTTGATTTTATTGCTTGAGGCACAATAGACACAAATTCTTTTGAGTTCCATGTTGTTTAATGATTCAGATTTTAATGCTAATAAAGTATTTAACTTAGGCTCAAGTTTTAATTACAACCTTTTTCATTCTTAAAAAAAGTTAAATTATCATCTTTTTTGTTTACTTGTGTTTTACTAAAACATAAAAATAATTTAATTAAGTACGTACTTAGAGTCATTTGTAGGTAGATACAACCTACTCACATAGAAAAATGAAGCCTTTGTTAGAAGACTTCTATCTAATTAAATTAAAAGTTGCTATAAAGAGAAATAATCAAACACAGAATATATGAGTAGGGTAATTAGTAGTCAAATAACAAAAACCTACTGAAAATTATTTTCATTAATTAATTCTTTTTCCACTAAAAAACACTGTAAATCTTAAAGGGTTTTATAGAAAATATTAATTGCTATTGTTACTAAAAATATTACATTATACTATGAAGATTTAATTATTGCATAGTTGCTACGCAACTCACTTTAAGTATTTGGTTGTCAAGTTAAAAATCTCTATTATAACTACTCCAACACAGTGTACTGGTAAATTTTTTATGACCAAGAGTTAATAAAATTACAAAAATCAAATAGAATAAAAATTTTACCAAACTTTTGTTCGGGAAAGCCATAGTAGCTATTATTGTATCAACAACTATTTTTACTTTCATAAAAGTATCCCCTTTGTCTTGCCACCACAAAGTAAGGGATACTTTTTTAGTTGAAAATAATTTACAAAGAATGTATAGATTATTGATTTAAAAACATGAAAAAAACACTTTTAACTTTACTATGTACTTGTCTAACAAGTATTTGTGTTTGGGGACAAGGCTATGACTTGCACATTCCCAAAGAAATTCAGGCAGCTTATAAGAAAGGTACACGCCAAAAAGACGGCAGTGTAAGCCCTACGTATTGGCAGAACCGTTCAGACTATAACATTCAAGCCCGTTTTAATCCACAAACTCGTATGATTAATGGCGAAGCTACGATTAGTTATAGCAACAACAGCCCCGACTCTTTGCGTTTGTTGGTTTTGCGTTTGTACCAAGACCGTTACAAAAAAACAGCAATGCGTGATGCCGACATTGCTGCCGAAGATTTACATGATGGCGTAGTTATTAAAAAATTAGTGATTGGTGGCGTAGAATATGATGCACAAAAACTATTTCGCAGAGGAACAAATTTATTTGTAAGACTAACCAAAGACAATTTGTTATTGCCAAAAGGTAAAACCGAAGTGAAGGTGAGTTGGGAAGTACAAATGCCGATTAGCTCTGATGGTCGTACAGGTCGTTTTGATGAAAGTTCGTTTTTCATTGCCTATTGGTTTCCGCAAATAGCCGTTTATGACGATATTTCGGGCTGGGATATGTATAACTACACAGGCACAGCCGAATTTTACAATGATTTTGGCAATTTTGATGTGAAAATTTCTGTTCCCAAAAACTTTTTGGTATGGGCTACAGGTGTGTGGCAAAATCCACAAGAAACATTGACAGACACCTATTTACAACGTTACACTACCGCCAAAACTTCTGATAAAGTGGTCAATATTGTTACGGCTGATGACGTGAAAAAAGGCGGTATCACACAAGCCAAAGATAGTTTGACTTACCATTTCAAGGCGGACTATGTGCCAGATTTTGCTTGGGCTACATCTGACCATTATTTGTGGGACGCAGGTAGCGTAGTGGTTGAGGACAACGGCAGACGAGTAGTTGTAGGGGCTGCCTACAAAAAAGAGTCTAAGGATTTTTATGAAGTAGCCGAAATAGGTTTGAGAAGTGTAGAGTTTTTGTCAAAAGAAATGCCCGCAGTGCCGTTTCCATACCCTAATCTAACAGTGTTTAATGGTACAGGTGGTATGGAGTTCCCAATGATGGTCAATGACGGTTCTACAAGTCCTCGCAGTGATGTGGTTTTTGTTACTTCGCATGAAATAGCCCATACTTATTTTCCGTTTTACATGGGCATTAATGAAAGAAAATACGCCTTTATGGACGAAGGTTTTGCTCAATTCCTACCTATGGGTATTCAGACTCGTTTAGCCCCAGAAGACGACAGCAAAATGAACAATATTCAGAGTTATGCAGCTACAAGTGGACGTGAGGCGGAAATGCCTATGATGGTGCCTTCGCACTTAGAAACAGGCTTTACTTATGGCATTGCGTCTTATTACCGTCCGGGGACAGCGTATGTATTGTTAGAGGAGTTGTTGGGCAAAGAATTGTTCTCAAAAGCCTTGAAGGAATACATGAAAAATTGGAATGGTAAACACCCAATGCCTTACGACTTCTATTTTACTTTCAACAAAGTAGCTAATCAAGATTTGTCTTGGTTTTGGAAGCCTTGGTTTTTTGAAATTGGTGTGGCAGATTTGGCAGTAACCGCCGAAAAAAGTGGCAAAATTACGGTTACTCGCAAAGGTGCTTTGCCTGTGCCTGTGAACTTGACGTTGGAGTTAGAAGATGGCACAAAAGAATATTTCTACGAATCGGCTGCGGTATGGAAAGACGGCAAAAAAGAGTTTAGCCCGAAAATCAAAACCAAAAAAGCTATTAAGAAAGTAGTTTTAGGTTCGCAGTATATTCCAGATGCAGATGAGGCGGATAATGTGGTGGAGGTGAAATAAATTAGGCATTTTTATCACCTAAAACTCCTATTGAAAAGCTGTTTGAGCATTTTCAATAGGAGTTTTATTTTGAGTTATTGTAACTATCATATTAATCACTAATTTCACTACAAAAGTTATTGATATGCTAATACAAAATTTTAATACAAACTATCTCTTGTGTTTACCCAATAATCGGCTACTATTAAAGTCTTTCCTACTTATTATTGGGGTACTAATAACGAGTTGTGTAAAGCCTAAATCTACACAACCAACGTCTTCGCCAACCGTAATGCCTTCTGTCCCTATAGAAATAGCTCCACCAAATGGTAGTATGTTGATTAAACCCTTGGGTCAAATGACAGCTATCAATTCAGTTGGTGAGTTAGGCATGGTGAAAAAAGAAGATTTAATCGGAGATTTTATAGGTGAAGGATTAGAAGCTACTCTCAATGCAGATGGCAATGTAAAAATGTTTCCTATGTTTGGATGTGGCAACTCTTGTTCATATAAGGGTACATGGAAATATGATGGTCGTATTTTAAAGATAGAAACTATATGTTACTCAACTTATAGCTCAGGAAGCCCTTTTAATAAAACTTATTTACCTATTCGATGTGATTCTATGCTTGTTTTCTTACCTTATTATAGTTCTTCTATTGATATTGGTGAGCAATATAAAAATCTATGTAAAGCCTATAATGCTAGAATTTGGTGGGACTTCTTAGTTAAAAAACTTCCTACTCAAGCACCTGTAAAACCCCTTGCGATACCACAACAATATCAAAACTTATTACTAGACAAACCTTTAATTTGTCAAATAAACTCATTAGAAGGAGATTCTATTTTACTGCTCAATAAGGGTAGTGCAGATGGTTTATTTACAGACCTCTATTTGTATAGAACTTATCAAATGTTGATACAAACAGAGCCAGAAGAATATATGCCAGAATTTTTGGAGTGTAAAGTAATAAAAGTAACAGCCAATACTGCACAAGCAAAAATTACTAGTACCCCTAGTTGGTGGCGAGGTACATCTAAAGAGTTTGTACACTTGCGAACTTTAAAACAAGGAGATACTTTGTATAGTGTAAAGTAATTATAATCAAATGAAATAGATGCTTTTCAAACTTCTATTTCATTTGATTATACCTCAACGATTAGGCTCATTTTCATAACTTACCATATCTTTTTAATTTGGTATCAATATTTCAAGCTAATCAAAAAATTGTTTGTAGGCAATTATTCTTGGTAAGTTCTTGTGAAAATAATTATAGCCACTAACTTAATTGCCTCAAAAATTACACTTAACAGCCCAAAAACAGTATCTTAGCTACATAAAACTTGAATCCACAAAACCCTTACCACCCTGATATGAGTTTTTTCAAAAAGTTATTAGGCAAAAAACCGCCTTCTCGGAGTGATACCGAACTCCTCCAACTCTACCGCCAAACGCAAGACATGACACACTTGGGCGAACTGTATGACCGTTACCTCTCTATGGTGTTGGGTACAAGTATGAAGTACCTCAAAGACGAAGAAGAAAGTAAGGACATGGTGATGCAGGTCTTTGAGAAAATTGCACAAAAAGTGCTACAAGTGGAGATAGAAAAATTTGATGGTTGGTTATATATGGTGGTCAAAAACGAATGTTTGCTTGCCTTGCGAAAACGCCAGCAACACCAAAACAATATTCCGATTGACCATTTATTAACAAAAAATTCGCAAAAAGATGAAGACGACACTATGGAAAATCCATTGTTTAGTCATCTTACAGACAACGAGGCAGATACATTGAGCAAAGAGGAAGTGCTAACTTTGGTAGAAAAAGCCGTAGAACACCTTGCTCCCGAACAAAAAGTATGTATCAAGTTGTTTTATTTACAAGAGAAATCGTACAAAGAAATAGTAGAACAAACAGGCTACGACCTCAACAAAGTCAAGAGTTATATACAAAATGGCAAACGCAACCTCAAATTATTGTTACAACCCAAATTGGATTAGGTACGGCTATGAGCAAAAAATTTACACACGATATTTACGAAGAACAGTTTTCGCCCCAAAAAATCCAAGATTATTTGGCGGGTAGGTTGTCTTCCCAAGAAATGCACCGCATGGAGGCACTCATGCAAGAAAATCCGTTTTTGGCAGATACCATAGAGGGGCTTGCGATGTTGCCTAAAAACGAAAATTTGACCAGCACATTGGCAGATTTGCAGCAAAAAATGCCTTATAGAAAGGTCGGAACTAAGACGTTGGACACGACACACCGCAAGTCATGGGTGAAAATGTCTATAGCTGCAAGTGTCTTGTTAGTTTTAGGCATAACAACTATTTTCTTGTTGAATACGATTGACAGCAGCATAAACCAAAAAATGGCAGAAAGTACGCAAAGCGTGGCTTATACCGCAGATTCTGCAACTATGCCCACTGCCGAAACTAAGGAAGCTGCACCAGCACCACCAACAACCAATGATATACAACAAAATTCGGCAGCAGTGGTACAACCCAAACCCTTAGAAGAAAAACCTCAAAAAATAAAAGATGAAAGTACGCCTCCACCTGCCAAAAAAGTAATGGAAAGTGCAGATAGCCCGCCTGTAGCAAGTGCCGTAACCACCTCAAAATCTGAAGGCGAAGAGGCAGAAGAAATAGCTACACAAAAACAAACTATTGCAGAAAAAGCCGATAAAAAAGAGGAAAGCAAAGCAGATTTTGAGGCAGCTAAAAGCAAAAGAGCTATGAACCAAGAGGGTTTGGCAAAACCTACTCCAGTGAATCTTGTCCCTGTAGGTGGTTGGGCAAATTACTATGAAGAATTAGCCGAAAACCTGCCTAAAAGTGCGTCTTTGCCAAGAGGAATTGTAGTTGTAGAAGCAGAAATTGGGGTAAATGGAGAGGTGCTAAACACTAAAATTATAGAGTCTTTGACGGAATTTTGCGATAAAGCAGCCCAATTAGCCGTAAAGAGAACAGGCAAGTGGCAAGTGGGTTCTTATAATACACCGCAAAAAGTAAAAGTAACCGTTAAATTTTAAGCAACTTGCAACTTTTTTATTGGAAAGTCGTATCTTTGTTTATATGATATTCTTTTTCATATCAGATAGGGTTAAGTTGTAAGAGAAAAGCCTACTCATTTTGAGTAGGCTTTTTTTCATAAAACATAGGACGTAAACACTCAAATAGTATATAAGTTTTCAAATAATTGTTCTTCAATTACTTAAACTTTTATTGACTATTGCATTTAGGCTCACACCTATGATTTTTGAGTAAATGCAATTTTACAACTTATTGATTATCAAATTATTTAATATTTTGAATACATAAACCCTATTCCAAACATTAAATTATGTGATAGAGTCCTACCCCCCTATTTAGAGATTCTTTGGCTCATTTTCATAAATAAATAAACTAATTTCCTCTAAAATTACGGATTACAATACATACAGTACATTGGATTAGCTTTATGTGTATGTATTTTAATGGCTGCATAACCACATGATTTACAGTTACTTATTTCTTTTACTACTAAATGGGTAGGATTACCACACCATTCACACGGCAACCCTTCTTCTGTTTCATTGGGCAAAAAAGCAGGTGTTTCACATTGTGGACAAACTGCCTGTAGCTCTTGTAATAGTTTTTCGGCAGTTCGGCGTAGCACCGTTTGGCGAGTAGGATTATACATAGCTCGTAGGTCTGCCGAAATTATTTTTTCGCAAGTTTCATCATATTGTTCTGCTGTGTGCAAAGCCTCCAACAAATCGGTAGTAGTTTGTAAACCTTTCCAAACCTGTTGAATCAATCCGTTTTTTTTAATAGTTACCATAACAGCATGTTCTGGAAAAGCATTTTCATCAGCTATTTGCAAAGCCTCTGCCGTTTGGGTAAAATGTTTTTCAAAAGCACTGTGTTCGGTGTCTATGTGGTAGGTGTGAAACTCCCAATTATTCAGACTATCATACACATAAATTAATTCTATGTCTGCCGTAATAAACGGAATTTGTGGGTGTGTCGTAAATGTCCCTTCATTAGCAATAAAAATGGTGGCGTTGGTGTTGGGTGGCAACAAGGCTATTTTGGCTTTGGCAGCCTCCAAAGGCGACAAATTGCGAGGAATTTCCCCCGAAAATGTGCCTAATTGGTCAGTATCAATCGGTGGCGTAGGCAAAAACTCCCAATGTAGAGTTTTACTAAAAACCGTAGCTAATAAAGAGTCTTTTTGGTGTTTCGTAGCTACAATAGCTTGGCGGTTTTGTAACGCAATAAATTTTTTGTTCATACAATTATACAATACAACTCTACGAAGATGCACATCTTCATAGAGTTGTATTTGATTATAAATCTACTTAGTCTTTAGGTTGGTATTCATTTAAAGTTACCATCATGGTCATTGCCACAGGCATAGCTTTTTGTTTAAATATAGGCAAATCAGAAGGCACAGATTGGTCGCCCATAAATTGGCGGTTCTCGTCTTCCGTAAATTTTTGATAATCATTTTCCTGCATATCTAAACGGAAACTTATATGGCGTAGTTTTTCAGTTGCTCCTTCACTAAAACAACAACCTCCACCGTAGTCCCAACCAAAGCCACTGAAGGTAAAGGGTTTACCGTTGTTCAGTTTAGTTTGAATATCTGCAACACTACTACCTACACCTATTCCTTCTTCTGTCTTGTAAGGTGAATTGTTTTGAGCAATTTCTACAGACATAATTTTCTTAAATGGCGGTTTGTCTTCTTCCCAAGAAATAAAAATTTCATCTGCCTTTCCCTTATTCACCACAGACCGCAAACCCACAAATTCACCTTCAGCAAACAAAGAGTCAATGCCTATGTTTTCTTTCCCAAAAAGTTGCTCAATGTCTGCTACAGTATGATTAGGCAAAATACGTCCTGCTTTTTTTAGGGGAACACAAGTGTAGTCTGTCGTCGTAGTAGTGGCTTCTGGTGGTGTAGTTTCTGTAGATTTACCTTTACAAGCCACCAAAGCAGCCAATAATAAGGTGTAGGCGAAGTTTTTTATCATGGTTAAAAATGGTTTAGACAGCTAAATTTACAAATTCGTTAATAGAAACCAAAAACCCAAATTAGTAGTTTATGAAATATATTTTGAACCTCTACAAAATATTAAACTTTTACAAGGGTTTATTTATTACAAAAACTATATGGAAGAAATCATCAATAAAGTAGCTCAAAGCAGTTTGATAAGTTTGGATTTGGAAGATTATTACCATAAAGGCGAAAGGGTTGTTTTTGACCTCAAACCGTACTTGTACCAAGAACTTATTTTAAAAGAAAAAGAATTTAGGGCTGCCCTCAAAGCCACAGATTTTAGCCAATTTACAAGCAAAAATGTGGCAGTATGTTGTACGGCAGATGCCATTGTACCTACGTGGGCATATATGTTATTGGCTACCTATCTTGCACCTTATACCAATATGGTTGTTTTCGGAGATATAAATGTTCTTGAAGATGCTCTGTTCAGAGATGCCCTCCAACGCATAGATTATTCGCAGTATGAAGGGGCAAAAGTGGTCGTAAAAGGTTGTAGCAAGCACCCTGTACCTATTTCTGCGTATGTAGAAATCACAAGACGTTTACAGCCGATTGTTAGTAGTTTAATGTTTGGTGAGCCTTGTAGTACAGTTCCTCTTTACAAACAAAAAATGGCGAATAAATAAATCATTACAATTAAAACAAAACTTTCTAAGTCTGCAAGGCTTAGAAAGTTTATCTAAACGCCCATCAACACTTGACAAACTAATTTTTTTATTCGTTTATTTCTATAATCTTCTTGTGTAAGTTTTCTGCATTTCTTGTATGCAATTCCTTTTCTATACCTACCCGTAGGCTTTAAAATTTCTGCATTTTGAGAACTTACGCCTTTGATACGTAATAAATTTGTCATATTTATATAGCTCAAGCCTTTACTCTTACTTTATGTTAGTCATTTTAGCTATTTTTTTGTAATCTACTTTACCTTTGCTTGTTGCTGGTTGTTTTGGTGCTTTCTTCGCCTAATTTTCTATCTAAACAATTTGATGTAATGTTATAGATTATTATAGTAAAATTTGCGGAGGGAAATACAATTTTTATAGTTATTCGCCCATTTTTTTATTGTTCCAAAAAATATTTTACCCTTATTTGGCACATATAGCCCATAATTTGCAATAGTATCAACAACTCTAACAATACCCCCAACAAGCAACCCAACCGCAATTAAAATAACTCACCACCACATTTTTGGCAAAGAACTTGTTAAAGTATTAGTAAAGATAACCACTATGAACCGTTTGTATATCAAGACCTTAGTGCCGTTGCTCATTTTGATGGGGCTTGTTGCGTTGTTTGCAAATAAAGGTCTATACAATGTCGCACAAGCAAGCCCCGCAGCTTCCCAAACTATTCAATGGGTAAGTTTGGAGGAAGCATTGGTGTTGGCAGAGAAAAATAATAAGCCTATCTTCATTAACATCTACAAAGAAGGTAGTAATGGCTGTAAAAAGATGGAAGTTGAAACTTTTAATAAACCCAATATCATTACGTACATCAATAAGCATTATTATGCTGTACGTATAGATGCGGGTAGCCAACAAAGAGTCAAATTTAAAGACAGTGAAATTGGTTTGCAACAACTTACTCAACATATTTTTGGTGTAAACAGTTATCCTTCAATGGTTTATATTAATAGGGACAAAGTAATGACTACCGTACCGGGCTACCAAGACCCCCACGATTTTGAGATGTATCTCCGTTATTTTGGCAAAACAGACAATGATAATAAGTGAATAGTAGAAAGTACCCCTAGAGGAATAAGAGTGGAATAGAGTTTTGGTTGTAGCCCTTACGTGAATAAGTCATGTAGGGGCTTTTCCTTTGTCCGTACTTTGTTGTATATTTGTACCTACTAATAAACAGCCTTATGAATATGAATAGCCAAATTGCCAGAGTTTTATCTTATGCTTTTCACCCTTTACTACTCCCTACATGGTTATTTGGTTTGCTTTTTTTTAGAACCCCTATTTTCATAGAGTTTACAGAAAAAATTAGGCTATATTTATGGAGCTTAATTACAATATGCACCTTAGCTATTCCTGCTGTTATGGTTATTGTGCTTTACAAAATGCAGTACATCAAGTCCTTAGAAATGCGTGAAATGACAGAACGGCGTATGCCTATGTTGCTTACCAGCATTATTTATGTGGCATTGGCAGTATTAGTAGAAACAGGTATTTTCAAAGGTACTATTTTTTCTTATATCATTATTTGCATCAGTTTTTCTGTTTTTGTAGCTGCTGTGATTACATTATATTACAAAATCAGTGTTCATGCCATTGGTATAGGTGGTATGCTGGGCTTACTACTAGCCTTACAATTCTTGGATTTTCGTTATCATTTGTTATACTTGGTCATAGGTACAATCTTAGCAATGGGCATGATACTTTCGGCTCGGTTGTCTTTGGCTGCTCATACTCCCGAAGAAGTTTGGTGGGGCAGTGTTGTAGGAATTTTGGGCAACTTTTCGCTGTTACTTGCCTTAGTCTATTGGGTAGGTATTTAGGATAAAATGGACATTATCCACAAAAAATCCGTTATTGAGGTATCAATAACGGATTTTTTTATGCAATAATGTTATTTGTTTAAGCAATTAAAAACGTGGAGCATGAATACTTCCGCCTTCTGTCAATAAAGCAATAACAAACCATACCACAAAAGCTGTAGGCAATAGCACTGCCAAAATCAAACTTTTTACTTCGTGGCGAAGGTGCATAAAGTCTGCTACAATGTAAAATGCTTTTGCTATAGTTAAGATAAAGAAAATAATATTTCTTCCAATACCTGCTGGCATCGTAAATGCTAACAAGAACTCTATGGCTGTAATACCTGCCAAGATGCCTGTTACGACCAAAATACGATTAACATTTTTCTTTCTTATTTCTTCTGGAGTTAAACCTTCTGCGTGTGCTGCCATAGTTATATACAATCAAAGTAAGATGACTAAATTAAAGAATTTGTGAATTTTAAATAATAAAATTACAAACCTTGTAAGGTTTCAAAAACCTTACAAGGTTTGTAATTTACACTAAGTAGAACAATGTAAATACGAATACCCACACCAAATCAACGAAGTGCCAATATAAACCTACTTTCTCTACCATTTCGTAGTGTCCTGTTCTTTCGTACACTCCCATTACTGTGTTATAGAAAATAAGAATATTCAAAAGCACACCACTTAATACGTGAGTACCGTGGAAACCTGTGATAAAGAAGAATAAGTCTGCAAACAACGGAGGCCCGTATTGGTTTTGTGTCAAATTAGCACCCATAAACGTATTACCTACTGCGTTTACCATGTCAATATTCTCTTTGCCATGAATAAAGTGAGTCCATTCCCAAGCCTGACAACCCAAGAAAGCTGCACCCCCTAAGATAGTCCATAACATCCATTTTTCTACATCTGCCTTGTCCATACGGTGTCCTGCTTCTACCGCCAATACCATCGTTACACTACTAATGATAAGGATAAAAGTCATAATACCTACGAAGACCAACGGTAAGTGAGCATGGAAAAACGGAATAGCATCAAATACTTGCTCTGGAATAGGCCAGTATTCTGGTGAAAACTTGTAAGGTAATTCGGCTGATAAATTGTTTTTGGCTAAGAACTCTCCAAAAGAAAGATGGGAATATCTTATCATGCCATACGTAATCAAAAACGCAGAAAACGTAAACGCATCTGATAAAAGGAAAAACCACATCATTAGTTTACCGTAACTTGCGCTAAGTGGCTCGTTACCGCCACTCCATAGTTTGCGTGGATTTGCAATTGTTGCTGCTGTAGATGCTGCCATATTGTATAGTAAAGGTTATATTTAGAACAAAGGTAATCAACTAATTAATTAATAATCAATAAATTACTAATACTTATTATCTTTGGCAATAGCCGTTCAAGCTATTATGGTTTCAAATATATTTAAAAAAGCCGTATAAATTCAAAACACAAATGGAACTTTTTTAGATATAATCGTAGATTTTTCTTTTCTTACAAAAAATCCTTGACATTCTCCATTGGCTCATAACCTTAACGATATGAAACATCTTTATCAGGTTTTTGTTTTAGCTACTTTTCTGTTAATAAGCACACTATCAATCAGTTTTGCCCAAAGAATAGGCATAGGAGGCAGGCATTTAGGCGTGGGAGGTGCTTCGGTTACGTTACAAGACGGTTGGGCGGTGTTTAATAACATTGGTGCGTTGGCGTGGCTGAACCAACCAACGGTAATGACAGCCTACGAAAACCGTTTTAGTGTCGCAGGATTAAATACGGTAGCTGCGGGTTTTGCAATGCCTACGCTAAAATCTTCGGCTTGGGGAGCTACTATTGCTCATTTTGGCGATAACCTTTACAACGAAGTCGACTTAGGTATAGGCATAAGTCATAAAATCAATACTGTAAGTTTAGGACTGAAAGCCAACTACTTACAAATTGCTATGGAAGGTTTAGGTACAAGGTCTGTATTTGCTTTGGAGTTTGGTGGACTTATGCAATTCACGCCTACCTTGTTTGCTGCTTCACACATTTACAATTTTAACCAAGCCCAAATAGCTAATTTTCAACAAGAAAAACTGCCTACCATTATGAAGGCAGGAATTTCATATAGACCTCTCAAAAATTTGCTGTTAAATGCTGATGTATTGAAAAATATTGATTTCCCTGCTACATTACGGGCTGGTGTAGAGTACAAACCCATAGAAAAATTGGCAGTGCGTACAGGCATTAATACCGCACCATTTACGGCTTCTTTTGGCGTAGGTTTGCAGTTGTTTGCTTTACAAGTAGATTATGCCCTCCAAACACATAGTGTTTTGCTACCTGCTCACCAATTTTCTTTGGTCTATTTGCTCAAAAAGAAAAAGGAAAAGGAAAAAGAAAAGAAAAAAATTGAGTAAAGTATTGAAAAACTCACTTAAGTATGAGTAACTAATTAATTGACAATGTTTTTTATTTCAAATAATTGAAAATCAATTATTTATACATATTTCTACTATCAAATAATTTGTTCCAAATACTTAACTAAAATTATTCAATATAAGGCAAAAAATCTTCTTAATTTGTATGTTAGTCTTATTTAAAGTGTTATTTTGTGGTATTGGTTAGCCTATTTATGAAAATAAAACACTTTAAATTGTACGACCTATGGAAAAAACACCGCAAATTCTTGAACTTGAAAAAGCCTTGGGTATCCAACTTAAACAAGACATTACCTATGGTAATTATGGTTTTGAACTGAACTCTAAAAACGAAATTACAAAGTTACAAGTTTTCAGTCTTACACAAGAAAAATTTGATACACTTGCAGCCTTTCCGTTTCTCCAACAGTTAGAATTTCTATCTATAGAAAGCAGTACGCAAGTAAGTGATTTTTCAGGCTTGCGTCATTTCACAAATTTGCAAAGCCTATCTTTGATGAGTTGTAATCTATCTACCTTGCCAGATGTATTGACAGAGTTACCTTTGATAGATATAAATTTAACAAGAAACAAGTTGAAAGACATTAGCTTTTTAGCTAAACTACCCAATTTACAAGGACTGAATCTTCGTTTAAACCCACTTAACTCGGTTGAACCCTTGCTTGGATTGAAGCAACTAAAGAAATTAAATTTAGATGACACAAATGCCAAAGATACTCTTAGTATTCTCCCACAATTAACAACCTTAGAGGACTTGAGCATTGAAATCAAGTTAAATACATTGGACTGGATAACTCCACTTACCAACTTGCAAGTTTTGTGTGCTACTAATCAAATTGTAGATATTAAGCCTTTGGCACATCTTACAAAGCTGAAAAACCTACGACTTGATAACAACAATATAGAAGAAATTACTGCCTTGCAACACTGCAAGAATTTGGAAAAAATCTCCTTGACCTATAACCAAATTAAAGATATAAGTCCCTTAGCTCACCTTACTGCTTTGAAAAGCATTAGCCTCTTTAAGAATGAAATAGCTGATATTACTGCTTTACAACACTGTAAAAACTTAGAAACACTTTGGATAGGGAGTAATAAAATTGCAGATATAACAGCATTAGTACATCTTTCTGCTCTAAAAGACCTTTCTCTTGATAATAACAATATATCTGCTATTAGTGTCTTGCAACACTGTAAACAATTAGAAAAACTCTCTTTGGCAGATAATCAAATTGTAGATGTAAGCCCATTAACTACCCTTGAAAGACTGAAAAATCTTAGTTTACAAAACAATAGGCTTCAAGATTTTACGCCTTTATACCAATTAAAGAACTTAGAAAGTTTGGCATTGGGGAGTTGGTTCAGTATCCCAGCAGACTATCAATCCATTTGGACAAAGATGACGCATACAGATAAACCTCAGTCGCAAACAATATCTGATTATTATGATAGATAAGTATTGTCTTTGCTGAAAAGGTTAGGTTAATGTGTAAACAGTGTGGTTAAAGTCCAAGACTGTTTAAATAAGGAAGTATTTTGTTGTAACTAATTGAAAAAATGTTGAGGTTGTTTAGGATTCTTTTTTTTGCCACTATTGTGTCTATTTTTAAGCCTCTTTTTGATTTTTGCTATTAATGTTTTACCAAAAGGACACCAATTCACAAATTTTTTTTACTATTACCCCTTCATATTCTTGTGTCCTTGTGGTTAATGTAATCTTGTAGGAAGGTGTAAATAAAATATTGAGGGTTAATGATGAATCCTAAACAACTTCGCTTTAACCCCTTAGAGGTACTACATAAGTAGCTTAAAAATAGAAAACAGATAATTGAAAAATAAAAACACCACAACTCTAAGAAGAATTGTGGTGTATAGTGGGACTTATAGGATTCGAACCTATGACCCTCTGCTTGTAAGGCAGATGCTCTGAACCAACTGAGCTAAAATCCCTATGAAGGAACAAACTTAATTTTTAGTGGGACTTATAGGATTCGAACCTATGACCCTCTGCTTGTAAGGCAGATGCTCTGAACCAACTGAGCTAAAATCCCGTTTCGTTTAACGTGGTGCAAAGGTAATGCGTTTTTAATTATTTGCAAAAAAATACGTACTTTTTTTTGATTTTTTTTATCAATAAACCCTAAGTAATTGATTTTCAGTATTTTTTAGAACAACCAAAACGAAACTAAAAACTCTACAGTCAAAAAGATAATTAACATGGACAAGTACATAAGAGATAACAAGAAGGATTTTATGAGAGTTTTGATAATATTTTGTTGATAAACATTTTTAAAAGCCGCCACTATATATAAAATAATAGCCCAAGATGTAACTTGTAGCACCTCTAATTTGTACTGATAGTTAAGAGTGTAAAGTGCCAACAACGAAAAAGTAAGTACCAAATACACAAAAGATTGTATATGAAACGCAAAAACGAGGTGTTCTATATAAAAAATTTTTGAACGGATATAAAAAATTTTAAGAAACACCGCCATAAAAGGCAATAAAAAAATCATCATCAAAGGAACATTGTCTATGGTACTTTGTAGGAAAATGCCTAAGTCATTCCTACCTATTTTTTGAAGTTGGCGAGCTGCTTTTAATGTAGTTTCACTGCGGTCTTTTACACCAATAGAATCTAAAAGAGCCGTTTCCTTCATTTTTTTGTCTTGCACCCAAATCAAAAACTTTTTCCATTGTAGAGAAGTGCTATCTACCTCTGCAATTAGACTATCTACACCATCTTTTTGAAGGCTATCTACCACCATAGGTATTTTAGTTTTTGCCAAAGTTTTTTTGACCCTTGCCTTTACTTTTTCATTGGGTATAGAGTCTATTTGTTGGATAGCAGGGGCTATTTCTTTCCGAAAAACACTATCTTTTGCCAAAGAATCGGTTAAGCCACCTACTTCTAAGTTTAGTCCATTATCAGTAACTTTAAGGCTTTCTGTAGGGATACTTTCTATCTCAAAAACATGAGTAAAAGTGAAAAAATAGAACAAACTTATCAATAAATACAACCGAACAGGGTGAACATACCGTATCCGATGCCCTTGATTAAACTCTTTGGTAAGCAAACCCGGTGAGATAATAAAAGGCTTCAGGCTTCGCCAAAAACGGGCATCAAACGTAATATAATCATCATACACATCTTTCAACAATTCGCCAAGAGATTGCTTATTATTGGTGTTTTCTTGACCACATTGCGGACAATAGCTATAAAGTGGCTCTAAATGTAGTCCACAATTCAAGCAATGGTCGTCTTTGCGAAGTTTTTTCATAAACTTAGATAGTATGATGTTATACAAAGTACCTTACGATAAACAATATAATAAGGTTGTTGCTTTGCAAAAAGTAAATAAAATAGTTACAAAACCTCCCGAAGTAAGGTTGTTTTTTAAAAAGAGTCTAAAAATACGATAATTACCTGCGAAAAACTTGCCTTTTTTCGCACTAACTTCCCTAAACTTTCTGAAATTTGTTGCAAAACTTTTCTTTGTTTGCCATGAAAATAGATTTTCAGAAAATTTTACCGCATATTTTATGTATTACGCTGTTTTACATTGTAACCTTTGCGTATTTCCAACCCGAATTTTTAGACAATAAAGCCCTTTACAAATACGATATTGCCCACTATGAAGGAGGGGCGAGAGAAGTAAGGGACTATAATAAAACCCATGACGAGCCAACTCTATGGACGGGGGCTATGTTTAGTGGTATGCCTGTGTACTTATTAGAAGCTCCAACAGGCGACTATGTACTAACGGCAATAGATAAGACCTTCAAAGGCTTGTTTTTATATACCAAAGACGCAGGTTCTTTATTTGTGGCGTTGTTGGCTACTTATTTGGCGTTATTGTGTTTTGGGGTTTCTCCTTATTTGGCTGCTGTGGGGGCTTTGTCTTTTGGATTCAGTACCTATCATTTGGTCATTATTAGCGTAGGACACATGACCAAAATGTGGGCTTTGAGTTATGCTCCCTTAGTCTTAGGCGGTATGTACCTCACACTCACAGGCGAAGATATACGTAAAAAAGTTTTAGGTTTTGGTGTATTTTCTTTGGCTTTAGCCTTAGAGTTACGTGCTAATCACCCCCAAATTACCTACTATTTGTTCTTTATTTGTGTGATTTTGGGCATCAATCAACTGATTGTAAGTGTAAGACGACAAGCTACCAAGCCCTTTATTACCTCGTCTGCTTTACTCCTTGCTGGGGCTATGTTGGCAGTAGGAAGTTATGCAAGTAAGCTATTACCTACGACAGAGTACAGTAAATACTCTACAAGAGGAACAGCCGAACTTAGTAGTGCAGCCCACGAAAAAGGCACAAATGCCGAAAAACAAGATGGTTTGAGCAAAGAATATGCCTTTGGTTGGAGTCAGGGCAAAGCCGAAACTTTGACTTTGTTAATTCCTAATTTGTATGGTGGTTCAAGCAATGAAAAATTAGACAAGAACAGTGAAGTTTATCAAACTTTCATGCAGGCAGCACAAGGCGGACAAATGGACATGGGACAAGCCAATCAATATGTCAAACAGTTTCCTTTGTATTGGGGCGACCAACCTTTTACGGCTGCTCCTGTGTATGCAGGTGCTATTGTGTGCTTTTTGTTTGTTTTAGGTTTAATTTTCTTAGAAAATGACAAAAAATACTGGTTGTTGGCAGGTGTAATCTTGATGTTTATGATTTCTTGGGGCAAAAATTTGGCTTGGTTCAACTACCCACTTTTTGACTATTTCCCAATGTTCAACAAGTTCCGTTCAGTGTCTATGGCATTGAGTTTGGCTGTCTTGTTAATGGTCATAGGCGGAATTTTAGGTTTAGACAAAGCCCTTAAAACAACTTTTAGTGCTGAACAACAAAAAAATCTCTTAATTGCTTTTGGTGCTACGGGTGGTTTTGCATTAGTGATTTGGTTGTTGGGAAGTTCATTATTTAGCTTTTCTTCTCCTTCAGACGAACAGTTTGGCGGTTTCTTGCAAGCCGTTATTGCAGACCGTAAGAGTATGTTGCGTGCAGATGCTCTGCGGAGTTTCTTGTTTATAGCTGCCGTTACGGGCATTATTTGGGCTACTTGGAACAAAAAAATATCGCAAGTAGTGGCATTGTCTATCATTGGTTTCTTGAGTATGGCAGATGTTTGGGCTGTGAGCAAAAGGTATGTAAATGACGAGGATTTTAAACCCAAAAACCAAGTAAGCAACCGCCAAGCTACCGAAGCCGACAATTTTATTTTACAAGACAAAGATTTGAGTTATAGAGTCTTAAATTTTGCTAATCCGTTTAATGACTCTGAAACTTCGTATTTTCACAAGTCTGTAGGTGGTTATTTTGCTGCTAAACTTCGCCGTTACCAAGAATTGTATGAAAGACAGTTGGAAAAGCAAATGCAGCAAATAGGTAAAGATTTATCGCAAGGGCAACCTGCATTTGAAAAATATAATGTGGTAAATATGCTCAATGCTCGTTACCTCAAATTTGGCGACAGCCCCAAAGAAGTATTGAAAAACCCTACGGCTTTGGGCAATGCGTGGTTTGTAAGCAAACTGAAAAATGTAAATTCGGCAGACGAGGAAATGGCAGCGTTGGACAGTTTACCAACCGCCACAACCGCAGTGATTGACGGCAGTAAATTTAAAACTAACCGCCAAGAATTTGCCGTAGATAGCACAGCTACGATTCGCCTAACCGCCTACAGCCCCAAAGAATTGAGTTATGAAAGTAATAATAGCCAAGATGGTTTTGCGGTATTTTCAGAAGTTTTTTACCCCGAAGGCTGGGAAGTAAGCATAGACGGACAACCTGCACAGTTTGTAAGAGTGAATTATGTGTTGCGTGGTTTGGAAATTCCGAAAGGCAAACACACTATTAAAGCTGTTTTCAATCCTTCTTCTTACCGCACAGGCGTACTCTTGACACAAATTTGTTCAGCGTTGATTGTGTTTTTGTGTGCTGCAAGTGTGGCGTGGAGTTTGAAAAAATAGTTTTAGTATAAAAATTAAACACCCTAAGAGTTAAAAAAACTCTTAGGGTGTTTGTGTTAAGTACCAAGAAGCAATAAATCTTCATTTTTTTCTTAGTGAACTTGTGCCCTTGTGGTTCATTTACAAATAGTTATCTAAAATTGTAAACTACGTTTTATTGTTTCTTATTACTTATATAACTACACTAAATAAGACTAAAAGAAACTACCATTTTGCAGTTGATTGATGAACATAGGCACTACGTCTGGTACAGTAAGGGCGGTATATGCCAAACCGTACAAAGAACCGTACAAATGGGCAGAGTGATTGATACCGTCATTGCTACCACTTGCATAATAGCTCGAATAAATTAAATACAAGCCACCGAAAATAATACTTGGCAAGGGCAAGCCAAAAAACAAGTAGATTAAGCCTGTGGGATTGTAAAGTATCATGGCAAAAATCACAGAAGCCACGCCACCAGAAGCCCCCAAACTACTAAAATAAGACGAGTCCTTGTATTTATTCAGATTAGGCAAATCTGATACAATGATGCCCCCCAAATACAAACCAGCAAAGTACAACCACCCTGTTGTCGTGCCAAAGTAAGATAGATAAATCATTTCGACTACTCTACCAAAAGAATAAAGAGTAATCATATTGAACAAAAGGTGCATCCAACCTGCATGTACAAAGCCCGATGTGATAAGGCGGTGGTATTCTTTATGATGATAGACTTTGCGAGGTATCATCATCAATTTGTCCAACAAAGAAGGACTGTTAAATGCCATGTAGCTGACCACTACCGTAACAGCAATAAAAATATACGTTAAGAACATTTTTCAATGAGTTTTTGCCCGTCAAGATAAACTTATTTTTCCTAATATTGTGCGTAATTAGCTATAAACAAAAGTAGGCATTTGTAGAACGGACTTTAGTACGTTATACAGTTTTAAACGATTTTCCTTGAATATAGATTTGACTATGCTAAAAAATAAAATCCTTGTTACAGGTGGGTGTGGTTACATTGGCTCACATACCCTCATAGAACTGTTGTTGCGGACTTCATATAATGTGATTTCTATTGATAATTTGCATAATTCATCTTTGAAAACATTAGAAAGAGTAGCTGCTATTACCAATAAAACAGTAAAAAACTATGCTATAGATTTGTGCGATGCTACGGCATTGGCTCAGGTGTTTGACGAAAACCCCGATATTGTGGGCATCATTCACTTTGCAGCCCTCAAATCTGTGCCAGAATCTGTGGCACAACCACTCTTGTATTATCGCAATAATGTGGTGTCTTTGCTCAATTTGTTAGAAATTACCCAACAAAAAAACATCAATTACTTTATTTTCTCGTCTTCTTGTTCCGTTTATGGCAATGTAGCCACCTTGCCTGTGCATGAAAATCTACCCTTACAAAAAGCAGAGTCGCCGTATGCCTACACAAAGCAAGTAGGTGAAGAAATTTTAAAAGACTTTGTAGCCAATAGCCCTACTCAAGTCATTGCTTTGCGTTATTTTAACCCTGTGGGGGGGCATGTTTCAGGTTTAAATGGCGAAGACCCTCGTAATCCACCTACGAATTTGCTGCCAATTATTACGCAAACGGCAGCAGGACTACGCAAGTCGATGACTGTTTTTGGCGGAGATTATGCGACCAGAGATGGTTCTTGTGTAAGGGATTACGTTCATGTTTCAGATATTGCCAATGCCCATATCATTGCTTTGCAATACCTTATTGACCAAAAAAATACCAAAAACTTTGATATTTTTAACTTAGGAACAGGCAATGGTATTACCGTTTTGGAGGCTATTGAAGCATTTGAAAAAGTAACAGGCATTACTTTGAATTACATTATAGGCGAAAGACGCGGAGGAGATGTTGCAGCTATTTATTCAGATACGACTAAAAGCAGTAACTTATTAGGCTGGAAAACAGAAATTTCGTTGGAAGACATGATGTTGTCAGCGTGGAAATGGCAGCAGCAAATGATAAAAGAAAGATAAAATTTAACCTCACCCGCCTACCTTTTCTCTAAATGCAGAGCAAATGAGTTGGGGGCAAGGGGGTGAGGTCATCAAAAAGCAGCATATACGTTGAAAGAATCAATTTATGCTATTTTGTTCAGTATTGTTTTTGCGTGCTTGGCTATTTAAATAAGAGATAAAAATACCTGCCGTAATAAACATAATGATACTATAAACGGCTGCGGGTATAGCCATTGTAGAGTTATTAAGCATAAGAGGACTACTGGCAATGCCAATAGCCAAAGTACCATTTTGGATACTTGTTTCAATGCTTATCGTAAGTTGTTGCTTTTTGTTGAGGTTAAATAAAGTGGGCAAGAAATAACCAATACCCATACCTAATAGATTGAGCAGTAAAGCAGCAAAACCAGCATCTGCAATAAACTGAGCAATATTGGCTTTTTCTTTAATCAAGGTGGCTACAATAATTAGCACTAAGAAAATAGCTGACATGATTTTAACAGGCTTTTGTGCTGCATCAGCAAAAGTATTGAATTGAGATTTAATAAACATACCCAAAGCAGCAGGAGCAAGTGTAATCGTAACAATTTTTAGGATAGTGCTAAATATGTCAAGGTGCATAGTTACAGTTTGTAACATAAAGGTACTAATGGCAAAATTAACCATGATAGGAATAGTAAAAGTTTTGACTATACTAGAAATAGCCGTAAGAGTGATGCACAAAGCCGTATCGCCATTACCCAAATGTGTTAATAAATTAGCAGTGGGACCTCCCGGACACATTGCTAAAATAATGAGTCCTACGGCTAATTCAGGAGTAGTACCGAGTAAAAAAAATGCAATAATAAAACCAAGCATCGGCAGAACTACTAATTGAGTGATAGCCCCTAAAAACACAGCTTTGGGAAATACGATAATGCGTTTAAAATCATCTAAAGTTAAAGACAAGCCCAAACCAAACATAATAATGGCTAATGCTAACGGTAGTAATACTGTTGAAATAATAGAGGAATCCATATTCAAATATATTTTAAATAGTACAGGTTGATGTGTAAAAAATGATTATCAAAAAAACTACCCTTCTAAGTATAGTAGAAGGGTAGTTTTTATTTTATTTTTGTAACAATTTCTTCACCTCACGACTTGCATTATTCATACAGTTGAGTGTGAAAATCCAGACAGAAGTAGCCATGAATAAGAGCAAACTTGTTACATTGTAAATGCCATACCCTGCGGCTTCATCTCCCGTAACTTCTTGTTGGTACTCTCTAAGTTGGTCATCTAAGGCTTGTTGTGGGTTCAGTTGCATTTCGTGAAATTCTTTGAGAGCCGTAGCAAAAGGGTCTATTTGTTGGAAAAGCCCTTTCAGTAAGGTCAAATCAAAGTAAGTAAGCCCTGCAATGACAGCACACACAGCAAAAATTCCTGTAATAGTTGTATTATCCACCGTCAAACCAAATCTAAACTTGGCGTGTTGGCGAGGTTTGTAAAGGACTTTGTGGTACAAGAAACTGGCTAACCAACCCAAAACAACTAAAATGCCGAAGTCGAATAAGTGATGTTCCCAATCAAATTCATCTGAATCTATCAGTATTCTAAAATAACTTGGAATAAATATGAAGGTGAGTAGCAGCAAACCTATTAAAACACCATTGCAAAATACCCTGAATTGGCGAGAATGATTTGACAAAACGTATTCTTTGGTATCAGCCGAAGTATTTTTGTTCTTCAAAATCTGTCGCCACCAAATAGAAAGTTTGATTAAACGGCGGAAAAAGAAATTACTTGCTACAAAGCCCAACATAGCAAGGGTACTACCTGTAGAACCTTTGGCTTCCCAACCCCAAATAATGAAGAAAGAACAAATGACAGTCATCACAATAGGCAACGTACCGTAGATATAAAACATAACTTTACCATAAACCCCTTCTTTGTTTTCGAAGTTATTGAACATTTCATTTTTCTTGACCTGTTCGAGAGGTTGGTCGTCTATCGTTGTCTTGACGATACGGTAAAACAGTTCGTAATCTGTCCAATAATCTACGTGAGCCTTGCCCGGTACAGCATAACGGTTGTAAACAATGTCTTCTTGTTTTTCAAAAAGTTTACTATAAACCGGTTGTTTTTCAAATAAATCTAAAAAGTGTCCTACGGGGTCTTGCTCATCACAATAATTGTAATGCTTGATTTTGTCCAATCTGTCTTTAAACAAATGGTCATATTTGAGGTATTGGTAGTTTTGCCACCAAATCACCAAAAATTTATCTATGGGTGAACCTAATGTTACGTAAGAGTGAATGTTATCTATCCAATTTTCGCCAATAGATTCGCCTTTTTGTTCCAAAATCCATTCAAAAGAATCACTTTTCCACTCACCATCTTCTTTGCGGGCTTCCTCTTCAGAGTCGTATTGCGTTGCATAATTAGGGAAAGGCAAATTATCAAACTTACCTAATAATTCTTTGCGGTGAATGTTTTTGTGTAAATGGGCATACATCAATGTATCCATAGACATTACCGTACCCAAACTGTGTGCAATGATTGTATAGCGTGGTTTTACGTACATATTGCCCGATTTGTAGGGTGTAGCTGCCGAATGGTCTGGGCAGTGCAATTCTATGTGGTACTTTTCTATTTTATTCATCAATCGGTGAAAACGTCTTACGGCTTTGCCACGTATCGGCAGATATTCTCCGTAGAGTTGCACATCTCCCAAAAACCTATCAAAAATCATATCACTCAGGTTTTTGGCACGCAAAGACAAAAATGTTTTAAGGAATACAATAGTTTCTTCTACTTGGTACAAAGTTGGTAAAATCCAACGGCTTTCCTCATCATGCTCATGTTCATGCCCTTTACCTTCATTTTTATCACGTATTTGTTTCATTTCCAGCCTGTCCAAGAGTTTTTTTGCCCACTCTTCGGTGCTTTGTCCTACTTCTGGAAACTCCTTTTCCATAATATCTGCCCAACAGAGGTCTATAAAACGTATATTTTCACCGTCATAAGAAGGTTCTCCTAAGAAAAACTCTACTTCGTGGTCGCCATCTGCGGGAATATTTGCAAACTCACACCAAGGCTGCCGACCTTCGAAGGTAATAGAACCATCGGGCATACGTTGGGGCTTGCCTGTCTGCGAGGAAATCATGCCCAAAGACACTACCTCACGGTTTTGTGGGCTGCGTTGTCCTTGTCGCACTTCGGCAAAACGGTTGATAACAGGCGAAACTGTTTCGTTATGTCGTTGATTACCAATACCATGTACCGTAATCACATATTCTATATATTTGACTGATTGGTCTTTGTTAGCTTTCATACTCAAAAAATAGTTTGATGGGCTGTGTGCTTAAAGCTAACAAAATTTGTGGGAGGAAAAAATAAATTGGTGTTTTTTTAATAGCATCTTAGTTATTTTATACAACCTAACTCTAATTAAGAACGTACACCCCAAAATAATTTCATTCTACCCAATGACTACGTATAACCTCACTTGGCTCTTAGAAAAATATGACAAGGGCGAAAACCTCAAATTTTTGTTCTTTTGGGGGCATACCAATAAATACAACGAAACTGTGGGCAAATTTTGTTTTAGCCAATGGGCAGACTACGCCTTTACAGTGGACGGCATCACTTACAAAACGGCTGAACATTGGATGATGGCAAAAAAAGCCTTGTTGTTTAATGACACTGTGCATTTCGAAAAAATCATTGAGGCACGAACTCCTGCCGAAGCCAAAGAGTTAGGCAGACAAGTAACTGATTACGAAGAAACTACTTGGAACAAGCATAAATTTGAGATTGTCGTAGAAGGAAATCTTCATAAATTTAGCCAAAACCCACTTTTAGCCACTTATTTATTACAAACACAAGAGAGAGTCTTAGTAGAAGCAAGCCCCGTAGATGCTATTTGGGGAATCGGAATGCCTGCCGACCACGTATATAGTGCTAATCCGCACTATTGGCGAGGTGAAAACCTATTGGGCTTTGCTTTGATGGAAGTAAGAGATAAATTACTATAACAAGCACCACTGTTGATAGTTGTCTTGTTTCCAAGTTTTATTTGCCTATTCAAGTAAAATATGCCTATTTTTTGCGTAAAATTGCAAAATTTTTAGTAGTGTCATGCTCATCAGGATAAACAATTACGTTGTAGGCTTGTGCTTAGTGCTTTTTTTGTTGTCAATGCCCCGTTTTGTGCAAGGTTTTCATCTTGTCCCTACCGATTCTCTCAAAGAAAAAAGAGTGTTAGACTCCGTTAAAAAACAACAACGCAATAGGCTTTTGGTTTTTCCTTTGGCTGCCTACTCTGCCGAAACTGCCTTTGGTTTTGGTTTTGCTACGGCTTATGTTTTTAAAACCAAAAAATCAGACAGCACCATTCGCACTTCCACCATTCCCACAGGTTTAATTTATACAACTCGAAACCAAATTATTTTGGGCGTAGGGGGCAATATTTTTTTCCCAAAAGAAAAATATGTGCTGCGTTTCGAGAATACTGCCAGTAAATTTCCAGATAGGTTTTGGGGCATAGGCAACCGTACTTTACAAGAAAACTACGAAATATATAGCTATTCACAATTTTTGATTAACCCCCAACTCCTGCGAAAAGTCTATAAAAAACTATTTGTAGGGGCTGTTTTTGAGTTTCAAAAACTCTTTGACATAGAATATACAAAAGGTGGGCATTTTGATACTTACAATGTAGTAGGACGTAATGGTGGTACAAATTTAGGTTTGGGCTTGGTCGTTTCGTATGACACCCGCAACAATTCGTATGCACCTAACAAAGGTGGCGTAGTGCAGCTCACTGCCATAGATTTCAATAAGGTTTTTGGCAGTGATTTTAACTACACTGTTTATCGTTTCGACACCCGCAAATATTTCAAAATCACAGACAGAGATGTTTTGGCTTTTCAAGCTGTTGGCACTTTTACCAATGGCGAAGTGCAGTTTCGTAACTTAGGCATTTTGGGCAGTTCTACCATGATGCGAGGCTACTATGCAGGTCGTTACAAAGATAATAACATGATAGCCGTTCAAGCTGAATACAGACAGCCCTTGTTTTGGCGTTTTGGGGCTGCTTATTTTGCGTCTGTGGGCAGAGTGGCAAATAAAGTAGAAGATTTTTCGTTCCATGACCTCAAATATGCAGTAGGGGCAGGACTCCGTTTTGCACTTATCAAAGATGAAAAACTAAATTTGCGTTTGGACTATGGTTTAGGCTTCAACAGCGACAATAAAACCAATACTTTCCAGCTCAATTCAACGAATGTTTACGTCTTGATTTCTGAGGCATTTTAATTGAGGCTAAAATAAAACTGTTCATCAACCCCACAAGGGCTTAAAGCCCTTGTGGGGGGTTATATTTTGAGAGAATTTACTTAGAGTTTTTTGCTTGAGTAGAAATTTTATTTTCATTCATAAATAGGGCTACTTTCCCAAATCGTATAGTCAAACACTTGATTTTCAAAGCCTTGTAAATAAGTGATTTTTTTCTTCAAAGGTTTGTACTTAAACTTTGCTTTGCGGGTTTGTTCAAAATATTTTTGTATTTCAGTAGCTTTAAAAGTTGTAATGACTTCATCTAAGCCTTTTTGTGAATATTGAGCAGGGAGTACCAAATGCACGTAATCTATTTGATAAGATTTATTTTGCCCCTTAACATCAAAAATTACTTTGCTAACCAACTGCAAACGGTACAAATGCGTAGGCGGAAAATAATTGCCCTCCAATTTTTTGTAAAGTTTATCTTTGGGGACATTCAAAGGCATGACAGTAGAAGTTTGCGTATTTACAGGTATTGGATTGTCCGCATCTTCTATATTGACAGTGGTAGGTGTAGGTGTTATTGGTTTAATTTTTAGTTTGTCTATTACTTCTTCAAATTTTTGTGTAGTTGCCACATAGCCCGTTGGGTCTTCGTTGAGTTCGTAAGTGGATAATTTTTGTTCCAAAACACCTTGCAACAACAATCTTGTTACTTCTTTATTTTTGCGAAACAACAAAGCATTATTTTCTTCGCGTAAATCTACATCTGCCAAAAAAGTTTGGTAAAAAAAGTTTTGTTGCCCAATAACTGCAAAGTTTTGTGTATTAATTGTATTGTACGAATTGATTTGAGCCGTATTAATTCTATTATTCACCAACTGCAAATGGTACAATAAATTCAACACCACGGTTTCATTACTTGGAACAAACAAACGAGGAGAGTTTAATAACCTTACCGCAGCCACTTCTACAGAAGCCACATAGTGGGCTTGGTATTGGTTAAGGCTTGTACCTTCTGTATAAATGTCTATGTATTTGGCTACCAAACCGTTAGATGTTAAACTATCTACCACACGCATAAACACATTGTCATTGGCTTGCCCTTGTGCAATGTTTTTGAGGCGGTTCATTTCTTCTATAGGCAAAGGAATTTGTTGTTGATATTTTCGTTGAAAAGGCACAAGGCGGTATTGTTGTATAGCTTTTGCCAATTCCTGAATAAGCCAACGGTGTTCCTCGTCATTTTTGGGCTGTAACACTTCGCCAAACAACAAACCCGTTGTTTTATTACTTTTACTCACTGCCAAAATTGGCAAAGTACGTTGTTGTTCTTGTTTCCACAACCGCAGCAATTCATCAAATTTTACCGAAAAAACATAATTGTCAAGGCTTTTTGTATTTTGCAAAGAATCTTTTGCAAAGAAAAAATGAATAAATTGAATACTTAAAGGGCTATTAGGTTTTGCCCTATTGCCGTCTATCCATGTATGCACAAGGTCAGTAGCCCACAAAGTACCGTCATTATCAGGCAAATACCTGCGTAGCTGTTTGCGTGCCTCCAAACTATCTGGCGACATAGGCAGTATCGCAAAGTCATTGGTGAGCTGCCAAATAGGAAGTTTGTTTTCTTCTATCCAACGCATACAATATTTTGCCAAATTCAAGCCTTTTTGCTCAAAAAAGAAGTGCTGCTGCGACTGAAAATTGACAAAATGTAATTCACGTTGTTGCGAAAAAAGGCTGTGTGAAAAAAAATAGCCTTGAATAAAAAAAAATAACAATAGACAAAAAGTTTGTTTTTTCATAGCATAGTTGTTCTAAAATGTATGTCTTTATTCCCTAGTCAAATAGACGGAATTTTATCTTTGAAGGGCTAAATTAAAGCAAAACTCCCCTCTCCATTTGGAGAGGGGTTGGGGTGAGGTACTAATAAAAATTATTCAAAAACATTCAACACCACATCATCAATATACAATTCCAACTTCCCTGTATAACCAGAGTCAAACCCCACAAGCACCCATAACTCTCCTTTGTCATTAGTTTTTGCCACAACAGTAGAAGTAGAAGTCCGTTTTAGCCTTTTGTATTCACTTTTATCGCCACTAATCCCCACATTGCCCAAAACAATACTTTGCGTACCAGCTTCACTATTCGTTTGCCCCTTATCCACATTGAGTCCTATCCAATTATTGTTTTCCAAAGTCGTAGCAGGTTCTGTAGGTGTTGCAGCTACTTTGAGATGTGTCGCAGCCCCTGCATTTGCCCCACCAATCGTAATAATGTCTAAGGGATATGCCGTTGCCACTGTAACCTCTGCCCCAATTTTGTAATTGGTGGCGGGTTTCAGTCCTGTAATTTGCTTTTTGAAAAACATGAATAAATCGGCACTTTCATTATTGGCAGAGGCAAACAAGCCTTTTGTCGCAGGCAATAAAGAAGTAGGCAAATTCCTATGCGACCACACCATAGCTCTACGGTCATTGAAAATCCAATAATCTGCAAAATCACCCGACCAACCTTGTGCATCTTGCTCAAAATCATACACAAATTGTTTAGTAGGTGTAGGTTGTGCCGTATTTGTAGCATCTTTGCTACAAGCCCCCAATGCAAAGGTGGCTAATAAAAAAACGTACTTTTTCATAGTTGAAGCAATATAAGTGAGAAAATAGAATTTTTGGCAATAATAAGTTTCAATTGGCTAACTCCAAAGCTACACAATATTCAATTTGTTGAACTTTTGTTTGTATATAATAGGTAATCAATCTGCATAAAAGGTTGTTTCAGTATAGCATAAAATTTATCAAACTTTAATAAAAATCATAATCCTGTCAATCTTGTAATCCTGTCCTACATTAAAATCCTGTCAATCTTGTAATCCTGTCAAACCTCTCTTATTTTTACACCATCATCAAAACCCACGTCAAAATGATACAAGCATGGTTATTAGCCTTTCGTTTGCGTACCTTACCGTTGGCATTATCAAGTATTTTTATGGGTAGTTTTTTGGCTGCCCAACAATTTGCTTTTAAAATAGAAGTGTTTTTATTGGCAGTCCTTACCACTATTTTTTTACAAGTTCTTTCCAATCTTGCCAACGACTACGGCGACTCCCAACATGGGGCAGACTTAGTACCTACGCGAAAAGCCCCCAAAAGAGCCGTACAAGCAGGTTTGATTACCGCCCAACAAATGAAAATTGGTATGCAAGTATGCGGTGCATTGGCGTTTGTAAGTGGGCTTGCCTTGCTCAAAGTGTCTATTGGGTACAATTTACAGTTGTTTATTATCTTTTTTGTTCTAGGAATTTTTGCCATTATCGCAGCCATTACTTATACCGCAGGAGCAAAACCCTATGGTTATGCAGGTTTGGGTGACATTTCTGTACTTATTTTCTTTGGTTGGGTGGGCGTATTAGGCGTATATTTCCTTTATACCCAACAATTTGTACCCTTACAACTATTGCCCGCCACTTCTTGTGGATTTTTTGCAGTAGCCGTTCTCAATCTCAACAACATTAGGGACATAGAATCCGATAAATTGGCTGGTAAGTATTCTATTCCTGTGCGTTTGGGCAAACAAAATGCGGTGCTGTACCACTGGGCTTTATTGTTAGTAGGGCTAAGTTGCACCATTATTTATACATTTTTCACCTACCAACAACCACAACAATGGTTATTTTTGTTAGCCGTTCCGCCTGTTCTTTACAACGGTTTCAAGGTGCAAACTACTCAAGACCTCGCAGCATTAGACCCTTTGCTCAAACAAATGGCACTCACCACTTTACTATTTGTCATTACTTTTGGGGTAGGTGGTTTACGGTAAACGTAGCTTTAAGTAGTTTTTTCGTGAAAATCAACAAAGAATTTGTAGAAAATGAAAATATTTTTATGCCAAACCCTTTGATTTCGAAAATTTTACTAACTTTGCAAACATTTTTTAAGCCGTACACCAAAATTAGCTTTAACACTTAACAACAATGAAAGTAAAAGCATCAGTTAAGAAAAGAAGTGCCGATTGCGTAATAGTAAGACGTAAAGGCAAAGTGTACGTTATCAACAAGAAAAACCCTAAATTTAAACAAAGACAAGGTTAATCTTTGATTACGTCATTTAAACACTCAAAATTGTAACACATTATGGCAAGAATTGCAGGTGTCGACATTCCTGATAACAAAAGAGGTGAGATAGCCTTGACGTATATCTACGGAATTGGTCGTTCTTCTTCAAAAAAAATCTTGGCTAAAGCAGGTATTGATTTAGACAAAAGACCTTCACAGTGGTCAGACGCTGAAACCAAAGCAATACGTGATGTTATTGCGAATGGCTACCGTACTGAAGGTGAGCTTCGTTCAGAAGTATCTTTGAACATCAAACGTCTTATGGACATTGGTTGTTACAGAGGTATCCGCCACCGTAAAGGTTTACCTGTTCGTGGTCAAACGACAAAGAACAACGCCCGTACTCGTAAAGGCAAACGTAAAACAGTTGCTAAAAAGAAAACAGCAACTAAGAAGTAATCTTAACTCGATGAAATGGCTATTATGTGCCGCATAGCATTATGCAATTCATAATAAGTTTCATCACAAAGACCTCAACATTATGGCAGCGCAAGCATCTAAGAAAAAAGACAAATCAAAAAAGAGAGTTGTAGTAGTAGAAGCCGTAGGACAAGCTCACATCAAAGCTACTTTCAACAACGTAATTATCTCAATGACTAACTTGGCGGGTCAAGTAATTACTTGGTCTTCAGCAGGTAAAATGGGTTTTAAAGGTTCTAAAAAGAACACTCCTTACGCTGCACAAGTTTCTGCACAAGATGCAGCAAAAGCAGCTTATGATTTGGGACTTCGCAAAGTAGAAGTTTTTGTGAAAGGACCGGGTGCAGGTCGTGAATCTGCCATCCGTACTATCCAAGCAGCAGGCATCGAGATTACTACTATTAAAGACGTAACTCCACTTCCGCACAACGGTTGTCGTCCTCCTAAGAAAAGAAGAGTATAAGCTCTATTTTTCGGTCATTGGAAGCTGAATCTCTGTGTATTTTGGCACAAAGACGCAATGACACAATTATCAGACGTTGCACAACGTCATTACATTATTCAATAACTTAAAAAATAAAAGACCATGGCAAGATATACAGGTCCTAAGTCGAAGATTTCAAGACGTTTTGGCGAACAAATCCTCGGACCTTGCAAAGAATTAAAACGTAAAAGTTATCCTCCGGGTCAGCACGGGAAGGGTAAACGCAAAAAAGAAGGTGAATACGCAAAACAATTAGCTGAAAAACAAAAAGCTAAGTACATCTATGGCGTTTTAGAACGTCAATTTGCTAAGACCTTCAATGAAGCAGCTCGTAAAGGTGGTGTAACAGGTTTGAACTTGCTCCGTTTATTGGAAGCACGTTTAGATAACACTGTTTATCGTTTAGGTATAGCTCCTACACGCCGCGCAGCTCGTCAGTTAGTTTCTCACAAGCATATCACAGTGAATGGTGAGGTAGTAAATATTCCTTCATTCTCACTTCGTCCGGGTGATGTAGTAGCAGTTCGTGAAAAATCTAAAGCCTTAGAAAACGTAACAAACTCTGTATCAGCAAGAACTAATCGTTTCGGTTGGTTAGAATGGGATGCTAAAAACTTAACTGGTAAATTCATTAGTTTCCCTGAAAGAGCAGACATTCCTGAAAATATCAAAGAACAACTTATCGTTGAGTTGTATTCTAAATAATAATATACTTTCTATAAAAGAGTTGGGAATTATTTTTCCCAACCTTTTATGGTCAAAAATTTGTTCAAATCTTTTTATTATTTCTTCAATCTTAAAATCAAAGAGCTACCAATATGTCTATTTTAGCATTTCAAATGCCAGATAAAGTGGTGATGGAAAAAGCAGACGACTTTCAAGGGCTGTTCGAGTTCAAACCATTAGAAAGGGGATTTGGTACAACGATTGGCAATGCTATTCGCCGAGTGTTGCTATCTTCTTTAGAAGGATATGCTATCATAGGTATCCGCATACCAGGCGTATTGCACGAATTCTCTACCATAGAAGGCGTGTTGGAAGACGTAACCGAAATCATCTTAAACCTTAAAATGGTGAGGTTCAAGAAGTTAATGGAAGAACCAGACGAAAGAATTACAGTTTATCTTAAAGGTAAAGATGTATTCAAGGCTGGCGACATCAATGATTTCACTTCTTCTTTCCAAATCTTAAACCCAGACCATGTGATTTGCCACATGGATTCAGGCGTTGATTTTGAGATTGACCTTCACCTAAGCAAAGGACGTGGGTATGTACCTGCGGAGGAAAATAAAGTGGATAACGCAGTGGTAGGCTATATTCCTATTGATGCTATCTTTACGCCTATTAAAAACGTAAGATATGCTATAGAAAACACTCGTGTTGAACAAAGAACTGACTACGAAAAGTTGATATTGGATATTACGACTGATGGTTCTATTCACCCTGAAGATGCCTTGAAAGGGGCTGCAAAGGTGTTAATTCAGCACTTCATGTTGTTCTCTGACGAAAGAATTATGTTAGAAACCATGAAAACAGATGAAGACGAAACAGTAGATGAAGAAATCTTGCACATGCGTAAGCTATTGAAGACTTCTTTGGCTGAATTAGACTTGTCTGTACGTGCCTTCAACTGTTTGAAAGCAGCAGAAATTAAGACTTTGGGTGATTTAGTACAATTAGACATTGCTGATATGATGAAGTTCCGTAACTTCGGTAAGAAGTCTTTAACAGAACTTGAACAATTAGTTGCTGATAAACAACTAACTTTTGGTATGGACGTAAGTAAGTACCGTTTAGATGAAGATTAACAATATTTACTACAATGAGACACGGTAGAAAAATCAATCATTTAGGGAGAACAAGTTCACACAGACATGCTTTATTGAAAAATATGTCTATCTCTCTAATTTTAAATAAAAGAATAACTACTACGGTGGCTAAGGCTAAGGCTCTTCGCCAGTATGTAGAACCTTTATTGAACAGAGCAAAAGAAGATACAACACACTCTCGTCGTATTGTATTCGACTATTTGCAAAGCAAAGAGGCTGTTCAGGCTTTGTTTGATGAAGTAGCTCAAAAAATCGCAGGTCGTAATGGCGGTTATACTCGTATCATTCGCCTTGCTCCTCGTCAAGGGGATAACGCCGAAATGTGTTTAATTGAATTAGTTGATTACAACACATTCTTAGGTGGTGAGAAGAAAGAGAAAGTGAAGACTCGTCGTGGTCGTCGTAAAAAAGGTGCTAATGATGCACAAACGACTGAAAATAACGATGCTACGCCAAGTACAGAGGCTTAATCTTTTTCATAAGGGAAAAATATATAAACCTATAAAGAAATATATTTCTTTATAGGTTTTATTATTTCCATTCAACATTAGTTTTTAAAACTTTGGCGGGTACTCCACCCACTAAAGTATTGGGTGGTACATCTTTAGTTACAACAGCTCCTGCAGCTACTATAGCTCCGTCTCCAATCGTTACACCTTTAAGGATAATAGCCCCCATACCTATCCAAACACGATTACCGATTTTAATAGGTTGTGTCTTACTATGATTGGTGTTTGAAATGATGTCATGATTATCCGAATCCCTGATACATACATTTTCGGCAATGGCTACACCGTTGCCTATTTCTATTCGTTCATGGCACGCAATAATGACATTGTTATTAATATAGCCACTCCCTAAAATCAATTTAGCCCCACCATTCACATAAACTCGTGAGCCTGAGTGAATACTAAAATAATTGATAACTTCTATTTGAGCATTTTTTCCAAGATACAGTAAAGCAGGAAAGGGGTCATTGCTTATCCACTTACAACCATAGCGAAAAGTACCTTTTTTGCTAATTATTTTTGCTCCTTCCTCTAGCTTTACGGCTGTTTTTTGGTAAATAAAACAACTACCAATTACATGGGAGAATTTAAGGCGAATGGTTGTCCATAAATTAATACCATTGCCTATTTCGGAAAGTAATTCTTTAATGCTCATTTAGAATAACAAAGAAAAGTATTGTTTGTAGATAGAGTTTAGTGTATTAAATTTTTAATCTTCCTATTTTACAAAGTTGAAGGAACTTAGAAAGTATGAAAAGATGAGTTATTATTAAATAAGCTATTGTGTTATGAGAACTGCGAACCTTTTGTTCGGTTTACTTCTTCCAAAAACTGTTTGATGCGTTGTTCTTGGTCTTTTTGACAAATTAAAAGTACGTTTTGATGTTCTACCACAATATAATTTTCCAAGCCTTGTATAACAGCTAATCTTTCTGGCGGTACACGAATGATGCTGTTATTTGTTTCATAAGTTAAAATATTGCCTTTCAGTACGTTACCGTCCTTATTTTTGTCCGAAAACTCGTATAAAGATTTCCAAGTTCCTAAATCCGACCAACCCAAATCGCAAGGTAATACATAGACGTTATCGGCTTTTTCTAAAATAGCATAGTCTATCGAAATGTTGTGGCATTGCTGGTAGAGTTTTTTTATAGCTTCTGGTTCTTGTGGCGAAAAGAAACTGTATTGTGTTTCTGTAAATAGTTCAGCCATTTCAGGCATATATTTTTCAAAGGCATCAATAATTGTTTTAACATTCCACACAAAAATCCCTGCATTCCACACATAATCACCACTTTCTAAAAATTCAATAGCTAATTCTAAATTAGGTTTTTCTGTAAAAGTTTTTACTTTTTGTATTCTTGCGTCTGTACCTATTTCCGAAAGTTGTATGTAGCCGTAGCCTGTGTCTGGGCGTGTAGGTTTAATTCCTAAAGTTAGTAACAAGGGGTTTTGTGCCACTGTCCACAAAGCTGTTTGCACTGCCTCCGAAAAATCATCTTGTTTCAAGATAATGTGGTCGGCAGGGGCTACTAAAATATTGGCGTTGTCTGTACGGCGGCGAATTTTATAACAAGCATAGGCGATACACGCAGCCGTATTTCTCATGTACGGCTCTAACAAAATTTGGCTATCATTCAGTTGTGGCAACTGTGTTTTTACATGAAAATAATAGTCGGCATTGGTTACTACAAAAATATTTTCGGGAGGGCATACGTATTGTAATCTCTCAACAGTAGTTTGAAGAAGAGTTTTGCCATTACCCAAAATATCAATAAACTGTTTGGGGTGATTGGTACGGCTCATAGGCCAAAATCTTGTACCAATGCCACCTGCCATAATCACGACATAATTATTTTTAATATGATACACTTCGTTTGGTTTCATGTATTCGTCTTTTTATTCAAGTAAAATAAGCACCTCAATAACAAGAAGCTATTGAGGTGTATGTAATAAGGCTATTTCAACAAGTTAATTACGTAGTATTTCTTGTAATTCGCAATTAAAAATGTTGTTTCTTTTAAACAGCCACATTATTTTCTCTTAAAGCCTCATTCAAAGATGTTTTGAGGTCAGTTGCAGCCTTGCGTTTGCCAATAATCAAGGCACAATTTACTTGGTATTCTCCCGCAGGGAATTTTTTGGTGTAGCTGCCCGGAATCACTACAGACCTTTCTGGTACATAGCCTTTGTATTCTACAGGTGTATCTCCCGTTACGTCTATTACTTTTGAGCTACCTGTAACCACTACGTTTGCTCCTAAAACTGCCTCTTTGCCTATTCTTGCTCCTTCAACCACGATACAACGAGAGCCAATAAAAGCACCGTCTTCTATGATAACAGGAGCTGCCTGCACAGGTTCTAACACGCCACCAATACCTACACCACCACTCAAATGCACATTTTTACCAATTTGGGCACAACTGCCTACCGTAGCCCAAGTGTCGACCATTGTGCCACTGTCCACATACGCCCCAATATTGACATACGAAGGCATTAAAATTGTACCTTTATTTACAAAAGCCCCATGACGAACTACCGCAGGTGGTACAATTCTTACGCCTAATTCGTCATAACCTTTTTTCAAAGGCATTTTATCGTGGTACTCAAAAATACCAACTTCCCATACTTGCATACGTTGTAGGGGGAAGTACATGATGACAGCTTTTTTCACCCATTCGTTTACCAGCCAACCCGTTTCTGTGGGAGTAGCCACACGCAGTTTACCTGCATCTAAGTCATTGATAACATGGCGAACTGCTGCTTCTACGTCTTTGTGTTGCAGTAATTCACGATTTTCCCATGCTTGTTCTATGATTTGTTGTAAATCCATGTTCAGTATATTTTTAAGTTGTAAATATATTTTTGATTAGCCCTAGGCTCTATAGTTAAAAAATCCCTTATTTTGGTAGTGCAAACTAACTAAAATAGAGGGATTTATGTCAAAAAACAAAACAAATATAAGGCACTATCTTTAAAAGCACAAACTAAAATTTTATCCAAAGAAAATCTTTTTGAGCTTAATTACGAGATTTACAATCAATACGGAAGTGTTAAAGATGTGATTTTAGGTGGGCAAAACAGTTTATAACTTTACAACTAGTATACTTATATAGGACTTATTTAGTTGTTTTGTATAGTGTAATATTGGAACACAGATGACACGGATTTCACAGATAAAATACAGATTTTTTTGATTTTAGCATCGAAAAAACTACTAAATGTGTGTATAATTTGGTAGATTATTGTTGAACTAAACAAGTGAATGATGAAAAGCCAAGATATTTTAAATCTACTACATAACCATTCGGCAGCTAATGCCGAAGAAGAATTGTATAGACAACAAACCTATCAATTTGTAACGGAAAATCCGCAAAACTTTTTACAAGAGAATCCACAAGCACACCTTACTGCCTCGTCTTGGATAGTAAACCCTGAAAGAACTCATGCTTTATTGATTTTTCACAGAAAACTCAACAAATGGTTACAAGTAGGTGGGCATGTAGAAAACACAGACGAAAGTTTACAAGCTGCTGCCCTGCGAGAAGCCTATGAAGAAACAGGTTTGGTGAATATCAAATTAGTTTCGTTTGCATTATTTGATATAGATGTGCATTTGATTCCAGCACGTCATCATACACCAGCACATTACCACCATGATTTTCGTTTTTTATTGGAGGTAGAACAAACAAGCATTTCGCATATTCCCACAGAAGTTGTTGATTTACAATGGTTTGAACTGAAAAATATTTCATACCATTATTTGGCTCGTATGGTGCAAAAAACCATTGTGTTACATCAATAAACTACATCTTTTGTAGTAAAACTGCTTACCAAAGTCCTTCACACTGTTGAATAAACTGTTCTACGGCTATTTTAGCTGCGTCAGTAGGTTGGGCTTTGTAAGGTATATTTTTTAATGGCTGAACGGGAGGCATAAAAATACTTTCTTTTTGGCTGCTTGCCGTTTGGCTGTTCAAGTCTAATGTCCATTGCCAATATTCACTACTATAAATTTCCCAAGCCAACTCTTTGGATTTGGCATATAAAATCTTGATAGTGTGTGTATTAGCTGTTGTGTTACTTTGTAATACAGATTGATAGACTAAACCTCTTTCTCCTTGCCGAATATACAACATAGCTTTACCTGTTTGCTGCCAATCTCCCACAATTTCGTAGTCATAAGTATCTTTTTCTGTACTTATGCTGCCTGTTTGTGTGCTGCTGGGTGTTTTAGTCTGGTTGTTTTCCAAAATATGTTGGCTGTAATTATTCACAAAGTAGTCAGCTATGAATTTGAGGGCAACCTGTGTGTTGGTAGTAATTTTTAGCTGAACTATTGTATTTTTGGGTTGGGGGTAGCTGTTCAAGGCATTGCCCATAACGACATACTCCAAACGGCTGTCTTTGACAAATAACCTGATGCCATCTGTAAAAAGCACCTGCCACTGTACGCCCATGCGTTGTGCAACAAACAACCGAACTTCAGTTAAAGCATTATTGTTCTCAAATACCTTGATTTGAGAACTGTAGGTAAGTGTAGAGTTGGCATTATCACTATTTATTTTGTCCAATGTATAGATTCTGATTTGGTAGTTACCCGAAGTGCTTGGGCTGATTTCGTAGTGAAAAAATTTTTTCTTTACAGTCAAATTGCCTTGCAAAGTTTGTGAAAAAGCACAAGGCAGCCACATGCTACTTAATACATTCAACAGTAAATAAGTGATAGAAAAAATAGTGAAAGGACGCATAGAATAGTTACAAAGTTATTGAATATAAAAAAGTAAATTTGCCTGTAGGCGAATATACAAAATAAAACTCTTAGAATATGTCAGAAATTAGAAAACAACTACAAAATGCCATTGGTACAACCATTCAAAACGAATATTTACTGTTTACCTCTTGGTTGGGCTGTACTTTATTGACTGTCGAAGAAGGCGAAATACGTGCAGAGTTTGTGGTAAGACCAGAAATGTGTAATCCTTCGGGGCTGCTACATGGTGGTATTCATGCTGCTATCATGGACGATATGGTGGGAATGACCGTAGCTGCACATGGGCTAAAACATTTGTTTGTGTCTATTAATCTTTCAGTAGATTTTTTAGCCAGTGCAAAGGCAGGCGAAACAGTCATTGCTCATTCCAAATTGATAAGAGTAGGTAAAACTATTATCAATGCAGAAGCTACGATTCACAATAAAGAAGGCAAATTATTGAGCAAAGCCACTACCAATTTAGCCAATACAGGGATAGTCGTTGGTTGATTGAAGAACTTATTTTACTTTAAATGACCTCACTAAAAATATGAATAAAAGAACTTTTTTAAAAAAATTAGGCGTATTAGGGGCAGCCTCTTTGTTGCCTTCTGTGCATTTGGCACAAAACCCTACACCAAAAACACCGTTCATGTTGCCTAAACTGCCCTATAATTATGATGCTCTTGAACCCCACATAGACAAAATGACTATGGAAATTCACCATTCCAAACATCATCAAGCCTATATCAATAAATTAAATGAGGCAGTAGCTGATAAAAATGTGGATAATTTGGATAATTTATTAGCCAATTTGACCGAAAAAGATACGGCTGTTCGCAATAATGGTGGCGGACATTATAACCATAGTCTTTTTTGGCAGTTGCTTTCGCCTACGCCACAAGCCCCTACAGGTAATTTGTTGAGCCTCATAGAAAAACAGTACGGAGATGTTCCCAAATTTAAGGAGGCTTTTCAAAAAACTGCTATGAGCGTATTCGGTTCAGGTTGGGCATGGTTGATTTGGCACAAAACTACAGGCTTGCAAATCTGCACAACACCCAACCAAGACAGCCCCGCCATGACTAATTTGTACCCACAATACAAAGGGCATATAATTTTGTTGGGCATAGATGTTTGGGAACACGCCTATTACCTCAAGTACCAAAACAAAAGAGTGGAATACCTAACGGCAATTTGGAATGTGATAGATTGGCAAGAAGTAGGTCAGAGATTAGCCAATGCAAAATAAAATGACCGAATTTAACTTTATAAAGCCTTGAAACTTTTGTAGGCTTATATTGTTAATTTTTTATTGCGTAATTTTGCTATCAATTTATTCAGAATTTTATGAGACAATCACAAATCCGTTTCCACGTAGAATTAGACGATAATAACCTCCCCGACAAAATATTATGGGAAGCCACCGATTCGCCCAGCGAAAATAAAATGGAGGCTCGTGCCGTAAATATTGCGGTTTGGGATCATAAAACCAAAGAAACTCTCCGCATAGACCTTTGGATAAAAGATATGCAAGTAGATGAGATGAAACGGTTTATGATAGACTGTATCGGTGGTATGGCAGAAACTCTCCGCACTGCCACAGGTGATGAGTTCATGGCTACAGAGATGGAAAATCTTTGCGAAACCTTAGTAAACCACCTCAAAGCTGAGTTTGCTAAACAACAAAGATAAAATAATAGCTTTAAGTAGGTCTGTTATTGATGAACACTAACAAGAATATTCAATATAATAAATACTTATGATGAAAACCTCTAAAAGTATCTACTATTGGTTCTTTCTGTTTGCTTTTTGCTTTGTTGCATACCAACAAGTGCAAGACAATATCAGACCTAATTATGAAGGTGATAGTGTAACTATCAAATATTTATTAGGTGTTGCACCTAATTTTTTTCCAAGTATTGGCATACCTGCTTTATTTTTTATTTTGATACCTATGGTCAATCATAAAAAGAATGCAAACAAGTGGTTTAATGAAAACAAGCACATTACGGGAAATTTAATTTCTCTTGTGGGTTTAATTGTTTGGGAGTTTTTGCAAACTCTAACACTTAAAGGACATTTTGATTGGCATGATGTATTGTGGACAATTATTGGAGCTATGATTTTTCAGTTGATATGGATAATCACACCAAACAATTACAAAGTTCTTAGTACATAGCAAGCAAGGTGATATAGATAAAAAAGGTGTAATCTTTTCGAAAGATTACACCTTTAAATTTTTAAGACTAAATTTTATTCTACAATATATTTCTTTTCCAATCTTTCTAACCGAGATTCCAACGTATGAATTTTATTGACTAATTCATCGTCATGGCTTTCTTCTAAGTTAGTAGAGAGTTTCCAATGCACTTTCCAAAGTTCTAAAATTTCGTCTGCGTGCAAAGCAAAAGGTTTGTGAGCCTTGTTATCAGAAATGAATAGCATATCTTGGTGCGTATTGAGGCGGTTCTTCAGACGTTTTACTTGCAAGCCATTTTCAGAAACGACTACATACACTTCGCCATCATTCAAATATTCCCAATCAGACGAGTTCATCAACGTACAAATCACTAAATCTCCGTCATGCAAAGTCGGCATCATACTGTCCCCTGCTACTTGCAAAGCATAAGACGGGTTGCTGCTTCTTTTGAAAGTCGATGGCAAATTCAAGGCATCTAACTGCTCAAAATACTCTTGCGTTTGGTGTCCTGTAAGGTAGTTAGCTGCTGCTTTTCTGTTAATCACAGGCACTACAAAATTGCCTGCGGTATCTTGCGTAGCTACTACAATATTCATTGCGTTTTTACGTTGCGATTTAAGCATTTCACCCTTACCCACTAACAACCATTCCATATTTACGTCTGGGTAAATGTCTAAGATTTTTTTCAAAACCTCAAAACCCGGCTTGCTTTGTTGCTTGCCTGTGGTGTAGTTGTTAATTACTGCGGGTTTCACGCCAATAGATTCAGCGAATTTCTTTTCATTGCCCCTAGTCAAGATGTCTATGAGGCGCATGAGTCTTTCGTTTACTTGTAACTCCATAATAATTGCGGTAAATGAATTTGCACAAAAATATATATAAAAATATCAATTTCCAAATATTAACACTAAATATTTATATAAGTTTTCAATTTTTTCTACAAAAAATCAACATTTCTGTAAGGTTTTATGTCAAAAGCAGCTAATCTTTGCTTGCTATACAATTAGAAGCAGTAATAGAAAAGAAAAGTTGTTAGTAAATACGAGGTGAGTTTTTAAAAATTATGTTATTTTTCTTAGATTAAATCACTTTTGAATTACTACAATTCATTATTATAGACCTTTAATATTCACTAAAATTATGAAAATCATCGATATTTCTATGCCTATCAGTACCCAACTGCCTATTTGGGAAGGTACGCCACGTCTTTCTGTTACCAAGTCCTCGTCTATAGCAGAAGGGAAAATGACTAATGATTCTGTCTTGTATATGGGGGTGCATACAGGCACTCACGTAGATGCACCCTTACATTTTTTGCCACAAGGAAGTGCCATGCAAGACATGGACTTGCAGAGTTGTATAGGCAAAGCAAGTGTAGTAGAGTTTTTGAGTAAACAACGTATCACAGCCAAAGACTTAGACACAATTCCTACTGAATTGCTTACAGAAAGGCTATTGTTAAAAACAGATAACACGCAACTTTGGCAACGCAAAGGCGAATTTGTAAAGGATTTTACGGCTATTACCGCAGACGCAGCCCAATGGTTAGTGGACAAGGGCGTAAAACTAATTGGCATAGACTATTTGTCTATCCAACTCTACGGAGATGCACCTGACACACATTTGATTTTGCTGCGAAATAATGTTGTAATTTTGGAAGGCTTGAATTTGGGGCATGTACCACAAGGAGTTTACCAATTAATTTGTTTACCTCTTAATATAACGGGGGCAGAGGCTGCACCCGCAAGGGCTGTATTGGTGGATATGTTTTAGATTACACAAAAGACATCTTTTTGAAAGATGTCTTTTGTGTTTAAATCTCGCAAAAAGTGCTGAGAGAACTGTAAAGCCTAACTCGTAGTACAATAAAATAATTAGTTATTACAAAAATTATATATATTACTATTGCTTTTAGAATATCTTGTTATTTTTGTAGTAATTTTTTTATGCACTCTACAATTTATAGTTATTTAGACAAACCTGTTCAGGTTATAGAAGCCAACCAAGAAATTTGGTTTATGGCAAAGGATATTTTCGATTTATTAGACTTGTCTTGGCGTGGAGCAGACAGTTTATGGCAACGTCAAATTCCTAAAATAGACACCTTTTCTTGTGATATACTAACTAAAGGGGGTAAGCAAAATGCTTGGTTTGTTAATAAAGCAGCCGTTGAATTATTAATTAAAAAAAGTAGTAAACAATCAGATAGCCTTGTTAAACTTTCCCAAGAGATGGGTATAAATATAAATTATACAATTTTAAGAAATGAAAATGAGTTGCTAAATATATTACAATCTATTTTATATGGTTTTGGAGCATACCAAATTGACCGACAATATAAAATTGGTATTTATAAGGTAGATGGTTATATTAAACAGTTAAATATTATTATAGAGTATGATGAATTATACCACCATTATAACGAAGTAATAGATAAAAAACGAATTGATAATATTATAAGGGAGTTACCAACTAATTCCTCCTACCAACCTATTATTTTTCGTATTAAACAATACAAGGAACTTGAAGCTATTAGTGAATTTGTAAACCTAATAAGAACAAGAATATAGATGAGAGCTAAGTTAAACAGAAGCAATTAAAACAGGTACTTTACTGAAAAAGCTAAGTACGGAATTAGGTTTTACTGTTATTAAAGTATATGATGCTACTTATGGTGAAGTAAATGGCTATCATAAAGACGTTTTGGCAAAAGGATTAAAGTTTTAATAGCAGATTTTCTTTCTATTGATAGTTAAAAACATAAAAATTAATAACTAAATTTAAAACATAATATCAGATATTTCGTGAGTGATTTTACTTTGATATAAGGCTATTAATCAATATATTTTGAATAGCTTTTTAAATAATTGATTAGGTTAGCTAGTAAAAAATTAAAAAAGTTATTAATTCACACTTAAAACCTCTTAATGATAAAAACATGAACACATGAATTGACGAAATTCAGGATTTTCTAATACATTGGTTTCAAAATAACTCTTCATATGTGGGTAAAGACTATGATGGTACTAAATTTATTTTGACAAACTCTCAAAATAGTAAAGATAAGTTGAGTTTTTTTCTACATAAAATCACCTCAGATTATTATTTGAGAATAGAAAGAGAAGGATACAAAAGTGTAGAAATTCGTCATATAAATCCTGAAAGTAAAAATAAGTCTTTTTCACAACTTCTTATTAATGGAACTCCTACTGAATTTGGCACAGACAAAAGTAAAAACGACCTTGCTTTACAAACGGAGTTAATCCTAAATATAAACTCTTAGGTATCATTAGTTTTTCTTCTGTTGTCAAGCAATTTAGTTACATAAATAAATAATACCAAATATATCAATATTTGGTATTATTTATAAGTAACGTAATTAGTGTACAGTACCCTTTAGGGTGCAAGGTCAATAATATAATTTTTCAAACTTAAAATCATAATTGTTAAAATAATTATACAAAATATAGTTTAAGTTAAACTTATATTGACCTTGCACCCTAAAGGGTACGGTACATTGTATATTATACAACTTACATTACTTAATAACTTCTTTCTTTCCGCCCTTCTATAAAATTGATAAAGGCTTTGTTCACCACTCTGTTTCCGCCTATGGTGGGGTAATTGCCCGAAAAATACCAATCTCCTTTGTGATTGGGGCAAGCCTTATGTAAGTTGTCTATGGTTTGGAACACCACTTTCACCTCCGCCTTCACGTAAGAAGGTTTCACAATTTCCGCCACTTTGTTAGAAATTTGTTCGTAAGTAAACAAACTGTATAACTGTTGTACGTGATTAGGGATTTTGTGCGGTTCTAATTGCAAAGAATCTACGCATTTGTGGTACGTTTCTTCTAACAAATACATTTGTTGCGTGTCTTTCAACAAGCCCAACAAAGCCCGAAACGCCACAAATTCATACATACGGGACATATCTATTCCATAGCAGTCGGGATAACGAATTTGCGGAGCAGACGACACAATGACAATGCTTTTAGGTTCTAACCTTTCCAACAAACTAATAATACTTCGTTCCAAAGTCGTGCCTCGTACAATAGAGTCGTCTATGACCACAATATTGTCCACTCTTTTCTTAATCACTTCGTAAGTCGTGTCATAGACATTCGCCACCATGTCGTTGCGGTGAGAGTCGTCTGTGATGAAAGTCCGTAGTTTGGCATCTTTAATGACCAATTTCTCTACTCTTGGTCTAAACGACAAGATTTTTTGGTAGTCATTATTTTTCAACTGCCAATCCAACGCCTCAATACGTTTTTCTGCCAAATAATTTTCTAAACTTTCTATCAAACCCAAAAAGGCAGATTCGGCAGTGTTTGGAATGTACGAAAATACGGTATTATCCAAATCGTAATTCACAGCCTCCAAAACTTGGGTGCGTAGGAGTTTGCCTAATGTCTTTCTTTCGTGGTAAATTTCGGGGTCAGAGCCTCGTGAAAAATAAATTCTCTCGAAACTACATGATTTTTTCTCTAATTTTTCGGTGAAAGGAAGGATACTGTAATCACCTGCTTTGTTAATAATCAAGGCACTGCCTGCGTCTATTTCCTTGATTTGGTTGTAGTCTATGCCAAAGGCTGTTTTGATGGCGGGTTTTTCGGAAGCTACGACCACTACTTCGTCATCTGCATAATAATAGGCGGGGCGAATACCTGCGGGGTCTCTGGCTACAAAAGCACCACCATTGCCAATGATGCCTGCCATTGCATAACCTCCGTCAAAATCTTTGCAAGACCTTTGCAAAATTCTTTGTATATCTAATTCATTTTCAATAAGTTCTGTAATCTCTTGATTTGTATAACCTTGTTGGTTGTAAATATCAAATATTCGTTGGTTTTCGTCATCTAAGAAATGCCCAATTTTTTCCATGACCGTAATCGTATCAGACATGGCTTTGGGGTGTTGTCCTAAGACTACCAATTTGTCAAATAACTTTTCTACATTGGTCATGTTAAAATTCCCTGCGACCATCAGGTTTCGGCTTCGCCAGTTGCTTGTCCGTTTCATCGGGTGGCAGTTTTCTATAGAACCTCCACCATAAGTACCGTATCGCAAATGCCCCAACAATAATTCGCCAGAAAACGGAATGTGCTGCTGCAACCATTTGGCATTTTGATATTTTTCGGGATTTTGCTTTTGGGCTTTTCTGTATTTCTTCCCTATCTTCTTAAAAATATCCATGATAGGCATTTGTGCCACAGACCGCAAACGGGACATATACGGGTAGCCAGCTTTGGGGTTTATCACCACACTTGCCACGCCTGCACCGTCTTGCCCTCTGTTGTGCTGTTTTTCCATTAGGATATAGAGCTTGTTGATGCCGTAAGTTGGCGTGCCGTACCTCTCTATATAGTACGAAAGAGGTTTTCGAAGTCTAACAAGTGCAATTCCGCACTCATGTCCAATAAAATCACTCATGGGGTCAATAGAGAAATTATGTTTAGGCAAAGGTACGTATTTTGTGCGGATTTCCTAAATTGCCAAAAAGATACCTCACCCCCTTACGATAATGGCAACAGAATATCTAACTATACACCCCGACAACCCCGAACCACAAAAAATTCGTAAGGTCGTGGAGTGTATCCGCAATGGCGGAATCATTATTTATCCAACAGATACGGTTTACGGTTTTGGCTGCGACCTTTACAACATGAAGGCTATCGAGAGATTGTGCCAACTCAAAGCCGTAAAACCGTCTAAACTGCACCTGTCTTTTATTTGTTATGACCTTAGCGACATCAGCAAATACGCCAAGCACGTAAGTACCGCCACATTCAGATTGATGAAAACGGCTTTACCCGGTGCTTATACCTTTATTTTGGAGTCGAGCAATGAAGTGCCTAAAATTTTGGATAATAAAAAGAAACAAGTAGGGATTCGTGTTCCCAACCACTTAGTTCCACGTATGATTGTGCAAGAATTGGGGAATCCAATTTTGACTACTTCTGTAAAAAATGATAGCGAAGACGAACCCATAGAATATACCACAGACCCATCTTTGATGTATGAAAAGTACCAAAACAAGGTAGATTTGATTATAGACAGTGGCATTGGTGGTTTACAAGCCTCTACAGTCATTTCTTGTATAGACGATAACTTTGAGGTCATTCGTGAGGGTTTGGGAGATGTGAGTATTTTACTGTAAAGTCAGTTTTAGGTAAGAAGTCATATTAGAGATGTAATCTTTTGAAAAGATTACATCTCTAAGTAATAAAATTGTTGCTACATTTTAACGACCTTATTCCTCAAATAAAAATCAGCTAAGACCAATGCCGTCATTGCCTCTACAATAGGCACTGCACGAGGCACTACACAAGGGTCATGTCGTCCTTTGCCTGTTACCGTTACTGTTTCGCCTTTTTCGTTCAAACTTTCTTGGTCTTGCATAATCGTGGCTACAGGCTTAAAGGCTACTTTGAAATAAATATCCTCACCGTTAGAAATACCGCCTTGAATACCGCCAGAATGGTTGCTGGTCGTATGAATTTGCCCATTTTCATCTTTCACAAACAAATCGTTGTGGGCAGAACCTAACAGTTCCACACCCTCAAAACCACTGCCATACTCAAAACCTTTGACAGCATTGATGCTCAACATAGCCTTGCCCAACTCTGCGTGTAGTTTATCAAAAACAGGCTCACCTAAACCCACAGGCGTATTTTTGACTACTCCTGTAACCACACCGCCTACAGTATCTCTATTTTTTCGCACCTCGTCTATATAGGCTATCATTTGCTCCGCCATTTGTGCATCTGGACAACGCAAAATATTGTTTTCTATGCTTGTCAAATCTAATTCTTGGTAAGATTTTGTTAATTTGAGTTGCCCCACTTGTGATACATACGCATACACCTCCACGCCTATAGTAGCCAATAATTTTTTGGCAATAGCCCCCGCAGCTACTCTGGCAGCCGTTTCTCTGGCAGAACTCCGCCCGCCGCCTCTGTAATCTCGTGAGCCGTACTTCGCAAAATACGTATAGTCTGCATGAGAAGGGCGAAACTTGTCTGCAATATGTGAATAATCTTTGCTCCGTTGGTCTTCGTTCATAATGAGCAACATAATAGGCGTGCCTTGCGTTTTGCCCTCAAAAATGCCCGAAAGTATTTGTACTTGGTCGGCTTCTTGGCGTTGCGTAGTGATTTTAGATTGACCCGGTTTTCTTCTATCCAAATCTTTTTGTATTTCTTCTATCGTGATAGGCAAACCCGCAGGGCAACCGTCTATAATTACACCAATGCCTGCCCCATGTGACTCGCCGAAAGTTGTAATCCGAAATATTTTTCCGTAAGTATTCATAACTGAATAAGTGCTAATGCACAATTATTAATTGGTAAATTTTTAATTTAACTCAAACATTTCTTTCAAGCACTTCCAAAGTTGTGCCTTCTTTGGTTTTTCATTGACCAATACCTCCAACGTATCTGCCCATAACAGTTTTTTATGTTCTCTTTTTACTACTTGGTACTTTTCGTTGATAATAAACGGAGGGCGTTGCAAAGAAAAGCTAATGAAATAGTGTGGGTAGTCAATAGGTTGGGGCTTAAATTTAGCAATCGTTATTTTTTGTGTTTGGGCAAAAGTTAAGCCTACTGCCTCTACAATTTTCACCAAAGTTTCTTGTTCATTTGGAGCTAAATAATCTGTTTCTACCAAAATAAATAAAACCACTTGCCCTTCTTTTGCCTCTGTGCTTACTTTGGGCGTAGGGGTAACGGGTAGTTGAGGCGTAGGCGTGGCAGCAAGGGCAGGCAATTTTTTTTCTATATAAATAGCTTCATGGATTAGCAACGGTAAAAAGCCCCAATCATTGTTCAGATTGTCTTCTATCATAGTTTTGTTACATTATAGTTTCTGCCATAACACTTTTCCTTTGGCTTGGTTTACTTCTTTCCAACTTTCTACATCAAATTCTAACAAAACAGCCCCACAAGGTGGCAACATAAATGGTTTGGCGGTAAGGTATTCTAACAAAAAAGTAAGACTCATGTTATGATTGACAAATATAGCTTTTTGGACGGTATCGGGTATTTCATGAATTGCCGTCAATAGTTTTTGTACCGAAGCATTGTAAAGTTCTTTGGAGGCTTGTAGTCTATCTGTATCAAATTGCAACTGTTCGGCTATGAATTGGGCAGTCGTATAAGCTCTGACAGCTTGGCTGGTTAAGAAAATATCGGGGAAAAACCCTTGTGCTTGCAAATCTTTTCCTAACAAAGAAGCCATTGAAAAACCTCTGGGTGTCAATTCTCTGTCATAATCTTTGATGTAGGGGCTTTCTTGTTCGGCTTCGGAATGTCTGATAAGGAAAATAGTTTTCATAAAAACACAGATAAGAAATAGTAGGTTTTCAAAAAGTATTTTGACACTTTCCCCACCTTGAAGGGCAAGAAAAGTGTCATTGCAATAGATTTAGTATTTGGCAACCCAAACTTGAATGCCTAATTTTTCACTTACTTCTTTAATTTTTTCACTAGCACTTTTTTCATCACTAAACTCCACGCCATACGTTACTCTGTAGAGTTTGCCGTCTTTGCTACTTACCACCATGCTATTTACGCCTTTGTTGTCTATGCCCACTTTGGCTTTATTGGCTTTGTCTTCAGACGAAAAACTACCCAATACAATATAAAATTTGCCTGCTTGTGCTTCTTTTGCCTTCGGCATATTTTCTGTAACAACGGTAGGCGTGCTATTCTTTTTAGGCGTAGTACCTGCTGGAGTTTCTACGATGTCTTTATCTTCTCTTTCTGGTTCAACGATTGGTATATTTTTACCAGAATTATCCCCTTGCTCTGCCGTAATTACAGTTTCGGGTTTTTGTCCTTGGAAATTTTCGTAAGATTTCTTTTCAGACACATTCACAGCTACGGCATTGTCGCCACCAGAGAAGAAAGAACGGAATCTGTCCATTGCATCTTTTTGAGTGAACAAATAAATAAGAAATGCAAACACAAATAATAGCGGAATCACCACTAACCACCACACCAATTCAGAACTTTTCCATTTTTCTTTTTCGTCTTCTAAGGTCATAGTGTCTGATGTCGTTGTATTTTTAGGTTTAGATTTAACAACTATTTCTTCGTCTTGTTTGCTATTGGTAGCATGAATCGTTTGGTAAGAAATTTTGGGTAAACCAAAACTATCTCCCACAAAATTTTGTACTTCTTCCGCCTCAAAACGCAAGTTACTTGCATCATCTTTGAAAAATTTGCCCAATCCTTTCACTTCATAGCTGCCAAATATCGTGATTTGTGTGCGTAATGTAGCTACAAAGTCTTTTAGTTGTTCCTCAAAATCTGCTTCTGTAATGTTTTCTTCTTGCAAAACCGCATTTTTTAACAAGTGGTTGTCATCTATTTCATATTCCAAAAAAGTAATATGACGGCGAGGAGGTAACATTTCTTCTCCTACCATCTCGGCATTGGTGGTGCTTACTGTAAATGTCCCTAAACGGGGTACGACTATCTTGTTATGTTGTGCTAAAAGTGCCGTAAGATGTTTGACTATCATTGTTGATTTGATGTCGTTATAGAAAAGGTATAAAGTTAAAGTAAAATAAGGCAAAATAGGCGGTACTATTATGCCAATATAAAGTAAATAAAATCACATCAAATAAGCAAGTTTTATTTGTAATGACCAATAATTTATCAATCCTTAGTCTTTAAAAAAGTCATCTAATAACTTTTTTTTGTTGTCCGCAGGCGGATTTTCGGGTTGTGGAGGTTTTTCTTCCGCAAAAAAACTGTCTAACAATGATTTTTTCTCCTTGCTTTCTGGTTTTGGCGGATTTTGTGTCAAATTTTTGTCTGTTTCTTCAAAAAATTGCTGCAAATCTACTTTCTTTTTCTCTTGTAGTCCTTCTTGTGGCACATTGCTGTTAAACTGTTCAATCATTTTTCGCCTTTCCGCCTCCCGTTTTCGCCTTTCTTCTTCTTGTTGTTTGCGGTCTTGCTCTATACTTTGCCCAAAAGCCTGTTCCAATCTTTTCTGTTGGTTAGCTTCCTTCTGTTTTCTTTCTTTTTCCTCTGCCTCTTTCAACTCCCTGTCCAATTTATCCATTTCTTGTTTCAACAAAAATTCGCCTTGTGTATTCGCCAGCACCTTATCACTTTCAGAAATACCGTTTAGAATATCCGCCTCCATTTCTGTTCGCAAAAGTTCTTGGTCAAAACTTTCGTGCATGACCATATCCAAATCTTGCAAATACTCCGTAACTTCTTTCTGCGTTTTGGCATTTTGCATACGTGCCGTCATCACCACTTCACGAGATTTCAGTTCTTGCAACTGCCACTTCATTTTATTGAGTTGTTGCTCCAACTGTAATACAACTTTAGTAATATTTTCATACAAAGTTTGGTATTGGGCAGCTTGTTGTTCTTCGTTTGCTTTTTGGTTGAGGTATGCTTGTGCCTCTGCGTCTTTCCTGTTTTTTACAGCTTGCATAGCTTTTTGCTGCAAAGCCTCCGCATTTTTGCGGTGTTGATGCAGTTGTTGAGCCAATTCTTTTTGGTTGGCAGTCGTTTGTTGTAAAGTAGTCTGATGTTTTTGTATCGCCAATTCAATTTCACGTAGAGCCACCTTCATCACCTTTTGCGTTTCTTCTTCGGGTGAAAGTTGCGTTTGTGGTTGCTCTTTTTTCTGTTGCCACAAATCCATTAGACGTTTTCCAAATTTTGACCACATAGACCTTGTTATATAAATAAAGTGTAAACTAATAGTTTATGAATCACTCCTTCTTAGCCCTCCCTGTGGGGAGGGTTGGGTGGGGCTATAACTCTAATAAAGTTATGAAAATGAATCAAATTCAGCACTTCATTGGTAAGGAAAATAAGTAAAATCTACTAAGAAGTTTGGTAGTCTTAAAGATGTAGTGCCAAAGTTGTAATCTTTTCAAAAGATTACAACTTTTTTTACCAACATAACATTACTTGTTATGCACTACCAAAAATATACCTTATCAAACAGCCTATACGGTTATCTCCACACTATTATTTTCTAAGTCTAAACACACACTTTCATAATAACCGTCCCCCGTCCAACGAGGCTCACCAATAATCCGCACACCCTCTTGGCGAAGTTGCTCTGTAAGGGCATTTACCTTTTCTACACTGCCCACCGCCACCGCAAAATGAGCCAAGCCCAATGTTGCAGGACTTGTATGCTCCCTAATCATTTTTGCCATACTTTCAAGGTGCATCAACTCTAAACGGCAACCATTGCCCATATCAAGAAAATAAGACGAGAAGCCCTTTTTTTCGTTTACATATAAATCTCCTGCCACCGCCCCAAAATATTTTTCATAAAAGGCTTTCATACCTTCTAAATCTTGTACCCAAATAGCCAAATGTGTAATATACATACGTTTATAAACAATAAAACCGTTAGCTTACTAACGGTTTTATTGTCAAAGGGTTTAGTTTAGGCTTCTCTCATATTATGAAACACTGCCGTAACGTCTTCATCTTCCTCAAATTTTTCTATTAGGTTAGAAATTTCTTCGGCTTGTTCATCTGTCAATTCGGTAGTTGTTGTTGGAATACGTTGTAATTCCGCCCCCATAATTTCAAACTTACGTTCTTCTAAGGCATCACGCATTGTTCCGAAATCACTGAAAGCCGTATAAATCACCAACTCTCCATCTTCGTTCAACTCTGTTTTTTCCAAACCCGCATCAATCAATTCAAGCTCCAATTCTTCTATGTTCAAACCTTCGGCTTTCAATTTGAATACGCCTTTGCGGTCAAACATAAAATCCAAAGAACCTGTTTTGCCCAAAGTACCACCTGCACGAGTGAAGTAGCTGCGTACACTTGCTACCGTCCTTACGGGGTTATCTGTGGCACATTCCACCAAAATAGCAATGCCATGTGGAGCATACCCTTCATATACCACTTCTTCATAATCTTTTTCGTCTTTAGAGGAAGCCTTTTTCACAGCAGCCTCTATACGGTCTTTGGGCATATTGGCAGCCTTTGCGTTTTGCATAATCATACGCAAAGTAGGGTTGTTGGTCGGGTCGCCACCGCCTTGTTTTACTGCCATAGCTATTTGCCTACCAAATTTGGTAAAGGTTTTCGCCATATTTGCCCATCTTTTGAGCTTACGAGTTTTCCGAAATTCAAATGCTCTTCCCATTGTAGATATATAAATTGGTTATCAGTATAGAATTTTAACAATTAGCATAAATCAACTGCAAAATTAATGATTTTGTACTACATAAAAGCTATTTTATAGTATCTTAGAAAAAAACTAAGCAAGCAAAGCATAGCTTTTCCCTATTATTTTGCTTGTCAATGACGCAAATAAAAATAATTCTGAAAAAAACGCAACATATTTGCAAAGTTCAAAAAAGTTGTTACCTTTGCACTCCGAAATCATTAAAGGGTCTCATGGCCGAGTGGCTAGGCAGGGCTCTGCAAAAGCCTCTACAGCAGTTCGAATCTGCTTGAGACCTCAAAAGGTTTTCATAGTTTGATTGTTTTAGTTGTGATAAGGGAAACGCCTAAAAAATATTTTTTAGGCGTTTTTTTTTGTTTAATGCAAGCATTTTTATAGTTTTAAATAATAAACCGTTTTTACACTAAAACATTCTAAAATCATGTTGGACTTAAATCCATTCTATCAATTAATAGAAAACTGTATCCGTAGCTTGGGCGTAGACCCTGCGGTTTGTAGAGGTCAAAAACCCGGACAATGGGACTTGAAAAAAGGCTCTGCAAGTGTGTGGGTAGATGTGTTCTTGTCTTCACAAGACGAGAACTATGGCTATTTCCAAACTATGGCTCCTATCTGCCAAATCCCTACTGCCAATAAAGAAGCATTTTTTAAAGAAGCCTTAGAAATTAACCATCAATTATACGGTGTGAGTTTTACAGTCTATAAAGATTGGTTGTACCTCAAGATGATTAGAGAATTAGCAGGACTTGACCAAAACGAGGCTTTGGCTATGCTCAACCGTACAGGGGTGTATGCAGACCAATATGACGACCACTTCAAAAATAAATACCATAATGCAGGCGGTGGAGACAGACCAGCGTGGACGTAATAAAAACGAAATTTATATTCTATAAAAAATCCCTTGAACACAATATAAATTGTATTCAAGGGATTTTTTATGACTCTAAAACAAAAAAAGTAAAAGCTGTTGCTTTTACTTTTGGTTTTATCAAACTTTGATTTCTACATCTACGCCACTTGGCAATTCCAATTTCATCAAAGCATCTACAGTCTTAGGGCTTGTAGAGTAGATGTCTAACAATCTCTTGTAAGTACATAATTGGAATTGTTCACGAGACTTTTTGTTTACGTGAGGTGAACGTAATACTGTGAAGATTTCTTTTTCTGTAGGCAACGGAATAGGACCACTCACTACTGCGTTTGTTGCCTTTACAGCCTTCACAATCTTTTCGGCAGATTTATCTACCAAGTTGTGGTCGTATGATTTTAATTTGATACGAATTTTTTGACTGCTCATTTGTATAAATATTTTAAAAGTTATCTGAAAAGATGACATTTCAGTTAGAAATGCCATCTTGACAACTGTGATAATTAGTCTTTACTTCCTTTTGCCTTAGCAATTACGTCTTCAGCAATGTTATTTGGAACTTCTGCATAATGAGAGAACGTCAATGACGCAGAAGCACGACCAGAAGACAATGTACGCAAAGTAGTTACATAACCGAATAGTTCAGACAAAGGTACGTCTGCTTTCAAGATTTGAGCACCAGCTTTACCTTCCATTCCTTTCATCATACCACGGCGGCGGTTTAAGTCGCCAGTGATAGGACCTGTAAACTCGTCAGGTGTTACAACTTCTACAGCCATGATTGGCTCTAACAATTTTGGTTTACACTTACGACCAGCTTCTTTAAAGCCCATACGTGCAGCTAATTCAAAAGACAAGGCATCAGAATCGACTTCGTGGTATGAACCATGGAATAAACGAACTTTGAAACCTGTCATTGGATAACCTGCCAATGAACCGTTTGTCAAACAAGCCTCGAAACCTTTTTGGATAGCAGGGATAAATTCTTTTGGAATTACACCACCTACGATTTCGTTAGCAAATTGCAAACCTTCTTCTTTACCGTCATCACGAGGTCCGATTTCAAATACGATATCGGCAAATTTACCTTTACCACCAGATTGTTTTTTGTAAACCTCTTTGTGTTCTGTAGTTGATGTAAAGTGTTCTTTGTAAGCAACTTGTGGTGCACCTTGATTAATCTCTACGTTGAACTCACGTTTCATACGGTCAATGATAATCTCTAAGTGCAACTCGCCCATACCTCTCAAGATAGTTTGACCTGTTTCTTGGTCTGTATGTACTCTTAAAGTTGGGTCTTCTTCTACTAACTTAGAAATAGCTTTAGACATTTGGTCAACGTCTGCTTGTTTCTTCGCCTCAATCGCATAACCAATAACTGGTTCTGGGAATGACATAGCTTCTAACACAATCTTACCGTCTGTTTCACCTACCAAAGTATCACCAGTACGAATATCTTTGAAACCAACACCCGCACAAATATCACCTGCTTCGATTTCGTCGATTGGGTTTTGTTTGTTGGCGTGCATTTGCATCAAACGAGAGATACGTTCTTTAGAGCCTGTACGCATATTTACTACGTAAGAACCTTTTTCCAAACGACCAGAGTACACACGCATAAAACATAGACGACCTACAAATGGGTCAGTCGCAATTTTAAATGCTAATGCTGTAAATGGTTGGTCTGGTTTTGCTTCTCTGATTTCTTCTTTCTCTGTGTCTGGGTTTGTTCCTTTTACAGGAGGCAAATCCAATGGACAAGGTAAATATTTCACTACTGCGTCCAACATAGATTGTACACCTTTGTTTTTGAAAGCAGAACCACACAACATTGGGAAGAAAGACATAGCAACTACACCTTTACGCAAGGCTACATGAATTTCCTCTTCTGTGATAGATGCTGGGTCATCGAAATATTTTTCCATTAACTTCTCATCTACCTCTGCTATAGCTTCCAACAAATTATTTCTCCACTCTTCTGCTTCAGCTTTCAAGTCGGCAGGGATAGCAATTTCTTGGTATGTTTTACCTTTGTCTTCTTCAGACCAGATAATACCTTTCATTGTAATCAAATCTACCACACCTTTGAAAGTGTCTTCAGCACCAATTGGGATTTGCAAAGGAACAGGCTTAGCACCAATTTTCTCCTTCACATCTCTTACCGCCTTGAAAAAGTCTGCACCAGCTCTGTCCATTTTGTTTACGAACACGATACGAGGCACTGTGTACTTATCAGCCTGACGCCAAACAGTTTCAGATTGAGGCTGCACCCCAGCCACCGCACAAAGTAACATTACTGCACCGTCCAATACACGCAAAGACCTTTCTACCTCTACGGTAAAGTCTACGTGACCGGGAGTATCAATAACGTTGATTTGATAGGCTTTTGTATCAGCAGTTTTTTCACCTTGGATAGTAGGAAAATTCCAGTTGGTAGTAATCGCAGCAGAAGTAATAGTGATACCTCTTTCTTGCTCTTGCTCCATCCAGTCGGTAGTAGCTGCACCATCATGCACCTCACCGATTTTGTGTGTTAGACCTGTGTAATACAAAACCCTTTCAGTAGTGGTGGTTTTGCCTGCATCAATGTGAGCCATGATGCCGATATTTCTTAAAAATTTTAAATCCTTTGCCACAATTGTAAAAGTTTAAAGAGAAATTTAGAATTTGAAGTGAGAGAATGCCTTGTTAGCTTCCGCCATTCTGTGCGTATCATCTTTCTTCTTCACAGCAGCACCTTCGCCCTTAGAAGCCGAAATGATTTCGCCTGCTAATTTTTCAGTCATGCTTTTTTCGCTGCGTCTGCGAGCATAGTCTATCAACCACTTGATACCTAATGATGTTTTGCGGTCAGGTCTTACTTCTGTAGGCACTTGGAAGGTTGCCCCACCAACTCTACGACTTCTTACCTCAACGGAAGGCATTACGTTGTTCAACGCCTTTCTCCAAACTTCAAGGCCGCTAACTGCTTCGCCACCTTTACTCAACTTTTGTTCTACTACTTCTAAAGCTCCGTAGAAGATGCTGTAGGCGATACTCTTTTTACCGTCATACATTAAGCTGTTTACAAACTTTGTTACCAAAGTGTCACCAAACTTAGGGTCAGGTAAAACGTACCGTTTTTTTGGTTTCGATTTTCTCATTTTTATTTGAAAGTATATAAATTGAAACACCTTTATCTAAAGGCGTGCAAAGGTAGGCAATTTATTTGATAAGAAAAAAATATGTTTGTTTTTTTCGCTGTTTTTTGCGTAAGCACTTAAAATAAGCTGTAAATTTTTTATTGGACTTGTTTAGTTGAAACGTAATAGCATAAGTTTAGCACACTGATAACACCGATTAGACTGATTTTTATGGATAAAGAATTAAAAAATCAGTATTTTTCCGTAAAATCTCAATTCCATTGCGGGTGTTATCTGTGTTCCCAAATGACACTATACAAAAGCAACTAAACAAGTCCATTATGAAGTTGAATGTTGCTCTATTTCGGTAGCCAAGTTTATAAAACTCTCTAATATGACATACTTTTACTACCTTTGCCGAAAAAATAGTTTTATGCTTAAAAGCCAATACATATTAATAGGTGTGGGGGTAGTTGTCATAGCTTTGTTGAGCTTATTACCCAAAACGGTGGTGAAGAATTTGGACAAAGAAGTGGCTGAAACGCCTACTGCGTCTGCTGTACCGCCACAAGATAGTCTGCAAAGCAACGTAGAAGAATTGCACAAAGCTACGCTAAGCCCCGAACAGCAAGCTACGTTACAACAACTCAACGAACTTTTTGCGAAAGCTAAAGACGAAAAAGAAAAAACTCGTTGGTTAGATTCTATTGTTTTTGTGTTACAAAGTGCTAATAAATACGATACGGCTGCTTCGATTGTCGGTAATTTTGCTACTGAATATGCTTCGGCAGAGGTGCAAATGCGTGCTGGTGATGCGTACATGGGTGCTTTTCAGTTTAGTATGCAACCTCAAAAAGCCCAAGAGTTAGGGGGTAAGGCTCGTGGTTTTTATGAAAAAGTATTAGCCCAACAGCCAAATAACAGTGAGGCAAAAGTGAAGGTGGGACTTACGTATGTATCTTCGCCTAATCCTATGCAGGGTATTTTGTTGATTCGTGAGGTGTTGGCACAAGAGCCTGATAATCAATTTGCTATCATGAGTTTGGGCAAATTGTCTATGCAGTCGGGGCAATATGACAAGGCTATTGAGAGATTTAAAAGGTTGTTGGAATTAGATGCAGAAAATATTGAGGCTAAATTTTTATTGGCGGTAAGTTTATTAGAATCGGGTAAAAAAGACGAGGGTACTAAGTTATTAAAAGAGTTACAAGCTACTACGCAAGACCCTGCGGTGAAAATGCAAGTAGAAAGTTTGTTGAAACAGCAATAATTTAGAATTTATGAATAATTGCCAAGAGATGTAATCTTTTGAACAGATTACATCTCTTGGCAATTATTCATAAACTTTATTTTTTTACTTTCATTATATTGACCTGTCCATTTCGGGTTGCGGTAAACTGCAATAGATACACACCTTTTGCCCAATTTTCAGTAGCAATTTGCACAGTTTGATGGGCTTGTATATTTTGTAAAGTACCAATGCCTTGCCCTAATAGATTGAAAATCTGAATAATACCATCTTCTTCGCTACGAATATTTAGTTCGTTTGTAGTTGGATTAGGATAGACTTGTAAATAATTGCGTACCAAATTTGGGTCGTCATTGCCCAAAATTACTTCTTGGCGTTGCAAAAACTGTACGCCACCTGTCCCTAAACCCAACACAATATTTTTGCCCCAAACCGTAGGACAAACTTCTTTGCCAAAGTTCGGGTCTATAATAACTCCACTAATTTTGTGGCGAATAAAATTGCCCAAAGGTTTGAATGTACCTCTTAAATCTTTTACAAAATTGTCATAAATCTGCACTTGCCCCGAAGCATCGCCTGTGATAAGGTCTAATTGATTGTCGTCTGTTACGTCTGCCACTGCCACACTTAGCACTTGTTTCTGAATATTGATGCCCAAACCGCCTGCCTCGCTGGTAACTAATGAAAAATTGAGATTACCTTGATTTTCATAATACGATAAATTGCCCACCAAACCACCTAATAACATATCAAGATTTCGGTCATTGTTCAAGTCCACAAACAAGGCATCTTCATACGGTCTTACAGACAAATTGAGAGTTTGGCGTTTTGTCAATGCAAAACTAAGGGCTTGATTTGGCAAATTTTCATTCAAAACGTATTGTAAAGATGCAGCATTAGCAGGTACTGTGGCACTGTTGAAAATCAAATCTATTGCACCATCTTGGTTCAAATCTGCAAAACTCAACCGTATGCCTTGCACGCCCAACGCCAAAAAATCCCAAAGATTGTTGTCTTGTAACCGAAATGCAGGCTGGGCATTTGTCCCCGTATTTTGAAAATAAAAAACTTGTGCCTTGTACGAATTATCGGCTTGTAAACTGCCACCATTGGCTACTAACAAGTCTAAATCTCCGTCTGCATCTACATCAACAGCAATAGGTTTGGCTCTTTCGCCTACGTCTATCATTTGGTTTTGTAGAAAATCCGTAGCTACTAACTGGAAATTAGGGTTGTTGTTGCTGCCTCTGTTTTTGTAAAACCAAAGACTTTTACTAAAATTTACCCTGCGGTTGTCGTTAGTAGCAGTGTTGGGGGCTGCCCAAAGGTCTTTGATGCCATCAAAATCTCCGTCTTCGTAGTAAGCTGCGGGAAAAGTAGGAATATTAATTGGCGTGCCTGTCGGAAAATTTGCCATGAACCCATCAAAACGGGCATTTTGGGCTGTTCCTTTGTTGATAAAAGCCGATAAATTGCTACAATCTACCTTGCCCAATAGCATATCTTTGATGCCATCTCCGTTCAAATCTATGAGTAGTTGCGTAGAACCTGCGTGTTCGGTGCGTAAAACTTGCTTGCCATCATCATCTTCTTTGTAGGCACGACAAAAATTATTGCCAAAACGGTAATCATTGCAAGTATTACACTCGTCAAATTCGCCCCAACGAACTGTAGCCTTTTCAAAATCCAAACTATCTGCTTTTTTGTACTTTTCAATGCTCATGTTTCGGTTAAACTCTACGTTCTGCCCTACTTGTGGAATAAAACTCAACACATCTATATCTCCATCATTGTCCACATCTGTAATAGCTGGAATGTCCGTTGCGTCTATGTTCATAATAATAGGTAAACCTGAACTAATACTTTTGACATTCAATAACTTAGGCGTTGCCGTAAAACTTACAATGGCATTTTCTACACTGATATTTCTATACACTTCTACCGTAAAATCTCCTTTGGTAAAAATGTCTTTTTTGCCGTCATTGTCATAATCTACTAACAAGCAAAAATTTTGTATTTTTCGTGGAAATAAAATTTCATATTCGGGGCTATACGTATAGGCGTTGTTTTGTGCCAAAAACGTAAATAAACGGCTGGTACTTCTATCAAACAGCACCAAATCATTGATTTTATCGCCGTTTAAATCTATGGTGCTTACTTGTGGCGAATTTAAACCACCTGCCCAAGCCTGCGAAAAACCTTGCACCGTAGGAAATACAAATTCATAACGCAGTTGCGTAGGCAAAACGGTTTGTGCAGTAGTGAATTGAAGGCTAAAAACAGCCAAAAATGCAATGGCACACGCACTTTGAAAGAATTTAGTAAGCAGTAATACTTTATTTGAGAGATTCATAAGCAAATCAAAAGTTTGTTTGGGGACATAACAAGTGTGGGTAGCTATAAGTTTTATTCTCATTAGTTTTAGAAGAAATGCAGAATCTATGTGCTTAGGCATAAAAGATGACAGCATTACAACTTATTCACTAATAATCGTGTAATTTTGCAAAAAATTTAAACATCTTATTCATCTCAAATCACTATGGGCTACATTCCAATCTTTCTGGTAACAGCAGGTATGTTGTTTTTGTGGGGCATGACCACCTACTACACCCTCAAAAATAGGAAAACAGAGGTAGATACTTTGGCAACAGCCTTAGCACAAAATCCTAACGAAGACTTAAAAAAGCAATATTTATTTGCCTTGCGAATGTATAATGCGACTGTAAAAGACGGTGCAGCCAAATTTTGGGCAAAGGTTTTTGGGTTTAAAACTATCTAATCATTAAATAACAAACCCTAAAAGTTTTAAAAACTTTTAGGGTTTAGTATCACTATAATTGAATTTAAACATGAAAAAATTTAATTACCAACTATTATATTTACTATTACCTATTTTTTTAGGTTTTCTTGCCTTTTACAATCTCAAAGATGTGCCTTTGGCAAATTTCGAAGACCCTTTGTATATCATCAGTAACAAATTCCTCAAAACAGTATCTGGCGAAAATATATCCGCCTTGTTCAATTTACCTTTTGGGGTGAGCTACCGCCCACTTACTTTTTTTACCTACTTTTTCAATTATGACGCACAAGGGGCTTTCAGTGTGCAAGCCATTCATAGCTTGAACTTGTGGCTGCATCTCCTCAATGTTGGTTTGGTGGCTTGGTTAGTTTATTTACTTACTTCGCAAATAGGCGTAAGTACGGTTACGGCTTTGTTATTTGCTATTCACCCAACCAAGGTAGAGGCTGTAGCTTTGGGCATGGCTCGCAACGAAACTTTAGGGGCTTTTTTCTTGCTTATGGCTCTTATTGCCTATTTATATTACAAACAATATAGCCAACAAAAATGGTTATTGGCTCTACTTTTTGGAGCTTTGTTCTGTGCTTTATTCAGCAGTTTAACAGCTTTGGTTTTTCCTTTGGCAGTCTTATTAATAGACAAATGGAAGGAACAAAAAACAGACACCATTATATTGATTATCAGTACATTAGCTTGTTTAGGTGTAGGAGTTTTGGCGGGAAGTGTTACAGGTTTTACCCTTCCTAACTATGAATTTGCTCCAAACTATAACCTTTTTGAAAGAATAGTTTTGGGCTTTTACACCCTCGCATTTTACGTTTTTCAGTTCCTTTTGCCCGCCTTTTTAGCTCCTATGTATGCCTATCCCACAGAGCTAACGGTATTACATTATGTAGGTGTACTTGTAGGCATTGGTGTATTGTTATTGGCTGCGTGGTTATGGTGTAAACAACCACAATTTGCATTGGCATTAGCTTGGTTTTTGGTGTTTACATTGCCTATTGCAAACTTCTATCCTTTGGGTGGTAAATATTTTGCAGCCGATAGACAGTTGTATTTGCCTTCTTTGGGCTTGGTGTTATTGTTGGTGTATGGTGTTCACCAATGGCTCAATACAAAGAAAAAAATGCAATGGTTAGGCACTACGTTGGCTGTAATAGTTACCATAGCCTACACTTACCAAACCTATAACTACTTGAAAAAATGGGAAGACCACGTAGAACTATGGAACTGTAGCATTAGTTTAAATGCAAACAACTACCACGCATACGCCCTACGTAGTGAGGCATTTTGTGGAAAAGCCAATCGTACTCACAATGATTTTGAAAAGATAAAAAATGAATACTTGCGTCAAGGTATGTTTAGTGCCATCAAAGCCATAGAACTACAACCCAAAGACGTAGCCAACTACTACCAAAAATTACAAGTACATAAAATCCTTTTTGATTACCCGGGGTCAGATACCTTATTGACTAAAATCATGACTATGCAAAAAGATAATTGGCATGCACGGTACGAAAGGGCGGAAATCAGAAAGAGGTTTAATTTTGATGAAGGTATTAGAGAGTTTTCTATTGTCATCAAAGAAAAACCAGATTTTGCCCCGCCCTACGAACAAAGAGGTGTTTTGTACTATGCCCAAAAGAAATATCCAGAGGCATTGGCAGATTTTGAAAAATTGGTACAATTAGTTCCCAATTATGACAATGCTTATTTGCGTAGAGGTAGCCTTTATCATGCTCTTAACCGTGTAGATGATGCTTTAGTAGATTACAATAAGGCATTGCAACTCAACCAATATAATAAAGAAACCTACTATAACAGAGCTTTGTTGATGATGAAAATGGGCAATCAAGCACAAGCCTGTCGAGATATAGACATGGCTTTGCAGTTAGGTATGCAAAAAATTGAAGCAATAGCCAAAGAAATTTGCGGGCAATAAATTGAGAGTAACTGTATTTATTATACGTTGTCTATGCTTACAGAACTTGACAATCGTATTGAATTTACTTAAATAATTACAAAACACCACAACTAAAATTTTATATAAAATTAAAATCTTAGTTGTGGTGTTTTTTTTATTCAAAAAAATATAACTTTACAAACTCCCTAAAAATTACCCAACTATGAAAATACTGCATACTGCCGACTGGCATTTAGGACAAAAATTGTATGAAAAAGAAAGATATGACGAACACCAAGCCTTTTTGGATTGGTTATTACAGACAATTAACACCGAAAAAATAGACTTGTTGCTATTGGCAGGAGATGTTTTTGATACGCCTAACCCACCCAACAAGGCAATGGAATTGTACTATAATTTTTTAGCTCAATTACTTCATTCCCATTGCCAAGCTGCTATTATTGTTGGAGGAAACCACGATTCTGCCTTTAGTTTAGATGCTCCCAAAGACCTTTTGAAGTTTATGAAACTGCATATCATTGGTGGAGCTACGGAAAATATTGCAGATGAATTGATTGAAATAAAAGACGAAAAAGGCAATATATTGGCGGTAATAGCTGCCGTTCCTTTCCTAAGAGATAAGGACATAGAATATGACAAAAACAATAATGGTATTGCCCAAAGAGAAGTACAAATAGTGCAGTCTATTAGCACACATTATAAAAAATTAGCAGATTTAATAACAGAAAGAAAGTATGCCAGCAACGTACCTCTGTTGGCTACAGGTCATTTGTTTGCACAAGGTGGTTCTGCCAATAGTGATGATAACAACGAAGATGAAGACGCAGAACGGAAAATTTATATGGGAAGTTTGGGCATTGTGCCGCCGTCTGCCTTTACAAATGTCTTTGATTATGTGGCTTTGGGGCATTTACACCGTTTCCAACAAGTAGGCGGAAAAAATATTTACTATTCGGGTTCTCCTATTCCGCTAAGTTTTAGTGAAAGAAAAGACGAAAAAATGGTAATTATGATAGATTTTGAAGGAAAAAATATAAAAAATATTCAAGCATTACCTGTACCTACACATTTACACAAAACCCTAAAAAGATTTGAAGGAACATTGACAGAAGTTTGTCAAGCTATCACAGATTTTGAGGTGCATACGCCAACTTGGGCAGAAGTTTTATTGCATTTAGAACAACCCACGCCCAATGCCCACGAAATAGTCCTACAAACAGCCCACGAAAAAGGCAATGATTTTACCTTGTTACGCACTAAAATAGAGAGCATACAACAGCAAAATATGACTTGGGCAACTATGCTCCAGCAGTCGCAACGGCTACAAGACTTGTCTGCCAAAGATGTTTTTCAGCAGCTTTGTTTAGAAAAAGGCTATACTGCCGAGCATCTCAAAAACCTATTGCCTTTGTTTGATGAATTGGTGGAAATGGCGAAGGAAGGAAACAGCTAATTTTGTTGTTTTTTAGACTGCAAAATCTATAAATGTATAAAATAAATAAAAATAAGCCCCTCTCCAAATGGAGAGGGGTTTGGGGTGAGGTTAAACCATTTAAAATTATGAAAATCCTAAAAATAGAAATAGAAAATATACAATCTTTACGTAATGCTAATATTGATTTTACGCAATCTCCTTTTGATGAAAATGCCTTGTTTTTGATTACAGGCAACACAGGTGCAGGTAAAAGCACCTTGTTAGATGCTATTACGTTGGCTTTGTATGGTCGTAGCCCAAGACACCCAAATTTAGAGGGAAAAGACTTGGCAGAGGTAGTGATGGCACGTCATACAGCAGAATGTTCTGCCAAAGTGGTGTTCAAGGTAGATGATAGCCCACAAGAATATTTGGCTACATGGGAGGCGGAAAGAAGTTTTAGAGGCAAACTAAACCCCGAAAAAGAAGTAAAAGAAATTCGCCGTTTTTTTGGCAATCAGCAAGACCAAAACGACAACGTAACGAAACACAAAGAAATAGATAGTAAAGTACAAGAAATAGTTAAATTAGACTACGAACAATTCCTTCGTTCTGTACTATTAGCACAAGGAGAATTTACCAAATTTTTGAAGGCAAAACCCGAAGAAAGAGCCGAATTATTGGAAAAAATAACGGGGACAAGTATTTACAAACAAATTTCTCAAAAGGCTTTTGAAAAACATAAAGCAGAAAAACAGCAGTTAGATACTTTACAAACGCAATTAGACGAACTCAAAAACTCGATGCTTACATCTGAAAAAACGGAGGAATTGGAGCAGCAAAAAATTAGATTAAACGAAGAAATAGCTAACTATAAAATGTCTTTACAAACCTTATTGCCTCGCCAACAAACTTTGGGGCAGTTAGCAGAAAGTATAGAAAATACTGAAAAATTGCGTAAAGAGTTATCAAGGTTAGATGAGCAAGCTAAAAATTTTGAGCTAAAAGCCGAACAGTTGCGTTGGCATAGTATAGCTGTGCAGTTTCAGCCCGAAATAGAAAAATTAGATGAAAAAAAGAAAAGTATAGAAACTACCAAACAAAGTATAGAGCAACTTCGCCAACAACAAACTACTCTACAAGCAAAAGAAAGTGAAGCTACGGCAGCCCAACAAGCAACTGAAAAAGCATTGAAAGACTTGTTGCAAGAAAAAGAAACGCAAGAAAAATTGATTTATGAAACCATTTTGCCTTTGGACAATGAAATCAACAGAAAACAAGAAGAAGAAAAGGTTTTGTTTAATAAATTATTGCCTTTAAAAACGGATTTAGACAAAAATTTGCAACAACTGAACCAAGCCATTAAAAAGGAAAACCCAGCAGCCAATTTGTTGATATTACCTGTAAATTTAACAGATAATCAACAACTTATACAGAAATATGAGCAAGGAAAAAGCCGTTTGGAAACGGAAAAAGAACAAGCCTTACACCAAAAAACAGTAGAAAAGTGGCAAAAAGAGTTAGATACACAAAGAGATTTAGTAAAAAAATTAGAAAAAATACAAAATCTTAAAAAAATTTGGCAAGAAAAAAATAAATTGTGGCAAGGTAAAAACCAAGAAAAAAACGAGGTTTCCCAAGCATTGGATTTGGCAAAACAAAGACTGCATCTATTGAATAAAGATGTAGAGGCTGCGGAAAGAGAAGTCGACTATTTGCGTGTGATTATAGCCCAAGAACAGAGAATTAAGAACTATGAACACGAAAGGCAGCACCTCAAAGATGGTGAGACTTGCCCATTGTGTGGGGCAGAGGAACACCCTTTTGTAACGGCTACGCCTATAGTAAATTTATCGGAAAAAGAAATGGCATTGGTAGAAAAGGAATTTTTACTCAAAAACTTACGTCAAAAGAAAGAGGCGAATGAAGTACCTAAATTAGAAGGAAAGTTAGAAGAACTGACTAACTTTTTAGTAACTTTGGAAAAGCAACAAGCAGGCACGCAGCAAGAAATAACGGACTTAGTAGCTTTGTACGACTTAACTAAAAATTGGCAGACAACGGATTTTGAGCAGTTGGCAGCAAAAGCAGAACAAGCAGCCCAAAAATGCCAAGAAGTATTGAAAGAGGTAGAAAGTAAGGAGAAAAAGCAACTTTTATACAAAGATGTCCTTGTTTTATTAGAAAAAAATGCTCAATTTTTAGAAAATCAATCAATGCACAACAGTTTAGCCCAAGACATTCAGGAGCTAAAAAACCGCAGGCAAGAATTATTTGGCACAAAAAATACGCAAAAAGTCTTGGAAGAGTATAAAACAGCTCACCAAAATTTGCAGCAAAAAGAACAAGCTGCAAAAGCTATTAGCGAAAAAATACGCCAAGATTTGCATACACAAAAAGGCATTTTGGAAAATACAGAAAAACTATTAGAAGAAACAAAGCAGCTTGCAATGAAATATTTTAATACTATTCAGCCTAAAATATTACACGCAGGTTTTGCGGATTTAAAAGAGGTAAAAAGCAAAATTTTGTCTGCAAGCACCATTCTTTTATACGAAAAAGAACAAAAGGAAATAGCCGAAGGACACACCAAAACGCAGTCTTTGTGGGAACACCAACAAGCTGCACAACAAAAATTGATGCAAGCAACAGCTATAAGTGAAGATGAAATCAAGAATTTGCCTGATTTGCGAACAAAGTTGCAAGCAGAAATCACTCAAAATCAACAAGATACAGAAAAAAAACAGCAACTATTTGGCAAAATAACTGAACAACTACAAAATTTTGGGCAACAAGCTCAACGCCTTGCTCAACTAACAGACAATTTGGAAAAACAACGCCAAGAAACTGCCAAATGGGGAGAATTGGACAAATTGATTGGTTCGTCAGACGGTAAAAAGTTTAATAATTTTGCCCAAGCACTTACTTTGCAGCAGTTGATTGGTTTGGCAAATTTGCACTTACAAGCCTTTAATAATCGGTATGTGCTGCAACGCAAACAAATGGACAGTTTGGCGGAAAATTCGGCAATTAAAAAAGGCTTGCATTTAGAAATTATTGACCGTTATCAAGCCGATACGGTGCGGACTGTGGACAGTTTGTCGGGGGGCGAAAGTTTTTTGGTGTCTTTGGCGTTGGCGTTGGGGCTTTCAGACCTTGCCAGCCACCACATTCGTATTCAGTCTTTATTCATCGATGAGGGTTTTGGAACATTGGACAACAAAACTTTGCAAGTGGCTCTTGATGCGTTGGTGGCTTTGCAACACACAGGCAAAATGGTAGGCATTATTTCTCACGTAGATGCAATGAAAAATGATGACCGTATTGCGGTGCAAGTGCGGTTAGACAAAAAGGCAGATGGGACGAGTACGTTGAGGACTTTTTGGAGGGGGAAGGAAATTTAGTAACTACAAAAGATATTGTTTTCGTAAATATGTTAAGATTTTACCACAAGGACACAAGTTCACGAAGATTATGGGTAAAAAACTTGTGGTCTTGTGGTAAAGTTACGGCAATACTACGTAACCTTCACAAACCTTTCCATAAACTTATTACGTTCTTTTTGGCTATATACATATTTGCCCACAAACTCATCACGCCACAAATCTTTGTCTATTTTCAGTTCTATCAAGTCTATTCCAAAATACTCTTCGGCTATAGGTCTGTCCAGTACCATTGTGTAAGTTTTTTCATTGACTTGCACTTGGAAAGTAATCCGATTCATAAACTCTAACTTCATCAACAAACGTACAGATTCATTGATAAACAACTTGCTTACATTGTCGTCATTCGCAAAATAGTCATTGTAAGTTTGTTCATTTAGCGTAGAGTTAGGGTAATTTTCTTTGTATTCTTCAAAGCTACCGTAGAATTGTATATTGCCTTTTCCGTTGGTAAAACGAGAAGATTTTACGTAGTTAGAACCTTTTATTTTGGTTACAGCTCTTGCAAACTGTTCTTTTTCAGACTCTTTGTATCTTTCTAAAACTTCATGCAACTCATTTTTTATTTTCTTAGAAGGTATAATAATTTTGTGTTTTACAAATTCACGAATAGACTTTTCTTTCCCTTCTTTTATCATTTGTGCCTGTACGACCAACACAAATTCAAAAGAAGCCTCAAATAAACCCTCCAAATTGACTAATAACTGATACTTTTCTTTCTTTTCTAAATTCGCACTGTCTATGTCTGCAATAATTGGCTCAAACAAGGTAAGAATGTAAGAAATTTGGTAAAATAAAGGATTCAATACCTTTTCTTTGCCTTTCATATCTTCTGTTCGGAGCATATTGTCCATCATAAAATTCCAAATAGCTTCTGAATAATGATAGACAACTCTTTCTTTGGTATAACGCAATGCCTTGATGTCGTCTTTTAAACCTGTAATAGACTCACGCAAAAAACGGTACGCATTTTCTTTTTTCTGCACCTCCAGCTCATAGTTTTGTCTTTCGTTAGATTTGAACTGAATAAAGAAAGCCAAGAACGTAAGACAAACGCCAATAAACCCAATCATAGGGTTTGCCAAACCACCAAAGGCATCGCCTATTTCGTTAGGCGAAGTCAGCCCATAGTAAGGCAACAATGGAATGAGGTAGGGCATTGCAAACGCAAACATTGCCCCGAAAATGACTAAGCCTGCGGAGATATTTGCGAAATTCCGTTCTACAAAAGCATGTACTTTTTCCAACATAGAAATTACCAATAGCTTACTATAAATGTAGTTGAGTGGGTTAAAAGGGGGTGGTTTCTATGATACTTTTTTAAGAAAATATTTTAGCTTGTAATGGTAAGAAAAAAATTGCAAAATCTTTCTACTTTTTCTCAAAATAAGCATTTTTTAAGTCGTAAACTAAAAGGCTTGCAAATTCTAGGAAGGAAATTGGACTTAGCACATGATAGTGTCATGCTATAAATTATTATATAAAAAGTGTTTAGAACTAACATTTCTTTGAGAAATGTTAGTTCTTCTCTATAAGAAGGCACAACACTAAAATGTACTCAAACAATGGAAGGGCTTATAAAACAAAAAACTCACTTTTCAGTGAGTTGCTTTGTGAACCTGCCGGGACTCGAACCCGGGACCCTAACATTAAAAGTGTTATGCTCTACCAACTGAGCTACAGATTCTAAGATTTTTAATTTACTGTGTGTGCGCACAAGAAGATTCGAACTTCCACGAACTTACGCTCACCACCCCCTCAAGATGGCGTGTCTACCAATTTCACCATGTGCGCAGGAAGGGTTAATTTTGTGAACCTGCCGGGACTCGAACCCGGGACCCTAACATTAAAAGTGTTATGCTCTACCAACTGAGCTACAGATTCTTTTACAACTTGCGGTTATGTTCAGAAAATTTGTTTTTTAATTTTCTTTACCGTTAATTGCGGTGCAAAGGTAGAAACCATTTTTGGAAATGCAAAATATTTTGAGAAAATTCTTAATAATTATTTCTTTTTGTTGCTATTTGCCTCAAATCTTGGCACAAAGTACAGAAGAAGTCTTAGAAAAGGCAGATAATCAGTTTGAACGGAAGAAATTTTCGGAAGCAACGAAGGGGTACACACAAGTACTACAGGCTGGCGAAGTAACAGCAAGTATGCTACTCAAGCAAGCTATGATAGCCGAACAACAACAACATTTAGTAGATGGTTTGTACTATTTACAGTTGGCGTATTCGTTTTACCCCAAAGAAGAAATTTTACAAAAGATAATGGCAATAGCTGACGAAAAGCAACTGAAAGGACACAAACCAACGGATATAGAGTATATGTTTTTTGTTTTTCGCCGTTTTGAAAAACTAATTACATTGGCTTTTGTGGCTGTGATGTTGGCAAGTAGTGTGTTTTTGTGGTATCGTATCAAATATAAATTATCCGATATTTTGTTTCCTGTCATCTTGTTATTACTACTTATTACGCCGTTTGTGTATTTGTATAATTTTGGTTTTCCTGCTCCCAAAGCTATTGTAAAGGCAGAAAAAGCCTTGTGTATGGACTTTCCTTCGGCGGGTGCAAATTTACAAACAATGTTAGGCAAAGGGAATTGTGTAAAGATATTAGACAAAGTAGATATTTGGTACAAAGTGAGCTATGACGGAGAAATAGGCTATGTGCGAGAGCATAATCTTTGGGTGATTCAGTAGCCCACGAAACATTTTAACTAAAGAATCTGTTAATAACGAACCTATCATACGTACTATGGTAGGTTTTATTTTTACTTACTATATCAATGATAACAATTATAGCTGGGACTAACCGCCGCAATTCTACGACTTTAAAAATAGCTCAATATTATCAGGAGTTGTTACAACAAAAAGGCATTACTGCCGAAATTGTGGATTTGTCATTATTGCCCACAGATTTTACTTTTTCGGCATTGTACGAAAACAATGGAAAACACCCTACTTTCAATACGTTTAGAGAACAAATTGCTAAATTTGACAAATTATTGTTTATTGTGCCAGAGTACAATGGCTCGTTTCCGGGTGTATTAAAGACTTTTATAGATGGTTTGGAATATCCGAATGCCCTTAAAGGTAAAAAAACAGCTTTGGTTGGCGTTTCGGCAGGAGCAACAGGCGGTGTTTGGGCGTTGAGCCATTTAACAGACATTTTGCACTACCTCAATGCCGAAGTCTTGTCTATAAAAGTACGTTTGGCAGCCATTCGCAGCCATTTTGCCGAAGGAAAAATCAATAATCCTTTGTACAATGACTTAATTCAACAACAATTAGACAAATTAATTACCTTTTAAATTAAGAATTTGGCTACTAAGACTTACTGATAATTGTTCACTACTCACTGATTTTATGTCTAATAAGAAAAAATTTGTTCGGGACTCAAAGGTAACCATGACCGAAATGGTACTTCCCAATGACACTAACCCTTTGAATAACTTGATGGGTGGTCGTATGATGCACCTCATAGATATTGTGGCTGCTATTTGTGCTCAAAAACACTCTAATCGTATTGTAGTTACGGCTTCGGTAGATAATGTTTCGTTTACAAAGCCTATCAAAATAGGCAATGTTTTGACCTTAGAGGCACAAGTTACCAGAACTTTTAATTCTTCTATGGAAATTTTTGTGCGTGTGTACGCCGAAGACATACCCACAGGTACAAAAGTAGAAACCAACAGTGCCTTTTTAACTTTTGTGGCAGTAGACCAAAACGGTACGCCTATAGCTGTGCCTATTTTAGTGCCTGAAACCGAAGAAGAAACAAGACTTTTTGAGAGTGCCTTGCGAAGAAGACAGTTGCGGTTGATTTTGGCAAATAAAATGAATCCAGATGAAGCTACTGAACTCAAAAACTTGTTTTTTGGGGAGAAAAAATAAACGAAGTTTGCGTTATCACTATTTAGCAACTAAGTTATTTATTGTCAAGGATAAGCATACTTTGTTAGCATTCTTTTGATAACTACCAAGTGATTTAAATAATAATACACTTATTTCAGGTAATTGATTTTCAATTACTTATAAATAAAAACATATATTATCTACTTACATAAAAGCACTAACACCTTGTTCAAAATGTTAGTGCTTAAAGTGTATTTAAAACCTATTTTTACATCAACGTAGCAGCAAATGCCATCATCTTCTCTTCTTGGAAATAGTCTGCCATGACTTGAATACCAATAGGCAAACCTTGTTGGTCTGTTCCGTTGGGTACGGCTATAGCAGGAATACCCACTACATTGGCTTGTACCGAAAAAATATCTGCTAAATACATTTCCAAAGGATTACCTGAAAATTCGCCTATTTTCGGAGCTACAGACGGAGCTACAGGCATAATGATAAAGTCGTATTGCTTGAAAATTTCTTGCGTTTTTTCTTTTATCAAACGTCTAACCCTTTGAGCCTTAGTAAAATACGCATCATAGTAGCTAGCACTTAACACAAACGTACCCAACATGATACGGCGTTTTACTTCTTCGCCAAAACCCTCAGACCTTGTTTTTTTGTATAAACTCACCAAGTCCGTAGTGTTGGGGCTGCGGTAACCATAACGCACACCGTCATATCTGGACAAATTGGTGCTGGCTTCGGCAGTTGTCAAGATGTAGTACGTAGGTAAAATATATTTTAACAAAGGAAAATCTACCGCCTCTACTACAATGCCTTTGGCTTTCAAGTCATTAATTTTTTGCAAAGTAGCCTTTTTCACTTCTTCACTCAACCCTTCATTTTCTACGGTTTCTTTGATGTAGCACACTTTTGGCGTGTGTTTCAACTGCAAATTTCGTGAATAAGCCGTTACAGGTTCTTTGGAAACGGTGCTGTCAAATTCATCATACCCCGCAATCACTTCTAATAACAATGCCGTATCTTCTACATTGTGGGCAAAAATACCGATACAATCAAAAGACGAGGCATACGCCACCAAACCATAACGAGAAATGCGTGAATACGTAGGTTTTAAGCCTACCAAACCACAAAACGCAGCAGGCTGACGAACAGAACCACCTGTGTCTGAACCCAAAGAAGCCAAACACATTTCTGCTTGTACCGCCACTGCCGAACCACCCGAACTGCCACCCGGTACTCTGTTCGTATCCGCAGCGTTGCGAGTTACGCCAAACGCAGAGTTTTCGGTAGTAGAACCCATAGCAAATTCATCACAGTTTTGGCGACCAATGATGATAGCATCTGCATCTAATAGGCGTTGTACGGCTGTTCCGTTGAATTGCGACTTGAAATTGTCCAAAATCTTAGAGGCACACTGCAAACTGTGGTCTTGGTAACAAAGTACGTCTTTGATACCCACTACCAAACCCGCCAATTTGCCTGCTGTTCCCGCAGCTATTTTTTGGTCTATTGCTTCGGCTCTTTGCAGGGCTTCTTGGTCATACACTTCCAAAAAAGCATTGAGTTCGCCGTTGCGGTCATTTATATTTTTGAGATAATATTTTACTAAGTCTTTACAGCTAACTTGCTTGCTATCAAGTGCTTGACGAGTTGCTTTATAAGTTTTAAACATACGTTGTAAGCCGAATTGATTTGAAGAAACAAAAATAGAAAATTATTCCATAAAAACCATTTTCAATACGGGCTAAGTCATCTAAACCTATGCTTTTTATACGATTGTCAAGGGCTGGACGGGGCTGTCTAAGCCATTGACAATGTAGCTCAACAATTAAAAATAATGTATTCACACTTCCCACTCCTTCATCAACTATCTTTGTGTAAAACAAAACTACTCGAAGATGAAACACAGCAATAGACTGATTCACGAAACAAGCCCGTATTTGCTCCAACACGCCCACAACCCCGTAGATTGGTACGCATGGGGCAAAGAAGCCCTGCAAAAAGCCGAAACCGAAGACAAACCTATTTTGGTGAGTATCGGCTATGCTACTTGTCATTGGTGTCATGTGATGGAAAGAGAAAGTTTTGAAAACGAAACCGTTGCGGCGTACATGAACAAGCATTTTGTTTGTATCAAAATAGACAGAGAAGAACGGCAAGACCTCGACCAAATTTACATGGACGCAATCCAAGCTATGGGCATACATGGGGGCTGGCCTCTCAATGTCTTTTTGCTGCCCGACACCAAGCCGTTTTATGGGGGTACGTATTTTCCGCCTGACCATTGGCTACATATTTTGCAGCAAATTGTGAAGGTATATGCCGAAAAACCACAAGATTTACGCAATTCTGCCGAAAAATTGGCGGGTTTTGTTCGCCAAAGTGAAGTAAAAAAATACGGTTTGACAAATGAAAAAGCCCAATTTAACGAGGCTTTGTTGGCTACTTTTGGCGATAATTTAGCCAAACATTTTGATACAGAAAAAGGCGGTTTCGGGGCAGCTCCAAAGTTTCCGATGCCAAGTTTGTACGCCTTTTTGTTGCGGTATTACCATTTGACAGAAGATGAAGAAGCTCTACAACACACCTTACGAAGCCTAATAGCTATGGCGTGGGGCGGAATTTATGACCAAATTGGCGGTGGTTTTGCCCGTTATTCCACAGATGACGAGTGGTTAGTGCCTCATTTCGAGAAAATGTTGTATGACAATGCCCAACTATTGAGTGTGTATAGCGAAGCCTACAGTTTGTTGCAAGGTAGGGAAAATGCTGCGAATGGCGAAGTAGCTGCTTTGTTCCAACAAATTGTAGAGGAAACTGTTGCGTTTGTGCAAAGAGAATTGACAGGTACAGAGGGCAATTTTTACAGTGCCTTAGACGCAGACAGCGAAGGTATAGAGGGCAAATTTTATATTTGGACAAAAGAAGAATTAGAAGATTTGGGTTTGACAGACTTAGATTTGTTCAAAAAATATTACCAAATTACAGACGAAGGAAATTGGGAGCATGGCTATAACATTTTGCACCTACAAGAGTATGACAGCCAATTTGCTATACAAAATCACTTGTCTTTGTCTGCCGTCAAACAAAAAGTGGCGAATTGGAAACGTACTTTGTTAGAAAAAAGAACCACCAGAATACGCCCTACTTTAGACGATAAAAGTATCACAAGTTGGAATGCCCTACTACTCAAAGGTTTGTGTGATGCGTACCAAAGTTTTGGCAAAGACGAATTTTTGCCTCTTATTCATCAAAATTTGGCGTTTATTGAGCAAAAACTCCTTCGCCCTGCCGAAAATCCGCAGCAAAAAGCCTTGTTTCATACCTACAAAAACGGAAAAGCTACTTTGTTGGGCTTTTTAGACGACTACGCCACCGTCATACAGGCTTTGTTGGCTGCTTACCAAGTTACTTTTGAGGAAAAACATTTGACATTGGCTCGACAACTCACAGATTACACCCTCGAAAACTTCTACGACACTGCCGAAGGAATGTTTTTTTACACAGACCAGCACGCCGAAGCATTGATAGCTCGCAAGAAAGAAATTTTTGATAACGTAATTCCTGCCTCCAACTCTATCATGGCTACGAATTTGTATTGGTTGGGCATTGCTCTTGACCGCCAAGATTACCGCCAATTAGCTGATAAAATGATGAATGCCGTAGTGCCTTTACTATCCAAAGAAGTACGTTATTTGTCAAATTGGGCGTGTTTATATACCTATTACTTGCAACCTTCTGCCGAAGTCGTGATTGTGGGCAAGGACTACCGCCAAACAGCCCAAAGTTTACAAAAAGTCTATTATCCGAACAAAATTGTGTTAGCTGCCGAACAGTCCAGCAATTTGCCTTTGTTACAAAGCCGAACAGCCAAAGATGACAGCACGACCATTTACGTTTGCCGTAACCATACTTGCCAACTGCCCACGAAAGACGTGGAGAAGGCATTGGAATTATTGCATAATGTTTAGGTAAGTAGATTAAGTTACAGTGCTACTGTAGAATGGACTTTAGTCCGTTTTTAGGTTTTCTATAAAAAAATCATTTTTAGAAAGTAAGTTACGTAGTATAAATGTACCGTACCCTTTAGAATGTAAAGTTAATTTTAATTATTTTTAAGTGTATTTTTTATATAATTAAAATAATTATTATATTTTAAAATTTAAAAAATTATATTATTGACCTTGCACCCTAAAGGGTACGGTACATTACGCAACTTACGTTACTTACAAGCAAAGAGAAAGCACACAATTTGCGTAGGTCTTACACAATTATTACGTAGTTTTGGGGCAAAATAAGGACTTCGGTTAAATGTAGATAAAAATGAAAATTCCTTTTTACCAAGTAAATGCTTTTACCAACAAAACTTTTGGTGGAAATCCTGCTGCGGTATGTGTCTTAAACACGCCTTTTGAGCAAGAAAAATTATATACACAAATAGCCAACGAAACGGCTACCCCCGAAACTTCTTTTATCTGTCCTTTAGACCATACCAATTTGCAAGAAGCCACTGTATTTTCGCTGCGTTGGTTCATGGCAACTCACGAAGTCAAAATGTGTGGTCATGCTACGTTGGCTGCTGCTGCGGTGCTGTTTCAAGAGTGCCAACTCCCCGCCAATATGATTACCTTCAAAACACTGAGTGGAGATATTACGGCACAACGCCTTCCAAATACGACTTGGTTACAACTCAATTTCCCTTCGGATACTATCATAGAGGCAAATCCACCTGCTACATTGTTGTCTTTGTTAGGGATTAAAGACTACAGTGGTGCGGTGTATGCTCCCAAACGCAATGCAATGGTCATAAGTGTAGCCAATGAAGACGAATTGAAAAGTTTACAACCTGATTTTGAGGCACTTAAAACAAATACAGATTGGGGAATTAATAGAGTGGCTGTAACTACGGCTGCTGAAAGTAAGCCTTATGACTTTATTTCTCGTTGTTTTTGCCCTTGGATTGGAATTAATGAAGATGCTTTGTCGGCAGCTACGCATACGGTCATTGCCAATTTTTGGGCAAGGGAGTGGCAACGCAACGAATTTTATGCTTTGCAAGCCTCACAACGAACTGGTGAACTGAAAATTATTTTGCACCCACGCACCCAACGGGCAGATTTACAAGGGCAGGCAGTAGTGTTGGTAAAAGGGGAATTAGCAGTTGCTAGTTATCAGTAAACAGTTATTCAGTTATCAGTAAACACTTGTCATTCATCAATAACTGTTCACTGATAACTGATAACTGAAATGCTATTTCATATCTTTGATAATCACGCCAGAGGCTTCAAAAGTTAGTTCTTCTTTAGGCTGTGTAATTTTCTCTATTTCGGCTTTGCTTTTGCCTGCGTCTTGTGCGTAATGTTTCAAAGTAGCCACGTCTGTAGTTTCTTTGGTAGCTATACCTTCTATAACAGCTACTTTACCATGTGCAGACTCGTCTTTTGGCACAAAAAATTCATAATCTTTGAATTTTACTCTCATTTTTTGACCATTGCCCAAGTCCATTTCCATCCAACAACCTTTTTTCTTACAAGTCTGAATGATTTTTCCTTTCAACTTTACAGTCAAAGTTTTTTTGTCTTTCATCATGCCTGTTAGCTTAGTTGCCTCTGTAGCACCTTGTTCAGTAATTTTTGCTCCATAAGTTGCATCTTTTTGAGCAAAAACATTGAAATTCAATAACATACCAAAAACAATAGCTACTAAAGCCACTGTCATATTTTTTGTAGTTTTCATATTTATTAGAGGTGTATGACCATTACAAAAGTAGATTTTTAATAGCTAATCACAAACTTTAAAGTGCTAATCTACTTTAAAATTTGTGAATGGCTTGTTAATAAAAAAGCTATAAAGTTTTAAATACTTTATAGCTTTTAAGCAATTTCAAACTGTGTGTTATCCTTACATTTGTCTTGTACCAATGTCGTCATCTGCTACGACTTGCTGGAACACAGGGTTGCCCAATAGAGTTTGGTAAGTACCTTGTTCTATCACACGCCCTTTGTTCATTAAGACAATTCTGTCGCAACCTTGCAAAATCAAAGGTTCATTAGATACACTAATCAATGTCCAAGGATTGCCTTTATCCAAAATAAATTTGATGATACGTTGCCTTTCTTCTTTGTTGAGGTCGTGCAAAAAGTCATTCAGAATCAAAATCTGTGGTCTTTCTGCAATACATCTCGCCAAAATCAATTTAATATTTGTACTACTCGACAAATTTAAACCACCTGAAGCAATGTGCGTACCTAAACCGTCTGGCATACTGTTAATAGCCTCCGACAAACCTAAGTTTTCTATAGCCCATAAAACATCTTCATACGAAATAGACGGTCTGCCCATTGTAATATTTTCTAAGATAGTCCCATCAAACAATTCTTCCATAGATACGTTTTTGGCAATGGCATTGTGCAAAGAAACTAAGTTTATATCTCGCAAAGGCAAACCGTTAATAGCAATACTGCCTTGATAACCATGCAAAATACCTGAAAGAATTTTTACCAATGTATTTTTACCCGAACCACTATAACCCGCCAAACAAATTCTTTCACTTGCTTGTATCTGTAAATTAACGTCTTGTAAAACATAAATGTTAGAGTCGGGATATTGGTAAGAAAGCCCTTTCATCGTGATTTGCATACCTTTGTTGGTTTCGTGAGGCAAATACACGCCACCACGTCTTTCCAAAGGCATATCTGTAATATGTCCTAATTTATCTACTGCCACCAACATATCGTAAATGGTACTCATACTTAATACTATTTTTTCTACAGCCCCCAAAATCAAGATAATTACGATTTCCGCAGCTACGAATTGCCCCAACGTAATTTGGCGATCAATGACCAAATTGCTACCAATAATCAATAAACCACCTGTAATAAGGGTTTTGAAAGCCACAATATTTAAAAATTGTGTCATCAATACGCTAAAATGTTTTTTGCGGTAGTACAAATAACTACTTACTAAAGTTTCGGTTTTACTGGTAGGCAGTTCCGTATAACCTGCCAATTTGAAAGAAGTGATTGTACGAGCTAACTCTTGCAACCAAAACGCCACTTTGAACTTGTATTTAGAAACAACTTGTTGAGAACGAAGGGCAGACGAACCTGTAAAATAGAAAATAGTGATAAGAATAGCTATAACTGTAATCCCAAAAAAGACGAAAAATGGGTGGTAGAAAGACAACAAAACCATACCAAATAAAATTTGGAGAATAGCACCAGCCAAATCTATCAACAATTTAGGAAGTCCTTTTTGTAGGGTAACGACTTCAAAAAAACGGTTCATTAATTCGGGTGCGTAGTGGTGCAACAAAGCCTCTTTGCGAATACGTGGCAAACGGTAGCTAAACTCAAAGGCTGCTTTGGTGAATAAACGCCGTTGTAACACTTCTACTATAGACAACTGCATTACTTGTAAAGCCCCACCCACTAATACGCCCAAAATCACAAAGCTAATCAGAATGACAATGGAGTTGAAAATTACGCCCCCCGAAACCAACTGCAAAATGGACTGAATACCCAACGGCAAAGACAAATTGACTATAGCAATAATGAAGGCATAAAAATAAATGTAGAAAATATCTTTCTTTTCATTAGAGAATAACTTGAAAAGACGAGCCACAGGAGAAATATCTTTTTCCTCATCATCGGAAACTAATGATGTTAGTGGAAATGGCAGTACATAGGTAATTTTCTCGTTTTCTGCATATACCTGCTCCAACCACCTTTGGTATTCATAGCCTTCGTCTATTTCATCTACGTAGCCGTGTTCGTTGAATACATATACTTGAGTTTCTCCGCCCTCTTTGAAAAAGATAATCGGCAGCAAATTGCCCTGTAGATTCACAAAAGTCAGGAATGGAGCTTCTAAGGCATCTAAAAGGTCTTCAAACTTTTCCTTCGCAACAGCATGACGCATCAGAGCTAATTGTATCTTTTCGCACTTGGCGTTGAGTGCCTCAATAAAGCCCTGATAATTATTCCCAAACTCTAATTTATTATGATACTCGTCATTTAATGCAAAATTTTTGTACTTGAAGTTTGATAGGTCAGCTAATTTTTTAGCTATAGGTATAAACTGCTTTGTATTCATTGTTGAGTGTGTATTAAAGTACCTGCCAAAGTGTATCGTAAATATGTTAGCTTTTTGGTAAATAGTAAGAACAAAACGTAAAAAATGCAGCTTTGTTTAATATTATTTTCAAGCCAAACTATAAGGTTTTAGCCTTTATACAAAAAAAGACACCTCATTAAAATAAAAAGGTGTCTTTGAAAATAAAAAATAGTTTTTATGTTAAATTATACGCCACTTGCCAAAGCCTCTGCACCACCAACAATCTCTAAGATTTCTTTTGTGATGAATGCCTGACGAGTACGGTTGTAAGTCAATTTCAATTCTTTCAATAATTCGCCTGCGTTTTCTGTTGCTTTGTCCATAGCACTCATTCTGGCACCATGTTCAGACGCATTAGATTCTAACAAGGCTTTGTAGAACTGAACTTTCAAGGTTTTAGGCAAAAGACTTGCTACAATTTCTTCTTGGTTAGGCTCAAAAGTATAATCTACTGCCTCTGTTTTTTTGGCAATATTGATTTTACTTTCTGTATTTTCTGTATTTAAAACAATCGGTAAAAACTGTTCTGTTCTTACGATTTGCGTAGCTACGTTTTTAAATTCGTTGTAGATAACTTCCACTACATCATATTCTTTGGCTTTGAAGGCTGCCATCACTTTCTCTGCTGCCAACTTCACATTGTCAAAGTTCAATTTAGAGAAGATTTCTGCATATTCGCCATCTACTTTATAGCCACGTTTTTCGAAGAAATCACGTCCTTTTTTACCAATACACATAAAAGTTACTTGCTTAGCATCTAATTGCTTGCTATATTTTTCTTTGGCAAGGTTCATAGCTGCCTTAATGATATTGGCATTGAAACTACCACACAAGCCTCTGTCTGAAGTAACCAATACGATAAGCACTTTTTCGGGGCTACGTTCTGCCAAATATTCGCTGGTTGCAGCTTCTGGGTTATTCGACAATATATTTTTTAGAATTTCACTTAATTTTTGAGAATAAGGACGCATTTGAACACTGCGTTCTTGGGCTCTACGCAACTTGGCTGCTGCCACCATCTTCATAGCTTTGGTGATTTGTTGTGTAGAACTCACCGATACAATTCTATTGCGGACTTCTTTTAAACTTGGCATATTCGTATGTGCAGTTATCTCGTAAACTCAAAATGATAGGGTTATTCAGTTGTAAGTACAAAGGGTACTTGAATTTTGGGCTGCAAGATAAGAATTTTTTTGATTACTATTACTTTCCAATATGTTTTTGTAGGTTTTGCCTCTAAATTTTTACTTTGTGTTTATACGATTGAAGTGATTAGTGTTGAAATTATTGAAAACAAAAAAGGAATAGCCCAACAGACCATTCCTTTCCTAAAACCTTATTTAACATTTAATCATTATTCTATGAAAAAACTTAGTTTGTTAATTCATACAACCTTACAATTTCTTGTAAGGTTGTATGTGAACTATTATTGTTTGATGAACTTCTGTGTAGAAGTACGAGTCTTATCTGTTACAGTAATGATATACATACCTTGTGTAAATTGAGATACATCAACTTTGAAAAGTCTATCTGTACTTGTTACATTGCGGTTATATACTTCAATACCTGCTAAATTTACAATTCTTACATTAGCATTTTCAGCTACATCTTCAAAACTTACATTCAATACATCATTTGTTGGATTAGGATAGATGTTGTAAGTAAATGGATTGTCTGCTTTTGCTGTTTCTGCTACTGTATTTTCTTCTGCTCTTGCTGCTGCACCACCAAGATTCAATGTGTAATCTTCCACTTCACCATAAGAGAATGTTTCACAAGAAGTAGGTACACCATTGTATTTCATAGCTACACGCATACGAGTGTTACCAGTTGCTGCTGTAGTAGGTACTGTGAATGTGGCAGTGATTGGGTTAGTTTTAGAAGCTGTAAAAGAACCAATAGCCTCGCCTGCGTCTAAGAAGTCGCCATCTCTGTTATAGTCAATCCAAACGGCTACACCCTCATTGTACTGTGTTGCTTTCCATGCTTTTGTTACTGTCAAAGTATAAGCTGTACCTTTTGACACTGCGTAAGCCGTAGCCGTAAAGTTACCATAACCTGCATTTGCACCAGAAACATTATTGAAGATGGTTGTTGTACCTGCTGCTAATTTTACAGTTGAAATCCACTCATCTGCTACGCTGTTACCTTTAGAAGCACAATAAGATGTTGTAGGAGGAGTTGTACCACCACCACCGTAAGCTGCACCTACACCTACCGCATACCATGCGTTAGTTACTGCAATTTCTTCGGCAGAACCTGCACCATACAAATCTTTTGCAGCTTGGATAGCACCTGTACGAGCAGTAGCAAAAGTAGCACTAGAAGTTAGATAAGTAGCTTCTGTACGGAAAGCAATTTTAGCAGCTTTGTCAAGACCTACACCTGTTACAGAGAAAGCACTACCAATATCGTTTGTACCAGAACCACCTACTGTTAATAAGTAGAACCAATAGTTCAATACACCACTGTTTGTGTGTACGCCACAATAGTCATTACTTTGTGTAGGAGTACCACAGTTAGGAGTTTTCCAATAAGTACCACCGTAAGTATCAGGTTGTCCTTCTGCATTAGGGTTGCTCATAGAACGTAAAGCAGCATGACCACTACGTCTTTCTATGTCTTCACCAATCAACCAAGTAGCTGCATTAGCTACATTGCCGTTCTTAGCATACGCCTCGATACAAGCACCCCAAATATCAGAGAAACCTTCATTCAAGGCACCAGATTCTCTTTGGTAAGCCAAATTAGAAGTTTTTTCGCAAACTGCATGACCAATTTCGTGAGCACAAACGTCTAATGAAGTCAAAGCATCAAAGTAAGTACCACTACCATCTCCGTAAGTCATTCTCAAACCGTCCCAATACGCATTATCGTAAGCAGAACTGTAGTGAACATAACTTTTGATAGCTGCACCTGCATTGTCATAACTATTACGGTTATGTACGTTTTTCCAGTATGCGTGTACTTGGTGAGCCCCCCAGTGTGCGTCTAAGGCAGCATTATCTTTGTTGGTATTGTTAAATTCTGCACTTGTCCAGTTGTTGTCCACGTCTGTAAAATCAACGGCTGCACTGTAATTCGTGCCTTTTTTCATGTTATAAGTTTCAATAGAAGAACCTGTAACCGTTGTGCCTCTCAAACGGTAAGAACCATTGAAAGAATCTGTAGTAGCAGTTCTTGAACCACTGTAACGAGTAGCAAAAGTACCTGTTGAATTGGCGTGTTTGATAATGGCATTTTTATGGACAATTTCGCCTGTGTGAGCATCTACATAGATATAATCACGGCTTACAGGCTCTTGTGCATATACATCAAATTTATAGGCTAATGAATAAGAACCGTTGTTTTTAGCGTAATTTTGAATCACTACTAATTCGCCTTTAGGCTTGAAAGTAGCATTTTTGTCGCCTGTAGTTTCTTTTAACAAGGCTTCTTCGCCTGCGTCTTCCCACATAAATTTAGAAGCTCTTGTAAACTTTGTAGCAAAGTTTAAAGCTGTTTCTTCTGATAATGAAGGGACAATGTTTAAGTCCTCTATTTTATGAAATTCGCCATGAATAGTGCGAATAGAGCCATTTAAGGCGTGAGTACTGTAATTGCCGTACTCTACTTTAATTCCTTTGTAAAATTGTTCATAAGTTTCGTGGGTAAAACCTAACTCGTCTATTTCTGTTTTAGCTGATTTAAGTACGTCTTCTTGGCGAAGTTTAAGTACTGAGCGGAGAAATTCGCCAGATTGTTTTGCAGAGGCGTTGAATTTAGGGTCAATTTCACCAAACGTGATGGCATCTTTGGTAGTACCCTCTACGTGTCTGAATGGAATTTGTTGGGCGAAAACTTGGGTGCTAACAAATGTAACACCAGCCAAAGCAAAAAATCTTAGAGCTTTGTTCAACATAAAAGTAAGTGATAAATAGGTTGATAAAAAATGATAGATAGATAATGTAAGATGACAATAAAATTGATTTTTGTTGATTTTATTGCTAAAAATTACATAGAACAAAGTTAAATTTATTTATCGAATAAACAAACACTAGAAGCACTTTACAATAAAATTTAATATCTATTAGAGTTCTCTAATTAGTATTAGAGGTTTTAATCTATAAAAAAATATTTTTACTTTAAAAACACGTTTATTTAATAATTAAAATCAATTTTACGAATTAACTGCAACAAAATTGCAGCTATTTTAACTAAAAATCTTACTTTTGCTTAAAATATATTCAACAAAAAACAATGTGCAGCAGTGTAAACCACATTAGAAATACTACGTTTGTGAGTTAAATAGTTAAAATCAAAAATCTTATCTTGCAACTATATTGCATTTAGAAAACTCCTAACGAACTTTCTTGGTGTGAACTTGTTTTTATAGTGCATTGCTTATTACAACAAGGGAATTTTGTTCCTTATCATTTATATTTAAAACATAACTCTTTTATATTATGACAAACCGTATTCCCGTAACTGTTCTTACTGGTTTTTTGGGAGCAGGAAAAACCACACTACTCAACCGTATTTTGACAGAACAACATGGCTTAAAAATAGCTGTTATCGAAAATGAATTTGGTGAAATTGGGGTGGACAATGAATTGGTGATTGGGGCAGACGAGGAGATTTTTGAGATGAACAACGGCTGTATTTGTTGTACGGTGCGTGGCGACCTTATTCGTATTCTTAGTAATTTGACCAAAAGAAAAGACAAATTGGACTACATACTCATAGAAACTACGGGCATGGCAAATCCTGCACCCGTAGCCCAAACCTTCTTTGTAGATGACGACCTCCGAGATTTGTATAACATAGACGGCATTATTACGGTGGTAGATGCCAAACACATTTTGCTACATATAGATAGTAGTGATGAATGTAAAAAACAAGTGGCTTTTGCAGATGTGATTTTGCTGAATAAAACGGACTTGGTAAGCCCAAAAGAATTAGAGAGTTTAGAGCAACGTATCAAAGGGATTAACCGCATAGCTAAAGTTATTCGCACACAAAGCTGTGATGTGGACATTAAAGAATTGATGAATATTCATGCCTTTGATTTGGAGAAAAAGGCGGAAATTAACCCTGAATTTTTGGCGGAAGAATTGCCTTTTGAGGCTGCTGCGGTGTACGAACTGAATGAACAAGAATACCAACTTAGTGTGCATGAACACCATCATCATGGACATGAACATCATCACGACCATGACCACAAGCACACACACGAGCATCACAACCACGACCATAAAGGCGGACATACGCACCACCATCACCACGAAAAAATCCTTTCTATGGATATTTTGGTGCAAAAGATTGATGATATAGCCGAAAGTACGATTGCCAAAGCTAAAAATACAGCAATTATCCGTTTTGCTGATGATGCTGATAATCAAAAACCCAATGCCTTTTTGCATACCAACGGCACATTAGACAAATTATTGCTCAAAGATTTTGATGTAACTTTCCGTTTGCGTACCAACAAGGCAGGCAAGTACATTTTCTTTACGCAATATGGCGAAGAAGTGCATTTGCATTTGAAACAAAATGGCGAACATATCAAACCTATTTGGAAACAAACTTTTGAGCATAGCCACACACACGAAGAAGACGTTACGTCTGTAGGTATAGAACTCTTAGGTGACTTAGACGAGTACAAGTTTCAAACATGGTTGAACAGGCTGTTGCAGTTTAAGGGGCAGGATATTTTTCGTATGAAGGGCATTGTGAGCATTAAAGGAGAAGCCAACCGTTTTGTGTTTCAAGGAGTTCACATGATTTTTGACGGAAAACCAGACCGTGAATGGTTGCCTACGGAAACTCGCAAAAACCAAATTGTTTTTATAGGCAAGAATTTGGAAAGAGAAACTTTACAAGCTGGGGTGATTGGCTGTTTGGCAAAATAACCAACGTAAGTAGCATAGTGTTTACTGGAGTGTGGGCTTCAGCCCACATATATACTCAAAAAACGTATATTTTGAAACTCTTGTAGTTATGTGTGGGCTAAAGCCCACACTCCAGACATTATGCAACTCATATTAGTTACATAATTATTTTTAGGTACGATTATCAAGGCGTAGGCAACCTCGTCTTGGCAATCGTACCTAAAAAATTAATAAACTTCACTATTTCTGTGCTTTTTCCCCTATAAAATCTATGTTAAAGAAACAAAAAAGACAATATTTTGTTACTTTTGTAGAATCAATCTAAATAAAAATAAGGACGTGTTGTTATGGAAATTTTAGAAGAAATCACCTCTGCCGAATATAAATACGGATTTACCACAGACTTAGATAATGACCAAGCCCCAAAAGGCTTGAATGAAGATATTATTCGGTTCATTTCACACAAAAAAAATGAACCTGAATGGCTGCTCGAATGGCGATTAAAAGCCTTTCAACAATGGCAAAAAATGACTGAACCATTGTGGGCAAATGTAAACTACAAGCCTGTTGATTATCAGGACGTTATTTATTACTCTGCCCCAAAACCCAAGAAACAACTCAATAGTTTGGACGAAGTCGACCCTGAACTCTTAGCTACTTTTGAGAAGTTGGGTATTTCTTTGGACGAACAAAAAAGATTGACAGGCGTAAATAGCAACATTGCGATTGATGCCGTTATAGACAGTGTGTCTGTAAAAACGACTTTCAAAGAAACTTTGGCAGAAAAAGGCATTATTTTCTGTTCTTTGAGTGAGGCTATTTTGGAACACCCCGATTTAGTCCAAAAATATTTGGGTTCTGTTGTGCCTGTGTCTGATAACTTCTTTGCAGCCCTTAACTCTGCGGTATTTACAGACGGTTCTTTTTGCTACATTCCGAAAGGGGTGCGTTGTCCTATGGAACTTTCTACCTACTTCCGTATCAATGCAGCAGGAACAGGGCAGTTTGAACGTACTCTTATCATTGCAGACGAAGGCAGCTATGTAAGTTATTTAGAAGGTTGCACCGCCCCCATGCGTGATGAAAACCAACTACACGCAGCCGTAGTAGAGTTAGTAACCTTGAAAGACGCTGAAATTAAGTATTCTACGGTACAAAACTGGTATCCGGGGGACAAAGAAGGCAAAGGCGGTATTTACAATTTTGTTACGAAAAGAGGAATTTGTTTAGGTGACAATTCAAAAATTTCTTGGACACAAGTAGAAACAGGTTCGGCAATAACATGGAAATATCCAAGTTGTATTTTGAAAGGAGATAACTCGGTTGGCGAATTTTATTCGGTGGCAGTAACCAACAACTTGCAACAAGCCGATACAGGAACAAAAATGATACATATTGGTAAAAATACCCGTAGCCGTATCGTTTCTAAAGGAATTTCGGCAGGGAAAAGCCAAAATTCATACAGAGGACAAGTAAAAGTGATGAAACGTGCCGAAAATGCCCGCAATTTTTCGCAGTGCGACTCTTTACTGATGGGTGACCAATGTGGGGCACATACCTTTCCGTACATAGAAGTAGATAACCCAAGTGCCAAAATAGAACATGAAGCTACAACTTCTAAAATAGGCGAAGACCAAATTTTCTATTGTAACCAAAGAGGGATAGACACCGAACAGGCTATTGCCTTGATTGTCAATGGTTATTGCAAAGAAGTGTTGAACCAATTACCAATGGAATTTGCCGTAGAAGCTCAAAAGTTGCTGGCGGTGAGTTTGGAGGGTAGTGTGGGATAGTATAATAGTTCAATTTTTTGAGTAATAAAATAGCGTAGCATAAAAACAATTTTTGTGCTACGCTATTATTTTTGAGTCTGTTTACATTACAACTCTCGTATCATTTCTATTGGTAAGCCCGTAATACTTGCTATCAAGTCCAGAGCTAAACCAGCCTTTTTCATATTGAGTGCTGCATTTTTCTTTTCTTCTATTCGCCCCTTCTCAATCCCCTCCTTAATTCCTTCTTTAATCCCCTCTTTGCGTCCTTCTTCTTTTGCAGTTTCTTTGACAGCCATTTCAATACGTCTATTTTCTATGTGCCGTTGGTAAATTTGTTTCTCTATATCGGGCATTTTTTCATACCTCAATTTTTCTTTTGCCTGCGAAATTCCTTTGGCATGAAAGTCGTCTGGAATTTCACTATTTTGTAAAAAGTAAATCCATTCTTCAAAACTCCGTTCTATTTTCGGTTTTTTAAAGTTTTTGGCTTTAATGATGTAGTATTTGGGAAAAATATCTGATACTTTCTTAATACCAAACTTGCTTTGTTGGAACTTAGTTGGTTGTAATACTTCATTTTGACTTACTCCAATAAACTCACCTTTGTATTCATACAAATAGTCATCTCCTTCGCCCAAATCAAAGTAGAGTATGTTGATAGAATAAGCTCTTTTTAGTTTTCCATAAGGTTCTCCTTCTTGCAAATATTGGCTAATGAGTTTAGACACACCATAGACCATACGGTGAAAATAATCAACTTCAGAGTCATGTTGAATTTCAATTAACATGAGTTCATCTTGGTCAGATTTTACCAAAATATCTACCCGATTGTATTTATCTATTTCTGTCTGTTGATTCGCCTCACTCTCCAAAATTTCTTGAATTTTGACATCAATTTCCAAAAGTTCACTTAAAAAAACCTTCTAAAATATCAAAATTAGCCTTATCTCGTAATAGCTTTTTGATTGCCCAGTCAAAACTAACGTATGTTCTCATAAAAAAACTTTTATTATCAATAGGACTTACGCACTGAAAACTTAAGTAAGTTTTCAGTGCGTAAGTCCTATATAAATTAATAATCAACTATTTACAAAGGTTTTTAACTAAATAGTTCCATAAGATTTACAAATCCTATGGAACTATTATTTAGTATAAAAATCTAATTAATAAATTGATAATCAATTATTTACAAGATTTTTAATTAAAAAATTACCAATTAATAATTGTACTATACCCACTCCGTAGCTATCAATTCATCAACTTTGGCAGGCGTAAGGTTTTCATAATACTTGTATGCTCCGTCCATGGTTTTAAGTTTCACTTGCAAACAAGGTGCACCACCACAAGCAGCCAAACATTCTACTTCTTTAATTGTAAATCTTTTATCAGTGGTAGTTTCGCCTACATGAATACCTAATTTGTGTTCTAAATGGTGTATCAATTCTTCAGCTCCGCAAATCATACAAGGACCTGTTCTGCAAACTTCTAAGACATATTTGCCCACAGGCTCAAGGTGAAACATGGTATAAAACGTAGCCACTTCGTACACTTCTATAGGCTGTATTTGTAGAATACCTGCCACATAGTCCATAACGGCAGGGCTAATCCAGCCCCAATGTGTTTGTGCAATATGTAGAACAGGCAAAACGGCTGATTTTTGTTTGCCTTCGGGGTAGTGCGAAATAATTTCTTGAACCTTCTGCAACTCCTCCTCCGTAAATTGTGGATTAACGTGGTTGTGTTTCATCACCTCATTAATCCCCATACCTGCGTGTGCCATAACCGTATTTTATTTGATTGAGAAATTTTAACTAATCTATAACAAAATGATACTGCAAAATCTATAATTTAGCATTACTTTTGCAAACTCAAAACTAAGAAATAAGTTGTAATAATAGCAAAATTATTGGTAAAAACTCCTTAGTCTTTATAGAAGTAGCCTGTTTTGCTATACAAACACAGATGAAACAATTAATACCAAAGATACTTATGAAAAATAAATATGCTGCTTTGACCTTTGCGTTGTTGATGTTGGTGGCAGGAAAGTCGTTGGCTGCTCCATGTCCCAAGCTAATTCCTCCAACAATAGCTATCAGCCAAGATGATGATGTAGTGTCTAATTTGCTACAATCTATTCCTTCTCCTTTGGAGTTATCGCAACTGATTAAAGACGTGGGAACAGATTACAATTCGGGTTTCTTAAATGCAACTACGAATGTGAATAACTATAATACAAGCTACCGCCAAGCTCTTAACTTAGGAGTGTATAGTACAGATTTAGGTTATTGCAACCTTTATAGCAAGAACCAAGATATTTTGAACTATTTGAGTTCTGTCAAAGATTTAGCAAATGATTTAGGCATTGGGGCGTATTTTGACGCAGAAACTATCAAAAAATTGGCAAATGACCGTAATAATTTAGAGGCATTGTTGAATACAACTCAACAAAATCTTGAAAAAATAAACACACACTTAAGAGAGGAAAAAAGAGAATACCAAAGTATCTTGTTATTGACGGGTGGTTGGGTAGAAGCTGTTTATTTGGCTACACAAGTTCACAAACAAACCGTAGCAAAAGGTAACGCCAAAGACAAAGCTGACAGACTAAAAGAGAAAATTGGTGAGCAGAAGTTAGCTTTAGACCAAATCATTTTGATTTTAGAGATTTACAAATCAAAACCAAATTTTGAAGGCTTATACAACCAACTTAAAGAGTTACAAAAAGTATATAACAAAGTACAAATTGTAACGAAAAAAGGTGGTACAAAGACAGTAGTAGTAAACGGCGAGGTACAAGTACAAAGTTTAGACACAAGTACAGTTACAGTGGCAGAAGCCGATTTTCAGGAAATAGTGAAACAAGTACAAAATATTAGAAGTCAAATTGTTAAGTAATGCTGTACCTAACAATACCCCTTTTTATGCCAAATAAAAAGGGGTTATTTTTTATCTCTAAATCATGCTATTTATGCTAATACTTTCTATTTTTGTGTAGATTGTTTATTCAACTTTTCAATTCATTAATACCTGATAGATAAAATATTTTTTGAGAAAAAGTAAACTAATCTACTGTTAATTAAGATTTTACAAGTATTGCTAATTGAAAATAGACTAATTATACTTGTACATAGGCATTTATACTTCTCTTTATTATGAATATATCCTATTCTTTTTCTTCGTTATGTTCTATTTTACTTTGCTTGTGTATGGGGGTAGCCACTGCCCAAACTACAAAAAAAGTAAAGATGCAAGGCACACCCCACAAATTAGAAAAAAGACAGGGCAATGGTTTGTCGGCTGAATATGAATCCAAAGGAGAAAATACGGTAAAATCCTACACCGCTATAGATGGTCAAATCAACTTTTCGTGGGATACATTGGTGTCGCATTATGCCGTACCCAATATAGATGTGGCAGATTTTACAGTAAAATGGATAGGCGGTGTTTTTGCTCCCAAAACAGGCAAATACACACTTATTTTAGAGGCAGATGACGGCGTAAGGTTATCTTTGAATAACTACAGGCTGATAGATGAGTGGCGTGAGCAGGCTTTAGGCAAGTTTTCGGCAGAGGTGCATCTCAAAGGTGAGCAAATTTATGATTTGCAGTTAGATTATATGCAAGTAAGTGGTGCAAAAGCTACTGTTCACCTCAAATGGAAATATGAAAATGAGGCAGAAGAATTGATACCTCAGAAATATTTGTTTGCAGACTACTACCGCAAACCTATCAAACCCGAAGTAACTGTAGAAAGTAACGACAAAGTAGAGCCTGATAAACCTTTAACAGCCAACAAAAGTGATGATGCAAGTGAGTTATTGAAAAAGAAAAAAGTAACATTGAACCATATTTCTTTTGAAAAAGGCAGTGCCGTTTTAAACAAAGAGTCGTTTACAGAGTTAGACCAATTTGCCAAGCTATTAAAAGAAAATCCTAATTTGCGTATAGAGGTGGCTGGGCATACAGATGACGTGGGAGAGGCAGGTGCAAATTTACGACTGTCTAAAAATAGAGCCACTGCCGTAGCTAATTACTTGATAAGCAAAGGGATAGATGAAAAAAGGATTATTGCTAATGGTTATGGTAGCAAAGAACCTTTGATAGAAAATTTTACAGAAGAAGACCGAATGAAAAACAGACGAGTTGAAATTCGGGTAATAGATTAATAAAAAATCCCCTCTCTATTGGTAGAGAGGGGATTTTTTTAGTTCAATTCGTCTGTTAGTTCTTCTTTCTCTGTAATTCCGCCCAAAATCTGCACATATTGTAAATCTTCTATACCCTTCTGAATTTTAATTCGTTGTTTGTCGCTGCTTCTTTTTACATATTCATTGTCAAATACATAATTTTTAGGCACAACCAACGCATCTTTTTGTTGGGCTATCACAATATTTGCCTCTACAGACATACCTGAAAAGAAATTGATTGCACCATCATAACTCAAAGAAGCCACCACTTTTGCCGTTTTATTCATAGGGTTTACCGTTGGATAAACTTGTAAAATATTGCCTTTCAAGAATTTACCTTTCACAGCTCCCAATTCATAAATAACTTCTTGTCCTGTTTTAATCAGTCCAATGTCTGTTTCATCAACTGCCAATTCTACCTCAAAAAGTTGTGTAGCTCCAACTTCCAACAAAGGCAGTTGTGGTGCTACCAATTCGCCTTTTTTGGGTTTAATGTCATAAATACGCAAATTATTATCTGCATACAACACAAAATCCCCCTTCACTATTTTTTGGCTTTCATAGTTACTTTGGGCATTGGTTAATTCGATATTGAATTTATTTTGTAAGTTACTAAAATTTAACCATGCTTTTTCTAAATTTTGTTTAGAAATATCGGCTAAGGTTTTACTTTGTTCTACGTTCAGGCGTGCAGTGGCGTTTTGTTCATACAGATTTTTAAACCGCAAATAGTTAGTAGAATCTAAGGCATATTTGCTTTGTGCAGCCTTTACTTCTTCTTGTGCCAAACGCAAAGCAGCAGAATTTGCAGAGGCATTGCTGTTAGCAGCTTGTAAATTATTAGCAGCCGTTTTGAGTTGCACATCTACCAAATCATTCCGAATAGCTAATAGGGGAGTACCCGCAGCTACCGAGTCGCCAGCTTTTACATAAATTTCGGCTACATAACCCGCCACTTTGCTTGCCAAAAAACGCCGTTGTAAAGGATATACTTTTCCAGACGCATAAACGGCTTGTGTAATGTCTTTTTTGAGGGGAAATATTGTATTTTTTTTTGGTTTACAACCTGTAATAATTAAAAGTGCAATGACACAGTAATATAATTTTTTCATGTTTTTGAGTAAACGTCTAAATATAAAGTTTTTGGAAAAGTCAAGGTAAATTCAGCTCCATTACCTTCTTCACTAGTCATATTTATTTTACCTTGTAGTTTATCGACCAAAGATTTGACAATAGCCAAGCCTAAACCCGTTGATTCTTCACCACCTGTAGGTTTGGCTGTAAGTTTTTGAAATTTCATGAACAATTTTTCTTGGTCATCTTTACTAAAACCTTGCCCTTCATCTTTAATAGTAATTTGGACAGTATGTCCTAAGTCTTTATGAGAGATATAAATATTTTTATCAGGATAAGTAAATTTAATAGCATTAGACAATAAATTATCTAATATTCTACTTAAAAAACTCTCGTCTGTTTCTAAAAAACTATTGGGTTCATTAGGTGATATATAGTTTAAATGAATATTTTTAGCTTGGGCTTGGGTATAATAATTCTCTAAGAAAGATTGGAAAAAACTCACTAACTCTATTTTTACAACAACTATTTTGGGTTGCTGAAATTCTATATTACTAATTGTCAAGAGGTCTTTTATCAGTGAAATACCTCCCTCACAAGTCTTTTCTATGCGTTTCAACAACATTCTTTGTTCTTCATCAAAACTTTCTTCATAACCCAAAATTTGAGCAAATCCTTTTATACGATTAAGGGGAGCCCTTAAGTCATGTGCCACAATACTAATCAAACCATCTTTTTCGGCATTGGTTTCGCTAAGTTGTTGATTAGTAACACTTAGTTGTTCATTTTGCTCTAAAATTTGCTGTTGTTGTTGAGCCAATTCTTTATTTTTTTGCTCAATTTCTTTCGTTTTTTTCAACAACTCTTCATTCAATAGCTTCTTTTCTCTATTTCTAAAATACAATACATATAACAATGCACAAACTAAGGTAAATAGCACCGCCAAAGTATATAAGGCTATACGGTTGCGTTGTGCGTCTTCTTCTTGCACTTGTTTGGCTATTAAAGATAATTTATGTTGAGAAGCTAATAAATCTAATTCTCTTTGTTTCTTTTCTAATTCATAAGCCGTTTGCAAATGAATGATATTCTTATGATTGTTTTCATTATCTATCGAATCCTTGTAATCTACATACAGTTCAAAATATTCTAAGGCACGTTGTAGATTATGCAATTTTTTATAGTCTGCATATAAAATATTGCTTGCGTCTTTAAGGTATTCTTTAGCTCCTATTCTCTTGGCTAAGTCAAAACCTTTTTGTGCATATTCTAAAGATTGCTGTATTTTCCCTTCTTTTTGGTACACACTCGCAATGACTACATAAGTATTGGCTACAAAATCATTAGCTTCTAAAGCCTTACCTATTTCCAAAGATTTTAGTAAGTATTCCAAACCTCTTTGGCTGTCGCCCATACTTCCATAAACTTCTCCTATGTTATGATATGCCGAAGCTATGGCTCTTTGGTCTTGTAGTTTCTCTGCTATGGGCAGTGATTTCTTATGAAATTCCAGAGCTTTGATATAGTCTTTTTTGTCGTGGTAAAGTACGCCAATATTATTTAATGTACGAGCTATACGTCGTTGGTCTTTTTGTCTTTCGGCTATTGCCAATGATTTGAGGTCGTATGCAAGTGCTTTTTCGTAATTCTTTTCAAACCAATACACCGTAGCAATGTCTGTATAACAACGGTCTATGCCTGCACTATCATTAATTTTTTCAAATACTTCTAAGGACTTTAAATAGTTGGCTAAGGCGGTAGGGTAGTTGGCAAAAATTCTGTAACCCAAACCCATATTGAAATATGCAGTAGCCCTGCCTTTTTCCCAATGTATTTTTTCTGCCAAAGCCAAAGACATATTGGAAAAATAGATAGTGGAGTCAGGTCGTTTACTTGCCATGCGTAAGGCTAAATCATTCCATTTGGCAATAAAAACGGTATCTTTTTCAAATGTTCCTTTGAGTTTATTGCTATTCATAGCACTATCATACTGCGTTTGAGCTACAGACGCAAAGCCAAAACATAAGCTAAACAATATGAGAATACTATTTTTGACCATGAATGAGAGATTGAATACAACCTAACTGTTACCTTGCAAGCAACTATTGGCAAAACTACATAATTTTACTTGTAAATCTGTAAAGTTCTATCATAATTAACGTATCTAAATGGAAAAAAGCAAGTTTTTTGGCATATTCCTTCTTTGCTGTTTACTAGTCATTGGTAATATTTTTTTGGGTAGCGTAAAAATTCCAAGCCTTGCAATTCTTGAAATTTTATTCACAGACACCGCCCACTTATCAAGTTGGGAAACTATTATTTGGGAGTTTCGCCTACCAAAATTATTTACAGCTATCTTAGTAGGGGGGAGTTTGGCGGTGAGTGGTTTACAGATGCAAACCCTTTTTCGCAACCCATTGGCTTCACCAGATTTATTGGGTATTAGTTCGGGGGCTGCTTTGGGGGTGGCAGTAGTAATTTTGGCACAAAAATATTTAATAGGCATTTTACCCTTGCAAGCTGTAATGGTAGCTGCGAGTATAGGAGCAGTAAGCACTTTGCTGTTAATGCTTTTTGTAGCTCATTGGACACAAAGTTCGCATCAATTACTCATCATAGGTTTTATGCTTACAACATTGATTGGAGCTTGTATCAATTTGTTACAATATTTTAGCCAAGCACAAGAACTCCAACAATATATGTTATGGACTTATGGTAGTTTGAGTAATGTTACTTGGGAAAAATTACCTCTTTTGGTTTTAAGTAGTATCATAGGCATAAGCATAGCCATTTGGCAAGCCAAAGCCCTGAATGCACTTTTATTAGGGCAAGATTATGCTCAAACAATGGGGATAGACGTTAAAAAAGTCCGTTGGGCAGTTTTATCATCTGTTGGGCTAATGGTTGGTACTGTTACGGCTTTGTGTGGCTTCATTGGTTTTGTGGCGGTGGCTGTTCCGCAGTTAGCTGCTTTGTGGTTGCGTAGCCCAAATCATCATGTACTTTTGCCTATGACTGCATTAATGGGGGCTTCTTTTTTGCTATTTTGTGATATACTTTGTTACTTGCCAACAACTGCGTATAGTCTGCCTATAAATGTGGTTACATCTATTTTTGGCTCACCTTTTATCGTTTGGTTACTCTTACGTAAGAAATATTGACCAAATAAGCAAAAAAATTGGCAATCTATTTGGTAAACCGATACCAAACCTTTATTTTTGCAGTCCTAATTTTAGCGGTGTTACATACAAGTCATAAACATTTTTAGATAAATGCCTACTATACAACAGTTAGTAAGAAAAGGTAGAGAGAAAGTATTGTATAAATCAAAATCTCCAGCCTTAGACGCATGCCCTCAACGTAGAGGTGTATGTACAAGAGTATATACTACAACGCCAAAGAAGCCAAATTCTGCGTTGCGTAAAGTAGCTCGTGTACGTTTGTCAAACGGAAAAGAAGTAAACGCCTATATACCAGGTGAAGGTCATAACTTGCAAGAACACTCTATCGTGTTGATTCGTGGTGGCAGGGTGAAAGATTTACCAGGTGTACGTTACCACATCGTAAGAGGTGCTTTGGATACGGCAGGTGTAAACGGTAGAAAACAAGCAAGGTCTAAATACGGTGCAAAAAGACCAAAACCAGGACAACCAGCTGCAGCAGCAGGAAAAGGTGCTCCTAAGAAGAAATAATTTCCCAGCAACAACTCCAAAAAGTTGTTGCTTTTTTGTGCTTGTATCTTTTGCTTTTAATTATTGCAAAGAACCTATAAAAGCCTGTAGGTACGTAGTTCTTTTACGTACCTACAGGCTTTCTTTGTTGTAACCAAATACAATAAAATGATGCAAAACCCACTCTTTCCTTTTCAGCAAGCATGGTTATCTTTTGATTTAGGCACTTATAGACCTTGTAATGGCACTTATTGTTATTATAACTATGAAGAATTACCACCTCTTGATACTAAATTATTTCAAGGAACATTTGATTGGTTGCCCAATTTGTCCCAGCATTTACGCCAAAGATTAGCCGTTTATCAGCAAATTGATGAAAATACACTGAATGAAAATCTCCAGTCTTTATTGTTAGCTTGTAGAGCCAAAAATATTCAGCTACCACCAGAGTTTATTGTGCTAATGAATGAATATGAATTGCAACAACAAATTCCTTCTTGTACGGCATGCTATTTTGATTTGTCTACAGACATTATACCAAGCCCATTGCCCAATGATGATGCGTATTTAATTCGTTTCCTCAATGACCAGCAAGACGTTTTATTATGGTATTTGTACCTAAAACCTACAGGCGAACATTGTGTTGTTGTATCACCAATTTGCTTTGATGACCAAGAATATACCCAAACATTACCCAAAGAAACTATTTTAGCCAATACGTTCTATTGTGCTGCTTCTTTTGAGGCTTTTATTTACCGTTTTTGGCTAGAAAACACCATTTGGTTTGACTTAGAAAGTAATGAATTATCAGAAGTGAGCAAGCAATATGTAACACATTATCAAAAAATAAATAATTGATTATCAATAAATTAGTTACTAAGGTTTTTTGTAAATCTTAGTAACTACGATAAAAGTTTATAGATAAAAACTCGTGAATAAGATTACATTTTCACGAAAATTACTAATTTAGCGGTATGGAAAATTTCATTGTTTCTGCTCGGAAATACCGCCCCGCCACGTTTGACACCGTAGTTGGGCAAAGCCACATCACCACTACACTCAAAAATGCCATTGTTAATAACCATTTAGCACAGGCTTTTTTGTTTTGTGGTCCCAGAGGTGTAGGCAAAACGACTTGTGCGAGGATTTTAGCAAAAACAATTAACTGTACCAACCTTACGCCAGAGGGAGAAGCCTGCGACCAATGTGAGTCTTGCGTAGCCTTCAAACGCAATGCGTCTATGAATATCAGTGAGTTAGATGCAGCTTCCAACAACTCTGTAGATGACATCAGAAATTTGATAGAACAAGTACGGATACCGCCACAAATGGGTATTCGCAAAGTCTATATCATTGACGAGGTACACATGCTTACGACCTCCGCCTTCAATGCCTTTCTGAAAACCTTAGAAGAACCACCCAGTTACGCCATTTTTATTTTGGCAACTACGGAAAAACACAAGATTTTGCCCACTATTTTATCTCGTTGTCAAATCTTTGATTTTAACCGTATTCGTATAGCAGACATTGCCAATCATTTGGACAAAATAGCTATTAACGAAAACATTAGTGCAGAGGCGGAGGCTCTTAGGTTAATAGCACAAAAGGCAGACGGCGGTTTGAGAGATGCCTTGTCTATGTTTGACCTAATGGTTACGTTTTCGGGCAAAGAATTGACCTACAAAAAAGTAGTTGAGAACCTGCACGTTTTAGATTACGAATACTATTTCAATGTTACAGATGCCTTTTTACAAGAAAATTTGTCGCAAGCCTTGTTGATTTTTGATGAAATTCTGAAAAAAGGTTTTGATGGACATAATTTCTTGATAGGCTTGTGCGAACACCTCCGCAATTTGTTGGTGTGCAAAGATGCTGTAACCATTCAGTTATTGGAAGTGTCTGAAAATGTGCAACGTAGATACCAAGAACAAGCCCAAAAAGCCTCTGCGGGTTTCATTATGTCTGCACTAAACATAGCCAATCAAGCTGAGTTGAGCTATAAAAATAGCAAGCAACAACGCCTTTTGGTAGAAATTACACTGATGAAACTGGCGAATTTGCAACGTGCTATAGACCTTCCGAATGTTTTGGAAGAGCTTAAAAAAAAAACTAATGTAACAACTACTACACCCACTCACAACACTGTAACAACTAAAACTGCCGAAAATAATGGAAATACAGTAGAAAATGGTTTGAAAACCACGCCAAAAATTAATCCGCAGGCTATTGTGCAGCAGCAAGTTGTTCAGAATACAAAAACTGTAGAAAACAAAGAAACCATTAGTCATCAAAACGGCAGCAATGTATCTAAAGAAATAGATGTGGCAGCTTTGCAGCATCATTGGACACAATTTGTAGAGGCTACTTTTAAAGACAAAAAGCCTTTGGTATATAATGCCTTATCAAATAATTCATTTAAAATTCAAGGAAATACAATAGAAGTGCCTATTACTAATTTGAGTTCTTTAGAAAATATGTTGAAAGAACCTAAAGAACAAATCATAGTTTTTTTGCGTAAAGCAATGAATAACAGTTATATACAACTACAATTTGCAAAGGCTATAAGCACAGACGAACAAGCCCCTAAACGATATTTTACCCCTACAGACAAATTCAAGAAATTGGTAGAAAAATACCCTTTGCTCAACGAGTTACGACAAAATTTAGGATTAGATTTAGATATTTAAGTAATAAAAATAATTTGTAACATGGATTTTAGTCTGTGTCTGTAATACAAATCTTAATAAGTTATAATGAAAAAATATTTTTTAATAGTTTGTCTGGCAGTTACTTGCCTTACGATTTTTACATTTTATTGTAATCAAATTATAGATAAAAACGGTGTAAAATCCTGTTATTCAAATTTTTCAGAAATCCCAAGTAACAAAGTAGCTTTGTTATTAGGAGCTAATAAGACTATTCAAGGTTACCCAAATTTGTATTTTACTTACCGCATACAAGCAGCTTTGCAGCTATACCAAGCAGGAAAAGTACAATATATTATTGTCAGTGGCGACAACCATACCCACGAATACAACGAACCCGAAGATATGAAACAAGCACTATTGGCGGGTGGCATACCTGAAAGTGCTATAGTCATGGATTTTGCAGGGTTCAGAACTTTGGACTCGGTGGTGCGGTGCAAAGAGATTTTTGGGCAAGACAAAATCACTATCATTTCGCAGCCATTCCACAACTACCGAGCTATTTACATTGCCCAACATTTTGGAATAGAAGCCATTGGCTTTAATGCCCAAGATGTACCCCAACAAATGGGTATTAGAACTAACTTTCGTGAGGTTTTTGCAAGAGCAAAAGTTTTTTTGGATTTATATATTTTGAGGACAAGCCCTAAGTTTTTGGGTGAAAAAATCATCATTCCTTAGTTAAAAACTTGCGTTAAAATAAAAAGCACCAATATTTCTTTACGAAATGTTGGTGCTTTAATTACTAGTCTAAGTACCTTATTTTACCAAATGATGGGCTTGTATAGACTGTGCGGGCATACCAAAAACAGTTTCTTCTGCCTTCACAGACTTAATCACTACCGAACCAGCTCCTACTTTACACGCCCTCGATAATGTAAGCCCAGATACTACTGTAGCTCCTACACCTATAAATACGTCATCTGCCACTGTTACAGACGGTGCTATAATACTTGCACTGCCTATCTGTACGTAGTTGCCTACCGTAGCTTCATAGTCTAATAGCACTCTTGCGTGCAAAATATTGTGATTACCCAACTTCGCATTCGTCAAAACTTTTACACCTGCCCCAATTAAATTTCCATGCCCAATCGTGGCAGAAGGTTCTATCCATGCCGTTTCGTGAATAGCATTAATTGGCATGACTTTGTATTGTTCTATCAACATCTTGATAGTAAATTCTCTTTCTTTGGAGTCATCTATAGCCACAAAAGCCTCACAGTTTTTTCCTAATAGTTTCAAAAACTGTTCGTCTTCTGTTCCTCCCAAAACAGGAATATCGTTAATGTCTTTGCCATGTAGCTGCGTATCATCATCTAAAAAGCCATAGACAACTACTCCGTTGCTTTTAAAAATATCAAGTGCTACTCTGCCTAAGCCCTTCGCACCAAAAATAATCACAGGATTTTCCATTGAGGTATATTTTAAAGGAATGCGGCATGAAAAAGTACGCATTCATGCACAAATATACTGTTTAGTCTGTAAAAAGTAAACAAGCAAAATTACCCTTCGAAATCTGCTCCTTTTGCCTCCCTGCTCAAATAACCTTCTTTATCAAACTTGTAAAGACGAGGAGCCCTATGTTGATGCCCCGTTTGGTATTCTTCTAACTCCATAACGAAACCTAACTGTAAAATCTTTTTGCGGAAATTCCGTTTATCTAATTCTTTTTGCCAAATAGTTTCGTACATGGTTTGCAACTGCGAAAATGTAAACTTTTCAGGCAGTAATTCAAATCCAATAGGTTGATAACGTAACTTATTTTTTAGTCGCTGGTGTGCCAATGCTAATATTTTTTCATGGTCAAAGGCTAAAGGCGGTAGTTCACTCACAGGAAACCATGCTGCGTCCATGGCATCAGTAGCTCCTCTTACCTTTTTATAGTCTTCAAACTTGACTAAGGCATAGTATGCCACACTCACTACACGTCCTCTGGGGTCTCTTTCTACATCTCCAAATGTATAAAGTTGCTCCATATAAATATTTTCTAAGCCAGTTTCTTCTTGCAATTCTCTTTGTGCTGCATGGTCTATAGTTTCTCGCATATCTACAAACCCTCCCGGCAACGCCCAAGAACCTTCAAACGGAGCTTTTAGACGTTGTATCAACAATACTTTTAAAACGTTATTATCCAATCCAAAAATCACGCAGTCCACCGTAAGAGCAGGGCGAGGATATTCATAAGTGTACATAAATCTTAGTGTATTTTATACAAGACAATTATACAAATTTTTTTAGATTTCTATGATTTTTTGCGAAAAATATGCAAATTATTGTCAAATAGTTATTCATATATCTTTATATTTCTACAAGTTATGCTGAAATGTCTTTTTTTGTACTTTTTTTTTGTTGCTAACTACCTTTATGGGCAGGTAGGCGAGAAGTTACCTTTGTTGTATGATACAATGAGTTTAGTAAAAATACTCAAACCTCCTTTACAAGAAGATTCTTTGCCAGAATCTGCATATTACTCTGCGGTAGCTATACAATACTACAACCATCAGAATTATAGATTGGTAGAGGTTGTATGGACACCTAATTTTTGTTCTAATTTTTTTACAGATTGTTTATTATTGCAGCAAACAACGACACATTGGGAAGTTATTTATGCAGAAAGAGTAGCAGGTTACGGTTTGGCGGGAGAAGTAAAATTATTGTTGCAGTGGCAGCCCCAACATTTATTATTAGACCAAGTTCTTACTAATGGTACGGTACGAGTTACAATTCCTCTAACTAATCCAATTACACAAGATATGATACAACATACATCTACGATTAAGTGGGTAGTTGTATTAAGTACAGATAAAAAATTGAAGGGTGCTATACATGAACAAGAAAAAGCTAAAAAAATTAATACAGAATGGTGGGTTTGGATATTAGAAAAACCAAAAAAATATCATACAGTAATAGAATTCGACACCAAAGAGTTAGCTGAAAAACAGTTGGGTTTCATCAAAAAGTATTTCCCCACTGCCTACATTACAGATGCTAATCAACTTTGCAAGCAAATAGATTACTCATACAGCTATAAAGCAGGAGAAGTTTCTGTACTTTGTAATGAATAAAAACAAAAGTACAATAGATAAATCATCTATTGTACTTTGTTTTATATTACAAACAGTTATTGTTGTAACTTAAATTTAATTGGTAAGTTAAAACGAACAGGTACAGCTCTACCACCTTGTTTACCTGGTGTCCATGATGGCATGGCTTGTACAACACGAATAGCCTCTTCATCACAACCATAACCAATACCTTTCAATACTTTAACTTCTGAAATTTTACCTTGAGAGTCCACCACAAATTGTAAATAGACAGTTCCTTCTATATTACTTGTTGAGGCTTGTCTTGGGTAACGCAAGTTACGAGATAAGAATTTGCCTAATTCAGCATTACCACCAGGGAAAGTAGGCATTTGCTCTACCACCACAAATGGTTCTTCTTTTTTAGGTACATCTACTACGGCAGCTTTGTCATTACCCTCATCAACTACAATATTGTCTGTTCCTTCTGCATTAGGGTCACCATCTACTTTCTTATCAGCAATCACCTTGTCTTTCATCTCCTCTTGTTTTGGAGGTTCTTCGTCAGCTGGCACTTCCTCGTCTGGTACAGGCTCTGGTGGTACGAAACGTACAGAAGAAACCTGTGGCGGTGGAGGCGGAGGTGGTGGAGGCGGAGGTGGTGGAGTAGTTTCGTCCATTGGTGGTGGAGGCGGAATTTTGGCTAAGTCCACTTTCACTTCTTGCACTACATCTATTTCTTGTGTTTTTAATCTATTGTAGAGGTGAGGTCCCACCAATAACAAAGAACAAGCCACCGAAGACATGATTAATGCTCTTGTGATATGTTTGCCATATAATTTCCGCAACACGTATGCCCCATACTCCTTATGCAACCCCTCGAAGATAATTTCATCTAAGGGTAAATCTTTTAGATTTTGGTTTTGTGTGTTTGCCATTTTATATGTTTATTTTTTGATTATATACTGTCTGGGTACTTCATTTTTAGTAACTCTGTATCTTGTGGATACACATCTACAATAGCGTAGATTTTTTGATTTGTAATGTGCATTTCATCAAGCATATCTACTAAGTTTTTATACTTAGAAGTATCTAATGCTTTGATAATAATTACAGGGTCTTTTTGTGTTTTGGCTAAAATCTCTTTTGATTTATCAATCAAGACTTTACGAATCCCTGTTGCATCATTAAAATCTGTTTTTTGCATATCTATTGGTTTTGCAGGGTCATTATCTCCCTGATACCAATAAACTACGTTGTCTTTGCCCAAAATGATAGTAAGAGTTCTTGAGGCTGCTACTTTCATTTCGTCTTGTTTATCATCTTGCTTCTTGTCAGGCATATTTATTTCCATGACATTTGGCTTGTTAAACGTGGTTGTAAGCATGAAAAATGTAATCAACAAGAATGCCAAATCAACCATCGGGGTCATGTCTATCTTGGTGGAGACTTTCTTACTGCGTTTTTTGCCATCGCCTTTGCCACCCCCACCGGTATCTACCTCTCCCATAGTATTAGTAAGTTTTTAGGTGAAACAATATTTTAATTAATCATAAGCAAATATTACTTTGCAGCACTTGCTTCTTGTGGTTTATTTTCCAAACCTGTAATAAAGTTAAAACGGTTAGCATTTTGTTCTTGCAAGGTAGCAACTACTCTTTTTACCGTTTCATAATTAGCTTCTTTGTCTCCTCTGATAGCTATTTTGATTTTGTTGTTATAAGCTCTTGCAAAAAGTATCCAATCTTTCAATTCATTATTAGTTGAATCACAAGGAATACCAGGTTGTTTTATCTTTGCTCTTTCTGTAGAGGCTGTATTCAATACTTGTTTTAAACCGCCAATTGGAGAACCAAAAGTAGTCAGTAAGCTAAATTCATGCTTTTCGTTTTCGTTAAAAGTAACTTGGTACTTTTTCTCCATTTCTTCTAAGATTTTCAAACGAGTATTTTGGTCATCTACACCAAAAAATACTTGCCCTTCTTTACCAACGGCAATCACCATCAGATTAGTTTCTGGTATTTTTATTTCAGAGATAGACGTTGGTGTATCTACTACCAAAGGCTCATCTGGTTTAAATTTCGTTGTGAGCATGAAGAAAGTGAGTAGCAAAAACGCCATATCACACATCGCCGTCATGTCTAACGAAATATTCTTTCGTGGTACTTTTACTTTTGGCATGGCTGATATTATGAATTAGTTAATGTAAATAGTTAATGTGAAACTCCTTTTAAGAATAGCTTTTTAGTTGTTATGTAATAACTGTAATTTTATAGTTTCAAATTTATCTAATGTATTGCGTTGCTATTATTAATAAATGAATTATTAAATATTATTTGTGGCGTAATTTTAGTAATAGCTTGGCAATCAACTTTTTAGAAATATTTTTAATTAACAATTGCCTTAGCACCTATCTAATTCTATTTTTAGTTCAACTTTGCCAAAAAATATATTTTGGCAAAGTTGTAACAGTAGAGGTTATTAGAACTTGCTGTTGTATGTTTGTGTAATACTTACACCAATTTCATCAATACTGTAAGTTAAAGTATCAATTTGACTTGTGAAGTAGTTGTAAAACACGATAGCAAATGCAGAAGCAGCAATACCTAACGCCGTGTTAATCAAGGCTTCAGAGATACCGTTTGCTAAGGCAACCGCATCAGGTGCACCAGCAGTTGCAATGGCAGCGAAAGCCTTAATCATACCTACAACCGTACCTAAAAGACCTGTCAAAGTAGCAACAGAAGCCAATGTAGCAATGATAGTAAGGTTTTTCTCCAACATTGGTAATTCCAAAGAAGTAGCTTCTTCTAATTCTTTTTGAATAGCAGCAATTTTTTGTTCTTTGTCTGCTACGTCAGCTACTACGATAGCACCACTTGGAGCATTACCCAATACTTGGCTACCATTTCTTTCTTTCTTAGTTAATTCAGCCATTTCTCTGTATTTCAACAAAGTGGCACGAATAACGTTACCCACAGAGCCTTTTTGCTTGTCGCATTGTTGCAAAGCAGCGTTGATGTCATCATTATTCAAAGCTGTTTTTACGGCTCTTACAAAGTTTGCTACAGAACCACTACCAGATGCTTTAGTGATAGTGATAAATCTTTCTACTGAAAATGTGATTACCATTAAGAAGAAAGACATCAAAATTGGTACGATAAATCCACCTTTGTAAACGATACCCAAGTAGTTACCGGGTATTGGGTGGTTATTAGGGTCTCCACCTTCAAAGTTGCTCGGACTACCCATCACAAAGTAGTACAACAAGTGAGCAATTACTAAGATTGCAGGGATTGCAATAAGAGCAAATACTGACTGCAATTTGTTTGACTCTTGGTCATTCTTTTTCACATTTGGTTGTTGTGCCATTTCTAACTGTAAGGTTTTTTAAGGTTAATGTTTATGGATTTACAATAAAAATTTTTAGCCTGCTTGCAAGTTGAAACTACGTTTTCAAAAATGCAACATTTTGGTTTAATTTTTGATAAAAAACTGCTTTGGCACACAAATTTTTGTTAAAGAAACTATTTATGCGGCTTCATTAACATCAATTTGTTGGTATAATGTAGGAGTAAGAAAAAAGTAACAAAAAAATTTACTTTTTTTCTTAAATAATTTTGCCAAGCCTTTAGTTGCTTCAAAATTAATAGATTAATTAGAAGTAACTACTATAATACACAAAAAAGTAAAAATTTCTTATTTCGGTAACATTGCCTTAAAACGTTGATAGGCTGTACCATCTCGTCTTACTGTTGCCGATTTGCATTGTCTTTTACCTGCATCTGCACGAATGGCTTTTACTCGGTTTGTTGGGCTTGGGTGTGTACTCAAAAATTCGGGTGTACCGCCGCCTTGTCCTTGTGAGTTGAGTTTCTCAAAAAAGCCTGCTGCTCCGTCTGCTTGGTATTGTGTAGCACATAAATAACGCACCGAAGAGGCATCTGCGTCTGTTTCATCTGTTCGGCTAAACTTCAAGGCAATAAGGTTTTGAGCCATTTGTACCAAAGCATTTTTATTTTTACCTAATACTATGTCTGAAATGATATTTATACCTTGATTTTGAACAAGTTGTCTTGTGGAGTGTCTGCGGTCTGCATGGGCTATTTCATGTCCCATGACCCCTGCTAAGTGGTCTTCGCTGTCCAGATATTTGATAAGCCCTGTGTAAACATAAATGTAGCCCCCAGGTGTACAAAACGCATTGAGGGTCTTATCATCATGAATGATTTTTACTTGCCAATCAAAGTTTTTAGCATTAGCAACTTGCCCACTTTCCAAAATGCTTTTAGTCATATTTCGCAAATAGCTGTATGCCTCAGCATATTGCTTCTCGTCTAATATTTTGATTTTGGGGTCAGATTCTATTTGTTGGCTTACTTGCTTTCCTAATTCTTTGTCATGCGAAATAGGCACTAAGTTCAGCAAAAAATCTTGTGCTTGTAAGTTGTTTATACCTATGTAGAAACATAAAACAAGACTCAATAACGAATTTTTAAGGTGTAACATAAGGATTCACAAAGGTTGTTTTAAACGAAAGATAATATTTTAGCTACAGATTTACACTCGTATTAATAGTAGTTTTTTATTTATTTGCAATTTAGCTGTATGGTAACTTGTTCTTGTTGAGCTAATGCCTTTTGATAGGCTTTACAAGCTGCCTCTTTATTGTTATTTTTGCTATACAACTCTGTTAAATACACATAAACTTTTTGTGTACTATCCAATTTGGTGGCTTGCTCAAAGGCAGTAATGGCGGTAAGTAGATTATTTTGCTTCATAGCCAAAATGCCTTGATTTTTGTAAGCTGTTGCATTTTGGGCATCGTAAGACAAAGATTTTTTGAGGTCTTCGGCTGCCTCTGCCAATTTCCCTAACTGTATATAAACGTATGCTCTATTACTTAGGTAGTAGGCTTGGTAGGGGTTGTTGCTAAGAGCTTTGTCTAAGTAAGATAGAGCTTCATTAAAGTTTCCTTTTTCTGCCATTATTAAGCCCAAATTATTCAGGGCAAAATCTTGTTGCTCTGGATTCAGGCGTATAGCCTCTTGAAAGTCTGCAATAGCTTTATCCCATTCTTTTCGTTCATAATAAATTACACCTCTATTAATGTAGGCATCGACATTTGTATTTTTGAGTTGTTGAGCCTTTTCAAAGTCTTTGAGAGCCTCATCTACTTTGCCCAATTTGTGTAAAATTGTACCTCTGCTCACATAGACTTGCGAACTGTCTTTATACACTTCCAGAGCTTTGTTGATGTCTGCCAAAGCATTTTCATACTTTTGTACCTCAAACCACACATTTGAACGGTTGTAGTAAGCATCTGTCAAGTTTGCATCTAACTGTAAGGCTTTGGTATAGTCTGTAATAGCTGCTTGGTATTGTTTCATTCTCTCATACGCCACCCCTCTGTTTACATACACTTTGGCAAAAGTACTATCTTTTTTAAGGGCTTCGTTGTAAAAACGAATAGCATCTTCATATTTATACTCTTGTAAATGCCCATTTCCTCGCAAAAAGAACCGTAGTGCTTCATCTTGCACCGAATCACACGCCTGATTGAGTAAACAACTCATTAGCAATACAATCGTAATTTTTTTCATTGTTATTCTCTTAATTTAATTGACTAATAGGGCAAAGATACGCAAAACAAATCCTTAAAATTCTTGCATTTTACATTCGATTAAATTTTATTTGGAAAACAGCAGAAAACTTTCTATAATTCAAGGCTTTTTTATCTCAAAAAATATGATACTAAGAAATTTACTTGCCATTTCGTTACTCCTTCTCTTGGGAACTCTGTCTTATGCACAAAGCTATAAGGGTGATTCTTGGGAAACCGTACAAGAGAAAAAGGTGGGTAAAATCTATATTTTACACTATGACCGCAAGCCTTTTGTATATATTAACGAAAGAGGCAAAATGACAGGCATAGAGTATGATATTATGTCGGAGTTTATTACCTATTTACAAAAAGACAGGGGCGTGAAGTTAAAAGTAGAGTGGGTAAAATTTGACGACTTTCATAAACTGTATGAAGAAATTACCAAATCTGAACATGGTGTTTGGGGCTTACCTTCTGTGCCTTTGAACGAAATAGATATTAAAAAAATACAGAGTACCTCTGTATTTATGCCAGATATCGAGGTTTTGGTATCGAGTAAGGATATGCCTGTGGTTACAGATAAAGTAAGTTTGAGAAGTAGTTTGCGTCATCATATTCCTGTAACTATTGCCAACTCTACGGTGGAGTTGAGTATGAACCGCATCAAAAAAGCCTATTTCCCTGATAACCAGTATGAATATGTAAAAACAGAAACGGAAATCGTAGATAAAATTGTAACAGAAAAAGGCAGATTTGGCTATGTTTCTTTGTTAGAATATTATTTGGCTGTAAAACAAGGTAAGGAAATTAATAGACAAAAGTATTTTGAGATAAAAAGGTCAAACTTTGCATTTATCCTGCCCGAAAATAGTGATTGGATAGAAGCCTTTGATGACTTTTTTCACGAAGATAAATACAAACAATTAATAAATTTCTTCATTAAAAAACACTTGGGTACAGACGTAACAGACGTACTGTTAGAAGTTCCGGGTGAGGCTGCTCAAAAGATTATGGACGCAGAAAAAGAAGCCGAAATCTCTTTTGAAAAAATGCAAACTGCCCAACGTGATTATGATAGTTTCAAATGGAAAGCCTATTTAGGTGGGGTCTTATTATCTATCTTGTTAGTGTTGTTGGTGTGGCAACAATCTCGTAGTTACCAAAAACAACTAAGAGAAGCCGTAGAAAAAGATGATGAATTGGCTGAGATGAAAATGGAAAATAACCATTTGGCAGAACAAGCCAAAGACGGTGCTACGTTTGCTCGGCATATTCAAGAAGCCTTAATTCCTGCTCCTTCGCAAGTGAAAGTAATATTCCCTGAGTCTTTTGTTTACTACAAACCACGCGAAGTAGTAAGTGGTGATTTTTATTGGGTAGGACAAACAAATGATGAAAAAATATTGGGTGTGTTTGATAGCACAGGCAAAGGTATTAAAGCTGCTTTTGTTACACAGTTGAGCATCAATATCATGAAAAATTTGTTGCAAGAAAAAATTACGAATCCCGCCGATATTTTACGTGAAATGGATAGGAGATTGTCTGAAATGGTAAGTGATGCAGGTTTTGAGTTTGTAGAAAGAGAGGGTATAGAGGCTGCTGTTTGTACGGTAAATACTCGTACTAAAACGGTAACTTTTGCGGGGGCGCATCAAACTATGTATCTTATCAATTCGCAAGGATTACAACCCATTAAAGGTAACAGACACGACATTGGTGATATAGAATTGAGGAAAAAGAGTTTTCAAGCATTTTCTTTCCAATATGAACAAGGAGATTTTGTTTACCTAAGTTCAGATGGTTTCTATGACCAACTTGGTAGCCATGATAGAATGAAATTTATGCTTAAAAACTTCCAAGACTTATTGGTAGATATTCACGATTTACCTGTGCAAGACCAATACAGAGAATTAGATAAAATTTTCAAGGCGTGGAAAGGCAATACAAAGCAAACTGATGATGTGGTGGTGATAGGTGTAAAACTAACTTAATTCAATACGCATCTTCTTTCGAATTATCCGATACTTCTGAAGTATCGGATAATTTTTTTGGCAATCATCTAACTATTGCTCAATAATTTCTCCTCTATTACCCGATACCTCACTCGTAAAGACGTTATCCACCAACCTAACAAAGCCCAAGCTATGACCGCAGGATAAAACACAATCCGCAAATTAGCGTCTAAGTCGTATGCGTTAAAACCTGGGTTACCGCCTGCTCCTGGGTGCAGAGAGTTTGTAAGACGAGGTAGAATATAAATAAGTGGAATGTAGGTAGCAAAAGCAAAAATATTGTAAACGGCACTGATACGCCCACGTTTTTGGTGGTCTGTAAAAGAATTTCTCAATAATAAATAAGCAAAGTAAATTAACATAGCAATAGCTGAAGCATTTTGTTTGGGGTCGCCACTCCAAAAACTGCCCCATGTAAACTTTGCCCACACTGCCCCAGTCGTTAAGCCTAAAATGCCGAAAACAATACCCGTATTGGCACTTTCTACGGCTATGTAGTCGTATTTTTCTAAGGGATTTCGCAAGTAACGAATAGAATTAACTACTGAAACAGTGAGCAGTATCATCATACCAAACCACATGGGTACGTGAAAATGTAGGTTTCTGATAGTTTCGTTCAAGATAGGGAGGCGAGGGGCTTCAAAAAGCAAACCTCCTATCACTGTGTAAAATAATAGCACTATTGTCAGGATTTTCCACCAATATTGTTTCATGTCCGTAATTTTTTTGCAAAGGTAGGGCAGTCTATTGAAAAGCAAGGTATAAATTGCATAAAAAACTTATTACAAAATCTTCTAGTAAAACATTCGTAAGCACTTGCGACTTTAGAGAGTTGTCAATTAAATGCTTTTTGAATAGAATTTTTAAAAAATAAACGAGTTGAACTTGTTTTTGATAAAAAATTTACAAACATTTACAGAAAATAGATTTAGCATACTTATTGCCTAAATCGTTGTAAAAGCCCACAAAACTATGAGTGAAGAGATACTCAAAGCCCTTACGCAATTATTCGCAATTATATCTAAACAAGACGAAGGTGTTTCGGAAGCAGAACGGAACTTCGTTATAAATTTCTATTTGCAGGAACTTGACCAAGAAACCATGAAAGAATATTTGGCATTATATGACCAATATTCTATGTATGGTGTAGGCGAAAGTGATGATGAAAAAGAAGGAGAAGAAGCCGAAGGAGAAAAAGCCGAAGGAGAGGAAGGAGAAGGGAAAGTTCGCAAGAAAAAATTGACGGCAGTAGGCGACTCAATGAAAATTTTGAAGATTGCTAAAAAGCAAATTAACCCTACATTAAGTCAAAAACAAAAGGTTATCGTAATTTTCAAGTTGTTGGAAATGTTAGCAGCAGACCGCAATTTCTCTAAACAACGTCTTGATATTATTGATACCATTTCAAAAATCTTTAATATCTCGAAAGAAGAACGTAAACTGATTACAAGTTTTGTTACAGAAGAACATTCGTCTGCACCAAGCCTTGATTCAGAAGATATTTTGATATTTGATGACGAAGTACCTCCTGCGGAGTCGAAGAAAAAGTACATAGACTCTGGTGAGTTGGACGGAGAAATTTTGTTTTTGCACGTCAAGAGTGTGGATTTGTACTTCATTCGTTATACAGGTCGGGACGAGATTGTGTTAAATGGTAAGGTAGTTGCGAGAAATGCTATTGTTTTATTTTCGCATGGTAGTATCATCAAAACGCCAAAAGGTGCACCTCTTTACTACAGCGACTTGGTAGGTCGTTTCATGTCTGATGTGCAGTTGGCAAATATTTCGTTCAATGCAGACAATATTGAATACAAATTTACAAATGGTGCTTTGGGCTTGCGTGGTGTGAGTATTTCCGAAAACATGGGTAAGCTAATAGGCATCATGGGGGCTTCGGGTGCTGGTAAAACTACTTTGCTTAACGTGTTGGCGGGCTTAGAAACACCGTCAAATGGTAAAGTATTGATTAACGGTTTCAATATTCACGATAAAGAACAAAAGAAAAACATTGAGGGTGTCATTGGTTACATAGCCCAAGATGACTTATTGATAGAAGAATTGACGGTGTACCAAAACTTGTACTACAATGCCAAATTGTGTTTCAAGAACTTAACAGAACAAGAAATTGACAAAAAAGTAATTGATGTATTGGCAAGTTTGGGCTTAGACCGTATCAAAGATATTGTAGTAGGTAATGTCTTGAACAAGAAAATTTCGGGTGGTCAGCGTAAACGTCTGAATATTGCGTTGGAGTTGATTCGTGAGCCGGCAGTTCTGTTTGTTGATGAACCTACTTCGGGCTTGTCTTCACGAGATTCTGAAAACGTAATAGACTTGCTCAAGGAGTTGTCTTTAAAAGGTAAATTGATTTTTGTCGTTATTCACCAGCCATCTTCAGACATTTACAAGATGTTTGATAAAATGGTCATTTTGGATACTGGCGGTTATCAGTTGTTCTACGGCAACCCAGTGGAGGCTATCATGTACTTCAAACGGATTACAAAACAAGTGGGTAGTGATAGAGGACAGTGTGCCACTTGTGGTAATGTAAACCCAGAACAACTCTTTAACATTGTAGAGGCAAGGGTCGTGGACGAGTACGGCGAATTTACGAACAAACGCAAAATTACACCTGCCGAATGGGGAGAGTTTTTCAAACAGAACTTTACGATAGAAAGATACCCCGATTTGAACGAAAAGCCACCAAAAACTTTATTCATTCCAAATAAAATTAGCCAAACCGTTATTTTTACGATTAGGGACTTCTTATCAAAAATAAGTAATACACAATATATGTCTATTAACTTATTGGAAGCACCGTTTTTGGCTGCATTGATGGCGGGAGTGATTCGGTTCAAAGATGCGTTGGGAATGGGCGAATATGTTTTCCGCCAAAATGACAATGTACCTGCTTACATCTTGATTTGTATTATCATTGCCTTGTTCATGGGCTTGTCTGTCAGTGCCGAAGAAATTATCAAAGACCGTAAAATCTTGAAACGTGAAAGTTTCTTGAATTTGAGCCGTACAAGTTATTTAGCTTCTAAACTGATTATTCTCTTTGGCTTGTCGTCTTTACAAACTCTTTCTTTTGTACTGATTGGTAATTTTATTTTAGGCATAGAGGGCATGAATATGGTGTATTGGGCGGTGCTGTTCTCTATTTCGTGTTTTGCCAATGTCTTGGGCTTAAATATTTCATCTGCCTTCAACTCTGCTATTACGGTTTATATCCTAATTCCTTTGTTGTTAATTCCACAAATGATTTTGAGTGGTGGTATTTTCAGTTTTGACAAACTGAACAACTCTGTAATGACTAAGGGGCTTGTGCCGTTGGTAGGTGATGTTTGGGCAAGCCGTTGGGCGTATGAGGCTATTATTGTGGAACAGTTCCGCAGTAACCCTTATGAGAAAAACTTTTTCAAGATAGACGAAGCCCGTAGCGTAGCCAATTACAAAACTACATTCTGGTTTCCTAAAATGGAGGAACTCATCAACAACAGTTTGGAGTACAAACGCAGCGAAGGCGGTGCGAAGAAAGACTCTGTATTGAAAATGTTGAAAGGAAATTTGGCAGTGGTGAAAAACGAATTGCAAATGTATGCAACAGCCAACAAAGAGATGTCCGCAGAATTGCAGAAATTGAACGTAGAAAAAATCTTGACTTCGGAGGCATTTAACGAAGAGGCAGCCAATAAAGTAAAAGAGTTATTGGGCAAAGTACGTGATTATTACCAAGTGAAGTACCTAAAAGCCAATGACGACAAAGATGCCAAAATAGAGGAAATGGAAAGTAAGAAGGGCAAAAAGATGTCAGTTACAGAAATGGAGGCACGTTATCACAATGAAAGTTTGGAGGATATTGTGAAAAATGCCAACTCTGTGGACAGGGTAACAGTAGATTATGAGAAAAATAGAGTAATTCAACTTATAGACCCTGTTTTTGCTAAGCCGTTTTTGACTACGCACCCGTTGGATTATCGCAGTCATTTCTTTGCGTCCAAAAAACATCTTTTCGGGCAGTTTTTTGATACGTATTGGTTCAATATTGGTGTAATTTGGTTAATGACAGTTTTGTTATACTTCGCACTATATTTTGAGCTACTCAAAAAATTGATAGATTTGGGAGGCAAAATTAAATTTGGCAAAGAGGCTTAAAACTCACAAACCCTAATAAAAAAGCTACAAAGGAAACTTTGTAGCTTTTTTATTAGTAAGCATTTAAAGACTATTCGCCTTTAGGCGAATAGTTGGTTGTATTTTAATCATACAAAGGCAAGTTCTTTTTGTTCATGTCCCTGCGTGCATTACCTAATTTGAGAGCCATAATGACTTCATGTGTAAGCCCAGCTTGATAGACCGTAGTAGGAAATTCAATCGCATAAGTCAAATCAAAGTGTTGGGCTATATCAAAACCTGCAAAGGCAGCTACGCCTGTAGTGCGGTAACTTGCCCCAGCCCAAGCTATGTCGCTGTATTTGGCTATGAGGTTAAGGTCAATGTGAAAGGCTTTTTGTGCAGTAAATTTTAGTAGGGTAGAAGGTGTAAAGCTAATATCATTGTTCAACCACCACCGATACCCCGCAGTTACGACATAATGACGTTGTAGTGTGCCGTTTTCGCCAAAAGGCAACTTAAAACCAACTAATTGATTAACCGCAAAACCCGCATAAAAATCTAAGTTGTAAAACCAGAGCCCAAAATTCATATCAGGAGTCCAGTCTGTAATGCCTACTTTGAGCAAAGGGTCGTTGGGATTGTCTAAAATGGCAGCTTGATTGTTCAAAGACCAAGAGTTCATACCTACCGCCATACCAGCCGAAGCCCTTACTGATTTTAGAACATCTCTACCCAACAAAAAATGATAGCCGTAAGCAGCATAAAACCCTGTCCGTTGAAATACACCAATGCCATCATGTAAGACATAAGCACCGCCACTATGGTAGTTTTCGGGGTGTTTTTTGCGTTTTTCGGTAATATGGTGGGGCGTACAGGCACTCACAACGTAGGTGCGTGGGCTACCGTCTATGCCCGTCCATTGTTGTCGTGTAGCAACTTTGATGTCCACATAGTTTTTAGTGCCACCCGCCGCAGGATTGACCAAAAAATGATTCATCAAATACATATTTTGTTGTGGGAGTTGTTGGGCAATTAGCCAACAAGGTGCTATGTAAAATAGCACAACAACAGTTGCCCAAAAAATAGCAGCCATAGCAAAATTTGTTTTTATTGTTCTATATTTCTGTGAAACAACCTTCGCATTTCTTTGCGTTGTAGGGTGGCGGGAGTTTGTTTATATTCCTGTTGCTGTAGCTTGCGTAATAATACCGAGTCTGCGGCTATGCTTTGTTTCAAAGAGTCGTATTTAAAATACAAACCCTGATAAGCAGCTAATTGTCGGTCTAAATAGTTAGTAATCTGTGCTTTGCGTTGTTGTGCTTCGTTGTACATAGGCAAATCTTCTCTGTTTTGTGCCAAAGCAGAGCAACTTAATAGGGTAAAAAACACAAGGCAAATAGTTTTTTTGGTTGATTTTTTCATGGTAAGTAGGAGTAACTAATTAATTGATAGTTAAACCTATAAGGCTTTTAAAATCTTATAGGTTTTCTATAGAAAATCACAATAGGTTTTGCAAATGCAATACCAAACTTATTGCCCCTTAGCGTAAATCCAAAATAGCAAGCAAACCCACTAATTTATTAGGCTTTTTAGCTCGAATACATTAGCTTTGTAGGTGCAAATGCCCCTTATTTTCTATCGATATGTTGCACCCCGTAGAACAATTCTTTTTACAACAAAAACATTGTTATTGGCTACCTACAGCATCTATCGATAATTTGCGAGCAGATTACGGGGCTTGGTTGTGCAAAAAACTATTTCCACGCTATTTTTCAGCCTACCCACACCTATTTGAGAGTACCGTACCTGCGGATTTGTGGGAACAATTCTTGAAAAGTTCGCCTTCGCAACAAGAAAAATCCTTAGAGAAATTTGTGCAAGAAAAACTACTGCGTTTGCACCAATTTGAGCAACACAATTACGCCTATTCTTTGCTACACCTCTGTTCGCAACTACCCAACGGTACAAGTTATGTGATAGCTAATGCAACTTGCTTATTTGAAAATAGTTGGATAAAAACTATTTTATTAGAGCAAACTCATTTGCATAGTATCATTACTTCTTGGCAAGATGAATGGTTTGCACAAGATAAAAGCCAAAGAGTTATTTTAGTTTTTAAAAAAGACAAAAAAAATACGGCAGATTTACTGCATTTTGTTCAATTACAAACTACTGAATTGCCACCGCCTGATGAAAATTTAATTTGGCAAAAAAGCCACCCCGATTGGCAATATGCCCAAAATACCACCAGCATAACTGTAGGCGTTAATAAAACTTTTTTACAAAAAGCAGGCACTACACATAATTGGTTTAAATATTTGAAAATCAATGGTTTGTATGCTTCTTTGTGGGAAAAATGTCGTTATTTTTTCAGTACAGGGCAGCAGTATATTAGCACCAAAAACGGCAAAGCCAAAACGACACAATTAGATTTTTTGGGCATAGACATAGAAGAACAGTTGAATACGGTCATCTTCAAAAAAACGGCAGTCAAGTGCAGTTTACACAACAGCCTTGCCTATTTGTTTTATGAAATAGAAACGGCAAGCCCAACACATAATTTACTGATAAACAGTTATTTACTTAATCAACTAACGGTAATTAAACCTGAAATATTGACTAACGAAGTGCAAATAGCTTATCAACACAGCAGAGAAAAAGCCGTAGAATTACCTTTTTTAATAGCCCAATACGAAGGTTATTTTCAGGAATTGGACAAAGAATTATTAGCAGCCTTAGGTATTGATGATGTAATAAATACAGAAAAAATTTATGAAAATACCAAACAAATTTACGCACAACGTATTGTACTACAAGAGATTTGTGAAAAGCATAAAAGCAGCCGTAAACAAAAAAAATATTTCAAAGACTTAGTACAACAGCATTTGACTACAACCGCCTACACAGGCAACTTAGCAGATTTTGCAGCTACCAATTACACACACGATAACTTTTTTAGCATAGAATTACCCACTAATGACTTTCAACTAACTTTTTTCTTAGGGAAACATCAATTTATGGTCAAACAAGACCTTGTTTTTGAAACAGAGAGTAGTGTTATTGCAAATTACCTCAAAGAATTATTGAGGACAAATAGCAGTAGGTTACAAGTACCGAAAGACGAAAAAACAGCTATAAAAATCTTACAAGACTACCAGCAAAGAAAAGAAAAACCTATGCAAGTTTTTCAGACTTTTTTACAAAAAAAGCTACTGAATGAATACCTTGCAAGCATACTATCACTGTAGCTACGGAATTTAGTCCGTAGTTCGTTATTATACGACTACTACAGACTAAAGTCCGTAGCTACAGTACACCAACAACTTGACAAAAATTAATCACCGACCTTAGCACTTAACCAACACCATGCGACTATTCTATCACTTCTTTTTTATCTTCTTTCTTTGGCAGTTTTCTTTTATTGCTTTGGCTCAAATTACGATTAGAGTAAAAGAGGTGCCAGAAAATACACCGCCAGATGCCAATTTATACTTAGTAGGCAATTTTAATGAATGGCAAACAGGGCAGCCCAACTACAAGATGCAAAAACAGCCCGATGGCACATTTACCTTTACTTTTGCTGCTGATATTGACTCTGTTTCCTATAAAATTACGCGTAGTAGCTCATGGAAAACTGTAGAAGGACGCAACAACGGCAGAGCCAGACCTAACAGAATACTGATTCACCGAGCCAAAAAGCCTATCACACAAGACATTGTGATAGAAAGTTGGGAGGATTTGGAGGGGCATACGTTAAGTGCCTACATTTTGGTTTTGTTAATAGCTGCTATTCAAGGACTTATATTGATTATTGCTATTAACAAATTGCAGAACAACAACCGCAAAGCCAACACTATTTTATCGGCTATGTTACTGTTGGTTTCGGCAGCTTTATTTGGGCGTGTGGCAGTAAATTTCCGAGAAATTTTTGATTGGCAACCGAAAATTTATCTCTCGTCTGATATTGTACTATTTAGTTATGCACCACTTTTTTATTTGTACCTAAGAGAGTTATTGACTTTGCCATTGCCCAATCGTACTTCAGGATATTACCATGCTATTCCGTTTGTAGTGCATACTTTGGTATATACATATATGTTTTTGATGCCCAGAGAAATATTTGTTACAGAGTTGATAGACAATGAATTAGCCAAAATATTTATTGTTACAGGTTTTACAAGTTTTATTTACAATACAATTTATTGGTTCAAATCTTGGCAACTTTTTGAAGTATATCGCAACAATGTATTACAAACACATTCCTTTGAGCAAAACTTACAATATTTATACAGTGTTTTTGCGGTGAAGGCACTATGTTTGGCAGTATGGTTGTTTACGCTGATTTATGGCGGTTTGGGCATGATTTTTCAGTTTGACTACCTCAAAATTACTGAATACAGTGTAGATGGCGTATGGATAGCCTTTTCGGGTATGGTGTATTGTTTAGGTTATTTTGCTATGCAACAGCCCGCCATTTTCAAATTGTCGCCCATAGAAGGAAGTTTTGAAACGTCTGCCACACCACACCAACTTGCCGTTGCCCCTACGATTGAGCAAGTGATAACAACGCCCTTGCACCAAGACGAACAAGAAACAGATACACAACAAAGACCTTTGCAAGTAATTGAAAATGAAGTGGTTGTTGTAGAAAAAACACCTATAACTACTATTACACCACTTGTTACAACTGTAACGACACCAGATAAAAACAGTTTGCAGTTAGAAATGATACGCAAAAAGTTAGAGGTGCTTATTCAGAAAGAAAAACCGTATTTAGAACCAGAACTGACACTGCCAGACATTGCGAATAAACTACACATTGGTACACATATTTTGTCTAAAGTCATTAATGAAATGTACCAAAAAAATTTCCATGATTTTATCAATTCCTACCGCATAGAGGAGTTTAAGCAGTTGGTTAAGCAACCCAAATTTAGAGGCTATACGATTGTTTCTGTGGCTATGGAGGCAGGTTTTAATTCCAAAACTTCGTTTAATAGGGCTTTCAAAAAGTTGGTGGGCATTACGCCAAGTGAGTACCTCAAAAGTTTGTCTTTAGACATTAAGGACGAGTAACATAAAAAGGATAGTTGCCTTTAGGTAACTTGTTTGGTTTTAACCTCACCTCTGCCCCCTCTCCATTTGGAGAGGGGAAATTTTATGTCAATTTGACCTCACAAAATCAAAAAAGTTTCCAAGTGAATGGGCTTGTGTGAGGTGAGGTATAAAAAATTAAAACCTCTCTGCAAGCAGAGAGGCAAGAAAACAATGTACCTTAGTAGTGATTGAAACTATGTAATGGACTAGATTTTAGAAACATTCACAGCATTCAAACCTTTTTTACCTGTTTTCACTTCGAAGGAAACTGAATCATTTTCTTGCAATTTCACTCCGCCTGCAACTTCGGTAATATGAACAAAGATGTCCTTACCTGACTCATCATCAATAATGAAACCAAAGCCTTTAGCCTCATTAAAGAATTTAATTTTACCTGTTTTCATAAAAATTTAATTTAACTATATAAAGCTGTGAATGAATTTGTTAAATGCTTTACAAAAGTAAAATTAACAAAATTTTATGAAAATGCCTACTAGAAAGCAAAAATTATTTTCAGAAATATCCCTCTATTACTTGACTGCCGAAAACTCAAATTCAGATACAAACACCTGCCCATTGGCGGGATTGGTATTAGTTGTAAAGAATTTCATTGTATTTTCGTTGAGTGTAGTAAAGGTCATTTTTTGAGGTAAAGATGTTCCTGTAGTAACAAGCTCTATGGTTTTGTTGTTAGCGGCTACTTGCCAGCCACTTCGTGCTGCTAATTGGTCGTTGCCACAAAACTGTGGAGTATTGTAAAACAACAGCACTTTCCCTGTGCGTTGAAACTCCCATATTTGGCGGTACACACAACTTAATGTTTCGATGCCGTTGATTTTAAAACTTGTCTGTTGCCATAATCTGCTATTACGTCCTGCCAAAACATTGGTAATACCTTCTCTTATAATAGTACGAAATTTCACAGGTTCACCAATCTGTGCTGCTTTAACACGAAAGAGTGTGTCCCAGTTGTTTTGTTTTTCGTATTCTGCACTAAAAAAGAAATCTACTTGCCCCAAATCATAGCTTAACAAACGGTATTTGCCTTGTGCGTCTGTTTTGGCATTGGGGAAACCTTCTACAGGGTTGCGGTTGGTACGCATATCTGCCTCTGTGCGGTAAAATGTAAGAGGTACATCTCTGATAGGACGGTTTTTGTCATCTGTAACCAATATTTCTATGTCATAACGGTCATTGACTATAACAGGTAAACTGTCTTTGGTACAAGCAAAAAGAGAAATAACTATGATTATTAAGCCAAATAACCAACTATATTGTTTCATATTACGTATTTTTTCACAAAAATACAGGTTTTTGTGTAGTTTCGATATTGTAAACAAAAAACTACCCTGCATTTAACACTTTTAAAGAGTTTTAGTAATGGAAAATAATGATAATCAATCACTTAGGGCTAATAATGATGTCTATTATGGTTTGGCAATGTTTGCTGCATTTTTTGGTTTATTTGGCTATATCATAGATACACCTTCTATAGAAAAAGCCCTTTTTGCGATTACAGGCTTGATTACAGCAGGCGGAGTAATAGACATGATTGGTTTTCAGAAACGAAAAGTAGAACTACTAAAAGATGAATTGCACATTTATAAAGGTTGGTTCAATAGGCATTTGGTTGTAGATGTGTTGGCTGCGGAGCAAATTCGTTGTATTGATGACGAGGATAGAGAATATTCTTTTTTGGATAGTACAGATTTTAGTGAAAAAAAAATTAAAAAAATTATATTCAAAATTAGCCCAGAAAAATCCGTAGAACTTAATAGTTATGACTATAACACTGAAAGATTCAATAGGTTTGCAGTAGCTTTGCAAAAAAAAATCAAGGATTTGAGGGCTACTGAACAAGAAAAATTGTCTTTTTCTTTAGAAAATTGCGATAAATTGATTGCACAAGACAAATTATTGATAAAACAACTAACCGAGAATTTGCAGCAAGCCTATTCTTCGGTGTATGTGCAGCACAAAATTTTGGCAGAACCCGAAGAAAAAGAAAGAATAAAGGAGCAGTTAAAGACAGAAAACATTGCCTATTACTATACAAATGACTACAAAACGTACTATTATTTTGAACAAAACGACTTTTTGCCAGATACAGACGAGGCAGACCAAGCTACGGCACAAGCTCTAATAGAAACGGCTTTGCAAAATATTCAGATAGCCAACCAACGTATTCAGGCATATCGCCAATTACAAGAAAAAATGTTGCGAGTTATAGAGCAGTACCAACACAGAGAGCAACTAAAACAGGTGGCAAACAATTTATCTTTGTTGCAAGACAAAAATATAGAAAAACACCAAAGAATAGATGATTTGGACTATGATGCAACGGTTTTTGGCGAGCTGCAACACCTCATGACTGCCCTACAGCAGGCAGATACGGCAGACCAAGCCGAAATTTTGAGGCAATACATTATTGAATTTCAGAAAACACAAAAAAAATAAACAAAGCTATTACGAACTCACTGTAAATTTATGACCAATTGGACATCACTTATCAAGCAATTTGAAAATCATTTGAAGTTAGAAAGAGGTTTGGCGGGTAATTCTGTCATGGCGTACATTAGAGATATAAAAAAATTGCAGGAGTACATAGAGCAAATCCGACAGTTGGAGGTGTCGCCAATAGAGGTAAACGAGGCATTAGTCATAGATTTTATTCAGTTTTTGGCGGATTTAATCACACCTTCTTCCCAAGTGCGTATTTTGGCGGGAGTGCGGGCTTTTTACCGTTTTTTGATACTCGAAAAAATTGTAAGTACAGACCCCACAGAGTACGTACACCAACCACAAGTAAAAAAGAAACTACCCGAAGTATTGGAAGTACCCGAAATAGAGGCAATGTTGGCAGGTATAGACCTTTCTACTCCCGAAGGCACACGCAATAGGGCTATCATCGAAACATTGTATAGTACGGGGGTGCGTGTGAGTGAACTCATCAACCTCAAACTGCAAGACCTTTATATGGACATTGGTTTTATTAAGGTTACAGGCAAAGCCAGCAAACAACGGATTGTGCCTATAGGTACAGATGCAATGAAATATATTCAGTTGTATGTCAATGAAATACGAGTGCATGTGCCGATTAAAAAAGGCGAAGAAAGTTATCTTTTTCTGAACCGCAGAGGCAGTGCATTGACAAGGGTGATGATTTTTTTGATAGTCAAAGAGGCGGCCGAAACTGCGGGTATTACCAAAAACGTAAGTCCTCACGTATTTAGACACTCTTTTGCTACACATCTAATAGAAGGCGGAGCAAATTTGCGGGCTGTGCAAGAAATGTTGGGGCATGAATCTATTGTTACCACAGAAATTTATACGCATTTAGATAGAGAGTACCTGAAACAAATTATTAAAGACTTTCACCCAAGAGAAGAATTTGAGAAAGAAAAAGTAAGTAAAGATGTTTTTAAATCTGTTTAAAAACGTGAATAAGTAGGCAAAAATTATGATAATTCACGTTGATTGTGTAAATTAAGATAAGTTACATTTGTTTCTTAATCTGTTTATACCATGAAAAAACTTATCATATTTTGTTTTTGCTATTTACTTTTCCACCCGATTATAGCCCAAAAAAATTCGGCAGATTATGCACCACAAATAGACTCCACGCAACAGGTCTTAGACGAATTATTTGCCCAAAAAGGCTATCAAGATACAGTGTATTTCCCTACGCTACGGCACTTTATTACACTGCACCACCTTGCTGAAACTTCTTCTGAAGCCGAAAGTTTTTTGTATGAACTTTTAGATAACTACACTGCCAAAGGCTCTGATACAAAACTACAACGCACTTTGCCGTACCTCAACATCAAAATTATGTTAGCAGACCTATATGTGCAAACAGAACGGTGTAGTGAGGCTGTGGAGGTTTTTCAAGAAAGTATTGAGTTGAGTAATTTTTTGATGTCCCCACATGAAGATTTGTATTTGTACCAACTCATGCAATTAGGTAATATGTATCAAAAAGTAGGTTTGTATGCAGATAGAGAAAAGAATTTATTAGAAATAGACCAAATTTATACACAAAACCAATTAACACAACGCATAGATTACGCCAAAGTCATAGCAACTAAAGCACAACTATTAACTGAAGCAAAGTTGTACATAGAAGCTATAGAATTGTTGGAAGCAACTATTGCAAAACTTCAAAAAAATTATTTTAAGCCTTATAGACAAGTTACTACTGTATGGATAGAGAGGCAATTAAGTATTTTATTGGCTCAAAATTATCTGGCGGTACAGCAAGCTGAAAAAGCCGAAAAATTGCTGAAAGCAAACCTTTTGAAAGCCGAAAAAAATGCAGAGATAGGTGAGTTATATACGATTTTAGGATTGGCTCAACAACAGCAAAAAAATTATGTTGCTGCTTTACAAACTTTTGAAACGAATAAAAACTATTGTGCTAAAAAGCATGGTAAACAGTCTATTGCCTATTGTTATGCTCTTGTGCATTGTGCTGCTGTTTATGCTGAACAAAACCAGTTGAATACAGCCGAAAATTTGTACCAAGAAGCCTTGCAAATTATTCGCCCAGAAAAAGAAAGTAAAGCCGTAGAATATGCCCAAATTTTATATCAATTTGGCGAACTTTACGAAAAATCTTATTTGTACCAAAACGCAGTGCCTTTGTTGGAGGAGTGTGTGAAAGTGCGGAATGCGGAATTAGGCGAAGAACACCCCGATTATTTATCTGCCATTAACCATTTGGCTACGGTCTATCAGCATTTGCAGCTATATGACAAAGCAGAGCCTTATTTTAAAGAATATATTGCTGCATTGAACAAAGATATTTTGCGAAAATTTCCTTCGTTAAGTGATAAGCAAAAAGCCGTTTTCTATGATGCCATAAAACCCAATATAGAAAATTTCATGCGGTACGCCATTAACAGAGTAGGACTAAACCCGTATGTAAAAGTGCCAGCCTACAAACATTCGCCAGCTATTTTAGGCGAATTATATGATTTGCAATTAGCCACTAAAGCTATTTTGTTGAATGCAAGTTCTAACACTCGCCAAAAAATATTGAACAGTAAAGACACCACTTTGATACGAAAGTATAAAAAATGGGTAGGTTACAAAGAAAAATTAGCTCAAATTTCGGTTATCAAACGCCAAGATATAGCCAAATTAGGCATTAATGTAGATAGTTTGCAACAAGCAGCAAATAGTTTGGAAAAAGAACTGACTCTATTGTCCGCAGATTTTGCGGGTGGTTATGCCCTTGCCCAACTGCCTACATGGAAAGATATACAAGCAAAACTACAAGCACAAGAGGCTGCCGTAGAGATAATTCAAATACCATATAAAAGTGATACAACTTTTTATGTAGCATTGATTGTCAAACCAGACACCAAAGATTATCCCGAAGTCGTTTTTTGGGCAAATGGTTATGAAATGAATAATAAATACCTCAAAACCTATCGCAATGCTATTGCTTATCAGGTACTTGAAAAAGGGAATTATGGACATTATTGGAAGCCCATAGCCGATAAACTCAAAGGCATACAAAAAGTCTATGTGTCGCCAGACGGAGCTTACCACCAAATTAGCTTATTGACGCTGTGGAATGACGAAGCACAAAGGTTTTTGTTAGATGAAATCCAAATTGCACTACTGACTAACACCAAAGATATATTATTGCCTCATACAAAAAGTACAGATAAACCTACTGCTGTATTAATAGGCAGACCTTCTTATTCATTAACCACACCAGCCGAAACAGGCAATCTTGTCAAAAATACAACCAGAGGTACTATGCGAGAAGTCATGCGTGGAGCTAATTTTTCGGACTTGTTAGGCACAGAAAAAGAAGTAGCTTTGATAGACTCCTTATTGAAGCAAAATAATTGGGCTATACACAAATACATGGGGAAAAATGCCCATGAGTTAGTCATCAAACGCATGGATTCTTTATTACTTGACCACCAACAGGAAAGCCCTACGGTTTTACATATAGCCACACATGGTTTCTTTGTGAATGCCAATGAAGAATTGACAGACCCTATGTTACGGTCTGGTATTGTATTGGCGGGTATTAATAATTTCTTGCAAAATGGAGAAAAACTACACAATGAAGACGGTATTTTAAATGCCTATGAAGCTATGTTGTTGAATCTATCAAAGACAGACTTAGTTGTGTTGTCAGCTTGTGAAACAGGCTTAGGAGATATTAAACAAGGTGAAGGGGTTTACGGCTTGCAACGTGCTTTAAGATTGGCAGGGGCAAAAAGTGTGATGATGTCTTTGTGGAAAGTAGATGATAAAGCTACCATGTTGTTAATGGCGAAGTTTTATCAAGAGTTGATGCAAGGAAAGACTAAGGCGGAGGCATTTTTAGCTGCCCAGAAAAGTATCAAAGAAATGTACCCACAGCCTCGTTATTGGGGGGCTTTTGTGTTGGTAGGAGGGGAGTAAGGCTAATATTGATAATTGCTATCTAATCAAACAAACCTATAAGGTTTTCAAAACCTTATAGGTTTATGCAGTATAGTTTAAGTAGTTAAGTTGAAAAACAACTACATTTTGACATAAACAATCTTTTTAGTTTCAAAAAATTCCTCCTCAAAATAGCTACTAATAGGAGTGAAACGGTGGTGGTACTTGAAATTTGCAAATTCTTCGGTCAAATCTCCGCCTTTCAACAAAATCAAACCATTCGTAAGAGAGTGTTTGTCCTCTGTTTTCAACTTTTTCCGCATCCAGAAATAAATATTACTTACTTCGGTTACGGCTCTACTTACCACAAAATCGTATTGGTGTGCCAATTCTTCGGCACGAATTTGCTGTGAAGTTACGTTTTTGAGTTCGAGGGCATCTGCCACGCCTTGCACTACTTTTATTTTCTTGCCAATAGAATCTACCAAATGAAACCGCACTTCTGGAAAGGCAATAGCCAAAGGAATACCGGGAAAACCGCCACCTGTTCCCACATCAACAATTTCTGTATTCGGTAAAAACTGAATGTACTTTGCAATAGCCAATGAGTGCAAGACGTGGTGTATATAAAAATTGTCCATGTCTTTGCGAGAAATGACATTGATTTTTTCATTCCACTCTTGGTACAAAGGCTGCAAGGCTGCCATTTGTTGGCGTTGAGTGGGCGAAAATTCGGGAAAATACTTATCTATTAAGGCTAACATAGTTTTTGCTAAGTTTTGTTGGGCAAAGGTACGAAAGAAAGAGAAAATAACCTTGTTCACACCCCTTCAAGTCAGTTGCTCTCTATTGGGAGAGAGAGGCTTTATGTCAATTTTGACTTTCTAAGGTCAAAAAAAGCCTCTCTCCAAATGGAGAGGGGTTGGAGTGAGGTAAAAAAAAATTACATCTTTTTTTAGACCACAAATAGTTTACGGTCTGCCGAGTTAGTTTTGTAATGTCAAAAGATTAGTACATCACTACAAAGTCTTGCGACATTCACACCTAAAACAATCACTATCATGGTACTCCAAAAAGAAGAAGTATTCAAGTCTTTTCAGACATTGCTTTCCGCCTACGAAAAGAGCAAGGCACAAGTAGCAACCAAAGAGGAATTGGCATCAAAAGCCAAAAACAGAGAATTGGTCAAAGTGGCTTCGGGCTATACATCTGACCATATCTTGAAAAACCTAACGGATTTGCAGCTCAATTTTGCAGAAATCATGGAAAATTGGACAAAGAAGTTGCAATCGGAGGCGAAAAAACAAGAAGAATTACGCCATGCTATCGATGTGGAAGCACAACGGTTACAGGAGTTGAAAGAAGTGAAAACCGCCGCAGATGCTCTGTATTTGCTCAAAGAAGAACACAGCAATAAATTGGAGGCATTGGAAAAATTATATGCCGAAGAAAATTTGCGTTTGGACGAGCAAATAGAGAAAAAACGGGCAGAATGGCTGCAAGAGGCTCAGGAATTTGAATTATCTCTTGCCGAATTCAACAAACGCCAAGAAAGAGAAAGGTTGAGAGAAGCCGAAGAGTACAAGTACGCAACGGAAAGACAACAAAAACTCGACTTGGATACGTTTGACGAAACCAAAAGGCTAACGGAAAGAGAGTTGAATGAAAATGAGGCTCTAAAACTACTCAATTGGAAAGAACGTGAGGCACTCTTAGAAAAACAAAAAACAGACTATGAGAACAACCGCAAAAAATTGGACGAGTTTCCAGCCAAATTGGACGAAGAAACCAAAAAAGAAAGAAAAGAAGCTGCTGACGATGCGTCAAGAGAAGCCAAAATCAAAGCAGAACTCTTGGAAAAAGAAGAGGCGGCAAACAAACAGATTGCTGAACAAAAAATCGGTGTCTTGGAAAGAACTATTGAGCTTAACAACGCCGAAGTGGTTAAACTAACCGAGCAACTGAATGATGCCCTTCGCAAAGTACAAGAATTGTCTATGCAGGCTTTGCAGAATAATAATCATAAAAATACGATTTCATAATTTAATTAATAACCTCTATGAAGGCGTAAAGCCTTTATAGAGGTCTTTTATGAATTTTATTTTACTTCTACCACGGAGTTTTCTGACCTGCCTTCTTTGCTTACTTTGGGGTTTTGTGGGTCTAATACCCATACACCATCTACCAAAAATTTGTAAGTAGCTCTGCCCATTTCTGCTTCTACTTCGGCTACCCATTCATTGCCTTCACGTTTCATGGGGTTTTGCTGCGAAAAACTATTGAAAGAGCCACCTACAAATACTTGTTTGGCGTTTTCATAGCCTTTCAAAGAAAAACGAACTTTTTGAGTTTTTGGCTCATTTTGTTTGAGGTCTTCTATTAAATTATTCAAATAGGCAACAGTTTTGGGGTCATTGTCTTTTTTCTTTGTAATAGTCTGTAAAATAGTTAGTTGTGCTTGGTGCAACGCCTTGTATTTGGGTACGGCTATGTGTGGAGCAATCCCTGTTCCTTCCCAATTTGTATTGGTAATAGGGTTAATAGCACGACCATTAGGGACAAACATCACAAAACCATGAGCCACACTTACCATGCCTCCTGGGTGAGCCCCACCGCCTGTGGTTTCGCCAATAATGGTAGCTCTTTTGAGGTTTTTCAAATTGTAGGTAAATTCTTCGGCTGCCGAAAAAGTCCTTTTACTTGTGAGGATATAAATAGGGGTGTCAGCTAATTTTCTGCCTTGCACATGCCCATACGTCCATGTTTGCGTAGTTTGGTTTTGTGGACGAAAATAAAAACTATTCAGGTGTGTTGGATATTGGAAAAAATAGCTTGATAATAGTTGTATCATGGCAGGAGAACCGCCTCCATTTTCTCGTAAATCGAAAATAATAGCCTCTGTATTAGCCACAAAATTGATGGCTGCTACGGCTGTTTCGCCTGCCCCTTGTGCCACAGCTCCTGAAAAACCATTAAGTTTGATATAACCAATATTGCCTTTGAGAATTTCTACTTTCTCAAATCCAAAATTCTTTCTTTTTTCTTCGGCTATATACTGTTTTTCTAGTTCGATGCTTTCTGTGCTGTCCATCGCAAAGGTTTCCATGTCCTTTGCCATTTCAGGATTAAATAGTAATCGTAAATGCAAATCATTATTTACGGCTCTTACTTCTTGTGTTAGTAAGTCTGCTAAGGCTGCTGTGGTCGTTGCTTTGTCAAAAAAGCCACTTTTTAACTGTTTGCCTAAGTGTGCAGCCATTTTATCTGCCACCTCTGGAAATACATATTCTCTTTTCAGAATAGCCTGCATAGAGTCGACTACTGTCTTGCGAACATTGGCATCAATGACCAAAGGACTTTGAGCAAATACAGCATTGCTCAATAAAATTGCACCTGCTAATAAAGTGCTACGAAGATTTAAAAAGTTGTTTTTCATAATAGATTTTTGTTTTGAAAATGTAATAAATAGTTGTAAATCAAATATATAGATTGTTAAATCTTTTAGGCAGGCAATAACAATTCCATAACAATCGTAGGTCGTTGGTACTTTTTACTTGTCTGGTTATCAATGACTTTGAAACCTAACTGTTTATATAAACTCATGGCTTTGACCAAAACCAAACTACTTTCTAAAACAACTCTCTTACCACCCAACGCCTTGATGCGTTGCAAGGCAGCAAGGGCTAATTTTCTACCTAATTGTTTGCCTTGTGTTTTTTCGGTTACGCCCATTTTGGCTATTTCGTAGGTTTGGTCATCTATTTTGAGAATGGCACAAGTCCCCGCAATTTTTCCATCAAATTTTGCAAAAAGCACTGCACCACCTTTGGCTATAATTTCGGTTCTTGGGTTTTCCAACATTACTTGGTCAGTAGGTTCTATCTCAAAATATTTAGTAAGCCATTCTTCATTTAAGAGTTTGAAATCTTGAGAGTATTTTTCTTCAAAATCTATTATCTCTATATGGTCATATTGGTATTGTTTGAGTTTGTCTTTAATTCTTTCTGCCATACTTTTTTGTTGGAGTTGCATTTCTAACTGTTCTACGATTGCGACTAAATCTACCCCACAACTTTCCAACATTTCGGTCATAGACAACTCTATCATGTTCCAAAGAGGCTGTAGTTTGGGTTGTAACTGCTGACCTTTTTCAGATAAAGCCACCTGTCTTTGGCGTTTATCTTTGCCCTTGTTGCTTTCCACTAACAAGCCCGCAGCTAACATTTCACCTACTATTTTATTGACCGCAGGGTGCGAAATCCCTACAGCTTTGGCTATTTCTGTAATAGGCATAGGTGATTGTGTAGCTAATTGAAAAAAAACCAGAAACCATTTGTGTTCAAAATCCAATTGCTGTAGCTCATACACCAATCGGTAATCTTGTAAAATGATTTCACTTAGTTGTTTCAACCGAGTGGCTAATGCCAATTCGCCTAAGGCTTGTATCAGTGTGTTCAAATTGTTGTTGTTTTATGTTTGCAAATATAAAACTAATTACGTAATTAGTTACATATTTGTTTAAAATTTTTTATAATAGTATGTTGCCTTAAAAATTTATAGAAGAACTAACATTTCTCAAAGAATATACTGAAAAGCAATGTCTTAGTAGTAGTTTAAAAATGTATTTTCATATAGCATTTTGTTAATATAAAATATGATTTTATAATGTTATTAATTTTTTTTTAGTAAAATTTTTTAGCTAAATTTTTTTAGTATAACTTTGCAGCCACTTATTAAAAAAACATACCACCTTACTTTTTACTATTTTTTAACAAACCAAAATTTCTAATTTTATGGAAAATCAATTCCAAATCAATTCCAAATCAATTCCAAATCAATTCCAAATCAATTTGCTGCTAAACACCTATTCACCACTTTAAAACTGTCTGTGATGTTAGCTTTTTTTGCTTTTATGGGCTTGCAAAATCACCAAGCACAGGCATTTAACTACTGTGTAGTGCGTGGAGCTTCTAATGTATGCCCGAATGACGTGGTAGATTATGAGGTGCTTACAGGTGGGATTTTTGTCAATCATTTTGTACAGATTAATGTAAGTGGAGGTAGTATTATAGAAGTTGTTAGTTTGACCTACGCTAATCCAGATTTTATTATTACTATCAATGGTTCTTCTGCTACAGTGGACACCAAAGGGGCAAGGGCAGAGGATTTTAGAGTAAGAGTTCATTGGAATAATACACCAGATAGAGGTCGTTTTTATGCAGCAGTACGTTTTAATGTTTTTGGTGAGCCTTCACAATGGAACTCAGACGAAATCAGTGTATTAAACGGTTTAGGAGCTATGGGAGATATTCAAGGAAGTGCTGCGGTTTCTTGTGCAGCTACAGGTAATGTATATACTATAGGTGCGGTAGAAGGAGCTACAGAATACAGATGGTTTATCAATAATGTGTTACATACCATAGGGCAGTCTTGTGTCGTTACGCCTACACAAATAGGTAATTCGGCTACTTTGCGAGTAACCGCCTATAATATGCCTTGTGGTGCAAGTAAAACAGATTATCTTACACTCACAAAGACTACAGCCCAAGTAAGTATTCAGGGAGAAACAGGTTTTGGTCTAAATAATATTAGATATTTTACAGCCTATGATATGGCAAGTGGGCAACAAGTGAATGCCACAGAATTGAATTGGTCTTTGTCTAATTCAGATTGGACAATCATAGACGGGCAAGGCAGTGCCATAATTGGTATTCAAGCCCCTAATAGTATGAACTCTATGACAGCCCTTACCCTTACAGGTAGAGATGCTTGTGGCAGAACTTTTGTACGTAACGTAGGCTTGATTACGAGTGGCGACTATGCAGCCGAGAGGGTAACTACTACAGCTTTTTCGGTATATCCGAACCCTACAGCAGACATAGTTACGCTAAAAAGCAGCCAAACAGGTACATTGTATATCACCAATCAAATGGGCGAAGTATTGCAACAGTTTGATAATGTGAGTAATGGTTTCCAGTTTTCGGTGGCTAAATACCCTACCGACACTTATCTCCTAAGATTTGTAACAAAAACTACTGTGGAGCATTTCCGCTTGGCAGTTCATCATAACTAATACACGGTAGCATTGGCTTCAGTCTGTGTAAATACACAAGCTAAAGTCGATGCTACCAATTTCCCCCTTCATATTTATTATCTATTATTACTATGCTTACAGTTCGTCAATATAAATATTTTTATAGTGCCATTGCCCTATTTTTTATTTTTACACAAACCCTTTTTGCACAAAATAAATCTGGTATCACAGACAGTTTATTGCAAACCTTGCCACAATATCATACCAAAGGATTATTGAAAATACATTGGTTAGTTAACAATCCTAATAATCCTTGGTATATACCAAATGGAGTTGTATATGAAGGTACTTGGGGTAAAAAAACTACTTATGATATAGGTACTTCTTTTAGAACATTATCTCATCTACAAGGGTATTATGAAATAGCTGCCTATGTAGGTACAAGTTATTATTTTCGCAAAGCAAAAAATAATTATACCTTTAAGGGCTTTTTTGTAAGAACAGGTTTAGCCTATTCAACTGTTCAAGATGCAATGTATAATAATCACTCTTACGGACTCTTAACAGGTTTTGGTTATCAGAATACACTGTACAAACGTTGGCATTTTGAGATTTCTTATGCTACTTTATTTGGTAGGTATGAAGTAGAGAGTTATTTTGACGCAAGATTTAATAAGAACCGTTGGGATGCCTTTAAATGGAATGACTTAGCTATTCGTTTAAGTTATAGGTTGTTTTAAAATGAGTTATGGCGATAATGTTTTCAGGAAATATTATTGCCTTTTTTATATTTTGCTATAGCTGTTCTTCAGCATAAAAATTGTTAAGCCCTACCATTCGCCACCAAATTTTCCTACTTTTGTCGTGAATTTCTTGCGAAAGTAAGAACCAGTAACACCGCAAGGGTTCAAAACCCTTGCGGTGTTGTAAAGTTTTTTGTTAGCAATCTCCATGAAAAAAGTAGATAAATTAGTTTCTAAGGCTTTCTTTGCCCCTTTTTTACTCACCTTTAGCATTGTCTTATTCATTTTGTTCATTGTATTTATTTCCAAATACTTTGAAGATTTGGTAGGCAAAGGGCTAAGTTGGGGCGTATATGCTCGGCTTTTTACCTATTTTTTATTGGTGCTTACGCCTCAAGCCCTGCCTTTGTCTGTACTCTTATCGTCTTTAATGGCTTTTGGGAATTTGGGAGAACATTTTGAGATTACAGCCCTCAAAAGTTCGGGTATTTCGTTGCCCCGTTTGTTAGTACCTGTTGGTATTTACGCCTTCATTATCAGTTGTTTAGCTTTATTATTCAACAATTATATTGTCCCCGAAGCCAACCTCAAAGCATTTAGTTTGATGTATGATGTCCGTCAAAAAAAGCCTACAATGGACTTAAAAGAAGGCGGTTTTTACAATGGTTTGCCCAATTATAGCATTAGAATAGAGCAAAAAGACAAAGATGGAGGAACAGGCATTTACGGTTTGATGATATACGACCATTCGGCAAATCGTGGCAATGTGGACGTGATTTTGTCGGATACAGGCAAGATGTACACCATGATGAATGACAGTTATTTGGTTATAGAAATGAAAAAAGGGTACAGAATTTCTGAACGTAGCCCTATCGGACAAAACCGCCAAGAGTTTGTGCGTGATAATTTCCAACAAGCAAAATTTGTCTTTGATATGTCGCATTTTGGTTTACAACAAACTCCCGAAGAACTCTTTAAGGGCAACAAAGTAATGAAAGACATACCGCAATTAGCCGAATCAGCCGATTCTTTGGACAGGGACGCAGCCAAATTAGCCAAACAAAATGCCGAAATGTTTAAGCCTTATCACGACTTCCAATATTCGGCAGAAAGGGCTTTATTGACCAAAACCCGCAAAGATTCTTTGCTCCAAGACCAAAAATTTTATCAGGGTTTCCAATTCAAAGACTCCATGACTACACAAGATTGGAATGCCTTGTACGAAAGAGCCTTGATGAAAGTCGGCAATATTCAAACCTATGCCAAAGGTAGTTTTGACCAAGTAGAGGGCAGTTTGAAAGAAGCAAGGAATTTTAGGTTTGAAATGTGGACAAGGGTAGCTTTGGCGGTGTCTTGTTTTATGATGTTTTTGATTGGTGCTCCACTCGGTTCTATCATTAAAAAAGGAGGTTTGGGCGTACCTACATTGATTTCTGTTGCTTTTTTCTTGCTATATTATTCAGTATCATTGACTTGTATGCGTTATGCACAAGAGGGAATTATGGACGTTTTTGTGGCTGCATGGGTGGCTAACTTGGTCTTATTAGTCTTTGGCTTGGTGTTTTTGTGGCAGGCTCGCAATGATTCTCGTTTATTTGACATAGATGCCTACATTGTCTTTATTGAAAGATGGAAGGAAAAATGGAAAAATAGGAAGACAAAGACGGTGTAATAGCTTTGAGATAAAATATTCAAACCCTATTTTTTATCAAAATACGTTAGTGTTAAAGATGTAATTTTTCGAAAAGATTACATCTTTTTTGCTTACAGAACATTACTTGTTTATTACTACCCAAAATACTTACTATTTTTGTAGCTAACATCAATTTTTTGTATTCATGTGTAGAATCGCAGGTATTGTCAATCCTTCCTTTAGCACCGAACAACTGCAAAATACTGTTACTCAACTAAGTAATGTAATGCAACGCGGAGGTCCCGATGGTAACAACGAATGGGTACACCCCCACTATCATTTGGCGTTTGGGCATCGCCGTTTAGCATTGTTAGACTTGTCGGAGGCGGGTAACCAACCTATGTTGAGCCAAGATGGGCAGCTTTGTATCTGTTTCAATGGTGAAATCTATAATTTCAAGCAAATCAGGCAGACTTTACAGGCGAAGGGCTACCGTTTTATTACACAAACAGACACAGAAGTTATTTTGTATGCTTACCAAGAATATGGCGTAAAAGCATTTGAGTTGCTCAATGGTATGTTTGCTTTTGCGTTGGCAGATTTGCGGACAGGTACAATGTATTTGGTGAGGGACAGTGCAGGCATCAAACCCATGTATTATTTTTTAGAGGGCAACGAGTTGGTGTTTGCTTCGGAAGTGCGGGCATTTCAACACTACAGCCGAAAATTTGCAGAAAATCCCGATTGGAAAGCCTTGTTTCTATCTTTTGGGCATTTGCCAGAACCTTACACCACGTTGGAGGGCATCAAGACTCTACCCAAAGGGCATTACCTTACCTATAATTTGCAGCCCAATGCCCCCAAAAAATATACGATACAACCCTTTTTCAAGAACACATTTACCGAGGAAATTACAGATTTTCAGGAGGCAGTGTCTTTGGTTAGACAAACTTTTATACAATCTGTAGAAAGGCACTTGGTCGCAGATGCTCCTGTGGGCATTTTTTTGAGTGGTGGCATAGATTCAAGTTTGATTGCGTTGGTGGCAGACAATATTTTGCATACGCCTAATAATCATACAGTTTCTATTGTTTTCAAAGAGCCGAACTATACAGAGAAAAAGTACCAAGAAATTGTAGCCCGAAAGTTAGCCAACCAACACCAATATTTTGAAGTAACCGCCAACGACTTGCAAGTGCATTTTACAGACGTGCTACAAGCCCAAGACCAGCCGTCCATTGATGGTATTAACACCTATTTTATTTCTAAATATGCACGCCAAGCAGGTTTGAAAGCCGTTTTGTCGGGGGTGGGAGCAGATGAACTGTTCGGTGGTTATATTACATTCCAACGAGCTAAACATTTACCATTTTTGCGTGCTATTCCAAAAGATTTGTTCAAACTATCGGCTTTATTGCCGAATGACAAACTGAAAAAGTTTGGTTTTTTGGCTTTGCCAGACTTTTTGGGTACGTACTTATTTTTTAGAGGTTTATATACACCAGAAAATGTAGCCAAAATTTTGGGTTGTACGGAGGCAGAAGTGTTACAGTCTTTGTCAAAAGTATTTGTAAATGAGGCGGTTAAAGGGCTTTCGGTGGGCAACCAAATCAGTTGGCAGGAGTTCAATTTGTATATGCAAAATCAACTTTTGCGAGATTCAGATGTAATGAGTATGTGGCACAGTATAGAGTTACGCACCCCGTTTTTAGACAAAGAATTGGTAACTTTGGCACACCGCATTAGCACCCATACTAAGTTTTATACTACTTCTCAAACTAAACAGTTGTTGATAAGTGCCTTCAATGACATTTTGCCCAATGAAATTTGGAACAGACCGAAACAAGGCTTTACGTTTCCGTTCCAAGAGTGGTTTAAACAGCACCCAACTCTTTTAGAAAAAGGCAATCAAGCAACGGCTTCTACTCAAAAACTTATTCAAGACTTCCAACAAGGTAAGCTGCATTGGGCGAGATTATGGGCTATTTTACAAGTGATTTCGTAGAATTGTTCTAAGAAATTTACTTATTTGCTCTTTTTATCTTACTATATAATGTAAACTTATTTTGAAGGAATATCCTAAAAAAACTCTCTATAACTTCTTTGAAAAGATTTTATAGAGAGTTTTTTTGTTTTTTTATCAAAATATTACATATTAATAAGTTCATGAATAGGTATATTTAAAATTTAAAAATATACACAACTAAAAAATAATATACTTTTTATTTTGAAACCTATTTTTTTATAAATAGCTTTGTAGGCTGAGTTTTGTATTTAACATTTATTACAATACAATATCTCAATGTACTATTCATTTAACTTCTTTGATATGTTTAACTACTACGTTAAATCTTCTTTTGGGTTGGCTGTTTTATTAATGGCTTTTTCTTTCTCATCTCTGGCTCAAACAACCACATCAGTACGTACACAGGCTGATCAAAAAGGTATTATTCTCGCCAAAGATTTGCAATTTGTTCAGGGTAAAACCTTTAATTTAGAGTATTCAAAAGATGTTGTTTTTAAAACAACCTTGAAAGTAATAGAAGCTGACCCTTTTAATAATCTCCCACGTTATATTGCTTCTGCTTTTATTGGTTCTTTTACTTCAGGTGTTCCTATTTCTCGTAGTGGTATAGCTGACGCAAACGGTATGTACTTCATGGGAAAACTAAAGTATTTTACCAATAACCCTCAGTTACGCTATGATTTTATAGGCAGTTATGGTTTTGGTAACAATACACAGACAGGTGGTAACCATAGTCGTTTTGTAGGTAACTTGGGCATACATTATGTGCCTATTCGTATTAAATCTTCCCCTTGGCTTTTCTCACAAGGTATTAATTTTTCGCGAGGCTTTGCGTATGACCCATTGACCAAGACAAACTACCCTGTAGGTATTACAGGTAAGTACCAAGTGGTGCGAGAAATAGGATTTCGTGCTGGAGCTTTGTATAGTAGCTTAAATTTTAATTTTGTTCCAAGTACAGTAGATGTTCGTTTCCCAAGTTCTGTAACAAATCCGGGAGGTTATCTTGGGATAACTTATGGCACTGTTCGTAACCTTATTATTGGTAGTACGAATATGGGTATGCACAAAAACAGTAAATACAATGAAGTTATTTTTGACTTTATGTATGCTCCTACTACTTTTAACACAGATTACACAGGGGCAGAAAAACCAAATAATTTTACTGATTTGGGTTATAGAATGATTGTTAATTTCATAAAACCAGCTTATCATAGACGTTTAAGTGTGCAAGTAGGTGCGGAAGTAGGAAAATACCCAGGTGTAAATACACATTTTGTGGGTTTGCATTTAGGCTTGTCTTTTGCTGACCGTAAAAAATATAATGCAGACTCTATTGCCAATGACCTTCAAGTGTATGTAACTGCAAAAGGTGCTGCCAATGATACAGATAGCATCATGAATGGTTCTAAAAAACCGTATGATTTTGTTACAAAAAATAAAAAAGGGTATTACATTTTAACAACATTAGATAGTAGTTTGATAAAGAAACCTATGAAAATGGTTTCTACCTCGCGTCAGTTTTTAGTAACGACTGAAACTACTACAAGAGAAACTGTTGGCGGTGTGGTTTCAGTTAATAATGGTACTACCTACGCAAGGAATACCACATACGTCAGGACTACAACACAAACAAGGACTAAAACGGTATTTTATTTCTTTGGTGTCTTAGGTAATACTAATCAAACAGTAGAATTTAAAGATTTTAATTCGCCTGCTGCTTATCGTAAATCGATGATTTCGCAGTATTTAAAAGCAGTACCTGCCGCAGATAATTACTATCTTGATGTCATTAAAAGAGATAGACGTTGGAGACGGATTACTACTTGGGGAACGTATTTGGCTTTGGCAGCCACAGCCATAGTGTATAGCCAAGAAGGAAGTAATAGTCCAATGACCTATGCAGCAGGGATAACCACAGGAGCTTTTTTTGTAGGAAGTTTCTTTGCTCCTGAAATGGGCAAGAAAGAATATGACAAAATTTTGTCTATTTACAACAAAGGTTTAAGTGGAAAAGCCCCACGTAGTAAATAAAAAACTAAAACTCTATAAAGCCTCAAAACTTTATAGAGTTTTTTTGTTGAGTTTGATGTTTTACTGTCTAATCTCGTATCCATTCTGCCACTACGCCCATTTCATCTACCATTTTTTTGAGATAGTCATCTAAATAATCTCCCCAATAGCCACTATCTTCCATACATTGCTCGAATTCATCATAACTCATGCCTTCTATATCTCTTTCATAGACAGCATAAATGTAGTTTTGCTTGTCTGTAGCAGCAAATTTAACTCCCATAAATCTAGCATTAAGCACCATCAATTCAGCAAACAATTTGAACTTAATCACATTGTCTGTGGGCATATTTATCAATGGTGAAAAAAATCTGATAAAAGTACGGGTGCTACCTTCTGCGTTTTGGTAGCTCACAAAAAATACCTCTACAGAGGCAGAGCCTTTTAAAAAGTACCAAGTATCTTCTTCTTGACTATAGACAGAGGCAGGATTAATACCATGTTTTGCCATAAAATTGTCTATGTATTGGCGGGCATTTTGCTCATTGACAGACATTTCCAAAGTCGTTTTAGTGATAGTTTAGTTGAATAAGTCATAGCTTGTAAAGGCTATTTAATATAACAACATAGGGAAATAAGTTGTAAAAGTCAAGATAAAAGGCGTGTAATTTTACTACAGCTTAAAGGGGTGAGTACAAATTAGCAACAACATTTACAATGCTTTTGAAGGGCTTGTAAATGTTGTTGAAGGAATTAACTATTGTTGGTTTTCTGTTGGTTTTATATTTTTAGCAGAAAGTCGTTTAATCAAACTTGCTGTAATGTTCAAGAAGTTGGATTCTGTAATGATACCGACTAAATTACCTTTGTTTACGACAGGCAAACAACCAATTTGTTTGGTGGTCATAATCTCTAAGGCTTCGTTGATAGTGGCTTGTGGCGAAATCGTAATCGGATTTTTTATCATCAAATCTTCTATCAATGTTTTGCTGTCTGTACCATTGCGTTTCTCCAATAAGAAATGACGCAGCAACATACGCGAAGAAATTAAGCCTACTAAGCTGCCTTTCATGTCTTCTACAGGAATGTAACGGATACGTTGCCAATCCATAATGTCTGCACTTAGGTCTGGCAAGTCGTCTTTATTTACTGTAAACAAGTCGGTAGTCATAAACTCCTCTACCAAAATAGCCGAAGGTTCGTATTCTGCAATGTCTTTCATTGTTGCCAAGTCCCATGTATGCACAGGTAAGTTTTGTTTTTGGTAATTCATTGTTGCCGAAGTAATAGCTACCATGACTTCCTCTTTAGACGTTTCTTTGATAAGTTTTGCATAAGAGTTGAGCATCCAACGTGAGCCTGTGTAGCCTGTTTCGTTGCGGGCTTCTATAATGCCTAAATATTTGTCAATATCCTCTGTACTTACGTTGGCTTTTTTCAAACCATGACGAGCCAATGGCAATAACTCTTTGGCTATCAGCTCTGTATCGTTAATTTTCTTGCCCATCCAACTGTATTTTACGCCTAAACCATTGCGGGCAGCCAACAAGAAATTAGATTTTGCTTCATCAAAATCCATTAGTTTTGTAACATCTTTGTACGCATCTTCAAAACCATTCATCACACCAATCCAAAACGCAGCATTAGATACTTCATCTACCACACTTGGACCCGCAGGCAATACTCTGTTTTCTATGCGTAAGTGCGGTTTTCCGTTAGGGCTAATGCCATAACAAGGTCTGTTCCAACGATATACGGTAGAGTTATGAATATTCAAAGCTCTTAGGCGTGGCGTAATGCCTTGTTCTACACACTGCAAAACATCTTCTTCTATGTCTGTCATAAAGATTACGCGGAAACGCATAATGTCTTCTTTGTAAATTTCTATCAAAGAATCTTTTACCCATTTGTTGCCAAACATGACACGAGGACTGCGTTCTCTCAAATGTTCGGTAGCTACTCTGGTGTCAATAGATTGGCGGAACAAAGCAATACGAGTTTCACTCCACAATCTTTTACCAAACACCAAAGGCGAATTAGTACCTAAAGCCAATACAGGGGCAGCTATAGCTTGTGCAGCGTTGTATTTGGCTGCAAATTCTTCGGGTTTTATCTGTAAATGCACTTGGAAACTCGTGTTACAAGCCTCTACCAACGGCGAATCCAGCATGACATTCAGTTCATCTACACCCTCTATCCGCAGTTCATAACGGTTGCCACGCATATTATTAATAGCCTCCATTAGCGAAAAATACCGCACTACAGGCGTAAGATTGTCCATATTAATATCAAACTTACGAATCGTGGGCAGAATCCCTGTGAGTACCACGTCCACATCGTCCATGTCGCCTAATACATTGCGTAGTTGCCCCATGAGTTGGTTGATGTTGTTTTCCATGTCCGAAAAACAAGTACCTGTAAACGTCAGTGGCGGTACGTTTGCCTCTATATTGAACCGAGCCAACTCTGTGGTAAAGTCGGGGCTGTTGAGTTTCTCCAATACTTTGATGTTCTTTGGCGAAGGTTTGCCATGCGAATCCACCAAACACATTTCTTGTTCTGCTCCAATTCTAATCGTATCAGTTTCAAACCAACCTTCTTTGAGCATACGGTCAAGGGCTTGTACGTCCTTGAGTAAGAACTTAGTAAAGTTATTGAGTTCTTCTTGGGTTTTGGCTAATCTTACACTAAAATCTCCCATGATGGTCTTGTTGTTTTGTAGGTATGTTGATGACTTAAATATTAAAATTTTTTTCAAAAACAAATATTTTTTAGGTAGTTTTTTTAGAAACTTCTTAAAAAATAAAGTCAGGGCTTCAAAAAACAACTATGTTGCTCTTATTACTCTCTAAAATTATATGACAACTCTAAGTAGCTTTTAACCCTTGTTTCTGCTGGCATTGTCAAAGGTTTTATTATTTTTACTAAAACTATTGTCTATTTTGCCTTTAGGCGAATATATTAACTAACAAACCCACTTGCATACGTACTGCCTAATCACGAATACCTATGAACGAATTGCATTATACCCTCAAAAACAACGAAGCTGTAGCCCTTAGTAGTATCCCTACACTGCCTTACAAAAAATTTGCCCAGCACGTCAGTGATTTGTTAGACCAGCCTTACCGCCGTTGTGTCTTATATTATGGTTTTCCGTTGGGTACAAAACTGAAATTCCTTTGTGGTATTGCCGATGATGCCAAACACATTATAGATGTATGTTCCTACGAACTGAACATGAGGGATAGGCACGAATTACCGTCTTTGACAGAAAAACACTATGCCATGCACATTTACGAAAGAGAAATTGCAGAAAATTGGCAAGTAAATTTTGCAGGACACCCTTGGCTAAAACCTGTGCGGTATGCTCATAACCGCAGCGACAAGAAAAAAAATATTGCCAATTATCCTTTTTACCAAATTACTTCAGACCAACTACACGAAGTTGGTGTAGGACCTATTCATGCAGGCGTAATAGAACCGGGGCATTTTCGGTTTATTTGTAATGGCGAAAAAGTATTGCATTTGGAAATACAGTTAGGTTTTCAGCACAGAGGCATAGAGCAACTGATGATAGACAAAAAACACTTGTTGCAACGCACTACTTTAGCCGAAAACATAACGGGCGATACCACAGTGGGGCATACCTTGGCGTTTGTGAGTTTAATGGAAACATTGGGAAATATCAAAGTGGCAGAAAGGTTGCATTTAGAAAGAGCAACGGCATTGGAGTTAGAAAGGGTGGCTATTCACGTTGGCGACCTTAGTGCCATGTTCACAGATATAGCCTACCAATTAGGGGCATCCGTTTTGGGGGCTTTGCGTACTCCTGTCATCAATTATGCCCAATGGTGGTGTGGCAACCGTTTTGCTAAATCTTTGATTCGGGTGGGAGGTAGCCATTACCCAATGCACGACAAATTGATAGAAAGACTAAATAACTTGTTGAATGATTTTATTCCTAAATTTCAAGAAATGAACCTATTGGCGTTTAATATGCCTTCTGTTTTAAGCCGTTTCGAGAATATAGGCACTATTACTGCCAAACAAGCCCAATTAATAGGGGCAGTAGGTATGCCAGCACGTATTTGCGGTTTGCCAAGAGATATACGCTATTCGCACCCTTTTGCAGCCTTTAAAGAAATTCCGTACAAACCTGCTACCGTACAAACGGGTGATGTCTATGCAAGAGGTTTGTTGCGTAAAATTGAAATAGAAAAATCAATCTTGTTGTTACAAACTTTTACGCAAGATATAGCGAAGTTGCCACCTGCACCCAAGCCCCGAATGGAGGTGGAGCTACAAGCCCAAAGTTTTGCTATCTCGATGACAGAGGGTTGGCGTGGAGAAATTGTCCATTCGGCAGTTACAGACGAAAACGGTGAGTTAGCTCATTACAAAGTGAAAGACCCATCTTTTCATAATTGGTTGGCGTTGGCTCTTGCTTTGCGTAACCAAGAAATTTCCGATTTTCCGATTAACAACAAGAGTTTTGATTTGTCTTATTGTGGTTTTGATTTGTAATTAAAACGTGAAGTAGGCTTATTGTATTACTACAAGCACATAAGTCCTTTGTCAATAAGTGTGCTTGTATTCTTGTTATGCAAGCATGGTTTTTAGTGATTAAAAGGCTAAAACCTTACTTTTGTACGTACAAGGGTAAAATAGTTTTGGAAAATAAAAAAATAACTGTTTTTTTGTTTTTGTATCAAAATATGCTAAATTACATAAATCAATAAGACTATAGCATGACACCACTATTCACAGACAACGGTAACGACATAGACATAGCAGATGTACGCAAACTTACAGACCTTGTAAAGCAACGTTATGGCTACGATTTTAAAGATTACGCTATGTCTTCTTTTAGAAGACGTATCAAAAGAGTATTAGAGCTATACAAACTAAAAAGTGTGGATAAACTCATTGCTATTTTAGATTCTAATACAGACTTTTTTGAGGAATTTATTTCCGAAATCACTGTAAACGTAACAGAGATGTTTCGTGACCCTACTTTTTGGAAAATCCTCAAAGAACAAATCATTCCAAACATTTTGTTGAGCCACGATAAAATTAGTATTTGGCACGCAGGCTGCTCGTCTGGCGAAGAAGTCTATTCTATGACCATTGTGTTACAAGAAATGGGCATTTTAGACAAAGCCCGTATCGTAGCCACAGACTTAGACACTGCCATTATTAAAAAAGCTCAAGCAGGCTCTTATTCCATGAAAAACATGGATGTAAACCGCAAAAACTACCAACGGTACATGGGCGTACACAGTCTTGACAATTATTTCAAGGAAGTAAACGGAGAGGCAGTTATGGACAAGGCTTTGATGCAAAATGTATCTTTCCGCCGTCATGATTTGGTACAAGGGGCTGTTTTCTCTAAATTTGACCTCGTTTTGTGCAGAAATGTAATGATTTATTTTAACCAAACCCTTCAAAATAATGTTTTGAATAGATTACACGAAAGTTTGTTCAAATATGGCTACTTGGCGATTGGTTCAAAAGAATCATTGATTTGGTGTGAAATTGCCAACAAGTTTATTGTGGTGAATAACGAAGAAAAAATTTACAAGAAAATTAAAGACTAATTACCTATCACTTCATAGCTACTGCACCTCATAACTCCCTACATTTTGCCCAGACAACTATTTTTGGTGATACAAAACCGAAAATATAACGAAAAAGTATTGACATCATGAATTTTAATCTACCCGATAATAAGTACAAAGCTATAGTGATTGGTGGCTCGGCAGGTAGTTTCCAATTGGTTACACGCATATTGGCGACTGTTTCTAAGGATTTTGCTTTGCCTATGTTTTTGTGTTTGCACAGACTCAAGCACGTAAGAAATGGTTTTGTAGAGGCTTTGTGTATCAAAAGTAACAAACCTGTGGTAGAGCCTTATGACAAAGAACCTATCAAAAGAGGTATGGTGTATCTTGCCCCTGCTAACTATCATCTTTGTATAGAATTGGGAAATACCATAGCTCTTTCTTCCGAAGAATTAGTGAATAATTCAAGACCTGCCATAGACCATACTTTCGAAACGGCTGCTTATGTTTACAAAGATAAGTTAATTGGAATTTTACTATCTGGGGCTAATAAAGATGGAGCTTTGGGCATGAAAAAAATTAAAGAGGCTGGCGGTTTGACAGTCGTACAATCTCCTGAAGATAGTTTGATTAATGCCATGCCTTCGGCGGCTATAGCTGCTACAAACATAGACTATGTAATGCCGATAGACGGGATTATAGAGTTTTTGATAGAATTGGATAGAAGCTATAAAATGGCAAATATTTAGTATGAAAAAAGTATTGATTATTACGTACTATTTTCCCCCTTGTGGGGGAATAGGCGTATTGCGTTGCTTAAAATTGGCAAAGTATTTACGTGAATTTGGTTGGGAGCCAATCATTTACACCGCCAAAGATGCACATTACCCAACGTATGACGAAAGTAACAACAAAGATATTCCTGAAAATATAACCATTCTTAGGCAACCTATTTTTGAACCCTACACATTTTACAAAAAATTTACGAAACAAGCCCCTACAGCCAATGCCAATAATGCCTTGGTAGCTACTGACCAACCCAGAGATTGGAAACACAAATTGTCTGTGTGGATACGTAGCAACTTTTTCATTCCCGATGCTCGTGCTTTTTGGATACAACCCTCCGTAAAATATTTAGTACAGTGGCTCAAGGACAACCCCGTTGATGCGATACTTTCTGATGGACCTCCGCATACTAATACGCTGATAGCTTGTTATGTAAGCCAAACCACAGGCATTCCTTGGTTAATGGACTTTCAAGACCCTTGGACACAGGTAGATTACTACCAACGGTTAAGCCTGACCACATGGGCAGACCGCAAACACCACCGTTTAGAACAGTTGGCACTGCAAACAGCCCGAAAAACTACAATAGCCAGCCCACAATGGAAGAAAGATTTGGAACAGATTGGCGGTAAAAATGTAGATGTGTGGTATTGGGGTTATGACGAAGCAGATTTTGCAAAGGTAAGCAGCCAACTCGACCAAAAACTTACTATTACACACGCAGGTTTGTTAGGAGATGACAGAAACCCCGTTGTGCTTTTTGAGGCAGTGGCAGATTTATGTAAAGAATTGGGAAAACCTTTTGAGGAAGTTATTGAAATTCAACTAATTGGACAAGTAGATGCTTTGGTAATACAAAGTTACCAGCAGGTAGGCATTGAAAAAGTAGTTCGGCTGATTCCGCAAGTGAATAGGGACAAGGCTTTGCAATATGTCTTAAATTCACAAATTTTATTGCTATTATTGAACCAAGCCCACAATGCGATGGGGCGTATTCCGGGCAAATTGTTTGAGTATTTGGCAGCCCAAAGACCTATTATTTGTTTGGGTTTACCTCAAAGTGATGTAGATACGATTTTGCAAAGCACCCAAGCAGGGCAAACTTTTACCTATACAGACAAAGAAAATTTGAAGTTGGCGTTGAAAAACTACTATGAAGTTTTTAGGACAAAAGGCAGTATTACCCAACAAAATAAGTCTTTGGAGGCTTACACACACCGTAATTTGACTAAAAAAGTGGCGGGTTGGTTAGATGAAATAAGTAGCTAAAAGGCATTTTAAGACGAAACCGTAATAAACAATGAACAATTTAGAAATAACGATAAGACGTGCAAAAATTGGTGATTTGACTGAAATGCAGAAATTATATGTGGATACTATTACAACAATTTGTAAAGATGACTATTCACAAGAACAAATTAAGGCTTGGACTTCATTAGTTACAAATACTCAACGCTGGACAGACATCTTGACTTCTCAGTATTTACTTATTGCCGAGATAGACTCCCAAATAGTTGGCTACATTTCCCTAAGTAACAATGACTACATAGACTTACTTTATGTACACAAGGACTACCAAAGACAAGGTATAGCTGACAAACTATATTTCGAAATTGAAAAAGAGGCTATTAGACAAAATGGAACTTTTTTAAGCTCTGATGTAAGCAAAACAGCAAGACCTTTTTTTGAGAAAAAGGGATTTATTATTCTAAAAGAACAGACGAATATAAGGCAAGGGGTTGAAATCATAAATTACAAAATGACAAAACAATTTTGAACTCAAAGATAGGATACCTTTTTTGGCACAAGAAAGAAAAATGTCCTATAACATGGATTTTATGTTAGGTGGAATGACGTGTAATGTTGAATAAACCCGTCCATATACAAAGACTCAACTGAAAGACAAAATAAATTCTTTTTTTCTTAGTGAACTTGTGTATTTGTGGTTCATTTACAAGGAGTTATGAAAACTACCTATCCACTTCGCCCATGACTAAATCCAAAGAACCCAAAATGGCTATAAGGTCAGCTACTAAACAGCCTTTTGAAATGGCAGGTAATACAGACAAATTGCTGAAACAAGCAGAACGGACTTTTACCCGATACGGCACATCACTGTTGGGCGTGCTGCGAAAATAAAAGCCTAATTCACCCTTAGGGCTTTCGCCTCGTACATACAAATCTTGTTGTTTGGCGGTGCGTAGTTTTTTGGGTACTTGGGCTTGTGGGTTAAACTCTTTGGTGCGTTTCCATTCGCCTTGTAGTTTGTCCAAACACTGTTCTATGATGCGGATACTTTCCCAACATTCCAACACACGCACTTCCGTTCTGTCCCAGCAGTCGCCTACAGTTCCCATTTTGCCTTTGCCCGTAGGCACTTCAAAGTCCAATTCAGGATAGATGCTGTAGCCGTCTATTTTGCGTAGGTCGTATTGTAAGCCCGAAGCTCGCAACATAGCCCCCGTTACTCCGTAGTTAATGGCGGTGGTCAAAGGCAATACACCAATGTTAGCGGTGCGTTGCACAAAAATTGAGTTGTCTATCAATACAGTTTGTAATTCTCTCAATTTGGGTTGAAGGTACTTCATCAATTCTCTACATTTTTCCTCAAAACCTACAGGCAGGTCATAGTACAAACCGCCTACCCAAATGTAGTTATACAACATTCTTGCCCCACAAGTCCATTCCAAAAGCCTCAAAATATATTCTCTGTCCCGCATCAACCACAAAAACGGAGTAAAAACGCCAATATCAATGGCATACGTACCTACCGCCACAAAGTGCGAGGCTAAACGGTTCAGTTCTGCTACTAATACTCTGATGTACTCTATTCTTTTGTGTAATTTCCCTTCTAAACCCAATAGTTTTTCTACACCCATGACATAAATCTGTTCGCAATTCATGGCAGCTACATAGTCCAGCCTGTCCACATACGGAATGATTTGGTTGTAGGCTAAGGCTTCTGCGTGTTTTTCGAAACAACGGTGCAAGTAACCAATATGAGGCACTACATCTTTTACTACTTCGCCGTCTGTGAGGACTTCTAACCGCAAAACACCATGTGTAGAGGGGTGTTGAGGTCCCATGTTAATAATCATTTCGCCTTCGCCCAACTGTTCTATGTGGTAACGAGTAGGTTCAGAGGCTTGTAGGTGCGTAGGTGCGTATTGGTATTGAATAGTTTTTTTAGGGGTTTCCACAAGGTAATAGGTTGAGGAGTTGCAAATAAAAGAAAATGAATGATATAGGCATCATTTGGCTATACTTGTAACACTAAATATAGCAAATAAATGCTATACAATAGTAACATCACAACTCCATGCTCACGTTTGATAGTAGATTGAGCCGAAAAATAGGTGAAAATGAATAGTAATAGTGTGGCTACTAAATTAACTAATAGGTCAAAATTAAGTTCTTTATTCATAGGTAAAGGAGCAACAACGGCACTGCTCCCTAATACCATGAAAGTATTGAAGAGGTTAGAGCCTATAATATTACCTATGACAATATCTGCTTTTTTTTGCATGGCAGCTACTACAGAAGTTGCTAATTCGGGGAGTGAAGTCCCAATAGCAACAATCGTTAAGCCAATAATAGTTTCACTGATGCCCAAATGTTGGGCAATAGCTACAGCCCCATTTACCAAAAAATCTCCGCCAAAAAATAAGCCAACTAAGCCGATTAGGATATAAACAACAGATTGGAAAAGAGGTAAGGGTTGCACAGTAGCCGTAATTTCTTCGGTAGGGTCGGCTTGACGGGCTATCTGAAAGGTATAATAAATGAAAATACTAAAAAATAAAAGCAACAAACAACCGTCTGAACGTGAAATAGTATTATCTGGGCTACCATTCAATAAAATATCATTGGCGGTAATTGCTACTGCAAGCCCCGCTAACAAACATAAAGGTATTTCTTTCCATTGTGTATTTTTATGAATGGCTAAAGGGGCAACTACAGCAGATAAGCCCAAAATTAATAGAATATTACCAATATTACTCCCCAAGACATTGCCAATGGCAATGGCAGTATTGCCTTTGGCAGCAGCAATTACACCTATTGAAAACTCAGGGGCAGACGTGCCAAAAGCAACAATAGTTAAACCTACGACTAAATCAGAAATATTTAGTTTTTTGGCAATGGCTGCAGCTCCTTTTACCAACCAATTAGCAGCTACTACAGCCAGCACTCCTCCGCCAATTAAACTTATGATAGGTAATAAAAATGACATAAGCACACCTACTTTTAGAGATTTATGGTAATACTTTCCATAAGCATACCACACACTGCACATTTTTTCGGTGAATTTCGTCATCTGTAGAAAACACCAAAAATTCGCCAGCTCTTTCTAATTTTACATCATTAGAGGCTTCTATTTCTTGGATACGGTGGTCGGCTAAACCGTCTGTGGTATCCACTAAGGCACATAAAAATAATTGTGGGTTGCGAACATTGTAGCCGTGTTGATGTATTTTGGTCAAAGTCATGGCATCTCGCAAGTAGGCTTCGTAGTCGTCCCTGAATTTGAACTGAAACATAAATGTTTCTATAGAGCCTTGTTTTTCTACTTTCAAAATCAAATCTACTACACCAGCATCACCCACTTTCATATCTTTGAGCCACTGTACTTTGGCATCACCAAAAATAAGCTGCTTGCTGACTAATAAAGATTTACTGATTTGATAAAAAAAGGCTTGTTCAGGCATGAAATAGATACCTTTATTGGCTAAATTTTTTAGCTGGAATTCCTCTTCAAGGATTACTCGTTTGATATTCTCAAATATTCGTTCCTCAACGGTAGTAGTGTGCATAATGGAAAGAGATAACGGCAATTTTTTCCGTATAACTATTGCAAAAGTAACGTTAGTAGTTGATTTTTTTGCAAATTTGATAACAAATTTAATTACCTTAGTAAAAATGTTTGGCTAACTAAACTTTTTACCTATTTTTTAGTGTTTATATAGACTATTTATTCACAACACACTTAAATTGATTGTTACGAGATGGCATTAGATCACACAGACCCGAAAAATCAGGAAAGAATCCGTAGGGCTTTGTCTCAACGAGATTGGTCAGAAATAAAAAGTATGAACTCATGGATGGTGTTGAAGGTCATGGCGGAGTTTGTAGAAGCAATGGAAAAATTGGCAAGAATAGGTCCTTGTGTTACGATTTTCGGTTCGGCACGTACCAAACCCGACAATCCGTATTACCAAAGAGCCGAAGAAATAGCGGAAAAATTAGTCGTACATGGTTACGGTGTGATTACAGGTGGCGGACCTGGGATTATGGAAGCAGGTAACAAAGGAGCTAAAAAAGCAGGCGGTAAGTCTGTGGGTTTAAATATCTTGTTGCCGTTTGAACAGTCGAGCAATCCGTATGTGGACAACGACAAAAATATCATGTTTGATTACTTCTTTGTTCGCAAAGTAATGTTTATCAAATATTCGCAAGGTTTTGTAGTAATGCCGGGTGGCTTGGGTACTTTGGACGAGTTGTTTGAGGCTTATACCTTGATACAAACCGAAAAAATTGCACGTTTCCCTATTGTATTATACGGTTCAGAGTATTGGAAAGGCTTATTAGACTGGATTAAAGACACTGTTTTAGCCAAAGAAAAAAATGTGAGTCCACAAGACTTAGACCTTATTAGCATTGCAGATTCACCAGAGGAGGCAGTGGCTATCATAGACGACTTCTATGACAAGTACAAGCACATGTTAGCTCCTAATTTCTAAGTGATTTTTAGGCTCATACTCAAACTTAATTGCTTGAAAAATTCGTCAATTAGGTTTGAGTATATTTTTTGGAAAATAGCTTATTGAATGTTCATTTTATTTCGTAAATTCACCTCAAAATCATGTGAAATTTATGGAAACTCTCATAGACAGCACCGTAGAGGTACAACAGCTATTTGAACAACAAAAAAACTACGCCAAAACCCTGCGAAAAACGACTGCACAAGACCGAATTGCCAAACTTAAAAAGTTAGAAAAATTGGTTTTTCAGTACCAAAACCAATTGGTAGAGGCTATTTACAAAGACTTTGGTAAACCTGCTGCCGAAACTGTAGCCACAGAAGTATTGCCTACTGTTACAGAAATTCGCCACACAATTAAAAGTTTGAAGGGCTGGTTAAAACCTAAAAATGTATCTCCTACTTTGCCCTTGTTAGGGACTACATCTAAGGTCTATGTAGAGCCTAAGGGCGTAACTCTTATCATTGCCCCTTGGAATTACCCATTTCAATTAGCCATGAATCCTTTGGTTTCTGCCATAGCTGCGGGTAACTGTGCTATCATCAAACCGTCTGAACTGACACCACACACTTCTGCACTCTTAGCCCAACTCGTGAAAGAACTGGCTACTGCCGAAGAAATTGCGGTAGTTGAGGGTGGGGTAGAGGTTTCTACGGCATTGTTAGATTTACCATTTGACCATATATTTTTTACGGGTAGCCCTGCCGTTGGCAAAATTGTGATGCGGGCAGCAGCTAAACACCTTACATCTGTAACCTTAGAATTGGGAGGAAAGTCGCCTGTGGTCATAGACGAAACGGCAGATTTACAAGACACCGCCCAAAAATTATTGTGGGGTAAGTGCGTAAATGCAGGGCAGACTTGTATAGCTCCAGACTATGTATTAGTACAAGAAAGTGTGAAACAACCTTTTTTAGAGGCTCTTAGAAAACAATTAGACATTTTCTATAATCCACAACAACAAGGCACAGAACAGTCGGCTTCATTGGCTCGAATTGTAAACACTAAACATTTCCAACGCATTGCTGGACTCATAGATGATGCCGTACAACGTGGAGCTACGGTGGTGTATGGTGGTAAACGGAATGAAAATAGCCGTTTCATTGAGCCTACAGTCTTAACAGATGTAAATTATGATATGGCTGTGATGCAAGATGAAATTTTTGGTACGGTGCTACCTATTTTGACTTACAAAAAATTAGATGATGCCCTTGCAGCTATAGACCAACTGCCGAAGCCTTTGGCAATGTATATTTTTAGCCAAAGCCAAAAAAACATAGATTATCTTATCAAACACAGTACCGCAGGTGGAACTTGTGTAAACGACTGTTTGATACACATAGCCCACCCAGATTTGCCTTTTGGTGGTGTAAATAACAGTGGTATTGGTAAGTCGCATGGTTACGCAGGCTTTTTGGAGTTCTGTAACCAACGTGCCGTATTACAACAAAGAGTTGGTTGGACAAGTATTAAACTCTTATACCCACCCTATACAGACAAAGTAGATAAACTGCTAAAGTTGATGTTAGATTGGTTGTAAAATCACTGATTGTAAAGAAACTTTTTGTTGATTTAAATTTACCCTAACTACCCACAAATGGTTAGGGATTTTTGTTTAAAATTTATAATCATAAAGTTATACAAGATGTAATTTTATTTTCTAATTTTATATGTAGGTTATTTTTCTTGTGTAAATTTCCGTTTTTCGTTGAGAAAATTATTTTGCTGATTTTTTAATGCCTGAACAAGACATACTAAACTTTTTACCTCATTGCTTAATCCACTCTCAACTCTATTATGTAGCTGTTGTCGGATTGGATGGGTGTTATATGTATGTCAATGATTGTTTTAAACAAAGGCTTGCCTTTATAACTGATAACTTTATTGGTAAACACTCTTACATTGCCGTTTATAAAGAAGACCATAGTAAGTGCGACAAAGCTGTGCAAGAGTGTTTTGCTAATCCTAATCAACCTATTAGGATAATTTTAAGAAAGCCCAATGCTACTACAAATGACTTTTTTTGGACAGAATGGGAGTTTTCTGTATTGAAAGATGCAGAACAAGCTATTATAGGGGTTTTATGTATTGGGCATGATATTACGTATGCCAAAAAACTTTCACAACAAGAACATTTATTAAAAGCTATTTATAATAGTAACAATGAACCTAGTACATTTGTAGATAGCAACCTGATTATTAGGTATAATAATAAGGTTGCTAAACAAATGGGACAGTTTTTCTTCGGCAAGGAATTAGAAATAGGCGACTATTTGTTGGACTTTACTCTACCACATCACCGAGAAGAGTATATAAACTTGTGCAAGCAGGCTCTTTCAGGAGAAACTGTAACCGCAGAGTGGTCAAATAGAGAGTATTGGTGGCAAACAACTATGTTTCCTGTGTATGACATTGAGGGGCAAATTGTAGGAATTACAGTTAATGGACAAGACATCTCAGAAAGGAAACTGCGTGAGCAACAAATTATTCGCCAAAATATTAGTCTGAGAGCCATAGCTTGGAAACAAAGCCATGAAGTAAGGCGACCTTTGGCTAACATCTTGGGTTTATGTACTTTGCTCAAAATAGACAATATGGCTACATTAGAAGAAAAACTGTTATATATAGATTACTTATTGGTCGCAGCCGAAGAATTAGATACCATTATTCAAGAGATTATTTCAGAGTCGAACAAGTCCTGATAAATGAAAGAATTATGTTGGTTGTGGGGGCAACTATTATTCAATATAGCAGCCTTTTATATTTTCGGAACAGCTATTTTGTATATATTTGGGATTCGTCTAAAAAGGTATCTCAATTTTTTTGTGTCATTGCTTACTGCGTCTGTAGTTCTCACTACTGTTTTTGCCGTTTATATGACCAAAGGCAAAACAGTTTTCTCTTTGTTAGCTTTATGTTTATTGGTTTTTGTGTTGCAACGATTATTGACAAAAGCACTTTGGCAAGACCTCAAAAAAAGTTATTCACATATTCACATTTTTAGTTTTGGAACAAAGAAAGAGTTTAAAGTACAGGGTTTACTACAAAATAGTCTTGTGTTTTTATTAATAAGTCTTTGTTGTTATCTGCCCAATGCCTTAATGTTAATCAAACTCAACGGTAAATTTCCTTATTACATACCCCCACAAGACTTAGTAGGCTACAGCAATTTTGTGAAACAACTACTAATTACTCAACAAGAAAACTATAACGGCTTAACTACCAATTTAATAGATGATTATTTTCATGGTTTATCACCCTATCATTTTTATGAGTTTTGGCTGGCAGCCTTTTTAGTAAAATGCACAAGTATTTTACCCTTATTTGCTTATTGGTTGTGGGTTTATCCTTTATTTTATTTGACTACTTGGGCAGGAGTTTTGGCTGTTTGGGAGTATTTTCAGGCAAAAATCACATGGAAAAAGCAACTTTTCTCCCTTTTACTATTGTTTTTGGGTGGAATCTACTTACCGTTTTACAAATACCTACCCTATTTAGACAGTACAGTTTATTTACACAACAATACGTTACTTACTTATGGCTTGTTAGAACCTTTCCTATTAGTTATTTATCTCTTGTGGCAGAGCCAACGCAAAGAATTGGCGGTATTAGTCTTGTTGTGCATACCTTTATTGTCTATCACTACTTTGGCTGGGGTTGTTGGGGCAATTATTGGCATAGCTTGGTGGAGCTACGAACACCAAAATCGCCAATTCGCCTATAAAAGTTTGGGTGCTTTGGGTTTATTGTTGATAGGGTTGTTACTATTATATGGTATTTGGGGAACAAAAAACGAAGCAGCTTTTTCTTGGCGAGAATTTACGCCTATTGTAAGTACCCAACTATATGATTTTCCACAAAATATTTTTTGGGTAATCAAACAAATAGCAGTAGTTTTTGGCTTGTATCTATTCAAAAGTATTTGGGTATATGCTCCTTATATAGTTGTATTGTTTTGTAGCTATTCTTCCTTTGGCTTTCAAATAGCTAAAAAAAATCTTGTTGTTATCAAATATTTCGTGTTTGTCCCTATTTGCGGTTTATCTGGTATGTGGTTAGTTGTTTTGCACCATGATGCCTCACAGGTTTTCCGCAATTTGTTTTTTCCTTTGCTCAATGTAGTCTTGGTTTTGCAAGTCATTTATTACTATACAAATTTTTATGCTAAAAAATTGATAAGCAAACAATTAACTACTTTAGCTGTTTCATTAATCATTTTTTATCAAATTATTTACAGTGCTTATCACAAATACCAACAAGTAGCAGAACGGCAAGAGTACAGTGAAGATTATTTGCTAGCAGTGCAGTCAGCCCTTCAAAAATTACCTGAAAACTCTGTGGGTGCTTTTATTTACCCTCCTAGCTTTTACAAAGACGACCTTTTTAGCAAAGTCATCAGGCATCAATTACCTGCGGGGTATTTGACTTTGTTTCCTAATATAGTAGGCATTATTAATATTGGTATTTTTGAAATACCTTACAGCCAAAAGTATTTATACCGTTTGCAAGAAGAAAGATTAAGAAAAAACAGTGAGTTTTATCAATTTGTGCAGGCAAGACGAAAAATAGACAATGTAAGAAGTAGCAAAGATTTACAAAATGAGTTTATACATCAATATACTATACAGTTTATTTTAGTGGGCAAAAATGCGTCAATAGACACGATTAGTTGTGAAAACTGTGTCAAAGTATTAGAAGATACTTTATATGGTGAGAAATTATTGCTTAGAAGGCTGAAGTAAGGCAATAAAATAAATATTCAAAAAACAAACTGATATAGATTAAAAAAACATTATAAACATTCTTAAACCTGCTTACGTATTTTTTGTTTGAAAAAACTTAAAAAAATTTCGTTTACTTTAATTTAGTTATTATTTTTGGTTTTGAAAAATTAACAAACCTTAATAATTTTTTCATTTTGTGGTTGAAAGTTGATTGCTAATGTGTTGTTGATAAGTCATTTATGTAAAACTTCTTACATGCTAGGTGGCATCATTCTATTTTTTTTTTATTAGAATTAAACCCATTACATGTAGAAGATGTATTCAATAATTTATTTTTCAACTTCTTAAAAGCCGATATTTTTTACCACACATTTCAAACTTTAACAAATATGATGAAACGACTATTGCTTTACGGCTTTGTCTTATTTAGTATGTTCCTGACAATGTCAGTATATGCTCAAGACAGAACTGTATCGGGGAAAGTAACCTCGAAAGACGATGGTACACCACTACCGGGTGTAACAGTAATGGTAAAAGGTACGACTGTAGGTACACAGACTGATGTCGAGGGTGCTTATAAAATCAGTGTGCCAGCAGAAGGTAAAGTATTAGTATTCTCTTTTGTGGGTATGAGAACTCAAGAAGTAGAGATTGGCTCACAAAGTACGATTAACTTTGCAATGTCTGCAAGTGCAGAAGATTTGGAAACAGTAGTTGTTACTGCTTTAGGTTTTAAAGAAGACCGTGATAAATTAGGTTCTTCTAATGCTGTTATCAAAACGGCTGATATTACTCGTTCTGGTGAAACAGGTTTGATTAATGGTATGGCTGGTAAAGCTGCTGGTGTTACGATTGTGCGTAGCTCTGGTGACCCCGGTGCTGGCTCTTATATCCAAATTCGTGGACAAAGCACCATTACAGGTAATTTACAACCATTGACAGTTATTGATGGTGTGCCTATCTCTAACTCAAACATTGGTGATGGCGTTGATGGTGTTACTCAACAATCTCGTATGAATGACTTGAACCCTGAAGATATAGAGTCTATCCAAATCTTGAAAGGTGCTTCTGCAGCAGCTTTGTGGGGTTCACGTGCTGCCAATGGTGTAATTGTTATTACTACTAAGAAAGGTAAGGCTAACAATAAAATTAATATTTCATTTAAGTCTTCTGTATCTATAGACCAAGTAAACCAACGTGTGCCATTACAATCTAATTATGGTACAGGACGTAATGGTGCGTATAATCCTGCTGCTCCTTCTGGTTGGACTTGGGGTGATAAAATTTCGGACAGAAGTGGTGGTGCAGATGATGTAAATATGAATGGTGCTGTATTTGTAGGTGATAACGGTCAAAAATTCTATCCTATTACCAAAAAGAACTCTAAGGCTACTTATAATGATAGCAATTGGGATCAAATTTTTGGTACGGGTTATTTCTTAGAAAACAACTTGTCTATTAGTGGTGCAGATAACAACGGTGGCTCTTTCTTCTTAAGTGCATCAGACTTGAACCAAAAAGGTATGATTAAGAAAAACAGTGATTACCGTAGAGGTTCTGTAAGATTGAACGTAGAGAAAAAATTTGGAGAAACTGTAAGAGTAAGTGCTACAGGTAACTATATCAATATTTTCTCTAATCGTACACAAAAAGGTTCTAACGTATCAGGTTTGATGTTAGGTTTATTGCGTACTCCTGCCGATTTTGACAATAGTGTATATCAAGGTGCATATTATCCAACAGGTGAAAATGGTCCTGCTGTACTTAATGCACACCGTTCTTACAGAAACTACTTGGGTGCAGGAGCTAACCCTGTCTATAATAACCCAAATTGGACAATTAGTAACCAACCAAACACATCTGAAGTAGAAAGATTTATTGGTAGTGTTGAGTTAGGTGTGAAACCAGTAAAATGGGTTGAATTAATCGCAAGAACAGGCTTGGATACGTATAAAGACCGTCAAACTACTTATTTCCCTACAAGGTCTGGTGGTAAACCTACAGGTGAGGCAGACATCACAAATATTGGCGAAACTCAATTAAACATAGATTTAATGGCAAGAGCTAATAAAGATATTAATGAGAATTTCGCTATTAATGGTTTAGTAGGATTCAATTACAATAATATTTTGACAGACCAAATAGGTGCTACTTACAATACATTTGTTATACCCGATGCACCATTAAATTTTGATAACTCAAAGGCTGTAAATTTAACAGCATTTAATGAAGTTACAACAGTACGTTCTAATGCTGGTTATGCAACAGTAGGTGCATCATACAAAAATATGGTTTTCTTCAATGCTACGGGTCGTGCAGAGACAGCTTCAACATTTGGTCCTCTTTCAAGTAAAGTATTCTTCTATCCTTCAGCAGATATTGCTTGGCAGTTTACACAATTAGAAGCATTGAAAAATAATAAAATTTTATCTTTTGGTAAATTAAGAGCATCTTATGGTTCTGTAGGTGTTAGACCTCGTGCATATCGTACTTTGACTTACTTTGTAAAAGGTGCTGTACAAGACGGTTGGGGTTCTATTTTAGACGCAAGTGCGTATGGTACAGGTGGTTATGGACAAAGCACTTTCCAAGGAAATGATGCAGTACGTCCTGAACGTAAAACAGAAATAGAAATAGGTACAGACCTTCGTTTCTTAAATGATTATCTTCGTTTTTCGGCTACTTATTATCAAAACGAAACTATAGATGCTTTATTTGATGTAGCAGTGTCTCCTTCTACTGGTTTCACAAATAAATACTTGAATGCAGCTACTTTAGAAAATAAAGGTTTAGAATTAGAGTTAGGTGCAGACATTTTGCGTAAAGGTGATTTGAAATGGACTGTAGATGTAAACTGGAACATGAACCGTAATAAGGTAACTAGTTTGAGTGGAACAGAATCTTTATTCTTAGCTGGTTTCGAAGGTTCAGCTTCAAGAGCTGTATTGAATCAACCTATTGGTGTATTATGGGGTGGCAAATGGGCAAGAGATGAATCTGGTAAATTAGTATTAGATGCAAATGGTTTCCCAACTGCTGCCGATAAAGAAGGTGTAATTGGTGACCCTAACCCTAACTGGAGAGCTGGTTTAGTTAATACATTCTCATGGAAAAACATCACACTATCTTTTGTAATAGAAACTATGCAAGGTGGTCAAATGTGGAGTGGTACAAGAGGTGTATTATATAACTTTGGTACACATGCAGATGTAGGTAACGAACAAACTGCTCCTGCGGATTTGAAACAGTACAATGGTCAAGTAATTGCTGCTGGTACTAAATTCAGAGGTAATATCCAAGACTTCGGTAATGGACCTGTTGCCTTGACACAACCTTGGTACACAAGTATTGGCGGTGGTTTCGGACCAGTTTCAGAACAATTTGTATCTGATGCTTCTTGGACAAGATTAAGAGAGGTAACATTAAGCTATGTACTTCGTTCTGAAGGTTTCCGTAAATTAACTAAATTACAATCAGTAGAGTTTTCTGCTACTGGTCGTAACTTATTATTGTGGACTCCATTCGTAGGTATTGACCCTGAAACTAACTTAACAGGTGCGTCTAATGGTAGAGGTTTAGAATACTTCAACAACCCATCTACTCGTTCATTCTTATTTACATTAAGAGTGAATTATTAATCAATCTTTGATAGAGATATTTTATGCAAGTAATAACCTACAAGCTTATTACTTGCATACTTAAAAATCTCTGTTAAAATCAAAATTTATTTGTAAGATTGACAATTTTAAACTTATTTCAACTCATGTTACACAAAGTAAAAAAATATATGATTATCTCATCAGCAGCTCTTGCAATGACTGCTTGTGAGGGAATGGTAAAGGATTTGGACATCAGCCCCAATTCACCACGTAATGCACCACCACCATTAGTTTTGACTACGGCACAGTTAGGTAATGTATTATTCCATGAAGGCGAAGTAGCTCGTTTAGCAGGTATGTGGTGCGGCTATTTTACAGGCTCTGACCGTCAGTATATCAGTTTGTATGAATATAATACGACTTCTGGCGATTTTGATAATGCATGGAGTCCTATTTATCCTAACGTAGTGCAACAAGCACGAATTATCCAAAGAGAGTCTGCGAAGTCTAATAACCTATTAATGATAGGGATTGCACAAGTTTTAGAAGCACACGTAGTAGGTATGGCTGCTTCTTTGTGGGGCGATGTACCTTACAGAGAAGCTGCTGATGTGGTTAAATATCCTACGCCTAAGTTTGACCCACAAGCACAAGTATATGCAGATTTGCAAGAGGTATTAACAAAAGCTATAGATAACTTGAATAAAGGCGTTGTAAATGCTATCACAAGTCCCGGTGCAAGTGATATTTACTACGGTGGTAATAAAAACAAATGGATAGCTGCTGCTTATACCCTAAAAGCTCGTTACTATATGCACACAAAAGAATACCAAAAAGCTTATGATGCAGCTAAACTAGGCATTTCTTCTGCAGCAGGTAACATGATGGCAACACATGGTCAAACTTTTGGTAAAGATTTTAATGTTTATTATGACTTTTTGCAATATAACCGTCCTGGTTATATGACTGCAGACGGTGCTTATGCTGTTTCTTTATTAAAGAATAGAAATAATGCTAAGACAGATGAGCAAGCTCGTTTAGACTACTTATATACTACAGAAATAAGTGGTTTTTATGAACCTAATGCTTTGTGTATGTTTGACTGGGGTGCTCCTAATGGTTTCTTTGGTGGTGATACTTCGTTCCCATTAGTTACTTTTGAAGAAAATACATTAACTTTAGCAGAAGCAGCAGTTCGTACTGGAAAAACAACAGAGGCTTTGACAGTATTAAATACTTACCGTGCTTATTTGAACACTGGCGGTTATATCAATACTGAGTATGGTACTCCAAAATATGCTGCATACGACTTAGCTGATTTTGCTAATGGTGGTATAGAGAATAGAGATGGTCTTGCACAAGATAGAGCCTTGTTAAGAGAAATCTTAGAAGAAAGATATGTTACTTTTGTTGGTCAAATAGAAGGTTTCAATGATGTAAGACGTACATTAAAAGAAACTGATGTAAGAGTCAAAGTTACTCCAAACAGAGGTACACAAATTCCTCAAAGATTTTTGTATCCACAAGTTGAGATTAATACAAACCGTGCAAGTGTTCCTTCAACAAGTGTAGGTTTATTTGATGCAACTCCTGTGAATAAATAATTTATTCTAACACTAAAAAAAACCAACGTGAAAACGTTGGTTTTTTTATGATTATTACTTCCCAAATTCCTTTATCAAAACCTTTTGTATCTGTTGCACTGCCATTATTGAGGCAGGTTCGGCAGAGTTAATAAAAATGGCTATACCTAAGTTTTTATCGGGATATAAAACTGTATGGCAAAAAAATGTACCTATACTTCCGTCAGAAGAAGCTATACGCATTTTATTCTCTACTTTTTGGTTATTGTTCCAACCCAAAGCATAATCTTTGTACCCAAATAATAGTTTTTCATACACACTTTGAGGTAGATTTTTTGTATCTTTCCCTTGTATGCCTAATAAATAATGACGCAACCATTTGCCATAATTTTGGATATTCATGCTAAAATCTAAGGCTGGGACTAAAAAAGAGGGTGTTTTTACATTTTCTTTGCCACTTATGGCACTTAATTTTCCATTTTTTAATTGGTGTCCACACACACCTTGCTTGCTAAGTTGGTTAGGAAAGCCAAAATTAATATCAATCGCCAATTCTTCATTAATCAACGCCACCGCCAATTCTTCAAAAGGAGTACCACTTGCTTTTTCTAACATGGCAGCAGCCATCACATAACCTGCGTGAGAATACACATAGTCTTGTCCTGCGGGAGGTGTGGGCGGTGCTTGTTGGAGTACATACGCAATAAATTTTTCTCGTTGCTCACGTACACTTCCTTCAAAAGTTAGGTTCTCTAAACTTGCCAAATTCGTAAAAGCAGGTATCATTGCCCTATGGTTCAAAAGTGTTTCTAAGGTAACTTCTTGATACACCTTGCGAGAAGTGCTTTGCAGTTCTGGAAACAAGCTAAAAAAAGAGGTTTGCCATTGTATTTTACCTTGTTCTACCAATCGGGCAGCTACCCATGCCGTAAGAGTTTTACTACTTGCTCCCAAGTGAAATCTATCAGACAGCGTAACGGGTTGGTGTTCGCCAGCACATTTATTGCCCCAGGCAGCAGCTACTATTTCTTTTTCGCCATGTACTACTGTGTAAGTCATACCGACTAATTGATGACCTTTGGCTATGCTGTCTATTAAATGTTGGTAGTTATTTTGTGCCACCATTTGCCAATGATTGATTAGACAGCAAAAAATGAACAATAGTTTTTTCATAAATATAAAATTAAGTAATCAAATAATTGGTTTAGAATGGATAACCAATACCAAAACTAAAATTGGATATATCTCCTAAAAAATCTCTATCCCATAAAGGCTTTTTGCGGAAATTTTCGGGCAAGCCTAAACTTCTCAAATACTGCGGGTCATATTCTCCCGGTTCATAGACTTTTACCCCTAAATCAAAACGCATCACTATAAATGAAAAATCTAAACGTAAACCTGCCCCTGTGCCTACAGCTATTTGTTTGTAAAAAGAATTAAAATTGAGTTTAGCACTTTTTTCAGCTACATCTGTTAGCATCCACACATTACCTGCATCTATAAACAATGCCCCATGTAAAAAGCCCCAAATTTTTTTACGATATTCTATATTAAGTTCTAACAATGCTTCCCCAGCTTGCTCTATGGCATAGTTAGGTAAGCCGTCTGCCACAGTTTTTTCTACATCAATCTCTGTATCATTATTCTTGAAGTGCAAACGAGGCGTAAGAAAGCCTCCTGTACCTAATCTTCGCATAGCCCAAGCCCTCAAAGAGTTGCTACCTCCCGAAAAAAAGTTCTTTTCATAAGGCAAAATATTAGGAACATCTCTGGGCGTAGTGCCGTATGGCATGGCTGCACCCACATTAGCACGCAAAACCAACATTCCATCTTTGCCCATAGGATAATAATAACGAAAATCTCCTTGCACTTTCCAAAAACGGTAGTACCGCAAACTATCCAAAATGTAAGGTGTATTACGGAAAAATTCTGTGGGCAAAAGATTCAATGTTGTGCCTCCTGATTCTACAAACAGCCTAAAAAACTTAGCACTTTCTTTTATAGAAGGATTGTAAGTATTGTAAACATAATTGAGAGAAATACTTGGTACAAAGGCATTAGAAAAACGAAACAACAAATTGTTACCATTCAAATACTGTCGCAGTAATAACTCTTGAAATGAATTACTTAAAAACGGAGTTTGAATAATGCTAAGGTCAAAAAGATTAATTGTATAAAAATGCTTTTGGTGTTCTGTCCATTGGTAACTAAACGTAGCTTGGTAGGCAGACCGTATGTATTCGGGACGGTTAATAAACAAAACACCCAACTGTAATTTGGTGGTAGGGTTAAGAAGTTCTATATTATTTCGCCAGTTTTTGGGCAGTGGAGCTATGACAGTCGGGAATTGCAAGGCAATATTACTACTTAAAACTTGGCTTTGGTAGTTGGTTTGTACGTTAGACAAAGCCCCTTGTGCCTCTATTGAGCCTTGTAGCCTAAACGTAAGAATTTCGCAACCGCCAAAAGTATTCAAATTTCTGAACATAAACGAACCAAAAGGACCGGGTACAGTTTGGCTCAAATTCAGTTCTGCTCCACCTTCTACCGTAAAACTGTATTTCTGGGCAGGACTTGCGTACAAATTTGCTCGTAAACCACCATTCACCGTATCGTATTTGACATTCACAAATTTGTACATTTCCAATAAAGCCAACGACCTTTGGGTTTTTTCTGTCAAACTTTGGTTGTAAAATTGATTGGGTGCAAGGTGTATTTTTCTTCTCAAAATCTTGTGTTTGTAGTTGTGGCGATACGCCCTGAAAAGCAGGCTGTCGTACCAAATATCACTACGAGCTATTTGGTTAGATGCTTCGTTCACATCTGTTATCATTACAACTTCTTTAATTGTGTATTGCTTGTGTATGGCAGACTTTTTAGGGCTTTCAATTTCTATTCGTAAATCTGCCCCCATGCCGTTAGCTGTTTGATTCACCGTATCTACCTCGAAAAAAATATATTGTTTCACAAAATCATAATAACCGAAGTCTTTTAGCATACGGGTAATTCTATTCCGTTCTCCTTCCATCAAACTTTCGTCATATCTTTTACCTGTTTTTACCAAACAGTTGATAGTATCCTTATAAACAATTTTTAGTAAGGTTGTATCTTCACATTGGTATAAGATACGTTTGAATTGGTGGGGTACATTTTCAGTGATTTGATAAACGACATTGGCTCTTTGATTCGTAATTTGGTAAGTAGGAACAACAGTAGCCCTAAAAAAACCTTTTTGACGTAAAAATAAGGCTAATTGTGAGGCTGTTTTGTGCATAAGGGTACTGTCGAACAAAACAGGCTTTTCGCCTACCGACCTCATTAGGGAATTACCTTCTTTAATTCTTAAACGTAATTTTGCCGTTTTCTTTTCTTTTTGGGCAATGATTTTCCGCCTTTCTTCCGAAGTTAGTTCTTCGTTTTGCAATAAACTATCATAATAAGTATCTAAATCATTTAATTTTGTAATATCTTTATCTTTCTTTTTATCATACATTTGTTTACCCCAAAAATAAATAGGAATGTATGGATTGACAGGCAGTTTTAATAAACGCCTATTGGGTTTTTGCCTATAAAATGTTTCTAATTGCTCTAAAGGAATGCTTTGATTGCCTTTGATGCTTTGCGAAAAAAGCAATGCTTCGTCTTTTGCTAAGTATTTGGTAGAAGAACAACCTGCTAACCCATACATTGCTATCAACAAACAAACAACAAAATAAAAATGCGGAAAACGGTAAGGCATAAAGTATGTAAAAGACAGTAAAGCAAAGATGACAATTCTTAAAGAGATAATCAATGCACAAAGCCCTTTTCTCAATTAGATTTGTGCAAACCGCCTAAACTCTGTAACATTGTAACATGGAACAAATCAAAGCTATTATTGTTGATGACGAGTTGGCTGCACGTCATTTACTCCAACAAATGCTACAAGAACAGTTTGCAGAGGTGCAAGTATTGGCACAGTGCAAAGACTTGCCTGAAGGTATTAAAGCCATTCGGAAATATGAGCCAGATGTGGTGTTTTTAGATATAGAAATGCCTAACCATAGTGGTTTAGAAATTTTAGATTATTTCAATGAAGATGAAATTAATTTTGAAATAGTTTTTGTTACGGCTTATAGTGAATATGCTGTAAAAGCCTTTCAGTTGGCAGCTATAGACTATATTTTGAAACCAATAGACGATGAACAATTAGAAAGAGCTATAACAAGGTTGAAAAATACTAAAAAACTTAAAGTAACAGCCGAACAAGTACAGACTTTTAAAGCCAATTTGCATACAAGCACACCTACAAAAATTTGTATTCCAACGAGTGAAGGCAAATATTTTTTTGAACCCAAAGACCTTATTTATTTCAGGGCAGATGGGGCGTACACAGAAGTTTTTGCGGAAAAACAGAAATTGTATGTAGGCAAAAACATCAAATATTTTGAAGAATTGCTGCAAAACCACCCCGATTTTATGCGAATACACCGTTCTTTTTTAGTCAATTTGCGGAAAGTCAGTAAATATACTAATGCAAATGCCGTTTTGTTGTCAAATGGTGCGGAGGTACAAGTTTCTCCCGAAAAAGTGCAAGCATTTCACGATAAAATAAAGTTGTGATAGGAAAAACAGAAATACTATCTTTGCAAAAAAATTAAGGGCTTAATGATTGGGCAAGATATTCAAACAGCAAAACAGTATTTAGATAATGGGCAATTAGTAGCTATTCCTACTGAAACAGTGTACGGCTTGGCGGGCAACGCCTTGAATGAAAAGGCAGTGCTAGAAATTTTTAAGGTCAAACAAAGACCTTCTTTCGACCCTCTCATTGTGCATACAGATAGCTGGGATAAACTGCACCAATTTGTAACGGAAGTTCCCGAACAAGCTACCTTATTGGCTCAACATTTAGTACCGGGTGCTATTACGTTTTTATTGCCCAAAAAAAGCATTGTACCCGATTTAGTTACAAGTGGTTTGCCTTTGGTGGCGGTGCGTATTCCTGCACACCCTCTTGCTTTGGCATTACTCAAAACCTTAGCTTATCCATTGGCAGCCCCAAGTGCTAACCCTTTTGGTTATATCAGCCCTACAACTGCCCTGCACGTAGCCCAACAATTAGGCGATAAAATTCCTTACATATTAGACGGCGGTGCTTGCCAAATAGGGGTAGAATCTACGATTATTGGCTTTGAGGGCGGTGTTCCTACGATTTACCGCAAAGGCGGAATAGCTATTGAAGTCATAGAAAATTTGATAGGAAAAGTACAGTTACAAGAACATTCGAGTTCTAATCCAAAAGCACCAGGGCAGTTGAAAAGTCATTATGCTCCGCACACACCATTTGAACTGTTGGATAGAACTACTTTGTTAAAAAATTTGGCTGATACACCACATAAAAACAAATTAGCTATTTTATCTTTTCAAGACTATGTGCCTACTGTACCCCTTGAAAATCAACGAGTTTTATCATCAACAGGCAATTTTGCGGAAGCTGCCCGCCATTTATTTGCCTATATGCGTGAGTTAGATGCGTTGGGTTATGAGGCTATTTGGGCAGAACAAGTGCCAGACGTAGATTTAGGTCGTGCCATTAATGATAGGTTGCGGAGAGCTGCTGCAAGGTAAACAGTACATTCGCCTTTGAACAGACGTTGGCAAGGTCTTGACGGGGCTGCCTAAGCCATTGCCAACGTATCTCTAATAATTACCAATTATTTGACTTTTTCAAGAGTAATGACCCGCAGAGAAGGATTCTCTAAGTCTTTTTGGAGGCTAATTACCAAATGTTGTGCTGGAATTAGCGAAGGAATTTGGCTTGCCCACTCTATCAGGCACAGATTTTCACTATAAAAATAGTCTTCTACGCCTATATCTAAGGCTTCCCGTTCATTTTTGAGCCGATAAAAGTCAAAATGATAAATGGTTTGGTGGTTTTGCGTGGCGTATTCATTGATAATAGAAAATGTAGGGCTACTTACGGTGTCTATTACCCCTAATTCTTTACAAATGGCTTTGCTTAAAGTGGTTTTTCCTGCTCCCATTTCGCCATTGAGCAACCATATTTTTTCTTCTCCTGCCCACTGAATAATAGCTTTGGCAATTTGGGGCAATTCGTCTATAGAATGTATCGTAAATTGTTGTGATGACATGATAGCATAAAACCTATTGTTCTTTAGGCTGATTTTTTTGCATTTGTTGTAGGTACAATTCTTCTAAAAACTCTTGTAATTTCTTTTTGGCAAAAGCCAACAGAAAAGACAGCATTTCACGTTTTATCTCGTCTATAATGGCACTTAAAAAAGTTTCCTTTTTCTCAGTTTCGGGGTTATATACCGCATAAGTAGGGGCGGGGGGGAGTGGTATGCTTGGGCTGTCGTCTTTCACAAAAATATCTAACAAACCTTTGATAGCACGAAAGGCGACATACCCAATAATCAACCCACTTGCTACCAATAATACACGGTTTTTAGTTTGTATCAAGTCGTTTTTAAAATCAACGGCTTGTTCCAACAATACCTCTTTGGCAGCCAACGCATTGTCTTTCAGGTCTTTTACCTCACCCAAAAGATGTTGTTTATAATTTTCTCTGTCTGCCAATAGTTGTTGTTTTTGGTCTTGTAAAGAAACCTTTGCCATACTGTTTTAAAGATTTACTGCAACGAAAGTAGCAAAGTTTTTAGTAGTAATGCAACAAGATTTTACAATTTATTCAAATACAAGCATCTAAACTTTCTTTATGCCTATCTTATGTCGTAGCAACAAACCTTTGCTAAGATAAATCCATCTAATCCTTTTGATAATCACACCAAAATTTGTATCATTATATTTCTATCCAGCTATGCTTATGAACAGGTTTTTTAGCCTATTTTTCTACCTATTATTTTTTTTAATTTCTTATAGTAACTTAGCTCAAACCCTTACCTTGCCTGACAACAAGGCAATGTATATAGGCAATTATATGGAAATGTATGAAGATGCCACCCATCATTATACAATTAACCAACTGTTGCAAACTACTACAAGCCCTACATTTTCGCTAATGACTGCCGATGTGCCTAATTTTCAGATAAGCCCTGCCACTTATTGGTTAAGATTTACTGTAAAAAGTGCAGCAACAAGCCAATGGGTAATTAGTATAGACAAAGGAGATATAGATTACCTTAGTTTTTATGCAGTGCAAGATAAAAAAGTAGTAGATTCTATATCGGTAGGTAACTTGCTACCTATTGATGAAAGAATTTTCCAAACTCACCAATTCTTTTTTAACATTTCGTTGGTAGCCAATGAACCAACTACTATCTACTTAAAGGTACACAGTAATAAGCCCTTGGCTGTACCTGTGCAAATAGACACGCCTACGGCTACTTTGCGTACTGCTTATTTACAAGTGATTTGGCAAGGTGTCTATATTGGTTTTGTTGCTTTTATTGCCTTGTATAACTTATTCATTTACTTCTCTGTCAAAGACAGAATTTATTGGATTTATGTAACCTATGTCATTTTGTTAGGCATAGTTTTGTTAGACTTCAAAGGGCTTACCTCTGCCTTAGTTTTTGCTGCTGTACCTACTATTATGCCCTATTCCATTGTACTATATGGCATAGCTGGGGCATTGGCAGATACTTTTTCTATTCTTTTCTTGCAAACTCACCAATATCCAAAATACCATAAAATCATTATCGGATTTATTGTAGTTTATCTTTTGTCTTCCTTGTTAGGCATCATAGGCTTTCCTTTCATAAGTTGTATTATTGTGAATGTCAATGCCTTTGTCAGTGCCATTGGCTTGTTGTATATAGCTTATCGTATTTACAAAAATGGTAATACCTATGCTCGTTTTTATCTTTATGCCTTCGGAGTGTTCTTAACAAGTGTAATTGCACAATTTTTAGGGAACTTTGGTATTTTACCCGCCAATCAGTTTACGTTACAAGCTATGCAATTTGGCTCTGCTGCCGAAATGTTGTTATTGTCATTAGCCTTAGCCGATAAAATCAACCGTCTAAAAGCCGAAAAAGAAGCCACACAACAAGAACTTTTGGCGGTATTGCAAGTACAAAACCAACAATTAGAACAAGGTGTAAGAGAACGGACTGAACAGTTGCAAGGTGCGTATTCAGAAATAGAAGTGCAAAACGAAGAACTCAAACAACAACAAGAAGAATTATTGGCAACCAATGAGGCTTTGGCACAAAAAAATAATACGATACAAGAACAAAATGTAGTGTTAGAAAAGAAAACACAAACTATTGAAGAACAGAAATTAGCATTGGAACGGACTTTCCAAGATTTACAAAGTACTACCGATAGGTTGAACTCTAATATCAAGTATGCACAAAGAGTACAAGAAGTGGTTTTACCCAATGAAAATCTGTTACAATCATTCTTTAGTAATCATTTTATTTTGTATTTGCCCAAAGACATTGTTTCGGGAGATTTTTATTGGTTCACCATATTAGAGAACACAACCAAAGAAACTGCAAAGGCTATTTTTGTATTGTCAGACTGCACAGGGCATGGTGTGGCAGGGGCTTTTATGTCTATGATAGGCAATACATTATTATATGAAACCATAGAAACGCAGAAAATAACAGACCCCGCCAAAATATTACACAATCTACATTTACTCATACAAAAAGTATTGCACCAACAAGACGGACAAAACCGAGATGGTATGGACATTAGTGTTTGCTTGTTGGAAAAACAAGCTGATAGTACCGTAAAAACTACGTTTGCAGGAGCAAAAACCTCTATTTTATATACAGAAAACGGAAAGTTAGTAAAGAAAAGTGGCGATAGAATGTTTATAGGGGGCGAATTTAAACATACAGAACATTTTACCAATCATACGTTTATGCTTGGTAAAAATGAGCTATTGTACTTATATTCAGATGGTTATGCAGACCAAAACGACCATTTAAGAAATAGGTTAGGCAGTGTAGCCTTTACAAATACTTTGGCACAAAATAAACATTTGCCATTGGCACAACAGCATAAAGTTTTGTCCGAAACCCTACAAGCACATCAAGGCAAAGAAACACAAAGAGATGATATTACAGTAGTGGGGCTGCGGTGCTAAGATATGCGTCATAGTTAGTAAGTTTTCTACTTAAAAAACGTATCAACAATAATAAAAAAGTAGCTATAAAGATGTAATTTTTCAGAAAGATTACATCTTTATAGCTACTTTTTATGTTTTTGTTTTTCGTGTAATAACCCTACTAAACCGCCATAGGCACTTCCATTAACAAAAATTCCGCATTACTTTCCGCAGTAATTTCTATTTGGTCAATATCCCACACCCCAAAACCATCTCTTGTATTTAACAACTGCCCATTCACTTTTATATCTCCTTCTAAGTTAAAGATATACAAGCCATTACCTTTTAGTTTCATGTTGTAAGTAGTGCTTACACCTTTGTCAAAATTGCCTAAATGAAACCATGCGTCTTGGTGTATCCACACACCCTCGTCATCAGGATTTGGCGACAAGACTTGCTGTAGTTTGTTCTTTCTATCCGCCAAATTCAATGTAAGTTGGTCATAACGAGGCTGTACGTTGCGTTTATTCGGGAACACCCAAATTTGCAAAAATTTAGTCTGTTTGTCTTTATTTTTATTGTGTTCACTGTGTTGAATCCCCGTCCCTGCACTCATCACTTGAATATCGCCATGACGAATCACTGCCACATTGCCCATACTATCTTTATGTTCCAAATCCCCTTCCAACGGAATAGAAATAATCTCCATATTGTCGTGTGGGTGTGTGCCAAAACCTGTTCCTCCTGCAATAATATCATCATTCAAGACTCTTAATACCCCAAAGTGCATTCTTTCGGGGTTGTAGTAGCTTGCAAAACTAAAAGTATGTCTGCTTTGCAACCAACCATGATTCGCATTGCCTCGTGAATCTGCCTTGTGTAATACCGTATTTGCCATAATTGTTGAAGAAGAATAAGGTAAATGATTAAATCCTACTAATTTAGAAATGTCCAAAGATAAATCTGCTAAAGGGATAGCCGAACCCGCCAGAGTTTGCAACGAAGCCACACTTGTTGTCAAAGCTCCTGCCCCTAATAGCCCTTTTTTAATAAAGTTCTTTCTGTCCATATAAAACTTACTTTGCTGCTACAAAAGTATAGCTCTTTTTCCGAAAATTTCATAATGTAGGTTAAGAAAGCATATAACACAAAAAACTCCCTATTTTTGTAGCTACAAAAACTCAAATATGTATGAAAAAAATTGTACTTACGGTATTCATTTACACGCCTTTTTTTTGGTTTTTTGAATTATTACAAAATCTTGCGTACAAATTTACGATAGGCGAATACGGTTGGATATATCCTACCGAAAGTAGCTATTGGTTTTCTTTCCGCACTTTGCCTTCTTGGGGTATTGCTTTGGCTGTTATGCTGTTCATAGATAAGTTTTTTAGGGCTAAAAACTATAATCTTTGGACTATTTGCCTCGCCGCAGGCAGTATTTGTTGGGGCTTAGAGTGGTGCAACGGTTTTTTATGGGCAGAAATATTACAAAAACCTTTGTATATCTGGACTTTTTCTCCGCTAAAGTACGTAGGGATAGAGGCTATTGTCTTGTGGTGGTTAGATGTGTGGGTACTTTTGAAATTAATAGAAGCACAAAAAAATTAATTTTTTTACCCTTAGTATTTGGTTTTAAAAAAAAATTTTTATCTTGAAACTCGAAACCACAAAGGAAAGTATATCTTTGTAGTCATAACAGTTATCTAACATAGCTATCCATACAAGATGAAGTATATCTATGACCTTCATAAAACCATGCTCCGCCAAAACCTCATATTGGTCTATGAGGGAGAGTTTACCCAAGAGGTAACAAAATCTGTCCTAGCCATGGCAGAACGGAACATGGATTCTTTCGGTGAAGATTCCAGTGTCAAGCGGAAAGTATTTAATGTGATGGTAGAGTGTTTGCAAAATATCTGTAAACACGCCGAAAGTTTTGACGTAGAAACTTACGGCAAAAACAACGCTATCTTCATGATTGGAAAATATGATGAGGCATACGTCATTACTTCTGGCAACGCTATGCCGAATGAAAAAGTACCTTCCATCTCTCGAAAACTAGAAGAAATTAATTTATTAGATAAAGAAGGCTTGAAAGAACTCTACAAGAGTATTATCAAAACTACTGAAATATCTACTAAAGGTGGTGCTGGTTTAGGTTTTGTGGATATGGCTCGTAAATCTGGTCAAAAGTTACGTTTTGATTTTGAACCTATAGACGAACATCTTACCTTTTTCTCTCTAAAATTAACTATTTCACGAGTAAAAGGTGCAGGAGGTGATTAATTCTAAAATATTTTTCATCTCTATTTATACCTTTTACACTTTAAATTATCTAATTTTGTCAAGTCTTAAAATTTAGCATATAGACAAATGGAAATCATCAATATACCCGGAACAGAAGATACCCCACAAGTAGTTCTTAATAAAGCTGACGGTGTGTTCGAAATCTCTGGTCGTTCTCTTCCAGAAGACGCTGCCGAGTTTTACGAGCCTATCATCAGTTGGATTGAGCAGTACGAAAAACAACCTAACCCTACAACAAGTTTTATGTTTAAACTTGAGTATTTCAACACAGCCTCATCAAAATTAATTCTTGATGTATTGTCTGCGTTAGAAGCTGTATCGGGTGTAAAAGTTGTTTGGTACTACCACGAGGACGATGAAGATATGGAGGAAGCAGGTCAGGAGTTTTCTGAACTTGTAGATGTGCCATTCGAGTTTAAAACATACTAAGTTATGTGTCTTCCACTATGATATAAAACCTATAAAGCTACCCCTTTATAGGTTTTTTTTTATGCTATTTTTGTAAGTTTGCACCCAATTTTGCACAACCCCCTATATTCCCGTGAACTCCTTAACCGTCAATCATTTGTTAGGCATCAAAAACCTACAGCCTACAGACATCGAACTGATATTGGAAACGGCAGACCGTTTCAAAGAAGTGATTAACAGACCTATCAAAAAAGTACCTTCTCTAAGAGATATTACGATTGCTAATGTGTTTTTTGAAAACTCTACCCGTACTCGGCTGTCTTTTGAGTTGGCAGAACGGCGTTTATCGGCAGATGTACTCAATTTTGCTGCTGCACAGAGTTCTGTTAAAAAAGGGGAAACTCTCTTAGATACAGTCAATAACATCTTGGCAATGAAGGTAGATATGATAGTCATTCGCCATGCCAGCCCCGGTGTGCCACACTTTTTGAGCCAACGCATCAATGCTGCCATTGTGAATGCAGGGGACGGTACACACGAACACCCCACACAAGCCTTGTTAGATGCGTATTCTATCAAAGAAAAATTAGGACGGATACAAGGCGTGAAAGTGGCTATTATTGGCGATATTTCACATTCGAGAGTGGCTTTGTCAAATATTTATGCCTTACAGAAATTGGGGGCTGAAGTTATGGTCTGTGGACCGAAAACATTATTACCTAAGCATATTGATACGTTGGGCGTAAAAGTGGAAACAGATATACGCAAAGCCTTAGCATGGTGTGATGTTGCAAATGTATTGCGTATTCAGTTGGAAAGACAGCAAGGCAAGTATTTTCCATCTTTGCGAGAATATACCTTGTATTTTGGTATTAACAAGGCTTTGTTAGATGAGTTGGACAAAGAAATTGTGATTATGCACCCAGGTCCCATTAATAGGGGGATAGAATTGAGCAGTGATGTGGCAGATTCTCACCACTCCATTATTTTACAACAGGTAGAAAATGGTGTGGCTGTGCGTATGGCTGTTTTGTACTTATTGGCAGAAAAATTAAATCCTTTGCAAAAATTATCGTAATTTATTATCAACATGATTGAAAAGTACAAAGAAATTATAAAGTCTATAGAGCAAGGAAGCCCTTTGTTGTTTTCTTCGCCTATCTTAACAGGCTTTTCGGGCAAAAAAATGATGAATGCCTTGCAGAGATTCAGTAATCTTTATAGAGGAAACAAAGAGGTTTGTTATCTGGAAGTAGGTGTTTTTCAGGGACTTACGCTGCTTTCTGTGGCAGCAAGTACAGAAAATGAGCTATTGTGTTGTGGTATAGATAATTTTATACACCATGACAAAGATAAAAAAAACTATAATATCATACAAGAAAGAATACAGGCATTGTCACTTACACAAGTACAACTCCTGAATGACGACTATGAAGATATTTTAGAGAACCTCTCCAAGCACATTGGGAACAAAAAAGTAGCAATTTATTTTATAGACGGACCTCACGACTATCGTAGCCAAATGATGTGTTTGTTACTTATCAAACCGTTTTTAGCTCCCAATGCTGTTATTATTGTAGATGATTCGAATTATCGCCATGTACGGCAAGCTAATAGAGATTTTTTGGTGGCACACCCTGAGTTTAAGCTACTCTATGAAACTTATACTTATACGCACCCAACTACTATGCCCGAAGACAAAAAAAGTATTGCTCGTGAAGGTTGGTGGGACGGTGTGAATATTTTGGTGTATGATACGGACAATGTGTTAGCTCCAATGTTGCCTCAAACATACAGACCCAGAGAACTCTATGAAAATGACCATCTTATTCACCCGTCCAGCGTAGCAGAAGTTGCTCCTTTTTTATTACAAAGTTTCCGTGCTTGTATGAAGTTTAATTTATTAACTGCGATAAGAGCTTTTGGTGTAGCTGTTAAAAAATATTATAAGGGTAAAATGTCGGAAAGATATGCTGAAATTAATACCTATTCGGATAGTCTTGAAACAAGAATGAATAATTTACGGTAGTAGCACTCAATATTTTCTGAAATTGACCCAGTTTTACCTTTTTCTAACTCTCTTAATTGCTTTCTAATACTATGTCCATAGAAAAAATTGTATTTTCGTTATTAGGTCGCCGCAGAGCCAAAAACATCATAAATATTCTAAAAAATCGTAAACCAAAGTTTTACGAAACTGAAGTTATATTGGACTACTTCTATCAATATGCTCGTCAGGGTGTTATGATTGATGTTGGTTGTCATCATGGAGAAGCCAGCCAACCTTTTTTGGAGTTAGGTTGGCAGGTTTATGCTTTTGAGCCTGACCGCCAAAACTACAACAAAATTCCAGCACACCCTCTACGTAAATTGTATCCGTATGCTGTAGCAGAAGAAAGTGGAAAAGAAGTGCCTTTTTTTCAAAGCTCTATAGATGGTATTTCTTCTCTCTCTGCATTTCATACGACACACGCCACAAATTATACCGTAAAAACAATTGCATTACGAGATTTTTTGGCACAAGAACAGATTACTCAAATAGATTTTTTAAAGATAGATATTGAAGGATATGACTTTTTTGCTTTAAAAGGTTTTCCGTTTGAGAAAATACAACCTGAAATGATACTTTGTGAGTTTGAAGATAATAAGACTGTACCTTTGGGCTATACCCATAAAGATATGGCAGATTTTTTAGTTACAAAGGGATATCAGGTATGGTTAGCGGAGTGGTTTCCGATAGAACAATACGGCAGTAACCACCAATGGCGGAAGATAGATAAATACCCTGTAGAGGTCGTGGATACTAAATGTTGGGGGAACTTTATTGCTATTAGGAATGATAAAAAACAAGACTTTGCAACAACGCTGCAAGAAACTATGAAGGCATTTGTAGTGAAAGATTAGTAGATGTATGTTCTTAGTAAGAACGTTACGTTTAGGTGATTTTTTCGTAAAGTATAGATACTTGTCTGATACACTCAATAGTGTATTAGACAAGTATTTTTTTGCTATTTATCTATCAGGCGGCTTTAAGCCACCTGATAGATAAATAAGTCCTGTAAACTACATATATAAAAAATACTATTCATTTACTCGTTTATTAATTTATTAATTTATTAATTGATTAATTTAATTAATTGATAATCAAGGCTTTGAAATTTTTTATATTAAGTTATTTTAAATGTAATTTGTAAAAATTTTTGTTAGTAGTAAAAAAGTAACAATAATTTTTGCTATACATTATTTTATTAGTAGGTTTACATTACTTTTTAGTTAATCATATTTATAAAACTTCCTTTTTATGAAAAAAAATCAATTTTTGGTGGCTTTTTGCCTATTTTGTATTTGGGTACTACCCAATAGTTTATACGCACAACTTACACCTTGTGGTAGCACTACCATTAACAATGTAAGCCGATTTCACAACGTAAAAATAGCTGGAAATGCTTTGTTATTGGCAGAGGCTGCTCCTGCGGGTGTACCGTCTGGTAGGGTACTACGCCACGACCCCAGCACCAATACAAGCAACTCACTTATTAACGGCTTAGACTTTCCTGTAGGTATGGACATACACCCTACCAATGGTAATTTGTATGTAGGGGAAAGAGGATTTGCGAATGCAAATAACAACCGTATTCGGGTTTTTAATCAAATTAGCAACACACAAATCACCGCTATTCCACGTCTAAGTGCCAATGAAATAATGGATATGTTTTCGATAGATGCTATGGGTAGGTTATTTGTTTTGGTAAACAATATGTCTGGTAATACATTAGTCAATACAAGTATTAGGGTTTACAATACAAACAATAGTCATCAGGTTATTAACCTAACAGGTATTTCTTTATCCTCGCCTACCAACCAAAGATTCCTTGACTTAGATACTTACACAGATAATACTGGCACTACTTTTTTGGCAATGACCAATTATACAACAGGCAATGTGCATATTTTTAGTATAGATGCTAACAATAATGTATTTGCAGAACGTAGCTTTTCGGCACAAGCCCCTACAGGCTCGCAGGTTTCTCGAATAGTGATAGATAACAACAAATTTATACACCTCAACTATGGACCGGGTAGCGGAGCAAGTAGCCAAGTAAGAAGTTTTTGTTTTGCGGGTGTGCAAGTGGCAGCCCAAACTCTTTATCCTGCAACAAACAATGGTTGGCTTAACGGTATAGATATTCAGAATGGAACTATTTACACGCCTTATTGCAATGCTCAAGCTAACAGACAAAATGACCCTGTATATTGCGTTAATTTCACGCCTCCAACGGCAACCGCAGCAGCAGTGGTAAGTATCAACGGGAGTGTAAGCACTACAGCAGGCACGCCAGTAGTTGTACCTATCACGATTATAGGGCAACAACCAAGTGCAACTAACCCTTATACAATAAGAATAGTCCGTCAGAGCCCTATACAAGTTACTCAATTTAATTTAACAACACCGCCTTACCAATACGTAGACAACTACGCCAACACTGTGGGTACTTATACTTACCAAATAGAGAAAGTAACGGCTTTACTGCCATCTTGTGATAGTGTTAGAGGTGAGGGTACATTTACGGCTCAAATTGCAGATTCTACAGCTACTTGTGGTGACCTTTGGGGCAAAGATTTTGATGCAGACAATGGAGATACAGAAAATTGTATCAATCAAACTACGCCAGCGTGGGCAAGCCCAGATATTTGGCTAAGTCCGAGTGCAGATGCCTTTAATGATGATACCGACAGGAAACCCAAAGTAGGTGAAGTAAACTATGTATATGTACGAGTACGTAATCGGGGCGAAGGAACAGATAAGGGCAAATTACGTCTATATTGGGCGGCAGCTTCTACAGGTTTATTTTGGAAACAAAGTTGGACAGGACAAGACGTATGTCAGGTTACAGGTACGCCATTAGGTGGTGAAATAGTGGGTAATGTAGTAGATGAAACAGGAGCTACTATTACAAATGGTATAATAAGTGTGAATGCAGCAGGCGAAAAAGTGTACCGTTTTGAGTGGAGTGTACCTAATCCAAGTGATTATGCAGCTTGTTTCTTTAATGGTGGACAGATAGACGCACATCACTTCTGCTTGTTGGTACGTATAGAACAAGAGGCTAATGAAGATTGTAAGAGAGGAGCATTACCCGAAAATGAAACCATCAGTACGTATGGAAATACTGTGTGTAATAATAACATCTATTGGCAAAATGTAACTATTTTAGACGAAGTAGGGGAAGATGGTAGCCTTACAGCAGGGGTTATAACAAGAGGGAGTTGTTTACCTTTAGAATTTTGGACGGTTGGTAATGGAGCTATTAGTGATACTCCTGATGAACTACAATGTTGCACAAAAGCACAATATAAATTTACTTGGAAAAATGCAAGTGAAACAGATTTTTGGAATTATGGTAACTTACTTATCCAACTTCCTGCTCATGTGTATAACGCATGGGTGCAAGCAGGTAGCCAAGGTAGTGGTGTAGTTGAAGTAGCTCCTAACACACTAAAAGTTGTAGCTCCTAATAGCTTCATTTACTTGTCTTTGGGCTTAGAGGGTACAGTAGGCATTATACACAAATTTATACCAAAAGGCACTTCAAAAAAGGAGCTAAGTATAGACTTAGTACAAGAGGCTTGCACACCAACTTTGGGCTGCAAAATAGTAGGAGGCGAAAGATTTGTATTAAGAAACTTCTCTAATGGTAGAGTAGAGCAGAAAGCTACTCCTCAAACATCAGAAAATAAAGAGGGTGGAAAACAAGAAACTCCTCAAAGCATGAATTTGTACCCAAACCCAGTAAACCAAAGCCTAAATTTGGATATGAAAACGGTGGGTACATACCAAGTAATAGTGTATGATGTAATGGGTACTATCTTATTGAAGCAAGAAGTAAAAGACGCACAAAATGCTACCTTGAATGTTTCGCAGTTGCCTACAGGTGTTTATTTATTACATACTGTAAGTGCAGACGGTAAGATAGCAATAAGCCGTTTTGTGAAACAATAAATAACCTAATAGAATTAGTCATCTTGAAGCCCTATCTGTTTATTCGGATAGGGCTTTTTTGTACCAAAATTATCTATTGCCTAAAAACACCAATTTTACAAGGCTTTTTGTACCTTTGTGTACCTTAAATCACATAATTTAAACGCAATGAAAGAAGTATATATTGTATCGGCGGTACGTACCCCGATAGGCAGTTTTGGCGGTGCTTTGGCAAGCCTTACCGCAACACAATTAGGCGGTATCGCCATCAAAGGGGCTATCCAACGTGCAGGTATTGATGCCAAATTGATAGACGAAGTTATCATGGGCAATGTGGTATCGGCAGGTTTGGGACAAGCACCAGCTCGTCAGGCTGCTTTGTTTGCAGGATTGAACCCTAACGTCATTTGTACGACTGTCAATAAAGTATGTGCTTCGGGCATGAAATCTATCATGTATGCAGCCCAAACCATTATGGCGGGTGGTGCAGACGTGATTGTGGCGGGTGGCATGGAAAGTATGTCTAACATTCCGTATTATGTACCTAAAGCCCGTTTCGGTTACAAATATGGCAACGCAACCTTAGAAGATGGTTTGCAAAGAGATGGTTTGGAAGATGTATATCAGAAAAAAGCTATGGGCGTATTTGCAGATGCCACAGCGAAAAAATACGACATTTCTCGCCAAGCTCAAGACGAATTTGCAATTAATTCTTACAAAAAAGTAGCTGCAAACACAGACAACGGCAATTTCAAGCATGAAATTGTGCCTGTGGAATTGGAAGGTAAGAAAGGAAAAACTATCATAGACACAGACGAAGAATACAAAAACGTATTTTTTGACAAAATCCCAAGTTTGAAACCTGCTTTCACGCCAGATGGTACAGTTACGGCTGCCAATGCCTCTACTATCAATGACGGGGCTTCGGCTTTATTAGTTGTAAGCAAAGAAAAAATGATAGAGTTAGGCTTGAAACCTATTGCCAGAATTGTAGCTTTTGCAGACGGCGAACAAGAACCTGAATGGTTTACGACTGCCCCCACAATAGCTGCCCCAAGAGCCTTGAAAATGGCGAAAATGAACATTGGCGACATCAGCCACTTTGAGGTAAACGAAGCCTTTTCGGTTGTGCCTATGGCTTTTGGTCAGGTGTTGGGCATTGCCCCCGAAAAAATCAACTTGTACGGCGGTGCGGTGGCAATAGGACACCCATTAGGTTGTTCAGGAGCAAGAATTGTTACTACGCTTAGCACTGTTTTGCACCAACAAAAAGGTAATGTGGGCATGGCTGCTATCTGTAATGGTGGCGGTGGTGCTTCGGCTATTATTATTGAGGCGGTGTAAACTAAGCAAAATAATTCTGTAGCATAGGCTTCAGCCTGTGCCTCTACGAATTGGAAAGCACAAACAGAAGTCTATGTTACAAAACAAAAAGACTTCCCAAATTGTAAGATTTTGGGAAGTCTTTTTTGTTAATGAAAAAATTTAAAACAAACTATGATTATTCGTTTCTTAAAACCTAATCAACTTTTTAATCTTCCCCGGTTGAGCCCAATTCATAGTTCCTTCCATTTTTAAAGATAGCAAATACTTTTCTATTTGTTGGTTTTGCAGCAATGCCAACGTTGTTTGGGCTTCTTTGTCAGTTTGTAGAGGAATATAGGCTTGTAGAGATTGGTTGGCTTGCCACTTCCCCGCAAATAATTGTGGCTTAAATTCATTTTTTCCATACGCCTCCCACATAATTTTATAGGGAAAAAAATTGTATTTGCCTACCCCCAATAATGCCCACCAAATCCCTTTTTGTATTGGCACATTAATCAATGTACCCTTTCTATTTTCCAACAAAGATTTGAATTGTAGTAAATAGTCGTTTAAAGAACTAATTGTTTGCAATACCTCTGGCGTTAAGGGTGATGCGTCTGTTGGGTTGTAAGGCAACAGCACCCATTTTTTGGCAACGTCTTTTGTAGTTGTGTGAAAGTTTTTTGAGGTAGCTAAGGGATAAACGTATTGTGTAGGGAGTAGGTGCGTACCTACTTTTTCATTGCCCACCTCACAATATTCTTTGTCTAATTCTTTGTAGCTGTCAAAGAAAAAAACATGATTTGCCCCACAAGTATTTACGCCTTGTCTTGGTGTAGAGGCTTTGGGCAGATGAATGATAGGTAAATTATCTAAACCTACTTCTTCGTCTGGGGCATAAATACTCAATGGATTATTCGTGTGTAACAAAGGTTTGGCTTTGTAACTTTTCCAAGTTGTATCTTCCCATCTATGATAATGAATTGGAAATTGTTGTGCTACATTTCTTTGTAAGTGGAGCAAACCATACCGAGTGGCGATGCCTTCAAAGATATGGGCATTATTAAAATCAAACACCTCGTCGATGTAATAAGGCGTAGTGTGAACTTTGTAATTTCTAAATGTAGTATGCGCCCCGTCATTCAACAATAAAGACAAAGGCGTAAAAAATATGCCTTCACCGTCTTCTTTCATGTTTTTGGCTACAACTTTCTGCAATACCAATGCAGCTATGTCTATTCGAGAACCGCCTAATAGGACATCTGTAGGCTTTGCAATAAGGTCATACTCAAAAAAAAGTTGCTTGATAGTAGCTTTGTAGGTGGTAGGTAAATCATTGAAGTTTTGCCAAGGTGGATTACTTATGATAATATCGTACTGTTGTTCAGAGGGCAAAAAAAAATATCACTATTTTTAAAATTATTGGCAGGTAATTTTATTTTATATTTAGTAGTAATTTTTTCAAAAAAATTATGAAAAAACTGTTCATTAAGTTCAATACCAAAAAGATTGTCTATTGGCAAAGTTTGTAAGTCATAACCTTTGTCTTGAGCTATTTTCAAAAATGCCTCTAATAAATTGCCTTCGCCCATGGTAGGGTCAAAAATAGTAGCTCCTTGTAACCATTTTTCAAATAAATTGTACTTTTCAATCGCAAATACAGCCCATTCCAAAGGCGTAAATACTGCACCTATGGCGAGGGTATTGCTATGACTGGTACTATTTTTTGAAGGTAAAATACTCATAATCAGTTATTAAAGTCACTACAAGGGTTTATTTGTCATCAAATAACCATCGTCAGGGTCTATCGACCACTGCCGAGGTAGATAATAAGGTTGCCTCTTTTTTGTTGTAGCAAATAAGCAATTATTTTGTTAGCTTGTGGTATTTTGTCTAACAATTTTTGTGATTATTTATATACGATTGTCAAGGTCTGGACGGGGCTGCCTAAGCCATTGCCAACGTATAAAAAGTTACAAATAAAACAGCATTATTCATCAAGTTTTGTTAAAAAGGAACTTGCTGGCGTGTTTTTTTGTGCTATTATTACTCACTTTTTTGAATAACGTATGAAAAAAACAGCTTTTTTATTCTCTTTATTGACCTTCATAGTCCTTACTAACTACGCCCAAACAATGGAAACAGGCTTGTATCATGTTACACTGCAATTAGAAAAAACGACTTTGCCCTTTTTGTTAGACTTTCAAAAAGAAAATAATCAGTACATTGGTTATTTTGTGAATGGCGAAGAAAGATTGAAAACAGACGTGGTACAAGTAGAAGGAGATACCCTCAAAATTCCGTTTCAACTCTTTGATTGTGAGCTAATTGTGGCTCAAAAAACAGGTCAAGGTTTTTGGGTGCGGTATGGTTTGGCTACTCCTTACCAACTGCCTTTGCAAATTCGCAAACTGCCAACGGCTACGACTTATCGTTTTGCAGAGCAACCCAGCCCCAAAGTAGATTTTTCGGGCAAATGGGAAGTAGATTTTTTAGATGCCAACGGCAACAACACAGAAAAAGCTGTAGGTATTTTCCAACAAACTACCGCAGGCAAAGCCACAGGTACATTTTTAACGACCACAGGCGACTACCGTTTCTTGGCGGGTGAAGTGGTTGATAATCAGTTATTATTATCTTGTTTCGATGGTTCTCATGCGTGGGTTTTCAAGGCTACACAGCAAGGCGACCTTATCAACGGTGAATTTTTTGCAGGAAAAACAGGCTACCAACAATGGCGTGCCAAACGTAATGCAGCCTTTGAATTGCCTTCTGCCGAAAGTCTTACGTTTTTAAAAGAAGGCTACGACAAATTGACTTTTCAGTTTGTAAATACCAAAGGCGAAAAAGTAAGTTTAGACGATGCTCGTTACAAAAACAAAGTTGTTGTAGTGCAGTTATTGGGTTCTTGGTGTCCGAACTGTATGGACGAAACGGCTTTTCTGTCACCATTTTACAACAAATACCGCCAAAAAGGTTTTGAAGTCATTGGCTTGGCGTATGAAAGAAGCCCTGTTTTTGAGGAAGCAAAAGTGCGTGTAGAAAAAATGATACAACGGTTCGGTATTCAATACGAAGTGCTAATAGCTGGCACAAACGACAAAGCCAAAGCTGCTGCCACGCTACCCGCCTTGAATAAAGTCTTGGCTTTTCCTACAACGATTTTTATAGATAAAAAAGGAAAAGTTCGTAAAATCCACACAGGTTTTTCGGGGGCAGGCACAGGTAAATATTACACAGAATTTGTAGAAAGTTTTGAGGTGTTTATAGATAAATTGTTGAAAGAATAACCTCACCCCAACCCCCTCTCCATTTGGAGAGGGGACTTTGAACTTTTAAGGTCAAAAATAGTGTAAAATCTCCCCTCTCCAAATGGAGAGGCAACTGAGTTGGACAGGGTGAGGTCATTACACTAAATTTATTTCACAATAGAAATACTACCTTTCATCAGTGCCTTACCATTGTTCAAATTGATACCATAAAAATACGTGCCTACGGGCAGTTCAGTGCCGTTGTCTGTGCCGTCCCAGCGTTGTGGGTAGCCCGTACTCTGAAAAATGGTATTGCCCCATCTGTTCCAAATGATTACTTCACATTGGGGGTATCTTTGCAAAAAATAAATATTCCAAGTGTCATTTGCCCCATCTCCGTTAGGCGTTATCGTATTCGGTATAATTTCCTCACAACGCCCATCTACCGTAAACTCTGTAGTGTGTTGCGAACACGCATTGATTTGGTAGCTAATTGTATAAGTGCCTTTTTCTGAATTACTTAGGTCAATTTCGCCTGTATTTGGGTCAATGACTAAGCCTTTGGGTGTAGCCGTAAAAGTGCCTTTTTGCTGTTGATTGCGAACCGTAGGGCGTGGATTGTCCTCACCTTTGCAATAACGGTTATAGGCGTATTCAAAGTTGGCGTTAAAAGTAGGTTCACGCAGAACTTTGGTGCTGTAGGTGGTACTACAGTTGTTTTTATCAGTGATAACTGCCTGAAAAACAAAGTCATCAGAAGGGCGTAAGTTCCGCAAAGTTGCCGTTGTATCTCCCGTATTCCAGCGAATACGGTACGGAGGCACACCTCCTACGATTTGTAGTTGTATGCCACCGTCATTGATAGTGGGGTTACAATTTGCCGTTTTTACCGTTGAGCCTTGCGTACTTAGTTGAGGCGGTGCGGTAATGGTAAAAGTTTGTTCGGTAGTACACCCAATAGCATCTGTAATTTTGAGAGTGTAGCTGCCTGCTGCCAAATTATTTCTTTGTAAAACACTGCTGCCGTTGTCTTGCCAAGTAAGGCGGTAAGGACTAATTCCACCAGAAAGTTGTAAAGCAATACTACCTTTGGACTCATTCGCACACAAATTATTTTGTACTTGTGCCGTAATTTTTATGTCTGAAACTGTAACTTTTACAATATTACTTGTATCTGCTTCGCAAATAACGGCTTTGGCTATTCGCCTATAATACGTTGTTTGGCTCAAAGCTGCGGGTTGTATAAAGCTACTTGTGTCTGTATTTTGCCAATTTCGCAAGTCTGTTGAGGTTTGCCACTGAAAACGAGGACGAATACTGAACACTTCGGTAATACCTTCTATGCGTTTAGGAATTGTATTTTTACAAATTTGCTGTTCTCCCCGAATATCATTTTCTTTTACACCTCTGTAACGTATGCGAATAGAATCTTCTACGATACAAATAGAACGGACTGCACGAATTTTATACATTCCCGACTTGGTAACCCGAATAGTACGAGTCGTATCGCCTGTACTCCAACGGTAACTATCTGCAATGCCTCCGTCCAATACCATATTTACAGGATTACAAGTAACCAACGTATCCCGTACAAGGCGTGTAGTGGGCGGAATCAAGGTAGGCGTAATAGGACGACTATACAAAGTTAAATTAGGCACTAAGACATTTTTGACCTCTGCCCTATACACATTCCGAGCCGTTGGGCGTAAAGTGGCTGTTTTGGCAGTGGGCAATAGCTGGTTGTTTTCATACCAAAAATAAGTGTTGGCAGTGCCACCTGTAGGCATTCTCATTTCACAATTATCTGTTAATAACAAAGAATCTTGTGGGGCATAAGTCGTTATTTTTGCCAATTTCCAATTTGTTTCCAAACTCTCAAAACCTAATTGGTTACGTTCTAATGACAACCTATCTAATTTTTTAAGTTGGCTTACAACAGGAAAACGACTAAAACGGTTATAGGCTAAATACAATTCTTTCAGATTTTTCAAAGAATCTATTTCCGCAGGTACTTCACCTTCAAAACGGTTGCTGTCCAATTTCAAGACCTCTAATTGGCGTAAATTGGCAAGGCTGTTCGGTAATTTGCTGCTTAATAAGGCTTTTGAAAGATTTAAGTAACGTAAATTAGTAGCATTGCCTATACTACTGGGCAAGTCGCCTATCATTTGGGGGTTATTGGTGGTATTCAAATAAGTTAATTGCGTAGCATTGAATAAGTCATTGCCACTAAAAAATTCTTTGAAATTATTAAAAGAAAAGTCTAAGTAAGTAAGATTACTTAGTCCACTAAAAATTCCTGCTAATAGACCATTAAATTGGTTATGACTAACATCTACATACGCCAAAAACGGCATATTGACAAAAATTGTATTGACTCCACCCTCAAAAAAATTATAGCTAATATCAAATTTTTGCAAATAATACAAATCTTTTAGCGTAGTAGGTACAGTAAATATAAATTTATTATGCGATAAAACAAGACTACGTAGTTGGAATAAAGTACCCAAATTTTGGGGCAGTCTGTCATTCAGTTGGTTGTAACTTAGGTCTAAATTTTGCAGGCTTTGCCAACCTCCAATTCTTGTATTATCCAAAGAATTTTGTAATTGATTGTTGCGTAAGTACAGATTTTGTAGATTAGACAAACCGTAGATTTCCGCAGGCAAACTGCCTGTCAGTTGGTTATTATTCAAAGACAGCGTAAGTAAAGTGCCTAAACTGCCAATATTTGCAGGAATATTCCCTTGTAATTGGCAATTTTGACAAGAAAAGCTACGCAAACGAGGGACAAGGAAAATATCATTTCCCCAAGTCATGCTATTAGAGTCCAATACAATTTCGTCTAAGGCAGTGAGGCGGTGCAGTGCCATAAAATCACCTTTTACATTGTTATTGGGCAGACGCAAACCAACTACTCGTCTGCGAACAACATCTATTTTTACACCGTACCAACCCCAAATACTATCTTTGGTATTCCATGTTTTACGCCAACTTTGACCATTATGAGCCTTAAAAAAATCTAACAAAGCCAAAGAGTCTTGGCTAAGGTTTTGGGCTACAACTGAAAATAGCGTAGTGAAGTAAATAAAAATGCAATAGCCTAAGATTTTTTTCGCCATGTTATTTGTAGAATGATAGTATGTTGCCAAAATACAAAAAATATGCCTTGTAAAACAATTCGCATTTAGGTATGAAGTTTTCAATAAATTTGGGCTTATTTGCAGTAAATTTTGAAAGTATATGGAAAATAACACCCCATTAGCATTGCGGTTGTTATTGGTAGATACCAATGACACTTGCCGTACTTATATAGCCAAAGAAATGTTCAGGCAGTTTTTTGAGGTTACACCCGTAGATTTTTACGTAGCCACTGCAGGAACACAGGCAAAAGCAGGCAAAAAAGCCACCGAAGCAGCCGTAAAAGCCCTTAAAGAGTATGGTGTGAGCATTATGTTGCCCGATTTTGAAAGCACCGCCTTAGCCACAATTACAGAGGAAACACCATTTGATATAGTCATTGCCTTAGACACTACGGTTGATAAAAGACATAAAAAAACTATAGCTAACCAGCCCAGCGAAGTGTTGAAGAATGAATACAAGCATTTATATAAAAAATTAGTGATTTGGACAGGCGTAGAACCTTACCAATACATTCATTCGGAAGCAGACGAAAGAGCAAAAAGATACAACGATACAGTAGAAAAATTATTGCGAAAAGTACGTGAATTTACAGGTAAATGGTTGAAAAGCAATAACTTCGCAACAGATAAAATTATTTTATATACAGGCTTGAGTAAACACGAAATTCACAGTTTGTAAGCCTTATAGTTTGAATTGATATACTTTACTTCTGAATCCGAATACCTAACACTGTTACATCATCTCGTTGGGGTTCATTGCCTTTGTGTGCCAAAAATGTATCTTTTGTGCGTTGGTATTGTGCCGAAATAGGGAGTTGAGCTATTGCCAAAAGTAAATTTTTGAGCCTCACCGAACTTAGTTTTTCATTGTGCAAGTCGTTTTGGTCGGTGTAACCGTCTGAAGTGAGGTAAATCATTTCGCCTATTTGTAGTTGGTGCGTAGTTTCCTCAAAATCAATATGTTCTTTGTGTCCACCACCAACGGCTTTGTAAGTACCTTTAATTTGCTCTAATTCCTGTTGCAAATTTACACGCAACAAAGACCTTTTTGCTCCTGCAAAAGTTAGTGTTGTTCCTGTGGTGTTTTTTTCTAGTTTACACAAACAAACGTCCATGCCGTCCCTATTGGCATGGTCTTTTTGCCTCAAGAGTTTGCGTATGTCTTCATGTAAAGCCCCAATGATTTTGGCAGGCGAAAGAATTTGCTTTTGCTCAATAATTTGGTTGAGCAAAGTAGCTCCAATTAAACTCATGAATGCACCCGGTACACCATGCCCCGTACAATCTACCGCAGCTACAAAGGTAGTATTGGCAGGCAGTTGCGGATTAGTTTGTTGATTAGACAGCCAATAAAAATCTCCTGAAACTACATCTTTGGCCTGGTAAAACACAAAATAATTTTCTCCAAAAGACCTTGCCATTTCGGTAGCCGTTGGCAATATAGCTTTCTGGATAGTTTCGGCATATCGAATACTGTCTGTTATCTGTTGGTTCTTTTGGGCTATCGTCCTGTAGGCTTGTGCATTGTCTAAGGCAATAGAAATGTAATTGGCTAAGTTATTAAAAATGGTTTTTTGGTAATCTGTATAGGCATTTTTTTGGAAAGACTGCACCGTAACCACACCAAACACCGTTTCGTTTAACCGCAACGGCACATACATAATAGAGTATGGAATATTCGTTTCAGGTAATTGGATTTTTTCTATATACAAATTGTATTCTTTCTCTATGTTATTGATGTAAATGGGTTGATTGTGCCGATAACACCATATACTTAACTTATTGGGGTTGTCCAATGTGTCGAAACTGTATTCCAACGGAGAATTTTGGTTTTCTATGCTGTAAAAATCCAAACGGTTGCGTTGTTCATTGCACAAACCTACCGCAAAAACAGGGGCATCTATCAAGGTATTCACACTACCATAAAAAGTAGTAATAATATTTTCTACTTCTCTAATTTTTGTCAATGCCGTTCCTATTTGGCTCAATACCTGAATATTTTGGTAAGATTTTTCTATTTCACTTTTTTGAGAAGCTGTTTCTTGATTTAAAAACTCCAAATTATCTCTTTGCGTTTCTATTTCTTCTTTTTGTTGTTGAATTTCGGCAGTACGCAATTTGACTAATTCCTCTAATTTTTGATTTTGCAACTGCAATCTTTGTGTATATACCCGAATAAACAAAATTACACAAGCCACTCCCGCAAAAACATACAAGGCGTATGCCCAATACGTTCTGTACCAAGGAGGCAAAATTTCGAAGTGATAAGTCCGTTCATTAGTCAATTCTCCATAGATATTTTTGGCTTTAATTTTCAATTTGTAGCTGCCATTCCAAAGGTTCGTATAGTCTTTACGCGTATCATTTGTCCAAGACGACCATTCTTTTTCATAACCCTCCAACATATATTGGTATTGGTTGGCGGCGGGATTGTCGAAATAAGTAGCTGCAAAGTCAAAACTTAAACTGTTGTTCTTGAAGTGCAAACGAGTACGAGTAGTTGTGTCATAATACATACCTGCAATAGTGGAATCTTGCGGAATCAAGCTCACTTTTCGCAATAATACCGAAAAACCTTGTTGGTGGCGTTGTTGGTACGTTTTATCATAACGGTACAAGGCATTGACAGTGCCTACCCAAACAAAATTGCCCGAAGGGAAAATCTGTTGGATAGTTTCTTGGGGAATACGTGAAAACAACTGTTTATTCCATTCATATTGCTTTTTTTGCTCAAAAACACCTTTGGCACTTTGCGACCAAGCCCAAATATTGCCTTCATTATCTCCTGCCAACTGCCAGTAATCTTGTGTAGTTAGTTCTTTGGCATCTATTTTTAGTTGTGGGTGTGGCTCAAAAACGTCTTTTGTGGGGTTATATTTTACAAATCCTTTGGCATTGCCTACACAAAGACCTGTAGTTGTGAAGAAAACTTTATTTTGCTTATCACTCAATAAACCTTGTTGTGTGGTGTAATTTTTAAGTGAACTTGCTTTTAAATTATCTTGTAACACTATTTGAAAAACACCATTAGTTTTAGTAGCTACCCAGACTTGTCCTTTTTCGTCTTGTACTATAGAACGGACTTCACCACGCAAATTCGGGAAAGGATTAGGCAAAATAGTCCATTGCTTAGTTGTTTTGTTATATTCCCAAACTTCTATGCCATCTCTTAGTCCTACAAAAACCCATTGCGGATACAATTTACTTACCAAATGCACGAAAGAAGTTGTAGAGCTAATGGCATGAATACTTAAATCTTGATTAATAAGATAACTACCTGTATTTGAGCCAATTATTACGCCATACGGTGTAGAACTTAGTTGAAATGCTTGGTCATTAAAGCCTTTGAGTTGTTCAAATTTTTCTACCAAAGTAGCTTTGTGGTGCGTAACAAAACGAAAAACACCCAAAGAAGTGCCAACAAAAGTTTGTGCTTGGTATGCACAAATAGCATTGACACTGCCTCGCAAACCTTGTTTTTTGTCAAAAATAACAAAGGGCGAATGGATTTCTATACGACTCACCCCATTGTTCAAAGCCAACCACAAACCGCCATGTGCATCTAACCATAACTGCCTCACACTGTTGTTGCGTAGCCCTGCCCCTTCATTAATCAAATTCACTATTTCGCCTTGTTCGTTTAATATGACCAAACCATTGCGAAAAGTGCCTATAGCAAAGAGGTTATTTTGCAGTTTTCTCCCACAAAAAACCAAATTATTTATCAAAAAGTTATTGGTGTTGCTACTGCCCAGTGTTTTTACATTGCCTGTTTGCGTATCATATACCCACAAACCATGTTTCAAAGTCGTGATAAGCAAACTGTTAGCTTGATAAGGTAATATACTCCGAATTTCTTTGTCTAAAAAAAATGCAGCATTGGGTATCGTTTGTAATGTTTGGTCTGCTATCCGTACCAAGCCCAAACTGTCGTCCTGTGTATATAAAAAGTCATCTATTTTAAAGCAAAATTTAAATTTTTTAGGGGCTTTGATGACCGTAATTTTTTCATTTTTTAGGCAAAACAAATGCGTGGAACTGAAAAAATAGGTATTTGTTGAAGTGGCAAAACAACTCCAAACGTCTGCAAAGTTTTTATACTCCGCAGGTATTTTGTCTGACAGCGAAGAATACACCATTTCGCCTTGCAGGTTAGCTGCCAAATAACCAAAATCTCCTTGAGAACCTACATACACTCTGCCGTTTGTCCCTGTTGCCAACGACCTTGCAATAATGTTTGGCAATGTGATTCTTTCCCACGCCACGCCATCATAGATGAGTACACCTAAGCTATTTGCCACATACATAATGCCTTGTTGGTCTTGTGTCAAAAACCAATTTTGCGGGTCTGCTTGGTATTCTTCTGGTGCAAAATTACTGATAAAAGGAGTAGCACTTACCTCCAATTCTTCTTGTGCAAATACAGTAGAAGGAAGTAAAAAAAAATAAAAAAATAAAAAATAGAGTGTAATTTTCCGCATATCACTGTGAAATAAACAGCCTTGTATTCTGCTTAAATCTATATATTTGCTTGAATAAAACAAAAAGAAACCGTAAGTTTTGCTATTTTTCTTACATGATTGAATACATCATTTTTTGAAAAATCCTCTTACAAAGGTTTTAAATCTTTATAGGGCTAAATAGCTTGCGAATTTGTAATTTCGCCTCTCTAATTTGTAAATACAATGACACTGAATAATCAACTCAAAAAGCTAATAGCTTTAAATATTCTTTTGTTGGTGGCTATTGTGGCGGTGGCAATGCTTAACTCCCAACCTAAAAGTAGCACCCTCGCAAATACTTCTAATTTTATATTAGAAGACTCGGCTAAGATTACAAAAATTATATTTGGAAAAACTGTATTAGTGAAAGAGGCTTTGGGAAATTGGGTGGCAAACGACAGTATTCAAGTAGATGACTTAATGATAGAGCAATTATTGAGTTTACTGCAAAAATTGACTGTCAAACGCAGTCTTGCCCCTAAAAGTCAAGAAGAAGTGTTGCCTTTGTTAGCCCAAAAAGGCGAAAAAGTGGAGTTTTATGCCGATAAGCAACTTCAAAAATCTTTTACCTACATTGTCCATAACAAAGAAACTATTGCACAAATGCCTAATGACGCACCTGTAGCCCTTAAAATTACGAATTACAATAAAAATGTGGGAGATATTTTTTCTTTAAGTCCAAAAGAATGGAAAAATAAAACTTTGATAAGTACAGGTTGGCAAAGTCTTAAATTATTAGCTATAGACTATCCGAAAAACCCCGAAAATAGCTTTAGTCTTACTTTTGATACATTGGCATACCAACAACAACAAACTTTTTTCTTCAAATTCAAAGAGGCTAAAAATTTAGATTCTGTCATGGTTTTTAATTACGTCCAAGCCCTAAACAGCGTAAGAGTGCAACGGTACATAGACGACAAAAAGTTACAAGATTCTATTACTAAACAGCCTGTGTTTTGCCAAATTACGATAGAGGATTTGAATAGCAGACGCAACCGCAAAATCAAAGTTTTTGCTCGCAATAACCAACTGTTTACTTTCAATGAAACTACCCAACAATTTGCCATAGTAGATACTAAATATTTTGCAGGAATTTTGTTAAGGCGAAAAGATTTTGAGAAATAACTAAAATATTCTTACTTATGTTAGTTTTTTCAAAAAAAATGACTACATTTACTACATCAAATTCATTTTTCACCTTAAACCTTCTACTACTATGAAATTAATTGGTCAAGTTATCGGTGCGGTGATAGGCTAAACTTTTACTAATGCCTATATGCACGTACAACCAACCTTTTGAACTAACAAAGGGTTGGTTTTATTTTATCCAAATACGCCTGTTTTTTGTGTCAAAAATCCATTGGTGTTGCTGCATAAATAACGTACCTAACTGATAATCAAGCCCTTTTCGGAAAACTACAGGCAAATTTGTAGCTGAAAAATCTCCTAAACGTACTACAGGTGCTGTAGAAAAGTAGCTTGTATCTGGTTTTTGTGCTTGTTGCATTGTCCAAAAATTTACTGCATTGTCTTGCTCATTTATCAACCGTTTTGCCCCCAAAGAATCGAAACCTAAGTAGCCACTTCGTTGCCATTCATCTAAAGGAACTTTTAAGCCTCCCGCAAAACCTGTATGTAAGGTTGTAAGCTGTTTTTGAGGAAATTGATTAAAAAACAAATAAGTTTTAGCTACTCTAAAAACATCTCTCACGATAGGGAAAGACTGAAAATTGGTGTGTTTGGGTACAGTTTGCAGTGTTTGGTGTAGGCTTACCGTTTTTTCTTGCCCGTCAAAATACCACAAGCCTTTTTCTATCATATTTCCGCCTATAATGCCCTTGATTTGGTAGTTGTCAAAGAAAGATTGGCGAGGGAAATTTGCTACTACTACGGCTATTTGAGAAAAAACGGCTTCACCTACAGCCAAGCTATCTACTTGACTAATTTCATAGTTAATATTTTGGTAATCATTATAGTAAGTAAATAATGTGTTTTTATATAGTTTTTGTAATAATTTAAGACTTACCACCGTTGGAGAACCTGTATCTATTAAAAAAAGATGCTGTGTTGTATCGGGTGGAAAATGGACTTTGGTAGACCAAACAAAATTATTTTTGCTGCTGTCTGTATGAATGATTTGTAAAGGAAGTTCATAATAGGGCTTTTTAAAGACTAATTCCCCTTCTTTCATGATTTGTTTAGTAGTTGCATAATGGTCTGTTTCGCAAGCCATTTGCCCTAAAAATAAAAAAGTTATAGTTGTAAAAACTATAACTTTTTTGATGTAATTTATTTTTTTCATTATACATTATTAAAATTTTGTAGCATAGACTTTAGTCTGTGGGTATTTATTTACTTGATAAGACATTACAAGCACAGACTAAAATCTATGCTACAGACCTTAATAACCTATATTAAACAATTTTATGCAAAACCCAATAATAAAATAGCCCCGATACTTACCAAAAAATACGGTACTAAAGACGCAGCTCCTGCATAATCTTGGGCTATACGTTGTCCAAAAAACAGCATGACAATACTCAATGCAGAGAGTTCTGCACCGTACAAGGCAAATGTTTTTTGGTTAAAAATAAAAATTTGTGCAGCCCCTAACAAAGACAATGCCCCAGCCAATACCTCTGTAACGGTAAGTGTAGCTAATAGAAGTGGCACAAGCCCTTTCAAAAATGTTTTGCTAAAATGCCCTTCTAACCAAGACAAATTGCCTTTGAAATTCAACACTTTGTCTAAACCTGACTGCAAAAAGAGAATTGCCAAAAACAAACTTGTCAGACATTGGGCAATGACGGCAGGATTACTTAAATTTTTCAACATAATAGTAAAGTAAGGATTGAGTTAAGTTGTGTGTTTATTTTAACCTATAAGGTTTCAAAAAACCTTATAGGTTTGAATGTTATATTTTTGATTACGAAAGTATTTTTCCTGATTTTTTTACCGTATAATCTTCTCTGTATCCTATGAAAAATCCAACGATTGAACAAAGAGGTACTATCCAATAGGTAATATCAAAGTAACTTAAACTGTATAGCACAAGGTCTGCTACAATGCCCATAATGCCGTATAACCAAAATTTATAGACATAACCGTAGCCATGTTCTTCCATTAAGTGGTTGATTATCCGCCCAATCAATTCCTCTTGTTTGTCTAAAATCAATTCATTTTTGCTAACAGAGTAAGCCAATAAATTTTTTAATCTTACTACTTTGGCTGTGTTGGGGTTTTCAGCATCATATTTTTCTATGTATTCTACCGTTTCGGTGGTTTGTTTCTCTAAAAAATACAAAAAACTAGTAATGTGTTGTTTATGAAAATTACAAGTAATACAATTTTGGCTGTGTTGCTGTACCGCCTGAATGACATTTGTAAGTTCGGTGTCGTCATAGATAGAAACTTCTATGTTTTTTGCCTGAATGTTTTGCAGTAGTTGGTTACAGTCATTTGCCCAAGTAGTATCTAAGGGGAGTGGCTGATTGAGAGCAGAAGTAACAGTTTGTTGAGCCATACATCACATAATTTATACAAAGGTAGGTAAAAAATTAAATTCTCAAAATATTATCATGGTTTCAAAAAAATACTAATTTTGTCCCTTAAAATCCATTCACTTGAATTTTCATGGCAAAATCAGAAAAAACCAATAAACATACATCTACTAACATGGCATCATACATAGAACCTGCACCGATTGGGGACAAGGAAAACCCGTTTGAATCGATGATGTCCCGTTTCAACAAAGCAGCGGAGATATTAGGTTTAGACCAAGAAACTTATGAAGTATTAAAAAACCCAGATAAACAAGTGATAGTTTCTTTGCCTATTACAATGGATAATGGCAAGAAAAAAGTTTTCACAGGGTATCGTGTAATTCACTCTAAAATTTTGGGTCCGGGTAAAGGTGGTATCCGTTATGACATGGACGTAACCTTAGACGAGGTGAAAGCATTGGCAGCGTGGATGACGTGGAAGTGTGCCGTTGTAGATATTCCTTATGGTGGTGCAAAGGGTGGTATTGTGTGTAACCCAAGAGCCATGTCTATAGGTGAGTTGGAAAGATTGACTCGTGCTTATACAAGTGCATTAGTAGATATTTTTGGTCCCGACCAAGATATTCCTGCACCAGATATGGGTACAGGTCCTCGTGAAATGGCGTGGTTAATGGACGAATATTCTAAGGCACAAGGTAAAACTGTCAATGCAGTTGTTACAGGTAAGCCTTTGGTATTAGGTGGTTCATTAGGTCGTGTAGAAGCAACAGGACGTGGTGTAATGGCTACGGCTTTGAAAGCTATGGAAAAATTGAAACTAAACCCTTCTCGTGCTACTTGTGCTATTCAAGGTTTTGGTAACGTAGGCTCAAATGCAGGTGTCTTGTTAGAAGACAGAGGTTTGAGAGTATGTGCTATCAGTGACCAAACAGGTGGCTATTGGAATGACAGAGGTTTAGATTTGCAAGATGCTATTGACTACCGCAACAAAAACGGTGGTTTGTTAGAAGGCTATCCAAATGCAGATAAAATTACTAACGAAGAATTATTGACAGCTAAAGTTGATGTGTTAGTGCCTGCTGCTAAAGAAGACGTGATTACACAACACAATGCAGATAAAATTCAAGCTCGTTTGATTGTTGAAGGTGCAAATGGTCCTACCAATGCAAAAGCCGATGAGATTATTCATGGTAAAGGTATTACAGTGATTCCAGACATCTTGGCAAACGCAGGTGGGGTTACAGTGTCTTACTTTGAATGGGTGCAAAACCGTATCGGTTACCGTTGGGGCTTAGACAGAGTAAACCGCCGTACAGACAGAGTTTTGACAGAGGCATTTGACAAAGTATATGAAACAGCCGTAAAATACAATGTTTCTATGCGTTTGGCTGCTTATATAGTGGCTATTGGTAAAGTGGCGGAAACTTACAAGTTCCGTGGCGGTTATTAGTAGTTATTGAATTACAATGATATTTCAAACTTTCCAAGTCCAAAAGGCTTGGAAAGTTGCTTTTAATCTATTTCTTTTATCGTATTCTGCACTTAAAAGTCTTATGAATATGTTTTGCTATCATGTAGTTAGTCGGGTGCAAAAGATGACATCTTTCTTTCAAAAGATGTTATTTTTTTTGCCTATCTTTTTGTTTATCAATGTATTAGGTGTTGGCAGTTTTGTATATGCTCAAACGGCAGTTGCCGATTTGCAAGAAAAATATGAAAAACTGGCAAAACAGTATTTGGTTAAACACCCTTCTATTCATGATTTTTATACGATTACCACCAAAGGAATTTATATGTATGCCTCTGCCCAAGACAAGAAAAAAAATAAGGCAGAATGTATCATTTTTTGGTCAGAAATAGACGACTTCAAAAAAATGATATTGCATACAGACGAGGTAACACAACTCAAAATTTATTTGGAAAAGAAACAGCAAAAATTTTCGTGGACACACAAAAAAACTATTCGGGTGGCAGCTTACCAAGCCCCCAAAAGTGCTAAATCACCTGCCGAACAGCCTTTGTTGGGCAAACGAATTGCCATAGACCCCGGACATATTGCAGGAGATTTGGAATTGGCACGTATAGAAGGGCGTATCGTGGACATTACGCATGAAGGTCGCAACTACCAATTTTGTGAAGGAGATTTGACTTTGACGACTGCGGAGCTTTTAGCCAAAAAATTGGAGGAACAAGGGGCGGAAGTTCTTATTACTCGCAATAAACCTAATCACACGACTTCGGGCATTCCGTATAGCCAATGGGTACAACAAGAACTGCCTGCGGTAGTGGCAGAGGCGTATAAAAACAAATTGATTACCAAAAAACAAAAGCAAACAGCCCTTCGCAACCCTATGCGGTACACTGTACACGAAGATTTTTTCTTGCCGATAGATTTGAGGGAAAGAATGCGGAAAATCAATGAATTTAACCCAGATATTACGGTAGTTATTCATTTCAACGCAGATGCAGAGAAAAAACAGAGAGAAGCCGTAAGTTACAAAAACTACAGTATGACTTTTGTGGCGGGTTCTTTTATGAAAAACGAATTGAACAACCCCGAAGAAAGATTGGCTTTTGTGAAACTGTTGTTATTGGGTAACTTAGAAAAGTCTTTTCAATTAGCTAACCACATTCAAGACCAATTTGTGCAGCATTTGGGCGTACCAGCTATTCCTACACAAAATCCGTTAGCATACCTGAACAAAGCCTCTATTTTTGTGAAAAAAGGCGTATATGCTCGTAACTTAGGCTTGTGTCGTTTGATAAACAGCCCAATAGCTTACGGAGAAAGTATGTACCAAGACAATATTAAAGAGATGAAAGCCTTACATACCAATCATTACCCTTATGCACCTGCTCAAAGAGTGCAAGAAGTGGCAGAGGCGTATTTTAAAGGAATTATGCAGTATTTTAAGGAAATATAAATAAATAGCAATTACTGTATGTAAGTTTTCAAAATATGCATTATTTTTAAAATTTACATTAAAAACATTACTTGTTAAACAATAAAATGCTATTAATCAGTTATGTTTGCTACTGAAAAATGAAAATTCTGTCTTTCATATACTTATTGTATTGTGTAGCTTCTTTTTCGGCTTATGCCCAAAAAAATCCTAAATTAGATAGCCTACAAAAAGCCTATCATGTTGCTCAACATGATAGTATCAAAATATTGCATTTAACAGCTATTGCTCTTGAATATAGGAATAGTCATGTAGATACAACTATTTCCATAGCTCAAAGCACCCTTATACAAAGCCAACAATTAAACTATCAAGAAGGCATTGCTAAAAGCTATTTAGCCTTAGGGGTGGCTTACCAAATTAAAAATAATTATTCATTGTCTTTAGATTACAGCCTCAAGGCTGCCAAGTTATTGGAGGGCTTAAACCTTAAGACACCGTTAGCTAATAGTCTTATGAACATAGGTTTGAGCTACAATAATCTGAGTAACTATAGTTTGGCATTAGAAAACTATCAGAAAGCTTTGCGACTGTATGAGAGTTTGAATGATAAACCATCTTTGGGACATTTATTGAATAATATTGGGCTTGCTTACAAAAATCAAGGTAATTATCCTGCTGCCTTAGAATACTACCAAAAGAGTTTGAAAGTAAGAGAAGAACTCAAGAACAAACAAGGTATTGCTAATTTGTTAAATAACATTGGTACAATTCACTATTATCAACATGATTACCAACAAGCCTTAGATTATTACCAACGCAGTTTGGCTATAAAAGAGGAGTTGAAAGATAGGAGAGGTGCAGCCTATACATTGAACAATTTGGGAGAGATTTATACAGTAAAAGGTGATTTAACTTTAGCCTTAGAGTACTATCAGAAAAGTTTGCTTATCAAAGAAGAAATGAAAGAAAAGCCTTTGATAGCCTCTGGCTTAAATAATATTGGAGATATTTATTATAAGCAAAAGACTTATTCTTTGGCTATAGACTGTTATCAACGTAGTTTTAAGTTATATGAAGAATTAGGTGAAAAAAAATGGCGTACTTATCCCCTCAATGGTTTGGCTAATGTGTATGCTCAACAAAAAAACTATGAAAAGGCTATTCATTATGCAGAGCAAGCACTAAAATTGGCGGAGGAAATTATGGCTTTCAAAGAAATAAATATGTTGAGTCTTACGTTATATGATATTTACAAGAAACAAGGTAATTACTTGAAAGCCTTAGAGTTACATGAGCTATATAGAGAAACAAAGGATAGCTTGTTTTCAGTAGAAAAAGCCCGTAGTATTGCTAATTTAGAAGCAAAAGCAGAAATAGAAAATAAAGAGAAAGAAATTCAGTTGCTGAACAAAACTACTGAACTGTTGGAAAAAGACAAAGCCTTGCAAGTAGTAGAGTTGGAAAGACAAAAGAATGCAAAAATAGCTATTGAGAAGCAAGCAGAGGCAGACAGGTTATTTGCTCTGGCACAACAAGAACATGACCAACGCAAACAAGATAGTTTGCGTACTTTGGCACAGAAAAACCAACTGGAGGCTGAAAAGCTAAAAATAGAAAATCAACACAAAGAATTAGAAGCTCAGAAAGCACAAGACACCCAAAGATTTTATTTAATTATCAATTATTTAGGTGGTTCATTGTTGGTGCTTAGTTTATTGTTTCTTTGGTTTTCATGGAGGAATCGCAAAAAACTACAACAAGCTAATAATGATTTGACTTTGGCAAATCAGGCGATTGAAGTGCAAAAAACGGAGATTTTAAATACATTGACTTTAGTAGAAAGGCAAAGAAATGAAATACAAACAAAGAATGAAGATGTAATAGCCTCTATTAAATATGCTAAACGTATTCAGACGGTCTTATTGCCAAAAGTAGAAAAATTGCAAAGCTATTTTCCTGAACTCTTGCTGTTTTATCAACCGAAAGATATTGTATCAGGAGATTTTTATTGGTATGCTAAAATGCCTAATGACCCTTCTATTTTGTTGGCAGTAGCAGACTGTACAGGGCATGGTGTACCGGGGGCTTTTATGACTGTGATTGGAGAAAATCTATTAGACCAAATCATTAACAAAGATAAAATTACTTCACCAGCACAAATTTTAGAAAACCTTGACGAAAGACTTTCTCAGATTTTGCAGCACCAAGATATTGCAAATGAGGCAATTAATGATGGTATGGATATTAGTATTTTGCATTATGATAAAGAATGTAGCTTGTTAGTATGGGCAGGTGCAAAACGTCCTCTGTGGGTCTTTGAGCAAGGAAAAGAGATACCTACTGAATACAAAGGCAATAGATTCCCTGTAGGGAGTACGCAGTTCAAACAAAAAGAATTTGCCGAAACAACTATTCAATTAAAACAAGGGGATATGATTTATGCCTTTACAGACGGTTACGCAGACCAATTTGGAAAGGAAGGCAAATTTACCATCAAAAAATTTAGAAATTTATTACAAGAAATTCACCACCAAAATATAGCTACCCAATTATTACATCTACAAGAAAACTTCCATGATTGGAAAGGGCAAGAAGAACAAACAGATGATATTTTGGTAGTAGGGATTAGGATATAAATAAAAATGAGCTAAATAGTTAACTATTTAGCTCATTTTTATTAGATGATTTTAACTAAATTACTAATACAATTACGCATTTTCTCTTTTCAACTGAAAAATTTTGGCTAATGCCTCAATCGTATAATCTACTTCTTCTTTTGTGTTGTATTTGCTAAAAGAGAAACGGACATTGCCTCTGTCTTTTTCTGCTCCTACAGCAGCCAAGACGTGAGAACCTACACTTGAACCACTTGAACAAGCACTACCTCCCGAAGCTGCAATTTTGTGAATGTCTAAGTTGAACAACAACATATCGTTGTCATCTGAAGGCGGAAGACTTACATTCAACACAGTGTAAAGGCTTTTATCTAAGTTGGCTGATTCGCCATTGAAACGAATGTCTGTAAAAGTTTCTTTGAGGCGTTGAATCATGTAGGCTTTCACACCCAAAATGTGTTGGCGGTGTTCGTCCATTTCTGCTACCGAAATTTCTAAGGCTTTTGCTAAAGCTATAATCCCTGCTACGTTTTCTGTGCCGCCTCTCATGTTTCTTTCTTGCGAACCACCCGTAATAAATGGTTGTACTTTGGCATCATTGCTCATATACAAAAAGCCTGTGCCTTTTACCCCATGAAATTTGTGAGCAGCCCCAGCTATGAAATGCACCTTTGTTTTTTGGAGGTCTAAAGGAAAATGCCCTACGGTTTGTACGGTGTCTGAATGGAAAATGGCATTATATTTTTCGCAAATTTCGCCTACTGCGTCTATGTCCAACAAATTACCAATTTCATTGTTGCCGTGCATCAAAGACACCAAAGAACGAGGATTTTTTTGTAATAATTCTTCTAAATGCTCCAAATCTACATTGCCTTTGCCGTCTAACTTGACCATGCTCAATTTGATTTGCCCTCTATGAGCCAACTCCTCTAATGTATGTGAAACAGCGTGGTGTTCTATAGGCGAAGAAATGGCGTGTGTGATACCATGCGTTTGGATACAACATCGAATAGCCGTATTGTCGGACTCTGTGCCTCCTGAAGTAAAGAAAATTTCAGAGGGCGAGGTATTGAGCAATGCAGCTACTTTTTTGCGAGATTGTTCTATGGCAGCTCTTACTTTTGAGCCAAAACTGTGAATAGAAGACGGATTTCCGAAGTGTTCAGTCAAATAAGGCAACATCGCCTCCACAACAGCCTTATCTACGGGGGTAGTTGCTGCATTGTCAAAATATACTCTCATCATAAGCCCACAAAATTAAAAAAGTACAAAAATATTATATGTTATTGGTTAAGGAAATAGTGTAAATTAGTACGTAGTCAATGTTTATTTTTTCAGTTCACTACGCAGTCTTTGTATATTTTCAACGGACAAATCTGTTATTTGATTAATAAATTTATCATCAGAGCCAAGCAAAATCATTCGTTGAGCTATTTCGAGTTGTGTTTTTTCTTTGGTTGTTTCTACTGCTGCTTCTACCGCAGCCTCTACTGCTTCTTCTACTGCTGTTTCAATGGCACTTTTCATGCCCCAATAGTGAATAAGATTTTCTTCATAAATCCGTCTTTGTTCTGTGGTCAAATTAGCTAATTCGGCAGTGCCAAAGGCTCTTTGAAAGATAGGTTCGTTAAGAATAGTAGGGATATGGTCAAAAGTGGCTAAGTTTTTTAAAAAATAGCACCATTTATCAAATTTTGTTTTTAGCTCATGTGCTTGCAACTTGAATAGGGGCATTTGCAAAAACCTAAAATGTAATTTATCAAAAAACAAATCGCCATCTTGGTCTTTCAAAGAAACATCACGCCTGAACTTTCGCCTTTCTTCTGCTTCGTCATATTCAAAATCAAGAATAGCTACAAAATAAATAGGAGCTAATTTAAAATCCCACACGCCTTGTTGAGCCTGTTCACGAATAGGAAAAGTTGTATAGAAAAGACTCCTATCTTTGAAATAGTTTATTTTTGCTTTCTGCATTTCTACAATAAAACTTTCTCCCGAAAGAGCTTTACAATGAATATCAAATATAGCTTTTCTTTCTGCGGATACATCTGCTAAATTTTCTGGATTACGAAAATTCAAGTCTGCAATTTGGTGGTGTAAAGGCAAAAGTTGATTCAAAAAGTCTATCAATAGGTCTTTATTCCCCTCTTCACCAAAGAGTTTTTTGAAACCAAAATCTGTATATGGATTGATATACTTTGCCATTGTATCAATGCGTGTTGTATGGTGCAAAAATAGCTATTTTTACCCAAATTAACACTTCTTTAGGCTTTAATTTTAGTGGTTACAGCTTGTGATTAAATATTTACCACAAATTCCTCCAGCACTTTTTTGTTATAGGCTTTCCAACCTCCTCTAAAATCTCTGCTTGATGTAGCTATAAATTTTGCCAGTCTTTCAGAGTTCAATTCTTCTAATAATTTTGTTACATTGCCCTCATATTTAATGCAATAACCCGAATAAAATGTATAATCTTCGTAAGGAAACCACACAAAATTAGGTTGTAGGTTCATGGGAGAAAACAATATTTTTTGCCCAAAACTTGTGTCCAATCCTTGACTTCGCCCAAAAGCATACCACGCCATCGAATTAGGTTTGCCGTTGTCCCTTTTGTCCAAAACCTCTTTTACACTTAACAAATAAGCATACGCCAAAGGATATTGGTTTTGTAGCTTGTTTTCAGGAATAATTTGATGTTTTCCGTTGTTAAGTTCGTAAGGAAATAAAATGTATTCAGTAACTATTTCATCAGTATTTTTCAACTTAGAGGCTTTGACTATAGGACGTAATAAGTCTTTTTCGATAGCTACTTCACCTTGCAAAGCTGTTTGGGCAATTACAATAGTTGCGTCAGTAGGGGAGGGGCTTATTTGCTTAAAAATATACGCCTTGTCGCAGAGGGTCGTAACGCCTACATGAATTTTGCATATTTCCTTCAATTTTTTGCCTGCTGAACCTTCAAAAGTGTTTTTTTGGGGAGATTGTGTGCTTAGTTGCCAAATTTTCTGTTGGGCTAATTCTTGGTAGGCAATTCTCCTTTGTGAATAAGTGTGCAGAGTTTCGGCTTGTTCGTACAAAAAATCGGCTTGGGTTTGCTTGCCAAAAATTGCAATGGCACTGTAAGTAGTCGCATTGTCAAAGACTTGGATAGTGCCGTAGTTCGTGATTTGTTGCAGAGTTTGGGTAGCTGCAAAATGTTGGCGAAGGGCTTGGGCTGTTTCGCTATACAAAAACGTATTGGGTGTTATCAAGCCTGCAATGCCTGTAGGTTTAAGCAAATGAATGGACAGTTCATAAAAAGCAATGTAGGTGTCTGTTGAGCCTTTTTTACAAAAATGATAGTGATTTTGAATAAAAAGTCTGTCTTCTTTGCTCAAATGTTGGACACGAATGTAGGGCGGATTACCTACAATAAAATCAAATTTTTGGGTACTATCCAATAACTTTTGTAATGCGTTTTGGTGGCTAATGTTCCACTGAATTTCGCCTAATTGTTTACTCCAAATAGATGCTGCTACGGTTTCCTGCAAATTATTTTTACAAGCCTCTACTGCTGTTTCGTCTATGTCCCAACCGTATATGTTTTCCAAACAAGTTTTGAGGTGTTCGGCAGGCACAGTTGCCAATATCTTTTTGACAATGACCACCAAAAAACGACCATCTCCACAAGAAGTATCTAACAACTGCTTATTTAGTAAGTCAATAGCTTGAAAATCAATGGCTTTTAAAATTTTTTCAATTATCCATTCAGGCGTATAGACTTGACCTAATAGTTTTTGTTGATGATAATTTTTTTGTAAAGATGCCATGCGGTAGGTGGAGATGGGTAGAAATCAAGAACAAAGTTTAGGAAAGTTCGGCAGATTCACAAAAGTTATTAACTAAAAAAGTAAGTACAAAATTTGGTTGTTCAAAAAAAACTCTCTACATTTGCAGCAACAAAACGGAAGGCATAGTTCAGTCGGTTAGAACGCCAGTTTGTGGCACTGGAGGTCGTGGGTTCGAATCCCATTGCTTTCCCTCCGAAAAGGTAGCAAGTAATATTACTTGTTGCCTTTTTTGTTTTTAGAGGGTTTTATTGTTTTTCAATACATTGATATAACTCCCTCAAAGTGCCGTAGGCACGAAATATGTCGTGCCTACGGCACTTTGAGAGAGGAGAAAAAGGCATTACTATAACTATTTCGTGCCTACGGCACTACAAAGTAATTCCTTAGCTTAAGCAGCCCCACTTAATAGTATTGGACTAAAGTCCGTTGCTACAGTTTAAAAGCAATTTTGCTTGAATATCCGACAAAAATGCCTATTTTTGCACCGAAAATTGCATAAGTAACCAAACAAAAAAAGCTAACAACAACTTTGTGTTATAAGGTAAATCACCAGCTTTTTAAGAGTATTTTGTTATTTATTAGATTTTCAACTAACCAAAACAACACAAAACACAACAAAAAAATGGCTACAGCAGCACTTGAGGTAGGAAACAATCTGCAAATGATTACGGAAATGGTACGTGATTTTGCGAAAATCAACATTGAGCCTTTTCGTAATAAGTGGGACGATGAGCAATACTTCCCGATTGAGGTATTCAAGAAGTTGGGCGAATTAGGTTTGATGGGCGTATTAGTACCGCAAGAGTACGGTGGGGCAGGCATGACTTACAACGATTATGTGGCAGCTATAGCGGAGTTGGCAGTGGCAGACCCGTCTATTGCCTTGTCTATGGCAGCTCACAATTCTCTTTGCACAGGGCATATTTTACAGTTTGGCAACGAAGAACAAAAACGCAAGTGGTTACCAAAATTAGCTACTGCCGAATGGATAGGTGCGTGGGGCTTGACAGAACCTAACACAGGCTCTGATGCAGGCAATATGAAAACAACTGCCGTAAAAGATGGCGACCATTGGGTATTGAACGGTGCGAAAAACTTTATTACGCATGGCAAATCAGGCAATATTGCCGTTGTTATTGCACGCACAGGGGCTGTAGGCGACTCAAGAGGCATGACGGCTTTTGTGGTAGAAAGAGGCACTAAGGGTTTTACGGCAGGCAAAAAAGAGGACAAATTGGGTATGCGTTTGTCTGAAACTGCCGAAATGATTTTCCAAGATTGTCGTATTCCTGCCGAAAATATGTTGGGCAAAGAAGGCGAAGGTTTTATTCAGTCTTTGAAAGTGTTGGACGGTGGTCGTATTTCTATTGCTGCTTTGAGTTTGGGTATTGCCGAAGGTGCATACAGACACGCCTTAGCTTACTCTAAAGAAAGACAACAGTTTAACCAACCTATCTCTAATTTCCAAGCTATTGCCTTCAAATTGGCGGATATGGCGGTGGAAATTGAGGCTGCTAAACTCTTGACGTACCAATCTGCGGACATGAAACAGCGAGGTTTGAATGTGAACAAAGAATCTGCGTTTGCGAAATATTATGCGTCTGAAGTGTCTTGCAGAGTGGCGAATGATGCCGTTCAGATTTTTGGCGGTTATGGTTACTGCAAAGACTACCCTGTGGAGAAATACTACCGTGATTGTAAATTATGTACGATTGGCGAGGGTACTTCGGAAATTCAGAAATTGGTAATTTCAAGAGCTATTTTGAAGTAAAATAGCCTATAATTTTTCCCTTTGTGAAAAGCCTTGTGAAAACTTAAAAGTTTTTGCAAGGCTTTTTTAGTTTTTATTATCTTTGTTTTACTTGTCCTAAAAATTGAAAGAAAATGTCCCAAGAGATAACGCAACTGCATAAAGAAGTCTTTGAGTATTTGATGGAGAAAAGAAAAACTATGCCTGATTTGTATTTTTCTTTGAATACAAATATCAGTCAGTTGGCAGAAGGGCTTATTTTTGAAGGAAGTAATAATAGTATTAGGTTTACTTTTTGGGAGCATTTTATCTTATGCAACTTAACAATAGATAACCTTACAAAAGAATTGGTGTGGGTAGTTAATGGGGTTTCTATCAATATTATTCATTTGCTCAAGCAAAAAATGAATAACTCTATTATACAGCAATCTAAGCAAAATACTTATATTAAAAATTATCAACAATGGCAGAAAGGTTTTGATTTTTTTTTCAAATCAGATTTTGACATAATAAATAACTGTTTTAAAGGTTACTTAAATAGTTACCCTAAGGAAAAATTTGAATATCAACTTAATGGAGTAAAAACGTATGTTCCATATTTAGTTAGTGAGCAAAACTTAGAAATGCCTGAAATTAATCAACTTTATACACCCAAAAATTTTCTTTACCTAAATAAGCTAACATTAAAAAACATAGGACACTTTGAAAACATCACATTAGATTTAAGCAAAAAAGTTACGGTATTAATAGGCGAAAATGGCAGTGGAAAGTCCACAATTTTACGTACTATTGCGTTGGGTTTGGCAGGTATAGAGTTTTTTGATTTGGACAAAGACCTACAAAGAGTTAAGAATGGGGTGTTAGCAGATTTTTTACGAATAGCACAATATGAAAAAGGTGAGGCGGTTTATAGTAATGAAGGAGAAATAAATCTTACTATTAATGAAGAAACTTTACAGATTATACTACAACCCTCTGCACTGTATAAAGATAAGGTAAACGGTGAGGTTGGGAGTGGGGATAGAAGTGTGATTTTAAACCGTAAAAAATTTTTTAATACTCTTGTAATTGCTTTTGTTCAAGATGCCAATAAATATAATCCTATAGCTGACGTAACAGATATTAAGCCTATGGTTTTAGACTTACTACCTATGATACGAAAAGTAGGACAAGACACAATGAAAAGTCTTACGAATTGGCTCTATTATTATGTGCATGAAAAAAATGCTTCAAAACCTATAGAAAAACTCTTTGCTATTTTTAGTAAAATAATTGGTGAGGAAATAACACTAAAACAACCCTATAAAACCGAAGGTGCAGTAGGTAATGCGTTGGGAGAAGTTACGATAGTCATAACTACACCGCAAAATCCAGAGGGTATCAATTTAGATTTGGTAAGTCAAGGTTACAACAACTTGTTTCGTTGGGTAGGTGGAATTTTGATGCGTGTGTATGAATACCAACAAAACTTCTTTCCTGAAAAATCCTTAGAGGAAATTTCGGGGATTGTCCTCATAGACGAAATAGACACTTACCTGCACCCCAAATGGCAACGCAATATTTTGAAAGTATTGGTAGAGGAGTTTCCGAATTTGCAGTTTGTGGTTACTACGCATAGTCCGTTGGTTATTGGGCATTTAGCTCTGTGGAAAAACAGTAATGTATTTAAAATCCAAAATAATGAGGTTGTACCCAAAACGCATTTTTATGGTAGAAATCCCATCGACTTATTATTAGAGTTCTATGGAGTAGAAACACGCCCAAAAGAAATTCAAGAGAAAATAGATAATTTGTACTATGCTTTTGAGGGAGAAAACCTTTATGAAGCCAAACAAATTTTGGCTGAACTTACCGAAATTTTGGGTGCTGATGATGCGATTGTTAGTGAATTTACCACCTCTATCACTCTTTTAGAAGAAATACAATGAGAAAAATAAATAAGAGAAATCCATCATCTGCATTGCAAGATTTCATCAATGAAGAGATAGAAAATAATAGAAAGCCTGTTTATGAAGGAGGTTTAGACAGTAAGGAAGAATATAAACCTCATTTTTTTAAAATACGAAAGCAACTTGTAGAAGAACAAAATCATATTTGTTGTTATTGCCAACAACGAATAAATATAGAAGAAGGCAAAACACCTGCTATGAAATTAGAACATTTTAAGCCAAAAGATTTATACAATGGCTCAAAATTAGATGATGCTGGACAACTATTGCCTGATTTGTCATTAGATTATTCTAATTTTTTGGCTGCTTGTGTAGGTTATGACAAAGGAACTACACATTGCGATAGTTGTAAAGGTGGCAAAGAACTCAAAGATATTCCAAATCCTGCTTCAAAAGATTTTTCAACCTTCAAAATTCGTTATATAGCTTATGATATTGTTGCAGGTGGGCTAAAACCTAAAAAAGAAAGTGATAGGCTTGTGAAAGTAAAACCTCTTTGGAATGACAAAATACAACTTGCAATCAAGGAAAATAATACTGCACAAGTAAATTATCTCAAAAATAATGACCCTTTGGTTGGTACAGTGGAAGGCTGTCTTAATCTAAATCACCCAACTTTACAATCACGTAGATATACGGCTTGGAAAGCTGTTTTAAATGTGATAGAGCTAAAATGCGGTAAATATAATGATTGGCATACAGATAAGGGGAAAAAAGTTATCAAAGATATTTTACGTACTTACCAAGTACCAGATTCTGAGGATAAGCTAAAGCCTTTTTGCCAAGTAATTGTAGATTTACTTCAAAAGAAATTCAAAGTAAGTTGAGTATGGGGGACATTTTTAAACTTTCCAAGTCTTAAAGACTTGGAAAGTCTTGATTATCAACTAATTAATATTAAAATAATTATTATTGTAACTTATTGATTATTAGTAACTTACAAGAAATAGCATCCGTATTAAATAATCATTACATCAACTTATACTTCGCCACCGCCAGCCGTATTTTTTCGTACCCAATTTCGCTGTTCAGTGCCTCAAAAATAGGTTTGGCAGCTTCTGGTTTGTTCAGTTCCAAGTACACATCTACTACCCGTTGAAACTCTTGTGGGCTTACCAAGTCATCAAAGTTAATTTTGTAACCATTTTCGTACAGATACGCCAAATGTTGTCCAATTGTGCCAATATTGAGGTTTCGGGTCATGGCTATTTCTTCTAAAGGTTTACCTTGTTGGTACAAATCATAGGTAAGTACATAGGTACCGCCTGTAATTTTTGCCCCTTGTTTGGCTTTTTCTATCGTAAATTTGACAATCACCCCTAAAAATCCTTTGCCAAATTTTTCCATTTTGGCTTCGCCTACTCCGCTAATATTTTGCATAGCTGCTAATAATAAGGGTTTTTTCTGTGCCATTTCTTGCAAAGTGGCATCACTGAATACGACATAAGGCGGAATTTTTAGTTCTTCGGCTACTTTTTTGCGTTTTTCTTTGAGTAGTTCGAATAATTCTTGTGTCAAAAGTTCTGCTTCTGAAACAGGTTTTTCTTTGGGTGTCTGTTCCGTAGTTTTCTTGCGAGTTTCCGCATTAAATTGTTCCAGTTGCACCAAAGGCACATTGCGTTTTTGCTGTAAAATATCTTTGCCAAAAGTCGTTACTTTCAGGTGTTTGTGGTCGTCATAAGCAATTTCCACAATACCCAACTGAACTGCCTGCAAAATGATTTGTTGCCACTCAAAAACCGAAAACTCACGTCCTACCCCATACGTTTTGATGCTGTCATAGCCTTTTTCGAGTAATTCCTGCGTCCTTGCCCCCCTCAAAATGTCTATCAATAAACCACTACCCACTTTTTCTTCTGTACGCAACAATGCCGATAGTGCTTTTTGAATAGCCACCGTACCATCAAAATATTTCGGAGGGTTCTTGCAAACATCACAGTTGCCACAATCTTGTTCCAAAATATCGCCAAAATAGCTCAACAAAATCTTTCGCCTACAAATTTTAGCCTCTGCGTATTGTCGCATACGCCCTAGTTTTTCCAACTGTATTTCTGCTTGTCCACTTTGTTGGGCAAATTCTCGCAGCATAATAAGGTCGTCTAAGCCATACAACAACAAGGTGTCACTTGGTAGTCCGTCCCGACCAGCCCTACCAATTTCTTGGTAGTACCCTTCCATGTTTTTGGGCATATTATAATGTATCACCCAACGCACATTCGACTTGTCTATGCCCATACCAAAGGCAATGGTCGCACAGATAATAGGTGTTTCATCATTAATAAATTCTTCTTGTACCGCAGCCCTCGCCTTTGCGTCCATGCCTGCGTGGTAGGCTTTAGCCTTAATGCCTTTGGCTTGTAATTTTTCCGCTAAATTTTCCGTTCCTTTTCTTGACAAGCAATACACAATACCCGATTGGTTAGGTCTTGCTTTGATAAAATAATGGACAATGCCAAAACGGTCTTGTGCAGGCTTTACGGTCAAAGAAAGATTAGGACGGTCAAACGAAGCCACAAATACCATAGGATTTTGGAGGTTGAGTTGTTCTAAAATGTCCTTGCGTGTAACTTTGTCAGCGGTGGCGGTAAGTGCCAAAATTGGTACTTGTGAAAAACTCTCTTTGAGTGTCCGCAGTTGCGTGTACTCTGGGCGAAAATCATGCCCCCAAGACGAAATACAATGTGCCTCGTCTATAGCAAATAGGTTGATTGTAAATTTTTTGAGCCAAGTAATCGTATAATTACTCACCAATTTTTCAGGAGAAATATATAGCAATTTGAGTTTACCTGCACTCATGTCTGCCTCTACATTGCGTTGTTCGGCAGTGGTTTGCGAACTGTTAAGGTAAGCAGCCGAAATTCCATTGGCTTGTAGTGCCTCTACTTGGTCTTTCATCAGAGCTATGAGTGGCGAAACGACCACACAAACGCCATCTTGGACTAAGGCGGGAATTTGGAAACAAATGGACTTGCCTCCACCTGTAGGCATCAATACAAATACATCTTTTTTTGCCAATACCGCCTCTATAATTTCGGCTTGTAGTGGGCGAAAAGTATCATATCCAAAGTATTGTTTAAGGGCTGTAGCTGCTGCATTCATTGGTTTACTATCAGATTGTGTTTTGCAAATTACAGCCATTCTAACAAAAAATAGTTATGTATTTTATTTTTTTTTAGTAAACTTTTAAATAACAATTTACATACAAGCTCTGATTTTATAACATAAAAAAACAGCATTACGAAGTATATCCTCACAATGCTGTTTTTATGTTGGATAAAGTTTTATAGGCGAATACCTACTACGGTAATGTCATCTCTTTGTTCTACGTTCTGTTGGTGGTAATCTAAGGCAGTTTCTAAGTATTTTTTCTGTTCGTTGGTGCTCATGACAGAAATTTCTGCAAAAGTATTTCTCAATCTTTCTTTACCAAATTTCAAACCTTCGGGATTGTTTTGGTCGCCAAAACCATCTGAACTTAGGTAAATCATGTCGCCTACTTGTAAATACAATTCTTTTCGGGTAAAAGGTCTTGATTTGTGTTTCATACCGCCAATCAGCCTATTATCTCCACGAATATCATTGATACGAGTTTCTCCTTGTCTTACATAGAACATAGACGTTTTAGCACCAGAAACTCCCATGATAATATTTTGAGAGTCTGTATATTCTATACAACATAGCATAATGTCCATGCCGTCATCATTATCTTTTTCGTCTTGCCTTAATGCGTGTACGACCCCTTCGTCCAAGAGCTCTAAAACTTTGGCAGTATCATATACATGTTGCATTTTAATAATTTCATTCAACAAATTATTGCCAATCATAGACATAAATCCACCTGGTACACCATGTCCTGTACAGTCTGCCACTGCTACAAATACTTTATCAATTTTTTGCCCTGTTTCTTCGTTTTCTTCTTTAATATGGGTAATCCAATAGAAATCACCAGAAACAATATCTCTTGGGCGGAAAATTACGAAGTAGTCTTTCAGAGCTTCAGCCATTCGTTTTCTACCTGGTAGAGAGGCTTGTTGAATGGTACGAGCATAACGAATACTGTCTGTAATATGCTTATTCTTTTCTTCTATAATATGATAAGAGTTTGCATTATCAATTGCAATGGCTACATAAGAAGCCAAAGTACGTAGGATAGTCAAGTTGGACTCATTGTACGCATTGACTTTAAAACTTTGCACCGTAATTACACCAACAGCCCTATCTTCTACCATCAAAGGCAAGTAGATAATAGAATGTGGTAATCCTCCTACATTATTATCATTTGCTTTTTTCTTGATGTAGTGAATGTACTCTCGTTTATAGTCATTAATCACAATTTCTTGTCGTTGTGTCAAACAGACTACGGCTAGTGAAGGGTTGTCATTATCTATATATTCATAATGGTCAGGTAAAGTTTCTCCTTTTTCTACAAAACCGTTAAAATCAATAGTATTTTTCTTGTGGCTATAAACGCCTAAACCAAATCCTGATGCATCCATTAGACTATTTACATTGTTATACACCATTCGGCTAATCTCTTGTAAGTCTAAGGTAGAAGTAATTTTTTGCCCAATTTCACTCAAAACCCTTACATTGTTGTAAGACTGCTCTATTTGCCTTTTTTGATGATTGATTTCAGAGTTTTGTAATGAAATAGAAGCATGTGCTTCTTTCAAGTTTTCAGCTTGTGCTAATATTTCTTCATTACGTTGTGCTAACTCTATAGTTCTTTCTGCAATTAAAGCCTCTAATTTTTCGTTTTGGCGTTTCAATCTGTACGTAAATAGGCGAACAAGTATGTAAATACTCAATGAAATAAGAATGACATAAGCTATATAAGCCCATACAGACCTGTACCAAGGAGGTAAAATATTGAACTTATAAACTACTTCATCTGATTCTATACCGTAAATATTCCGAGATTTTACTTTAAAGGTGTATTGTCCTTCAAATAAGTTTGTATATTCTTTCTTTGTTTCGGTACTCCAGTTTGACCAATGCTCATCATGCCCTTCAAGAATATGACTATATTGGTTAGAGGAGGTTTCATCAAAACTTGCCAATGCAAACTCAAATATCATAGAGTTATAGTCATAATGAACTAATGGAACTTGGTCTTTGGTTTGGTTCAAACTTACAATTTTCAGTGACTCACCTGTATCGGGTCGTTTGAAGTCTTTGGAGAAAACCCCACCAAATAATACGGAATCTTTATCCTCTCCTATCAAAACTCTACTAATAAGCAATTGTGGCTTATCTAAGTAGTTTTTGCTTACTTTAGTATCAAATCTAAACAAACCATCTGAACCTCCAAACCACATGACACCATTAGGGTCACCATGAATCACCAATTCATTCATTTCTGGTAAACGTCTATACGGAGTTGCGTCCCATTCATAGTTTCCGTCCCCGCCTTTTACAGCCACGCCTAATTCTTTACGTTCATCTTTATATTCTACAAATAGCCATATATTGCGTTGTCTGTCTTCGTATAGACTTGATATATGTACACTATCAGCAAATTCTTTCCCCAAACGGGTATCATGCACAAATCTATCCTTATCAGGGTGGTATTTTTTTAGACCTTTTTCTGTACCTATTACCCAATCTCCGTCAGCAAGGACGTAGATAGAATTATTACGTAAAGGTAAGCCTTTTAAAGTATCATATTTAGTAATAGAAGCTGTAGAGTCTAATACCTTATTATAGTTAATTCTGTAAATACCACTTAATGTTGTAGCACCCCAAAGGTTACCATAACTATCTTCATGCAAACTCCTTATTTCATCTCCTTTGAATCGCAATAAACCTGTACGTTCCCATTTATTATTTTTAAATGTATAGGCGAGTAATAGGTTATTACTGCCAGAGTAAATAACATCAGGAGTACGTTTAGACAGGTAAGTGCAAAATGAAGTTCCCATAGGGGTATTCACAATAGGTACAACCTTGTCATTTTTAAGTTCATAGATACCAGATGAAGCACTTACAATAAGTTTTTTTTGACCTTGAAAAACGTATTGTTTTAAATCCCAAACTTGTGATAGGGGTTCTACTAATAGAAAAATACCTGTTTTTTCGTCTAAAACATAAAAACCTAAACTTGTTCCTACATACAACTTTCCTTCATAACGTATCATGCTGTAAATAGAACCTTCTAAACCTCTAACTTCGTTGAAATAAGAAAGGGGAGAATTAGCCTCTACGTGAATAATTCCATTGTTAGTGCCTATCCAAATGCCGTTTTGATTATCTGTTTTTGCGTAGTAGTGTGTAAAATTGTGTAGCCCTTCACTCCGACTGATTTTCTTTATAATAACTCCCTTATCATTCATTACCACAGAGCCTCCTTTTCTTGTGCATAATATATAAGTACCATTTGGTTGGCGAAACATATCATACACTCCGTTACGAACTAAAAAACTATCAGCCTGAGTTGGTAGTTTAGTTAGTACTTTCTCTCTGGGACTCCATACTTGGAAACTGGACTTTAAATTGTAAAATAGAACCTTGTCTTCTACATAAGGAACTATAATTGGTGTTACATCTTTTTCTAATGCGTCTAGACCGTCAATAGGCACTATTTCATCTCCTTTTATTTCAGCTAGAGCTAAAGTTGATTGTTTTATAAATAATCTATCATGCACATATTCAAGCTGTGAAACCCTTGTTTGAGGCTTAATTATCGACAACTTTCCTTTGTACCAACGAAACACACGGTTTAGAGTACGAAAGTACACTCCTTCACGAGTAGCTAGAGTTTGCCAAGCATCATTAAAACTTTGCTCTTCTTTAGGAAGTTGTTTAGATAAGGAAACATATTTTAGGTTGCCATCAGGGAAAGGCATTAAATAACCAAACTCATTTCTTGCTCCTACATAGATAATACCATTGTTATCCATTGCCAAAGAACGGACAGCGGATTTATTACTTACAGGAATTAATTGCCAACTTGCCCCGTCAAAACGCAAAACACCTTCACTATTTCCAAAATACATCACACCATATTGGTCTTGCTCAATAGCCCAGTTTTGTGTAGCTGCCTTGTACTCTTTGGGTAAGTAGGCTTTTACAAAAGGACGACCTACTTCCTGAGCAATAGAAAAGTGGGGAAACGCAAAAAGTATGTATAAAAAGTAAAATAAATATAGACCAATTTTTCGCATATCAGACAAGGCTCTTTGAAAAGTAATGCAAAAACAATAACTTATGTATGATTTCGCAATTCAATTTATGTAAAAGAGAAAGCAAAACCAATATTTTTACAAGAAAAATTCTATTTTTTTTCATAACTAAGGTTTTACTAATCACATCTACAGATTTGCGTATAATGCTTGCATCTATTAAATATAACTATTAAAATTTTATTGTGTAGATAAAAATAACTTTAAATTTTTATTAAAATTATGAGCCATATTCTTATTCATAAAGTAGCTCCTCAATTACGTCCTTTACATACAGATTTTTTGCATCATACAGATATTTCTAAGTTTGAGCAAAATCTGATACAAGAAAAAGGCAAAGCTCCAACACCTTGTGCAGTAATAGCCTTGTGTTTTGAGGAAAACCAACAGCTTAAAACTACTTTTATACTTAGACCTACTTATGAAGGTACTCATAGTGGGCAAATAGCTTTTGTAGGCGGTAAAAAAGATGCAACAGATAATAACTTAGTAGAAACAGCTTTGCGAGAATGCTATGAAGAATTGGGCATTACTCTCAAAGAGAGCCAATTATTAGGGGCTTTGCCAGATGTTTATATTCCTCCAAGTCATTCGTTGGTTACTCCTTTTGTGGCTTTTTTGCCAGAAAAACCTGTTTACCAACCCAATAGAAGAGAGGTTGAGAAAACTTTGGAACTTAATTTTACGGATTTTCAAGACCCCAAAAATCAGCAAGTACAGGATATTAGAATTTCATCAGGAAAAGTATTAAAATTGCCCTGCTTTATCATTGAAGGCTATACAATATGGGGAGCTACGGCACGAATGATGCAAACTTTTATACAACTTATGGGTTAATTTTTTAAGTTGAACTTTTTTAATTTTACTAACTATACATTTTTAAACATGAAAAATTTATTTTATTTTTTTACACTTTATCTGTGCTTTACGGTTGCGTATGCACAACAAAACTCACAGCCTACAATTCCAAATACAAAACCTTTTTTATTAGGTGTGATTGATGAGTTGCAGTCTAAAGAATTGGGCGAAAAACGAATTTTGAACATTTATTTGCCCGAAGGCTATCACGAAAATGATACGACCAAATATCCTGTGATTTACTTATTAGATGGTTCGGCAGATGAAGATTTTATTCATATTGCAGGGCTGGTGCAATATTTTAACTTCCCTTGGATAAATACATTGCCTAAATCTATTGTAGTGGGAATAGCCAATGTGGACAGACGCAGAGATTTTACAAGCCCAAGTACCCATGAAATTATTACTAAAAAATATCCAAGTGCAGGTGGTTCTCAACGGTTTATGAGTTTTATAGAAAAGGAATTACAGCCTTATATTGATAAAAAATACAAGACCAATACCACTAAAACCATTATTGGACAGTCTTTGGGTGGTTTAGTAGCAACGGAAATATTGTTTACAAAACCACAACTATTTGATAAATATATCATTATCAGTCCAAGTATTTGGTGGAATGATGGGGATTTATTGAAACAGAATCCGAAAATTTTACAAGCAACTTTTACAAAATTTTTGGATATTTATATTGGTGTGGGCAAAGAAGGTTTAGCACCTATTTTTGACAATCATATAATGGAAGAAGATGCAAAACTATTGGCAGACAAAATCAAACAAACACAAAGTAAAAACATAAAGGTTCACTTTGATTTTTTACCTGCCGAAAACCATGCTACAGTTACACACCCAGCCGTATTTAATGCCTTTAGGTACTTGTATGCCCCAAAAAACTAAACTAATTTTTATACCCTTTGTAAAAAAATAACCTTTACAGAGGGTAAACTTTAACTTTTAATACTATAGAAATAAAGTATGAAATTATTAATGAAGCTACTAGCTAAAAAATACTTTTTGATATTTTCGGCAGTATCGTTTAGTATTGTTTCTTGTACGAATAATGTAGAGAAACCTAAAAATACAACACTGACCACTCGTGAAGTAGAAAATACTACCGATTTTGACACAGCCCCACCACTCAATCAGCAAGCTACATTTGAAAAATTAGCTACTACGCCTAACCATGTGGTTTTGACAGGAATTGCGGGTATTAGGCTCATTCCTATCTATAAATTGCACCCCAAAGCAGATAGAAATGTGAGTCATCAAATAGGTGGTAGCTATCAGGAACTGTATGAAGAGGCGGGTGAAAATAGTTTTCATTATTTTATGCCTGCCATTGATGTAGTTTATGGGTACAATATGATTAATGTGGGGCATTATGATTTGGGAGCAGAAAAAATGAGTTATTTTTTCCAAAAACCCGTTTTAGTCCGCACACTGTATTTCCCTTCTGCCGAAAAAGACTCTTTGAGAGGTAAACTTATTACTCGTGATTTCTTCTTTGTATCTGTTTATGAGGAAGATACCAACAAAGATTCTTTGATAAATAACCAAGATATGCGATATTTTTATTACATCAATGCCACAAATACCGTAAAACAACAACTTTTACCCAAAGGTTTTTCGGCAGTAAAATCTGATTATGATTACAAAGAAGACATTATGTATATTTATGCTCGTAAAGATGTGAATAACAACGGTAGTCCCGAAAAAACAGAACCTATGCACATTTTTTGGTTAAGGCTTTCGCAGCCAGCCATTTTGAAACAGTTGTTATAGGAAAAGGAAAAATAATTGAACCTATAAGGTGTTACAACCTTATAGGTTTTTTGTTGTATTATCTATATAAAACCGCCTTGATAGCTGCCATAGTACGTTGTACGTTAGGCAAAATAACATCTATCAATGTAGGGGCATAAGGCAATGGTAAATCGAAAGAATTGATGCGGTGAATAGGGGCATCTAAATAATCAAAGGCGTGTTTTTGTATATGGTACGTAATTTCGGAAGAAATAGCTGCTAAAGGCCAAGCCTCTTCGACAATTACTAAACGGTTAGTTTTTTTCACAGAATCCACAATGGTTGCATAGTCTATAGGTCTTACACTACGCAAATCTATGACTTCACAAGAAATGCCTTCTTTGGCAGCTTCTTCGGCTGCTTGTAAAGCCACTTTCATCATTTTGCCAAAAGACACAATCGTAACGTCTGTACCACTGCGTTTAATGTCTGCCACACCAATCGGAATAAGGTATTCGCCATCAGGTACTTGTCCTTTGTCGCCATACATTAATTCAGACTCCATAAATACCACAGGGTCATTATCACGAATAGAAGATTTTAATAAACCTTTGGCATCATAAGGGTTAGAAGGTACAACCACTTTCAAGCCCGGGCAGTTGGCGTACCAACTCTCGAAGTTTTGAGAGTGTTGTGAACTTAACATACCTGCGTTACCTGTGGGACCTCTGAAAACAATAGGTACACTGTATTGTCCGCCAGACATAGACATCATTTTGGCTGCGGAGTTAATCACTTGGTCTATGGCTACCAAAGAGAAGTTAAAAGTCATAAATTCTATGATGGGGCGGAGTCCGTTCATGGCTGCTCCCACACCAATACCAGCAAAGCCCAATTCTGCAATCGGTGTATCTATCACTCTTTTTGCTCCAAATTCATCAAGCATACCTTGACTGACCTTGTAAGCACCGTTATATTCGGCTACTTCCTCACCCATTAGGAACACCGTTTCATCTCTACGCATCTCCTCCGACATGGCTTCACGCAGAGCCTCTCTAAAAGCAATTTCTCTCATTTTCGTATTTCAAGTGTTGTACGTTTCTATTAGGCAATAATACGATATTTTGGGGAATTAAAAAGAAATGTTCAAATTTTTCGGGTGAAAAGCTATTAGAGTTTATGAATAATTTCATAAAACCCTCTCCAAATGGACGGTGCGACGTTTCGCAGGGCAGGGTGAGGTCATAAGAAAAAATTATTCATAAAGGACTTATTTAGTTGCTTTTGTATAGTGTCATTTGGGAACACAGATGACACCCGCAATGGAATTGAGATTTTACGGATAAAACACTAATTTTTTAATTTTTTATGCGTAAAATCCCAATTCCATTGTGGGTCTCATCAGTGTTATCTGTGTGCTAAACTTATGCTATTACGTTTCAACTAAACAAGTTCAAACTCTATTTCTTTTGTGGTTGCCCTGTATTAGTTTTCCTAAACAAACTAATTTCACTTTTGCCTGCTTTGCGTAGTCGTTTTTCGTAAGTTTCTAAGAGTTTCCAGAAAACAATCGGAATATCTGTTAATTCTTGGGCGGGCAGACAATAGAAGTTTGTGTCTTGTGTCATACGCAACTCAAAATTGCAGTATTCGCCAAACAAGATAAATTCGCCACCAAAAAAGTCGCCTTCTTGTAGTTTTTCTATCAGTTGGCTACCAAACCAAATTTCTACTTGTCCTTTTACTATCAAATGCAAATCTGTTACTTGGTAAGTATATAAAGATGTGTTCGGTTCTAACCAAACTCTTGTCATCATACGTGCTACTTTGGTGAGAATTGGGAAAGATACGACTTCGCCAAATAACCATGTTTCTTGTAAAAGAATGACGTAATCTTCTAATTTTTTGAGTTCTACGTATAAATTATTTCTTAGTACAAATTCATTGTAAGCATCAGCAGGAAGTTGCAAAGTTTGAATATTGCTGGCTGCCCAATACGTTTCTAAGGCATTCATTCCCAAATAACCTGCATAAAAACCAATCAGAGAACCTGCATAAAACGTATGAATCGTATTGGTTTTGCTGTCTATATAATCAACAGAACCACTTAACAACAGATAGACTGAATCACTTACATGACCTTTTTTGAACAAAATAGAGCCTACATTAAAGTTTTTAAGAGGGTGGTTGAGCAAATAATGAATGTCATACAAGGGGGCATTCGGAAAATAAAACCGCAAATAATTAAAAGCCGTTTCCAAAATATAATTGTAGTGGTGGTTGGCAGGAATCAGCGTATCTACCATACCAAACGCAGCCGAAGAGCCTACTTGGCGTTGTTCCATTGTCAGGGGCTTGTTGGTGTGTGCCAATACGATTTTATGCGAGTTGTCATTCCTAAAATCCATTGCGTTGCCATGTATCATGCCACCGCCTACGTCTATTTTCTTTAAATGAGCTGTTTGTAGATAATTATTTTTAATTTTATCGTATTTAGTCTGTGTAATCACATTGTTATTCAACATTCTATCTAATACTTCTAAAGAAGAAGTATCTGCCAAATGCACATACGTTTTGTCGTCATTGCCCCATTCTGCCATGAACACAAAACAGTTGGTTTCTACGGGGTGTGGCGAATAAAACGGCATGACTTGTAGCCCTTCTACATTAGACCACTCGTCAAAAGGCAAATCTTGAATAGTAAAGAAATTTTCAAAGTTGTTTTCATTAATACTCATCAAGGCACACAATTTTTTGGTAACAGAAGCACGTACTAAGGCGGTGGCGTAGTAGTTTAGTTTTCTGTCGGTACGTATCAGGGAAGTAAGCCCTGCAAAGTGGTCATCATGTACGTGAGTATGAAAAATTCCCTCTATTTCGTTAATACTAATACCCAGATAATTGAGTGTAGTGGCAATATTAGGACCTGCATCTATCAAATAAATTTTGCCTTGAAAGACAATCACAGATGACATACAAGGGCGGTGAATGTCCCAACCGTCCCCTTCGCCTGCGTGAATAACCGAAAAATATTCTCTTTTGATAAATTGGTAGCCTAATTGGAAAGGGGCTTCGTACCTTTCGTGAGGGGCTAAGTTTAAATCTATGATGGTAACTTCATTTTTATAGGAAATTTCATATACATTTAGCTTTAACCGCCTGATATACACCTCATTGCGTATGGCTATGGGGTCGTCTAATACAATTCTTCTATCTAATAAATTTTGTGCAGGGTTGATATTTCCGAAGGCAAAAAACAACTTGATTTTCATCATTTCATCGGCTTCTTCGGGACTAACGCCACCCGCCTCTAACAATTCTTCTTTATTGACCAAGCCGTAATTGCCTCTAAAAATGTACTCCATTTGTGAGTTTACCATGTCCTCGCCACCTATCAACAAAGGTTTTGTGCCATTGTTGTTGGGGTGTTTGGGGATAATCATGCCTTGTAAGTATAACATTTGCAAGACAGGAAACTCTGTAAGGTTGGCAAATTGTCCGTTTTGTATCAAAACATCTGACAACAAAATGGCATTAGGTCCTGTTTCGCACTTTACGCCGTTTTTTTCTACTTCTTCTATGAAGCCTCTTTTTTTCATGTGCTTTACGGCATCGGCAGGGCAACCGCAGAGTATCCGCAGGTTGGCTTCCTCTATCTCTACCCAATACACGCCTGTAGTTATTTTTAAGGTCTTCATAGTAATCAATGGAAAAAAGGCTTTAAAGTGAAATTACGAAAAAATGAATGAAAATAACAAATTTTAAGGGAAATCTTTATAGAGATGAACAGTAACCAAGTTGCTAAGACATTGCTCTAAGTTATATCTTCAAAAAGGCTTGCTCTTTTATTATCTCTTTCATTGCAGATATTTCTGTCTATTTTTTATATTGTAAAAAAAATGCCAAAGATTATGAACTTTATCATCACTAACAGAGAAATTATTTACAACAACAAAACGAAAAAAGAAGAAATACGACCAGATGGAAAAGAAACAGCTAGTGCTAATCTTCGTTTTGGTGAGTATTCTCTCAAAACAAGGCAATTTTCGTTGTATGAAGATGCCAATACCTTGTCTGACCTCAACTACAACATAGCTCAACCACTCACTACTGATAAAGGCTCTGCACTGTTCTTTAAAAAATTGTATCAAGCTATCTTGGAGGCTCGTAACCAAAAGACGCAAGAAGGCAAGCCAAAGGCTGATGTTTTATTGTATGTGCATGGTTTTAATAATGATTTAGCCACTGTTCAAGCAGAGTTTTCAAGGCTCAACAAAAAGTATGTAGAGGATAAAAAGTCGCCTATTGCCCATATTGTCATTTTTAGCTGGCCTTCGCAAAGTACGCCATCTGGTATTCCTGTACCTTTTTATGGCTATCAAGATGACCAAGCAGATGCTGAAAGGTCGGGCATTGCCTTTGCCAAAGGAGTTTTTAAGTTAAGAGAGTTTTATCGGCAGTTTTTTAGTGCAGCGAATCAACCTTGTGGGCAAAAAGTTCATTTGATGTGCCATTCTATGGGCAACCAAGTACTAGAAAGTGCGATGAAAGTAATTGCCAGAAATACCTTAGAAGTCTTTACAGAAATATTTTTAGTAGCAGCTGATGCAAAGTATGATACCTTTGAAGAGAACCAACCTCTACAATATTTAATAGACATGGGCGAAAGGGTGCATATTTACTACCATAATCAAGATGCAGCTTTAATGCTGTCTAAATATACTAAAAATACCAATAACCGTTTGGGTGCGTATGGCAGGCGAAACAAGAAAATTGTTACAGATGTGTACGAAGTGGATGTGTCAAGTACGGTAGATGATGCTACAGAAGATTGGATAGAGAAAAATGCAAATCATCATTATCATGAAACCTCAAGCAAGGTCATCAAAGATATTATTGATGTTTTGAATGGTAAAAAGGTAGAAAATTTTAGGCAGCTATAAAGATAACAAACCTATAAGGTTTTAACAAACCTTATAGGTTCTTGGACAAATTTTACTATTTTATCCTCTCAAACGCCTGTTCCAAATCTGCCAACAATACTTCGGGTTCTTCCAAACCTATGTAAAAACGGATAATATTGTAGGGTAGGGTAGTGGTACTGTAATTGGCAGAGTCGTACATGGCACAAGCAGGATATATCAACGATTCATAACCACCCCAAGATGCCCCCATCAAAAACCTTTGCAGCGAATTGCAAAACAGTTCTGTGCCTTTGAGGTCTGCCTTAATGATTACCGAAAACAAACCGCCACGCTGTTCCATTTGTTGTTTAGCTAATTTGTACTGCGGGTGCGAAGGCAGAAATGGGTAATAAATTTTTTCTACTTGGGGGTGGTTTTTCAAAAATTTCACGACTTTTTTGGTCGTCTTCGCCACTCTTTTCAAACGAATAGGCAAAGTTCTCAAACCTCTTAACATCAACCAAGCATTGAAAGGCGAAATGATACCGCCCAAAGTCATAAATTCTCCTGCAAAAATCTTGTCGACCATAGCTTGCGAAGCACACAATACACCACCTACGGCATCACTATGCCCAGAAATGTATTTTGTGGCAGAGTGAACTACAATATCTGCCCCCAATAGTATTGGCTGTTGGTTCATAGGCGTACAGTAACTATTGTCCACAATGGTAATACAGTTGTGTTTTTTGGCAATTTTTGCAATAGCCCGAATGTCTTGTAACTCAAAAGTAAAACTGTTAGGAGTTTCTAAATACACTATTTTGGTAGTAGAACGTATAGCTTTTTCTATACTTTTGGGGTTTTGTCCATCAACAAAGGTGCTTTCTACGCCAAAACGAGCCATAATTTGTGTCAAAAGTTTGTATGTCCACGAATACGGCTTTTGGACACAAACAATGTGGTCGCCAGCTTGCACATTTGCCATGACTGCCGCCGCCACCGCAGCACTGCCACTGCCAAAACTCAAAGCTGCTTCTGCACCTTCAAGGGCAGCCATTTTGTGGTTGAGTTGTTCAATCGTAGGGTTGCAGCCTCTTGTATAAAAAGGCACACTACTTTCACGTTTGAGGGCGTGACGCATGGCATCAACCGTCTTAAAAACAAAATTGGTACTTTGTACTATAGGCGGAGTAGTTGCATTAAAATACTTCTCTCTATCTTCGCCTAATTCATTGATAATAAACGAAATATCCATGTGATTTTGCTATAAGTGACAATCTTTTTACTAATAACGTAGCTTATTATATCTTTTGCAATGTAAGTCCTATTTTTTACTAAAAACTTTACATTTGAATTTCTATGCTTTCTATGTACTTTTGTGCGTGTGGGGCTGTGGTGGGTATGAGCTAAATATTTTCCGATTTTTTCGTAACTATAACCAAAAAAACAACATGAATAAGGTAGTAAAAAATGCAGACGAAGCTATTATAGGTTTACAAGACAACATGACCATTATGGTAGGTGGTTTTGGCTTGTGTGGTATTCCTGAAAATAGCATTGCTGCCATGCTAAAATTAGGTACTAAAGGCTTAACGGTCATCTCTAACAATGCAGGTGTAGATGATTTCGGTTTGGGCTTATTATTAAAAACTAAGCAAATTCGCAAGATGATTTCGTCTTATGTAGGCGAAAATGCGGAGTTTGAAAGACAACTTTTGGCGGGAGAGTTAGAAGTAGAGTTAATTCCACAAGGCACATTGGCAGAAAGAATACGAGCTGGTGGTGCGGGGATTCCTGCGTTTTTTACCCCCGCAGGTGTAGGTACAGAAGTAGCTATAGGCAAAGAAGTAAGAGAATTTGAGGGCAAAACCTACCTCATGGAACAGTGGTTACGTGCAGATTTTTCTTTTGTGAAGGCTTGGAAAGGCGACACTATGGGCAATTTGATTTTTAGAGGAACAGCCCGCAACTTTAACCCAATGATGGCGACAGCAGGCAAAATTACGATTGCCGAAGTAGAGGAGTTAGTACCAGCAGGAGAGTTAGACCCTAACCAAATTCATGTGTCGGGTGTGTACGTAAAACGGATTTTCAAAGGAGAAAATTACGAGAAAAGAATTGAACAACGCACCATTACTAAAAAATAAAAGCCCCACCCCAACCCCTCCCCACAAGGGAGGGAGAATTTGTAATTCGTTGCTTATTAAGCTCCCTCCCCTGTGGGGGAGGGCTGGGTGGGGGCAAAACTATATAGCTTAACGGCTCTAAGGTAGGGGGGTGAGTTTTTTTTATGACAAATAATTCTGTTGAATTACCTTAATCGTTTCATCAATATTCGCAGCTTTTACCGCCTCGCCAATAGCTATAAATTCCCAGTTTCCGTTAGGTTTTTTGGTCAATTTGCCCATAATCATAGACACACTACCCGCAAAAGAAGGTTCGGCAGACAAATTAAAGGTAGCAAACACCGATTTTACTTCGTGCTTATTGCCTTCAAAAATGCGTATTTTGGAATAAGGAATGTCTGCAAAGTCTTGTCCTTTGAAGGAATTTAAGAAAAATACAATTTGCGTAATTTCTGCATTGATACGAGGTAAATTGATTTGAATCACCTCATTGTCTTTGCCGTCATCGCCAGCAGAGTCGCCAGACCTGTCATCTCCACTGTGGACAATAGCCCCATCAGAAGATTTGAGCTTACGGTAAGACACCGTTTCTACTACTTTCTTGTTATCGTTAAAAAGGCTCACACTTCCGTCTAAATCTACATCTTCTTTGCCTCCACCAATTAAACCAAAAAAAGAACTTTTTTTCTTGATAACGCCCCAATTAAGACCTATGCAAACTTCTTCTAACCGTTTGCCTTCTTTTTCTAAGGAAATTTTACTTCCTTTATTCAGGTTAATAGCCATGATACAATAAAATTATGTAATGATAAGGGTTAAAAAATTAAGTACAGATAGCAAATGACTTTACAAAAACTAATTGAGTTTTAGTACATTCCTACAAAAAGCAATACTTTTTTGTAGGAATTATTCCTTTACTTACGTGCTTTTGTACCAAAAGTATGCCTAATACAGTAAAATTTATTTTACTTCGTTCAATTATTTTCGCTACCTTTGAAAATACGCAAATCCTATTAGTATGTTAGCCACTCACTTAAAAACAATAGTTGCCGTTTTGTTGTGTTGCATAGTGCATAGTAGCTATGCCCAAAAAGCCCAAAAATTAATGCCTGAAAAAACCCGTATTCTTTTCGTCTTAGACGGTTCGGGGAGTATGCAATCTGAATGGGACGGCGGAACTCGTATGGAGATAGCCAAAAAACAATTAGCCGAATTGGTAGATTCTATGAAGGCTAACAAAAATGTAGAATTGGCGTTGCGTGTATACGGACACCAATTTCCGCCAAAACCCCAAAATTGCCAAGATTCTAAGTTAGAAGTACCCTTCAAAGCCTTTAGCCATAATGAGTTGAAGGCGAAGTTAGCGACGATACAACCCAAAGGCACTACACCTATTGCGTATTCATTGGAGCAAGCCACCAAAGATTTTCCCGAAGATAAAAACTATCGTAACCTTATCATTATGATAACAGACGGCATAGAGGCTTGTAAAGGCGACCCTTGTGCCATTTCTTTGGGCTTACAGAAAAAAGGGATTATGCTCAAACCGTATATTATTGGTTTGGGTGTGGGTAAGGATTTTACGCAGGCTTTTGCGTGTATGGGCAAGGCGTATGATGCTCGAAGTGGCAAAGATTTTCGCAATTTGTTGGGCTATGTAATGAAACAAACTTTGGGCAAAACGACCATTACAGTAGAAATGCAAGACCAAAATGGACAAAATAGAGAAAGTAATGTGAATATGTCTTTTGTCAATCGTATTACAAATGATGTGATTTATGATTTGGTGCATTGGCGGGACAATAAAGGCAAAACGGATACCTTGCAGATAGATGCAGCCATAGATTATGACATTATTTTTAATACCTTGCCTCCTGTGCGGTTGGACAATGTGCAGATAGAAGGTGGCAGACACAATACCATTAAAGCCAAAACGCCACAAGGTGGATTAAGAATTAATCTTAAAGCCTCGTCTGAATACGGTAATATCAAGGCTATAGTGCGTAAAGCAGGAGATTTACAGACTTTGTACGCCCAAAAAATGAATATGACACAACAATATATTGTAGGCAAATACGATTTGGAGGTATTGACTGTGCCACGTATGTATTTGAAAAACCAAGAAATTAAACAAGGTGTTACCACAGAAATTACAATACCTACCCCCGGGCTACTGAACCTAAACAGTTTATTAGAAGGTTACTACAGCATTTATCAATTAGAAAATAGCCAAGAACCTGTTTGGGCAGACAATGTAGATGTAGGTACGAACAAAACAATGGCAGTGGCATTGCAACCGGGGAATTACAAAATTGTGATACGTGCCAAAGAAGCTAAAGGAAGTGTTTATACGATTGTCAAAAAATTTACCATTAACGAAGGCAGTACAATTAGCATGGACATTTTGAAGTAGTGATACAAAAACTCCAAACCTATAAGGTTTTTAAAACCTTATAGGTTTGATTAAAATAAATTATTGAAACTTACAACTAAAAATACCCTAAACAATGAGTTTTACAACGCAACAAATTCAATCCTTTAAAAAAATAGAAACACCTTTTTATTATTATGACTTGCGTGTATTGCGAGCTACATTGGAAATCGTACAACAATACAGTAAACAATACCAATATGTAGTACATTATGCCCTAAAAGCCAATGCTAATCTACGGATTTTACATTTGGTAGAAAAGTATGGTTTGGGAGCAGACTGCGTAAGTGGCAATGAAGTATTACGGGCAGTAGAGGCGGGTTTTTCGCCTTCACACATTGCTTTTGCGGGAGTTGGTAAAACAGACAAAGAAATTTTGACGGGTTTGCGTCATCATATTTTTTCTTTTAATTGCGAATCTGTGCAAGAGTTGGAGGTTATCAATGAGCTGGCAGCACAAATTAATACTAAAGCACGCATAGCCTTGCGTTTAAACCCTAATGTAGAGGCAGATACGCACCATTATATTACGACAGGCTTGCAAGAAAACAAGTTTGGTATAGCTTTACAAGAGCTACCTGCGATTTTAGACAAAATGACACAACTGAAAAATTTGGAATTGACTGGCATTCATTTTCATATAGGTTCACAAATTACCAAATTAGATAATTTTAAGAAATTATGTTTTAAAATAAATGAAATTGTTAAATTTTTTGAAGAAAAGCAAATCAACCTGACGCATATCAACGTAGGCGGCGGTTTGGGTATAGACTACCAACAGCCCAATGTGAATCCTATTGCAGATTTTGCCAATTATTTTGGCATTTTTCACCAATATTTACAAAGAAGACCTCACCAAGAAATTCACTTTGAATTAGGACGTGCTATTGTGGCTCAATGTGGCAGTTTGATTAGTAAAGTTTTGTTTGTAAAAGAAGGGCAGCAGAAAAAATTTGCGATTATAGATGCAGGTATGACAGAACTCATACGCCCTGCCTTGTACCAAGCTCACCATGAAATAGAGGCTTTAACACCTGAAACTAACACAACTACAGCTTATGATGTTGTAGGACCTATTTGTGAGTCTTCCGATTGTTTTGGCACAGATAGAAAATTGCCTACACTGCAACGTGGTGATTTAGTGGCTATTAGGTCGGCTGGTGCTTATGGCGAAGTCATGGCTTCGCAATATAATTTGCGGGAGAAAGTAAGAGTTTTATACAATGAATAAACCGATAGGGGCAAGCTACACACTAAACTGTTGTTTTGCCCCTTAACGTATGGTATTCGTCAGGCTAACTATTTCCCTTACAATTCTGTCCAATTCCTCTGCCGACTGTTGTAAATATTGCAAGTATTCGGAGTTGGTTTCATCTTTTAATAAATCTACTAAGCCTAAAATATTGGCTACGGGTTTTCGTACTTCATGTGACTGTAGCCACGCAATACTCATCAAATCATTATTTTGTTCTTTTACTCTTAACTCAGCCTTTTTGCGAGTGTCTATATTGGTACTATTAAAAGAAATGCCAATCAATTCATTATTTTCATATACAGGCACATAGTTAAAAGCAAACCATATAGAAAATGTTTCTGAAAAAAACAATTCTTTCTCTATGCTTACGATTTCGCCTTTAACAGCTTTCTGAAAATCATACACAAACTCTTCTCTTGTGCCTTCCACAATGTAATTGAACATAGAAGCACCCTCTTTTAGTTCTTTGTTCATAAAAAGACGGACACCATCAGCAGCTACTTTATTAAATGACAAAACGGTGTAAGTAGGGCTAATTAATACATTACTATCTGTGGTATTATTCAGAATGGCTCGCAACTTACGTTCTGAATCTCGTAGCTTATTCTGCATAATTTTTTGCGTAGTGATATTCCGATACAAGACTACAAAACCGTTTTGGTAGGGATACACACTGACCAAAAACCATTGTTCTATGCTATGAATATAGTTTTCAAAAACCATTTGCTTTTGGCTTTCTGTGGCTTGTGGATAGATAGCAGGGTAAATTTGCCTGTCTGTTTTGTGTTTTTGTGTAAACTCTTCAAAAGATTTTTTAATTATATTTTCTTGGTTTTGTCCTAATAACTGTGCTATCACCTTGTTGGCATGGGTAACTCTCCAATCTTGATTCAGCAGTAACACACCATCTGGTATTATGTCAATAAAATCATTCAATAAATGACTAAATGCTTGAATATCATTAGTTTGCGGCTCTGTATTGGAGGGAGCATAAGCTATGCCCAAAAAATAATTGATAGGATTATCGGGTACGTTGTATGTAGATAGTTCCCATGTTATTTTCTTATATGTATTAGCAACTTTATCTCTTATACGAATATTTATTTGCTGAATAATTGTTTTATTTTTAGCACAAGTCAATAAAGCCTTGTGCCAGCTTTTTTTATCTTCTTCTTGAATAGATTGATGAAAAAAATTATAATTCAAAGGTGTTGCAACATGAAATGCTTGTTGGAATAGTTCATTCATACACAAGCATTTGCCGTCTTGGTCTAATACAACGGCATAGACCACTTGAGAGTTTAAGAGGTATGTAGGTAGTAGATTGGTAATAGGTAATAGCATATTCATTGAGTTGGGTAAAAATACTATTGTAATGCCATTGGTATTTGCTATGTAAGGTTTACTAAAAAGTGATTCATATTGTTTATGAGTTTAAATAAAATTTATACTTTTTTATCTTAAAAATAAAATATACGCTAAAAAACAAAGTTATGCAAAATACTAAAAGTAGATGTGATTGCCAAAATGTAGAAGTATATTTTATGAAAAACATAATAGTTGTTAAAACCATATAAAATAAGCCTCCAAAAACGTATATTTGAGTATTATCAAAGAAAAAATTAGCTATGAAGACTATAAACCTGCGAATACTTCAACTCTGTTTTACCTTTTGTTTATTGCTTAGTCGGGGTGTGCAAGCCCAAACCGATACTGATATTTTATTGGCAAGTGAGTACTACCAACAAGGCGACTACGAAAAAGCCTATACACTGTACCAAAAACTCTCTAAGTATCAGCATATTATCTATGAAATTCATAAAAACTATGTTGATGTGCTACTTAAATTGCAAAAAACAGATGAAGCCGAAAAATACCTGAAAAAACAAGCAAAGAATTTTCCGTATGAAGGAATGTTTGTAGTGGATTATGGTATGTTGCTTATTCAACAAGGCAAACCGAAGGAGGCAAATAAAGTTTTTGAGGAGTTTATAGAAACTATCCGCAAAGACGACAATCAAATCCGCAATAATGCACGTTATTTCATCAATGCCAGCCAATATGATTATGCTGAAAAATTGTACTTAGCAGGGCGGAAAAATGGCAAAGATAAGTTTGTGTACGAATTAGCAGGCTTGTATTCTTTATCGGGCAAAACCGACCAAATGATAGCTGAATATTTAGAAATATTGAGCTATGCCCCAGATAACATTGATTATGTGCAAAATGTATTACAAGTACGCCTACGAGATGACGAGGACTATGAAAAATTAGAGGCTCAATTAGTAGAGTTAATTCAAAAAAATCCCGAACAATCTGCTTATTCAGAATTGATGATTTGGTATTTTTTGCAACGCAAAGAGTTTTATAGAGCCTTTTTACAAGCCAAAGCCTTAGACAAACGCAAAGGACTGGAAGGAACAGAAATCTATAATATTGGCGAATTGGCGTACAGAAACAAAGATTTTGGGGCTGCCGTTAAGATTTTTGATTACCTGACCAATAGTTACAAAGAACAAATGATTTATCCATTGGCTCGCCGTATGCTAGTGAAATCAAGAGAGGAGCAAGTGAAAAATACTTTTCCTGTAGATATGGTTAAAATCCGCACTCTTGCGAATGACTACGCCACGATGATTCAAGAGTTGGGTGTAAGGCAACAAACGGCAGAGGCTTTTCGGAGTTTGGCTCAATTACAAGCCTTTTACTTACAAAATAAAGATACGGCTATAGTGCTACTTCAGCAGGTCATCAATGGACGTATGAACGGCATTTCGCAAGACATGATAGACGGCACAAAATTGGACTTAGGTGATATTTATTTGCTCAAAAGTGAGCCTTGGGAGGCAACTTTGTTGTATTCGCAGGTAGAAAAGTCTGCCAAAGAAACCAATTTGGGGCATCAGGCAAAACTCAGAAACGCAAAATTGTACTATTACAAAGGCGACTTTGAGTATGCCAAAGGGCAATTAGATGTTTTGAAACAAGCTACGACCAGAGAAATATCAAATGATGCTATGCAACTTTCTTTGTTGATTAGTGATAACTTAGAATTGGACACTTCTGCAACAGCCCTTACAGAATTTGCAAACATAGATTTGATTGTTTATCAAGGACAATTAGAAACAGCTTTGCAACAATATGATGCTTTCTTGAAAAAGTACAATGGACATAGCTTGACAGATGAAGTGCTGTGGGCAAAAGCCAATATTTATATCAAACAAGGGCGTTGGCAAGAGGCTGTGCAGGCTCTTGACCAACTGATGAAAGAATACAGTGATGATATTTTGGCAGATGACGCAAATTTTACTTTAGCCAAGATTTACGAAGAAAATATCAAAGACAAAAACAAGGCGATGGAGTTGTACCAAAAACAACTTACGCAGTTTACAAATAGTGTATTTACGGCAGAAGCTCGCAAAAGATTCAGGGCTTTGCGTGGAGATGTTCTGAATTAGTGAATATAGTTTAATTTCGTTATTCCTTGTTAAAAAATTTATTTGTGTGGTAGCTACCAATTCTTTTTGCGAAATTTGCAGTAGTATTTAAAATAAAATATTTCATCTTAATTTTCTCATTTTCAATATGTTCAAAAAAATTCATTTCATTTATAGCCTTGTTCTGTTGGCATTAATGACAAGCTGTTTGGGCGAAAACCCCTTTGAGGAGCAACGCAAAAAAGACGAGCAAACTATTAAAAACTATGTAGCTGCTAATTCTTTGGTAGGTACTTATACAAGCTCTGGTTTGTTTTATGCTCTTACCAAACCAAATACTACAGGTACTTTAGTTGGTACAAGTAATGTTGCTGAAGTTAGCTATCGACTTCTTAACTTAGATAAAATAAAAGTGGCAGAATCAAGTAGTTACACCTTTAAACCTTCTGTGGGTTCATTTGCTGCGGGTTTGTCTGAAGGTGTATCTTTAATGCGACAAGGTGAAAAAGCTACTTTGGTGCTTCCCTCTGCTTTGGGTTTCGGTGCTGGAAAAGTAATTGTGGGAAACATAGAAATACCTGCTAATAGTGTAATTGTAATAGAGGTAGAAGTTTTGAAAGTGCGTACAGACCAACAGCAAACAGAGGCAGAAAAAGATATTATTAAAACTTATTTTTCAAAAATAACACCAGCTATTACTGCTCCTATTAAAGATACTTTAGATGTTTCTGTCATTAACCAAACACCTACACTAACAACCAACCTTACTCCTAACTTAAGTTATTCTGTGGATTATGTGCTTAAAAAAGCAACAGACGGTACAGTTTTAGACCAAGGCACAAGTTGGAATTATATCCACTCTGCAAATAATGTAATTAGAGGTTTTTATATTGGTATGTCCTTGATGAAAGTAGGTGGTAAAGGCTATATTGGTATTCCTTCGTCTATGGGTTATGGGGCTGCGGGTTCTTCGTCCAAAATTCCTCCTTATACACCATTAATTTTTGAGATTACAAAAGTTAGTCAATAGCTATATAAGCTATTTTACTAAAAATATAAAACCTGCCCAAAGTAGATAAGGGCAGGTTTTTTTGTGGTAAAATAATTTAACAATGGAATGAAGATGCTTCAATAATGATTACGCAGGCACTAATATCAAGTGTTGGTGTGCCTGTCCACATCAGTTTTTGTATCAATGCAAATTCTTTTTCTTTTGAGGATAGAAAAACGGTAACAAGAATCTTCTACGTTGTTTTGCACCTTGAGCATACTTTTGCCCTGTGAGAACTTTGCGTAGAATCACGCCCATAAAACACAACAACACCGCAGCCAATGTAGCATTTGCTACCCAAATACTGCTCATATTAAACACTACTTTGAGTGTTACGTTCAACAAAATGATGGCTAATGCTGATTTCAGCAACAACAAGATTGCCTTATCGTATTTTACGGCAACTTGTTTGATTTGAGAGGTGGTCTTCATCTTCTTTGATGTGGATTAAAGTTGATAGAATATTTACTAAAACTTAACACAAAATTAACATAGAGATTTGAGAAAAACAATTATATCCGTACAAAAATATTAAATTTTAATAAAATTTTTTGTACGTGCATAATTCGTGTTTTCTTGTACGTCTTTTTGAGTAGTAAGTTGGGCTTTAGGCGAATTTTACGCATTTTTGTAGGCAAAAATTTATGCCCAAAAACTCTTTTTTTCAGTTCAAACAATTTAGGATAGAACAAGGCAACTGTGGAATGAAAGTAACTACAGATGCCTGTCTGTTTGGGGCGTATTTGCCTGTAGAAAATGCACAAAAAATTTTGGATATTGGTACAGGGACGGGCTTATTAGCTTTGATGATGGCACAACGTAGCTCTGCAAGCATAGACGCAGTGGAAATAGACGAGGCAGCAGCCCAACAAGCACAGCATAACTTTCAACAGAGCCAATGGCAAGATAGACTACACATTTTTCAGCTAAGTATCCAAGATTTTTGTAAACAAACTCCTGCACAACAATATGATTGGATAGTGAGCAACCCGCCTTTTTTTGTCAATGCTACCTTGTCTACCAACGAAAAACGGAAGTTAGCACGTCATACGGTTACACTTAGTTTTGAGGATTTGTGGCAAAGTGTGCAACATTTACTTACGCCTAATGGAAAATTTGCGGTGTTGTTACCGCCAACGGAAATGCAACTATTTATGAATTTAGGCGAAAAATTAGGCTATTTTCCGCACCATATTGCCGAAATACAAGATACACCACAACACAAAGTACACAGACAAATAGTTATTTTTCAGCAAAACCCAACATCACAAACTTTAATAAGTAATTTGTGTATCAAAGATGCCACAGGTAAATATTCGCCAACGGTAAAGTCTTATATTAGTGCTTATTATTTGTATGAGTAATGCCTAAAAAAAGTAACACCGCAAGGGTTTCAAAACCTTTGCGGTGTTTACAATCAATTTAATAAAAAAAATTATCTGTACTACATTTTTTCTGCAATCATTCCCGCAATTTGTTCCAAATAGAGTTTATCTGTTTTATCAAAGTCGTTGAGTGCTGTGCTGTCCACGTCTAAAACCATTTGCACAGTACCATTTTTGAGGATAGGCACAACAATTTCAGATTTAGAAGCAGAGCTACAAGCTATGTGTCCCGGGAACTCATCTACATTGGGTACGATTAGAGTAGCTGCCTCTCTGTAACAAGCCCCACACACGCCTTTATGGAACGGAATACGGGTACAAGCCACCGTACCTTGAAAGGGACCTAAGACCAGCATATTTTCTTTGACCAAATAAAAACCTACCCAAAAAAAGTCTAAACCGTATTTAAGGGCAGCAGCAATATTGGCTAAGTTGGCGGTAAGGTCTGTTTCAGTAGCTATTAATCCTTGAATTTGGGGTAAAAGAGTTTTGTATTTTTCCTCTTTGGTGGCGGTGGTGTCTATAACGAGTTCTTCTGCCATGTTTTGGATAGATAAGTGCTAATGCACAATTATTAATTAGTAAATTTTTAATTCAAAAATATTGTAAATTATTGATTATTAAAATTATGAATTGTTAAAACATATTTAGAACTAACATTTCTTTGAGAAATGTTAGTTCTTTTTTGAAGAAAAACTACTTTGCAGCAGCAAAACGAGCAGCTACTTCTGCCCAATTCACTACATTCCAAAATGTATTGATGTAGTCAGGACGTTTGTTTTGGAACTTCAAATAATAGGCGTGTTCCCATACGTCTAAGCCCAAAATCGGTGTGCCTTTTACGTCTGCCACGTCCATTAATGGATTGTCTTGGTTAGGTGTAGAAGAAACCACTAATTTGCCATTTGCCACAGACAACCACGCCCAGCCTGAACCGAAACGAGTAGTTGCAGCCTTCGCAAATTCTTCTTTGAAAGTAGCAAAAGAACCAAAAGCAGCATTGATAGCCGTAGCTAATTCGCCTGTAGGTTCTCCACCGCCATTTGGCGAAAGGATTTTCCAGAATAAATCGTGGTTGTAATGTCCACCACCATTGTTGCGAACAGCTACAGGGTACTTGCTAATGTTTTTTTGTAGTTCTTCCAACGACAATTTTTCCATTTCTGTATCCTTAATCGCATTGTTCAAGTTCGTAACGTATGCGTTGTGATGACGAGAATGGTGAATTTCCATTGTCATTGCGTCAAAGTGTGGCTCTAATGCGTTATAGGCATAAGGCAACTTAGGTAATTCGAAAGCCATAGTATTTAATAATTTTGAGTAAATTGTACTTGCAATAATAAAGCAAAATTTTGTCTTTTTGTTCCAAAAGTTAATTGTTTTACTTTGTAGAATTTTTTAGGAGATGCTAAGGGTGAATAATTAAGAAAGTATTTTGAGTATAAAAGATGAGTTCGTAAAAGCACCAGCCAAGATTTTTGTCAAAACAAGTTATTCAAAATATGCAAAAATCTAAGGACTGTAAATATTTTTTGTATAACAATAAACAATTTGTGTAGGAAATAGTTTTGAAAATAAAACTTTTACGCTTGTGAGGATACGCATTATTTTTCGGTTGAGAAACAAAGGGGCAACGTTACCCTTCCAGCACCAACATTTGTTGGCAGAGTTGATAAATAGACTGTTATACAATAAACCTGCTGCTATAAAACAAACTTACTACAACTATTCTGGCATCAAAGGTCAAACAAAAGTTACTCGTAGTGGTTTAGCTTATTTTTCTTCTAGAGTAACTTTGGTAGTTTCTTCTTTGTCACAAACGTTTATAGACACATTATTGCAAGAGTTGTTTAAACACCATTTGTTAGAAATAGGTAATGCTATTTTAACGCCTGAATACGTGGAACAAGAAGTAACACCAGACCTGAAAACTCACATGAAGTATGTGTGTATTTCGCCCTTAGTGCCAACATCAAAAGGGGCAGTATTACATGATGAGCCACTGTACCAAAGTACCTTGTCTGACTGGTTATATGACTCGACGATGACACGCATGGAGAAGTCGGGATTGTTTAAGCATGAGGAAATAGAGCAGTTTTATAAATTCCAGTTTGTACCAGATGTAGCTTATTTGACTAAGTTAGAAAAAAGTAGTAAAACGGCTCATCGTAGTTATTTTGTGTATCAAAATGGTTATCCTATGGAAGAAATAGTAGGTTATACTTTACCATTTGACTTGTTTGCACACCCTAAAGTTCAACATTTTATCTTTAATTGTGGTCTAGGAGAATACACACAAGAAGGATACGGCATGATAGACTTGGCACATTCTGACCATCATGATAGGGTAGTACCCTACAGAAACATACAAGTACAACCTCAAGAAAATGGAAAATCCCATTCTTCTATCTATATAGCTTTTGAAAAGAATTAACCTTTATTTAATTCTAATATAAAAAAATGTAATAAGTTGTTCTACTGAACAACTTATTTTTTTATATTTACCCAGCATGAATTACCTTTTACTATGCTTGTTATAGTAATTCCAATCTTACTTTCTGCACACCTACCTACATTTTTTTATTAGTTCTTACCTTTATCTATGAGTAACATTCATCTATCAAAACTCAAACTCTATCCATCAACGTTGCTTTCTAAGTTGGGTACAGTGAGTGGGTTGGTATTAGCGTTGTCTGTATGGCAACCTGATGCCCAAGCCCAAAATGTAACAGTGGCAGGTTCTACAGGGGCAAATGGCAGCTATGCTACCCTCAAAGCAGCCTTTGATGCCATCAACGCCAATGGCACACAAGCCACAAACAATATCACGATTGATATTGTGGGCAATACTACAGAAACAGCCACTGCAGCCCTCAATCAACCTACGACAAGTTCGTGGGCTACGCTGATAATTAGACCTTCGGGTGGGGCAGCAAGGACTATTACAGGCAGTATCAATGCAGCTCCATTAATAAATCTAAATGGTGCAGATAATGTAACCATAGACGGCTTAAATACAGGCGGCAATAGCCTCACTATCCAAAATACAAATGGAGGCTCACCAAGTACAGTGCTTTATAATAATGACGCTGTTGGTAATACTTTAACGAATACAACTCTTCAAAGTAGTACACAGTCGGCTGGGAGTACCATCGTTAGCTTTGCAGGTGGAGCAGCTACAGGTAATGACAATAACACGGTAAGTAATTGTATTATTCAGGGTACAGGGGCTTTATTAGGTACTAATTCAGGTATTCTTTCGAGTGGTTCTACAGGCTTTAGTAATGACAACTGTTCTATTTTGAATAACCAAATTATTGATATATTCAACGAAGGTGCTACAGCCAATGGCATTAATTTGAATGTAAATACAAGTGGTTGGACAGTTACAGGCAACCGTATTTTTCAAACAGCCACAAGAACAGTTACGACAAGTAGTACCTACAATGGTATTTTTGTTAGTAATTCAGGTACAAACTTTACCATTAATAACAATATCATTGGTTTTGCCAACAATGCAGGCACAGGTGTAACCACTTATGTTCCTTTACCTACTACTATAGCTATTCGTTATGTAGGCATTAACTTTTCGGCAGGTGCAGCAGGAGCTAATACCATTCAAGGCAATACAATTAGTGGTTTTGTAATGACTACGGCAAGTACAGCAAGTACAGGTAATGGTATTTTTTCAGGTATTACCGTTACGGGTACTTGTAATGCTACTGTTACAGGTAATACAATTGGTTCTACTACTGCCACAGGAGCTATTGTTACCACTACTTCTGGTTCTGGCGGTTTAACGGTTGGTATTAATGACTCAAGTAGTGGTACTGTTAGTATAACCAACAATAACATAGGTGGTATTACTGCAAACGGTTCTTCGGCAACTATTGCAGCCAATATCACAGGTATTTTGGTTTCAGCAGGTACACCTACCATTACTGGTAATACAGTTGGTAGTACAACAGTTGCAAATAGTATCAATTCGGCAACTGTAGCTACTGCCACACAAAGTGTGCGAGGCATAGATGTTACTACTGGTGTTACTACTGCAACTACAATTTCTAATAATACAGTAGCTAATTTAGTTCAGGCTGGTACAGCTACTGGCTCAAATATTAGAGGGATTTCATGTGATGCAGGTGGTGGTGCTGTAACAGTTAATCAAAATACTGTGAGAGATTTGGCAGGAGCAAATACTAACAGTTCACTTACAAACGGATTGGTTGGAGTTTTTGGAATTGGGGTAACTAATTTAGCTGCCTCTTTTTCTGTTAATCAAAACACAGTGTTTAATTTGGCAGCAACGAATACAAGCACAACTCAAACTGTTGTTGTGGGTATTAGTCTTGCAAACCCTACTATTGGCACAGCAACAAGAAATAGAGTATATGACCTTCGTAATGCTTCTACTGCAACGGCAGTAGGCACACCAGCTTTAGCTGTTGGAATTATGTTTAGAGGGATTTCTGGTGGTAGCACTCTTGCAAATAATATGATTGCTTTGGGTAATGCACAAAGTACAAATACCTCTTTTTATGGTATATGGAACAGCACTAGTTCGGCAGGTACACATAGAATATATCATAACTCTATTAGCATACAAGGCACTGTAACTACTGGTGCTTTGCCATCAACTTGTTTCAATAGAGGAACTTTAACTGCTGCTACTACTACTGTCATTGATATTCAAAATAATATATTTGTAAACACCCGTACAGGGGGTACAGGCAAGCATTATGCTATTGCCAATGGTATAAATGTTGCCACAGCCTCTGCCACAGGTTGGGGGGCTAATGCTGCTAACTTTAATATATTAAATGCAAATGCTGCCACAGTAGGTTTCTGGACTTCAGACCAAACCATTGCAGCATGGCGTACTGCTTCGGCAGGTGATGCTAATTCACAATCTGGCGTTACGATTAATTGGGCAAATGCTGCTACTGCCGATTTGCATATTGTAGCACCTTTCCCTACGCCTATTGAGGGAACAGGTACACCTATTGCTGCCATAATAGATGATTTTGATGGAGATGTACGTGCCTCTAATTCTCCTATAGATATTGGGGCAGATGCAGGTAATTTCTTTTCTTATCCTACTATCACTTACACGCCATTAGCTAATACCTGTACAGTAGGAGCAAGAACTTTGACTACTACCATTACAGATGTTGATGGCGTACCTACAACAGGGGCTGGTTTACCTGTCCTCTATTGGAGAGTAAATGCAGGAGCATATACACCTGTAACAGCAACTTTTGTAAGTGGTAGCACTTATACATTTACTTTTGGTGCTACTGCAGCCGTAAATGATGTAGTGAGTTATTATATTGTAGCTCAAGACAATTTGGGCAATGTAGGTTCAGCACCTGCTGTAGGAGCAACAGGCTTTACTATTAATCCTCCTGCTGCGGGAACTGCACCAACAACGCCAAGCTCTTATACAGTACAACCAACTTTTGCGGGTACTTATACTGTAGGTGTAGGTGGTAACTTCACTACTTTAACCGCAGCCGTAGCTGCCTATAATGCTTCTTCTTGTATAGGTGGTGCTATTACATTTAGTTTAATAGATGCAACCTATCCTACAGAAACATTCCCAATCACAATTAATGCAAATCCTTTGGCAAGTGCTACCAACACCTTGACCATAAGACCAGCTACAGGTGTTTCTCCTACAATTACAGGTAGTTCTGCCACAGCAATTATTATTTTAAATGGAGCAGATTTTGTTACGATTGAAGGTTCTAATAATCCACAAACGAATACTTTGTGTCCTGTTGTAACTTCTACACGCAATTTGACTATCCAAAATACAAATACTAGTACTACTTCTGCCGTTGTTTCTATACAAACTACCGCAGGGGGCGATGCAGCTGTAAACAATACTATTCGTAACTGTAACATTACGGGTAATAGTAATACGACTACTTCTGTAGGTATCAACTTAAGTGGTACAGCTATTGGCAGTGGAACAGGTGCAAATGGCAACCATAACAATACGATTGTCAATAACAGAGTTACAAGAACTACTTTTGGTATTGGTGCTGTAGGTGCTTCATTGGCTTTGGCTAATAACAATTTGATTATTAATCAAAACGTAATGGACGGCACTGTTGCGAGTGGTGATAATATAGGCAGAGTAGGGATAATGGTCTTATTTGCCAATGCACCAACGATACAAGGCAATGTCGTAAAAAATATTAATAATGCAGCTTCATTTGATAATATAGGTATTGCTGTAGGGCAGAATGGTATGGCAAATAATACTGGTTTAGGAGCAGAGGTTACCAATGCTACTATAACCAACAACATCATAGACAATATTGTGAATAGTGGTACGTTTTCCGCAGCTGGTATCGTGGTAGGCGTCGCTAATTCAGGTACTAATTTGGTGGCAAACAATATGATAAGCAATGTTTATGCAAATGGTACTTCCCCTGATTTTGGTGCAGGTATTTATGTAATGGGTGGTACAGGCACAACTAATGTATTTCATAATACAGTAACAATGAGTGCAGCAGCAGCACTAACAGGTGGTACTTTTCCAAATGTAGCTCTTGCTATTGGCGGTACAGCCACTACAAATCCTTTGGTAAACCTAAGAAACAACATCTTAGTTGCTAATGGACCGGGTAATGGGGCTACTATTAGTAATGTGGCTATTGGGTTGCATTACACAGCACCATTTACAAATTTAGTTTCTAATAATAATGACCTATTTGTAAGTGGCACTGGTTCGCATATTGGTTTGACTACAACAATTAATAGCTCAGGTACTACACATACTACTTTGGCAAATTGGCAGACTAATGCTACACAAGATGCCACTTCTTTAAATTTTGCTCCAGTATTTACTTCTACAACAGATTTACATATTGTAGGAGGTAATCCTACCAATGCTCCACTTTCTACAAGTGGTACAAATACAGTTACAAGTACATTACCTAGTGATATAGACTGTGAGGGCAGAAGTGCTACAGCTCCAAACATAGGTGCAGACGAGTTTATTCCTGCCCCAAGCATTACAGTTACAGGAGCTTTAACGGCTTTTGCGGCTTGTGGTGGTACACCTTCAGCTACGCAAACTTACACTGTAACAGGTGCTAATTTAGGTACAAATAATATAGTGATTACTGCACCTACAGGTTATGAAATTTCTTCTACAGGGGCAGCACCATTCTCTACTACGTTGAACCTAACACCAACGGCAGGCAGTGTAGCTACAACAACTATTACAGTGCGTTTAGCTGCTACGGCTACAGGTACACCTGCAGGAAATATTACACATACCTCTACAGGGGCAATAACAAGAAACCAAGCTGTAACAGGTAGTGTGCTTACAACTACTATTACAACGCAGCCGACTAGCCAAAGCACTTGTATTACAGGAGCAGGCACAGCTAACTTTACATTTACAGTAGCAGCAACAGCTTCGGCAGGTACATTAAGCTACCAATGGCAAGAAGATAGTGGTGCTGGCTTTGGTAATATTACAAATGGTGGTGTTTATTCTGGTGCAACTACAGTTTCACTAACTTTAACAGGGGTAGGAACAGCCTTTAATGCACGCCAATACCGTTGTGTTGTTACAACTACTTCGGGAGCTACTGTTTGTAATCTAAACTCTAATTCAGCAACATTAAACGTAGTGCCTAACCCTACGATTGGTACACAACCTACCGCAACTACTATTTGTGCAAATAACAATGCTACATTTACTGTAGCAGCTACTAATGGTGGAGTAGGAACATTGACGTATCAATGGCAAGAAGATAGTGGTGCTGGTTTTGGTAATATTACCAATGGTGGCGTTTATTCAAATGCAACTACAGCTTCTTTAACTTTAACAGGTGTTGCAGCTACATTTAACAACCGCCAATATCGTTGTGTTGTAACGAATACAAGTGGTACAACAGTTTGTACTCTCAATTCTAATGCAGTAACATTAAACGTACAAAATGCCGTAGTTTTAACGCCAGCTACAGGTGCTACATTAACAGCAGGTACTATCAATGCTGCGTATGCAGGTGTAACAGTATCGGCTACAGGTGGTTCTGGTACATATACTTGGGGAGCTACGGGTTTACCAGCAGGTATGACTATTAATGCTACAACAGGTGTGATTGGCGGTACTCCAACAGCTACTGGTACATTTACAGTAACTGTAACAGCTACAAGTACAACAGCACCAAGCTGTGCAGGTACAGCTACTTATACGTTGGTTATCAACTGTGCAGCGACATTTAATTTCAGTGTGGCTACATTACCAAATGGTACAGTAGGAACAGCTTATAACCAAACTGTTACAGTAACAGGTGGTACTGCACCTTATAAGAATTTGGTTGTAACAGGCTTACCTACAGGAGTAACAGCTACTTTAACGCCAGCTACAGGTGTAATTACTTTTTCAGGCACACCAACTGTAACAGGCAACTTTAATATTGTGGTAAATGTGCAAGACAATAATAATTGTCCGGGTAACATTACATACAATAATGTAAATTTTGCTTGTCCAACAATTACGTTGTCGCCAACTTCTCCTTTGACTGCGGGAACTGTAAATACAGCTTATAACCAAGCTATTACAAATACCGGAGCTATTGGTACAACAACGTATGCGGTTACAGCAGGTACTTTACCTACAGGTATTACACTAAGTACAGCAGGTAATCTAAGTGGTACACCAACAGTAACAGGTACATTTAACTTTACAATTACAGCTACAGATGCTAATAACTGTACTGGTACTAGGGCTTATAGTTTAACAATTAACTGTCAAACTATTACAGTAAACCCAGCAACATTAGCAAATGCTACTTTGAATACAGCTTACACTGCTGTAGCTTTAAGCACAACTAATAGTGTGGGTACTGTAACTTATGCTGTAACCGCAGGAGCATTACCAGCAGGTATGACTCTTACAGCAGGTAGTATTGGAGGTACACCAACAGCAGTCGGCTTATTTAATTTTACGGTTACTGCAACAGACGGTAATGGTTGCACAGGTACAAGAGCATATACCCTGAATGTAGTATGTCCAACACTTACTGTAAATCCTTTAAGTATCAATGATTTACAAGATAATAGTGTAAATTCAATAACTTTCACAACTTCTGGTTTAACAGGTGCAGCTACCTATGCTGTAACAGCAGGTACAGTACCTACAGGTCTTACACTAAATCCAACAACAGGTGTATTAGCTGGAACTACTACAGCAAGTGGAGCATTTAATTTTACTATTACAAGTACAATAGGAACTTGTACGGGTAGTAGAGCTTATACGGTAGTTGTTAATACAGCTCCTCCTACTATTCGTCCAAGAGCTTCCCAACGCATCACCTTTGACTGCGTAACTGAAAGAGTGTTCACCTTCAACCAAATCCCGTTGAATGCCCGTTCAAGTTCCTTGTTACCCGTAACAGTAGAAGTAGTAAGTGGTGCAGCAACTTTGAATGGTCAAATGCTCACTTTGACAGGTTTAGGTGCAGTAACTCTAAGAGCTACCCAAGCAGGTAACTTAGATTTCTTACCTGCCGAACCTGTAACTTGTACTTTCAATGTCGTTGCAGCTA